>Ga0067045_1002370_pt1 | contig 189169 bp, 163 predicted proteins | sample TerdegcTABiofilm_FD_59184 | JGI IMG/M metagenome (GOLD analysis project Ga0067045, IMG submission 59184) | Combined Assembly of (Gp0054472, Gp0054536) Wastewater bioreactor microbial communities from Singapore -Terephthalate degrading...
TGTAGATGCCTAAATAACGTTGACCGTTTTTGCATACTGTTAAACAATCATTTTAATCATCTATTAGGGTTCTTGTTTAAAGAGGGGTTGTTTGCCCTTGCAAATATACTTTTTTCGAAAGTTAGAGGACTTACTCTTTTGAGTTTGATATGTGGTTTTTTTTCATTGTAGAGTTGTACAGAGTGGTCAACTTCTTTGATAAGTCCGCTAAAGTCACTGATGGAACGATGCCGCAGATAATTGTTCTTTATGATCCCGTTGATTCGCTCGGCTTTGCCGTTTTCCCAGGGGTACTCACACATACTGTTCAGCAGCCCCAGCCGTTGGGTTTCTTTTAAAAACGCTTTGTCATAATATTGACCGCCTCCGTCTGAATGGAATATAGTTCCTCTAAGATCCATGCCTTTACGGGTTTTAACGGCCATTTTCAAAGCGGCCAATGTGGTTTGTTCCGTAAAAAGCCGGGCCGAGACACTGTATCCTAAGATTCTTCTGGAATATGCATCCAGGATGAATGTCAGATAGTAAAAGCTACCCTGGAGTTCAAAATAAGTAATATCGCTCACCCAGAGCTGGTTAATGCGTACCAGCTGCAGCTGAAGGGTCAGATTGGCAAAACGGATCACTCCGCTGCTGTCGGTGGTACGCCTGTAATTATATGTTCGGACTGAAGACAGACCTATTCGCCTGCAAAAAGCCTCAAAAGCATCTCTACCCATACATTCCGGGTGAAGCATATAATACATATCCCGAAGGCCCATCGTAGGATGTTCCTGGCGAAGCTCATATACCAGGTACAGCAGCTGATGCTCATAGCTACATTGACGGACTCGGCGCTCCAGGCGCTGATGAAAAGCCTGTTTACTTATCCCCAGTGCCGCATACAGACGATTTAAACTCAGACTCATCGTTTCTCTTTGGTGCCAGAAGTATTCGAGGCTGAGCCAGAAAACTTTTTTTTAATATCCACCTGGTAATGCTCCTCCGCCAGCTCGATCATTTTTTGCTGAAAGTCAATCAGTAACTGCTTCTGCCCAACGATCCGTTCCAGTTCTGCTACCTGCTTACGTAGTTCCAGTAACTGAAGCGTATCGCTCTGACTCTCTACGATCACCCGTTCTTTTTTACCTTTCATACTACCAAATTTAGCAATCCAGCGACGTACCGTCATATCGGCTACCTGGTACTCTTTACACAAGTCCCGGATTTGAACCAGACCAAGTTCCAGTTCCCGAACCTTTTCCTTGCGGAAATTTTCACTGAACCGACGCGCACGACGCTCCGATTCGCTCATCTTAAAGTCTTCTCGTTTTGCCATTTTTTTTACCTTTTTTATTGGCAAAAGCGGTCAACTTATTTCAGGCATTGACAGGGGGATACATACGAATTCAGTTTCGTTCCTCCTCGCTCGCCCCTCCTTGCTCATTTTTCCTCGCTCGCGCCTCCTGGCTAATCATCATCAATAGGAAATTATATTTAAGAGTTAAGAGGACGGAGTTAAGAGGATCGGGGGATACATACGAATTCAGTTTCGTTCCTCCTTGCTTGTTCCTCCACGCTCATTTCTCCTCGCTCGCCCCTCCTGGCTAATCATCATCAATAGGAAATTATATTTAAGAGTTAAGAGGACGGAGTTAAGAGGATAGGGGGATACATACGAATTCAGTTTCGTTCCTCCTTGCTCGTTCCTCCTCGCTCGCCCCTCCACGCTCATTTCTCCCCGCTCTTCACTCCTGGCTAATTACATTAAAATCCGGCTAAGTTTCCTCACTGACTCCATCTTTGTCCGTCGAAAAGGTAAGTTTTGTTTACAGCATAGCTACGATCCAGCAGATCAAGGCGTATGCGCGGACTTTGTGTTTTCATGGCTTTTATAGCCAGTTGCTGCGCTACCAGCTGATAGGTATAAATAGTAGCGCGTTCCTGCATTTGTTCCTGTGAGGTCATGATCTGCATTACAAATTCGTCATTCAGCTTATCCAGCACCACTGCTCCTTTTACCGCAGCAAAAAAATCGAGGCTATCCTCCATATAGCGGAACAGCGAAGCAGCACTTTGTTCGCCCAGGCGGTACGAAAAGTAAAAATTGCCATCCATAATCAGTAGTTTACGTCCGAATGCTGGAATCTTTACCTCGGTATTCAGGTATTCGTTGGTAAGTTCGCAGTTAAGCGGCTGATTATTAAATACCGTAGACGAAAGTTCGGCTGCCAGAAAGCGCATATTACCCTGGTAACTGGCTTTATTGATATATTCTTTACTGGTTACGATACGCATAGTAGCTGTATCGTTTTTGCGAACCAGCTGTATCACTTTGCTGCCGCTTTCATCAAAAATGTGTTGCTGGTACAGGTAATTGCCGAATTTTTCTGCTTCCTGTTGTGTAATGCCGTCTTTATAATACACTTCGCCAAGGCCAAACATCAGTTTTTCGCCCCGGTTAAACAACTGGCAGGAGCTCAGGATGAGTATAAACCCGGTACAGGCTGCAATTACCTTGCTTTTTAACATGGATATATGGTTTTATGTATCGCAAAAATAAATTTTACCGTTAAAATCAGGAAGTATCTGTTACGTTCAGATGTTAAAGATTAAGAATTTGTTGTACCTGCCGATTTGGTTCTTAAGGTATTCTTTGCCTCTGAAAATTTATGTAGGTTTGTTGTATGTGTGGTATAACAGGATTTGCAGGGGGGGAAACCGCAAAGATTGAAAATGACCTCAGAAAATCGCTTCAGGCCCTGGAACACAGGGGGCCTGATGCCGGAGGCGTTTTCATCGAGCAGGACGCAAACATCGGACTCGGGCACCGGCGTTTGTCTATTATTGATACGGATGCCCGGGCACATCAGCCTTTTCATTCGGCCGACGGCCGGTATACACTCATTTTTAACGGAGAAATTTATAATTTTCAGGAACTGGCGGCAGAACTGGCGTATAAGCCACTTACGAAAAGTGATACAGAAATAATACCCGAGGCCTGGCGAAAATGGGGGCCCTCATGTGTAAAACGCTTTAATGGTATGTTTGCCTTTGCACTCTACGACCATGCCGAGCAAACATTACACCTGGCCCGCGACCGCTTTGGAAAAAAACCGCTGTTTACTGCAGAAATAGACGGCATACTATATTTTGCCTCCGAAATAAAAGGTCTTATGCAATATGCGGCCGTGCAGTATATGCGTTCTGAACTTAGTAATACGGCCATAGCTTCGTTTCTGCACCTGGGTTTTATTCCGGAACCAGAAACGGTATACCGGCATATACGCAAATTTCCGGCCGGGCATACGGCCCTGTTCAACGGGCACACACTGGAATATACATCTTACTGGTCGCCGGAAGAGTTGTACGAACAGCCCCGGACCGGTATAAGCGCGGCCGAAGCACACCAGCGTTTCGAAAGCATACTGGAAAAGGCCGTGGAATACAGGCTTATTAGCGATGTGCCTTATGGTAGCCTGCTCAGCGGAGGTATCGACAGCAGCCTGGTAAGCGCCATCGCCAGCAAAAAAGCACCGGGACGCCTGCGTACCTTTACCATTGGTTTTAAAGAGAATGCATTCGACGAAAGTGCACATGCAAGGGATATTGCAGCCTTTCTGGGTACGGAGCATCATGAATATATCCTGGAAGAAAAAGAAGCCCTGGAATATGCATTCCGGATTCCGGATATTTACGACGAACCTTATGCAGACAGCAGTGCTATTCCCAGTCTGCTGGTTGCAAAAATGGCGGCATCGGAGGTAAAGATGGTACTGAGCGGCGATGGTGGCGACGAAATGTTCCTGGGCTATGGCAGTTACCACTGGGCGCGCCGTATGGCAAACCCATTCTGGTATACGCTCCGTAAACCGGTTTCGATGGTGCTGCACACGCAGGACGATCATAAAAAACGGGCAGGCGACGTGTTTGGTTATTCGAAAGGCAGCCTGCAAAGCCATATATTTTCGCAGGAACAGTACTTTTTTTCTCTGCCCGAACTGGAGCGCCTTATGCGTAAACCTGCAGAACCCGGCCCTTCGTTCAGTTTTGAACAGGAAGAAGCCATAGAGCGGCAGAATGCCTTCGACCTGCGTTATTATCTTAAAGATGATCTGCTGGTAAAAACCGACCGGGCTTCGATGCACTTTGGCCTGGAAATGCGCAGCCCTTTCCTGGATAAGGATCTGGCTGCCTTTGCGCTTTCGCTGCCTTTGAACCTGCGTATGGAGGGCGATATGCTGAAAGGCTTCCTGAAAAAAACACTGTATACACATATTCCGGAATCGTACTTTAACCGGCCGAAGCGTGGTTTTGCCATTCCCCTTAAAAAATGGCTTAAGAATGAGCTGTATGTAATGGTAGAAACGTACCTGAGTAAAGAGGCTCTGGAAAGCACCGGAGTGCTGAACCCGGTAATGGTAAAAGAAATACTGCATGCATGGAAGAACGGGGCAGAACGCCTGTATAACCGGGTGTGGGCCATGATCCTGCTACAACAGTTCCTGATGAAAAATGCCGGATAAAATACTCTTTATATCGTACGACGGAATGACCGACCCGCTGGGACAGTCGCAGGTATTACCTTACCTGTGCGGACTCAGCGATGCATCTACAGAGATTCATCTGCTCTCTTTTGAGAAACCGGAACGTTACAGCAGCGGCCGTGCGCTTATTGCAGATATATGCAGAGCAGCGGGTATTGTATGGCATCCACATGTGTATACTAAAAATCCGCCCCTGCTTTCCACACTGAAGGATATACGAACGATGCGCAATACTATTGCACGCCTGCATAAGGAACACGGTTTTTCAATTCTGCACTGCCGTAGTTATATTGCCATGCAGGCGGCTTTCTCTTTCCGGGAAAAGGGTATACGGATACTTTTTGATATGCGGGGCTTCTGGGCCGACGAACGGGTGGATGGTAAACTGTGGTCTTTATCGAACCCGCTGTATCGTATGGTTTATGGCTACTTTAAAAAGCAGGAGAAAAAGTGGATCGAAGCTTCGGATGCCGTTGTTTCACTTACACATGCTGCGGCTTCGTACATGCTCGGCAGCTTTAACCTGAGTCTGCAGCGGGTGCACGTAATTCCATGCTGTACCGACGAAACTCTTTTTGTACCTCAAGCCGGGGAACGCCAGGCTCCTTTTGTGTTGCTGTACAGCGGTTCGCTTGGAACCTGGTATCTGCTTAAGGAAATGCTGGAATTTTTTGTACAGCTTCGTGTTTTTTATCCGGGAGCTCTTTTTAAAATACTTACCCTGGAACCGGCTTCGTATATATACGAAGTTTCGGATGCACTGGGAATAGAACGTAGTGCCTTACTTATAAAAGCGGTAAAGCGCAGCGATATGGCCCGGGAAATGGCCGGAGCAGATGCAGGGATCTTTTTTCTGAAACAGGCTTTTTCTAAAATGGCCAGTTCGCCGGTAAAACAGGGCGAAATAATGGCTATGGGTATACCCGTTTTCTGTAACGAAGGAGTGGGCGATTCGTCGTATATACTAAACACGTACCATAGCGGAGTGCTGGTAAAAACGTATACAGACGAAGCTTACCGCGAGGCACTGCATACTTTCAGGAATACGGTGTTCGAGCCGGAAGCCATACGCAGCGGAGCGCTGGCCTATTTCTCTCTTGCCGAAGGTATACGCCGCTACCGGGCGGTTTACGACAGTTTGCTGGGCTGAGTGGCTGTGCCTGCTGTATTTTCGTCGCGGCGACGTTGCACCGGACGTATAATAAGCCGTATACCCTTGTCGAACTTAAGGTAGCTGTACACCCAGTTTATAAAGGTTATGAATTTGTTGCGGAAGCCAACCAGGGCCAGCAGGTGTACAAACATCCATACAAACCAGGCAAAAACTCCCTGGAATTTAACATGGGGCAGGTCTACCACAGCGCGGTTCTTACCTATTGTGGCCATCGACCCCAGGTCATTATATACAAAAGGCTTTTTCATATCCGAGTCGCGGTCCAGGTTCTCGGCAAGGTTTACCGCCTGTTGTATGGCTACCTGCGCCAGCATAGGGTGCCCTTTGGGCAGGGATGGGCTTTCCATACAGGCCACATCGCCCAGGGCAAAAATATTATCGTAGCCGATAACGGTATTATAGGCATCTACACGTATACGTCCGCCACGGTTCACGGCATCGGGGTGCAGGCCGTTCAGGAAGTTTCCGGCAACACCGGCAGCCCATATTACGGTAGAGGCTTTTACGGTCTGTCCGCCATTGTATACCAGGTTTTCGCCGTCGTAATCTTCTATTTTGGTGCCCAGCATTACTTTTACCCCCATTTTCTCGAGATATTCCTGAGCTTTCTGCGAAGCTATAGGCGACATGGCAGCCAGTACCCGGTTATCGGCTTCGGCCAGCCATATTTCCATTTCATCGAGCTCGAGCTCGGGATAGTCGCTGCGGAAAGCATTCTTCTTCAGCTCGGCCAGTGCCCCGGCTAATTCTACGCCGGTAGGCCCGGCACCTACAATTACGTAATGCATCAGTGCTTTACGCGTTTCGGCATCGGCTACCAGGGCATCCTCAAAGTTTTGTATAATCATACTGCGCAGGTTCAGCGCTTCGGGTACCGATTTCATGGGCCAGGTATTTTTTTCCAGCCTGCGGTTCCCGAAATAATTGGTTTTGCTGCCTGTACATATCACCAGGTAATCGTACTCAATATTGCCTAATGTGGTTTCTATGTAATTCTTTTCGGGGACAATGTTCTTTACCTCGGCCACCCGGAAAATAAAATCTTCCGAAATACTCAGCGTACGCCGTAAGGGGTACGAAATACTGTCGGGCTCGAGGCCTGCAGTGGCTACCTGGTATAACAGGGGCTGGAACGTGTGGTAGTTGTGCCTGTCGATCATTACGATCTGGTAAGGCGTATAGCGCATTTCTTTTACGAAATTAATTCCGGCAAAGCCGCCTCCTATAACCACAATGCGCTTGCTTGTGGTGGGGGGAATGACTGAATTCATACCCTTGTAATTTGCAGCAAAGTTCGGTACTTATTTAGAAAAATGCTAAATAAATCGACAATAATATTGCCGCTGTGTTTTTTGCCCTTTACCGTTGCGGAATTCCTGCCAGAATAACCCTCCGTATTGGTTCCCGGGCTATTTCTTTTTGCCGAATTTAAGCTGAACAGGATCGCCCGGATTAACAAGTTTACGTGTGTAGGCGGCAGGTAACGAAAATATGTTATTGTCGGGAAGCTTCTGCTTTTCTTCCATAAGTGTTGCCGTAACGGTAAACTGCATGTCGTTGTTTGTTTCTTCGTATTCGAATTTAACGGGAAAGCCCAGGGTTGGGCGGTTTAACAGCTGTGTAAAAGAAACAAGAGGGTCGGGCCGGAACATGGGCGAAATGTTTTCGTATCGGAAGCTGAGTGTAGCACTTGCCCATACCCGCTGTTTAATAAGATAGCCATTGTTGGTGTAGGTAACCAGGTATTCGTAAGCCTGGTAACCGGCAACCTGCATTGTATTGCCTGTTCTTTTTGCCGAAAAACCCAGTATGTCGGGCGGAGGAGTGTCGTACATGAAAATGGTCTTATTGGAATGAGATACCATATACAAGGTGTCTGGCCGCGACTTAAAGCATACCGAAGTGCCAAGTGCAGACGAAAGCAGACCTCCGCTGAGCCGGATGGCTGTTGCTTCGTCCGAAAAAAACAGCTCTATCTGCCTGGGATAGAGCATAAGTTTGTAGTTTTTTGCGTCACGCCCCGAATAAATAATGGAATAACGCAGGTAACCGTTTGTACTTAAAAGGGGCAGGCAGCAGATACAGAAAAGAATGAGTGTAAATACAGTTTTTTTCATAGATGTTCAGGCAGGGCTGTCTGTTTAGTGTCTTAGTTTTTTCTAAGATAGAGAATAAGCCGGGTTACAGGGTGTTAAAAAAAAAGAAATAACATTTGCCGGAATATGATGTGTGCAGGTTTTTGCCGTCTGTATTGCACAGGAAAAAGCAGAATATTATATCTGCCGTTGAACCCTTTGGTGCTGTACGTGTATACAGGTTAAAATTCGGAACAAATGAGAAAGATCGTATTCCTTACTTTATTTACCGGGCTTATGACAGCCGGTACGGGCTGTATAAATGCCCAGAACACACCTGTTGATCCGCGCCCGGGTACCGGTGGCAGAACCAGTGCCGAGAGTGAACGTAAGATACAGGTAGCATTGCTGCTCGATACCTCCAACAGTATGGACGGACTTATAGAACAGGCCAAATCGAGGCTCTGGAACATTGTAAATACGCTTACCACGCTTAAATACGAGGGTAAATCGCCCCGCATAGAAATTGCCCTGTACGAATATGGCAACGACGGACTGGAGCGGGCAGATAATTACATACGCAAGGTTACGCCGCTTACCACCGATCTGGACCTGATATCTGAAAAACTGTTTGCCCTGCGTACCAATGGCGGCAGCGAATACTGCGGAGCGGTAATCGAACGTTCGATGAAAGACCTGGAATGGAGTAGCGATACCCGCGATATGAAGCTGGTGTATATTGCAGGTAATGAGCCTTTTAATCAGGGGCCTGTAAGCTATAAAGAAATATGTAAAGATGCCGTAAAGAAAAATATTTATATCAATACCATCTTCTGCGGCGGGAAAGATCAGGGCATAACCGAGCTCTGGCAGGAGGGAGCCGTGGCTGGTGAAGGTAAGTACTTTAATATTGATGCCAACCGTGCTATACTTTATATTACCACACCTTACGATGCCGAAATTAACACGCTGAACATCCGCCTGAACGGAACGTATATTGGTTATGGCTCGCTGGGAAGCGCAAAAAAAGAGAATCAGGCCGTGCAGGATGCAAATGCCACGCAGATGGCTCCGGCCAATATGGCTGAGCGTGCCGTTACGAAAGGCTCATCGGCTTACCGCAACGATGAGTGGGATCTGGTAGATGCCGAAAAAACAGGCCGCCTGAACATAGAAGAACTGAAAGAAGAGGAACTGCCGGCAGAACTGAAGGGAAAATCGAAGGAGGAACGTAAAACGTATATTGAGGGTAAATCGAAAGAGCGGGAAGAAATACAGGAAAAGATATCGGATCTCGGCCGTAAAAGACAGGCCTATATCGACGACGAAATGAAAAAACAGGGCAATACCGACGATCTCGGGGCCGCCATTACCAATTCGGTACTGGAACTGGCGGGCAAAAAAGGATATAAAGCCTCCAACTCCTGAAAAAGAGAAGCCCCGGTGATAGCCGGGGTTTTTTTATGCCTTGCGGGTAATGTTATCTGGAGGCAACATGGTATAGTCTGTATTTTTAGGGCTGCATACATTTTTGCAAGAGATAAAGCAGTGCAAGGGGGAATGTGTATTTTTGCCCTATGCAGAAATTAAAAGCCTATGTACAGGCGGCACGGCTCCGTACGCTTCCGCTGGCGCTTACGGGTATATGTGTGGGCAATGCCTGTGCACATATAGCAGGTGTTTTTTCGTGGGGTATATTTGTACTTACCCTGCTTACGGCCCTGCTTCTGCAGGTATTGTCGAACTTTGCGAACGATTATGGCGATTTTGTAAAAGGTACCGATAACGATAACCGTGTAGGACCCGAAAGGGCTTTGCAGTCGGGAGCCATAGGCCGCCGCGAAATGCAACTGGCCATGCTTGTATGTGGCCTGCTGTGCCTGGCCTGCGGTATAGGCCTGCTTTTGCTGGCCTTCCGTAATTTCAGCCTCAACGATTTCCTGTTTTTCCTGGGCCTGGGCCTGCTCAGTATCCTGGCGGCCGTAACGTATACCGTGGGTAAAAATGCATACGGGTATCATGGCCTGGGCGATATTATGGTTTTTGTATTCTTTGGCTGGGTGGCGGTAAAGGGTTCGTATTACCTGCAAACACGTATTTTCGACCTTGCGGTATTGCTGCCGGCTACTTCGGTGGGTTTGTTTTCGATGGGGGTGCTGAATATGAATAATACCCGCGACCTGGAAAACGATGCCGTTATGGGTAAACGTACCCTGCCGGTGCGCTGGGGCCGGGGGTTTGCAAGGGTTTACCAGCTGCTGGCCGTAAGCGGCGGACTTTTCTGCAGCTGGGTATATCTCGCTTTCGGAGTACCTTCGGCGTATAACTGGCTTTATTTTATATCAATCGTGCCTTTTTTTGTAATGCTGCGGCGTATGTATGCCGTAAAGGAACCGCGCGGATACGATCTTATTCTTAAATTAACCGTACTCGGTACACTGGTATACGGACTTGTATTCTGTGTAATCGGGTTTTCGATATAGTATTATGGAAATTTATTACGACCGCAACAGCGGCTCTGCCCCCGACGTTTACGACCTGCTGCGCAACCTGGGTTTTGCATCCCTGGAAGCCCGCGTGGTAAAACGGAACTTTGTATTTAAACAGGCCTCTTATACCTCGCGTGGTATGCTGCAAGAAAAGGACTCGTTTTTCCTCGTAGTATGGGAAAAGGGCAGCCCGGATGTAAAGGGCATCGGGGAATTTTCGCCGCTTAAAGGACTAAGCCCTGATTTTGGTGCGCCCGGCGAAGCCAAACTACAGGAAGTTGCTTCTAATATTCAGGCCTACGAAGAGTATCTCTCGGGTGCTCTCGAAGCATTTCCGGCCGTACTTTTTGCGCTGGAAACGGCTCTTATCGACCTGCATGGCTTTGGACGCGGACTGCTTTTCGAAAGCGATTTTACACGGGGTCGCGAGGCTATTCTTACCAACGGACTTATATGGGCCGGTGAGCCGGAATTTGTGGTGAAGCAGATAAACGAAAAACTGGAAGAAGGCTTCCGGGTGCTTAAAATGAAAATAGGTGCCCTTCCTTTTGAACAGGAACTGCATATACTGGGCCTGCTGCGCGAACGTTTTTCGCCGGACGAGATCGAAATACGCCTCGATGCCAATGGTGCATTTAGCTTTGGCGAAGCACTGCGCAAGCTGGAAACCCTGGCTGATTTTGGTATACATAGCATGGAACAGCCTATAAAAGCAGGGCAATGGGAACAAATGGAGGAAATATGCCGCGAAAGTCCCGTACCTGTAGCCCTGGACGAGGAACTTACAGGTATAAGCGACAGTTTTGCCATGCAGGAGATGCTGGAAACCATAATGCCTTCGTATATTATATTAAAACCTACGCTTTGCGGAGGACTGAGCGGAGCCGAATCGTGGGCTAACGAGGCCGAGGAACTGGGCATAGGCTGGTGGGCTACCTCGGCGCTGGAAAGTAACATCGGTCTTAATGCCATAAGTCAGTGGACTTATATACGCCAGAATCCGCTTCCGCAGGGACTGGGGACCGGCCGGTTATTTACACAGAATATTCCATCGCCTCTGTTTATTAAGGACGGACTTACCTGGTACGATGCAACAAAAACCTGGGAACCGGGTCTGTAGAAATTATGGTTCGTTATTACATTGCATCTTCGGGTATTTCAGTCTTTGGTCTGCTCAAAGCCGTGGCATTGTTTATGCTGGCAGCCATTGTTCCGGGAGTTATATACGGAGTATTTTGCGCAGCCATGCCGTTCCCTTACTTTACGCTTATTGTATTGCTGTTGCTGGGTGTTTTCTGGGCAAACCTTTCAACCATCGTATTCCGCCTGGCAGTTGTACGTACCCGCTTTTACAGGCTTATCCTTGTTTTGTGGGGAAGTATGGTGCTTTGGTATGTGTCGTGGGTGGCATACATAGCTTACGTTTCGCCGAACCTTGCTTTCGAGCGTGCATTATGGGAAACGCAGACCTGGAATCCGCTCTATGTGTACGATCTGATGCATACCATAAACACACAGGGTGCCTGGTCTGTAGGTCGTACTACCCCGGTAGGAACGGAGCTGGCTGTAGTATGGCTTATCGAGTTCCTGGTAATGTGTGTGCTGCCTTTTTTTCTTGTATACCGCAGGCCTGTAGAACCATTTTCGGAGGAAACAGGCCGCTGGTACCGCCGCTACGACCTGCGTAAAGATTTTGATGTGATTTATCCTTCTGCAGCAACAGAAGAGGCCCTTAGCCAGAATCCGGTTGAATTTCTGGATAAACTGGGATATGGACGTGCAAACCGGCATATGCAGGTTATACTCTATTTCCTGGAAGAAGAGAACCGGCAGTACCTGTCGCTTTCTGTCGTATCTAAGGGGCAGAGCAGACCTTATATATTGCATCACCTGCTGGAAATATCAACCCGGCAGGCTCTTGAGATACGTCAGCACTTTGAATACAAGCGTATTATTTTGCCACTTTAGCGTATTACCTCTTTCAGCGGTTTGCCGCTGCAGCCATTGGGGAACGATATATTCAGCAGCATGGAAAGGGTAGGTGCTATATCTGTAATCTCAACTTTTTCTACACTGCTTCCCCTGGGTATACCTGCCCCGAAGAAAATAAGGGGTACATGTGTATCGTAGCTGTAAGATGCGCCGTGGGTGGTTGCGGAATAGCTCATTTTTTCCATCCATCCGGGGTTGTACGAAATGGCCAGGTTGCCGCTACGTACATGGTTGTATCCTTTTTGTATCAGATGCTTAAAAAAATCGCGCCCGTAAGATTCGTAGCGCAGTGCCCGGGAAGGATAGGCCTCAGATACACCGGGCAGGGTAAGTACATAAGCAGCCAGGGCATCTTCTACATCGCTGCTGCGGAGCTGTAGTTCCTGCATGCGTTTTTCGTTCAGGAAAATCTGCTGGTTCGAGTAGGAGAGCACAAGGCTGTCGCGAAACTGAGCCTGGCAAAAGCTCTTGAGCTGCGTGGTCATCAGCGGCTCATCTACATACCCGGCAGGTATGCGCAGGTCGCTCAGGTAATGGGGTACATCGCAACCTCCGTGGTCGGCTGTAAGAAAAAGTACGTAATTGTTTTTACCAACCTCTTTGTCGAGGCTCTGCAGCAGTTCGGCCAGGTCTTTATCGAGCCGCAGGTATACATCTTCGGTTTCGATGCTGCGCGGACCAAAATAGTGAGCAATGTAGTCGGTACTGCTAAAGCTGATGCAGAGCATATCGGTTTCGGGGCCTTTGCCTAACTGTTCGCCCTGTATACAGGCCAGGGCCAGGTCTTTGGTAAGGGTATTGCCGAAGGGAGTCGATTTCAGGATGCCGTAGCTGCCTTTGCCAAGCTGTTTTTCGTAGCTGTAGGGAAAGGTAGCTTTTTCGTTCAGCCCCAGCGGACCTTCGTAGGCATTCTGGTCGGCCGTGCTGGCGGTATAGCTTTGTATGGGATAGAGTGGTTGCCAGCCCTGTGCCAGGTATTTCTGAGCCAGTTGCTTATCGTTGAAATTATTGAGCCACTGAGGCAATGCCTGCATGTAATAGCTGCTGCTGATAAAGCGGCCAGTGCTGCCGTCGAACCAAAATGCTCCATTGGCGGTATGTCCTCCGGGTAATATGGATGCCCGGTCTTTAAGCGATATGGCAAATACGCGCGAACGTTGCATGGTGGCAAGCTTAAGTTCGTCGCCTATTGTATTGCTGAGCATATTCCGGGGCGACATATGCCCGTCTTTGCTCTCGCTGCCTACCGGCTGTACACTTTTATCTTCGGTGCAGTAAATGTACCGGTTTTCGTGTTTCAGGTACCAGTCGTTGCTTATAATGCCGTGCGTGGCAGGTGTGGTGCCGGTATATATGGAGGCATGCCCGGGCCCGGTATAGGTAGGTACGTAATTGTACTGGGTGTTGCGGTAGAAAAAACCCTCGTTTACAAGGCGTTTAAATCCACCTTCGCCAAAACGGTTCCAGTAACGGTAAATATAATCGTGCCGCATCTGGTCTACTACAATACCAACCACCAGTTTAGGCTGTACCGCCGCCTGGGGCGAAGCGTTCTTTTGTGCCTGGAGTGCCGCAGACAGCAGCAGGGCCAGTGCCGTAAAAAGATGTTTCATACTGCGAAAATACAAAGTATACAGCGTTCAGAGCACTTTAACCTAAAGATAATACCAGGGTCAGAACCGGAGGTACAGCAGCAGGGCCATATGGTCGGAAAGATCCTGGTGCTTTTTGTTCCAGCGCTGCTGGTAACGTTTTATTTCGCGCCGGGTAAAAAGCGGGCTAATTCCGTTACCGCGCCAGAATATAAAATCGATTACTTTACGGTTCTGCGGGTCGTAGGAGCACATATCGTTCAGCAGATGATCGGCGGTGTATTGCAGCTCGCCGCTTATGGGCCCGTCTTCCATACCGGTAACGGCCAGCATATTATGGTACAGGTCTGAGCCCCGGCGTATGTTAAAATCGCCGCAGAGCAGTTGCGGCACCCCGGGCCTTTCATGTTTACGAACCAGCTCGTTTATTTCGAGATACTGGCCTGTTTTTAGCTCGGGTGTGCCGCCGGCCTCCATGTGTGTGCCCAGTATCTGTATGGCTTTGCCGTTCCACTCGGCTTCTGCAAGCAGGGCACCCTTGCGGGCAAAGCAGTCTTCTTTTTCGCATTCCTTAAAGTCGATCTGGTCTACAAATTTCAGGGGAATACGGCTGAACATCATAACCCCGCTGTTGAGTTTAATACCGGCTTTACGGTCGTTGCCGGGACCAACAATATAGGGATATTGCTCCTGCAGCAGGCGGCTTATAATACGCATACATTTTTTATCGAAAGCCTCCTGAAACACAATAACGTCGATACTGTCGGCAATAAGTTTTTCGGGAATAAGCTTTGCGCGAAGCAGGGGGCGGTGCCCTAGGTGAGCAATCCAGCGGGGCAGCATTTGTATATTGTACGAAAGTACACGCAGTTCGGGGTCGGAAGTTTTTTGTGCAGTAAGCGGAGCAAGGCTTCCACAGCATATAATCAGAATAAGAAAAATACGGAGAAACATACAGGTATAAAAACAAAAAAGAGTATGGTTTGTCCATACTCTTCTCTGTAAATATAGTGTTTTTTCTGTTACTGAACGTCGGCTGCGTTGCGCATCAGTATCTGGCGTGTAGAATTAAAGCGGCCTATAACGCCGGTAATGGTGGCAGGGCCTGCAGGAATAGTACCGGAGGCAAAATTAGCGGCTGAACGCGTGTACAGTGTAATGCTGCCCGTACCGTCGTTGAGCGACTGGTTGCCGTTGCTGCTGCCGAAGGTTGGACCCGGAGTAACGGTGGCGTTATTGATACGCACCAGGGTGCTTTCCCATTTGGAAATGCTGTCGTTTATCTGCTGTATGGTTGCTACACGGGGTGTAACAGGGTTTGTGCCAAGTACGGTAATATTACCGGTAGACATACCTTCGAGCTGCATAAGCTGTGCGTACAGGGTAATGGTACCACCATCGAGGGGTATTTCTACTTCCTGGCCTACACTCAGGCTGTGGCTTCCGCCAAAACGTACGGTAATACCGCCTGTGGCATCCTGTATTACTACGTTCTGGCCTACAATGTTATTGGCAGTACGGTCGCTGATAACCACACCTTTTATTTTTTTACCTGCCGGGGCACTGGTATTGGAACCTGTATACATGGCACGCAGGTCGCGTATGGTCATAAGCTGACCGGGAGCACCCGAAGCGCCGCAACGGGGGCCTGTAAACTGCACATCGTCGGTATTACGGATGAGCAGCTGTTTGTCGCTGCCGAATACGCTGTATATGGCTGTAAGTGAACCACGTCCGTTGGGTACGTTAACAGCGGCAAAATCGGCATAACCGCTGCTGCGCAGCAGTACAGTCTGCTGTGTACAGTTTTGTACGGTAAGGTTAAGCGATTGCTGTGTTACGGCATTGGCATAGGTTTTAGAGGTGTCGGCCGCGCTGAACTGAACCGAATCCAGACGGATAAGCATATTCTGCATACTGTTATTGAGCTGGCTCATGGTTACCACCTGGGGGCTAAGCGGGTTGTTAAGACTGCCGCGGATAATAAAATTATCGAGCAGAGCCAGTGGAATGGCCTCTACCTCGGTAGTTGAACCTGCCGTTTTGGCTCCGCCTAACTGTATAAGACCATTGTATTCGCCTAATACCAGACCTTTAAGTTTAATAAAAATACGACGGCCTACAGGGTAGTTGTTAAAAAGGCTGTTGCCGTCTACACGTATAGCAATACCTGCGCTGGCATCCTGCATGGTAATTACCTTGTAGAAATTGCCCGATTTATCGTCGGCGTTTACAATGCCTGAAATAATCATGGAATCGGTAAACTCTATGCTTGCGCCTGCATACATGGCCTTAAGTTCGGCAATGGTATGGGTGGGCGTAATATCCGGATCGGAGCCTCCAACCGGCGGCTGGTCGAATTTGTCCTGGATACAGCCTGTGCTGCCTAAGCTGATGACCAGCATCAGGAGAACACTCATTTTAGTTGCGATCGATTTCATATGTAAATATAAGATTTTTTATTCTGTTTACGGATAGGTGATTACATTCGGAATGTTACGTTCAGGAAGGCATTGATGCCGTAATTGTAGAAGTATTTGTTGGCAAATTTGTTGGGGTTGCGGTCGGTAAAGTCGAAACGCAACTGCTCGAAACCGCTGGTGCGGAAACGGGTATTGTTAAGCAGGTTATTGATACTTAAGGTAAAGTTAATGTACTTGGAGCCCCCTTTCATGTTTTTAAAGGTGCTGTTGAGTCTCCAGCTGTAACCACCGAAAATATCCATAATAAACTGGCCGGGCAGGCGTTCCTGGTTTACAATGGCATCGTACTGTGCGCTGCCCTGCTCCAGACCTTCTACCGCTGTAGCAGTGCGGCGTATGGGATTGGCCTCTACATAAATCCAGTCGAACCAGCTGGCATTCAGACGAACGAACCAGAATTTAGGCGAATTGTAGAATATACCTACGGTATTGGCCCACTGCGGACCGGCAGCTGCATAAAAGTTCTTGAAGTAAACGGTTTCGTTGTCGAGCAGTATCTCGGCTGTATTATCGCTGGTTACGGTAACCACAGGACGGTCGATATAGCGGCCTTTGCCTATGCCTACCACGGCATTCATACCAAAACCTTTATATATGTTACCTTCTACACCAAATTCACCGCCAAAGTACTCGCGGTCTATATTGGTCATGGTCTGGTTTACATTCGAGTTAAACTGATCGTGCCAGTAACGCTTGGTTTCGGTACCGTTCAGGAAGCGGGTCCAGTAACCGGTAGCCTTCAGTTTTACCTTAGGTGTATTCATTACATAACCGCCTTCCACGCCGCCTATCTGTTCGTTTACTACGTTGGCCGCGGTTTGGTTACGGGTATTGGGCGAAAGAAATACGTTAAAGATATACGGGGCACGGGTAAGGTACGAACCGTTGGCGTAAATGTAGTTACGTCCGTTTATCTTGTAGGTAATACCTCCTTTAACGGCAGGGTTCAGGAAAGTAAAGGTTTCCGATTTGCCTTTGGAATCGTTGGGGAAAAGGCCTGTTTGCCACATACCTTTACGCCAGTAGGCGGTAAGGTTCAGCGCAGCAGAAATAAAGAAATCTACTTTTTTCAGGTTTACTTTGGCCTGTGCCCATGCACCGGCTTTGTGGTGTGTGTAAAAGTAGTTATACCCATACATATCGCCTTCTTTCAGGATGCGGTTGGGTGTTTCTATATTGTTCTGGTTAGTAACGCTGTCGCGGAAGGCCAGTTCGGCAAACTGGTTCAGGTCTACAAAAAAGTCGCCGCCCAGCAGGTCGTCGATACGTTTAAAATTCTGGGCGCGGTTAAAGCGGTAGTTAAGTCCGGCAGTAAACTCTATTTTTTTGGCGAACAGTTTGTTATAGTATGTATTAAATGAAAATTCGTTGCTGCGCACCACGCGTTCTTCCACCACATAGCGCGATCTTTTTCCGCTTACCGTATTACCCTCTATACCATCGGCATTGTAAATGGTGTCGATGCTGTGGCTGTTTATGTCATAAAACGAGGCCCAGTTTATCTGGCGTGCAGCTTCGGAGCTTGAATACAGCTCGTATATCTGTGCTGCCAGTCCGGAGTCGGGCTGGTTGGAGGGCAGGTTACGGTAGTAATCGGGGTTAGGGTTGGGGGCATTGTACCAGTTAAGGCCGCTGTTGGAGGTTTCGCCGAACTGGTAGGCCACAGCCGTATTTAAAGTAGAGGTTTTGTCGATCTTGAACTCGTGCGAGAAGATAAAGGTAGGCTGGTGACTTTTAAATACGCGCGAGTTGCGCACTTTGCCTTCCTGGTATCCCCATACCGGGTTGTAAAAATTGGTGCCGGCAATATCGTACATCTCCTGTATGGCAGGCGAGGTTTTACCGCGGCGGGTGGGTACACCAAATGCGGTAAGACTTATAATGTGCTTATCGCCTATCTTTTTAGATGCTCCCAGGAAATAGGCCCAGGAATCGTAAAATGTACCCGGCATATAAGAGCGGTTGGCACCACGGTAAGAGGCCGATGCCGAAAATGCCCAGCCTTTTTTAAGAATACCGCTGGAATAGGTAGCCATAATGCGGTGCTGGTACGAACGGTTCGAAAAAGCATAGGATGCACGGAACTGCTTGCGCTGGCGTATGGCCGTAGCATCGGTGTTCGAAGCTCCGCCGATTTCTCCGAATGCATAGTTGGCAGCTTCGAGCCCGTAAGTATTGTCGCGGAAACGGAACATGTCGTTCAGTCCACCCCAGTTGCTCCAGTATACTTCGTTGTTGTCGAGCTCGTTCATGGGAATGCCGTTTATCATTACCACGTAGTTGTCGGCATCGTAGCCGCGTGTGCGGAAACGTGCCTGACCAAAGGTGAACGAGGCGGTGTTTACATAAACATCGCGCGAAGCAGAAAGCACACCGCTGATGTTGTTGTCGCCGCTGCTTGCCTGCCCGCCGTCGTCGTCTACGGTAATGGAGGGTACCACATCATCGGCAATGGTGGCCATGTCGCCGGTTAACTGCGAAAGGGGCACATTACCCATGGTAATGATAGGCGCGGCTACCTGCAGGTTACGTGTTACGGTAACCAGACCTTCGCCGGAATACTGAATGTTGTACTTGCCGTAGGGCACATCTTTCAGCATAAATTCGCCGTTCTCGTTAGAAACGGTTTCCAGGCCTGCGGGTAGTATCTGCACCCGCACATTGGCTACTGGCTTATTACTGAAAACGTCGATTACTTTTCCCGAAACCTGGGAAGTTTGTATCTGGGCCATTGCTACCAGGGACAGGAGCATTGCCCAGAATGAGAGGAAAGATTTCTTCATCAAATAATTTTTGCGGTGCAAATTTAATTCGCTTTCTTTAATTTCTATGCTTTTGACTAATAATAATATTAACTTAATAGACTATTCTTAAGCAAAATTGAAATAAGGAAGTATCTTTGCCCGGTGAATTCTATTTGCTTTTAATGAAAAAAATTAAGTATTGTTTTCTCTCTTTGATCCTTCTCTTCGGGTTAAAGAGCATTTCTGTCGCCCAAAGTTCGTATCAGGTATCTGCTGTAGCTTTTTATAACCTCGAAAACCTCTTCGATACCATAAACGACCCCACTACCAATGATGAGGAGTTCCTGCCTCAGGGTACAAAAAGATATACCGACAAAGTATTCCGCGAAAAGCTGGGTCAGCTCAGTTCGGTACTGGGTCAGCTTGGAACAGGGGTAACACCCGACGGGCCTGCTATTATAGGTGTAGCCGAAGTAGAAAACCGTTATGTGCTGGAAGAGCTTGTAAAGGAAAAAGCCATTGCCGCGCGCAATTACCAGATCGAACATTACGATTCGCCCGATGCCCGCGGAGTAGATGTTGGCCTTTTATACAATCCGCGGTATTTTACCGTAACCTATTCCGAACCGCTCACCGTTACCCTTACCGACGATAAGGGCAACCCGCGCTATGCAACCCGCGATGTATTATATGTAAGTGGTTTGCTTTGCGGCGAGCCTACCCATGTGTTTGTAAATCACTGGCCTTCGCGCCGGGGCGGACAGGAAGCTTCAGATCCCAGCCGCCGGCAGGCCGCACAGGTATGCCGCACCCGGATCGACAGCATTCAGAAGGCCGATCCCGATGCACGCATTATTGTAATGGGCGACCTTAACGACGATCCCACCAATGCCAGCGTTACCAAAGTGCTGAATGCCGGTGGTAAAGCCAATGCCCTGCAGGACGGACAGCTTTTTAATCCCTTTTATTCCCTGTATAAAAAAGGAATAGGCTCACTGGCCTGGAACGACAGCTGGAACCTGTTCGACCAGATCATTGTTTCGCAGGGTTTCCTTAAACCGGAAAGCGATAAAAACTGGTTCTACAAAAAGGCCGAAGTGTTTAATCAACTGTTTCTTACACAAAAATCGGGTAATTTTAAAGGCTACCCCTGGCGTACGTACATCGGCGATGAATATGTGGGTGGCTACAGCGACCATTTCCCTACAATTATTTACCTTTACAGACTTAAATAATTTTAGCGGATGAAGAATACGTGGACATTTTTGCTTTACATTATCAGTATGGGTCTGTATGCACAGGAACCCGATAATCAACCCACGAATCTGCAGTTTCAGAATGTAAAACCCTACACCTTCGATCTTTCTTTTTCGCCTTCTGATGCCGAAAAATACCTGGTGATACGTTCGCGCACACCGCTGGTATTTACTCCGCAGGACGGACAAAGTTACCAGATAGGACAGGGGGTTGGCAACGGAAAGGTATTTTCGGTAATGGGCAATACCTTTATGAATATAAAAGAGGTTGCAGCAGGCACTCCATATTACTTTACCATTTTTGCCTATAACGGAAGCGGCTCCAACACGGCTTATAAGAAAACGAATCCGCTTAGCGGTTCGGTAACCAGTGCAGGCAAGCAGCCGGGCAGCTATTATGCAGGGCTCGATCTGGCCTCGCCTTCGTTCCTGGCCGATCTTAAATTCCGCCTGAATACGGGCCGGGTATTTCAGACCTATGCCGACTACGACGACCTGGTTATATTTAACGTACTGGAACGCGATACCATAAACGGACAAAAAGTAATAAACTGTCAGTATTCCGGCGAAACCAAGGTGTACACACCGCCTTTTTCGTTTGTGCCGCTCGATTATTCGCGCGAACATGCGCTCTGCCGCAGCTGGATGCCTACCGGAGGCAGTACCTCCTCGCAGGAAGGTGCCGATTATCATAACCTTATACTTACCCAGCAAAGCAAGGTAAATGCCCGCCGCTCCAACAATCCTTATGGCGAAGTGGCCAATATAAGCTACCAGTATCTGGAAGGGAAGCTTGGTACCGATGCTTCGGGAAATACCGTGTATGAACCCCGCCAGGGTATAAAAGGCGATGCCGCCCGCAATATTTTTTACCAGATTGTTTGTTACAATGGCCTGGGCGGGCAAAACTGGGGTTTCGATTACCTGCCTTCGCAGGCGCAGGATCAGAACCTGGAAGTGCTGCTTACCTGGCATATACAGGACCCTGTGAGCCCCGAAGAAGTGGCCATGAACGAATATGTGTATTCGGTGCAGAATAACCGCAATCCGTTTATCGATTACCCCGACTGGGTAGATTGTATCGACTTTAAAAACGTTACTATTAAAAGTGGCTGTGTGTTCTCTTTTTCGAACGAAGAAAAAACAGCCAATGAGCTTGCTGCCCGGGTATATCCTAATCCGCTGCGCCGTGGCGAAAGCCTGAACATACAAACGGCTGTTGCCGGAGAGCTGAGCTGGGAGCTGCTGAACATGCAGGGCCAGCAGGTACTTACCGGAAGCGGCAACACCATTAACAATACCTATACACAGGCTCCCGGCTTTTATGTGCTTGTGCTCAGGAGCGGGCAGTATGTGAGTTATAAAAAAGTATCAATTGTCAATTAAATTAACAGAATAAAGATGAAAAAACAAGCTACTCTATTAGGCGCATTGCTGCTTACGGGTCTGGTAGCAAATGCGCAGGTGACGCTCACAGGCGCAAATCCTACGTATTCGCAGGATTTTAATACGTTGGCCACCTCAGGTACCACCAATGTATTTGCACTTACTGGCTGGTCTCTTGCCGAAACCGGAAGTAATGCAAATAATGAGTACCGTGCCGGCGACGGTTCTACCAACAACGGCGATACCTATTCGTTTGGCACCGGTACCAATACCGACCGTGCCCTGGGTGGGGTAGCCTCTGCTTCGCTCCAGACTATGTTCGGGGTTAACTTTATAAACAATACCGGGCAAAACATTACAGCCGTGAATGTTGCCTATACACTGGAGCAATGGCGCCGTGGCAATGCTACAGCCGGTTTTGCCGATACACTGTATTTCTCTTACTCTACCGATGCTACCAGCTTATCCAGCGGTACCTGGACCAATGTGGCCGCGCTGCACGGTACTTCGGTAAATACGGTTGCTGCCGGTACTGCCATTGTGCTCGACGGTAACCAGGCTGCCAACCGCACCGCAGTAGCGGGTACTGTAGGAAGCCTCAGCATTACACCGGGAAGCTCTCTGTGGATACGCTGGAGAGACCCCAACGTAGCTGGTACCGACGATGGTTTGGGTATCGACGATCTTACCCTGGCTTTTACAACGGCTAGCGGCGGTGTAGTAGATACATTTGCCCGTTTCCTGCCTACGGCAGCTACCGTGGCCGAGAACGCCGGTTCTACCACGCTCAGCGTAAACGTGTCGCCTACCAATGCCAACAGCAGTACTTTTACAGCCAATGTGGTACTGAAATCGGGTAACGCTGCCGATATAGGCAACTATACCACACAAACCGTAACTTTTGCTCCGGGTGTGGCCACACAAACCGTGCCGGTAACCATTACCGACAATGCACTTGTAGATGGTAACAAAACTTTTGTATTTGCCCTGCGCAACCTGTCGGCCCCGCTTATGCTGGCCAGCGACAGCCTGTTTACACTTACCGTTACCGACGACGATGCCCCGGTTCCGACTATTCCGCTGTACCCTATTGCTACCGTACGCGGTGCCAACGGACAGGGTCAGCCCGATTCGCTGAACAAAATTGTACGCGTAGCCGGTACCGTTTATGGCGTTAACCTGCGTACCAGTGGTATACAGTTCTTTATTAACGACAAAACAGCCGGTATAGGCATATTTAACCCCAGCGAAACATTTGGTTACAGCGTACAGGAAGGCGATTCTATCGTGGTTACCGGTACCGTTAGCCAGTTCCGTGGTCTGGCGCAGATGTCGTTCCTGGATACAATTGTAAATGCCGGTACTTCTCCGGTACCTGTTCCTACTGTTATTACCGGTGCCCTGGGCGAAGCTACCGAAGGTGAGCTTATCCGTATTAACGGTGTTAACCTGGTAAACATAGGCGACTGGAATACCGGCGGCGGTGCCAGCTTTAATGCAGATGTACAAAACGGTAACGGTACTTATGCCGTACGCATCGAGCTTAACACAACTGCCTTTAACCTGGCCGCACCGAATGTTACATTCGATGTAATCGGTATCGGTAGCCAGTTCGCTACTACAACCACGCCTCCTTTCACTAATGGTTACCAGATTATTCCGCGTAAAATGCAGGATATTATCCTGAGCAACAGCATTGGCGAAGAAGCCGAAAAAGATGCCCTGCGTGTATTCCCGAACCCTACTACCGGGCAGTTCAATATGCTTGTGTATGTAAACAACGGTGGCGAGTTTACACTTAGCGTAGTAGATATTACCGGTAAAACCATCCGTAGCAAAAACGTAAACCTGAATGCCGGTAACAACCTTGTTGCCGAAGATATGAGCGGTGCAGCTCCGGGTATTTACCATGTACGCGTAAGCGGAAACAAAACAGAATTCAGCACTAAGGTGGTGGTTAAATAAAAAAACACCATAATTCTTTTGATAAAGGCAGTCTTACGGGCTGCCTTTTTTTATTTTTAGGCCCATGCAAAAAACCTTGAATACCTATATACGGCCTCTTCTTCAGCACCGGAAACATACATTATTCGGTGTGGCACTCTGTGCTTCGCTGGGGCTGGCATTCATCCATTTTTACCAGCAGTTTATTCCTGTGGTTAAGATAGCGCTCTGGTTGTACGAAAAAGGATACAAAGAGCTGGCCACACATATGGCCTCCGAACTGGGCGGACTTATTATATGGGTACTGGTAAGCCTTACCGGTTATATTGCCTTGCCTGCCATATACCTTGCCTTTAAAAAAGATATGCGTTTCCGGGATATGGGCCTGGGCCCCCTTTCTAAAGACAGTATTCCATTATACGCATCTTTTCTGGCGGGCATACTTATACCCGTATTTTTTATTTCCTATGCTCCTGAGTTTCAGAAAAGCTATCCTTTTTACCGCTTTAGCGACGGAGGCAGTGTATGGCCTCAGTGGTTTATATGGGAACTTTTTTACCTGCTGCAGTTTATAGGGGTGGAATTTTTCTTCAGGGGCTTCCTGATACATGCATCTAAAAAGGAACTGGGCATCAATGCCGTATATTTTGCAATGATCCCTTACTGTATGATCCATTTTTCCAAACCTCTGCCCGAATGTATCGGTTCTATCTTTGCCGGGTATATACTGGGGCATCTCAGTTATAAAACGGGTAGCATCTGGGGCGGAGCCATACTGCATATGTGTGTGGCACTTACAATGGACCTGCTTTCGATGTGGCATCGGGGACTTATTTAAACCTTATCCGAAAAAAATAATTGTCTGGCTGAACCTTTTGCATACCACAGTGTATAACAGGGTATGAAAGGGCTTTTTCTGTTTGGGTTCTGGAATGCTGTACCGAACGGTGTGGTATGCGGCGGTTTTATGCTGCGCAAAGGTCGCCTGCTTAGCCGGAATACTGCCGTTTTTTGTGCTGATAAATCTGCTTATGGCCCTGTTTGTTACGAATACTGCGGCATGGCCGCTCCATTGCATATATCCTGTAGGTGGTTACCTGCGTTCCACGCTTTATCCTATCCCTGAGTTTCTGCTTTTATTGCTGTAATGATGAAAAAAGCCCTTCTTCCGCTTTATACGGGAGGAGGGCTTTTTGTATTGTAAAAAGATACGTCTTTATTAAGCGTTCATCAGGCTTTCGATCTCTTCGGCTTCCAGCGGTATATTTTCCATAAGGTCGATATTACCGTTGCGGGTGAGCAGAATATCGTTTTCGAGGCGTATGCCCAGGTTCTCTTCGCGGATATAGATACCCGGCTCGCAGGAAAATGCCTGTCCCGCCTGCATAGGCAGGTCGCGGTTGCCTACGTCGTGTACATCGAGCCCCAGGAAGTGGGAGGTGCCATGCATAAAATAACGTTTATAGGCAGGCCATTTCGGGTCTTGTTTATCAATATCGTGTTGGGTAAGCAGCTTCAGATCTACCAGTTTGCCCTGCATATAGCGGCCTATTTCTTTTTCGTATTCGGTATACAGGGTGCCGGGCTTCAGCATGTTTTTGGCAAATTTCATCACGTCCAGTACGGCATCGTATACGGCGCGCTGGCGCTGGGTAAAACGCCCGCTTACGGGTATGGTGCGGCTCAGGTCGCTTACGTAATGTGCATATTCCGCACCAAAATCGAGCAGTATAATATCGCCCTCGCGGCACTGCTGGTTATTGGCATTGTAGTGCAGTACGCAGGAATTTGCACCGGATGCAATAATGGGGTTATAGGCATGCCCTGCGGAGCGGCTGCGGATAAATTCGTGAATAATTTCGGCCTCTATTTCGTGTTCCCATACACCCGGCTTTACAAAAGAAAGTACCCGGCGGAAGGCTGTTTCGGTAATGTTGCAGGCATGCTGCATCAGTTCTACTTCCACGCTGTGTTTTACAGAGCGCAGCTCGCCAAAGATGGGGCCCAGGCGCTGGTAATGGTGCAGCGGGTAACGGGCCTGCAGCTTATGCAGCTCGCGCAGGTCGCGGTATTCGGTTTCTACATCGGCACGTATATTTTCGTTCAGCGTAAGGCAGATGGTTTCGCTGCGCAGTATAAGCTCGTGCATCACCCGGTCGAACTCGTGGGTCCAGTATATGGTTTCGATACCGCTGGTGGCGCGGGCTTCGTCTTTGGTATATTTATGGCCTTCCCATATGGCTATTTCCTCGCTGGTTTCGCGCACGAACAATATTTCGCGGTGTGCTTCGCGGGCCGCATCAGGGGCAATAACCACTATGCTTTTTTCCTGGTCTATGCCACTGAGCCAGAACAGGTCGGAGCTCTGGTAAAAGCTGTGGTTACCATCGCCGTTCTTCGGAAATTCATCGGCCGAGTGTACAATAGCTACGGCATTTTTCGGGAGCCGTGCGGCCAGGCGTTTACGGTTGTCGATAAAAAGACTGCGGTCTATAGGAGCATAACGAACATTCATAATTCCGGAAATTTGTCGCAAGATAGCTACTTAAACCCAGATTAAGAACCTTAAGCATCCCTATTGACAGGCGGCTTTGTTAAGGAAAAGCAAATTCTGCCGCTGAATGCAGGATATATGTAATTTTAACCAAAACCATTTCGCCTGTGAGAAGAGTCCTGCCATTGCTTTTCTGGCTGTTTCTGCCGCCGCTATATGCCCAGCTTTCCCATTTGGCCGGGCAAAAGCTGTTTAGCCGTACTATGCCCTATGAAGAGCTTCGGAAAGAGTTTGCGCGTATGGAAAAAAAGCAGCAGCTGCCTGTATATTTTAAGGAACTTATGCTCCGTAAAGCTTATGAGCAGGGCGATACGGCCTATTTTAAAGAATTGCTTACGCATATGGTGGCCCGGCATCATTTTGTGCTTTATCCGGCCTATATTAATGAGCCGTATTTTCAGCTGCTGTTTAAAGGGAACCTTAAAGACTGGTACCGGAGCATGTGGAAAAAGGAGATCGTAAAATGGTATACTCATAACGGCGATATACTGGAATGGCGTATGCTTATTCTCGATTACCACAAACGGTACAATATGGTGCAGCGTATACCGGGCCGGGAAATGCAGCCGGGCGATTCCAGTATCCGCTTTATGTACGAGCGCCGCGATGCCCTGCTGCGCGAAGCCGCTTTCCGTATTGTTACCATTGCCGCCGCCAATGATTCAGTGCTGCCTTCGGACGATAATATGGGCCTGGGTATTTCCGATGCGGTGGACGATATACTGTTCGATTTTGTATTCAGTGACAGCAGCGGAACCTATTTCGATATGGTGGAGGAACTGTACTGGAAGTCGTTCCGGAATGACCTTACAGGCAGCGGTTTTCCCTTTGCTTACGACAGCTGGATGTTCCGCAGCTCCGGCGGACAGTACTACGGTACGGTACAGAAGTTCGGACCTGTGCTCCGGGCCGAAGGACTTATGGAACGTCGCAAACGCTGGAAGCTCGATTGATACTCCCCTGAACAGCCGCATATGCACTGGTTTTGCATAGCGTTGTGTGTAAGTTTATGCCTGTTTTGGGAGCAGATATATCAACTTAGCAAACAATTTTCTGTAAGGGCTGTTGTAATACGTGTGCAAAAGCTTTTGAGATAATGGTTTGCGTGGCTTGTATAGATTGTTTCTAAATAAGAACTATGGAAAGAACGGGTTTGTAATTGACTTCATTATATATACTTTTGCAGGAGTATTATCTTAGGTTTCTCGAAAAATTCAGATAGTTATGGCGAAGTTTTCTGCTTTTTTTAGTTCAAGTATCGGTAAAAAGCTACTTATGTCGCTTACCGGCTTGTTTTTATGTTCGTTTCTGGTAATACACCTTACCGGGAACCTGCAGCTGCTGAAACACGACGGCGGCCTGGCATTTAACCAGTATGCAGTGTTTATGACCACCAATCCGCTTATCAAAACAGTTTCATGGGGTCTGTATCTCATTATTCTGTTTCATGCCTTCCAGGGGCTGTGGCTGGCTTACCAGAACAAAATGGCCCGTCCTGTGGGGTATGCCAAACGCGCTTCGAACAATGCTCCCTGGTACAGCCGCAGCATGGCATTACTGGGAACGGTACTGCTGCTTTTTATCATTGGGCATATGGCCGATTTCTGGTTTGTGTACAAGTTTGGTAAGGTACCCTATACCGAGTATCATGTACCGGTGGCCAATCCTGAGGCGGTAAGCAGCAAGGCCTTTACAGGGCAGATAGAAGGTAAGATGGCGGAATATACCCTTGCCGATAACCAGACGCGGGTTGTTATTGTAAAAGACCTGTATCAGGAAGTGGCGGAATCGTTCCGGGAATGGTGGCTGGTAGCCCTGTACCTTGTTTCGATGATCGCGCTCTCTTTTCACCTGGTGCATGGTTTCCGCAGTGCTTTCCAGAGCCTGGGACTTAACCATCCCAAATACAACGGAATCATAAGCTTTTTAGGTGTGGGCGTGTTTGGTATTGCGGTACCGCTCGCTTTTGCCTCATTGCCATTATACTTTTTCTTTTTTCATAACTAAACGGAAGGGGATATGAAATTACAATCGAAAATACCTGAAGGCCCGCTGGCCGAAAAATGGTCGAAATACCGCAGTACGGTTCCGCTGGTGAACCCGGCGAACAAGCGTCATCTGGAAGTGATAATCGTAGGTTCGGGTCTGGCCGGTGCTTCGGCTGCAGCCTCCCTGGCCGAGCTCGGATATAAGGTAAAGGTATTCTGCTTCCAGGATTCGCCGCGTCGTGCGCACTCTATTGCAGCGCAGGGTGGTATAAATGCAGCCAAGAACTACCAGAACGACGGCGACAGCGTGTACCGTCTTTTTTACGATACCATAAAAGGAGGCGATTACCGTGCCCGCGAAGGCAATGTACACCGCCTGGCCGAAGTTTCGGGCAATATTATTGACCAGTGTGTGGCTCAGGGTGTGCCCTTTGCCCGCGAATACGGCGGACTGCTCAGCAACCGCTCGTTTGGCGGTACACAGGTGCAGCGTACGTTTTATGCAGCCGGGCAAACCGGTCAGCAGCTGCTGCTGGGAGCCTACAGTGCCCTGCAGCGCCAGGTAGGAGCAGGCAGCGTTAAAATGTACAGCCGCCACGAAATGCTGGATGTGGTTATGATCGATGGTAAGGCCCGCGGTATTATTGCCCGCGACCTGGTGAGCGGTAAGCTCGAGCGCCATTTCGGCCATGCTGTACTGCTGGCTTCGGGAGGTTACGGAAACGTTTTCTTCCTGTCTACCAATGCTATGGGCTCTAACGTTTCGGCCGCATGGAAAGCGCATAAAAAAGGGGCCTACTTTGGTAACCCCTGCTTTACACAAATACACCCTACCTGTATACCGGTTTCGGGCGATCATCAGTCGAAGCTGACCCTGATGTCGGAATCGCTGCGTAACGATGGCCGTATATGGGTACCTAAAAAAATAGAAGATGCCGAGGCTATCCGTAAAGGAAAGAAAAAAGCCTCCGATATAGCCGAAGATGACCGCGATTATTACCTGGAGCGCCGCTACCCGGCCTTTGGTAACCTGGTACCACGCGACGTAGCTTCGCGTGCAGCCAAGGAACGCTGCGATGCCGGCTTTGGTGTAAATGCTACGGGCGAAGCCGTATTCCTCGATTTTGCCTATAACATGCGCGAAAAATACGGCCGTACCGAAGCTACCAAACACGGTATCGAAAACCCTTCCGAAGCTAAGCTGAAAGAGCTGGGTAAAGCCGTGGTAAAAGAAAAATACGGTAACCTGTTCGACATGTATAAACAGATAACCGGTGTAGATCCGTACGAAGAACCGATGCAGATATACCCGGCCGTACACTATACCATGGGCGGGCTTTGGGTAGATTATGAACTGATGACCACCATACCGGGACTGTATGCCCTGGGTGAGGCCAATTTCAGCGATCACGGAGCAAACCGCCTGGGCGCTTCGGCACTGATGCAGGGCCTGGCCGACGGATATTTCGTAATTCCATACACCATCGGTTCTTACCTGAGTAAGGAAATCAGCACCAAAGCCATCGATACGGCTCATCCGGCTTTCGAAGAGGCTGAAGCCCGTGTAAAAGATACCATTGATAAGTTTTTCTCTATAAAGGGTAGTAAATCGGTAGATCATTTCCACAAGAAGCTGGGTAAAATCATGTGGGAAAAATGCGGTATGGCCCGTAATGCCAACGGTTTAAAGGAGGCAATACAGGAAATCCGCAAACTGCGCGAAGAGTTCTGGAGCGACCTGCGTGTGCCGGGTACTGCCAACGAGTTTAACCCGGAACTGGATAAGGCTGGCCGTGTGGCCGACTTCCTGGAACTGGGCGAGCTGATGTGCCTCGATGCTCTTACACGTAATGAGTCATGCGGCGGGCACTTCCGCGAGGAATACCAGACCGATGAGGGAGAAGCCCTCCGCGACGACGATAATTTTGCCTTCGTATCCTGCTGGGAAATGAAAAACGTAGGCGAATGGGATCTGCATAAAGAAGAGCTGGTATACGAAAACATCAAGATCGCCCAGCGTTCTTATAAATAAACGGATTGTAAAACACTAAACAGTTTTAGTCATGAACCTTACACTCAAGGTGTGGCGTCAGAAAAACGCTAATGATAAAGGAAAATTCGTCAACTACCAGGTAAAAGACGTTTCGGAGGATATGTCCTTCCTGGAAATGTTCGACGTATTAAATGAAGAACTCATCTCCAGGGGCGAAGAACCTATCGCTTTCGATCATGACTGCCGCGAAGGTATATGCGGTATGTGCAGTATGTATATAGACGGACATCCGCACGGGCCGTTGCAGGGCGTAACTACCTGCCAGCTTCACATGCGTTCGTTTAAAGATGGCGACACCATTACCGTAGAGCCCTGGAGAGCCAAAGCTTTCCCGGTAATAAAAGACCTTACGGTAGACCGTACCTCCTTCGATAAAATTATTGCTGCCGGTGGTTACATCTCTGTAAATACAGGTAATGCACAGGATGCAAACTCTTTACCTGTTTCCAAGGAAGATGCTGATGCTTCTTTTGCTGCCGCGGCCTGTATCGGTTGTGGTGCCTGTGTGGCTGCCTGTGTAAACTCTTCGGCCATGCTTTTTGTGTCGGCCAAGGTATCGCAGCTGGCACTGCTGCCACAGGGACAGCCCGAACGCGAAGAACGTGTGCAGGGCATGGTTAATGCCATGGACGAAGCCGGCTTTGGTAACTGTACCAATACGGGTGCATGCGCCTTTGAATGCCCCAAAGGTATTTCGCTGGAGAATATAGCGCTTATGAACCGCGACTTCCTGAAAGCCGGCCTTTTAGGCAAGAAGTAAAATAAATTTTCACATTTTTTAGGAAACCTCGCTGAAGTCAGCGGGGTTTTCCTATTTTTGAAAATACATAAACACAATTTCAGTATGAAGAAACTTTACGTATTAGCATCTTCAGTACTTGTTTTCTCTGCAGTTCTGATATTTGCACCGGATGCAAAATCGAATCAGAGCGGAGCCGCAAGTAACTATTCAGGGGTAAACAGCAGTCTGGGTACCTGTGCCCGTTCGGGTTGCCATTCAGGTGGTATAAATACCGGGCCGGGCAGCATCAGCATCACAGGCGACATACCTGTTTTGGGCTATGTTGGCGGACAGACCTACCAGGTTACGGTTACCGTAACATCCGGGGGCAGCAACGGAAACGCATTCGGTTTTGCCGTATCTTCGGCCAAAACGGGAACATCTACAATTTCCGGTACATTCAACAATACCGATAACTCGGCGCAGCCCAGATCGGGAGGACAGTATGCCACGCATACACTGGCAGGTACCAATAACGGCGGCAATACGGCATCCAAGTCGTATGTGCTGAGCTGGACCGCCCCGGCGGCTGGCACCGGACCCATTACCATTTATGCGGCCGGTAACAGCGCCAATGGTAATGGAAATACTTCGGGCGATAATATTTACCGTACTTCTCTCGATATAACCGAGGATGTAACTACCGTTTCGCTCGACGAAAGCATGGCAGCCTTTGTAAGTGTATTTCCCAACCCTGCCTCAGGCCAGGTTGTGATAGATCATACACTGGCTTCCGACTGGAACCTGAAAGTAGTAAGCCTCAGCGGCAAAGTAATGCATGCACAGCAGGTAACAGGCGGCAAGTATATACTAGACGTAACATCGTACCCGGCGGGTATGTACCTGTTACAGATCGAAGCGGCCGGTAAAACATCGGTTAAAAAGATTGTTGTACAGTAAAGTACCTGTGTATATATTAAAAAGGCGTTCCTGATTTTCCGGGAACGCCTTTTACTATTATGAAGAAAATCTTAATGTCTATTCCTGGCAGAAGTTGTTATCGGTATTCGAGTAACTCATATTACTGTACGTAAGGGTAGAACCCGATTTTTCGAGGAGTCCGCAGCCTCTTGTGTTTTTAATTTCGGAATTACTTATTGTAAGTTTTCCTGTATTTCCTAAACCATCTCCGCAAGCGATGCCGGCCTCACCGTCAACATAATTCAGCGGATTACTACCAGCATCGGCAAGAATCATATACTCCACCGTATTTAAGCTCGACGAAGAAATATATTGTATCCCTTTCCACCAGCCTTTGATAGTAGATGACCCTTTGATAACAACCGGATCAGAGGGTGTACCGGCAATTTTAAGAGAGCCCGATACGGTTATGTTTGCGTCATTAGGCATTTCCATCTCCAGCCCTTTCCCGAATTCATAATCCCCGCTGATGGTCAGGCTGCTAAGCATGGCTATAGGATATCCCAGATCATTCCAGCTGCCGCTGCCGCTGAGATCGGTATAGAAACTTTCAGTCCAGCTTCCTATTTTATTAGGTGTACAGTTTACAAAGGTAAAAACAGAACCCAGGGAAGCATAACCCCGCCCTTCAACCATGAGCGGATAATATTGAGAAGCCTCTACGCGTATTCCGCTAAAGGATGCCTGAGATCCGTCCGCAATTAAGAGTCCGGCTCCACCGCTATTACGCAGCGTTATATTATTGAAAGTACCCTTGCCGCAGGAAATCAGTGCTGCCAGTACCTCACTTTGCGGATAATAATTAACTCCGGTTGTATATGGGTACACGTCTGCAGCACCTGCACGGTCAATAATTACGTGTTCCATGATGCTTGAGGGATTGGATGAAGTAATTACAATACCACCCCAGGATGCAATGCCCGTTTGCTCTTTTGGAGAAAAAGCGATCGGTGCGGAGGAGGTGCCGATTGCCTTTATACTGGCCGTACCTCCAATGGAAATGGTTTTAGATACATCTACCAGAATTTCGGTGCCGGGTTCTATCTCAATAGTTCCGCTGCTGAGCTCGATGTCGCAGTTAATTACATAATCGGGCCCGTTTCGGAAGTTTTTGAGGCTGTAGTTGCCACTGCCGCTGAAATCTACACAGAAATCAACTGCGCCTTTAGCGCCGTCCGGACCTTTATCGCCGCAGGATGCCAGCGCGAAAACTGCTGCCGTAATAAGTGCTGAAATAGAAAATTGCTTTGTCATAACTGTATTTGTGTTTTGCAGGAGCAAATTTCCGATATGGAACAGCTATGGATACGGATACAATATTCTGTTTGTGATAAAAAAAAGTGTTCTTTTTAAGATATTACACCTAAATATATAGAGTAAATAAAATAAGAATTGTGAGTGTTTATTTTCGCTTTTGCTGCTGACCTTCTTCCCAGGTTTTCATGTAATTGGGAGTAAACAGGGCAATATCCTCAAAACGGCGTTCCTGCCATTTGCCAAAAGCAAGCGGTACCATAGCGGCCGCAAGCATTGCCGGAGCTTCTTCGTAGGGTAAATTCAGCAGGTTCAGCCATTGTTCAATTTTAGGGAGTGCATTTCCTGTGAATACTATTCCCGGGTATGTTGCAGCCCAGTTATGCAGCTGCTCTTCGTTCAGTTCGCAGGGTTTTTCGAGCAGTGCTTTGCCCCGGTTGTTGTAAATGCCGGTATAGGCTTCCATACGCCGGGCATCGATAAGTGCGCATACAAAAGTGGCTTCGGTTTTATCCAGTATACTGCGTGCCATTATTTCCAGGGTAGAAACACCAATCATAGGTATATTCAGAGCATAACACAATCCTTTGGCGGTACTGCTGCCGATGCGCAGGCCTGTATAGCTTCCGGGCCCTGTACTCAGGCATACGGCATTCAGTTGGGCCAGGCTGTGTCCACCCTGTTGCAGCACATTATCAACAAGCGTGGTAAGCATAGCTCCGTGTGCATTGGGTTCATCGGCGCTGAGTACAGCCAGTGTGCGAAGGTCTTCGCTCAGGGCCACTGAACAAACAGAAGCCGAGGTATCGATATGAAGCAATAGTGCCATAGGCTGCAAAGTTGCGCTTTTCTGCTCAAATCATAACAACGGGTTACAGGCTTTTATTTACCCGTAAACAGCTGTTCTTTGGGCGTTATCTTAATCCGCGAACCGTTTTGCAGTATTTTACTTACCGCTTCGTATGGCGATTCAACAATGGTTTCGCCTTCTTTAAGTCCTGAGCTGATAATGATATAGCGGTTGTCCTGTATGGAGGTCTGCACCTGGCGCATGCTTACGCTATCGCCCGATACCACAAACACATATTCGTTGTAGCGTTCTATTCCGGTACGTTCTTTTTCGGTAGAGTCGAGGCGGGCGGTTACGGCCTGTATGGGTGCGGTAATACCTTTAGTGCTTTCAGTCTGTATCTCTACCGTGGCACTCATACCCGGACGGAAAGGAGAACGGCCTGCCGATATTTTAGCCGACAGATCGGCATAGCTGTCGGGCAGGATCTGCACCTTTACCTCAAAATTGGTTACTTCATCGGTACTTAATGCTGCAGCTCCGGTAGCGAGTTTGGGCGAGTTGGCTATTTCGGTTACCCTGCCTTTGAAGGCCCGGTTAGGATAAGCGTCTACATTTATAAGGGCAGTATCGCCCAGGCTCAGGCGTACGATATCGTTCTCGTTCACATCCACAATTACCTGCATAATAGAAAGATCGGCAATACGCAGCAGTTCTGTACCGCTCATAGTGGCAGTACCTACTACGCGTTCGCCTTTTTCTACCGAAAGTTTACTTACAATACCGCTCATAGGCGAGTACAGGCGTGTACGCGAAAGATTGCTGCCGGCCAGTTTACTGTTCGACTGTGCATTTTGTGCGCTGTATTCGGCGGCACGTACATTTTGCCTGGCGGCGCTCAGTTCGGCTTTGGCACTTTCGAAACTGGCTTTGGCAGCATCGAAATCGGCCTGGGAAATTACTTTTTTATTGAACAGGGTTTCCTGGCGGTTAAAATCGGCCTGGGCACGTATATAAGCTGCATTGGCCTGCTCTTCGCGGGCTTTGGCAGAGGCCAGCCCGGCTATGGCATTGTTATACATGGCCTGCGAACCTTCGTACTGGCTCTGCAGCAGGTCGGGGTTTATCTCGGCCAGCAGCTGCCCCCTGGTAACGCTGTCGCCTTCTTTTACGTACAGTGCAATAATCTCGCCCGATACTTCGGAGCTGATTTTTACTTCGGTTTCCGGCTGTATCTTTCCGCTGGCCGAAACCGACTCTATTACCAGGCGCGAGGCCACATTTTCCACACTTACCTTTGTTCCGCCATTGCCTCCGCAGGCACTCAGCAATCCAGCTGAGACACATACATATATAAGTACTTTTTTCATGTCTGTTAATTAGAGTTTCATAGGTTTACCCAGATAGTATTCCAGTATCTTTATCCGGTACAGGTATTCATATTTCGAGATCAGGGTCTGTAATTCGGCATTGTTCAGGTTGTTCTTTGCCAGGTTATAGTCGTAGGCATTCATCTGCCCGGTATTAAAGCGTTCTTCGGCATACATAAAAGCCTCGTTCAGGGCTTCGGCATTTTTACGGTTGGCTTTATAGGTAGCATAACCGGCCATGGCATCGTTGTAGGCACTTTGTATGGTATTGCGCAGGTTTTGCTTGCGCGCATCCAGTTCCAGGCGGGCATTCATTAGGCCTATTCTTGCCCTGGAAAGTGTGGTATAATTGTTAAGTCCGTTCAGAATGGGGATATTAATGCTTATACCTACCTGCGTGTTCTGGTTACGGGGCAGCTGACGTATAAAGGGAATGGTTTGCCGTGTAAAGTTGGGCGTTATGGTAGGCGGTGTGGTAATAGCCACGGTATCGCCGCCGTATGTGGGGTAAACAAAGGTTTGCCCGGGAGTAATGGTAATACTGGTATCGGTAATTTCCTGCGAGAGCGACGAATACCCCGAACCGATACTACCGGCGATGGAAATACTGGGCGACCAGGCTCCTTTGGCTACATTAACCGCACTCTGCTGACTCCGAACAGCCCAATTCTGGGCCTGTATGCCGGGGTTTATACCCATAGCTTTGTCGTAAATACTGTATACGGGCTGCGAAAGAACAGGGTCGGGTCCCTCGTCGATGTTCGGGTCGCTCATATAAATTTCGATGCCGGTAGAGTCGAGGTTCAGCAGCTGAGCCAGAGCCAGGCTCGAAGCCGCCAGTTCGTTACGGGCATTTACCAGGTTTATATCTTCCTGCGTGTACTGGCTTTCTACATTCAGCAGCTCGCCTTTATTGGTGGCTCCGGCCTCATAAATATCGCGGGTGCGGGCTACCTGCAGTTCGGTGGTACGTATCTGTGTTTCGGCTATGGCCAGCCGTTCCTTGGCAAGGGTAAGACGCAGAAATGCATTGGCTACATTCAGCGAAAGGTCGAGCTGCGACTGCTCCAGCGCAAACTTATTACTTTCGTAAGCGTATTTATTCTGTTTTATACGGTTAATATTCTGCAAACCGCCAAACAGCAGCAAACTGCCCGAAAGATTAAAATTGGCACTGGTAGTACGCTGGTTTACAAAGGTAAGGTTATACTGGTCCAGGCGCTGTCCGAAGCTGTAACCTCCAAATGCGCTTCCCGATATATTCGGGAGCAGGGCATAGTAAGAGGCATTTTTGTCGATGCCGGCACCTTCGAGGTTCAGCTGCGACTGCTGTATCTGTATATTATTTGTGCGGGCATATTCGATGCATTCTTCCAGAGACCAGCGCTTTGTCTGTGCCCCTGCAGCGAGCCATATGCCCAGTAAGGGAAGTAGAAGAAAAACTTTTTTCACAGCATAAATTTTACTCAAAAATACATTGCATTTTCGGTTCTGTATAACATCTTTTAGACTATTACGGTTTTATGACAGATGAATAGGGCGCTTTAGGCAAGCCAGCCCCATTACGGCCGAAGTTGTATATTTGCAGCCTTACTAAAAAAAGATGCGAATGATACAAAGGTACCTGAAGAAATGTTTACTGCCCCTGGCAGTGCTGTTTCTGTCGCTGAATGCCTCGGCTACGGAAGGAATGTGGCTGCCCTACATGCTAAATATTGAAGATATGAAGGCCCGTGGTCTGCAACTCACGGCCGAAGATATCTATGCGGTGAACCAGGCCAGTCTTAAAGATGCCATTTTTATTTTCGGTGGCGGATGTACCAGCGAAATGGTAAGTTCCAAAGGATTGCTGTTTACCAATCACCATTGCGGTTTCAGTGCCATACAGGCCCTGTCGAGCATAAAGAACGATTACCTGAAGAACGGTTTTGTGGCCTCCAATATAAACGAAGAACTGCCCGCACCGGGAGTTACAGCTACCCGTATTGTGTATATGAAAGATGTAACGGCCGATGTACTGGCCGGGGTAATGAGTGCCGGAGCCGAACGCGAAAGCCGTATCGAGGCCAACATAAAACGTATAGAGGAAGCTGCCGTGGCCGGAACACATTACCAGGCCGAGGTTACTCCTATTTATTATGGTAACGAATTTGTGCTGGTGGTAAGCGAAGTGTATAGAGATGTACGCCTGGTATTTACCCCTCCGGGATCGGTAGGTAAATTCGGCGGCGATACCGATAACTGGATGTGGCCACGCCACACAGGCGATTTTTCGGTGTTCCGTGTATACGCCGGTGCCGGTAATAAACCGGCAGAATACAGTAAGTCGAACCAGCCCTACCAGCCGCTTAAGCATCTGAGTATTTCCCTCAAGGGTGTACAACCCGGCGATTTTACCATGGTGTATGGTTTCCCTGGTAGTACCCGCCAGTACCTTTCGTCGTATGCCGTGCGCTATATTCTCGAAAACCAGAACCCGCTGCGTATTGCCATGCGCGAAGCTGCACTGGGCATTATTGACCTGCGTATGCGTGTAAGCGATGAGCTGCGTATAAAGTATGCTGCCAAACAGGCCCGTATAAGCAATGCCTATAAAAAATGGATCGGCGAAAGCCGCGGACTTGCCCGCCTGAATGCCATAGCCCGTAAGGAACAATGGGAGCAGAGCTATATGAATGCCGTACCCGTAGGTTCGGAATACAGCGGAGTGCTGGCAGAACTGAAAGCCCTGAATAACGATTATAAAAATGCAAATATCGCATTCGATCTGTATGGCGAACTTATTTTTACCGGCCCGGAAATGATCCGTTTTGTGCGCAGTTTCGAAGTGCTTATAAACGATTACGATAAACTGAAGGCCGAAGGCAAACTCAGCGCCGAGATCGACCGCCTCAGGAAAACATCATTCTTCCGTAATTTCGACCTCGAAACAGATAAAATGCTTTTTGCTGCTGTAGTTCCGGTGTTTATGAAGCATATAGGCGATGCAGCTCCGCAAAGCCTGCTGAAGCTGGAGAAAAAATACAAAGGCGACTGGACCCGCTGTGCCGAAGTGCTGTATGCCCGCTCTACCTTTAGCTCTCAGGAAAAACTGAACCTGTTCTTCAATGGCTTCAGCGACAAAACAGCGAAAAGTTACCTGAACGATCCTCTTATGGAAGTGGTATCCGATATATATAAGGCATACCTGGGCCGCGTACGTCCGGCGGTAACTCCTTATTATATAAAGAACGAAGACCTGATGCGGGTTTTTGTGGCCGGTTTGCGCAAATACCTGCCCGATGCCCGCAAATACTGGCCCGATGCCAACTTTACCCTGCGTGTTACCTATGGTAAGGTAGAGGGTTTCGAACCTGCCGACGGAATTATATATCATGCCTTTACCTCACAGAAAGGAATTCTGGAAAAATATAAACCCGGCGATGAGGAGTTCGATCTGCTTCCCGGTTTGCTCGATCTGTACAAAAAAGGCGATTTTGGTCAGTATGCCGATGCTTCAGGAAATCTGCCGGTGGCTTTTACAGCCAGTAACCATACCACGGGCGGTAATTCGGGCAGTCCGGTGCTCAATGCCCGCGGCGAACTGATCGGTATTAATTTCGACCGGGCCTGGGAAAGTACGATGAGCGATGTAATGTTCGATCCCGAGCGCTGCCGTAATATTATGGTAGATGCCCGTTATGTGCTCTGGTGTATCGATAAGTGGGGCGGAGCGGGCTGGCTTACCGAAGAAATGACCCTGGTACAGTAAGCAGAAATGTGTAAAAAACAGGTTTTCAGAAAAAGAAAATGCAAACTGGATTAACATTTCTGTGTTAAAAGTTTTGGAGATAATAAATTTTCTTATCTTTGCAGCCCCTTATTGGGGAGTTAGCAATTATTAAAAAATAGTATTTTGTCGTGAATACACTGAGTTATAAGACAATTTCAGCAACAAAGGAGTCCGTTACAAAAGATTGGATCCTTATTGATGCAGAGAACCAGGTGGTAGGTCGCCTGGCCTCAGAAGTGGCTAAGATCCTTCGTGGAAAACATAAGCCTACATTCACCCCTCATGCCGATACCGGTGATAAGGTGATCATCATTAACGCTGAAAAAGTTCGTTTTACCGGAAAAAAAATGGAAGAGAAACAATACGTACGTCACACAGGTTATCCGGGTGGCCAGCGTTTTGCTTCCCCGGCTCAGCTGCTGGTACGTAAGCCGGAGGCCATCCTCGAGAGTGCTATCCGTGGTATGTTACCCAAGAACCGCATCGGCGACGCTATTTATTCAAATAACCTGTTTGTATACAAAGGTGCTGCACATCCTCACGAGGCTCAGCAGCCCAAACAACTAAACTTAAAAGATATTAAGTAATATTTCAGCATGGAAAGATATTCTCAATCCGGAAGAAGAAAGACGTCAGTAGCCCGTGTTTACCTTTCAAAAGGCGCAGGCAGTGTGCTGGTGAACGGTCGCGACTATGTAACCTATTTCCCTACGCACATTCTTCAGTATAAAATTGACCAGCCTTTTACCATTACCGGTGAAGACCGCAACCAGTACGACATTAAAGTAAACGTATTCGGCGGTGGTATCAACGGTCAGGCTGAAGCTACGCGTCTGGCTATTTCCAAAATTCTCGTCGAACTTAATGCAGAGTACAAGCCTTCTCTTCGTCAGAATGGCCTGGTAACCCGCGATCCCCGTATGGTGGAGCGTAAGAAGTTCGGTCGCAAGAAAGCGAGAAGAAGATTCCAATTCAGCAAACGTTAATCTTTTTATACGATTTACAATATTATGGCAAGAGTTACTGTAGAAGAATTGCTTGACGCAGGTGTTCACTTCGGTCACCTCAAGAGAAAATGGAATCCGGCCATGGCTCCGTATATCTTTATGGAGAAAAACGGAATCCATATCATCGACCTGAACAAAACTGTGGTTAAGCTGGATGAAGCTTGCGAAGCTTTATCAAGAATCGCCAAAAGCGGTAAAAAGATTTTGTTTGTTGGTACTAAAAAACAGGCACAGGAGATCATTGCTGACAAAGTGAGCAAAGTGAACATGCCTTATGTTACCGAGCGCTGGCCGGGCGGTATGCTTACCAATTTCGTTACCATCCGTAAGGCGGTAAAGAAAATGGCGCAGATCGACGAAATGACCAGCAATGGCACCATCAATACCATTTCTAAGAAAGAACGACTGATGATTAGCCGTACCCGTGCGAAACTGGAGAAAGATTTTGGCAGCATTGCCGATATGGTTCGCACCCCGGCCGCTATCTTCGTGGTAGATATCAAGAAAGAGCACATCGCTCTGGCTGAGGCACGCCGCCTTAATATTCCGATCTTTGGTATCGTGGATACAAACTCCAACCCGAACGAGGTGGATTATGCAATCCCTGCCAACGACGATGCAGCCAAGTCAATTGCTCTTGTTCTGGATGTGGTTTGCCAGTCGATTGTTGATGGTCTTAAAGACCGTAAACTGGACAAAGAAGCCGCGAAGGAAGAAGACGAGAAAACAGCCACTGCTGCAGAAGGAACTTCTGAAGAGGCTTAATCGTTAAGTTACAAATTATATAAATACAAGATATTATGTCTACTGTTGCCATTTCCGCATCAGATGTAAATAAACTCCGCCAGCAAACCGGAGCCGGTATGATGGACTGTAAAGCAGCCCTTACCGAGGCCGGTGGCGATTTTGAAAAAGCAATCGAGATCCTGCGTAAAAAAGGTCAGAAAGTGGCCGATAAACGCAGCGACCGCGAGGCTACCGAAGGTTATGCCGTAGGTAAAACCAGCGCCGACGCTTCGAATGGTATTATCGTATCCCTGAACTGCGAAACCGACTTCGTAGGTAAAAACGCCGATTTTGTGGCCTTTGCCGAAAAAGTTGCACAGGTAGCCATCAGCGATATGCCTGCCACGAAAGAAGAACTGCTCGAAAAACAGATCGATGGTCTGCGTATAGCCGATCACATTACCGATATGGTAGGTAAAATCGGTGAAAAAATTGAGCTGGGCTGCTACGAGTTTATCAAAGCTCCTTTTGTATTTGCTTATAACCACCCCGGCAACAAAGTGGTTTCACTGGTAGGTTTCAGCAAAAACGGCGTTAACAGTATCGAAAACATCGCCAAAGATGTTGCCATGCAGGTTGCCGCTATGAGCCCCATTGCCCTGGATAAAGCCGATGTTTCTTCCGAGGCTATCGAGAAAGAACTCGAAATTGCCAAAGAGCTTCTGCGTAAAGAAGGTAAGCCTGAAGATAAAATCGAAATGATTGCCAAAGGCAAACTGGAGAAATTCTTTAAGGAAAATACTCTTCTGAACCAGGAATTTATTAAAGATTCCAAAATGAACGTACAGCAGTACATGCAGTCTGCCGACAAAGAGCTTACCGCTACTGCGTTCAAAAGATATTCACTGGCCTAAGCCGGTTCTTTTTACAAAGAGAGAGAAGAAATTCTCTCTTTTTTTTTGTCTGTTCGTGAACGAATTATTTTTTTTGATACATGAAATACAAACGCATACTCCTTAAATTAAGCGGCGAAGCGCTGATGGGCGAGCAGCAGTTCGGTATAGAGCACAAAATACTGAACCATTATGCCAATGAAATAAAATCGGTAGTAGATGCCGGTGCCGAAGTGGCAGTGGTAATTGGTGGCGGTAATATTTACCGTGGCATACAGGCTGCCGAAGGGGGTATCGATCGTGTGCAGGGCGACTATATGGGTATGCTGGCCACGGTAATTAACAGTATGGCACTGCTTTCGGCCCTGGAGAACAATGGTGTGGCTTCGCGCCTGCAATCGGCCATTGAAATGAAAGAGGTGGCCGAACCTTTTATACGCCGCCGTGCTGTACGTCACCTCGAAAAAGGACGTGTGGTTATTTTTGGTGCGGGAACCGGTAACCCGTATTTTACCACAGATACAGCCGGAGCTCTGCGGGCCATTGAGATACAGGCCAATGTAATACTTAAGGGAACAAAGGTAGATGGCATTTACAGTGCCGATCCGCGTAAAGATCCCACAGCTACGCGTTTCGACCAGATATCTTTTACCGAGGCTTACGAGCGCAACCTGAATGTAATGGATATGACCGCTTTTACGCTCTGCCGCGAAAATAACCTGCCTATTATTGTTTTTGATATAAATACCCCGGGTAACCTGTTGCGTATTGTACAGGGCGAAGCCATTGGCACACTGGTAGACCATTAGCATTTTTGAAAAAAACTTTGGAGGACTTCGTTCCTCCGTTCTATATTTGTAAAAGACTAATTAAAGAACACACAGGATATGAGCGATGTTAAAACGGTACTGGACGAAGCTTCCGGTCAAATGGAAAAATCGGTAAGTCACCTGCAGCAGGAACTGGTACGTGTGCGTACGGGTAAGGCCAACCCGGCCCTGCTCGATGGTATTATGGTAGAGGCCTATGGCAGTATGATGACCCTGAGCAGCGTGGCCAATATTTCTACGCCTGATGCCCGTACACTGGTTGTGCAGCCCTGGGATAAATCTACCCTGCGCGATATCGAAACGGCCATTATTAACTCCAGCCTGGGCCTTAACCCGGGTAACGACGGCGAAATTATCCGCATTAACCTGCCGCCGCTTACCGAAGAGCGCCGTAAAGACCTGCTGAAGCTTGCCAAGTCGATGGGCGAGGAAGCTAAAGTAGCCATCCGCAATGTGCGCCGCGATGCCAACGAACGTATTAAAAAGCTCCAGAAAGACGGTTTGGCCGAAGACGTAGCCAAAGATGCCGAGGCAAAAACCCAGCAGCTTACCGACCGTATGTCGCTTAAAGTAGACGAAGTGCTGGCTGCAAAAGAAAAAGAAATTATGACCGTATAAATATGCGGTTTTTATACTAAGGGGGAAAGGGCTGAGCGATCGGCCCTTTTTTTTTTGTACACGTATTTTAGAGCAGGGGGCAGAAAGAGCGTTCTGCTTTTTTGTATCCCTAATGCTTCGGGTATAAGAAATTTTACTGCAAAGACTTCGGGCCCGGGCATAAAAAAACCTCTTTCCGCTTACCCGGAAAGAGGTTCTAAAAAATTTCCCCTTGCTTATTTTAAAATCAGTTTCTGGGTAGTAACGGTTTGTCCGCCTGCAACCAGCGAAACCAGGTATATACCTGCGGGCTGCGCTGTAAGATCCATTGCGGCATTACTGTTACCCTGGCTTACTGCCTGGGTAAGTACTGTGCGGCCGGTGAGGTCGCGTACCAGTATTTTACCATTGGCCGAAGAGCCCAGATTGTAGGTGATATTCACCATACCGGTAGAAGGGTTAGGACTGAACAACATATTAACGTCGTTGGCCTTTATAACTTCCGAACCGGCAGTAAGACTATTTACCCACACACGTACAAACGTTTTACTGTTGGCATCGGCTTTATCCTGCATGGTTACCACGGCCGAAAAATCGGAATTGGTACTTCCGTTGGCCGTAATGTTTACCTTAAGCTGGTGCGATGCAGTATCGTGTGCGTAAATGGAATAAGAATAACTTTGCGGAGGTGTTTCGAACCAGCACTGATCCAGGCAGTAGTTCATGCCCCATCCGTTGGGTGCATAAACACTGGTTTTTTCAGGATGGATATTGATATCGAAATCTCCGTCGTTAATTACATAGAACGAAAAGGCCTTTTCCTGACCCAGTGTAAGGTTTGTGGCTTCGTAGTTCCCGTTGCTCACATCATTACCGTTCGAAACGGCCACGATGCGTATCTGGCTATAGCCCAGTGCAGCGGAAAACAGGAAAGAAAGTGCGAGTATTTGTTTTTTCATGCCTGCGTTTTTATTACTTTATACGGTAAATGTAATTAATTCCTGATAATCAGCAGCGATATTAAACGGATTTTTAACATTTTTCTGCCGGACAGGCCCTGTTATAGCCCCGGATTGTTAAACAGATTCTTTTAGTCTGTAAAAAGGGTAGTATTTAACATTGGCTCTTGTTTGGCAGTAATGGAAGTGTAATTTTGTTCCACAAACAATAAAAGACCCATATGAAACGCCGCTTCATTCTTTACACCCTTACCGGCAGTATGCTTCTGCCTGCCATGCTGCGGGCACAGAAAGTAACCTCGGTTATACCTCTGCAGATGGAAAATATCGAAGGATATTCCAGGTATAATTACGATGAGACCTATCCCGAAGATGAAGAGTACTCCTGGAACAATGCGCCTGCGGCCATATACCAGGCTTCGCATACGCGTATAAACGATATATTACATATCGACCTGGCCATTTCGTTCAATATTGCCGAGGCTACCGCCACCGCAGCCGAAACGCTTAAGGTAAAGCCCTACAACCGCCCGGTAGACAGTTTGCATCTGGATGCAAAAGGTATACTTGTACACGAAATAGCCCTGCTCGAAGGCGGCCGCAAAATACCGCTGCAGTACACCAATACGGGTTACCAGCTGCTTATAGCACTTAACCGCCGATATACGCGCAACGAAAACTACCAGATCGTTATTAATTACACGGCACGGCCCAACGAGCTGGCAACGAATGCTCCGCTGCTCGATCCCTACGAGCGCGGTTTATACTTTATACGTCCGGATGCCTTTTTCCCCTATAAGCCCACGCAAATATGGACACAGGGCGAAACCGAAGCCAATTCGGTATGGCTGCCTATGATCGATAAACCCAACGAGCGTTTTACACATACGTTTGCCATTACCGTACCTGAAAAGCTCAGCAGCCTTTCCAACGGTCTGCTTAAATCGTCCAAAACCAATGGCAACGGTACCCGCACCGATGTTTGGGTAAACGATAAAGAAAATGCCGCTTACCTGGTAATGCTGGCCGCCGGCGAGTTTGCCATTGTAAAAGATAAATGGCGCAACATAGAAACGGCGTATTACGTAGAAAAGCCCTATGCCGACGATGCCCGGGAAATATTTGCCTATACCGGCGAAATGCTGAGCTTCTTTTCCGACCTGCTGGGTACACCTTATCCCTGGCAGAAATACTCGCAGATTGTGGTGCGCGATTATGTTTCCGGTGCCATGGAAAATACCTCTGCCGTAGTATTCGGGCAGTTTGTGCAACGGCATAAGGCCGAACTGGGGCAGCATTCCAATGAGCTTATCGTAGCACACGAAATGTTTCATCACTGGTTTGGCGACCTGGTAACCTGCGAGTCCTGGGCTAACCTGCCCCTGAACGAATCGTTTGCCAATTACAGCGAATACCTGTGGCTGGAACATAAATACGGCCGCTGGAAAGCCGATGAACATAATCTCGGTGAAAAAGAACAGTACTTCAACGAGGCCGAAAGCAAAGAAGTAAACCTGATACGTTTCGATTACGAGAACCGCAACGATATGTTCGACTCGCATTCCTATGCCAAGGGTGGACGTATACTGCATATGCTGCGCTACTACCTGGGTTCCGAAACTTTTTTCGAAGGACTGAAACTCTATCTTAAAACCAATGCCGGCAAACCCGTGGAAGCACACCAGCTGCGCCTGGCTTTTGAAGAAGTATCGGGCGAGGATCTGAACTGGTTCTTTAACCAGTGGTTCTTCGATAAAGGGCACCCTTCGCTGGAAGTAGTTATAGCAGAATCGGTAGATGATAAATCCGTTACCATGGATGTGCTTCAGTACGATTATCTCGACAACGGAGAACCTTATCGCCTGCCGGTAGAGGTAGATGTGTATTTCAGCGATGGTACCAAAAAGCGCGAACAGCTGCTGCTGAGCAAAGCCTCTGAGGTATTTGAACTGAGATACGATAAACCCATCGCGAATGTAAATTTCGATGCAGAAAAGGTACTGCTGTGCTCTTTAATTGAAAATAAATCATTGACTTACTGGGAGCACCAGTGGAAGAATGCACCGCTGTTCGAAGACCGGCTGAGCGCACTTAAAGAACTGGCCCGAAACGGAACATCGATACCCATATTTACAGAAGCGTTACGCAGCAAATCGCCTGCCCTGCAAAAGGAGGCACTTTCGTTTTTCGAAGAATACGGCTCCGGCATTAGTGAAGAAGAAGCCGTGTACGATCTGCTGGGCGATATAGTATTTGACGCAAGCGAAAGCTACGAAGTGCGCATAGCCGTACTGAATGTGCTGGCAGCTGCCTGGGACCCCGAGGCTGCCCTTGCATTGTGCGAAGGACTGCTGAGCGACCCCCAGGCCGATGTTGCCGCTGCAGCTCTGAAAAGACTGGCGCGGAAAAGTGCAGCCCTGGCCGAAGAGAAGGCTGCTATGTTCGAAAACTCGGAAACATCAGTAATGATAGCTGCTGTGGCCGATATATATGCACGCCGCAAAACTCCGGGTAAATTCGAATTCTTTAAGAAGAATATGGATGCCTGCTACGACCTAAGCGATAAAATGAACTTCATGGACGCTTACATACGCTACATAACCAAAATGAAAGATCTGGCCGAGCTGGAATACGCCGAAGGCCTGTTTCTTTCGATGCTGGAGAACGAATGTTATGTATGGCTAAGGTACAGTGCTTATGAAGGGATCGATGAAATATGTAAGGTGTACCGCAGCGAGTCGCGTAATAACCCCGGACTGAAAGACCGTATCCGCAACCTTACGGAGCTGTATAACCTGTACAAGGGAGAAGAGAAAAACCCCGAAATAGCTCCTTACCTGAACCGCTATTCGGAATAGCGTTCTTTTTCGTATATTTCCCTGTAATTTAGGAAACATATGAACCGCTACTGGAAAAACCTTAAATACCTGGGTGCTTACCTGGTACCTTACGGGGCTCTGCTGGGCCTGTACCGGCAGGGATTATGGGTATGGTCGGTGGTAGGCATAGCCTTTGTGCTTATTCCCGTGCTGGAACTTATACTGCCCTACAGTAAGGCCAACCCGGCACCCGAAGAGGAAGAAGAACTGAAAAACCGTCGCTTTTTCGATGTGTTACTGTACCTGCATGTGCCGCTTATATATGGTATACTGTTTTATTATCTGTATAAAGTGCGGGCAGGGGTATTTACTCCGGCCGAGCTGGCAGGAGCTACCCTTTCGGTAGGAGTGGTGCTGGGTGCAATGGGCATAAATATTGCACACGAACTGGGGCACCGCAATACAGCATTTGAGCGGGTGCTGGCCAAACTGCTGCTGCTGCCCAATAACTACATGCATTTTATTATAGAACATAACCGCGGGCATCATAAAAATGTGTCTACACCGCTCGATCCGGCTTCGAGCCGTTACAACGAAATGCTGTTCAGCTTCTGGCTGCGTTCGGTGCTAAACTCGTACCGTTCGGCCTGGCACCTGGAAAAAATAAAACTGCAGCGTAACGGCGACGCATTCTGGTCGCTTAAGAACGAGATGATCCGTTTTGCCTTTTTTCAGCTGGCTTTTGCCGCTTTTGTAACAATACTGTTCGGATGGAAAGCGCTATTGTTTTACCTGCTGGTATCGCTTATAGGCATACTGCTGCTCGAAACGGTAAATTATATCGAACATTACGGCCTGCAGCGCCGCATGCTGCCCGAGGGTATATACGAAACGGTAAAGCCCACACATTCCTGGAACAGCAGTCACGAACTGGGCCGTATTTTCCTGTTCGAACTTACCCGGCACAGCGATCATCATTTTAAGGCAAACCGCAAGTACCAGGTATTGCGCCATTTCGACGAAAGCCCGCAGCTGCCTTCGGGCTACCCGGGCAGTATGCTGCTGGCCCTGCTGCCTCCGCTATGGTTTTATGTAATGAACAAAAGGGTAAAGGCCATACGCCACGAGCATAATTACAGCGACCTTAATGCCTGAGCTCAGGCCTGGCTAATGTGCAGCCATTGTATAAGTTGCTGTTCATTAATGGGTTTGTAAGTATATTCGTATCTATGCATTAAAAACAGGAAGCCCTTCTTAAAGAGAAGTGTTAGAGTGCCATACACAGTAAAGGCCTTGTGTACGGCTCTTTTTTATATATTAGCTGCCGTTAACTATAGTTATCCCTGCCGTTGAAATTTGCTGCAATTGATATAGGTTCGAACGCAATACGCCTGCTTTTCTACAATGTATTCGAGGACGGACCTGTGCCGGCTTTCCGTAAGGTATCGCTCACGCGTTTGCCGGTACGCCTGGGCGAAGATGTATTTTCTGCAGGGCGCATCAGCGAAAACAAGATACAGAAACTTATAAAGTCGATGATCGCCTTCCGCAACCTGATGGATGTGCACGAGGTTTCAGGCTACAAGGCCTATGCCACTTCGGCCATGCGCGAGGCTGATAACGGACTGGAGGTAATACAGCGTGTGTATACCGCCACAGGGGTCGAAATTAATATTATTGACGGAAATACCGAGGCCAGTGTAATTCATTCGAACCGCATTACCGAAAAATTCGATTTGGCAAGCGGTTACCTGTATATCGACGTAGGCGGCGGCAGTACCGAAATATCGTTCTTCGGCGAAGGCACCCTGCCATTTTCGGCATCGTACAAACTGGGTACCGTGCGCATGCTTGCAGGCAGCGAAAGTAAGGAAGAATGGCAGCGCCTTAAGGACGATATACGCCGGATCCGCAAAAAATGGAAAGGCAATATTGTAGCCATCGGTTCGGGTGGAAACATCAACCGCATTTTTAAAATGTCCGGACTAAAAGAGGGGAAGCCCATGTCGGTAAAAAAGCTGCGCGAACTGCACGAGCAGATTGCCGGTATGACCTACGACGAACGTACGCATATATTAGGTCTTAATACCGACCGTGCCGACGTAATTGTACCTGCCGGCGAAATATACCTGTTCGTATGCAAACAGGCCGATATAAAAACCATGATGGTACCCAAGATCGGCCTTTCTGACGGCATTATAAAGGAGCTTTACCGCGATTATAAGACCCGGCACCCCGAAAGTTAAAAAAACACCTTTAGCAGCCGGAAGCGGTTACCCTGCCCGTATGCCGGCATAATAAGGTTGCCCTGTGCATCGTAACTGTAAAAACGGGGCCGCATGGTAAGGTTTTCTTCCTTGTTGTTAAACAGCGATTTTTTTTGTATATTACCTTGTATATCGAGTGTTACCAGTGCCACTACCGATTTGTTGGCCTTATACATGGTCTTGTATTTTTCAGGATCGCTCTCACTGAAATTTTTCGGGTTCTCGTTAAAGATAATGCGCAGGGTATCGTTGAGGTTGCTTACCGCATACGACGAAAACCAGCCGTTATCGTTTACGCTGCTCTGGTATTTGGGAATAAGCCTGGTCCACTGAAAACGGCCTGCGGCATCAATCGAGTTTACAATAATGGAATTGTAGTAATAATAATAATTACAGGCCAGTATGCCCCGGGCATCACGGTTACAGACCTCCTGCACAAAATACTGTTCCGATATGGTATACAGTCCGCCATCGTTACGCAGAAAAATATGGTCGATGCTAAATCCGGGCAGTCCGTCGCCCCGGGTAATGCTCTTTTCTTTCAGGAACTGCTCCAGTATATCGTTCGAGAAAGCATAATAACTGAGCGGTATTTCGGGTAGGCCGCTAAAATGATAGGTGCCGTAAAAAGAACCGGCCACCCCGTTATTGCCGGTATTGGAATAAAACCCTGTGCATACGATACGATCCTGCTGGTTAAGCAGTATACGTACATCGCTTATATTCCTGCCGGGCAGGTTCAGGGCCTGCTCTTTTACCTCGTTTTGTGCAGGCTGATAGGTAATAAGGTGATAGCGCCGGGGCAGCTCACCTCCCCGTATTTCCTTTTTGGGCCGGGCTATGCTTACCAGCATGGCAATGTTTCCCTGTGCATCGGCCAGCATATCGCCTACCTGTACGTCGTAACTTTTCTGCGGCAGCAAAAATCCCTTGCTCAGCACACGGTTATACAACGAGTCGTACATTTTTACTCCATACAGGGCCTGGTCGTTACGGCCACCCGGAACACTCTGCCATACCACAATCCGGGAGTTATCGGAGGTGGTGCCAAAACGGAAATCGCCCGTACGGAAACTGTTTACTTCGGGTATTTTGTCCACTTCTATAAGGGCATACTGCTGGTCGAACTCATTAAAAAGACCGGCATAGGCCACATTGGTCTTGCTGCTTTTATCATAGGCCGAAAGGAACATTACCAGGCGGCCCTGGTAAAAGAGTACCTGCTCCAGTACCGGGCTCAGCCGCCGGCCTTTATGCTCTACCCAGGCATCGTTCAGTAATACGGGTATACTGCCTATATTGTTCAGGGTAGCGGCATCGAAGCGCTCGATGTATTCACCGTCTGACTTAAAAATATCGCTTTGTATCTTGCGTATATAGATAACCCCGTTTTTTTCGCCAATGATCTCGGTAAGTATTTCGCTGTTACGTATGGTATTTTCGGGCCCGTAAACCACGTTCTGTGCTGCTGCGGTATAAGCTCCGCACGCAAAAAGCAGCATCTGTATAAATCGTATACCGGTCCTTAAATTCATAGTGCGAATATAACGTATTAACAAAGGTTCCCTGTATAAGTTTTACGTAAAAGGATACATGGGTGTTACCTTTCTTCCCCGTAAAAATACCGTATATTTGTTATATGAAAAAAAGTCTCCTGTACCTGGCCGTTGTTGCCCTGTTGCTGCCGCTTGCCGCCTGTAAAAAGACCACGCACGATTATCTTATGGGTTCCTGGTACCTGCGCAGCTATAAGGTAAAGGACCTGAAACTGGATACAACCTATGTAACTTCATACTGGGAGGATGTGATCTATGATTTTCGTTCGGACGGGGGATATCGCCGCTTTGTACATAACGGTTCCATAAGCAATGGCACCTGGAGCACTCCGCAGGAAGGAGAGATGTTTCTGGATGGCCTGCGCTACAGGCTTACACAGCGCGAAAAATTTGAGTTTACCATAGAAAAGGCCCAGATAGAAGTGGATAGTATGATGCCTGAATGGTATTTTATACGCAAGTATTAAGCCGAAAAACTTACCAGATAGCCGCTCTGGCTGCGTATGTTCAGCACACGGTCCTGATCCAGCAGCAGGTATTGCCCCTTAATGCCCAGGAGTTCGCCTTCTATAAGCGGACTTTTATCGAAATTGAGGCTTTTTATCTTTTGCGGGAAGCGCAGTACCGGGTAATGTAACTCGGTTATGGCCGTTTCGCCGGGTACTACAAAAGAACGCCATTCTTCGGACAGCAAAGCTGCCATATCGTTTTTTACCTCGTACAGCGAGCGGGTGCTGAGTTCGTTTTTGAGCATGCGCTGCCAGTTGGTTTTATCACTGATGTGCTGTTTCAGCGCCACTTCTATCATACCAGCCTGCCAGCGGTTCTGCGTTTGTGCAAATACAAGGGCCCGGCTGGCTCCCTGGTCTATCCAGCGTGTAGGTATCTGGGTATCGCGGGTAACACCCACCTTTATGTCGTTGCTCAGTGCCAGGTATACAGTATGTGGCTGTACATGGTGTTCGAGCTCCCATTGCAGGTTGCGGCCCTCGCCCAGGTGTCCCCGGCATTTTTCGGGGTGAATAATGCAGTCGGAATTCTCGGGGCTGTTCATAAAGCACGGATAACAGAAACCCTGGCCGAAACTTTTAGGTGTTTTACGTCCGCATTCGATGCAGTTGATCTGGTTTTCGAACTGAAGAGAGATGCGGCGGCCGATAAATTCGTTCATAGGTACGCGGTTCTCGCCCAGGCGGAGCCAGTATTGTACGGGTTCTCCGATCTCGGTCCTCATTTTCAAAATGTTTCCGCTTTCCTTCATGGCATTGAATTTGTATGTACTTTTGCAAAAATACCAATAAGATCATGTTTACACGCACTTTGCTGTTTTTTTTACTCATTGGCCTTGCCCCGGTGCTGCCTGCACAAACTACGTTCCGGTATGCGGTCGATTACAACGATTTTATTATCGGCGAGCAGAATAAAATAGGTACGGCTATTAACGGTTTTAATGAGGCCTGCGGCAAAGGAAAGCTAAACCAGATGAATACCCGGCATGCCGAAGTAGTGGCACAGATAAAAACGTCGCTGGCAGCGGTAAAAGCCCTTAAACCCTACAAAAGCAACAGCGAATTCCGCGATGCGGCCATTGCCCTGTTCGAAATGTACCAGTCCATAGCCGGCAACGAATACCTGGAGATTATAGCCTTAATGGACGAAGGAATTGACGTAGGCAATAACCGAAGCCGTTTTATAGATGTACTCGGCAAAATAGATATACGCAGCAAAAGCGTAAACGATACCTTCCTGGCCAAACAAAAGGCTTTTGCCGAGCAGTTTGAGGTAAAGCTGGAAGAAAATAAATACGAACAGAACGAGAAAAGCAAAACACCTTAATGATCGGTTCGTAGCTTTTTTCGTAACATTCATATTGCCTAAACAAGCAGTTTGTAAAAAAAATGCCGGGAGAAATCTTCTGGCATTTTTCTTTGCTACAGAAATTCAAAAAACAAACCAGAAGCACTAAAGCAATGAGAACAAATCATGAAATTGACTATAAGATACACGGCAGCGAAATGCAGTGTGTAGAGATTGAGCTCGATCCGCAGGAAACCGTAGTAGCAGAGGCCGGAGCTTTTATGTATATGGATCACGGGGTAGATATGGCTACTATTTTTGGTGACGGCAGCAAAGAGCAGGGCGGATTTATGAATAAACTGTTCAGCGCCGGAAAACGCCTGCTTACGGGCGAAAGTCTTTTTATGACGGCTTTTACGAATAACAGTTCCGGTAAAAAGCAGGTAAGCTTTGCCTCGCCGTACCCGGGTAAAATTATACCGGTTGATCTGTCGGAGATGAACGGAAAGATCATCTGCCAGAAAGATGCGTTTTTATGTGCTGCCAAAGGTGTAAGCGTAGGTATTGAGTTCCAGCGTAAACTGGGTACAGGTCTGTTTGGCGGCGAAGGCTTTATTATGCAGAAGCTCGAAGGCGACGGTATGGCCTTTATGCATGCCGGCGGACATATTATTGAACGCGAACTGCAGCCGGGCGAGCTGCTTAAGATCGACACAGGCTGTATTGTTGGTTTTACCAGCACGGTAAGCTATGAGATTGAAATGGTAAAAGGCATCCGGAACATGGTATTTGGCGGTGAAGGCTTTTTTTATGCCACCCTCAGAGGGCCTGGCAAAATATGGCTGCAGACCCTGCCGGTAAGTCGCCTGGCCAGCCGCATTATATCTTATGGCAGTGGCAGCCGTAAGGAAGAGGGTAGTGTACTGGGCGGGCTGGGTAACCTGCTCGACGGTGACGGATTTTAAACCTTAGTGTTTTACAGGATAATGAGGGGAGGTCTTACACAGATCTTCCCCTTTTTTTATGCTTAAGGTTCTGCATTTTTTGTTTCAGAGTGCTGATTTTTAGTTTTTTGATAAGCATTTTGCTTACAATAACCTTACACAAAGCAGGCAAAGTATGCCTCATGCTAAAACCATTGTATTTAATGAAAAATACTATCTTTGATTTGCCGGTTCAGGCCCCGTATTGTTCCCGAAACCAGGGATATACATTGCGTAAGGTGCTGAACGGCACACCATAAACACGCCGGCTCTCTCTGCAGGGAACCCCTTTGTTTCTCCCCCCCGTCTGTAGTTTTATTGCAGACAAGGGTTTTTTTTGCCTGTGCAGGTTGCTCAGGTATAACGGTGTGTAACTATTGAAAATAAATACAAATACAACACAATGAAAAAACATCGACTACTACTTGTCGCAGGTCTTGTATGGGGTTTATGGGCTCCGCAAAACCGGTTACAGGCACAAACCTATCCCCAGCTGGCGAACAGTGATATGGAATTATGGGATAACGCGGGTACCTCCAACCAGGAGCCGCAGCACTGGAATTCATTTAAAACGGCCGACTGTACACTGGGTGCTTTTATCTGCGGACTGGCACAGAACCAGCAGGTAGAACGCTCTACCGATGTACGGCCGGGCAGTACAGGTACCTACAGTGCCCGCATATATTCTACCAACCCCATTGGCTCTACCATTGCCAACGGAAACCTTACTACCGGTATTATACGTATGGGCAGCAGTACGCCGTCCAGCTCATCAAATTTCAATTATACCAAGCGCAACGATGCCAGCTTTAATGCACCCATCAGCGAAAAACCCGACTCCCTCGTATTCTGGGTAAAATACCAGCCGGGTAATAATTCCACCACCAACGAGGCCCGTATGCGTGCCGTACTGCACGATAACAGCGATTACCGCGATCCGGGTGGTGCCCTGGCCAACGAAGTGGGAAACGCCACTATTAATTTTACACGTACTCATAACGGAACCAACTATGTATGGCAGCGCTTTTCTGTTCCGTTCGATTACAGCCTGGGACAGGCCACAGTGCCTAATTACATGCTGGTTACGTTTACCACCAATAAAACCCCGGGCGGAGGTGCTAATAACGACCAGGTATGGGTAGACGATGTTCGCCTGGTATACAATCCCAAGCTTGCCACAGGTACCGTTTCGCCGCTTACACATTATGTATCGGCGGTGCAGACATCGGCTGTAAGCGTACCTTTTACTCTTACCGGCCCGGCTGGTTCTATCCCTGCCGGTAATGTGGTAACGGCCGAACTCTCCGATGCTTCGGGCTCTTTTGCTTCGCCGGTAACTATAGGTTCTGTAAGCGCAACCAGTTCCGGAACCATTAATGCGGTTATTCCTGCGGGTACGCCCGCCGGTACAGGTTACCGCATCCGTGTACGTGCCAGTATGCCGCTTATTGTGGCAGCAGATAACGGCAGCAATATTACCATACAAAACATAAATGTGGCCGTTACTCCTAATGCAGCGCAGAGCTTACTGGTGGGTGTGGCTGGAAACACACTTACGGCGGCAGAAACACCTGCCGGAACCTCGCGCGAGTGGAAATACAGCACAACGGCCGGCGGCCCCTATACGGCCTTTGGTCCGGCCGAAACCGGCAGCAGTTATACACCGCTGTTTGCCAGTGCCGGTACCTATTATGTGGTGTGCGAAAGTAATATACTCGGCAATACTTACACCAGCAACGAAATACAGATTACCGCCAGTTCCATTACGCTCAATACCGGTGCTATAGCGGGTTCTCCCTTCGAATTCAGCATATCGGCTCCCGGGGCGGCAATATCGGTACCCTTTACAGTAACAGGTGGCTCTTTCCTGGCAGGTAATACCTTTACCGCCGAACTTTCCGATGCTTCGGGCTCCTTTATTTCGGCTCAACCCATAGGTACACTTTCTGGTGTGGGCTCGGGCAGCATTTCGGCTACCATACCGGCTGCTACGCCCGGCGGCACAGGCTACCGCATACGGGTAACAGCTTCTAACCCTGTACTCAGCGGTGGCGATAACGGTACCGATCTGGTTATCGATCAGTTTGCGAACAGTATTTCCCCGGCACAGCCTCAAACCATTCAGGTGCAGGCTTCCGGTACGGCGCTTGGCGTTACAGCCTCGCAGGCGGCAACACACGAGTGGCGTTATGCAACGGTAAGCGGCGGTCCCTATACGGCCTTTGCCCCGAACGAAACCGGTACAACCTATACACCACTGTTTACGGCCCTGGGTACCTATTATGTGGTTTGTGCCTCCGAAAACGGTTTTGGCGATGAAGTTCTGAGTAACGAAACTGAAATAACTGTGGTAAATGCTACTACCATTACCACTACCACCGTAAGCAGCACTACGTTTTATATTTCGCCCTCGGCAGCAGAACAAACCAATGTAGACTTCAGCTCCAATGTAGTATTCGATCCGGGCAATGTATTTACGTTGCAGCTATCAGACGAAACGGGCTCTTTTGCCGCTCCGCTCGATATCGGTAGTACACCTTCGGCAGTGGTAACCACGTTAACGGGTAGTATTCCCAATAACCTGCCCGACGGTAATGACTATAAAGTACGCGTAGTATCTTCCGACCCGGCCATTATAGCTTCCGAAGCGGCTGTAAGCCTTTCGGTTATTAACTTCGGTCTCGGCAATAATCCGCCCGAATCGCAAAACCTTACCGTAAACCAGAACGGAGCTACGATAACGGCAGGCAGTACACACCCGGCCGCAACGTTCGACTGGGGACTGAACCAGAGCGGTGTGTTCGTGCCTTTCAGTCCGGCCGTTACCGGCAGCACCTATACCCCGGTATTTGCTACAGCCGGCAATTATCCTGTACGCAGCCGTGCCATTAACCAGTGGAACGATACACTGATAAGCGAAAATGTGTGGATATACGTAACTGGCGGAACCGGTCTTAACGAAGCCGAATCCGGTAAGCTGAGCATCTATCAGTACAATGCACAGCTGTATGTAAATCTGAACCAGGTATCCTTTACAAACCCGGTTTTCAGTTTAAGCGATATGAGTGGTAAAGTGTTGTTTACAAGAGTGCTGGCGGGTAAATCTCAGCATGTGCTTTCGCCGGATCTTAAACCCGGTATTTATGTATTTACCCTGCGCGAAGGCGACCAGGTTATAAGCGGAAAAGTATTTTTGCAATAGCCATTTCATTCCGTTATGAAAGATATACCCCGGGGTCTGTAAAGGTCCCGGGTTTTTTTATGAAAGGCTCTGCCCGTGCGGCTCAGGGGCGGCATTGGGCTAAAAGGTTCCGTTTGTTCGGGATATTTTTCCATCTTTGAGCCAGAAATTGTTGTTGGACTATGGATTATTTATCAAGTAAAGTACAGGCCCTGGGCGAAAGCGAAACCCTGGCCATGGCCCGTTTAAGCCGTGAGCTGAAAGAGCAGGGACACGATGTAATTAACCTTTCGCTGGGCGAACCCGATTTCGATACCCCCGATTTTATTAAGAAAGCGGCACATGAAGCAATTGATGCCAATTTTTCGCATTACACCCCCGTGGCCGGCTATAAAGAGCTGCAGGAGGCCATACAGCGTAAGTTTAAACGCGATAACGGACTCGATTACAAGCTCAGCGAGATTGTAAGCTCCACAGGCGCCAAACAGAGCATTGCCAATGTGGTATTTGCCCTGGTAGAAGAAGGCGATGAGGTAATACTGCCCGTGCCTTACTGGGTAAGCTATAAGGAAATGGTAAACTACGCCGGTGGTACCTGTGTTTTTGTAGAAGCCGGAATTGAGCAGAATTTTAAGGTAAGCGCTGCACAGCTGGAAGCAGCCATAAGTGCCCGTACCAAGCTCGTTATCTTTAGCAGTCCCTGCAACCCCAGCGGAAGTGTGTGGACCTACGACGAACTTAAGGAGTGGGCCGCCGTTTTTGAACGCAATCCGCATGTGTTTGTAATTGCCGACGAAATATACGAACTCATGAACTACAACGGCAAAAACCCCAGCCTGGCTTCTTTTGCCAGCATACGCGACCGGGTAATTACCGTAAACGGACTCAGCAAGGGTTTTGCCATGACCGGCTGGCGCTTTGGCTATATAGGAGCCAACGAAAAAATAGCCCAGGCCGTGGTAAAGATACAGGGCCAGTATACCTCGGCCACCAGCAGTATTACGCAGCGGGCTGCCATTGCTGCGCTCAATGCCGATCCTTCGGAGGTGCAGTATATGAAAGACGAATTCCTGCGCCGCCGCGAAATTGCACTGGAACTGCTGGGCCAGATAAATGGACTTAACTGCAACCGCCCGGACGGCGCGTTTTATATTTTCCCGGAAGTAACGGCTTTCCTCGGAAAGACCTACAACGGCAAAAAGATCGAGAACAGTAAAGACCTGTGTATGTACCTGGCCTACGAGGCACATGTGGTTATTACACCGGGTGGAGCCTTTGGTATGGATAACCACATCCGTATTTCCTATGCTGCTTCCGAAGCCGAGATACGCGAAAGCATACGCCGTATAAAGACCGCGCTGGAAAAGCTGTAGATATTTTTTTATTTTAAAGACTTAGAATTTGGGAATAATTAAGCTATAGGTTAACTTTGTTATGGCCCTTTATCGAACTACCATCCTTATAGACCGGTGCCGGCACTTTAAAACGCTTATCCTGGCCGATGCAGAGAATGCGGACAGCATTATTCCTTATTTAATGCAGGATGGGGTCGGATAATGAGTTTAAAAGGATACGGAATATCCTGAGGGAAAATTTAAGGAACCGGGAGTAATACTGCAAATGCGAGGTATCGGGCAAAGCCCGCGATATGTTTGAGATGCGCTTTACGGGGCAAGGCCGTAACGACCGTATCTATTGCAAGGAAGTACACGCGGGTAATAAACGCTGTATTATACTGGCAGAGTTCTTCGAAGGGAAAAAATCGCAGGATATACCCGCCAGGATAAAGAGTCGTATCGAAAATATAGGTCGTAATTATCTCTATAATTTTAAGTGAAACCATGAGCATCAAAACCATACATCCGCTTTACGAAAGCGAGCCGGTCTCAGGCAGGGACCAGGCCGAGATGCTTTCTTTCCGTTTTATAAGTGAGATAGACCGGCTGATGGAACGCGACGATATTTCCAAAAAGGAACTCGCCCGCCGGCTTGGCACTTCGGCATCCTATATTACGCAGTTGTTCAAGGGCGATAAGCTCCTGAACATGGAAATTCTTGCCCGCACAGAGCTTGTTTTCGGGGTGCGCTTCAGCATTGAGGCGCAGAAAGTGCAGGCCGTGCCGGAAAAGGGCCTGCGAACAAAGAATGAGGCCGGGAACGACAGGGGCAGCTATACCGGGTCTTCCGGGAAAACAAAACCCCTGTTTGCCAGGGAAGCCCCTCCCCGGAAAAGCAGGCCGGCAAAGAAAAAGTAAGAACGCCTCTAACTCTTCGGCTGCAGGCTCACCAGCGGTATCAGCATTTCTTCCAGGCTTATGCCACCGTGCTGAAATGTATTCCGGTAAAAATTAACGTAATAGTTGTAATTGTTGGGGTAAGCAAAAAATTTGCTGCCTTTGGCAAAGATGTAGCGGGTACTTACATTCACCTTGGGCAGAAATATGTCTGCCGGATCGCCTATATCCAGTACATCCTTGTTCTCGTAGCGCATATTACGGCCCTGTTTATAGCGCAGGTTGGTTGTGGTTTCGCGGTCGCCAACCACACGGCTGGGCTCCTTAACGCGTATGGTGCCGTGGTCGGTACACAGGAATACTTTGCCACCGCTGGCTGCTATCTCTTTCATAATTTCGCGCAGGGGCGAATGCTCGAACCAGCTTTGGGTAAGGGAGCGGTAGGCGGCCTCATCGTCTGCAAGTTCGCGTATCACTTCCATATCGGTACGTGCATGGCTGAGCATATCCACAAAATTGTATACAATTACATTCAGCTTGTTCTGGCTCAGTTTGTGCATATTTTCTACCAGTCGTTTGCCCGATTGCAGGTTGGTGATTTTATTGTAGCTCATTTTAATATTCCTGCCCAGGCGCTTCAGCTGTTCGTTCAGCAGTTCTTCCTCGTGCATATTCTTTCCGCCTTCTTCGTCTTCGCCTACCCATAGTTTGGGGTGCCGTTTTTCAATTTCCGAAGGCATAAGTCCTGCAAACAGGGCATTACGGGCATATTGGGTGGCCGTAGGCAGTATGGAGTAGAATATTTCCTCGCTGTCGATACGGAAATCCTGCTGTACCATAGGCTGTATAGCCTTCCACTGGTCGTAGCGCAGGTTGTCGATCACGATCCAGTATACGGGTCGTTCACCGCTGAGCGAGGGCGCAACACGGTTTTTAAAGAGCATATGTGAAAACAGCGGAATGTCTTCGCCTTTACCCTGTATCCAGTTGCGGTAGTTACGTTCTATAAAACGCCCGAACAGGTTATTGGCTTCTTCTTTCTGGCTCAGTAATATATCTTCCATGCCGCCGGTTTGGTTCTGGTTGAGTTCCATTTCCCAGTAAACCAGCTTTTTATATACTTCTTTCCATTCTTCGGAGTTCAGGCGGTCGCTCAGAGTCATGCCTATCTGCATAAATTCCTGGCGGTACTGGTGGGTGGTTTTTTCACCTACGATGCGTGTACGGTCCAGTGTTTTCTTCAGCGCAAGCAGTATCTGGTTGGGGTTTACGGGTTTTATAAGATAATCGGCGATTTTAGAACCTATGGCATCTTCCATAATGTGCTCTTCTTCACTCTTGGTTATCATAATTACAGGAAGTTCGCTGTGCCGGGTTTTAATTTCGTTCAGCACTTCCAGGCCCGAAAGACCGGGCATATTTTCGTCCAGAAATACAATATCATAAATATTGCCCTTAACCAGTTCAAGGGCTTCTACGCCGCCCGAGGCCGGACTTACATCGTATCCTTTTGCTTCCAGGAAGCTAATGTGTGGCTTTAAAAGATCAATTTCGTCGTCGACCCACAGAATTTTAATTTTTTCCATCTTTTCTACTAAGTTTTACGCTCTTATTAACTCGTTACCTAAAGCAATTATCTTTGCATAAATTTACTATTCCATTTTGAGCAGGGCAAATTTTCAGGGTAAGATAATTAACGATCCGGTGTACGGTTTTATTTCGGTGAACAGCGAAATTCTGTTGTCGCTCATCGATCATTCTTATTTTCAGCGCTTACGGCATATTTCGCAGATGGGGCTGGCCCAGCTGGTGTATCCCGGAGCAAGGCATACGCGTTTTCATCATGCGCTGGGTGTAATGCACCTGATGCAGGAGGCGGTAAAAACCCTGCGCGATAAAGGGGTGGACATAAGCGACGACGAAGGACTGGGCCTGAGTATAGCCGGTCTGCTGCACGATGTGGGGCACGGCCCCTTTTCGCATGCACTGGAGCATGCACTGTTTCCTGTTCCGCACGAGCAGATATCGCTGCTGCTGATGAAGCGGCTGCAGCAACAGTTCCCGGGCAGGCCTATGGATATTGCCATACAGATATTTAACCGCACTTATTCCAGGCGTTTTTTATGTAGCCTGGTTAGCGGGCAGCTGGATCTGGACCGGGCCGATTACCTGCTGCGCGACAGTTTTTACACCGGGGTGGTAGAGGGAGCCATTGGGTCGGACCGGATTATGAAGCTTATGAATGTGCATAACGACGAACTGGTGATTGAGGAAAAAGGAATATATTCCGTTGAAAAATTCCTGCTGGCACGGCGTTTGATGTACTGGCAGGTATACATTCACAAAACCGTGATATCGTCCGAGCACCTTATAACATCCATACTTAAGCGGGCCAGGCAAACCCTGCGCGAAGGACATACACTTTTTGCCCCTCCGCAGCTGATGTATTTCCTGAAGAATGAAATAGACCCGCATAACCCCGAGCAGATGAATGAGGCGCTGGAATATTTTCTCGACCTCGACGATAATGATATTATAAGTGCCGTAAAACAATGGGCCAGGCACGACGATGAAGTGCTGAGCTTCCTGGCAGCTTCGCTCTGGAACCGGAAACTTTTCCGCATCGAGCTGCAGGATGCCCCTTTCAGCCCGGGATTGCTCCAGATCCGGAAACAGAGTGTAGAAGAACAATTTCCCCGTTTCCGTGGAAAAATGGAGTATCTTTTTGTAAATGATACCGTAAAAAACGTACTTTACCAGCAGGATAATCCTATAAAAGTGAGATTGAAGAACGGAGATATCAGGAATCTGGATGAGGTAAGCAGTATTATGCGCTCGCTGCAGGGCGTACTGGAACAGACACGATACTATATTTTGTATCCGAAAGTACATAGCGAATAAAAAGAATACGTTGGTATTAGGATGATGTTTACTTCCCCTCATAAATGATAAAATTGTTATGTTTGCATACAATAAAACGAACAAACCTGGTATTTCATGGAATTAACAGCTGCAGAAGTAGCAGAGAAACTGGGCGGTACGGTAGAGGGCGATCCTTCTATACGTTTACACAGTCTGGCAAAGATTGAGGAGGGAACCCCCGGCTCGCTTACTTTTCTGGCCAACCCGAAGTATGAGGATTTTCTGTATACGACCAAGGCTTCGGCAGTGGTAGTGAATTCGGATTTTACACCGGCTTCGCAGATCGATCTTACGCTTATACGCGTAAGTAATGCTTTTGAGGCTTTTGTGGCCCTTATGGCTCAGTTTAAGTTTCAGGAGCGTAAGTGCGGTATTGAGCCCCAGTCGTTTATACATCCAACGGCAAGCATCGGTAAAAATGTGTATGTGGGTGCTTTTGCCTACATAGGGGCTAATGCCGTTATCGGGGATAATACACAGATATTTCCGCAAACATATATAGGCGATGAGGTGCATATTGGTAAAGACAGTACCCTGTTTGCCGGTGTGCGCATATACCAGGGCTGCCGTATAGGTAATTATGTAACTATACATGCCGGTACGGTGGTAGGTGCCGACGGTTTCGGGTTTGCGCCGCAGGAGCTGAACGGTTATGCCAAAGTGCCGCAGATAGGGAATGTAATTATTGAAGATAATGTAGAGATAGGTGCCAATACTACCATTGACCGCGCTACACTTGGCTCTACCATTATACGTAAAGGTGTTAAGCTGGATAACCTGATACAGATTGCGCATAACGTAGAGGTGGGCGAGCATACCGTAATTGCGGCACAGGCCGGAGTAGCGGGTTCGGCCAAGATCGGGAAATACTGCATGATTGGCGGACAGGTTGGTATTGTAGGACATTTGTCTATTGCCGACCAGACTAAAATTGCCGCGCAATCGGGTATTGGCAGTACGGTTAAAAAATGCGGACAGACCCTACAGGGCAGTCCTGCCTTTGAAATAAGCGATTATAAGCGAGCTTATGTACATTTCCGGAACCTTTCCGAAATAGAAGCAAGGCTGCGCGCACTGGAGCGTAAACAGAAATAGAACTCAGCTTTCTCTTTTTATTTTCCCGTTTTCGGTATACTGAAAAGCGGAACGGAATATAATTTCGCGGGGGAAGGTATTACGGGCAATAAGTCCCTGCATTTCTTCGATGCGGAAGTGAAAAGGGGCAGATTCGATATACAGTACCGGTACTTCGCCGAAACGTTCGTCGGCTTTTTTTCCTATATAATAATTATGACCTGCCAGTTGCGGATGTGCCGAAAGATGCTTCTCGAGTTCTTCGGGGTGTATTTTTATGCCCCCGGAGTTGATTACGAAATCCATACGTCCGAGCCAGATAAAAGAACCGTCGGCATGGAGTGTAACACGGTCGTGGGTTTGCAGGGGAGCATCCAGCAGCAGCGGATCCTGAATATGCAGGCAGCCGTCGCTGTTGCAGCTGAGCTGTATATCGGAAGAAACAGGGCGGAAAGCGCTTTCTTTTATGTTTTTTACAGCTATGTGCGAAAGGGTTTCGGTCATACCGTACGTTTCGTAAATCTTTTGTTCCGGTTTGGCTTCGGCCTGCAGAAAATCGCGCAGCAGGGGCGAAAGGGGAGCTCCGCCGAGTATTATAGTATTAATGCTCCGGAATAGCTCAAAGCTGTTTGTGTCTTTTTGTATTTCGGCAACCTGTGCCGGGGTAAATGCGGCAAAATGTATAGGCATATCGGCGGTAATGCGCTTCATGGGGTTTAGCGCAGGCTGGGTGCATATGAGGCGGCTTCCGGCCTGCAGGGCACGTACCACCATCATACGTCCTGCAATATAGGCAGCCGGCAGGCAAAGCAGCATAAGGGTATGCTCATTATTACCAAAAAAGGTATTGGTGCGGCTTGCACTCAGGCGCATTTTATCTTTGGAAACGCTTAGGTTTTTAGGCTGCCCGGTACTTCCCGAAGTGCGGTTCAGAATGTGTGTCTGTTCCGAATTCCATTCCTGGTAAAAGGAAAGCAGCGGATCGAACCATTCCGTTTCCGGCTCTATACAGATAAAGTTACGCATACAGCAAAAATAAAAAAAGACCCCGCTATAAAACGGGGCCCTTTATCCGATAATCGTTAAAATATTGCCTTAGTCTACATTTCCGTGCAGGAAACGATTTTCATTTACAATGCGTACACCGTTTTCGTCGAACTGTATACTGCTGTTCGATACGCCGGTATTGTTCATAGGGAGGTTATCTTCCAGTTTAATGTTACGACGTTTGTAAGCCGGCTCTGTTTCCAGGTCCATAAGTCCCGAAGGGGTTTTAAGCTTATGCGTTATTTCTTTCAGGCGCATCATACGTTCCTGGGCTTTATACAGGTCGTCTTTGCTTTTGTCGTCTTTCTTCTGTACGGTAGTGGTTTCAAAAATATCCTGTATGGTATTTTCCCAAACTACGGGTTGTACTTCCTGGGTTTTCTGCGGAGCGGTTTCTTCTTTATACAGATCCAGTTCTACCTCATTGGTAACAGTAAAAACGGGTTCCTGTGCAGAGTTTACCGGCTCTTCGGGTTCGGCCTGAAACATAAAGTCGTTTTCCTTTACCTGCTCGGGGTTAAAGGTTATTTCTACCGGGCGGGCAGCCTGCGGTTCTTCGGTTACAGGCGTATTTGTCTGTTCTACGATAAACTGCGGTTCTGTGCCGGCTGTTTCCGGGGCGGGTATACTTGCTTCGGCCTCAGGAGCTGTATTTGTAATAAAGAAAGGCGTAGTTTCGCTTTCTTCCTGTTTTTTGGGTTCTTCTACCTGCAGCAGTACTTCTTTTTTATCCTCACGGCCATATTCTTTAGAGCCGCTCTGGAAGCCTGTAGCTATTACGGTAACACATATTTCGTCGCTCATGTTCTCGTCGGTTCCGGTACCCCAGATAATTTCTGCGGTCATGCCGGCTTCTTCCTGAACAAAATCGGTAACCGTGGTTACTTCGTCCATAAGCAGTTCCTGTGTACCTGTAGAGATATACAGCAGTACGTGGCGAGCGCCTTTGATGTCGTTATCGTTCAGCAGTGGCGACGACATAGCAGCTTCTACCGCTTTTTGTGCGCGGTTTTCGCCCTGTGCCTTGGCCGAGCCCATAATGGCATTTCCACTGTCGCTCATTACGGTGCATACATCGGCAAAGTCTACGTTTACATAGCCAGGCATGGTAATAATTTCCGCTATCGATTTGGCAGCGGTGGTAAGCACATCATCGGCCATATTAAATGCGGTAGAGAGCGAGAGGTTGCCACCGATTTCGCGCAGTTTTTCGTTCGAGATTACCAGCAGGGTATCTACGTACTTACGCATTTCGCTTAAGCCGAGCTCGGCCTGCATTTTACGTTTTTTACCTTCGAAATCGAAGGGAATGGTAACGATACCTACGGTAAGGATACCCATTTCCTTTGCGGCCTGTGCAATTACAGGCGCAGCACCGGTACCTGTACCACCGCCCATACCGGCTGTGATGAATACCATTTTGGTAGTGGCTTTAAGGTATTGCTTAACATCTTCGATATTTTCGATGGCGGCATTCTTGCCCACCTCGGGCAGCGAACCTGCACCGCGGCCTTCGGTAAGTGAAGCGCCAAGCTGGATCTTAACTGGAATAGGGCTGGCATTCAGGGCCTGCTCATCGGTATTGCACACGATAAAGTCAACCCCGCGAATACCCTGATTGTACATGTGATTAACAGCGTTTCCGCCGCCGCCCCCAACACCAATCACCTTAATAATTGAACTCTGATCTTTCTGCAGATCGAAGCTCATAAGTCCGTTTGTTGGATTTTGCATGTCCATATTTGATTATCGGTTTTATTCTTTACAAATTTCATTATTGTTACCGCAGCTTTCAGGAATTGTTACGATAGTTCTGCACAGCCTGTTGTTATTATCTGTTGTCGCTATATCTGCACAGGCTATGCATATACTAAATTAAAGTTCTTTTTCGTCGTCTTCCAGGAAGCCCAGTCCTTTGTTTATAAGGCGCTGGAAGTAAGTACCCATGCGGGGTTTTTCGGCTCCGCGCACCTGCTCCTGCTGTTTTTTCTGTGGCTCGGTATATACATCCGAAAATTCGTTGCGTGGTTTTTCCACACCCATCATTACCAGTCCTACACCGGTGGCAAAAACGGGGTTGGCTATACGCTTGGCAAAATCGCCGGCAATGTGCTTATGGGGCAGACCAATGCGTGTGTCTTTCCCGGTAACGAGCGACATAAGCTGTGTACTGTGCTTCATCATAGAGCCGCCGCCGGTCATTACAATACCTGCCGAAAGACGGTCTTTGTAGCCAGAAGTACGCAGTTCATAATCTACATATTCGAAAATCTCTTCCATGCGGGCGTGTATAATGCCTGCAAGGGTTTGTTTTGATATTTGTTTAGGCGCACGTCCTGCGATACCCGGTATGGTAATAATGGTATTTTCCATACCCGGCAGGGCCAGGGCGGCACCGTGATGTACCTTAAGCTTTTCGGCGGTATCTTTTACCAGGTTACAGCCGTTCTTTATGTCTTCGGTAATAATATTGCCACCAAAGGGAATTACTGCGGTATGGCGTATTATACCATCGTAGAATATGGCCAGGTCGGTGGTACCGCCGCCTATGTCTACCAGGGCCACTCCGGCCTCTTTTTCTTCGTTCAGCAGTACGGCTTCGGAAGAGGCAAGGGGTTCCAGTATCAGTTTTTCCATTTCCAGCCCGGCCATGTGTACACATTTAAGTATATTCTTGGCAGCAGATACCTGACCGGTAATTACGTGGAAATTGGCTTCGAGCCGTGCTCCGAGTGCACCAACGGGATCTTTATGCCCGATTTCGTTATCGATAATATACTCCTGCGGAAGTACGTGAATAATTTCTTCGCCGGGAGGCATAGCCAGCTTGTGCATGTTTTCGATGAGGTTTTCCACATCGCGGTTGCTGATAATTTCGTCGGGTGTGGGGCGCGTATATATACCACGATGCTGGTAACTGCGTATATGCTGCCCGGCAATACCTACGTTTACTACGCGGATATCGATACCTGAAGCGTTTTCTGCATCGGCAACAGCCTTGCGTATACTTTCGGTAGTTTGCAGAATGTGTGTAACCACACCACGGTGTACGCCTACCGAGGGAGCGTGCCCCATGCCGAGTATTTCAATTTTACCATGTTCGTTCTGTTTGCCAACCAGGGCAACGATCTTGGTGGTTCCGATGTCGAGTCCTACGATGATTTTTTCTTGTGACATAGCGACGTATTTTAGCGTTTACAGATAATTTGGTTTTTGTATTTAAGGTTGATATAACTGTAGTTATTAAACCCGGTATAAGCAAGTCCCTCGCGGTAAAAGACCTCCAGCTTGCGGAATTTCCCTTCGGCATGTGAGGTGTCTCCGAAAACAATAAGCGAATGGCCGATTTTCGGTATCAGCTCAAATTCCTGTTTTTCGTTTACGTATACCTGTTCGAACAGAGCATCCCGGAAAGGATTGTTTCGTATAAGTCCGGCAAGGAATGCGGCATCGTCGAGCAGGGAGCGTTTTTTTACGCTGTCGGTGTCCATAAGGCCGCGTCGCAGGTTATAGGGTTCGTCCCAGTTTCCGTTCACCGGCAAAACCCGTGCCGAAAATCCCTTTTTCAGCGGGAACGGATGGCCTTTTTCGTCGATATAGTAACTGCTGCCGCTTTTTTCATATACCCTTGCTACCGGTTCGCGCAGGTATACCGATGCTTTTATACCGCCATCTACGGAAGCATATACTTCTGCTTTTCGTATATAGGGATTCTCGTTCAGCTTTTGTTCCAGCAGGCCTATACTTACGTCAGCTCCGGCTCTCTCTTTTTCGGTGCGGATCATTTCGGATATCTCTTCCCTGTGCAGAATACGGTCGCGGGCAGGAGCCAGTATCTCTACCTGTATGTACTGGGTTTCGACCTGCTGCTGCTTTTTGTCTGAATATACCAGCACCGCAGCGATGCCGCCGAGCAGCAGCACGATGATGCAATAGGTGAGTATTTTCAGTTTTTTATTCACGATCGAGAATCTGTTTTATAGGTTCGGTGCAGCGGTCGATATCTCCTGCGCCAAGTGTCATGAGTACCTGAATGTCTTTTTTGTGTTTCTGTATGTAAGCGGGCAGCTCTTCTTTAGATACCCGTTTTTTATCGGTCATGTTTATTTTCTGCAGCAGATGTGCGGCACTTACTCCTTCGATCGGAAGTTCGCGGGCGGGATAAATATCCAGCAGCAGCAGTTCGTCGGCTTTGGCCAGTTCGGCAGCGAAACCTTCTTCGAAATCGCGTGTCCGCGTATATAGATGCGGCTGAAAGGCCACGGTAAGTTTTTTACCCGGAAACAGCTCACGGGCAGCGTTGATAGCTGCTTTTATCTCGGTGGGATGATGCGCATAATCGTCTATATATGCAATATGTTCGTTGCGCACAATCCATTCAAAACGGCGTTTTACACCTTTGAAGCCGGCCAGAGCGGCAGCAATTCCGGGTTGTGTACAGCCACACTTGCCGGCAAGAACAATAGCTGCCAGTGCATTGGAAACGTTGTGCATACCAGGCATGGGCAGCAGGTATGAACCATTTATGGCTTCTATACTGCTTTGTATACTAAATGCAAAACAATACTGCTCTACACCTGCGGGAATGGCCCTGTGCTGACATTCTTCGCCAAAGCCGTATGTTTCGTATGGTGCCTGTATGTTACCTGTGGCGGCAACCAGTTCATGCAGCAGCAGGGTACCATTGCTGCTTACCCTTGCGGCAAAGTCGCGGAAGCCTTTTTCGAAGCTGTTGCTGTCGCCATAGATATCTAGGTGGTCGGCATCGGTGCTGGTAATAACAGCCAGGTCGGGCGAGAGCCACAGGAAAGAACGGTCGAATTCATCGGCCTCCGATACGGTAATGTTTCCGTCGGGGTGATTGATAAAATTGGTATTGTAATTACTTAATATACCGCCGGCAAATACGGTGGGTTTTTTGCCGCAATACTCTAGTATATGCGCTGTAAGCGAGGTGGTGGTAGTTTTGCCGTGTGTGCCGGCAATACAGAGGCTGTAGCTGTTTTCGGTGAGCATGCCCAGTACCTGTGCCCGCTTCATGAGCTGGTAACTGTTCTTCCGGAAATAATTCAGCAGTACACTGTCTGCCGGAATAGCCGGTGTGTATACGATAAGTGTTTTTTCGCGCGGGGTATCTGTTATTTCGGGAGTAAGTACGGCGATATCGTCGTTAAAATGTACTCCGATACCTTCGCGCTGTAGCTCCGTTGTAAGCGCACTCGGTGTTTTGTCGTAACCGGAAACAAACAGCCCTCGGGTATGGAAATAGCGGGCAAGGGCGCTCATTCCTATGCCGCCGATACCTACAAAGTATACATTTTCTATGCCTGATATATGCTGTTTCATTGTACCAGTTTTTCTGCTTCCGAGGCTATTTTGGCGGCCGCTCCGGGTAGGGCCATTTTTTTTATGTTTAGTTCTAATTGTTTTATTTCTGCAGGTTGGTTTAGCAGGTTTAGTATGGTTTGTCCCAGTTTTACCGGAGCTTCTGCATTCGATAGCAGTATGGCTGCCTGTCTTTGCGAAAGAGCCATTGCATTTTTGGTCTGGTGGTCTTCGGCAGCGGTGGGCAGGGGCACCAGTACGGTTGCTTTGCCCAGCAGGCTCAGTTCCGAAATGGCTATGGCACCGGCACGGCTTATTACCAGGTCGGCGGCGGCATAGGCGTATTCCATATTGCTTATAAAGGCGGTTACTTTTATGTGGCTGTATCCGTTTTCTTCTACCAGGGCGCGGGCCTTTTCGTAGTAGGGTTTCCCGGTTTGCCATATTACCTGTATACCTTTCGCATTAAGTTCTTCGGCGGCATGGTATATTCCGTCGTTTATAGCCAGTGCTCCCAGGCTGCCTCCGCATACGAGTACAAGCGGACTGCTGCTGCTGAACCCGAAACTGGCGGCAGCATCTGTTTTGGCAATCTGGCTGTGTTCGATCTGTGCACGTACCGGGTTGCCTGTAAGTATAATCTTTTCGGCAGGGAATACGTTTTGCAGACCAGGATAGGCGGTACATATTTTTTGGACACGCTTGCCCAGGAACGTATTTACTTTTCCCGGAAAGGAATTCTGCTCCTGAATAAGTGCCGGTATACCCATGCGTGTGGCCATGTATAGCACCGGTGCTGAGGCAAAACCTCCCGTACCGATAACGATATCGGGTTTTTCGGTTTTGAGTATACGCCTGGCTTGCAGCAGACTTTTAATGATCCGTATGGGCAGCATCAGATTTTTAATGGAAAGTGAACGCTGAAAACCGGTAATATCAAGTCCTGTAATGCGGTAGCCTGCCTGCGGTACTTTTTCCATTTCCATTTTACCTCTGGCACCTACAAACAGGATATCTGTATCGGGGTGCTGCTGCCGCAGGGCATCTGCAATGGCTACAGCCGGGAAAATATGCCCCCCGGTGCCACCGCCCGACATAATTACTTTACGTAATGGCATCCTGCACCTCCTTTTCTGCTTTTTCGGGTTTGTCTTCTTCCTCTTTATCTTCCACGCTCCGGCTTATGCTAAGCAGCATGCCAAATGTGAGTGCAGTAAACAGGGTGCTGGTTCCGCCCATACTTACCATTGGCAGAGGTTGCCCGGTAACGGGGAACAGATTTACAGCCACGGCCATATTTATAAAGGCCTGAACAACGATAAGTATACCAAGGCCTAAAGCCAGCAGAGCGGCAAAGGCAAATTTAGTTTTGGATGCAATACGTACACAGCGGTAAAGCAATATCAGGTAGCTTATCATTACAATCAGTCCGCCAAAGATTCCGTATTCACCGATAATCATTGCGTAGATAAAGTCGGAATAGCTTTGCGGAAGGAAATATTTGTTAGGGTTATTGGCAGGTCCTGTACCAAAGATTTTTCCGTTGGCAATAGCCATTTTGGCCTGGTCGGCCTGGTAGTTGGCATCAGCATTTTCGCCCAGGAAGCCAAATATACGGTTCTTCCAGGTTGCACCGCGTGGCAGAGCATCGGGGAAAAAGTATATAATACCTGCAGTGAGCGACAGTAATACCGCACCTAATAATAGTATAATCATCAATTGCTTCAGCGGAATGCGGGCTACAAACATCAGCATAAAGCATATGCCAAACAACATGGCGGCTGTGCTGAAGTTAGCAGGGAATATCAGCAGGCATACCACCCCTATCCAGAGCAGTACGGGAATAAGTGTTTTTGTATAATCATCGGTCTGATCCTGCCGGTTTGCAAGGAACGAAGCTACATAAGTAACCAGTGCAACCTTGGCCAGGTCGGAGGTCTGAAAACTGAGTCCGATACCCGGAATACGCAGCCAGCGCTGCGCATCGTTGATGTCGGAACCAAGAAACAGGGTAAGGAGCAGCAGTGGGATGGAAAACAAAAGGAGTATTTGTGAAAGACGTGCGAACAGCGTATAGCGTACATACTGGATCAGAACCATAAGACCAAGTCCGCCAACTACAAAAACTACCCGCTCTATCAGGAAAGCCTCGGTGTTCCCTCCCTTATAACGAAAAGCGAGAGAACCCGTGGTGCTATACACCGACAGGATGGAAATCACAGACAATACGAGGGCTACGCCCCATATAGCCGGATCTCCTTTCAGGTATTTTTTTAACGTGTTCATTCGTTTTGTATCAATGCATCATCTGTTTTTAGAGTTCGCGTACCCATTGTTTAAACTGGTTGCCGCGATCTTCGTAGTTTTCGAACAGGTCGAAACTGGCACATGCCGGTGAAAGCAGTACCACATCGCCTTTTTGCCCCAGGCGGTATGCCAGGTTTACGGCATCGCGCATAGAGTTTACATGGTAAATGTGTTCAATGGCAGCGCCAAAGGTTTCGCGGAGTTTTTCCACACCTTCGCCCAGGCAGATGAGTATTCTAACCTTGCCTTTTACTACGGGAAGCAGTTCGCTGTAATCGTTTCCCTTGTCTACACCGCCGGCGATCCAGAGTACGGGGGCGGTCATCGATTCCAGTGCGTAAAAGGCCGAATTTACATTGGTAGCCTTGCTGTCGTTGATGTATTCCACACCTTTTACTTTGGCTACGAACTCCATACGGTGTTCTACGTTTTTAAAATCGCTGAGCGAGTCGCGCAGACTTTCCTTTTTAATGTCGAGCAGTCGCGCTGCAATTCCGGCTGCCATAGAATTGTATGCGTTGTGTTTGCCCTGTAGTGCTAATTCGTTAATGTACATGTCGAACTCCTTATTGATTATATTGATGATTATTTTGTGGTCGTGTATGTATGCGCCCGGCCGGTCTGATTTTTCTTCGCTGAACGTATAAACCGTGGCTTTTGTAGGAAACTGCTGCAGTCCCAGGCGTACGGGTTCGCTGTCGAATCCGGCTATAAAACTGTCGCCTTCGCGCTGGTTCATGCATATGCGAAATTTAGATGCGATATAGTTTTCGAATTTATAGTCGTAGCGGTCCAGGTGGTCGGGCGTAATATTGGTAAGTATGGCTATATGCGGGCGAAAACTGCGTATGCCGTCCAGCTGAAAACTGCTGAGCTCCAGTACGTAATAGTCGTAATCTTCGGTGGCTACCTGCAGTGCAAAACTTTTGCCCACATTGCCGGCCAAACCCGCATGCAAGCCGGCTTTTACGAGCAGGTGATGCGTAAGCAGGGTAGTAGTGGTTTTACCATTGGTGCCGGTTATGGCAATTATTTTAGCATTGGTATAGGCTGATGCAAATTCGATCTCCGATATTACATCTATACCTTTTTCCAGCGCCTTTTTTACGATAGGGGCTTTGTCGGGTATACCCGGACTTTTCATAATAAGATCGCTGCCCAGGATGCGTGCCTCGTCGTGGCCGCCTTCTTCAAAGGCAATGCCATGCTCCTGCAGCATGTGGCGGTAGTTATCCTTAATACTGCCGGCATCCGAAAGCCATACATCCCAGCCCTGTTTCTGGGCCAGGACAGCTGTACCTGCTCCGGATTCGCCTCCGCCGAGTATGGAAATGCGTTTGCTCATATCAGCGGAGTTTGAGGGTTATGATGGTTAATACGGCCAGCCCGATACCTACAATCCAGAAGCGGGTTACGATTTTGCTTTCCTGGTAACCCATTTTCTGGTAATGGTGGTGCAGAGGCGACATGCGAAAGATCCGGCGGCCTTCGCCATATTTTCGTTTTGTATACTTAAAGTAGTACACCTGCATCATTACCGAGAGGTTTTCTACCAGGAAAATTCCACACAGAATTGGAATAAGCAGCTCTTTACGTATACATATGGCCAGTGTAGCTATAATGCCACCTATGGCCAGGCTGCCGGTATCGCCCATAAATACCTGCGCGGGATAGGCGTTATACCAAAGAAAGCCGATGCATGCACCTACAAAGGCTGCGGAAAAAATAACCAGCTCGCCCGAATTGGGTATATACATTACATTGAGGTAATTGGCAAAAATGCTGTTACCCGATACGTAGGCGAAAATACCAAGTGCGGTACCTATAATGGCCGATGTGCCTGTGGCCAGCCCGTCGATACCGTCGGTGATATTGGCACCGTTAGATACTGCTGTGATAATAAATATACATACGGGTATAAAAATAATCCAGCCGTAGTTTTCGTATCCTTCGCCCAGGAAAGCCACTATTTTAGAGTAGTTAAACTCATGGTTCTTTACAAAAGGTATAGTGGTAACCTGTGTGTTTACATCCACATAATTGTTTTCGATCTGCTGCATCTGCGTTTCGTTCGGGAAAACGCGGGGCTCCTGTGCCATTATTTTGCGACGCATGGTAACGTCTGGGTGGAAATAGAGTACAGCACCCACCAGCAAACCTATGCCTACCTGGCCTACGATTTTAAAGCGTCCGGCAAGACCTTCCTTGTTTTTACGGAATACTTTAATATAGTCATCAAGAAAGCCTATGAGGCCAAGCCATACTGTGGTGGCGATCATGAGCAATATATATACATTGGTAAGTTTGGTAAAAAGCAGAACCGGAATCAGTATGGCAGCCAGTATAATAAGTCCGCCCATAGTAGGAGTACCGCTTTTTTCCATTTGTCCCTGTAAGCCCAGGTCGCGAATGGTTTCGCCTACCTGTTTGCGGTGCAGCATGGCAATCAGTTTTTTGCCAAAAACTGCCGATATGGTAAGCGAAAGCAGCAATGCCATAGCTGCCCGGAACGAGATAAAGCGGAATACGCCTGCTCCCGGGAAGTCTACGAATTTGTCTAAATATTCAAAAAGATAGTACAACATCAGGGTTCTCGGCTTTTAAAGGTTTCACTTACAATTTTTTTGTCATCGAAATCACGTTTAATACCGTTTATTTCCTGGTATTTTTCGTGTCCTTTCCCGGCAACCAGTACCACATCGCCGGGGCGGGCAATACTTATGGCGCTTCGTATGGCTTCTTCGCGGTCGGTAATACTCAGCACTTTCTGAGCCAGGGCTGTACTGAGGCCGGTTTTCATTTCCTGTATAATCTGCTGCGGTTCTTCGCTGCGCGGATTATCCGAGGTAAAGATGGCCTGATCCGAAAGGGTGGCGGCCAGTTTGCCCATGACAGGACGTTTACTTTTATCGCGGTCGCCTCCGCAGCCAACTACGGTAATAAGGCGTGTGCCGCTCTTCATTACATCGCGTATACCATCAATAATGTTTTGAAGTGCATCGGGAGTATGCGCATAGTCGATTATGCCGGTAATACCATCTTTAGAGATAATGGTGTTAAAACGGCCTTCGATAGGTTCGATGGTCGACAGTGCCGTTAGTATATTTATAGGGTCCTGTCCCAGCAGCATTCCGCTGGCATAGGCACACAATACGTTATACGCATTAAATTCTCCGGTAAGCCGCACCCATATTTCTTTACCATCGATGGTAAGATGCATTCCGCGCAGCTCTTTCTCCAGTATACGCACTTTAAAATCGGCAAAGGTTTTCATGGAAAAGGTGCGCACTTTGGCTTTGGTGTTCTGTACCATGATGCGGGCATTGCGGTCGTCTACATTTACCAATGCAAAAGCCGAAGACGAAAGATTGTCGAAGAAGAGCTTTTTAGCCTTTATGTAATTATCGAACGTAACATGATAGTCGAGATGATCGTGTGTGATATTGGTAAAGATGGCCACATCAAATTCGATTCCGAAAGCACGTTTCTGATCCAGCGCAATAGAGCTTACCTCCATAAAGCAATGTGTGCAGCCGCTCTTAACCATTTCGGCCATAAGTTTCTGCAGGGCCAGAGCGTCGGGCGTGGTATGTGTGGCAGGAAGGCTGCGTGTACCGATTTTATTTTCGATGGTGCTTAGCAGACCGGCGTTAAAACCCATCTGCATGTAAAGCTTATAGCATATGGTAGCCACACTGGTTTTGCCATTGGTGCCGGTTACACCCACCATTTTCATTTTAGACGAAGGGTTATCGTAAAAGTTAGCGGCAAGTATGGCAAGGGTTTCCCAGGTATCGTTTACACGTACATAGGTAATGTCTTTCTGTTTTTCTTCCGGCATAATCTCGCACACAATTACGTCGGCGCCTTTGGCAATAACCTGGTTTATGTAGCTGTGCCCGTCGCTGTTGCGGCCCTTAAGTGCAATAAAAAGAGACTGGGCAGTAACCATACGGCTATCATGGTAGATGCTTTCCACCGCAATATTCGTGTTCCCGATCACTTCTTCGAGCCGAACTTTATATAGTATGTCTTTCAGTAGTTTCATACGTTCAGATAAAGTTTAACAGTCATTCCTTTTCGTATAGCCGTTCCTGCGGCCGGCACCTGGTTTTGTATACTTCCGCGTCCGATTATTTCTACCTGGCAGTTGAGTTTTTCCAGCAGAAAAATGGCATCTTTTGCACCCATGCCTTTGAGGTCGGGCAGGGTACGGTTACTGAGCGGGGCAGGGTTTATGCTTACTTTGTTATAGTCGGAAGAGGCACGTCCAATGGGCGAATTGCCTGGCAGTACACTGCTGCTTACGTTCAGGAAGTTCAGTACGCTCAGCTGGTCGCTTATGGCACCGGGTTTTATGTAAGGCAGCAATGAATCGGCAATTACCGGGCGACCTTTATTTATATGTTCGTGCAGGTCCAGCGAGCCGGCATAGATCTTATCCGCGGCAGCCTTAAATACCGGACCCGATACAGCGTTACCATAATACACATTGTTCGAAGGCGCACTTATAACCACAATACAGGAGTATTTGGGCTTATCTGCCGGGAAATAGCCAGCAAACGAAGCCCGGTAGGTTACGCCGCCTTCGCGGTATCCACCTTTTTTCGATATCTGGGCCGTACCTGTTTTTCCGGCAATGGAATATACCAGTCCGTCCAGGTTACGTGCCGTGCCTCTTATTACCACACCTTCCATCATTAGGCGAACGGCCTGTATAGTGGCATCCGATGCGATCTTTTTATCGATGTATTCCGTTTCGAAAACACGCACCTGTTTGCCGTGCTCGCGTATTTCGTTTACAAGGCGGGGCCTTACCATTTTGCCATCGTTTGCAACGGCATTATAAAAGGTAAGCATTTGCAGGGGTGTTATCTTACTTTCGTAGCCAATGCTTATCCAGGGTAACGAAATGCCCGACCAGTCGGCATCTTTCGGACTTTTAATACGTGGTTCCGCTTCGCCTGAGAGCTGTATACCCGTGGGTTCGTGCAGGTGAAACTGGCGCATGCGGGCAATGAATTTTTCAGGATTCTTGCGGTAGTTATTCCATGCAATAAGTGCAGTGCCTACGTTCGACGATTTTTCGAATACCTGCTGTACGGTAATATTTCCATAGCCTCCTTCGTGCGAATCTTTCATTTTGATGCCATTGAAGCTATATACACCATTGCCCGTTCTTATGGTATCGGTAAGTTTTACAAAGCCGTCTTCCAGGGCGGCCATCATTGTGGCCAGTTTAAAGGTAGAGCCGGGTTCTTCGGCCTCGCGTACGGCAAAATTATCCCCTTCGTAATAGCTGCCGTCTTTTGCGCGCTGCAGGTTAGCAATGGCTTTTATGGCCCCGGTTTTTACCTCCATAACAATGGCCGTGCCGTGGTCGGCATTGTTCTTGCTGAGCTGAGCCTGCAGTTCGCTGTGCAGCACTTCCTGCAGCGAAATGTCGATGGTGGTATATATATCCGAACCGTTGCGCGGTTCTATCTCATAATCGTCATTCACCGGCTTCCAGAAATCGCCCTGCAGCTTCTGCATCAGGCGTACCCCCTCGGTACCTGCCAGTTCTTTGTTAAACGAGTATTCGATACCGTGAAAGTTTCCTTCGCCACTGGCCCGGCCAATGGTACGTGCAGCTAAGGTTTCGTAAGGTTTTACGCGTTGGCTTTTCGTGTTTACAATCAGTCCACCTTTATTTGCTCCGTCGCGGAACAGCGGGAATTTTCGCGCTTTCTGCAGTTGCATGTAATCCACGTTCTCTTTTACGAGTGTATAGCGGTTGCCATTCCGGTAAGCATTCTTGAGTATACGTTTATATTCCTCTTTCGAGTGGTCTTTAAACAGGTTCGAGAGATTCCAGCACAGGCTGTCGATATTTTCGTTAAAGCGTTCTTTTTTGAGTCCGTCGGCCTTCATGTCCATACGGATCTCATATTTCGGAAGCGAAATAGCCAGAAAGTTACCATCGGCACTGAAAATATTCCCGCGCAGGGGTTTAATGTTCTCAAGTGCCAGGGTAAGCTCGCGAGAGCGTTCGCGCAGTGCATCGCCCTGAAGAAACTGGATGCGGATAACCTGAACAAATATGGCAATAGCCAGAACACCTATACCGAGGTACAGGATTCCGGCACGGGCCAGTATTTGTTTTTTCTTATCCATTTTTTTTGTATATTTATTAGTTAGTATATTTTTTCGTTTTCGTTACTCTCCACCATAATTACTTTTGGCGGTGTGGTGTTCTCTTTAATTCCTTCTTCTGTAAGTGCCTTGCCCAGTTCGGTGCGTTGCATGCCATACATCAGTTCGGCCTTTACAGATACATATTGCGAGTGCAGATCCTTTACTTTTTTATTCAGTTGATTTATGCGGTTTACCTTACGTTCGGCATAATAGGCATTGGCTATATACAGCAGGGTAAGCATTGTGAGGAAGCCCACATAAGGCAAAAACTGAGCTACGGTATTACCCGTAAATATGTCGCCCTTCAGTATTTTACCAAATACCGTACTTCTCGCCTTGCGCGGGGCGTTTTTAGGAGTCTGGGCATTCTCAGGTGTTTCGTCCTGTTTTTTTGCTGTGTTCTGCGACATCTACAATTTTTCGGCTATGCGTAAGCGGGCACTGCGTGCACGGTTATTCTGTTCAATTTCTTTTTCGTCGGGTACGATGGGTTTACGTGTAATACTTTTATAGAGAAGTTGCGGGTTGCCATAGAAATCCTTTTTCAGCTCTCCTTCGAAGTTGCCGCTTTTAATGAGGTTTTTTACGGGGCGGTCTTCAAGCGAGTGATACGAAAGCACCACCAGGCGTCCGCCCGGCCGCAGCAGTTCGGTGCACTGGGTAAGCAGTTCATGCAGGGCGCCCATTTCGTCGTTCACCTCTATGCGCAGAGCCTGAAAAACGCGGGCCAGGAACTTGTGCTCCTCTTTGGGGCGGTACAGGCCTCTGAGCGCTTCCTTAAGCTCTGCAATGGTATTTATGCGCTCCTGTTTGCGTATGGCCCTTACAATCTGGCGGGCATTAAACAGTTCGCCATATTCGCGGAATATTTTTACCAGTTCCTCATCTTCATATTCGGCCAGTATGGTGGCGGCGGTTTTCGGATTTTGGATATCCATGCGCATATCCAGCGGACCGTCGAACCGGAGCGAAAATCCTCTTTCAGCCTCATCGAACTGATGCGAAGAAACGCCCAGGTCTGCCAGTATGCCGTCTACCTGTTCAATTTTGAGGAAGCGGAGGTAATTGCGTATAAAGCGGAAATCCGATTTTACGAAGGTAAATCGCGGATCAAAAATGCGTGCTGCGTTAGCTTCGGCATCTATGTCCTTATCGAACGAGATCAGGCGCGAGTTGGGGTCCATCTGTTTCAGGATCTCGCGGCTGTGACCTCCTCCTCCAAAAGTAACATCTACATAAATACCGCCGGGACGAAGGCGCAACCCCTGAATGCAGTCATGTAAAAGAACGGGAACGTGGTACTCGTAATTACTCATCGTCTTCAGAAAAATTTAGCTTACTTAATACATCTTCGGCCAAACTTTCCATGTCAATTTCTTCACTCATGATCGCCTCATAGGCCGTTTTATCCCATATTTCCACTACGTTGTTGCTGCCCAGTATTTTTACATCGGCACCCAGCGCGGCGTATTCGCCGAGCGGTTTTGGAATGAGCAGTCGACCCGCACTGTCGGCCTCCAGGGGAGTAGCCCCGCCCAAAATGCGACGAACCAGCATGTCTTCTTTTGCAATCAGGCGGTTCAGGCCTTTGAGCTTTTTGTTGAGTTTATTCCACTCATCCAGTGTATAAAGAACCAGGCACTTACGGTGCAGATTACGATTTAGCACAAAGCCTTTTTCAAAGGCATCGCCCAGCTGTTTCCGGAGTCCTGCCGGAAACATAAAGCGGCCTTTGCTGTCCACTTTGCAATCGTATTCTCCTATAAGGCTTATCATTCGCGTGTTTCGAAACTGCGGAGTAAAAGTATTGAAAAATCTCCCACTTTATTCCACATTTATCCATCTTTTACCACTTTGTTGAAAACTTTGTTACGTTTTTTGTGTGAAAAAAGTTGAAAACTTGTTAATATCGATTTTTTCTCATTTTATAAACTATTGATAGTTAAATTTTTAGTTGATTTGTGTTTTGTGGTCAAATGGCTGGTGGTAAATGGTGTATGGCTATAATGTTGTTAATATCTGTTGATATCTGTAAACGACTTTGATTAACAATGAGTTGAAGTCTGTTCGGGGTGTCTGTTCGGAGTGTCTTTTCCCTTTGCTGCCGGTTACCTGATATCAGCGGCCGGAACCTGTGCTTTATTCTCTATCGGTCAGGTGGAGTAAATTGCAGGCAAAGCCTTGCGAAGCCTGCTTTTTACTTTAACATTTCTTTGGCACCGCATGCATATAATTTTCATTTTCTTTGAAATCGAAAAAACCTAACACACTCATGCGTAAAATCTATGTACTCTTTGTTGCTCTGCTTTTCACATCTTTTCTGCATGCTCAGATACAGGAGCCTGTAAAATGGACGGTTTCGTATAAGGCGAAATCGGAAAAGGAAGGTGTATTGCAGTTTAAGGCAAGCATTGAGCCCAGCTGGCACCTGTATTCGCAGTATACAGACCCGGTTTTTATCCCGCTCGAATTTGTTTTCCGGACCAAAGAGGGATATAAGCGTGTGGGTAAGGTAAAGGAGCCGAAGTATAAAGAAGAGTACGACGATATTATGCAGGGAACGGCCCGTTACTTTGAAGGTTCGGCCGTTTTTGAGCAGGCTATTGAAGTGTGTTCGAAGGAAACATTCGACCTGGAAGTACTGCTGAGCGGGCAGTCCTGCTCGGATGTTTCGGGTATGTGTATACCTTTTATGAAGCTGAAGAAAACCTTTACCATACCGGGTAATCCTAATGGCGACTGTGGTGTTGCTCCGGCTCCGGTTGCTCCGGCTGCAGATACGGTTAAAAAAACGGGGGCAGCGTTGCCTCAGAACCCTGAACAGGGTAAGGAGCGCGAAGGCGATAAGGATACAGATTTCCGGGTGCCGGAACCTCAGAAGTATAGTAAGGAGGCCATTGAAGGGCTGGAGAAAAGTTGTGGCGATACCCGCTTCGAGAGCCGCGACTTCTGGAGTATATTTATTAAGGGTTTTCTGGGTGGTTTTGTGGCCCTGCTTATGCCCTGCATATTTCCCATGATACCGCTTACGGTGAGTTTTTTTACAAAGCAGAGCAAAACGCGGGCACAGGGTATTAGCAATGCGTTCCTGTATGCGCTTTCCATTATTGTTATTTATACCTTGCTGGGCTTTGTGGTTACGCTTATATACGGACCCGAAGCGCTGAATAAATTCTCGACAAACGGCTATGTAAACCTGAGCTTTTTTATCATTTTCGTAGTGTTTGCTGTATCGTTTTTTGGCGCCTTTGAAATTACACTGCCTCAGGCCTTTGTGAATAAGGTGGACGGAGCCTCGAACCGGGGCGGACTTATCGGCATCTTTTTTATGGCCTTTACTCTGTCGCTGGTATCGTTTTCGTGTACGGGCCCCATTATTGGCAGTTTGCTGGTAGATGCAGCTCAGAATGGTGATACCGCCGGGCCGCTTATTGGTATGTTTGGCTTTTCGCTGGCGCTTTCCCTGCCTTTTGCACTTTTTGCGGTATTCCCGGGCTGGCTTAACTCTATGCCGAAATCGGGCAACTGGCTTAACAGTGTAAAAATTGTACTGGGTATGCTGGAACTGGCCTTTGCCCTTAAGTTCCTGAGCAATGCCGACCTGGAACTGCACTGGGGTTTCCTGAACCGCGAAGTATTCCTGGCTATATGGATCGCTATATTCGGGGCACTTACCCTGTACCTTTTTGGTAAACTTAAATTTAAAAGCGACGGCGATAGCACAAAAGCGGCTATACCTTCGGTAATGCTTGGTCTGCTTACGCTGGCTTTTGTGGTATATCTGGTGCCGGGACTGTTTGGGCACCCTTTACGTCTTATCAGTGGTTTTCCGCCTCCGTCGTATTACAGCGAGTGGAACCGCGAGGCAAATAACTGTCCGCTGGGCCTAAACTGTTATCACGATTACGAAGAGGCTATGGAGATTGCCAGAGAAAAAGGGAAACCGGTGTTGCTCGATTTTACGGGAATAAACTGTGTAAACTGCCGTAAAATGGAAGAGAATGTATGGATAGAACCGGATGTGTTTAAAATGCTGAATGAAGATTATGTGGTAGCATCGCTGTACTGCGATAAGCCGGATGAGTTGCCGGAACACCAGTATTTTAAGAAGCTGGACGGCGAATTAGGTACTACCGTGGGTGAGAAATGGGCACAGTTCCAGATCCGCTATTACGGCCAGAATGCGCAACCGCTTTATGTACTTGTGGATAATAACGGTAAACTGCTTGCAAATCCGGAGGGTAAAGGATATATGTCGAAAGATAAGTATGTAGAATACCTGAAGGAGGGCCTGTGCCGTTATGAACTTCGTAAAAAGAGACCGGTTGGGACGGAGGAGTAATTTTTAACTATTTCGGGTGTGTTCACCCGCTCTGTCTATCGCTGCTTTACAGATAGTTTAGGAATGCTCTCCATCAGCGAAGATCAGCGCAAACAGTGGGAACAAATACAGCCCGCAGCTCTCACTGATTTACGCAGCGCCTTTGTATATTTTTCATCAGCGAGAATCAGCGCTATTAGCGAGAGCAAATACAACCCGCAGCTCTCACTGATTTGTGCAGAGCTTTTTTATACTTTTATATCAGCGAAGATCAGCGCAATCGGCGGGAACAAATACAACCCGCAGATCTCGTTGATTTACGCAGAACTTTTGTAAATTTTTCCTCAGCGAGAATCGGCGCTATCAGCGGGAGCAAATACAAACCTCAGCTCTCACTGATTTACGCAGCGCTTTTTTACACTTTTATATTAGCGAGAATCAGCGCAATCAGCGGGAGTAAATACAGCCCTCAGCTCTCACTGATTTACACAGCGCTTTTTTACACTTTTATATCAGCGAGAATCAGCGCAATCAGCGGGAGTAAATACAGCCCTCAGCTCTCACTGATTTACGCAGCGCTTTTGTACATTTTTCCTCAGCGAAGATCAGTGCAATCAGCGGGAACAAATACAGCCCTCAGCTCTCACGGATTTACGCAGCGCTTTTTTACACTTTTATATCAGCGCCAATCAGCGCTATCAGCGGGAACAAATACAACCCTCAGCTCTCACGGATTTACGCAGCGCCTTTGTAAATTTTTCCTCAGCGAAGATCAGCGCTATCAGCGGGAACAAATACAACCCTCAGCTCTCACGGATTTACGCAGCGCCTTTGTAAATTTTTCCTCAGCGAAGATCAGCGCAATCAGCGGGAACAAATGCAACTCTCAGCTCTCACTGATTTGCGCAGCGCTTTTGTACATTTTTCCTCAGCGAAGATCAGCGCAATCGGCGGGAACAAATACTTCTTGCAGCTCTCAGTGATTTACGCAGCGCTTTTGTACATTTTTCCTCAGCGAAGATCAGTGCAATCAGCGGGAACAAATACTTCTTGCGGCTCTCACTGATTTGCGCAGAACTTTTGTACATTTTTCATCAGCGAAGATCAGCGCAATCAGCGGGAGTAAATACAGCCCTCAGCTCTCACTGATTTACGCAGCGCTTTTGTACATTTTTCCTCAGCGAAGATCAGCGCTATCAGCGGGAACAAATACAGCTCTCAGCTCTCACTGATTTACGCAGCGCTTTTTTACACTTTTATATCAGCGAGAATCAGCGCAATCAGCGGGAACAAATACAAACCTCAGCTCTCACTGATTTGCGGCAGAACTTTTGTACATTTTTCATCAGCGCGAATCAGCGCAATCGGCGGGAACAAATACTTCTTGCCGCTCTCACTGATTTACGCAGCACTTTTGTACATTTTTCATCAGCGAAGATCAGCGCAATCAGCGGGAACAAATACTTCTTGCGGCTCTCACTGATTTGCGCACAACTTTTGTACATTTTTCATCAGCGCGAATCAGCGCAATCAGCGGGAGCAAATACTTCTTGCGGCTCTCACTGATTTACGCAGCGCTTTTGTACATTTTTCCTCAGCGAAGATCAGCACTATCGGCGGGAACAAATACTTCTTGCCGCTCTCACTGATTTACGCAGCGCTTTTTTACACTTTTATATCAGCGAGAATCAGCGCAATCAGCGGGAACAAATACAACCCGCAGCTCTCACTGATTTGCGCAGCACTTTTGTACATTTTTCATTAGCGAGAATCATCGCTATCAGCGGGAACAGATACTTCTTGCGGCTCTCACTGATTTACGCAGAACTTTTGTACATTTTTCATCAGCGCGAATTAGCGCTATCGGCGGGAACAAATACAACCCTCAGCTCTCACTGATTTACGCAGCGCCTTTGTATATTTTTCATCAGCGAGAATCAGCGCTATCAGCGGGAACAAATACTTCTTGCAGCTCTCACCGATTTACGCAGCTCTTTTTTACACTTTTATATCAGCGAAGATCAGCGCAATCAGCGGGAGCAAATACAACCCTCAGCTCTCACTGATTTGCGCAGCACTTTTGTGCATTTTTCATCAGCGAGAATCAGCGCAATCGACGGGAACAAATACAAGCAGCCTGCGAATCACGCTAATTCGCGCAGCGCTTTGCTATTTCGTCTTTTGCTTACACTTAATTAATTTTAATCTGTTGCCTATTAGTGATTTATTGAGCTTTGCGGGCACTTTTTTATGTAGGACGAGTTTAAACCACTCCATTATTAACGTGCAGAACGACGTATTTTAAGCAATTCGCCGAAAATTCTGAAAATATACCCGGAACTTACTTTGGAATCTCCTACATCGCTCCAGCGGCTTACAGGGATTTCGGCTATACGGGCAAGGCCTTCCGCTGCTCCGTAACGGTTTTTGATGCGTTGTATAAGCTCTACATCGAACACCCAGGAGCTAAGAAATGGCTCGTTGAAAAGTGGTTGTACGGCCTGGGCTGGGAATAGCTTCGCGCCGCATTGTGTATCGCTGAAACGAGCCTGCAAGGTGAAATTGATGAGGATGGAAACAAAGCGTCCTGCAATATGCCGGCGTTTTCTGCGACGGATATGTTCTTTGGCTGCCGACTGCCTGGAGCCGAATACCATTTGTATCGGTTTCTGTTGCTGCAGTACCTGGCGTAACTCCAGGGCAAAGTTAAGTGGGGTAGAGAGGTCGGCATCGAAATAACCAAGAAAAGGTATCGTGCTGTATTGCTGCAGCCACAGTATACCGTGCCGCACAGCCTCTGCTTTACCCCGGTTCTGTTCCAGCAGCAGCAGTGTGCAGTTGCTGTATTCTGTGCTCAGCTGTTGCAGTAATCTGGCTGTATCGTCGGTACTGCCATCGTTTACGAAACACAGAAAAAACTGCGGAAAAGCGCTCAGAAACTGCCGGTATGCAGCCATGTTGAGCCTGTTTTCTTCATTGTAACAGGGAATTACCAGTCCAATTTCGGCACTTATTGCTTTTTCCATATCTGTAAAACAGGGCTTCCTTCGCGATATACGGTATGGTAAAGTACCGGAAATTCTTTCAGATTATGTGCATTCAGCTTATGAAAGCGTGTAATGGTCATGAGGTAATCGGTGTCGGAAAGATTGGCAGGACTGTGTATACGTTGTTTGTCGGTTGGAGGCAGCAACTCAAAGGAGGGTATCTGTTCGTGTGTGTAACTCCTGATGTGGAGCTGCGGACTTGTATCATGTTCCAGGATGTATTGCAATCCTTCGTAATAGCTTAGTCCCCAATAATCAAGGTCGAACTGTTGTATACGGTAGTTCTTACTGCGGGATATAAGTTCATTAAAGTAAATATAGTGATAGGGACTGAGCCGGAACAGGGCTGCTACTACCCACAGCACATAGGCCAGCCCGCTTACAGCAAAGGTTATACGCAAGGGTTTGCGAAGCCTGGCGAACAGGGCATGTATAAGCCATACGGCATTCCACACAAGTCCCGGCCATATAAAATACAGGTGCCGCCAGTCGTCGTACAGCACAGATTTTTGCAGAATTACCATACCCAGTATACCCCATGAGCACATAAACTGTATCCAGCCGAAGAGCAGCAGGTCGTGTTTCTGCAGGCGTATACTCTTATATATCAGGAATAGAATACCGGCAAGGCAAAACCCGATACTGAGCAGGGGAATGCTAACAGCCATCCAGCCCAGTATATAGCGTGCGGGTTGTTGTCCGGCGGGCATATCTTCACCCCAAAAGCGGGTATAACCATCCCAGGGGAAATGGGCCATTGTGTTCCAGGCCAGCTGAAAGTTGTGTAGCGGATCTTTCCACAGAAAGGGCCATCCGGCATAAAGTACGGCAAGGCTTAACAGCAGGAAGCTGAAGAGATGCAGCCATAATTTAGAGTTACGCCGGAGTACCGATATCAGCAGCAGCGCTCCGGCTCCTGCCGCCCATGTGGCTATGCCAATAATACGTATATTAATTAAAAGTCCGCAGAAGAATGCAAAGCCAAGCCACCAGCCGGGACGGAATTTGCCGTTAAACAGAGCGCGGAACAGAGCATACATTGCCAGCACCTGCATACACAGGAACGGAATGTCTTTGGTATTGAAATAGGAATGGCCTAAGATGCGCGGACATAACAGAAAAAGCAGCATACCAGCCAGGGCCGTGCTGCGGGAGCCAAAAGCACGCATGCAGAGGCAGTAGAATATATATACGGCCAGGCAGAAAAAGGTAAATGTGCTGTAATGCCTGAACAGGTATATACTGCGGGTGTCGTCGGGTAGCAGGTGTTTTTCGGCATATATGAGAGGCAGCTCAAAAGCAACGCCGTAAATACGGTCGCGCATACCCAGCAGACTGGTATCGCCATTTGTAATGTAGTTGTAATTGGCCAGCCCTATCTGGCGTTGCACCGGTTCGTCCCAGCTTATACCCAGCCGTGGAATACAATACAGGCCGCAAAGGAGCAGCAGAGCTACCGCACATATGCCCGGCAAATGAATGCGTATATGGTTTTGCAGGGCAGTATGTATTTGTGTAAAGGCCAACATTGGTAGTACAAAAAAAGCAAAAAGCCGTCAATCCTGACGACTGACGACTTTTTTAATGTGTTCCGGAATATTCCGTTGCGGAATATTGGGATAAAACTGCTTAGTGTTTAGAAAGGTATTCGGCAACACCGCTGTGCGAAGCGCTCATACCTTCTTTGCCTTTTTCCCAGTTGGCAGGACAAACCTCACCTTTTTCTTCGAAGTACTGCAGGGCATCTACCATACGCAGGGCTTCTTTAACGTTGCGGCCCAGGGGCAGGTTGTTAATAAGCTCATGCTGTACAATGCCGTCTTTATCTATAAGGAAAAGACCACGGTAAGCGATCAGTTCGGAAGTAGCGGTAAGGTTACCGGCTTCGTTCCATTCAAAATCGCCGTTCAGTACACCATAGTTGTACGAAATCGTTTTATTGGTATCGGCTACAATCGGGTATGTAATGCCCTGGATACCACCTTTGTTCTTTTCTAACTGTAACCAGCCCCAGTGACTTTGCTCGGTATCTGTAGAGGCGGCAACCACTTCCACATTGCGTGCCTTAAACTCTTCCAGGTGCTCCTGAAAAGCCCAGAGCTCGGTAGGACATACAAAGGTGAAGTCTTTAGGATAGAAGAAGAACAGAACGTATTTTTTACCAAGGAACTGATCTAATGAAAATCCATCTACGATCTCCTCGCCGTTCACTACAGCAGCCGCCTTGAATGACGGAGCTTTTTTACCTACTAATGCCATGTTTTTACTTTTTTTGGTTATTGAATCGGATACAAAGGTAATGCCTGTGTCTCTTCTCACCAAATTGCGATAAGTTACGCTAATGTAAATATTGAAAAAATCAATTTTGGTTATTTCAGCGCTACAAATACAGACCGTGGCGATTCCTGTTCCGACAGAGGATTCAGCATATAGTCGCCCCAGGTTTCTGCAATGCGAAACCCGCATTCAGTAAGCCAGTTCCGCAGCAGTTCCGGCTCCAGCAGTTTTACCTTTTCTTCGTAACGCAGGTCTTTACCGCCATCGCTCACGCATATTTCCTTGCGTACATACCCATTTTCTTCGCTTTTACGGGTGCGTATCTGTATATTTCCTTTTTCGGTATAACTGGTCTGGTGCAGGTTATTCCGCACAAAATGCGGGTTCAGGTAGTCGAATATAAAAGTGCCTCCGGGTTTAAGGGCATTGTATATCTGCTGCAGCACTTGCCTGTTTTCCGCAGCGCTGTCGAAATATCCGAAACTGGTAAATAGGTTCACCACCCAGTCGCAGGTTTCGCGCTCATTAATATGACGCATATCGCGGATCGAAAAACGGGTTCCCGGCAGGGCATGTTCCTGAGCATACCGTATATTTTCCGGCGAAAGGTCGATACCATGCACCCGGAATCCTTTTTGGGCAAAATAGTTGCTGTGCCGTCCTTTGCCGCAGCCTACGTCCAGTAGCTGCAAACCCGGTGCGGGTGCCAGTGTCTGTACAAGAAGATCAATAAAAGCCCTTGCTTCCGAATCGTTACGGTGCGCATACAAAATATGGTAATACGGGGTGTTAAACCAGCTTTCGAACCAGGCTTTTGTCTCTTCCATGCCGCAAAATTGCGTAATATTGTTCACATTTTTCCTATATGCAGTTCCCTTTAAAACGATCTTTTGCGTCTGATAACAATGCAGCGGTTCATCCACAGGTGTTTGCCGCCATGCAGGAAGCCAATGCGGGCCATGCCCGCGGCTATGGTTCCGACCCTTATACACAGGCAGCCCTGGCACGTTTTAAGGAACTGTTTGGCCCGGATACGGAAACCTTTTTTGTATTTAACGGTACCGGTGCCAATGTGGTAGCCCTGCAGGCGCTTACCCGTCCGTACAATGCCGTTATATGCAGCGAAGCTGCCCATATAAATGAGGACGAATGTGGTGCTCCGGAGAAATTTACGGGCTGTAAGCTTATCGATATTCATACACCGGATGCAAAGCTAAATGTACCGTTTATACAAAGCAGGCTCAGAACGCGTGGCGATGAGCACCAGGTGCAGCAGCTGGTAATTTCGCTTACCCAGAGTACCGAGTTTGGCACATTGTATACCCGCGATGAGCTGGAAGCTATATGCGGGTTTGCGCATGCACACGGAATGTATGTGCATGTAGACGGTGCGCGTATAAGCAATGCCGCGGCTTCGCTCGGGATCGGGTTTAAGGAAATGCTGCGCGATACCGGTGTAGATGTGCTTAGTTTTGGCGGTACCAAGAACGGACTTATGATGGGTGAAGCTGTGGTATTTCTGAATCCGCAGCTGGCCAGGGAGCTTAAGTTTATCCGTAAACAGAGCATGCAGCTGGCCAGTAAAATGCGTTACCTTTCTGCGCAATTCCTGGCCTTTTTCGAGAACGACCTCTGGCTGCGTAATGCCCGGCATGCCAATGCTATGGCCACCCGCCTGGCTGCACAGCTGCAGGGAGTACCGCAGCTGGAAATAGTGCACCCGGTAGAGGCGAACGGTGTATTTTGTAAAATCCCGCAGGAACTTACTGAAACCCTGCAGAAAGAGTATTTCTTTTACATCTTTGATGAAAAGGAAAATGTAGCCCGTTTTATGTGTAGCTGGGATACAGAAGAAAGCGATGTGGATGCCTTTGCGGCCTTTGTGCGCAAAACGCTTTCCTGAGTTTTATTCCTGAACTCTTGCAATAGTGTTTGCCTTGTTTTTAGTTCCGAACATTTTTTCTTCGGCTGCGCGGTAGGCATCTTCGTAAGCCGGATGTGTACTTCGCATAATACGGTCCCACATGCTGAAGTAAAGGCCGTAGTTGCCTTTAGAGTACTGGTGATGCATGTTGTGATGGGTAGAGGTGTTGAAAATACGGCCGATGCTGTTGTGGAACCAGGCCGGCTGTATTTCGTAACCCAGGTGCCCTGCTACGTTAAAAATCATTTGCCAGCCCAGCACAATACCGATAGCCAGCGGGTGAAAGGGCAGTACAAGCAGAATAAGCGGTATAAATGCAGCCTGTATGCAGGCCTCCACGGGATGAAAGGCAAAGGCGGTCCAGGGCGTGGTACTGTGCGACTGATGGTGCAGGCGGTGAAAACGGGCAAAACGCCTGTGGTGTAGAAGGCGGTGTGTCCAGTAAAACCAGGTATCGTGCCACAGGATAAGCAGTAATACGGAAAACATAAAATACGCAGTGGAATACTCGCTGAACTTAAGGTAAATATGTGTGATGCCCAGTTGGTTAAGCGTAATGGTAAGTGCCAGTATGGCGGTGAAAATAAGCAGGGAGGAAACGGAGTACAGTATTTCGCGTTTTATCTGCGCCGCTGCGGGGAACCCGGCCTGAATCTTCCGGGAGGACCATTTGCTGCGCATTAATATATAAAAGAGAAGCCAGGCCATACCTGCTGTAATAAAATAGCGGGCAAAATGCATGCCTCCGCCAATAAGTACTTTCTCTGTAAAATTCATATTGATTGCAAATACACAGGAAAGATACAAAAACAGGCTGCAAAAGGCAAGCTGTGCCTGTTTTTAACTGACACAGGGAGTGGGTAGTGTAGTATGGTTAGGGGCTAAAAAGGTCTGAATTGTACGTATTTTATTTTTTTGCCCATATCGAGCCACATGCGTTCGTAGAAGGTTTGTATGCCGCACAGCAGCTCGTCGTTGGGACGCATGCCGTATACATCGGGACAGGAGTCGAGCAGTTGCCAGTTGTTTTCCTGCACGGTTTGCAGGGTAAACTCGTAGAACATATCGTCGTCGCTTTTAAGGTTAATGCTGCCGGATGGCAGCAGAAAACTGCGGTAGCGTTCTACCATCTGCCGGCCGGTAAGGCGTTTTTTGATTTTGCTTTCGCGAGGCTGCGGATCAGGAAAGGTAACCCATATTTCGTTTACGGCATCTTCTGTACTAAAAAAGCCTGGTATCTGGTCGATACGTGTGCGCAGGAAGGCTACATTTTTTATCCCTTCGTCCAGAGCGGTTTTGGCACCTCTCCAGAAACGGGCGCCTTTAATGTCTACCCCAACAAAATTACGGTGGGGATAGCGTTTGGCCAGTGCCACTGTATATTCGCCTTTGCCGCAGCCAAGTTCGAGAGTAAGCGGGTTGTCGTTACCGAAAAAATCGCGGCGCCAGTTGCCACGCAGAGCAAAACCCTGGTCGCGTACCTGGTAAAAATCGGGCTGGAATACATTTTCGAAGGTCTCGTTTTCGGCAAAACGGAATAGCTTGTTTTTTCCCATGACTTAGGTGAGGCAGGCTTTACAGGCCCGACATTGTATCTATGAATATTTCGGATTGAACGGCCTGGAAACCGCTTTTGAGATTATGGCTGACAAGGTTGGCAATATCTTCGGGGTCGATCAGCAGACCGGAATCTACAGGGCTGCCTTCCCACGATTTGGTATATACACTGGTAGGGAATATACCGCTTACTTTTACGCCGCGTGGTTTCATTTCTTCGCTCAGCATTTTATTCCATGCACGCAGGGCATGTTTGGCCATAGTATAGGAGGCCGCCTCGGTGCGTACTTCGCGGCTCAGCGACGAACCTATATTAAAAATATGTCCTTTGCTGGCTGCCAGATCTTTCCACAGCAAAGCCGTAAGATTTACCGGGGTAATAAGGTTTATCTGCAGCGACTTGTAAAGGTGGTTGTGTTCGTCCAGCACAGAGTCTTCCATATACTGGCCTACATTGTTAATAAGTACATGCAGGGGAAGGTCTTCGGTGCTGATAAGGGAGGCCAGCTCTACCAGTTTGGTTTGGTCGGTAAGGTTGCCGGCATGCACATATACCTCTATTTCGGGGTTTATCTGCACCAGCTCGTCGGCGCGGCGCAGGAGTTTATCTTCGTTGCGCGCGGCCAGTATAAGATTATAGCCGTCTTCGGCCAGTTTCTGGGCGCATGCCCAGCCGATACCTTCGGATGCTCCGGTTATCAATGCAAACATGCTGCAAATTTATTGTTAATTTGCGTGCTGCATGAGCAAGGGCGAAAAAATACTGTATTGTGTGCTTAACTGGGGCCTTGGACATGCTACCCGCAGCGAACCGCTCATCCGCAAATTACTGGCTTCGGGAGCCTCGGTAGAACTGGCTTCGGACGGTAATGCCCTGCTGTATCTGCGTAATGCTTTTCCCGGATTATTGTTTCACGAACTGCCTTCCTATAATATACGTTATGGCAAAAATGCAGCGGCAACCACCGCCCGCCTGCTTTGGCAGATGCTGCCTGCACATACTGTAAGGCGCCGGGAACAGCAAATGTGTGAGAAACTCTGTAGCGAAAAGGGTTTTACACAACTTATCAGCGATGGCCGTTTTGGTTGTTATTCGCACAAAACGTTTTCGGTTTATATTACACATCAGCTTTGTCCGCAAACGGGTAATGTATGGGCAAACCTAATGGCCCGGCGTATGCATGCCCGTATTATGAACCGTTTTGACGAAGTATGGGTGCCCGACCATACAGAGCCGCATAAGAGTCTTTCGGGTAAACTCAGTGCGCCGAATCTCTTTCTTGAAATACCAGTGAGATACATTGGTCCTCTTTCACGCTTTGGCAGCATAGAGCCACAACCACAGCGTTTCGATGCTCTGGCTGTGCTTTCGGGCCCGGAACCGCAGCGTAGTATACTGGAACGGTTATTGCTGAAGCAGATGACACAACTGCCGGACAAAAAGTTTGCACTGGTGCGGGGTGTTGCGGGTGAGATGGCGGTACCGCCAAACGTGCAGCTCTATCAAATGCTGCAGGGCTCAGAACTGCTGGAGCTGATAAGTTCGGCAAAACTTGTTGTATGCCGCAGCGGCTACTCAGGTATTATGGACCTGTATGCCATGCAAAAGGAACAGGTGCTGCTTGTGCCTACACCAGGGCAGTATGAGCAGGTTTACCTGGCGCAATACCTGCAGGGCAGGGCTGGCTGGAAAATGAGCAGGCAAAATAGCCAGGAACTGAACCGCTGTTTTACAGATCTCTGATGCCGTTGTTTGCGTAAGTTTTTAAGCTACTCATACGTAAAAAGATAAAAATAGTAGAATATTTATGTGTTGTATGAAGCATATAAAGTACGTTTGTATGAATTTAGGAACAGAATAAAGTATGGTGAAGAATTCGAAGAGCAGTGTGTATTTTTCGCTGGTAGTAACACTGGCGCTGATTGTTGGGATATTTATAGGGAAGCATATGCCGCCGGTGTTGCCGGGAGTTAAGGGGAGCGCTATGTTTACCGCTTCGGGAGGTAATAAGTTATCGTACCTGCTGCGTATGATCGAAGACGACTATGTAGATACGGTAAATATCGACAGTATATCCACCTTAACCCTGGAAACACTGTTATCTAAACTGGATCCGCATTCGGTATACATGCCTCCGGTGGATCTGGAAGCTTTTAACGAAGATATGGAAGGCCATTTCGATGGTATAGGTATCGAATTTAATATAGTTCGCGATACGGTTGTGGTTGTACATGTAATTTCGGGCGGGCCTGCTTCGCAGGTAGGCATGCGCGATGGCGACCGCATTGTGAAGGTAGAGGAGGAGCTGGTGGCTGGTACGGGTATCAGTACCGATTCCATTGTAAAAAAACTGCGTGGGAAGAAAGGTACACGGGTAAATGTATCGGTATACCGCCCGCGCGAAGGTAAAACACTTCGCTTTGAGCTGGTGCGGGGGCCTATACCTGTGTATAGCGTGGAAAATACCGTAATGCTGGATAAACAGACAGGTTACATAAAAATTAATCGTTTTATCGATAATACCTACCGCGATTTTATGAAAGCGCTGCGTACCTTGCAGGCGCAGGGAATGCAGGAGCTGGTGCTGGATCTGCGTGGTAATCATGGCGGTTACCTGGATGAGGCGGTTAAAATTGCAGATGAATTTTTGCCGGCAGGAAAACTGATTACGTATACTCAGGGAGCGCACCGCCGCCGTGAGGATTATGAATCGAAAAGCGGAGGTATTTTCGAGAAGGGCCGTTTGGCGGTGCTAATCGATGAAGAATCGGCCAGTGCAAGCGAAATTCTGGCTGGTGCCCTGCAAGACCATGACCGTGCCGTTATCGTAGGGCGCCGTTCTTTTGGAAAAGGCCTGGTGCAGGAAGTGAAAAAGCTACCCGATGGTTCTGCAGTTCGGCTTACCATTGCTCGCTATTTTACACCCAGTGGCCGTAGTATACAGCGTCCTTATAAAAACGGAACGGAAGCATATTACCAGGATTATTATGTACATCAGTTTCTCGGCCGGGATAGCTTACCCGGAGCCGATACACTTAAGTATTATACCGATAAAGGCCGGGTGGTATACGGCGGCGGAGGTATTACGCCCGATATACGTGTGGGCTGGGATACACTGGGTTATACTGCATTTACCGGTAAACTGTGGCAGGAAAGTATACTGCTCGATTTTGCCTTTTCTTTTGCAGATGCTAACCGCGACAGCAAAGCCATACCTGCCGGACTTGATATTACCATCCTGAATGGAACGCTGGCCCTGGCTCGCGAAAAAGGAATTGCTGTGCCGCCGCTGAGTGCTGTAGAAAAACAGTTTATACTGCAGCGTACGAAAGCACTTATTGCCCGCAACCTGGAGTCGGGCTCGGCATTTACCGGTTACCTGCTGCGCAGCGACCCGGTGGTAGCGAAGGCTTTACAGGCGATGAAGCTCTTTAATTTGTAACGTATACAATTTGCCCGTTAAAGGAGATTTTGTAACCTTTCAGGGGCAGAGAAGCGGGACCGTTAGCTACTTGTCCGCTGATGCTGATGAACTGACTTCCGCATTTGCCACATTCGAGCAACAGCCCGTTTTCAGTGGTTCGTCCGGCAATATCAAGCGGGTCGTTGGTGCATTGCATATCAAAGGCATACATATCTTCGTAGGTGGCTCTTATCACAATAAGTCCGCCATAACCCTCCGAGGGTATAATAATATATCCGCCTACAGCATTAAGAGATGCATTTTCTGGTGCACCTATGTTAAAAGACCTGTTAATGGGTACATTAGGAACCGGGTTGGGTGTATTGTCGTTACAGGATGCAAACACAAGCAGCAAAAGAAGAACAGGTAAGAAAAGAAATTTTTTACTTAACATAATATACATGGTCTGTTTTTTATTAATTCCCTCCGGTGTTTCTGAAAAAAATACAGAAGCATACTGCTAAGGAATGTTAATATCCTATATAACGTACAAAGGTAAGCTGTATTTTTCGTTATATATTTGTAATGTAAAAGATTTTATATGAGACAGTGGCTTCTGCTATTTACGGGGATAAGTATATTTTGGTTTGCCGGAACAGAAACGGGTTTTGCCCAAAAGAAAGGGGCAGTGGTAAAGAGCGAAATCCGCAAGCAGCAGAAAGAGAATGCCAAAGCGATAAAGCGGGCTAATAAATATGGTGCCAAACGCCATCTTTCTATTCAGGATAAAGCTACCCGAAAGCGAATGAAGCAGAATTTGAAGAACTCGAACCGTTATGCCCGGGGAGGCAGACGTAAAGGTTTATAGTTTAAGACTTTGTTAATACAGGCGGAGCGTTTTTATACTTCCTTTTTACGTCCGCCGCGCCGGTTTTGGCGACGAATACCTCCATACTTCCGACAAACGGAAATTTTTGTCATTGGACAAGTTGGGTAATGTTTCTACATTTGATATTGAAATAAATGGCATAGGAACAGTTGGCCGTTTTTCGTATTAATAGACTGATAAGCAATAATAAACGACGAATGTGGTTGAAAAAACGTCAAAAAAAGATTCTTAACGGTTTGTTAAAGAAAAGTGATTAACTATTTTTACGCCCTTAAAGTTTAAATTAACGTAAACTGCGCTAAATTTATGATTAAAAGATTACTCATTGCGCTTGTGTATTTCACAGCCTCTTTCGCCGCTTTTGCCCAGGGCACTACCGGTGATCTGGAAGGTGATATCCGGGACTCCAAAGGTGCACCGGTGCCATATGCCAACGTGGTGCTGCTGAGCGGAACTTCCAAGGTTTCCGGTGCAGCCGCTGATGAAAACGGACATTACCGGATGAAGAATATTACCGTTGGAGTGTATACATTAAAAGCAACATCGGTTAGTTATGATGCTACCAGTGTTCAGGGTGTACGAATTTCAGGCGGGGTTATTACCACGCTGGACGTAACCATGAAGGATAAAGGTACACTGGGCCCGGTTATAATTAAATATACAGAGCCTGTTATTTCTAAAGACCAGACCAGCCAGCAGACGAAACTTACGGCCGAGCAGATCCGTAAACTACCTCAGCGCGATATAAATGCTGCGGTACAGATTGCGGAAGGTGCCAACGGTAATGGCGAAACTACCACACTGCGCGGTTCGCGCGGCGGGCAGCAGGTTATTATCGACGGTGTAAAGGTGCGTACCGGTCTTAACCTGCCACTGCAGGCTGTGCAGGAAATTACCATACTTACGGGTGGTATACCTGCCGAACTGGGTGACGCTACCGGTGGTTACCAGATCGTAAACACCAAAGGTATTGTTCCGGAATGGTTTGGTAGTGTGGAAGGTAATACCTCGCAATACCTGGATGCATTCGGTCATCACCTGGTGGCTGCTACTATAGGTGGCCCTATTGCGTATAAAAAAATTGTAGAGGGCGATAAAGTACGTAAAGAAGCAGTGGGAGGTCTACTGATCTCGGCTGAAGGTAACTACCGTTCAGACCCGCGTCCTTCTTTCAACGGCTGGTATGTACTTAAGCCGGAAGTACGTGAAAGTATCATGAACGACCCCTACCGTTTTGTAGATGGTGGTGTTACGCAGAACGCCGCTTATATGACCAGAGATAATTTCGATCTTCTGAAAAGACGCCGCAATGCGCAGCAGATGAGTGTGAACCTGGTAGCCAAGCTCGACTTCCGTCTGGGTAAAGGTTCTATTTTAACCTTTGGTGGTAACGGATTTTACAGTAATTCCCGCTCTGTAGCCTCTTCAGGTGGTGGTGCGGTTGAATCGGGCCATCCCTTCAACTGGCAGAACTATGGCGTAAACCGTAACTATGGCTACAACGTATTCGGTCGTTTTACGCAGCGCTTCGACGGTGCTGACGGCGAAGGAGCCAAAAAGAACAGCACCGTTAAAAACGGATCGCTGACCTTACAGGTAGATTATTCTAAGAATTTCGGACAGAACTTCGATCATCGTAACCGCCAGAATGTGTTTAACTATGGTTATGTGGGAAGCTTCAGCGTAGATCGTGTAGCTACCTACCAGCGCGGAACGGATGAAGTTACCAATCTGGATGCCTGGCTGCTGAATGGTTACCGTGATGTAATGGTAAACTATACACCATCGGATATTAACCCCGAGCTTGCCGCTTATACATCGGATGTATACCGTTTGAGCAATAGCCCTGCAGGTTTTTACGATAACTTCAACAGTCTGCTTCAATACCAGGCACTGCGTAACGGCGATCAGCCCAACGATATCTATGGTATCTACAGCGCCCCCGGTGCATATTATAATGGTATCGGTAAAGCCAGCAACAGTCAGTTCCGTGTAATTGGTAACGGCCAGTTCGATATTAAAAATCACGGTATCAAAATCGGTTTCGAATTTGAACAACGTCAGGATATGTCGTACTCGCTGTCTCCCGGTAGTCTCTGGACCCGTGGTCGTCAGCTGGTGAATACACACCTGGCTAACCTCGACTTTAGCAATCCTATGCCTGTATATAACGATATGGGTGTATTTATGGATACGATCCGTTACGATTACCTGTTTGCCGATACAGCTCAGTCGTATTTCGACAAGTCGCTGCGTACTGCGCTCGGTAAAGATCTAAATGCCCGCGAATGGCTTGAGTTCGATGCCGTTGATCCTTCGCAGATGAACCTGGAAATGTTTTCTCCGGACGAACTTCTGAATAACGGTAACAGCCTGGTAAACTACTATGGTTATGATGCGTATGGTAATAAAGTACGCGGAACCTCGCTGGAAGACTTCTTTAATGCAAGAAGCGATCAGGGATATTTTACCCGCCACATTGCTCCGTTCCAGCCGGTATATATCGCTGGTTATATCATGGACAAATTCTCGTTCCGCGACCTTATCTTTAACGTGGGTGTACGCGTAGACCGCTACGACGCCAACCAGCGTGTACTGAGCGATCCCTATTCGCTTTATCAGACAAGAACAGCGGGTGAGATCAGCAATATACAGCACCCTTCCAACATCGGAAACGACTATGTGGTATATGTAAACAGCAATTCTGTAGACGATGCCAATAAGCAAATATTAGGTTACCGTACAGGCGACCGCTGGTTCAATGCCCAGGGTGCCGAGATCAACGACCCTTCCATTCTGCGCGGTAACAACCTGGTTCCACAACCCTGGCTGGTAAATGCAAATGAGAGTGTGGGCAGCGGAAACTTTAATGTATCTGGTTCATTCAGAGATTATAAGCCGCAGGTGAATGTGCAGCCGCGTATCGCGTTCTCATTCCCGATCAGCGACCGTTCTATCTTCATGGCTCACTACGATGTACTTGTTCAGCGTCCAACAGCCGGTCTTAACCGTCTGGATCCTTTCAACTACTTCTACTGGGCTAACCCAACCTACAACACAGCAGGCCGGATTTTCAACAATCCCGATCTGCGTCCTGAGAAAACCATCGACTATTCACTTGGTTTCCAGCAGGCTGTAGGCGATTTCTCGGCTCTGAAAATCACGGCTTATTACCGCGAAATCCGCGATCAGATACAGGTTAGCCGTATCAACGAAGCATATCCGGTTACCTATTTTACCTATCGTAATATCGACTTTGGTACTACCAAAGGTTTAACGCTTACCTATAACCGTGTGCGTAACAAGAACCTGGGTTTCAATGCATCGTATACCATGCAGTTTGCAGAAGGTACCGGCGCCAATACAACCTCTTCGTTCAACCTCATCAGCCAGGGACAGCCTAACCTGCGTATTCTGCAGCCACTGAGCCTGGATCAGCGCCACTTCTTTAACGTATTCTTCGATTTCGGCTTTAACGAAGGCGAAGGTCCGCAGATTAAACGTAAAGAAGGCCGCAAAGGAAAGAACGGTAAAGCCTTTACAGCTCCGCTGGAAAATGCAGGTTTCTCACTTACATTCACAGGTGGTTCCGGTTTACCTTACAGCCGCAGCCAGCAGGTAGCTTCAACGGTGGCCAGCACTCCGTTTAACGTGCAGCCCCTGCAGGGTTCTATCAATGGTTCGCGTCTGCCCTGGCAGTTTAATATCGATCTGCGTGTGTACAAGCAGTTCAACTTCAGATATGGCGGTACCAAAACGGCGGATGGTAAAAGGGATATGGATACCCGCAGAACGGGTAACGTAGAAATTTATCTGCTGGTAAATAACCTCTTTAACTTTAAAAATATAATAGGTGTTTACCGTTTTACGGGCAATGCCAACGACGATGGTTTCCTTACCAGCGAACAAACGCAGACCTATATCGGATCTATTTTCCCGAATCCTGCATCGTTCCGCGACCTGTATGGAATGGCCGTGAACAGTCCTTACAACTTCTCACAGCCGCGTCGTATTCGTTTGGGAGCTACATTGAATTTCTAATATAGTATCAGGACAGCAATTAAAATATTATGTATATGAAGAAGTCTCTAATTTCGCTAATTCTCACTGTCATTATGGCCCTGGGCCTGTGGCATGAGGCTGGTGCTGCCAGATTTGTAGGCGCGAAAAGCGACAAATCCGGTCAGGCAGATAAAAACTTATCTGCAGGTTGCGCAAACCCGCAGGCATCGGCTGTGTTGGACCTCAATAACGTGCGCACTACCATCTGGTCGGGTGGTGATATGTGGTGGGACCTTAAAAACGTTGCCAAATATCAGATACCTAAAGATGGTAATACAGCGCATGCACTGTATGTGGGTACACTGTGGATCGGTGGTACCGATGTAAACGGTCAGCTTAAGATCGCAGCACAGCGCTACCGTCAGCCGAATGGTCCTGACTTTTACACTGGTCCGCTGATCAGAAGCGGTGCAAACCAAGGAGAGATTGATGCGGCTACCTGTAAAGAGTACGACCGTATCTGGAAAATTACCCGTGCCGAAGTACAGCTGCACAACCTGTGTATGAATGTAAACCCGGACGATCCGCTCTGCGAAAATTACCAGATACCTCAGGAAATTGTGGAATGGCCGGCTTTTGAGAAATTTCAGAACGACCCTGTGCTTTCCGGAGGTCTGGAGTCGATCCAATTCATTCATGCTCCTTTTGAGGATGTGGACGGCGATGGTGCCTATAACGCATCTGCCGGTGATTATCCGGGATATGACCTGGCTAACCTGATTGATTGTACCAAAGACCGTACACCTTACCTGTATGGCGATATGACGCTTTACTGGATATTTAACGATAAGGGAAATACGCACTACGAAACGGGTGTAACTGTAGCCAATACCATTGGTATGGAAGTACGTGCACAGGCATTTGCCTTCGCTACCAACGACGAGATTAATAACATGACCTTTTACAACTACGAGCTTATTAACCGGGGTACATCTACTCTGTTTAACTGCTACTTTGGTGTAAATACCGATGCGGATCTTGGTTGCGGCTTCGATGACTATGCCGGTTGCGACGTTACCCGTGGTTTTGGATATGTATATAACTCAACTCCTAACGATGCTACCTGCGGAACTTCGATCGGTTACGGCCTGAATCCTCCTGCTGTAGGTATCGACTTTTTCGAAGGTCCTTACCAGGATCCGAATATGTACGACGATTCCCTGGTTGTAGGTGATGTAACTACTTACCTGGCCATTAATGGTGTGGGTTATGGCGATGGCTTTGCAGATAACGAGCGTATCGGTATGCGCCGCTTCCTGTATTATCTTAACCAGACAAGTGGTGTGCAGAACGACCCGGATCAGGGTATACAGTATTACAACTACCTGCGTGGTTTCTGGAAAAATGGTGTACGTATGACCTATGGTGCGTATGGTTATCCCGATCCTTCCCAGTGTGGTTACAGTAATGTATCTTCAGACTTCATGTTCCCGGGCGATTCTGACCCTATGCACTGGGGTACTGCAGGCCAGAATATGGGTTATGAGTGGAGAATGGAAGCTCCGGGCCCTGGTTGCTCACCTTTGGCTGCCGGCGACTTCCGCTTTGTGCAGTCGGCAGGTCCCTTTACCCTGCTGCCAGGTGCTGTAAACGATATTACTACAGGTGCCGTTTGGGCCCGCTCTTTCTCGGGTAATCCTTTCGAATCGGTACAGCTGGTTCGTAAAGCCGATGATAAAGCACAGTCGCTGTTCGAGAACTGCTTCCGTGTACTGAATGGTCCGGATGCACCTACCGTTACTGTGCAGGAAATGGATCGCGAACTGATTCTTTACTGGACAAACAGCATTCTTTCGAATAACAAGAAAAATGACTATGTAGAGGAAGATTACTCTATTATTGACAGTACGCTTACCAAAGAAGAAAAATCTTACAGATTTGAAGGATATCTTATTTACCAGGTGAAAGATGCTTCGGTAACAGCTGAAAGCCGTCACGATATCTCTAAAGCGGTACTTATCGGCCAGTGCGATATCCGTAACTTCGATGCTACCGGCCAGCCTATCGGTACGCTTATTAATTATAATGTAGATCAGGAGCTGGGTCTTACCATACCTCAGGTTGAGGTTACAGGTTCTAACTCAGGTATATTCCAGTCGTTACGTGTAACCGAGGATGCCTTTGCCCTGGGTGCAGACAAGCGCCTGGTAAACCACAAGCAATACTATTTTATGGTTCTGGCCTATGGCTTTAACCGTTACAAAAAATATGGTCCGGAAGGTGGCCAGATGACCGGGCAGACCCGCGAATTCCTGGCAGGTCGTAAATCGGTTACCGGAAACAGTATACCTGTTTACACAGCCATACCGCACATTACGGCTCCCGAGTCGAACGGTACCATTGTAAATTCCGTATTTGGCGATACTCCTGAGATCACACGTATCGAAGGTCAGGGTAACGGTGGTAATGAGCTTGAACTTACCGAAAAATCGGAACTCGAGATCATAACTTCTCCGTATTCTGCACAAAAGATCACCTACAAGCGCGGATCGGGTCCGGTACGTGTTAAAGTGGTAGATCCGCTTGCCATTGAAGGCGGTACTTACCTGCTCAAGTTCGAAGTTCCTTCTACTACAGCAGATGGTGCAGCACGCTTAATTTCGCCCCTGTCAAGATGGACCCTGCTCGATAAAGCCACTATGGATACTGTTGCTGTATCTGATACTACCATTGCTTTCCTGAGCGAACAGCTGGTGTTTAACCGAAACACAGGTAAATTCCTCGGAGTATCTATTTCTTTACGCCAAACGGCTAATCCTGGTAACGATGTGGAAGAGAACAACGGTGTGCTGGGTGCCGGTATAAGCGGTGTGGCTAATGATCCTTCGAACTTCTACATGGGCTTCCTGCCCGATGCGGATGCCTCTTCGTATCTGAACTGGATACTGTCTGGTAACGGGGATGCAACACAAGCCGGAGGAATAGGCGATTATCCTTACGACAGAAGCCAGTCTTTCGAGCGTCTTTCGCTCGGTGGCGGTGGTTCTATGGCTCCGTATAACCTTACCTCATATACATCAAACGGCCCGTCTTACCGTTCACCGGTGGTGCCTTTTAACCGCCTGAACGATATTGCCTCGGTTGATCTGGTGCTTACAGCTGATAAATCGAAATGGACACGTGTACCGGTACTGGAGTCAGATTCATCTGCCTGTTCTACCAACGATCGTTCCTATGCACACCCTGATCTTGCCGCCAGATGTGCCAGCAAGCTCGATCTTCGCCGCAGTCCGTCTGTAGATAAGAATGGCCGTTATGCAACCAGCGATGGTACCATTACCGGTACCCTGCTTACTACATCATCGGGTAACGAAGAAGATCCGAACTATATAAGCAATTATGGTATGGGCTGGTTCCCGGGTTATGCCATCAACGTAGAAACAGGCGAGCGTCTGAACATGGCTTTTGCCGAGGCCTCGAACCTGCCATATGCCAATGGCCGCGATATGCTCTTTAACCCGCTTGCAATTGATATACGTAATATCAACAGCGATTTCAGTGCCATCGTAAACGAGTTTGGCGATGCTATCCTGGCTGGTAAACACTTCCTGTACATCTTCGGAGCTACAGCCGGGTTCCCCGGACTTGGCACTTATCCTGCCACGCCGCGTTACGATGCGGGTCAGTTTGCGATGAGCTTCCTTAAAAAGCTGGATGATGTGGGTACAGGCGGTTATTCGCAGACATCTTATAACACTGATAAGAGTAAAGTATTCCGTTCGGCCATGTGGACTGGTATACCGGTTGCTGTAAAAGGTACCGAGTGGCTGGGCCAGGATATCCGTATCCGTATGCGTGTAAGCAAACCATATGCTCAGTTCCTGAACTATGGCAACGATGCTTCTCCGGATGCAATAAATAATAACTATCCGCTTTACGAATTCAGTCTCGACGATCTGGCGCCAACCACCGACGACCGCAATACAGCCAGTGCCGTGCTGGATATCATTAATGTGGTTCCGAACCCCTACTATGCTTATTCGGCTTATGAAACCAACAAGCTGGATAACCGTATCAAGGTAACGAATCTGCCTCCTTCCTGCACGGTAACTATTTACAATACTGCAGGTTCACTCATACGTCGCTACATCAAAGATGATAATACCATTACTTCGCTCGACTGGGATCTTAAGAACTCAGCCAATGTGCCGGTAGCCAGCGGTATCTACATCATTCATGTAAACGTACCGGGTGTAGGTTCTAAAATTTTGAAATGGTTTGGTGTAATGCGTCCTACCGACGTATCGAACTTCTAATCTGAGTCAGGATCCAGTTTAAAGAATATCATATGAAACACGTTATAAAATCTGTAATATTTGTAATGGCTCTTCTTATTACCGGCAGCTCGTATGCCGGTAATAAGGATCGTGCCGGACAGGCAGGTGCCACACACCTGCTTATTAACCCCTGGGCCCGCAGCAGCGGATGGGGCGGAGCAGGCAGCGCGAATGAGCAGGGCATCGAAGGCCAGTTCATGAATGTGGCCGGTCTTGCCTTTACCAAGGGAACACAGCTGGTATTTGCCCATACACGCTGGCTCGAAGGGGCAGATATCTATATTAATGCTGCCGGTCTGGCTCAGAACCTGGGTAAGAACCGTGGTGTTATCGGTCTTTCCGTTACGGCCATGAGCTTTGGCGATATCCCGGTAACAACTGTGGATAAACCCGAAGGAACCGGAGCTACCTACTCGCCCCGTTACCTTAACATAGGGCTCTCTTATGCCAAATCGTTTTCGAAAAAGATACATGGTGGTGTAAACGTTAAAATCATTAACGAAGCCATCGGTAACGTTTCGGCAAACGGTGTAGCTATCGATGCAGGTGTGCAGTACACAGCCTCGATCGGTAAAAAAGCCAATGCCGATGATTTCAGCAACCTTATTTTTGGTATTGCACTTAAAAACATCGGTCCCAAAATGCGTTACATCGGCGATGGTCTTGACCAGACCGTTACCCTGCCCAACGGAGCCCAGCTTACCGCAGGACAGAAAAGTGTTTCGTACGAAATGCCGGCACTGATGAACCTGGGAGCTATGTACCGCTTCCGTTTCAAAGGAGGTGAACACAAACTCATAACAGCATTTAACTTTACCACCAACTCCTTTACAAAAGACCAGTTTATGCTGGGTCTGGAGTATAACTGGAAAGACATTATTATGCTGCGTGGCGGTTATACATTCGAGAATGGTGTATTCAGCGGAAACCGCGATGCACTTAATACTAACCTCACCAATGCCTTTACAGGCCCTTCTGCCGGTTTCTCAGCCGATATTCCGCTGGGTAAGACCGATTCGCAAAAGAAAATTAAGCCTCGCTTTGGTCTGGATTACTCATACAGAGCAACTTATGCTTTTCGTGGAGTACACACCATTGGTGCCCGCTTAAACTTGTAATTTAGGAAAGAAACATTTACTATCTTTGTAGTTATTATGAAACAAAAGGCTCAGCAGGGCCTTTTGTTTCTTTTTATATTTAAACGAACACAACATTTGTTATGAGTAAGATCAATTATCTGACTAAGGAAGGATTGACCAAACTGACAGACAAACTGAATCATCTTGTTCAGGTAGAACGTCCACGTATCTCTCAGCAGATAGCAGAAGCACGCGAAAAAGGCGATCTTTCGGAAAACGCGGAATACGATGCTGCCAAAGATGCCCAGGGCCTGCTGGAGCTGGAGATCAGTAAACTGCAGGAAGTGATTCGTAACAGCCGTGTTATCGAAGCTTCGGACATCGATACCGATAAGGTGTACCTGCTGTCTAAAGTGCGTATCCGTAACCTGGGCACAAAGGCCGAGATGGAATATACCCTGGTGTCTGAAAATGAGGCCGATCTTAAAAAGGGTAAATTGTCAGTAAGCTCGCCTATAGCCCAGGGACTGCTTGGAAAAGTGAAAGGCGAACAGGTAGAAATTACCGTGCCTTCGGGTATTATGAAAATTGAAATCGTAGAAATCGGAAGATAGTAATGGCTACTCTGTTCACCAAAATTATCAATCGCGACATCCCCGGGTATATTGTAGCCGAGGATAACGATTTTATTGCCTTTCTCGATATTTTTCCCCTTAGCCTTGGGCATACCCTGGTGGTGCCTAAAAAAGAGACGGATTACATTTTCGATATGGACGACAAAGAACTGGGCCGCCTTATGATATTTGCCAAAAAAGTGGCTAAGGCTGTTAAAGCAGCAGTACCCTGCGAACGAATCGGAGTGTCTGTTATCGGGCTTGAGGTGCCTCATACACATGTGCACCTGGTGCCTATTAATACGGTGCACGACATTAATTTTTCAAAACCTAAGCTCTCGCCCGAAAAAGCCGAAATGATCGACCTTACCGGTAAGATCAGGGAAGCTTTTGAGGCTTTGTAGCGCTTAACGGATACGATCAGGATTTTGTTTTAAAAAGGCTTCCCATCCGGAGAGGCCTTTTTTTGTACCCGCATCCTGCCGGCCCTGCAGGGCATGACATATGGCTACGGAAAGTCCGTCGGTAGCATCAAGATACTTTATATCGAACGGAGGGCATTGCAGTATGTGTGCACACATGGCCGCTATCTGTTCCTTAGAGGCCGATCCCGTGCCCGATACCGACTGCTTTACCTTACGGGGCGAATATTCGCATACCGGCAGGCTGCGGCTTAGCGCTGCGGCAATGGCCACACCCTGCGCACGGCCCAGTTTCAGCATCGATTGTACGTTGTTGCCGAAAAAAGGTGCTTCAATGGCAAATTCATCGGGCTTGTACTGTTCTATAAGCCGTATCGTTTCGCCGAAAATGTGTTTCAGTTTGCCAAAATGTTCTTCGCCACGCCCCTGTTTTACCACGCCCAGGTCAATAAGCCGCAGTTTGCTTCCCTGCATGGCTATAATGCCAAAGCCCATGATGTTGGAGCCCGGGTCGATGCCCATAATAATTCGTTCAGATGCCATCTGCCATAAAGGTAAGGCTCATTTCGCAATTGACGAAAAAAGCGCACTTTTGTGTTATGTGGCTTTTCTGGCTTTTTTCTGTATTGTTGCTTTTGCTTCCGCTGCTGCACATGGCATGGCACATGAGCCGTTTCTTTTCCGGCCGGGAGAGGAGTATAGCCGGCGATATAAGCTGCCTTAGCATAATTGTGCCTTTCCGTAACGAAGAAAAACGGCTTCCGCTGCTGTTAAATTCTATGGATGCATTCGCAGGCACTGCAGCCGAGTTTATTTTTGTGAACGACCATTCCGACGATCGCTCTGTACCAATGCTGCAGGCATTTATTGCACAGAATGCCGGCCTGAATATACAGATATACGGGCTTGAGGAGGGGCAGAACGGCAAAAAAGCGGCAATGAAGCTGGGAGCTTCCCTGGCCCGTAATAATATACTTTACTTTTGCGATGCCGATACCCGGCTTTCGCTTCCCTTTGCCCACAGGGCGGCTGCAATGCTGGCAACAGGTAATATACATCTGCTTCAAGGGCTGCCGCGCTATATGCCTGCCGCAGGTTTTAGTGCCCGTTGGGCCGCTACGGAGTTTATGGCCCTGGTGTGTATAGGAGTATATTTCTGGCGTTTACGGATGCCCTTTTTAAATAATGCTGCCCTTATGGCCGTGCACAGGAATGTGTTCCTCGAAGCCGATCTTCATCAGCAGCGTTTCCCGGGAGGCGATGATGTGTTTTTGCTGCAGCATGTACGCCATACCTATGGTGCTGCTTCTATCGCCTTTGTGCCGGAGTTTACCGACACAGAAGGCCCCAAAAGCCGACAGGAGTATATAGCACAGCGCATACGCTGGGCTGCCAAAACTACAGCACTTAGCCGTTCGGCGCTGATACCGCTTGCGGCCTGGCTTTTGGCAGGGCAGTACCTGTTTTTGTGTTTTTTGCCTGCATATCCTTTTCTGGCACTGAGCCTGCTGCTGCTCAAAATTGGAGCGGAATCCCTGCTGCTTGCTTTCCTGGCCAGGCGTAGCGGATCCGGGCGTTTGACGGCATTTGCCCCGGTCTTTAGCCTGCTGTTGCCGCTGTTCTTTATTTTGTCGCCAATGGTGGCCGCTTTTTCGGATTATAGCTGGAAAGGAAGGGTTTACAGGGCCTGAAACCTTAATTTATTGGGCAAAAAAGGATTTATTCCGACCTTTGCCGTATGAGTACTATACGTTCCATAGAATCTATCCGTGCCGATTTCCCTCTGCTGCAGCAAATGCAGGGCAACAGGCCTTATATATATTTCGATAATGCCGCTACTACCCAAAAGCCCCGCGCGGTGCTGGATGTTTCGCGTAACTATTACGAAACGCTAAACAGCAATGTGCACCGGGGGGTACATACGCTGAGTCAGAAAGCTACAGATGCCTTTGAAGAAGCCCGGCGGGTAATACGTACTTTTCTGAATGCCCGTTACGAGCACGAAATTATTTTTACAAAAGGAACCACACATGGTATAAATACCGTTGCACATGGCTTTTCCAGGGCTGTATTAAAGCCCGGCGACCAGGTGCTTATAAGTACCATGGAACACCACAGCAATATTGTGCCCTGGCAAATGGCCTGCGAATACAGCGGAGCCAAATTGAACGTGATACCTGTAAACGACCGGGGCGAAATTATTTACGAGGAATACCTGAAGCTGCTTACGCCGGAAGTAAAAATAGTGTCGCTGGTGCATGTATCCAATGCGCTGGGTACCGTAAACCCGGTAAAGGAAATGATAGCCGATGCCCATCGCCTGGGTATACCTGTGCTTATTGACGGTGCGCAGAGTACACAGCACCTTAAGGTGGATGTGCAGGATCTGGATGCTGATTTCTTTGTGTTTTCGGCACATAAGGTTTTTGCTGCTACCGGGTTTGGCGTGCTTTATGGAAAGGAAGAATGGCTGAACCGCATCCCACCCTTCGAAGGCGGCGGCGAAATGATAAAGGAGGTACGCTTCGAAAAAACGACTTATAACGAACTGCCTTTTAAGTTCGAAGCAGGTACACCGCACATAGAGGGGGCTCTTTCGCTGGCTGCGGCCATACGCTATATCGAAATGCTGGGTATGGATTTTATTGCGGCCCGCGAGGCTGAGTTACTGGCTTATGCCAGCGGCCTGCTCAGCAGCATTCCGGAAGTAATACCGGTGGGTACGGCTGCACATAAGGCTTCGGTACTTTCGTTCAACGTAAAGAATACGCATCCGCTGGATGTGGGCACTTTGCTCGATAAACAGGGTATTGCCGTACGTACAGGCCACCACTGTGCCCAGCCCCTGATGCAACGCCTGGGCATTCCCGGAACCGTAAGGGCCTCTTTTGCTTTTTATAATACCCGGGAAGAAATCGACCTCTTTAGCGCTGCTCTGAGGCGGAGTATAGACATGCTGTTGTAATTTTCGCCGTAAATATTCGGATATCTCAGCGGCGAGTATTAAATTTGGATTAAATGAATATGAATTAATTCAAAAAAAATCCATGAAAAAAACCTTAACGCTGCTGGCCGCCCTTGCAGGAACCTGGGTTGCATTGCGTGCCCAGGATTGTACCGGAGGCCGTTATTACACCGAGATTTTTACCCAGCTCGACTCTTCCTTTAACGTTACCTACGGTACGGCTCCAAACAGTCAGTCGCTCGAGTTCGATATGTGGGCTCCGGCTGCTTCTGTGGATACCGAAACCGATCGCCCGGTGATTATACTTGCCCACGGAGGTAGTTTTATAGCCGGTAGTAAGGAAGATGCCACGGTACGTATGCTGTGCCGCCATTATGCGCGTATGGGTTATGTAGCCCTGTCGATGGAATACCGCCTGCTTTCTATTGTGGATATAGGTACCTCGCCCAACCTGGAAGCTACCTTTATGAACCACGTGTACAAAGCCGTGCACGACCAGATGGCTCTGATCCGTTTCCTGCGCCGTTCTGTAGCCGAAAACGGCGATCCGTACAAAATCAATCCCGATCTTATTATCGTGGGCGGTATCAGTGCGGGTTCTATCCTGTCTATGCACACAGCTTATATGGATTCGCCGGCAAAATTGCCAGCTGCGATCGACCAGAATGGCGATGGCGGGTTTTATGGAGCAAGCGGTAACCCGGGCTTCTCGTCCGTTCCGCAGGCCGTTATCAACTACTGCGGCGCTCTTAAAGATACCCTGCTGCTCGAAACCGGCGATCAGCCTTTCGTAAGTGTGCATGGTACAGCCGATGCCGTGGTTCCTTATGGCACCGATTTTGCCGAGCCTTTCCCCGGAACGCCTATCACCCAGATCAGCGGTAGCGGCGACCTGCACATCCGTGCCCTGAACGTAAACGTGGAAAATCCGCTGCTTACCTATCCGGGCCGCGGGCACTGCGAATTCTGGACCACACCCCAGCAAAGCGACTCAACCCGCCAGATCGTTGATGACTTCCTGGAAGAACAGCTTTGCGTAAAACACCTGTACGAGGCTGTAAACCCCGGCGAACTCTTTGTTACGCTGTACCCGAATCCTTCCAACGGAATGCTGTATCTCGACCTGCCCGATAACAAGAATGGTATGGAGCTGAGTATCGTTAATGCACTGGGAGCGATGGTATGCAGTAAAAATATTCCGGCCGGGCAATACACATTGCAGCTGAACGAAACAAATGCTTTTGCGGCAGGCATTTACTGGTTAACCGTTAGTGGTAATGGAAAAAGTACTACTAAAAAACTGATCGTACAACACTAAAATAACCTGCATCTTGCGGGAAAAGGCGGCATTTGCCGCCTTTTTTTGTTGAAAGAACACCTGTTTTTGTGTATTTTCGGGGCTGAAAACAGAATATATGAACAGCTCCCTGTATGTGTACAACAGTTACACCGGTCAGAAAGAAAAATTTGAGGCACTTACACCGCCTTTTGTAGGTTTGTATGTATGCGGGCCTACCGTTTACAGCGATGTGCACCTGGGGAACTGTCGTACTTTTCTTACGTTCGACCTGCTGTATCGCTACCTTAGCTTCCTGGGCTACAAGGTGCGTTATGTGCGTAACATTACCGATGCCGGTCACCTGGAAAACGATGCCGACGAAGGGGAAGATAAAATTGCCAAAAAGGCCCGCCTCGAAAAGCTGGAGCCTATGGAAATTGTGCAGCGCTATACCGTTGGCTTCCGCGATGTAATGCGTATGTTCAATGCACTGCCGCCCAGCATAGAACCCACAGCTACCGGGCATATTGTAGAGCAGGTAGAGATGGTAAGGAAAATACTGGATACGGGGCTGGCTTACGAAGTAAACGGTTCGGTGTACTTCGATGTACAGAAATACCACGAAAAATATAAGAACTATGGTAAGCTTTCGGGCCGCATCGTAGAAGAGCTTATTGCAGGTGCGGGCAACGAGAAACGTACCCTGGAAGGCCAGGACGAAAAACGTAACCCGGCCGATTTTGCCATCTGGAAAAAAGCTTCTCCCAGTCATATTATGCGCTGGGTATCGCCCTGGGGCGAAGGTTTCCCGGGCTGGCACCTGGAGTGTTCGGTAATGAGCACCAAATACCTGGGCGAGGAATTTGATATACACGGCGGGGGTATGGATCTTAAGTTTCCGCATCACGAAGCCGAAATTGCCCAGAACAATGCCTGCTGCTCCAAAGGTGGGGCACGTTACTGGATGCATGGAAACATGCTTACTGTAAACGGCAAACGTATGGGTAAAAGCGAAGGAAATGCCTTTTTACCCGAACAGCTTTTTGCCGGCGACCACCCTTTGCTGGAGCAAGCCTACAGTCCTATGACGGTGCGCTTTTTTATGCTGCAGGCACATTACCGCAGTACACTCGATTTTACCAATGCCGGGTTACAGGCTGCCGAAAAAGGGTATAAACGCCTGATGAATGCCCTGAACCTGCTTCCCGGACTTAAAAGCGGAGCTGGCTCGGCCTACGACTGGGCTGCTTTTGAAGCAGATGTGATGGCCGCAATGAACGACGACCTGAACAGCCCCGTAGCTCTGGCTCATATTTTCGAGGCGGTTAAACGCATCAATTCCGTGCACGAGGGGAAAGAAGAGATTACCACCGCCGATCTGCAGCACCTGCAGGCATGGCTGCCCGGTTTTGTACGCAATGTATTCGGGCTGCTCAACGAAGAAGAACAGCAGGGCAACGAGCAGGCGCGTTTGCTCGATAATGCCATGCAACTTATTATAGACCTGCGGGCCGACGCACGCCTGCGCAAAGATTTTACCACTTCGGACCTGATACGCGACCGCCTGTCGGGAGCCGGGATACAGCTTAAAGATGGCAAAGAAGGTACTACCTGGGAAAAGAACGATTAAACATGAAAAGAATAACATATAAGGGCCTGGCCCTGATATTGCTGCTGGTAGCATGCGGCCCCGGCAAAAAGGAAAAGCCCAAAACCGATAATCCGCCTCCGGTAGCAGAGCAGCCACACAGGCAGGCACCACCTTTTAACCCCGATTCGGCGTATTATTTTATTGAGAAACAGGTGAGTTTCGGTCCGCGTATACCTAATACGGCAGCCCATGCCCGCTGTGCCGAATGGTTACGGACCGAGTTTGGCAGGTATGCCGATAGTGTGCATATACAAACGGCCAAACTGTTTACCTGGGATAAAAAGTACCTGGATGCAAAAAATATACAGGCCTCTTTCGCGCCTGAGAAAAGCCGCAGGATATTACTAACGGCACACTGGGATACCCGTCCTTTCAGCGACGAGGATGCTATGAAGCCCGGCAGTACATTCGACGGAGCCGACGACGGAGGCAGTGGTGTAGGTGTATTGCTCGAGATAGCCCGTATACTTAAAAACGTGCCGCTAGAAAACATAGGGGTAGATATTGTACTCTTCGATGCCGAAGATTGGGGTAATTCCGAGATTGGTGAGTCGTATTGTCTTGGTTCTCAATACTGGGCCCGCAATTTTTCCGGTAAATACAAGCCCTATTTCGGTATAAACCTGGATATGGTCGGGGCAGCCGGAGCACGTTTCTGCCGCGAAGGTTTCAGCACCCAGTATGCCGCCGCATATGTGAACAAGGTATGGAATGCCGCCGCACGCAGCGGGTATTCGTCGTACTTCCTCATGGAAGATGTGCCGGGGGTAATCGACGATCATTATTATGTTTCGCAGCTGGCCGGTATACCTTCGCTCGATATCATTAATTACAGCCGTTATAACGGTTCGCAGGGCGGATTCGGAGAACACTGGCATACCCAGAAAGATAATATGCAGGTTATCGATAAAAAAACACTGCAGGCTGTTGGTACTGTGTTGCTTGATGTGTTATATAATGAGTAAATCAATAATTTTAAAAAGATTTATTTAATGGTTTGGTTCAATATTTGTATTTTTAAATAATAAAAAGCGGAATAACTACACTATGAAAAACTTCGTAATTCCTGTCTTAGGATTATTTCTCTCTTTCCATGCTGCAACAGCCCAGAACCCTGGCGACCCCTTACCGGGCTTTGCCGTAACCTCTGAAGGGGATACGGTAAAAGGAAACCTTATTGTACTGAAAAGGAACGGAAACTTCCGCCCCAGTTTTCAAATGCGTTTCGAAGATGAGACCACCCGTGTTTTCGCTCCTAAGCGCACCAAATATGTAAAGGCCGGAGATATGGAATTCGAGTCGTTTGTAATCCCCGGTAATGCCGAGGGCGATTATGCTTTTTTCTATCGTAAGGCTTCCGGCAAGATCGTTATGTACGAATACCAGTACGAAATGTACGCCATGAACCAAACCCGCTGGATAAGCGAATTCTACATAAAAGACACCAAAGGCGAATTAATGCAGCTGAGTAAGGCGAATTATAAAAAGAAACTGGGCGAAGCAATGGTTTCCAAACCCGAACTGGTGCAGAAACTGGACGATACCAAGCTCGAAGATGCTTACAAGGTTGTGGAAGAATACAACGAAGCAACAAAATAATACGGTAAAGGGCCTCAGGGCCCTTTTTTTACAGGTAAATGCGGTTGTGAGGGTAACGTACGCTGCGTACTTTTTCTACCATATCGTACAATACACGGCGAAACTCATCGAAATTGTCTTTTTCCGTTGCCGAAATAAAGATACATGGGAAGTTTTCTTTACCCATATACGAAGCTTTAAGCTCGGCCAGCGGTTTACGTTCAAATTCGCCGTTCAGTTCCCATTCCGGAACACGCTCCAGTTTCTGATAAGCATCAACCTTGTTAAAAACCAGCAGGGTAGGCTTGTTTAGTGCGCCTATTTCTTCCAGGGTATTTTTTACCACGGCAATATGGTCTTCGAAATTCGGATGCGAAATATCTACCACATGCAGCAATATATCGGCCTCGCGCGTTTCGTCCAGGGTCGATTTAAAACTTTCTACCAGCTGGGTAGGTAGTTTGCGTATAAAGCCCACCGTATCCGAAAGCAGGAACGGCAAATTTTCTATAGTTACTTTACGTACTGTGGTGTCGAGCGTGGCAAAGAGCTTATTCTCGGCAAAAACTTCGGCTTTGGCCAAGCTGTTCATAAGGGTGCTTTTGCCCACATTGGTATATCCAACCAGGGCTACACGTACCAGTTCGCCACGGTTTTTGCGCTGGGTGGCCATAACCTTATCTATATCTTTGAGGCGTGCACGCAGTATGGCTATTTTATTCTTAATGGCCCGGCGGTCGCTCTCCATCTGCGATTCGCCCGGTCCACGCATGCCAATGCCCCCTTTCTGGCGTTCCAGGTGGGTCCACATGCGTGTAAGGCGTGGCAGCAGGTATTGCAGCTGTGCCAGTTCTACCTGGGTTTTGGCATGAGCCGTCTGGGCCCGCTGGGCAAAAATGTCGAGTATAAGCGTGGTGCGGTCTACAACCTTTACTTCTTTGTCTTTAAACTCGTTTTCGAGGTTCTTTACCTGTGCCGGACTCAGTTCATCATCGAACACCACAATGTCGCAGTCCTCGGCAAATACAAAGGTCTTTATCTCTTCCAGTTTACCTTCGCCTACAAAGGTGGCAGGGTGGGGCTTGTGCGTTTTCTGAAAAAAGCGTTTTACCACATTACCGCCGGCCGTGTTAACCAGAAATTCCAGCTCGTCCATATATTCCATAAGCTTTACCTCCGGTTGCGAAGGCAGCACCAGGCCTATTAGTACGGCTTTTTCAATACTTCTTTTCTTAAATTCTATCATTTATAAAACCTTACTTACGCAGGCTTTCGGCATAAACAGCCAGTTCGTTTATTTCCTGCGCCGTAAATTTATCTTTAAAAGGAGGCATCATACCTTTTCCGCCGCTTATGATGGCTACAGCTTCGTCGCGCGGAATTACGGACTTGCTCAGGTCTTTGGCTCCGCCCATCATAAGGTTGCCCGACCTGCCGTGGCAGCTGCTGCATTCGTTTTTGTAATGAACGGCAGCGGAAGACTCGCTTTGTGCAGAATTAGTACCATTACCGCCGCCACAGGCAAACAAGCTCAGTAATACTGCAGATGCAGCTATCGTATATAAGGCTTTACTCATGCTTGTGCTTGTTAAAACCAGCCACGTCCGTTCTCCATAAAAGGCCAGGGAACTGCTGCCAGTATCATAATAAGTCCCAGCAGGTAAAATACTGCCGTTATGCGGTGTTTGGCCGCATCTATCCGCCCCCGTTTACCGAAGGAGAACCCAACTGTTATCAGTATTATGGAAAGCAGCATCATGGTGGGGTGTTCCACCACCCAGAAGCGCGCCTCAGGATTTTTCATCACGGCTGCCATTCCCATCTTACATATTACAGGTACCGTACGCATAATATACAGTACAATGCCAAGCAGCAATTGTATGTGTGTACTTACCATTGCAAACGAGTATAGCTTGCGGTACCCCGGGGTGTAGGCTTTTTTCGATATTACGGCGGCAAAGCCTGCTCCGATAGCTGCCAGTAAAAGGGCCAGCACTATGTAGCGCAATCCTGAATGGGCATGTAATAATCCTGAATCCATCTGATCTTTTTTTACAGGTTCAAAGGTATAAATAATATAATGGCGGCTCACCGGTCCAGGGGATTTTTTGTGTAATTGTGAGGGCTTTTGCTATTGTGCATTATACTGATAAATTTGTAGAATGCGCAGAACTGTTTTAAGTGTTGTTTGGCTGTTCCTGTGTCCGCTGCTGTATGCACAGACGGGCTGGTGGCCTAATGGTACCGATACCGACGATCATTCCCTGTATGCCCTGACCAATATTACCCTGGTACAGGACTATAATACCACCCTGCATAACGGGGTACTTTTATGGCAGGATGGCCGTGTGCTGGCCTCTGGCAAAGATGTTCAGCTGCCTCCGGCTGCGGTGCAGATCGATGGTAAAGGAGCCTGGGTATATCCTGCCTTTGTAGATGTGTATGCACCCGGTGCCGGACTGGAACCGCTTAAAATGCCGGAAAAGCAGCGTGGAGCCTATGCCGCTTCGCAAAGTACGGCAAGAGCCTTTAACGATGCTATACGTGCCGATGTACGTGCGGTTTCAGTGTTTACGGGCGAAGGTGCTGCTATGGAGGAGTACCGCAAACTGGGCTTTGGTACCCTGCTCAGCTTTGTGCCCGAAGGTATTATAAGCGGCACCGGAGTACTGGTGCGTACAGGCAGAAAGCTCCCGCAGGAAAGTATACTGCGCGAAGATGCGGCTATGTTCTGCTCGTTCGAAAAACCAGCCTCGGCACAAATGTATCCCACATCGCTGGCAGGAGCTATTGCCCTGTTGCGCCAAACGTACATAGATGCTGCCTGGTATGCAAAATATGGTTTTAAACAGGAAACAAACCTGGCACTTAAAGCCATGAACGACCATGCCGCACTACCTTCGGTAATGGCCACCCGCGATAAATGGGATGTGCTGAGGGCCGATCAGCTGGGCGATGAAGCTGGCCTGCAGTATATATTTAAAGGTTCGGGAACGGAGTACCAGCGCCTGGCCGAAATGAAGGCCAGCGGAGGTACTTTTATACTGCCTCTGCAGTTTCCGGAAGCCTTTGATGTACGTAACCCCGAACTTACGCGCGAAATATGGTATTCGCAACTGCTACACTGGGAAATGGCACCTTATAACCCGGCCATGCTCTTCAGGGCAGGTGTGCCGTTCTGTTTTACCCTGGACGGTCTTAAAGAAAAAGCGCAGCTGCACAGTGTGCTGCGAAAAGTAGAAAAACACGGCCTTCCTGCCGCAGAGGTACTGAAGGCATTTACATATACACCCGCCCACCTTATGAAGCTGGAACAGCAGGCAGGGCATCTGCGCAAAGGTGCTTTTGCCGATTTTTTTATCCTTTCGGACAACCTTTTTAACGAAGGCAGCTTTATGTATGCGGGCATTGTACAGGGGAGTCCCGTTTTTATGCGTTCGTACCCGCAGCCGGCACTTAAAGGAAGTTATACCCTGCAGCTGGGAACCGAAAAAATATATACGCTACGTGTGGATGGCATGCCTGATAAGTGGAGTGCATCGCTGAGCGACGAAGCAGGTGAAAAGAGTAAGGCAGGCCTGCAGTATAAAGAACCCCTGGCCGAACTGCAACTGAAGGTACCTGGCGACTCGCTGGGACTGTACCGCCTGAGCGGCCGCCTGGATAAAGATGGTAATCTCTCGGGCACGGGTTCCGATCCGGACGGAGCTATACTTGTATGGACGGCCCGGCGCATGGCCGATACGGCAACTGTAAAAAAAGAGCCGCAGGCAAACCTGCCAGATACTGTGCCGCCTGCCGTGCCTTATCCGTTTAATGCGTTCGGGCATGTACAGGCTCCTGCGGCCGCGGGCAAACTGCTTATACGCAATGTTACCGTGTGGACCAATACCAGCCTGGGTATATTACCGGCCGGCGATGTACTTATCGATAAAGGCGTAATTGTTGCTGTGGGCAGCTCGCTTCCGGCTTCCGGTGCCGAAGTGCTGGACGGCAGCGGGAAGCATCTTACCTGCGGTATCATCGACGAACACTCGCACATTGCACTCAGCCGCGGTGTAAATGAGGCGGGTGCCAATATATCGGCCGAAGTGCGCATGGGTGATGTAATAAACCCCGACGATATTAATATTTACAGGCACCTGGCAGGGGGAGTAACCACGGTGCAGCAGCTACACGGTTCGGCCAATCCCATAGGAGGACAATCGTCTGTTATTAAACTGCGCTGGGGACGTTCGGCCGCCGACATGCAGCTTAAGGGAGCCGCCGGATTTATAAAATTTGCCCTGGGCGAAAATGTAAAACAGAGCAACTGGGGCGGAGGACGTTACCCGCAAACCCGGGCCGGAGTGGAGCAAGCCTTCGAGTACTGGTTTACACGGGCCCTGGAGTATGAAAAAGAACGAAATGCCAATGCCGCAACCCGGCGCGATCTGCGCCTGGAAACCCTGCTGGAGATACTGCACGGAAAACGCTTTGTTACCTGCCACTCTTATGTGCAGAGCGAAATAAACATGTTAATGAAGCTGGCCCTGCGTTATGGTTTTCGTATAAACACTTTTACACATATACTGGAAGGTTATAAGGTGGCCGATAAAATGAAAGAACACGGCGCTGCCGCCTCTACCTTTGCCGATTGGTGGGCGTATAAAATGGAGGTGAGCGAAGCCATACCCTATAATGCATCTGTACTGAACCGCGTTGGCGTACTTACCGCCATAAACAGCGACGATGCCGAAATGGGACGCCGGCTGAACCAGGAAGCAGCCAAACTGGTTAAATACGGAAACATGAGCGAAGAAGAAGCCTGGAAAACCGTAACCCTGAATCCGGCCCGTATACTGCACCTGGATAAGCGCCTGGGAAGTATCGAAAAGGGGAAAGATGCCGACCTGGTGCTCTGGAGCGATCATCCGCTCAGTATTTATGCCCGTGTGGAAAAGACCTATATCGACGGAATATGCTATTTCGACCGCGGGCAGCACGAACAGCAGCAGCAGACACTGGCCGCCGAACGCAACCGTATTATTCAGAAAATGCTGAATGATGGTGATGTGAAATCGGGAAAAGGACAAAAACCTGTAAAGCAGAAAGAACATTTGTATCACTGCGACGATCTGGAACCTTAATAATGAGTTTTATGAAGCGGAACTATATACTTTTTTTACTATTGGGCAGCTGTAGTCTGCTTTACGGACAACGCCCCGTGCCGGGCGATCAGCAGACACAGGCAATATGTATACGCAATGCTACCATACATACGGGAACCGGAACGGTAATAGAACAGGGCAGTATCCTTTTCGACAAAGGTATTATACAGGCCCTGGGCAGGGATGTGGAAGCCGGGAATGCGCAACTGATCGATGCCGCTGGCAGGCATGTGTACCCGGGTTTTATACTGCCGAATACAACCCTGGGGCTTACAGAGATAGATGCGGTAAAGGCTACCCGCGACTTTGACGAAACGGGCGAAATAAACCCGGAAGTGCGCTCCCTGGTGGCATATAATACCGATAGCCGCATTATCCCAACCGTACGTTTTAACGGGGTTTTGCTCTGCCAGCCCGTACTGCGGGGAGGTATGGTATCGGGAACATCGTCGGTGGTACAGCTCGATGCCTGGAACTGGGAAGATGCCGCCGTACGACCCGACGATGGGGTGCATGTGCAATGGCCAGCCGTTATGGTACGTGCAGGCTGGTGGGCCGAACAGGAAGTAGCCGACCGTAACCGTAAAACGGAAGAGAACATGCAGCGGCTTACTGCCTTTTTTCGCAGAGCAGCAGTATATGATACGCTTTCGCCGGAGAAGGATTTTAAACTGCATGCCCTGCGCAGGGTATTCCGTGGCGAACAACGCCTGTATGTGCAGGTACAGGGTGCCTGGGAAGCACGCCAGGCCGTACTTTTCTTTAAATCGCTGGGAGTAAAGAACCTGGTGCTTAAAGCCGGCGGAAATATTTATGAGGCTGCAGATATACTTACCGAACATCAGGTGCCGCTTATACTGGAACGCCCTCATAGTTTACCCGCTGTGCCTGACGATGCCGTGGATGCGCCATATGCACTGCCTTATATTTTGTATAAAAAGGGTGTGCTTTTTTGCCTCGATTACAGCGGAGGTATGGAGGCTATGGGTTGCCGAAACCTGCCATTCCTGGCAGGGACGGCTGCAGCTTATGGTATGCCGCCGGAAGAAGCACTGAAGCTGATTACACTGAATGCAGCCCGCATTTTGGGTGTGGATAAAAAGTATGGTTCGCTGGAACCGGGCAAGAGCGCAACGTTGTTTATAAGCGAGGGCGATGCGCTGGATATGCGTACAAACCGTATTTCGCATGCTTTTATCGATGGCCGGGCATTACAGCTGGAGAATCACCAGAGCCAGCTTAACCGCATGTACATGGAAAAATATGACAAGTAAAACGGAGAACTGCCTGGGCAATTCTCCGCCTTTCAAACACTACTGAACCTACTATGTACGGTGTGCTGTAAGGAGTGGCAAACGCAATAACACAGGTTGCCGCATATCGGGTTAGTTAAGGGGCCTTGTTTGCAGAAGAACATAAACAGCTATGCTGCCCGTACCTCAACGATAAATTCCAGGTAAAAAGCTCTCTGCCCGACATATCGCATGTCTTCAGACCAGGCAGCTGTTCGTAGCCTGCCGGGATATACGCTGCTGCATAAGAGGGAGGTGTGTGTGCGCAGCGGAATAGCTTTCTTAAAGACCGCGATGTCGGTAAAACGATTGGGGTTGCGTAAACAATTTTGCGGAATGGCAGGCCGGTGAAATGCCCTATCCAGTTTCCGCTGCCGGTTAAGCTACTGCCGGCCGGAGCCGGAGGCACTTGAGCAGAGCTTGCGGACAGGGGGGGAAACGCAAAAAAGAAGGTGATCGGAGCAGAGAGACTTTTTTGCATGGTGAAAAAGGTTTGATTCAAAATTAAAGCAAAAAACCTGTTTCTGAAAGTATGTAATTGCAGTTTTTGTGACTTTATTTTCACTGCTTTAGGATGTATTCCACAGGCGATTTTGATCTTTTAATGCCTTAATACTGGCTTGTATCCGAAAAAAATAACAAAGCTCTTTTTGTGCTATCTGTTCCCGTTTTTCTTAGCATCGAAACGGCCGGTATTTTTATTGTAACCGTAGGGACAGTGCCGGCAGCCGCTTTTGCAGCAGTACCCGCGCTTAAGATGGTATTGCTCGGTAAAAACAATATAGCCTTCGGGGGTTTTATAGTAGTCGCCGGGTTCTAATTCGGGTTTGCCGTAGTAATCGTTGCTCATACCTGTTAATTGGGGTCGGAATGTTGGGGGTTGTTCAGGAACGACTCGTCGGTAAGGGTATGTAAAAATGTAATAATGTCCTGTATATCGGTAGCGCTGAGGTCGAGCCCCTGGTTTACGAACTCCATGTTGGGGTCAATGGTGCTGCTCATATATCCGCCAAAAAAATAATGCTGCTCAATAACGTCTTTTACGGTATTAAAGCGTCCGTCGTGCATATAAGGAGCGCTTACCATAATGTTACGCAGGGTAGGGGTTTTGAATTTGGCTTTATCTGCGGGATTCTTGGTAACGTTGTAGTAACCCAGGTCGCTCCACTGGCTTTCGGGGTCGAGTCCGTTATTTACAATGCGCATACCGCTGAACAGTTTGTCTTCGGCATTGTGGCAGTGAAAGCAGTCGCCTTTGAGCTGACTCTGTATGAGGTTGTACCCGTTAAATTCGGAAGGTGTAAGGTTTATTTCGCCGCGCACATACTGGTCGAACCGCGAGTTAAAGGAAACAAGCGAGCGCACAAACTGAGCCAGGGCCTTGCTTACCAGTATGCTGTCTACCTTTCGGGTGCCAAAGGCTTCGTCGAACAACTGCAGGTATTCTTTATCGGCTTTTATGCGTTTAACTACCTCGTCCCAGGTATTATCCATCTCAATAGGATTACGTATCGGTTCCAGGGCCTGCTGCTCCAGAGATGCAGCCCTGCCGTCCCAGAAAAAGCGCTGATAGGGATTGTAGGCCAGGTTTACCAGCGTCATGCTCTGCCTGTATCCTTCCTGTCCGTTTATACCTTTGCTGAAGCGGTTGGGATCCGAAAAACCGTGCTGCTGCAGGTGGCAGCTTCCGCAGGACTGGCTGTTGTCGCGCGAGAGGCGCTTGTCGTAGAACAGTTTACGCCCCAGTTTTACACCCTCAACAGTGGTAAGGTTATCGGATGGCTCTATGGGCTTGGGGTAAGCAGCCGGTATATTAAAGTTGTAGGGAGTGGTCTGGTGTTTGCTGCCGCAACTCCATAGTATGCAAAGTACTGCACCGAAAAAGGCTATGAAGGGTATCTTTTTCATTTTTCTGTATTCAAAGATATAGATTTTTTATACGGCAGGGTATCGTTCAGGCTTTGCATAAAAGCAATCAGATCTTCCATTCCGGAAGCATCCAGCTGCAGGGGTTTTATTCTTGGGTCGCGGTTGGGGGTATTGTGTCCGCCGCTGTTGTAGTGCTGCATTACCTGTTCCAGGGTAGCAAAGCGGCCATCGTGCATATAAGGTGCAGTGCGGGCTACATTACGCAGCATGGGTGTTTTAAAGCGGTTCCGGTCTTCTTCTTTTCCGCTCAGCCGCCATTTGCCGGGGTCATTGTCTTTTGTTTCAAGACCAATGTCGTAAAAGCCGAAATCGCTGAACAGGAAACCGCTGTGGCATTCACCGCAACCAGTGGCTGCGCTGTAGAACAGGGTCATCCCTCTTTTTTCCTTTTCGCTAAGGGCATTTGTACGGCCCTGCAAAAAAGCATCGTAACGGCTGCCGCTGCTTAGCAGGTAACGCTGGTATACGGCCAGGGCCCTGGCCATGTATTTAATGGATGGCAGGGTGTCGTAAGCAGTTCTGAACAAACGCAGGTATGCCGTATCCTGTGCTATTCTGGCAAGACTTGTTTTCAGGTTCTGGTTCATTTCGGCATGATCCTGCAGGGGAGCTACGCTGAAATGCTCGAGCGAAGGTACACCTCCCTCGGCCATAAGGTAAGGGGCATAGCCTATATTAAGCAGGGTAGGACTGTTGCGGAACCCAAAACTGCTGCCGGCGGCACCTGCCGAAACGGCTACCTTGTCGGCAAAGGCCAGTTCGGGCTTATGGCAGGAAGCACAGCTTACAGCAGTGCCGGAAGAGAGCCGCTTGTCGAAGAACAGCATTTCGCCCAGGCGGAACCTGTCGGCGCTGTATGTATTGTAATAAGGCTCCGGTACGGGAGGCCAGGCACTAAGTGCTTGCGGAGCAGCGGCAGTTTGTGCCCGGCGCGAGCAGGAACAATACAGGCACAGTAACAGTAAGCAGCCGGCTATTGCAGACTGAGCGATACGGCATTGCCCCATTGGTCTACCAGGTTTTTGGCTGCAATAAACTGGTTCCCGCTGGTATTGGTGGGGTGGGCGAACTGTACGGCTACAAAGTCGCAGTTTGCAATAAGGGTATTCAGGTCCAGATCGGCAATAACCGTATATTCTTTACCGGCTTCGGGAGTAAAGTTCAGATTATATTCAAAGCTGCGGTACAGCGCGTCATTGCCGGGGTGATACGATACCAGCAGGTCGCCGGCATCAGCAAAAGAACCGTTGCCGTCCATATCTATACGGCCCTCAAGCTTCATAAAAATATATCCCTGTGCCCATCCCCAGTACATGTCTGCCGAAGGGTTTAGCGCATTTTCGGCAGGATAGTCCGTTGCCGGCCGCGCATCTGCGCCGCTCTGGGTATTCAGATTCTCGTTTACACCGTAAGAAATGCCGGCTTTCACATAGGTGCCGGGTTTCAGTTCGCCGATACTGCCTTTGTAACGCCCCTCTTCCAGCACCAGGTACTGGTCGGTAAAACTTTGGCGGCTGCCGTCGCCTTGCTCAAAAAACATGTTGCCCACATAGAATTTAAGCAGACTAAACTGTATGGAGCGGTTGTTGCCATACGGGTAGCTGTGGTTGAACTTCAGCGCAGCCTTATTATATACAGGCCTGAACTCAATGGCACAGGATGCCGTGTCTTTACCGGCAGGCTTTTTGCATTCCGTAAAAAATGCTAAACTCAAAAGAATGCCCGGTATAAATAATTTTTTCATAATTTTGTTTACCCTCATTATGGTTAATCAAAAATATACAATTTGTACGAAATTGTCCCGGAAATTTTTCGGGACAGGTATATTCTTGATCCTGACTTTCAGCGTTTATTCAGTGGCAATGGCACAAAATCCGGTTAACCTGGCAGGGCATATGGGCAAAGTTACCAAAGAAGACCTGCAGAACGACGAATATAAAACGGGCTGGTTCGATATGGAATTCGGTTCCTACGAACCCACATTTACTCCCCGGCAGAAGAAGGTAATTTCTTCGCGCGATTTCCAGGTGGTAATTATACTGGGTACCTGGTGCAGCGACAGCCGTAAACAGGTGCCGCGCCTTTTCAAGATATTTTCGTCGCTGGGTATTTCGCCACAGATAACTCTTATTACCACTGATAAAACCAAAAAAGTGATTGAACCCGGTTTTGTAGATATCACCGCGCAATATGTTCCACTCATTATCTTCCGGAATAACAAGGGCGAAGATATAGGCGAGATTATCGAAACGCCTAAAAAATCGCTCGAAGCCGATATGACGGCTATCCTGAAGAAAATTAAATAGCGGCCGGTACATGGAGGACGAAACTGCCCTTTGGCTCAATAAGATACGCTCCGGCGACAGGGCTGCGCTGGCTAAGGGCATAACACTCTGCGAAAACACACTCCCACATAAGCAGCAACAGGGCTTTGAACTGCTGGACGCAGCTTATCCCTTAAGCGGCAATAGTATACGTGTGGGCATTACCGGCACGCCGGGTGCAGGTAAAAGTACCTTTATCGAAGCATACGGCCTGTACCTCCTGTCGAAAGGGCACCGGGTAGCTGTGCTGGCGGTAGACCCTTCCAGCAGTATAAGCAAAGGTTCTATCCTGGGCGATAAAACCCGTATGGAAAAACTATCGGTACATCCCAATGCCTTTATACGCCCTTCGCCCTCGGGCAATAAACTGGGCGGAGTATCGGCACGTACGGCCGAAGCCATAATCCTGTGCGAGGCTGCAGGCTACGACTATATACTGGTAGAAACCGTAGGCGTAGGGCAGAGCGAAACCCTGGTAAAAGACCTGAGCGATGTATTTATACTGGTGGCCCAGCCTGGCGCAGGCGACGAACTGCAGGGCATAAAACGGGGTATTATGGAAATGGCCGACCTGGTACTGGTAAATAAAAACGATGGCAAACTGGCCGATCCGGCACGTATTACCTACAGCCAGCTAAGCAGCGCAGTGCCGCTTTTCCCGCCTGCCGGACATGGTATACCCAAAGAGGTAAAAAAAATATCCTCCATTAACCATAAAGGCATGGAGGATGTATATACGTTTGTAGAGGATTTCTTTATGCAGATAAGCAACAGCGGTTATCTTGCGCAGGCCCGTGCGGCCAGTGAAGAAAGCCGCTTCGAGAATTATACCCGCGAGGCGGTATGGACGGCCCTGCAGCAGGATCCGCTTTTTATGCAGCAGTACCTGGCTGCCAGACAACAGGTTTTTTCCAGGCAGTTGTATGCCTACAAAGCTGCCGGCGAAGTAATGAAAAACCTTCGTCTGACAGGCGATCAGTAGATCTGCCGGGCCTCTTCGCGCAGTATAAACGTAGCTACGTCTGTAGGCAGTTTTTCTATATTCATGGTCATTTCCAGTATCACCTGGGCCAGATCCGAAGCTTTTTCCAGGTTCCCCATCTGCGAATAAGCATAATTAATAAGCTTGGTGGTTTCTTCCTTGGCATTCTTTACCGCTTCCCAGGCCTGCTGGCTCACATATACCTGCTGCGTTATGTTATGGTCGTACTCGTTACGTATGTTACGCAGAATTTCGGCATGAAACTGTCCGCTTGTAAGATGCTGATGAGGAATACGCATTACCAGGCTTGCCGGCGATACCCGTTCCATAAGAAGGGTAAGGCGCTCAATGGCCTGCAGGCGTAAGGGGTCGGTAATTTTTTTGCCCTGCAGGCGTATACGCAGCTGCGTGTTCTTTTCCTTGCGTACCAGCATACGGTCGATAAGCAGGTATGCCGTAGCGCCGGTTATCAGGGCCGGAAGCGTGTATTTCAGTATTTCCAGTACTTCTTTCATGTATGGTTGCCTATTTCTGTAACAAAAGTGCACATAATTTTTTTTATTCTTCTACCTGGTCTCTTAATAAATCCTTCCAGTGCTGGCGCTTGCGTATGAGCCTGGGTACGCCGTTTTCTACCAGTACCTCGGCCGGTTTTACCCTGCTGTTGTAGTTGCTGCTCATCTCAAAACCGTAAGCCCCGGCATTGTGGAAGCAGAGTACGTCCTGCTCGCGGATCTCGTTTATTTTACGATCCCATGCAAAAGTGTCGGTTTCGCATATATTGCCTACCACGGTGTAGAGGCGTTCGGGTCCTTGCGGGTTAGAGATGTTCTCGATGCGGTGATACGCATCGTACAGCATGGGACGTATAAGATGGTTAAAGCCGCTGTTAACACCGGCAAAAACGGTGGCCGTAGTGTGTTTTATAACATTGGTGCTAACCAGCAGCATACCCGATTCGCTTACGAGGAACTTGCCCGGCTCGAACCATATCTGCAGTGCGGGGTTGCCATAGCGGTTGCGGAAGGTATTAAAACTTTCGCTCAGCTGCTGTCCCAGTTCTTCGATGGGGGTGCCTTCGTCGCCGGGTTTATAGGGCACTTTAAAACCACTGCCGAGGTCAACAAATTCCAGATCGGGAAAATGTTCGGCCACATCGTATAAAATATCTACACTCTGTAAAAATACCGACGTATCCAGTATCTCTGAACCGGTATGCATGTGTATGCCTTTTATGCGTATGCCTGTACTTTTTACGATACGTTCCAGGTGCCGCAGCTGGTGTATGGAAATGCCGAATTTGCTGTCGATATGCCCGGTAGAGATTTTATAATTGCCGCCGGCCATAATGTGCGGGTTAATGCGCACACACACGGCAGCCTGGCTGCCCAGGCGGTTGCCGAGCTGTTCCAGTATGGAAAGATTGTCGATGTTAATATTTACGCCCAGTGCCATTGCTTCCAGAATTTCGCCCAGAGCTACGCAGTTGGGGGTGAAAATAATATCAGAGGCATCGAAGCCTGCATACAGGCCCAGCTGTACTTCTTCGATAGATACGGTGTCGAGCCCGGCCCCGAGCTCTTTTATAACCCGCAGTATGTTCAGGTTGCTAAGAGCCTTGCAGGCATAAAAAAAACGGGCGTCAGTACCCGAAAAGGCCTGGGTAAGGCGCTGGTAACGGCGGGCAATTACCGAACGGTCGTAAACGTATACAGGTGTGCCGTAAGTAGCGGCAATGTGTTGTAATAAAGTATGATCCATGAAACGGAAATGGTTTTCTGGTTAAAAACTGATAAAAAATAAGATAATACGGACGGGGGAAATAACATATCAAGGCCGTCAGGCCTTACATTTGGCGTTTTTGGTATATGCCGCGCTGTTTTTCACGGGGCAATGATAGCAAATTAATTTGAATATGGCTTAAACCTTTTTGTTTTTTCGGGGTCATACCTGAAAATAAGATCGTATTTTATGCAGATCAGAGTTGTTCTCTTTGCCCTGCTTGTAAGTGCAGGCGTATTGCAGGGATATGCACAGGGCCGCGCAGAACTGCTGGGTACCCGCAGGGTAGACAGCCGGCTGGACCGCGATGTGATACCTGTAACTTTCCGCGACGGCTTTTTTACAGCCCTGCGTTTTGTGGTTAGCGGTGCGCCTGTACGTGTGCACAAATGTACGGTACACTTCGGGAATGGTACCGTGCAGGATTTTCCCATGCAGCTGGTGTTTCGCCGTAATTCGGCTTCGTTCCGGATCGATCTGGCCGGGAACCGCCGCATTATCGAAAAAGTGGTGTTCTGGTACGATGCACAGGGTTTGCCGGGCCGCGATGCCACCCTGCGCCTGTATGGGCTGCGATAAATTTAAAGCAGGCATGCCTCCGCTTTATTTTTGGCTATATCTTTAACCCATGAAAAAGACGCTGCCTGCTTTTATCGGTTTGCTGCTCGGCCTTGCCGGCTGTGCATCCATGCCTCAGTTTACCCACTACCCGGCACAGCAAATAGCCGTAGGGCCCGGCCCCGAAGATATGGTGGCCGATACCTTTGCCGGCCGCCGTCGTTTGCTGGTTTCCTGCGACGAACGCCGCGATGCCCGCAGCCCCCATGCCGAAATATGGAGCGTTTCGCTCGGCGATGGTAAAGCAGAAGTACTTAGCCGCAAGAATGAACCGGCCGGCGAATTCAGCTTCCACCCGCATGGTATCGACCTTTTTTTCGAGAATGGTAAAACCTTTCTGGTAGTGGTAAACCATAATGTTGCCGCAAACAGGCAGAGCCTGCTCTGGTACGAGGTGGTAAAGAATGAGCTGCGCTGGCTGCAGGAACTTTATGCCGATGAAACACAGGTATACCGCCGTTACCGTTACCCCTTCAGGGAGGGAACCGAATATAGCCTGCGTGTAGATACCTGTAAGGCCGCTGAAAATGTATTTACCACCGCCAACGATGTATGTGTATCGCCTGATGCTGCCCTGCTCTGGACGAATGATCTGAGTGCATATGGCCGTATGTCGGAAGCCGTATTTGGAGCGAAAAGCGGCTGGGTAGGCCGTTACGGAGGCTGCGAAGATTACCGCCGCACCCGGTATAAGATTGCATACCCTAACGGACTGGCCTGGTATGCCGGCGATCTTTTTGTATCTACCACCCGCCAGAATGTGCTGCTGCGCTATGCCAAAGGAGATATGAGTGTAAAACCGGAAAAAATAACCCCGTTGTATGGTGGCGATAATATTACGGTAAGCGGGAACGAGCTGCTGGTAACCGCGCACCTTAAACCCCTGCGTTTCCTGAAGCACCGTAAAGATCCTGCCGTAAAATCGCCTTCTGTGGTATATGCTGTAAACCCGGCCAGCGGAGCCCGCCGCACCCTGTTTGCCGACGACGGCAATGCTATCAGTGCGGCTTCTACCGCTATCCGCATCGGTAACGACTTGTATATATGCCAGGTGTTCGATGCTTTTATACTTAAGGTGCAGTTGCCCTGATTATCTTAAAAAATACCCTTTTCGTCTAAAGGAAAACAGCCAAAGCGCAGCTAAGTATAATTTTGTAGTAATGAATAATGTGCTCTTCGAAAACATTATAGTGGCCCTCCGGTCTATACGCGGACAGCTGCTGCGCACCATACTTACGGTACTTATTATTGCCTTTGGTATTATGAGCCTGGTGGGTATGCTTACTTCGGTAGATGCGCTGGAGCAGAATGTAAGCGAAAATTTTTCTTCGCTGGGAGCCAATACGTTTACCATTACCAACCAGGGAGGTAAGGTAAAAATGGGTAAGCGCCGTGCCCGCGAATATAAAAAAGACATCAGCTGGGAAGAAGCCCGCCTGTTCAGGGAACGCTATAACTTCCCCGGTTCGGTTTCAGTATCTGCTTTTGTGAGTTCGGTGGCCGTATTACAGTATCAGAGTACTAAAACACAACCTAATATAGCGGTAAATGCCGGCGACGAAAACTACCTGGCTGCAGCCGGACTTAAACTCGATAAAGGGCGTAATTTTTCGCAGACGGAACTTAAAACGGCTGCCAATGTAATACTGCTGGGGGGCGAATCGGCAGAAAATCTGTACGGCTCGGCACAAAATGCCCTGGATAAGTTTGTGTTGCTGGGCACACGGCAGTACCTGGTAGTGGGTGTGCTGGCCAAAAGCGGTTCAGGTTTTGGCGGAGGCCGCGACCGCAGCGTGGTTATACCTATCGATAATTTCAGGGCCTTTTATTCGGCCGCCGGTACCTCATACCTTATTAATGTTACCGTACCTTCGGTAAATATGATGGATATGGCTGTGGCCGAAGCTACAGGGCTGTTCCGTTCCATAAGAAAAGTAAAAGCAGGAGTGCCCGATAATTTCGATATACAGCGCAGCGACGGACTTATAAACGATATTAAGGATATGACCGGTAAGATTGCCGCAGGAGCCGGAGTTATCGGTTTTGTTACCATACTGGGTGCACTTTCGGGACTTATAAACATACTGCTGGTGTCTGTAACGGAACGTACCCGCGAAATAGGTGTGCGTATGGCCCTGGGTGCAACCAAGATAAATATAGCCATACAGTTTCTTACCGAAAGTGTGGTTATATGTCAGCTCGGCGGATTTATGGGTATATTGCTGGGTATTATGATCGGGAATGTGGTAGCCCTTATCATAGGCGGAAGCTTTATTGTACCCTGGCTCTGGATGCTTATGGCCGCACTGCTCTGTTTTGTGGTTGGTGTACTGGCCGGTTTATACCCCGCACTGCGTGCAGCACGTCTCGATCCTGTGGAAGCGCTGCGGCACGAGTAAACAGATTGTTTCATTTTATATTTATTGTATTTTAAATAAGCAATATGTTTCTTCGTAGAGAATTATATATTAAAATATTACTCTATGAACAGGCTGTTTCGCTTTGTATGCATGCTTTTCCCGTTGTTACTGTTTAATTCCTGTATTGTTTGGGAAACACAGGAAGTTATATTTACACTTAAGGATAACGGCAGTGTGGATGTGCATGTGAAAATGTATAACCTTATGAGCGAAGGCATTACCGCCGATCCTGCAACGGGAAAAGAGTCAGCCCCCGAACACCAGGCAGAGGCTGTACAGGCCGATTTTGAAGAGTTTATGGAATGGATCGAGAAAGAAATGCAGGCAGGTATAAAGAACGACCGCGGCGATCGCTTGGTTTCCAGTCGTTTATTTGAAGAAAATAACCAGTTGTGTGCCGAGTTTGTGCTGAATATGGTCAATCCGGAAGATGTAGGAATAGCTGTAGACAGGCAGCTGGGCGTGGCAGTATTGAATATGGAAGATGATAATATAACCGAAATGCTGCACACCAACGGTACCTTTAATGGCAAAGTGCCGCTTATTGTATGGGCTCTTTCGGAGAGTAGTTTCAGCTATAAAGCGCTCAGTTATCGTAAAAAGGAGCCCGATGCGGCCGTAAGTCTGCTCTCGCTCTGGAAAGAATATGCCAAACGTTAAGAAATATGCTGCGAATAAAAAAATACATCACCGTCGTTTTAGTGCTTTGCTGTACACTGCTCTGCTCCTGTCTTAACTACGATAAAAAGGAACTGCGTTATATACTGAATACCGATGGTACCATAAGCCTGGTTATTACTTATTACGACCTGGTGAGCGATCCGGTGCTTGTTTCGGGAGATGAAGATAACAGTGACCCTGTGGCAGAAGACGACAGTACCCTGTACAACGACTACAGTATACTGGTAGATGATTACCTGAACGGTTCCGAAGCAGAAGATGAATACCGGAAGTACAAGGTAGAGTCGAAACGCCTGTTCGAACAAAACGGGGTACTTTGCGGCGAGGTACGTTTTGTGCCGCTTGCCCCGGAAGATATGCAAATACTCGTTGATGAGAAAAACGCTGTAATGACTATGATCTTTAGTAAAACGGAGGCAACCATAACTCCGCTCAAAGGTCGTATTTACGAAAAGGCAAAACTGTTGTTAGGTGCTCTTGCCGACCGCGAACTTTCGTATATGCAAGAACCCATAGTTCCAGGCAAGGAGGGCAGACAAAGCCTGCTTCCTCTCTGGAAGGCCGATCCTTCAGCCCCAAAATAAGATGTTATTGACTGTTATGAACGCAAAATACATAATCTCATTATTGTTGCTGTTATTGTTCAGCTCCTGTATTACCTACGAAAAAAAAGATGTAAGTTTCAGGCTGAACAGGGATGGAAGTATTTCGGTTTGTGTAAAATACTATAATATTGTAAGTGAGAACCGGGCGGATCCGGAATTATACAATCCGAAGTTAAGAGAGGAAGGTAATGGCAGCCTGAAGTATGCAGCAGCCCTTGAGATTTGCCGTGGCGACAGCATACTTGCTCATGACCTTTGTATGCTTCAGAACCGTTATCTGGGTATAGCAGCAGATTGCATTGAGTCTGAATACCAGGGTGCAGTGATTGAATCTAAACGATTGTTCGAAGAAAACGGCAGCCTTTGTGGTGAAATAACAATGAAAATAGCTCCAGAAATATACCTGGCCAATGCAGACGGGCTTAATATATGGTACGATGCAGAGCATCGCCTGTTTGTTAAGGATATTCGTGATACAGAATATATAGAGAGAACGAATGGAGTACTTAAAAAGAGGTTCCCGTTCATGATTATCTGGCAAAATGTCCGGAAGCCGATGAATTATACATGCTATAAACGGATACCGGCAGAAAATGATACTACATGCAGCTCCCTGTTACCCTACTGGAAAAAAGCTACCGGAAATTAAACACATTTGGTACTTTTGAGGCATGAAAATTATCTGTATAGGCCGTAATTATGCGGAGCATGCCAAAGAACTGAATAACGCCCTGCCCGAAGAACCGGTGTTTTTTATGAAACCCGATACGGCCCTGCTCCGGAATAACGATCCCTTTTATATACCTGATTTTTCGGCAGATGTACACCACGAAATCGAGCTGGTGCTGCGCATATGTAAGGCGGGTAAGCATATAGAGCCCGAATTTGCCTCTGCTTATTACAACGAAATTACCGCCGGTATCGACTTCACAGCCCGCGATGTACAGCAGACCCTTAAACAGAAAGGACTGCCCTGGGAAAAGGCAAAGGCATTCGATGGTTCGGCCGTTGTAGGAACTTTTCTGCCTTTTGCATCCATGCCGCAGGAAATAGCGTTTTCACTCGAAAAAAACGGACAGCCTGTTCAGCAGGGCCGGTCATCGGACATGATATTTTCGTTTAATGAAATTGTAAGCTATGTAAGTCGTTTTGTTACGCTAAAAGTGGGCGACCTTATATTTACCGGTACCCCGGCAGGAGTTTCGGCCGTGCAGATCGGCGATGTACTCAGCGGACGTATCGGCAGTACCGAACTGTTTCGCTTTTCTGTACTTTAGTGTAAAAATTGTACCGAAAGCATCACTGTATATAGTACTACAAATGCATCATTTTACCAACATTGTTTGTTAGGAACAAAAATCTTGCGTTCCTTTACAGGCATAAACTCGAAACGAAAAATGAAAAAATCAATCTCATTTGTAACCCTGATTGCCGCAGTGGCAATCCTTTTCTCAGGCTGTCTTACCTGCGAGAAAAAAGAATTTACCTACCAGCTTAATAAAGACGGAAGCGTAAACCTTACCATTAAATATTACAATCTTATGAGCTCATTCTCGGGTTCTTCAGAAGATTCGGAAGAAGAGGCAGACGAAGATGCCGAAACACTGGAATCGACACTGGAGGCAGATTTCGAAGATCTGATGAGCAATTATGTGAACGGCAGCAGCCCCGAAAGTGAATATACAAACCCTGTAGTGGAAGCCAAGCGCCTTTTCGAAGAAAACGGAACACTTTGCGGCGAAATCAGAATGAAATTTGCCACGGCTTCCGATGCCAAACTGTTTGTAGATGCCAAGCGCAAAATTATTCTCAAAGATTTCTGCTCCAGCTATACCGAAACCCTGGCCTCTACCAATGGTAGCTACGATGGCAGCAGTCCGTTTGTTATCTGGGATACAAAAGCTAAAACACTTACCTATACAACCAGCGTATCTTCTCCTTACAGCGATGGCAATACCAGCCTGCTGAGCCGTTGGAAAAACCGCTAAGAAACTGTTTTGCAAAAATAATATTCAAAGGCCTGCATCTGTTACGATGCAGGTCTTTTTTGCGTTTACAGCCCTGTATTGTACTTTAGGCGCATTAATAAAGCTTTGGAAATAATGCCGGCAAATACCATTACTACAGCCGATACCTTGCATCAGGCAGCCCTTAATCAGAATACAGCAGCCGCAGAACCTGCAGCTTTTATTACCAACGATGCGGTGGTATTTGGCATATTATGCGTAATACTGGCCCTGGTATTTTACCTGTCGTCGCATCCGGCGGCATTCCTGCGTCGTTTTTTCAGTGTGGTTCCGGCATTACTGCTCTGCTATTTTATACCGGGCCTGCTCAACAGCTTCGGTATTATTTCGGGCTCAGAATCGGCTCTTTACAGTATGGCATGCGATTACCTGCTGCCGGCCTCACTGTTGCTGTTTACACTCAGTATCGACTTTAAATCGCTGTTGCGTCTCGGCCCCAGGGCACTTCTTATGTTCCTGGCCGGTACCCTGGGTATTGTTATCGGCGGACCGCTGGCTCTTTTTATAACGATACAGCTTTTTCCCGGCTCTTTTTCCGGTACCGGTGCTGATGAAGCCTGGCGTGGCTTTAGTACAATAGCCGGCTCATGGATCGGTGGCGGGGCGAACCAGGCAGCCATGAAAGAAGTATTCAAACCCTCCGATTCCCTGTTTGGAATGATGGTGGTGGTAGATGTGCTTCCTGCCAACATATGGATGGCCCTGCTGCTGTACGGTGCAGGCCGCAGTGCTGCTATCGACCGCTGGCTGCGGGCCGATGCCTCGAAAATCGAAGATATACGTCGCCGCTCGGCTGAGTTCCGTGCGCAAATGCTGCGTATCCCTTCTACCCGCGATCTTATGATGATTGCCGGTGTGGCTTTCGGAGGAGTAGCCCTGTCGCATTTTTTAGCCGACCTTCTGGCACCTTTCCTGGAAACCCGTTATCCCTTTCTGGCGCAGTATAGCCTTACTTCGGCCTTTTTCTGGATCGTACTGCTGGCTACCACATTTGGCCTCCTGGCCAGTTTTACCCCGCTGCGTAAACTCGAAGGGGCAGGGGCTGGTAATGTGGGAAGTGTGTTTTTGTATATACTGGTGGCTACTATCGGTATGAAAATGGATATCCTTGCCGTATTATCGTCTCCGGTGTTTTTTGTTACAGGCTTGTTATGGATGCTGGTACATGGTATGGTAATTGTGTTAGCCGCGCGCCTGCTTAAAGCGCCGTTCTTTTTTGCAGCGGTGGGCAGCCAGGCCAATGTGGGCGGCGCTGCTTCGGCACCTGTAGTAGCAGCCGCCTTCGATCCGGCGCTGGCTCCCGTAGGAGCATTGCTGGCCGTACTGGGCTATGCCCTCGGTACCTACGGCGGGTATATTACCGGCCTGCTTATGCAATGGGTGTCTGCTCTGCAGTAATTTAATGGCTGTGCATACCTTTTTATTGTTGCTTTACCTGCTTTTTACTTATGAATCAGTACATTTAGGCATGCATAACTCCATGAAGTATATTGTATACGTTATTCCCTTTTTCTTTCTGCTCATTGGCTGGGAAATGCTGGTTGCAAGGCGTCGCCATAAAAAGGCCTTGCGCAGCAACGACAGTATTACCAACCTGCACATTGGCCTTGGCGAACAGCTACTGAGTATACTTATAAAAGGTGGCCTTTTTGCCCTGTATGCCTATATACAAAGCCGTTTTGCTTTCTTTTCCATACCTTTTAATTTTTTATACAGCATTGTACTTTTTTTTGCTTTCGATTTTGTGTATTACTGGGCTCACCGTCTTGGGCACGAGGTAAATTTTATGTGGGCCACACATGTGGTGCATCATTCCTCTGAAGAATATAATCTTACCGTAGCACTTCGTCAGCCCTGGTTTCAGGCACTTACCACTTCATGGCTCTTTCTGCCTTTTGCCTTTATCGGTTTCCCGGTAGAGATGTTTATTCTTATTTCGGCCATCGATATCCTGTATCAGTTCTGGATACATACGGAGTATGTGCCTAAACTGGGAAAAGTAATCGAGTTTATCTTTAATACACCTTCGCATCACCGGGTGCATCATGGTATCAATCCGGCCTATCTGGATAAAAATCACGGAGGCATACTCATTATCTGGGACCGTATATTCGGAACCTTTAAGGAAGAAGATGAAACTCCTGTATATGGCATTACCACGGCTGTAAAAAGTTTTGATCCCATGTGGCTTAATACACACTATTTTTCGGAGCTATATACCAAAAGCCGTTCGTTCAGGGGCTGGAAGAATAAGCTGGCCAACTGGTTTAAACCGCCGGGATGGCGGCCTGCTTATGCAGGCGGCAGAGAACAGCCGGGCGTACCTCAGCAGCTGAAGTACGATGTTTGCATCGATCCCCGCCGTAATTATTACCTGCTTGCACAGTTTGCGCTCCTGGGTGCTTTTTGCCTGAGTATTATCTGGTTTCAGGCTGTTTTCGGAGCCTGGGAAATACTGCTGTTGTGTCTGCTCAGCATTTTGCATATGAGTGGTCTGGCCTGGCTGTTCGAAGGGCGCAGGGCTGCCGATGTGTTCGAGCTGCTCCGGATTGCTTCTTATGGAATATTCCTGCTGTTATTGCAGCCGCATGTACACATGTATTACCTGCTGCTGTTGCTGCTGCTTTCAACACTGTCGTTCCCGGCCTTTCTGTGGCTCCGGCAAAAGACGGGCACTGCGGCACTTTAAAAACATTGCTATTTTTACCGGATGAAAGCCATCGGGGATACAGATAAGCAGAGCCTGCTCATATACCGGGTTATTGCCCTGCTGCTATGGATATATCTTGCCTGCAGAGCATATTATGTGCCGCCTGTACACGACGAAACAGCTACTTTTTTTATTTATGTGCAGTCGGGAAATTATATCCCGGGCGAAGCCTTCTGGGATGCAAATAACCATATCCTGAACTCGGCCCTGGCTCATTTTTTCTATGGTATCGCAGGCAGTTCGGTATTTGTGCTGCGCCTGGCCTCTCTCCTGTTTTTCCCGTTGTTTGCGTATTACGTATATAAGTGGACAAGCCTGTTTTTCGAAAAATATGAGCGTATTATTGTTGCAGCGGGTATGCTTATGCTGCATGCACTTACGGAGTATTTTGGCTATGCCCGGGGCTATGGTATGGCCTGGGCCGCCTGTATGGGCCTGGTATATTACCTCAGTGCTTATGCCAGGGGCTTCAGGGTGAGGCATCTTATCGGGTTTAACCTGTTTGTAGTACTGAGTCTTGGCGCCAGTCTGAACCTGCTTGTTATTGTGCTTATAGCCTGTGTGTTTATGGCTGCAGTAGTGCTGTACCGCCGCAAGTGGTGGCATTTTTGTATACTGTTGCTGAATACCTGGTGGATATATAAGGCGGTTGGCTACAGTTTTGCTCTTAAGGAGCGGGGTGCGCTGTATTATGGCGGGGAGAACGGTTTTATACAGGATACCGTACAGAGTGTGGCCGATCTTTTACTGGCACAGGAAACAGCCTGGGGAAGCGGACTGCTTATGGGTATGGCCCTGCTTAGCCTTGTTTTATTGCCGCTTAGCCTGCGCGGACAAAAATTTGCGGATTGGCTATTGTCGCCGGCTATGGCCCTGTATGCCCTGTTCTGGGGCAATATAGCCGCTATACTTGTAATGCACCGCTTTATGCATGTAAAATACCCTACCGACCGTACTGCGCTGCACCTGCTGCTGCTGTTGGTGCCTCTGCTTTACCTGGCGCTCAAGAGGGCGGGGCTGGGTAAACGTACACTGCACACCGCACTGGCGGGCCTGAGTTTACTGTATATGCTCAGTTTCGCATTTTCGTGCAATATTTCGCACAGTACCTTCTGGAAAAGCGAACGCCTGCCTCTTTCTTTCTTTACATATGTGCAGGAGCACAGCCAGGGCTATGATGCGTATGTTACCGGCTATAAAATGACGGCTTATGTCTGGGCCTTTTATAATTACAGGGAGGCCGCAGGAATGAATAATGTGCAGGTGGAGAATTACCCGCAGCTGCATGGCGATTTTATGATACTGGACCCGGAACTGTGGACAGATACGCTTAAAAGCCTGTATGATGTGGCTTTGCAGGACCCTTATAACGGGAAATACCTGCTCCGCAAAAAGCGACAGACACAGCTTAGTCCTTTAGATACCTTGTATTTTCCGGATAATACACAGTTTTCGGATATGTATTTCGACCTGCTTAAATACGGGCATACCGAACAGAGGGCGAAGGAACCGCTGTGTTTCGAAATTTCGGCCCTGATACACAGCGAAGAACGTCCAACAGCCGAGTTCCTGCTTAAGGAACAGGAAGAGGGCTCAGGGACAGAGCGTTTCAGTACCATACACCTAAACTGGTACAGCGAACAGCTGCCTGCCGCAGAAGGTTACCATTTCCGGCAGCGGATGTATCTGCCTGATGCCGGCAGACATAACCGCAGCATTAAGCTGTTTATTTATAATCCGCAGCAGCAAAAGCTCTCTATACGTAATTTGCAGGTATTGGTCTTTAAAATGACGGAGTAGGTCTTAAAATTCTGTCATTTTGTCAGAAGTCTTCCATTTTTCCTCTATCTTTGCGGTCTGTTTTAAAAGAAATACATGCACGCTGCAGAAAATAAAATAATAGATGAGGCCCGCCAGGGTGAAGCCACCGTGGTAAATGCCGCTTTAGATAACGAAAAGGGAAAGGTATACATCGAGAGCTATGGCTGCCAGATGAACTTTTCGGACAGTGAAATTGTGGCTTCGGTAATGGCGGAGAATGGTTATGCCGGCACCCGTAACATGGAAGAAGCCGATGTTATTTTTCTGAATACCTGTGCCATACGCGATAATGCAGAACAACGTATCCGGCATCGTTTATCGGAGCTGAAAAGCATAAAAAAGCAAAAACCGGAGATGCTGGTGGGCGTACTCGGTTGTATGGCCGAACGCCTGAAAGAAAAGTTCCTGGAAGAGGAAAAACTGGTAGATATGGTGGTAGGCCCAGATGCATACCGCGATTTGCCTAACCTGGTAAACCAGGCTACCGACGGCGACAAGGGTATGAATGTGTTCCTGAGCCTAGAAGAGACCTATGCCGATATTTCACCAGTGCGTCTTACGGGTAACGGCCTTTCGGCCTTTATTAGTATTATGCGGGGCTGCGATAATATGTGTACCTTTTGTGTGGTGCCTTTTACCCGTGGCCGCGAACGCAGCCGTGACGTGGAGAGCATTATGCAGGAAGCGCGCGACCTGTTTGCAAACGGCTACCGCGAAGTAACCCTGCTGGGACAGAATGTTGACAGCTACCTGTGGTTTGGCGGAGGACCCAAAAAAGAATTCCGCAAGCTTACAGACGAAGAGCGCAGCAAAGCGGTTGATTTTGCCGATCTGCTCGAAATGGTGGCTTCTATCAGTCCGCAGCTGAGGGTGCGCTTTACAACCAGTCACCCCCGCGACCTCACCGATAAGGTACTGGAGGTAATGGCCCGCTACAACAATATCTGTAAATATATTCATCTACCGGTGCAAAGCGGAAGTACCAGGGTACTTTCGGTAATGAACCGCGGATACTCGCGCGAGTGGTACCTGGAGCGCATGGAAGCGGTACGCCGTATTATTCCGGGTTGTGGTATCTCTACCGATATTATTACGGGTTTCTGCACCGAAACCGAAGAAGAACATGCCGAAACGCTGAGCCTGATGGAACAGAGCGCTTTCGATTATGCCTACATGTTTAAGTACAGCGAGCGCCCCGGAACGCCGGCCGCAAAAAAAATGCAGGACGATGTGCCCGACGAGGTAAAAGGCCGCCGCTTACAGGAAGTAATCGACCTGCAGAGCCGTCTTTCCCTGCAGAGCAACCAGAACGATATTGGAAAAGAATTCGAAGTACTGGTAGAAGGCCCTTCGAAAAAGAATCCTGAAGAATACTGCGGTAGAACAAGTCAGAATAAAATGTGTGTGTTTCCGAAAGGGAATGCCGAAAAGGGAAAGTACATAAAGGTAAAAGTACTCGGCTGTACTTCTGCTACGCTGCTTACCGAAATAAGCGGATATATCGATTAATATGAGTACATTGAATCTGCAGGAAATAAAAAACCGCTTTGGCATCATTGGTGTATCGCCGGTGCTCGACAGGGCGCTGGAAATAGCCATACAGGTTGCCCCTACCGATCTGTCGGTACTTATTACCGGGGAAAGCGGGGTAGGGAAAGAAGTTTTTTCCAAAATCATTCATAACAACAGCCCCCGTAAGCATCATAATTTTATTGCGGTAAACTGCGGGGCCATTCCCGAAGGTACGATCGACAGCGAGCTTTTCGGGCACGAAAAAGGATCTTTTACCGGTGCTTCGGAAGCCCGTAAAGGGTATTTCGAAGTGGTTGACGGCGGAACCATTTTCCTGGACGAGGTGGCCGAGCTGCCGCATGGTACCCAGGTACGCCTGCTCCGGGTACTGGAAACGGGCGAATTTATACGTGTTGGTGCCAGTAAGGTGCAAAAGACTAATGTACGGGTAGTGGCAGCAACCAATGTAAATATGCCCCTGGCTATTGAAAAGGGCCGCTTCAGGGAAGACCTTTTTTACCGTTTGAATACAGTTCCCATCCGTATTCCGTCGCTGCGCGAACGTCGCGAAGATATAAACCTGCTGTTCCGTAAATTTTCGGGCGATTTTGCCGAAAAATACCGGATACCTGTAATCAGGCTCAGCCCGGAAGCTGCACGTATACTCGAAAATTACCGCTGGCCCGGCAATGTGCGCCAGCTTAAGAACGTGGCCGAGCAGATATCGATACTGGAAAAAGATCGCCTTATTTCGCACGAAGTACTGCTTAAATATCTGCCCGACTACAGCGAACGGCATTTGCCTGTGCTGGCCGGTGCGGCATCGGAAGAAAATCCGGCTGACCGCGATATTATGATGAAGGCCATGCTCGATATGCGCAAAGAACTGAACGAGCTTAAGGTGGTTGTAAGAAATATACTGGAATCGAAGCATGTCGGTTTCGAGGGTACAGGTGGCGAAAGTGCCTATCTGCCTCTTCAGCAGCACGATTTTTATGCGCCGGCACCCAATGTGCCCGTAAGCTACCAGGGTGTTAACCATTCTACCGAAGAGCAGGAGCATGTGGAAGAAACCGAAGAAACTCTTTCGCTCAGCGACCGCGAAAAGGAACTTATCGAAAAAGCACTTCAGAAACACCGGGGTAAACGTAAAAACGCAGCAGCAGAACTCGGTATATCCGAGCGTACCCTGTACCGCAAAATAAAAGAATACGATATTAAAGGCTGATACGTTATAGAACCGGTATGAGAAACAGGACTACATTAATAATACTTCCGGTGCTGGCCATATGCAGCATTCTGCTGTATGCATGTAAGGTACAGGTAACTCTTTCGGGGCAGAGTATCCCGGTAAATGCGCGTACGGTATCGGTACGTCCGTTCATTAATCAGGCACCGCTGGCTAACCCCACACTGGCGCAGCAGTTTTCAGAGAACCTTAAAAACAAGTTTCAGCGCGAAACAAAACTGGAGCTGGTAGGTGGCAATGCCGACCTGGAATTTGAAGGCAGCATTTCGGGTTATACCGTTTCGCCCATGGCTGTGCAGGGTAACCAAACGGCCAGTACCAACCGTCTTACGGTGTCTGTAATGGTTTCGTATACTAATAACCTGCAGCCCGAAAAGAATTTTAACCAGAGCTTTTCGCGTTTTGCCGATTTCCCGGCCAACCAAACCCTGTCTGCCGTAGAAGGTACACTGCTGCCCGAAATTCAGGAACTGCTTGCCCAGGACGTATTTAACCGGGCATTTATCGACTGGTAGTATTTATTCCTCGTGATGCCCTATGTACTTTTTCATCCATATATGGCTGATGTATATAAGGGGCGTTAATCCCAGAGCCACTAATATTTTCAGCGTGTAATTATCCCAGCCTATGGAAAGGTACTGGTTCAGTGTAAATGTACCCGGCAGGTAAAAACCGATGCCTAATACCACGTAACTGTCTATCAGTTGCGAAACCAGCGTGGAACCCGTAGCCCGCAGCCATATAAAGCGGGCTTTTGTAAGTTTACGTATATACCAGAATACCGTTACATCCAGCAGCTGCGAAAGTAAGAATGCTGTTATGCTGCCTATAATTACGGTAAGACTTTGTCCGAAGGCGCCGCGGAATACTTCGTCGCTTGCCGGACTGCCCGGTGCCGCCGGCAGTTCCAGTGCACCGTACACCACAAAGAATGCATACCCGATAAGCGCACTCGTTATAAAAGATAGGCGCCGCACAACCTTAGGCCCGTAAAACTCGTTTACTACGTCGGTTGCCAAAAATACCAGCGGCCAGGGCAGAATGCCCACAATGGTGGTAAATGGACCCAGCTGTATCAGTTTGGAACTGATAAGTTCGGCTACCACAGCGTTGGTGATGAAAAAACCGGAAAGGATGAGCAGCAGGTTGCCGCGTGGCCCGGAAAGGTTCATGATTCCTGAGGGGTTTGGGTTTGCTGATGGGAATTACGTAATGTTTGCATAATGTCGTCCATACTGTAGGCATCTTTAACGTCGAAATCGCCGGATTGTTCGCGCCGCAACGCATGCAGGTAGGCGCCGTTGTTCAGTTTTTTGCCAAAGTCGGAGGCAATACTGCGGATGTATGTGCCTTTCGAACATTTTATATAAAAGTGTATCAGGTTGTCTTCAATGCCGGTAATATCGAACCGGAAGATCTCTATCCGGCGCGGGCGTACTTCCACATCCTGCCCTTTTCGGGCTTTTTCATAGGCTCTTTTACCACCGATCTTTACGGCCGAGAATACCGGGGGCAGCTGTTCCTGTTCGCCCATAAAGGATGCAGCCGTAGTCCGTATCATATCTTCGCTTATGTCCTGTATCGCGAAACTGGCATCAATTTCTGTTTCCCGGTCGAAGCTGGGGCGTGTGGCACCCAGGTATATACTTCCTGAATAGGCCTTGTGGTCGTTCAGGAACGAATCGATGATCTTGGTCTTTTTACCGGTGCATATAACCAGCAGGCCGGTAGCCAGCGGGTCGAGTGTACCGGCATGCCCGATTTTCAGCTTGGTTTTATCGGTACGCCAGAACAGGCTTTTGATGTTCTTTACCACATCGAACGACGACCATCCGAGGGGCTTATCTACCAGGAATACATTTCCTTCTATTGTCTTTTGCCACAGGTTCATTGCCTCAAAGGTAACGAAAAGAACAGCATTATGCTTTTTACAGGCGGCTGGCCAGTACAACAACTGTGCGGGCTTTAGCCTTTGCTCCGTCTGTGCCGAATGCTTCCATCAGCAATACATAAGCACCTACCCCGCATTTCTGGCCCTGCTCGTTGCTGCCATCCCACTGGCCCTGCCATTCGATGCCTGCTGCCTGGTTATTGCTGAGCGTTTTTACCCGGCGACCCAGCTCATCGCAAACGTATACACTCAGTACCATACCGGGCCGGGGCAGGCGGCAGCTGATGCCCAGCAGATCGTCGTACCCGTCGGAATCGGGAGAGAAGATGCGGACATTCGTTTGTAGCAGGGTCTCAGTTTCGCTGCTGCTTATATACTGGCTGTTTTCTTTGCCCGGACTGCCATAACCGCAGTTTGCAGAGGCAGAGGTCCAGTTGCCGGGCCCGGGAGGCAGTTGCGGGCGTATACGTTCCAGCGCCACACCATCGCTGCTTGCCAGGAAAGGCAGATGTAAAGATGCATTTACGGATACGAGTTCGCCTTTCTGAAGCGAAGATGAAAAAATACCTACTGTACCACCACTCAGGTTGGGCATATAAAGGCGGGGAACCCTTAAAATATGTGCAGGTTCGCTGCAGGTATAGCTTGCAGCTGTTAACAGCGGGTCGCTGCTGAAGGCAATAATCTCTCCGGGAGGCAGCCACAGGGACTGGCTCAGCGGCTGTATGCCTTTATGGCAAAAAGGGTGCAGGGTGTCGCTAAGGCAGGCATATACGTTTTTAAGTTCTATAGCCTCGCTTCCACGGTTTATCCATTCTATATAGGTAGTTCCTCCCGCCAGGGGATCGAACAGTATCTCGTTCCATACAAGATGGCTCAGGTCTTCAACAGCATCTTTGGGTATACTTATTACGGAGCTGTTTTTTGTCGCAGACTCGCAGCCTTGTATACCATCCAGCCTCAGAGTATTGCCGGCCGTATGCCAGTTTGCGGCCTTAAGCTTAAGCAACTGCAGATTATCGGGATCCTGCACTGTTTTTATACCAATGTATTGCTGTTCTGCCTGCACTGTAAGTCCGTTCAGCCAGGCAGGGTGCAGGGGCTGGGAAAAATACAGGAGCAGGGTGTCGGGTTCGCTGAATCCGCTGTATACCGCCTCAGGTAATGCATGCAGGGGATATAAGGTGTCGCAGCTGTTGACGTAGCCAGGTGTACCACCCGAAGGGTCTCTGCTGGCTATACGGTTGCCATAGCTGCTGCAGATTTTGCGGCGGTCGGCCATTTCCTGCGACCAGCCTCCGTTTTTTTTCACAGCTTCGCCAAACATATTTATGTCGTACAAGGCCTGGTGTATAAGCATCTGCTGCTCGTTTATGAGGCTTAGCCGGGCGCTTTCGTTGCTTATGCTTAAGCTGCCGCTGTAGGGTACCAGGGAAACGGGACTTGCCGTGTTGTATTGCTTGGGGCCCAGCAGGGCATATGCCCCGGGCTTTAATATAAAGGGGCCCAGTGTAAGCAGGGAGTTGCCGCATTGCAGCTGCCAGTTGTGGAGCGAAACGGCAAAGGGTAACGTATTGTATAGCTCTATATATTCCTTTGCCGGAAGCTGTACAGCCGGTTCGGGATCTGCCATAATTTCGGTGATAAGAATATCGCCGTAAGCAGCTTCGTAACGGCGTATATGTATCAGTGTGTCGTTTATGTAGGGCATACCGGCACAATCGTTTATATGTCCGCTGAAAGAAAGCGTATATTCTTTGTTTGCCTGCAGCGTTGTATTCATAGTCAAAAGCAGGGTGTCTGGCGAAAGTATCTGCATGGAAACAGGCCAGATATCTGTGCCGCCCGCGCCAAAATGTTGCAGCTGTATACTGCCCGGATCGGTTTTTTTATTGAAGCAGAGCAGTATGTGTATGCTGTCGGGGAATAATATCCTTAGCTGCGGCGCAAGCGGAGTTTGTGTGTAAATGGAATTCTGAAAGCCGGGCGTTCCCCCGGTACTGAAGTCCGACGCCCGCCAGTTTAAAGCGCCGCTGCATAGGTCGTCGGGGTTTTTCTGTTCGAGGCTGAAACCGCCGTCGTCTTTTACAGGGTCCTGGTACCAGCTGCTGCTGAAATGTACTTCGTGTATAAGCTGGCCGCCGGTATCGCTCAGGGCAAGCCGTACTCCCGCGTTGTTAATGGCAGGGAAACTGCTGACAGGGGCAGTGAGAAGGCCGGGGAAATAGGGAGTCCAGGCCTGATCGAAAATAAGTACATATGCCTTTGGAGGAACCCAGAGTGCAGGGAGCTGCCTGCTGTTACTACCCGTTTGCAGCCTGAAAGCCGCCAGGTTCAGCGGGTAATTTTTGCGGTTGTAGAGTTCGATGTATTCGCAGGCTGGCAGGCCGATGGCCGGATCGGGGTCGGCCAGTATTTCGTTTATTACCAGGCAGAATGGCTCGGGCATAGCAAACAGGAAATGCAGGGTGCTGTCGTGCATACTGTTGCCTGCCAGGTCTGTAAGCCCCCATACATGCAGGCTGTGGGTACTTTCCTGGGCCCATTGTGTATTAAAGAACAGTTCTAATTCCTGCCGGGCGGCATCTGCTTTTACTGAGTCGGGCAGCGTGTTATTATTGAGCAGGTAGTGCTGGAGATTACTGCAGGAGTTTTGTTCCAGGGCTTCGCTCATCCGCAGCCGTATCCTGCCGGCAGGGCCGCTTTCGATATGTTGTATGCGGGGCTTTTCTGTGTCGGGCTGAAATACCTGCTGCCCGATATCGTCTATATAAAACCGGTTGCTGTTACCTGCCGTATAGCGGCAAAAGATGCCTGTATAGGGCAGAGGCCCGAAACTGCTGTCGGTTACAGTACTTTGCAGGCTGTATACGAAATTTCCGTTCAGGTCGGCATAAATGCGAAACTGCCCCGCAGGACTTCGTATAACACGTATGCGAACACTATTGTCAGAAGCGGCTAAACTGCCCGCAGGTCCTGAACTCAGCAGGCTGTGCTGCTGCCCGTTCTGCCGGTACAGCCTGAGGCAGTCGTTGTTGCCATTTTCGCCGATACGTATGTAGTAACCATTTAGCGGGGATTCGAGGTTTGCAGAGCTGCTCCATAGGTACCAGCGTATAAAGTTGTTGTCCGAGCCGGCAAAGCGGAGCCGTATCCAGATATCCCACTGTATGCTGTCGTTTGCGTTAAGCAGGCAGGTTGTACTTATATACGAAGTATCGGTTCCGTTGCCCTGTAATTGCAGGTTGTAGGCACTGTTTACCCGAAAATGAGCGGTGTCGCCCGCCCAGGCAGGGTTATAGTGCAGATCCCCGTCGCTGAAGGAGTCCTGTACCTGCGCATGCAGCGTACAAAAGGCGGAAATGCACAGGGCAGCCGCCATAGTGGTGGTAAACAAAGCTGGTAACATAGGGGCAAGTTATAAAAAAAGAACCCGGCACTGGGTATGCCGGGTTTTATAAAGTTTTATGCAGACTTACATTATTTTTTATACAACTGCAGGATGTTAACTACCGTGTTGGGATAATCGCTTATAATTCCGTCGCTGCCGGCTTCTATTACACGCACAATATCGGTACTGTCGTTTACGGTGTAAGGGATAAGTTTTACGCCTGAAGCATGCACAGCTTCGGCCAGTTTACTGTTTACTGCGCGGAACTGCGGCGAATATACGGCCGGGGTAAAACTGAGCTTTTTACGGTCGCTTTCCCAGTCGGCCTTTTCGGTGCTGAGCAGGGCCAGCGGTATTTCTGGAGCAATTTTATGAACGGCTTCCAGGCTGCGCGGATCGAAACTCTGTATCAGTACATTACCTTCGATGCCGTTGCGTTTTATAACGTCGGTAACCAGGCGGGCAAATTCGGCCGGGGCCGGAGTATAAAAACCATCCCATTCCTCATCCGATTTTATTTCTATACTAAAACGCGGAAGAGGGCGGTTATTGGTTTCGCAGTATTTTTTTACATCCCGTATCAGTGTATCGAGCAGGGGTTTGGGCGCACTTTTGAGACGCTGCGAAGGATACTGTTTATTATAACGTCCGCCGCACATGTATCTCGATATCTCGTCGTAGGTCATGTCGTACAGGCGTATCTTCTCATCTTCGTAAGGCATTACGCGGTCGTCGTTGGGGTGGTTGCATATTTCGCTGCTCATCCAGGGATCGTGCGAGAGCACTACTTTTTTGTCTTTGGTGATGCATACATCCAGTTCCAGGGTGCTTAGCCGGGGAATAGCCAGGGCAATAGGCACGGCAAAAAGGCTGTTTTCGGGGGCTAAACCACGGGCAATACGATGCCCCTGCAGGTCGAAGCCTTCGGGTATTTTATAGCTGGTATTTACCTGCAACCCTGCCGGCTTGCTGTCGTCGCTTTCCGCAGGTTTGTTCTTATTGCCCGAGCAGGCCCAGAGGCTGCCGATAAGAAGCAGTGAGATATACGTAATGGTTTGTCTGTGTGTCATATGCTTATTCTACAATTTTAAATTCGGTTCTGCGGTTTTGTGCCCGGCCGGCTTCGGTATCGTTTCCGGCCACGGGTTTGCTGCTGCCATAACCTTTATACGAAAGGCGGGTTTTGCTTATGCCATCGTTTATAAGGAAGTCGTATACGGCTTTGGCGCGGTTCTCGCTCAGCTTGCGGTTCAGCTCGTCGGAGCCGGCATTGTCGGTATGGCCGCCGATCTCGATCTTAAGTGTGGGGTTCTTTGTAAGGAACTCGGTAAGTTTTCCCAGTTCGGCCTTACTTTCGGGCAGCAGGGTATACTCGTTGGTAGCAAAGAATACATTTTTAAGCACCACGGGGTCGTTGGTACGTATGGGGCTCAGTTCTACCTTTTTTTCGAAGGGTTTGCCGGCCTGGTGCATGCCTTCGAGGGCAAAGTTCTCGGAATGGAAAAGATACCCGTCGCGGCTTACATTAAGGGCATAGTTTTTATTGGTGGGCAGCGAAACCAGGAATTCACCGTTTATTTTATCCGACCGGGAGGCTACTACGGTTTTACCGCTGGCCAGGTCTATAAGTTCGAAGCGGGCTTCGAGTGGCTGTCCGTTGCTTTTGTCGCTTACGTTTCCGCGCAGGTAGGTAACGGCATAGGGGCGGGCCTGGGGGTACAGGTTAAATTTATAGATATCGAATCCGCCATAACCGCCTTCTCTTTCGGAGGTTACATAAGCCCATTCGCCGTCTGCAGAAACAATAAGGGCCTGTTCGTTACCGGGCGAATTAATGGGGTAACCTATATTCTGGGCATGGCCCCAGCTTCCGTCGGTCTGGCGGCGGCTGTATTGTATATCGTCGCCGCCGATGCTCAGGTGCCCTGCCGAAACAAAGTACAGGGTCTGGTTATCGGGATGTATAAAAGGAAACTGGTCGTTTTCGGGGGTATTGATTTTTGGCCCCAGGTTCTCGGCCGGCCCGAAGGTGCCGTCGGGTTGGCGTTCGCTTTTGTAAATGTCCATTTTACCATAGCCCCCGGCCCGGTTGCTTACAAAATACAGGGTTTTACCATCCGAAGAGAACGAAGGCTGCGACTCCCAGGCTCCGCTGTTTACGGGTGCTCCCACATTTCGGGGGTTGCCCCAGGCATTACCGCTGCGTTCGCTCACATAAATATCGCAGCGCCCCAGTCCGTCGGGACGTTCGCAGGCGGCAAAGAACATATAACGTCCGTCGGGAGTAATAAAGGGTGTGCCTTCGTTGCAGCCCGAGTTAAGCGGAGGGCCTGCATTTATGGCTCGTGTCCACTCGTTTTTTTCGTCGCGGGTACTAAAGTAAAAGTCTTCGTACAAGCCATTACGGCCGGGGCAGGTAGGCGTTTGCACCGGAGGTTCTGTACGGCAGAAAATAAGGCGTTGCCCGTCTACGCTCAGTGCCGGGTGATAGTCGTTGTATTTGGTATTGATATTGGGGCCGGCATTTTCGGGATTATAAGGCACGGGGTTCTTTACCAGCAGGGCCAGCAGTTTACTTTCGGCAATTCCGCGGCGGGCGGCAGGAAAATCGGTTGTGTCGGTCGTATACTTTTCCAGGAAGATGCGGTAGTATTTTTCAGCTTCTTCGTAATATCCGTTCTTTTTATCCAGATCGGCTGCCACTTTGTATCCGTATGTAAAATTCCGGTCGTTGTAGTGCAGCCCCAGTTTCAGGTAGGTGCTTCCTTCTTTTTCGCGTCCCGTTTCAATCAGTATCTGGCTCAGCACAAAATAGGCTTCGGCAAAGGCTGTATCCATCTGTATGGCATTGCGGAAGCTGTTTTCGGCCTTAAGTGACTGTCCGCTCCGGTAATAGGCATCGCCGGCCTCGTAGTACTGTATGGCTTTTTTGTTTTTGGTGCTGAAGTCGCCGTTCTTCTGTGCGGCACAGCGGCTGTGTAAACCGGTCCACATGCCCAGCAGCAGAAATATAGAAAGGAGTCGTTTCATCTACGGTATATTAATGTATTTATGTGTTTGTAAAGACAGAGTCCAGCGCGGGTTTTGCTTTATATAGTCTATGATAAGCGGCAGCATTTCGGCTGCTTTGCCCCATTCGGGCTGCAGATACAGACGGCAGGCCGCGTTTACCAGTGCAGCATGTTCTTCGGCCCAGGCAAAGTCGCTTTTATTGTATACAATTATTTTAAGTTCGTGGGCAAGGTCATATACGTCGGGGTGCGGAGCCTTGAATTTTTTCGGCGAAAAGCATATCCAGTCCCAGCTTCCACTCATAAGGTGGGCCCCGGAGGTTTCTATATAGGTACTTATGCCGGCCTGCTGCAGGGAGCGGGTAAGTACATCCAGGTTGTGCATAAGTGGTTCGCCGCCGGTAATAACGGCATGTGCTGCTCCTGCATCCAGAGCCCAGGCTGTAATTGTGCTTACATCGTATGCCGGGTGCAGATCAGCATCCCAGCTTTCTTTTACATCGCACCAGAAACAACCTACGTCGCAGCCTCCCAAACGTATAAAATAGCAGGGCCTGCCGCTGTTAAAGCCTTCGCCCTGTATGGTGTAAAAGTGTTCCATAACGGGAAGCCGTTGCTGTACGGACTGTCCGCTTTCTGTTTCTGTCATTCTGTTCTAAATATACAACGAAGTTCGTAAATCTCTTATTGCAGCGCATGAACTTTTTCGAGGCAGTATCGGATAAGCCGGTCGATGGTTTCGTCGGCTTTGGTGGAAAAAGTACCTGCTTCCCGGTTGGCTACAATGGCCGACATACTGCAGGCCTGGTGTCCGAGCAGGCGGCTGAGGCCGTAAATGCCGGCTGTTTCCATTTCGAAATTGGTTATCTGCAGGCCGTTCCAGCTTAGGTTACGGTAGCGGTCTATAAGGTCGGGATAGGCCAGGTTATAGCGCAGGGCACGTCCCTGCGGGGCATAAAAACCGGGTGCTGTAACGGTAATTCCGCGTACGGCCTCTGTTCCCAATGCATGCAGCAGACTACTCCCGGCACTTACAGCATAGGGTGCAGCCAGTTTTTCGGGGTAGGCAGTTTGTGCGATAAATGCTTCCTGTAAAGATATCTCCGTTTCTGAGGCACTGAAATCGTAATAATTCAGCAGTCCGTCGCTGCCTATGGCATATTCCGAGGCAACAAAGGCATCTACGGGAATCTGTTTGTGCAGCGAGCCGGATGTGCCTATGCGTACAATCTGCAGCGAACGGGTCTCTTCCCTGGGCATACGTTGGGCCAGATCTATATTACAGAGTGTATCGAGTTCGTTCAGTACAATGTCGATATTATCGGTACCTATGCCGGTAGACAGCACCGAATAACGTTTGCCGCCGATTTCGCCGGTATGTGTTACAAATTCGCGGTGCTGACGCACAATATCAACGCGATCGAAGTATTTCGATACCTTTGCTACCCGATCCGGATCGCCTACGAAAAAGACCACAGGGGCCAGTTCTTCGGGCAGGAGGTCCAGGTGATACACCGCTCCGCGGGAATTAAGAATGAGTTCGGAGGCCTGAAGCATTTTTATGATTATTTTTGCCAAAATTAAAAAATACCAGTAATATTACCCGACTCCCTTATGTAGCGGGAAAGGCTAAACGCATTTTTAAACACGAATAACCATAAATTAACCTACAAACTGCATGAAAAACCTGATTGTTGTTCCGCTCGATTTCGACGAACAGTCGATGATTGCCCTTGAACAGGGGGCCAATGTGGCCGAAGTACTACAGAGCGATATTATATTGCTGCATGTAAGCGATGAGCCCGGTAAATCGGCCTCTGCCAAAGCTTACCATGAAGAAAAAGAGGCCGAAACGCGCGAAAAACTGGATGTGATCGCCCGTAACCTGGCCACAGAATCGGGTTTGAAAGTGAGTTACGAAATACGTTACGGTAAAGTATACCGCGAAATATGCGATTTTGGCGAAGAAAAAGAAGCTTCGCTTATTGTTATGGGCTGTAACAGTTACCGCGGCCTGAAGCGCTTTATCGGCTCCAATGCCCTGCGTGTGGTGCGCGAGAGCAAAACACCGGTAATAACCATTAAAGGTAAATCGCACCGCAAGGGATGCGAACGCATACTGCTGCCGCTCGATCTTACGAAGGAAACCCGCGAAAAAGTTACCCGTGCCCTCGACTTTGCCCGTGCCTACGGTTCCGAAATATTTGTGATGAGCGTTCGGGAAAGTGATAAGTTCGATATGAGCGCCCTTACCCGCCAGATGAACCAGGTACAGCGCTTTATCGAAGACCACGGTGTAAAGATAAAAACGGAGTTTGTGGAGAAAAAAGGTTCGGTGGCCGAAACCATTATCGAATATGGTAAGCAGAACGAAATTGACCTTATTATGATTATGACCCAGCAGGAGCAGGATATTACCGAACTCTTTATAGGTTCGCAGGCTCAGGAGCTGATTAATAAATCGGAGATACCGGTACTGAGTGTAATACCACGCACCACCGAAAGTAACGCCGGATCGGTAATTTTTTCGTAAACAGACATGAAAGTATCGGCATCGGTATTCAGTAACCCCGACCTTCCCCTGCAACAGGTAGTAAAAGCCCTGGATGCCTGCAGGACAGATATGTTGCATGTTGACTGCAACGACGATCCCGGGGTATTCGATACCATAGCCGAAATACGTTCGTACAGCGATACACCGGTAGATCTGCACATTATTACCGAACGTCCGCAGATATACATACCCCTTATTGAGCAATACCGACCGGAGTACGTGCAGTTTCAGTTCGAGCAGCTGCCTGCAGGCTTCGAACACCCCGTGTTCGAGCACAGCAAAACGGGTCTGGGTATTGTATCAGAAACCGACTGGCACCGGTTTGCACCTTATGCAGCGTTTTGCCGGCATATATTGTTTATGGCTACCACACCCGGTAAGAGCGGTGGTAAGTTCAATACAGACAATTTCGGACGTATACGGGCTTTTAAAAAAGAGTTTCCGGGTACCCGCATACATGTAGATGGGGGTGTAAATGGCGAAGTATCGTTTATCCTGCGCAGCCTGGGTGTTGACTGCATTATTTCGGGCTCCTTCCTGGTAAAGAACGAGAACCCGGCTATGGCTATGCTCGATCTGCTGCACCGCGAGATACATTCCGATTATAAAGTGGGCGATTTTATGATCGGCCCCGGCGAACTGCCGCTGATACCTCTTTCCGAAGCCGGTTTTTTCAGGGCAGTGGAAGTAATAGATGCTTACCGCTTTGGTTTTGTAATTTATACCGATGCCGGCGGACGGCTGGCCGGTATTACCACCAATGCCGATCTGCGCCGGGCACTGCTTAAGAACCGTTTTAACATGGAACAGATACCTGCAGCAGATTATATTAATCCCGATCCGTTTTTCTGCTACGAAAACGATAGTGTAAGCAGTATGCTGTCGAAAATTAAATCGGCACGTTTTCCTGTACTATATTTGCCGGTAATTGCTGCCGACCGTACCCTTACGGGTGCACTGGCATTTCAACAACTCATAAAAGGAGAATAAAACAATGGTTATTGAATTAAAAAAAGAAGTTAGCGCCGCACAGGCAGCCGAGCTGGGTGTACGTAACAAGTGTATCGTTTTTGAAGATAACGGTATCCAGGTGCTGGTGTCTGCTTCTTCGCTGAAAACGCTGCCCGCAGAGCTGGCTCCTTTTACAGAGGCCTGGTTTCCTACCAGCAGTGATATACAACTGGCATCTAAGGAATATCGCGCACAGCGCCGCGAAATTGACCTGGGTTTTGCCAGGATAGGAGGTACAAACCGTAATACGCTTATGATAACCGGCCCCTGTTCGGTAGAAAGCCTGGAACAGATAACCCAGAGCGCCGAACTGTGCGTATCGCTGGGTATAAAAGTACTGCGGGCCGGCTGCTATAAGCCCCGTACCTCGCCGTATTCGTTCCAGGGCCTGGGACTCGAAGGTCTGAAACTGCTGGCTCAGATGCGCGATAAATACGGGCTGCAGGTAATTACCGAAGTACGCGATGCATCGCATATCGACGATGTAATTGAATATACCGATATTATACAGGTGGGTGCCAAAGCAATGTACGACCAGGGTATTTTGCGCCGCTGCGGCCAAAGCCGTAAACCGGTACTGCTGAAACGCGGGTTCGGAAGTACACTGCAGGAATTTGTGCAGGCTGCCGAATTTGTGCTGAGTGGTGGTAACCCTAATGTAGTGCTTTGCGAACGGGGTATACGTACCTTTGAAACTAAAACCCGTTTTACGCTGGACCTGTGCGGAGTAGCCTATCTGAAGCAGTACACCAATCTGCCTGTGGTACTCGATCCCTCGCATGCTATGGGATATGCCTATGGTGTGCCCGATCTTACCCGCGCCTGTATGGCCATGGGCATCGACGGACTGCTGATCGAAACGCATCCCACACCGGCTACAGCCCTTTCCGATGCTTCGCAGCAGCTGAATCATGCCGAATATACGGCCCTGTATAACTCACTTAAACCCGTGGCAGCAGCCGTTGGTTATGAAATGGTTTAGCAAAAGCATCGCTGTTGTTGCTCTTTTACTGTGTGCGGCTAATACGGGCTGTAAGCAGTTTGATGAGCTGACGCAGTTCGATTATGTGCTCGAAAGTGAATGTACCGTGCCGGGAACCCTGGGCATACAAACACCCTTTAACATTCTTAGCCCCGAGATGCAGACGAATTACGAGGCTGTGTTCGAATCGGAAAATACGCGTAAAGATCTGGTGGAAGAAATCCGTCTGAAACAAATGACACTTACGCTTAAAAGTCCGGCAGGGGCTGATTTTAATTTCCTGAATAAAATTTATGTATACCTGAAGGATGCTTCGGGAGCAGAACAGATTATTGCGAAAAAAGAAGCAGTTCCCGCCGATGGGAGCAACAGTCTGGAGCTGGATGTGAACAGCAGCGATATTAAAGACCTGCTGATGCAGGATAAGGTACATTTAAAGGTAAGTACCACTACCGACGAGGTAATTACCCAGGATCATGTAATAGGGGTGCGATCGGTATTTTTCGTTGATGCCAAAATACTGGGGCAGTAATGCGGAAACCGGAAGAGTATATTCTGGAGCAGAAGAACGAGAACCAGCGTACCATGCTGCTTATGGCTTACGAAATTGTACGCTCTGTTTCTGAAAAGATTACGGTGCGCCTGTCGTTTGGGGTGCCTTTTTTTTATTACAACAAAGGTCTTTGCTACCTGAGTACAAAAAAGGACGGCAGGGTGTATATAGGGTTTATGCGCGGCAAGGCGATGGAAGACCCTGCAGGAATACTGGAGGCCGAAAACCGTAAGGTAATCCGCTCAATAAGCTTCCTTACGCCGGACGACGAAAAATTTGAACTGCTGGCCGATTATGTACGCCTGGCGATAGCTGCCGAGCCTGTAAAGGTGTTCAGCTTTCCGAAGCGGAAAAAGGACTCCGGAATTATTTAAGCCTTACGTAAACCAGCTTGTTTTTGCCGGATTCCCGTTCGTCGATCACAAAACTGTCGATACTTTTAATAAGGCTCAGCAGTTTGGTGTGTCCGTAATTGCGGGGGTCGAAATCGGGCTGGCGTTTCAGCAGCAGGTTACCCAGTTCGCCCAGGTATGCCCAGCCATTTTCGTCGGCGATGGCCGAAATACTGTCGCGCAGCAGTTTTAGCAGGGCCTTATCGGTTTGGTCGGGCTTTTTCTCAGCTTTTTTACGGGTATTTTTGCCTTTTGTGCTCTTGCTGCCATTACTTTCTGTGGCTTCGGGTTTTAATATTTCCAGGTAAATAAACTTATCGCAGGCCGCAATAAAGGGTTGCAGGGTCTTGCGTTCGCCTATGCCTATAACCTTCATTCCGGCTTCGCGCAGGCGGGTGGCCAGGCGTGTAAAATCGCTGTCGCTGGATACGATGCAGAAACCGTCTACCTTGCCGGTGTACAGTATATCCATCGCATCAATAATCATGGCACTGTCGGTAGCATTTTTGCCGCTGGTATAGCTGTATTGCTGTACAGGCGTAATGGCATTTTCGAGCAGTACCGATTTCCAGCCCGAAACGGTGGGCTTGGTCCAGTCGGCGTATATACGTTTAAAGGTAGGAGCGCCGTATTTGGCAATTTCGGCAAACATTTCCTTTACATTGGCGTAAGGTACGTTATCGGCATCGATCAGTACGGCCAGCCGCAGGTCCTGTATGGTATCGTTCAGCATGTTTGTGTTGTATTTGCAGGCACTTGTATAAAGTTCCTGATTTTATCAAAGATAAGATAAAAACGGCTTAGTGTTCATTCAGCCGCCAGGGCGGGTACAGGCGGTTTTCGCCGGCTTTGTACAGGATAAGCTGGTTCCCGCCCGGGTCTTTCAGCCGGGCTTCGCGCCACAGCCAGGGCTTATCTTCCGGGAATTCGTCGATGTGTATACCGCGCATCTGAAGCTGCTGAACAGTATTGTCCAGGTCGTCGTCTTCGAAATAAATCCATATTCCTTCTGCTGCATCGGTTCTGTCGCTTTTATGGAGCGAGAGTGTAGTTTGTCCGTCGGGACATACAAAACGGGCATAATGGGGCAGGGATCTTACAATAAGCTGCAGTCCGAGTTTTTCGTAAAAAGCGCTGGAAACTTCCACATCTGCTGCGGGCAGGGTTACCTGGTTCAGTCGCATATCTTTTTTTTGCAAAGATAGGCTCTTGATGCAGCATACCTGATACTTAGTACCTATCGTGTTATAGGTGCTGCTGGAACCATTGCAGGGTAAGGTTGCGCGATTCGGTAAGGTAGTTACCGCCCCAGGTATGCGAAGCTCCCTGCAATGCTTTAAAGTTATTGTTTACACCGGCAGAGTCGAGCATGGCCTGCATTTTAATGCCGTTCGAAAAAGGTACGAGTTCGTCGTTGGTAGCATAAATAAGCATAGACGGTACCGACTGTGCCTGTACATTCCAGTAAGGCGAGGCACTGCGGTAAGAGGCCGTATCGGCGGCAGACTGAAGGGTGCGGCCCATATAGGTCTGGAACAGGGCAGGGGCGGCAGCTATGGCCAGCTGATCGCTGTCGGTAAAATCTACAGGCCCGGCCCAGGAGGCGCAGGCCTTTATGCGGTTATCGCTGTTAAAGGCATATGAGGTAATAAGTGCCAGGTGACCGCCGGCACTGTGCCCTACAAGGCCGAAACGATCGGGTGCAACCTGCCATGTTTGCGATTTGGATGCGATAAAATCCACGGCTTTTTTTACATCTTCGGGTAAGGCCGGGTGGTATACCTGCTCCAGGTCGGAGGCAAAGCGGTAATTCATAGTAGCACAGGCAAAACCAGCATCGGCATACTGGTTAAATTCGCCGCTGAAAACGCTTTTGTCTCCACCTATCCAGGCACCGCCGTGTATAAAAATTACCACAGGCGTTTGCTGAGTACGGTTGGCGGGTAACATAATATCGAGCTGATTACGCTGGTGCGGGCCGTACGAAATAGAATACAAGGTTTGTTTTTTAGATGCATCCAGATGATCTTCCTGTTTGTAGCAGGAAGGCAGCAGCAACAGTAAAAACAGTGCTGATGCAGATAAAATATACTTTTTCATATACAACAGGAGGAATAGTGTCTTTAAGGAAATTCAGGCTCCGGGGCTGCCGTGTTCGTCGCTGCCTTGTCCGGCCGTATTGTTTCTGTGCATGTACTTCGACAGCATTTGCATCGATATTACCGAGCCGGGCAGAAAGAGCAGAACGGCACCGCCCAGCTTTTCGAGAGCCTGCCGGTCGGGCGCGGTATTGGCCGAGTAATCGGAGATAGCGGCAATAAGCAGCCAGGTGGCCCCTATCATAAGGCCGCTGCCAATGGTAAGCCCGGCTATACGGTTCAGGAAAAAGAACTGCAGAGCCAGCAGTGCAGGAATTACCAGGATAAGAATACGCTTATCGTCTTCGATGCAGATGTAGGCCAGTGCTGCAGCAAAGAGTATAAATTCGTGTATGCGTTGCCTGAAACGGAACATGATATACGGTTTTGTTTAAGATACCCCGGTTAATTTACTGTAAATATATAACGTTTATGTTACATATTTAGTATGCCGTGCCGTTCTTTCCTGTTCTGCATCAAAACCCTATCTTCTCTAATTAGGGGCGAAGTATAATACGCTCTTTATAGCGGCCGTTCTCAAATATCCAGCAAACGGCATAGGTGCCGGCGGCATCTCCGTTCAGGGCGTTCAGGTATAGCCGCTTAGTTCCGGGGTCGTAAACTGCCTGGGTATACCTATACAGGTTGGGCTCGAACAGGTTTTTCCAGGCAGAAGGTGGTACAGGTACCGGGCTGCTGCCTAACTGTACTTCTATGCTGCTGTACCGGGTAAGGGGCATACGGCCGTCGCTGCCATATATTTCCTGTCCGTCGATCTGGCTTATGTAATGGCTTCCCGTTCCTTCCTGCTCATATTTTAACTTGTGACCAGTGGCATTAAACGGTGCTGTTTTTATAAGTATATGCACCGAATCATTCCGGAAAGAGAGTGTAGTGGCCGAATGGATTTCCAGGGGAATGGCCTGCATGGAATCTAACCGGAGTATGCGGGAATTGTGCATCCAGCCGCAAGAATGGGTGCTGCCGTTTTTTATACGGGTTATAAAGAACCAGTTATTATCACCCTCATCATCGGCATAGAATAATTCGTTCTGCAGGATTGTATCTGTAACGGTAAAATTTTTGCCCGGGCCGCTGCGGATAAAGGTATACCCGTCCGGGTCCTGTATAACGGCAAACTGAGCATAAAGTGCGAGCGGAAAAAAGAGGAATACTGCGGTAAATAGTCTGGCCATTCTATAAAGATACAAAAAACTGTACAGATTCTGCGATAAATTAAGTGCTATTCAGCCAGTTTAGGAAAGCGAGCCACCAGTGCAAAGATGCATATGCCAAAACAGCCGATACAGGCAAAAGAAAGCCGCAGGCTACCTGTTTCGGCAATATAGCCAATAAAGGGCGGACCCAGCAGAAAGCCCAGGAAGCTTACCGAAGATACAATGGTAAGAGCTTCGCCCGGCGGAACACTTTTATTACGTCCGGCCAGGCTGTATACGATAGGTACAATGGCCGATACACCAAGGCCCACCATCATAAAGGCAATGGTGCAGGTAATGAGTGCGGGCATCAGTACGGCCAGGAAAAGTCCTGCCGATATAAGTATTCCTCCTGCCTGCATCAGTCGTTTGCGCCCTGTCCGGTCAATAATTTTATCTCCGGCAAAACGCCCGGCGGCCATCATAATCATAAAAGAGGTATAGCCCAGTACTACGAGCGATTCGGGTGCTTTTACCACGTCCTGGAAGTATACACCGCTCCAGTCGAACATAGCGCCTTCGGCGGCCATACTGCAAAAGCCGATTACACCCAGTACCAGCAGCTGCTTATCGGGTTTAAGGTAGCTGCGTTTTTTACGTACAGTACTGCTGCCGGTTTGTTTTACCTCGATAAGGTTGCGGTAGTTGAGCAGGATAAGCAGTAATACAAAGAGGGCCATGCCCCAGAAATGGATATAGGGCGAAATGCCCAGGTTGCTCATTAGCAGTCCGCCCAGTGCCCCGCTAAACCCGGCCAGACTCCACATACCGTGAAAGCCGTTCATAATAGCCCGTCCGTAAAGTTCTTCGGCATATACGGCCTGGGTGTTTACGGCAATATTACTGAGGTTGCTGAACAGGCCAAAGAGCATCAGCGACAATGCCAGCTGCCAGGCATGAGTGGCCAGGCCCATATTGGTAAGGGCCAGTGCGTAAAGGCTTAGTGCACTTATAAGTACCCGCTTACTGCCGAAACGGGTAACCAGTCTGCCCGAAAATGGCATAATAATAAGCTGCCCCAGCGGCAGTGCAAATAACAGGGTGCCTAAGGCTGCGTCGCTCAGGTGCAGCGAATTTTTAATATCGGGTATACGGCTGGCCCAGGTTGCAAAGCAGATACCCATGCCAAAAAAGAACAGTGATACGGAAATGCGTATACGCCGTTTGTGTGGCTGGTAATTATGCCGGAAAATATGTGCTGAGGCCGCTGCGGTTTTCACGATGCGGCAAAAGTACTCCGAAATTGCCGTAAACGGAATGGTATATGTTAACGATACCGGCTGCAATATGATCCTTTGTGTATTTTTATGCCCGGATTACCGGATGTATGACGGACTGGATAACGGAAACGCAGGAACTATACACTGTGGAAAACAATGAGTTGTATTGTATCCGCAAAGGGAATGCCGGGCAGGAGCCTGTACTGGTATTTTTGCATGAGTCGCTGGGAAGTGCCGCCCAGTGGCGCGATTTTCCGGATATGCTGGCGAGAGCCTGCGGGTGCGGATTGCTGGTATACGACCGGCAGGGCTACGGAAAGGCCGGACCTATGCACAGTATTCAGCGGCCCTTAGATTACCTGGAGCAGGAGGCCTTTATACTGAAGCGCCTGCTGGAACAGCTGAACATACAGGAAGCTATCCTGTTCGGGCACAGCGACGGAGCTTCCATTGCGCTTATTGCGGCGGCCCTGTATCCGCAACGTATCAGGGCTGTGATATCCGAAGCGGCTCATATTTACGTGGAAGAAATTACCCTGCAGGGAATACAGGCTGCAAAGCGGCTTTACGACAGCAGCGATCTGAAACCGCGCCTGCAAAAGTATCACGGCGATAAAACCGATGCCGTTTTCAGGTCCTGGTATCAAACCTGGACAAGTGCAGGTTTCCGGAACTGGAATATCGAACATCTGCTGCCGCGCATACAATGCCCGCTGCTGGTAATGCAGGGCGATGCCGATGCTTACGGAACCCTGCAGCAGGTTTGGGATATTGTAAAAGGAACGGGAGCAGGGGCCGAAGCTTGTATCATACCGGGAGCCGGCCATACGCCGCATAAGGAGGTGCTGAAAGTGACCTTTGAGAAGGCAAATGCTTTTATAAAGAATTTGTTGCAGACCTAGTATCCTTATCTTCTCCATTCATTGCCACAAAAATTTGCTGTGTAATTCGTGGGGGAAAAACACTGCATTTTTTCCATATATCCTCTGTAATCCCGATCTTTTTAAGATGGGATTTTACGCTTCCGGTAAGTATTTTGTAATCTGATTCACATGCTATAAAAATCCCCTTTTTATTAAGCACTAGTGTTTTGTCTTTTCCAAAGAAATTAAGAATATTCTCATATTCTTCAGATGTTAAGAATCTCTTGCTTTTCCATTCAAATGGACTTATTTCAGGATGAAAATGTTTAATCCAGTTTGCAAGAGTCGGTTTAGATATAGTGTAGTATCGAGCCAAGTCGTTTTTGGTTCTTTTCTCATTCCGCTTGTTTCTTTTCTTGAAATTGAAGAAAATAATGAAGCAAACGATAGCAATGCTAATCAGTATAGCAATAGTGTTTTGAAAATCTTTGTTTGTCATTTTTATAAAATTTAAGGCAAAATTATCAAGCTTTAAAATCAATGGCTAAACTGTTTGCAATAGCTTTCTTAATTAAGAGTTTTTAAATTCAGGGCTTCGTTTTTTCGATCTTTTTGTGCGTTTCCAGGTATGTTGACAAGGCTGCCGAGCCATACCAGGGCAGGTATTCGGCGCTGAGGTAATTCTGCATAATGGCTGTATCGCCCTTCATCAGTTCCTTGGCTTCTTCCGGTGTTTTTACATCCAGTATAAAAATGCCGCGGTATGCACTGTCGTTCTTTCCTGTGGGTCCGGCCACAACCAGTTTGCCTTCGTCTGCCAGCTTCTGAATATTTTCCATATGGCCCTTAAAGGCTTCCTGCCTGGCGGTTTTGTCAGTTTCGCCGGCGGTGCCCGATTTTAGTATAACCAGCGTGTACAGCTTCATACCATATTCGTCGGCACCGAGCTTTTGGGCCAGCTCGGGGTCGTAATCAGGGTTTGTGTTCTGTGCATTTATATACAGGCTAAAAGCGCCCAGACCCATTAGCAGAAGAGCTTTTTTCATTGGATTTTAGCTTTTTACATTCTTTTCGTACAGGGCTATCCAGTCCTGCATACTCATTTTGCGCAGCAGCTGTGCGATCAGCTCAAAAGGGATCTGTTCCGGTTTTTTAAAGCGGATACAGCTTTTACCCATATCCAGTTTTGTTTTGGAATGTTTCGGGTATTCGGCAGTGAACCACTCCAGCAGCTCGGGACTGGCATACAGCCCCATGTGGTACAGTGCCACGAAATTTTTTTGCGAGGCAATGTTCAGGAAGGGCAGAGGCAGTTTAGGGTCGCAGTGGTACCCGGCCGGGTAGGCCGAATGGGGTACTACATACCCGATCATACCATAGTTTATACACTCTTCGAAACCCGGCGGCAGATTTCCGAGAATGGTCTGGCGGAGCTGCTGCATAGGAGCCTTGCGTTCTTCCGGCAAGGCATCTATATATAGATCGGCGCTTGTTGCTTTTACCTGCATATACAATAGAATTTGCTTTTCAAATGTACATTTTTCAGGCTATTCTTAAGCGATACCTGTAATATATAAATGCAGGGTTTTGTGTAAGCGGCGGCAGGGCCTGTTTATATGCCTGCTGAACTAAAAAACGGGCATGGCCCTGCTGAAAGGCCATACCCGTTTTGTTACCTGTAAGAAACGAAACGCTTATTTTATTTGTTTGGTTTCCAGTGGTTTGCCAAAAAGGCGGTCGATGTTGCTTACGGTAAGCACTTTTTCGGCGAGGAAAGAGGCCGGTTTAATGCGTACTCCTTTATCTAAGGAAACAACAAAGCTCTTCTGAATTTCTGTTTTTCCCTGGCGGGCGTGGATGTTAACCGTTACATTGGTTTGAGCTCCCATGTTTTTTATCTCTATTCCGCCCAGACCGGGTTTCAGGTTCAGTTCCATGCCGGCAGAAGCACTCAGCGGAAGGTTATCTACCCGTATGTGAACAAAGTCGCCTTTAACACTGAGCTGGTTGTGCATTTCGATACTGGCATTTTTTACACGGGCCGAGTCCATTTTAACCGTACAGTGCTGTGTACCGAGGTTGCGGATTTCGATCTGGTGTTTTTCGCCATTATTCAGCGGTGTTTTTACTTTTATGCTGCTGAGCCCGGTTTTTACTATATACTCCAGCTGTCCGTTGCGCGAGCCTTTAACCTGGTGCACAAAATTGCGGCGGTCGTTGCCTGCGCTAATTTTCTGCAGTTCGGTAGTAATTTTGGGCGGTAATACCTGCAGGGTGTCGGGGTCGTTCAGCACATGAAAAGCTGTACGTCCGTCGAGCACGGCTTTTACGTTGTTGTTGAGGTTGCCGGTATTCTGCAGGGGAACCATAATCATACTGCCTGCACTAAAGTGTATAGGCTGGTTTATGAGGGCGGCCGTAGCAGATGTTACCTGGTCGGTAGCCGATTTTTCGCTGCGGATAAGTAAATTACCCCGCTTAATACCTGTCTGAACCCCGTTGTATTTTACAAAGAACTCGCTGGGCTGCAATCCGTTGCGTAGCATGGCAGCGGCGCGTTCGCCAAAGGCATCCAGGTCGTTTCCTGCGGCATCATTAATGGCAACGGTTTCTGCATCGTCGGCCAGTATAATAAGTGTACCGGCCAGCAGCAGCAGCAAGGCTTCCCATAGTGGCGTACGCGGACGTTTGTCGAGTATGGAATAGGGCATATAATGCAGTCTTCCGCCAGACCAGGCTCCTCCTGAGTAGGTTTTGCTACCCATATAGCGGAAGGTATTATTGTCCGGATCGATCGTAAGCTCTTTCAGCTGACCGGGGAAATTGGGGTCGCATATGCTTATGCGCCAGGGTTTAGAGCTGTCGTCCCATTTTACAGGCATTATACAGTGCGGAGCCCCTGAAAAATCGGCATTCTGAGCGATGCATAACAGCGGGTTATTATTGGCATTGAATGCACGCCGGGTTTTGATGAATACGTCTTTGGGATCGTGTGTGTTACCCGAAACAAACTGGCCCAGAAACCACCATATAGGTTCGGCACCCACCTGGTATGCATGTTTTATGTTTATCTCGTTACGCACCAGTTCCCAGTCCTGGTAGTTGTTGAGCGGCATACCGAACAGACTGCGGTTTTTACGTGCATATACACCTTCGAGCGACATACCAAAACAGTTACCACCGTCGGCTATCTTCTTCACTACGGCATCGTAAAAGATATTCTGCAGGCCGTCGGTAATGTCCCACCATTCGGTTTCGCTGTCTACATCGCGGAATGCACTGGCATATTGCGCTCTGGTAAGGTTTGGAGTGCTGCGGTTTGCCATAGCCCACCATTTCTGGGGTTCGCTGAGGCTGCTGATATCTACTTTGGGTTTAACAGACCAGGTAAGCGAAATAATTTTATCGAAAGAGACATTATATATGCCGCTGTTTTCGGCCAGTCCCCAGGCATTGGCTGCATTCAGTACTTTGGTATACTGCCCCAGGTGATCGTCGGCTGTGGGCGAATCGTCGTCCCAGATATCCAGCGAAAGGGTAATCTTTTTGCTGGCAGCATTGGGCACAATGGTAACAGGTATCAGGTAATTTACATTTACAACATTTTTATCGCTCCAGGAGCCGGATGAAGGACGTCTTTCGCTGTGCAGCGATGTGTTGCCGTCGAGCACCTGGAGTTTTTTTATGTACATGTCGTTTTGGCCCATCAGGAATCCTTCGTTTTCTTTCGAATGAAGCCGGCCTATCCATATCTGGAAGGGCAGGGCTACCTGTATGCCGCTGTAGCTTCCGTACCAGAGAATACTGCCGTTTTTAAACGTGTTCATACGACCTGTGCCTGAGTACGAGGGAATATTTATTTCGTTAGATGTGGGAAAACCCAGTTCGCCCAGGGGCCCGTTCAGATCTTTGTATTTACGAAGTATGTCGCCGTGTACCTCAAAGGCACCGGTACCGCTGCTCCAGTAAAATATGCAGGACTCAAACTCGGAGCATTTACCAATAATGGTATTTCCGCGTTTTATGTCGTTTTCGTTACTTACCGGGAAACCCCACTGGCCAATACCGCCCGACGAGAGAAAGCTGCTGAGAATATCGCCGTGTACTTCGCGGGCATTAGGTGCTCCGTTTTTGTAGTACATACGGCAGCCCTGGAATTCCTGCTCCAGTCCGCCGCTGATAACTTTCTGCACTTTGGTGGGGAACCCCCAGGTTTTCGATTCGCCTGTAAATTCGTATTCCAGGTAAATTTTATCCAGTACAGGTATGGCACCGGTAGTGCCCGACCAGTATATGGCTCCCTGGCTGAACAGGTTCTTTTTACCGCCGGCTTTGGTGGTATTGATCTCGTCGCTTACCAGGTATCCCAGGTCGTTTTTTTTGGTATAGGCATTGTAAGCCTGGAATATAGCGCCGTGCATTTCGAGTGCTGTACCCAGGGTATGATGATACATAACGGCGCAGTTGCTGTAGAACTGGGTAAAGGCACCGGTAGTAAGGTTGTATTCTGTTTTACCGCTGCGTTCGCCTACCGCATAGGTTTTGCGCAGTTCTTCGGTTTTGTAGGTAATGGCCCATTCCGACTGACTGCGTTTTTCGTCGAGTTTACTTTCCAGTTCGGCAGGTATGCCAGAATACAGACGGAATGCAGCCAGCAGACCGTTAAAGTGGTTGCGGGCTCCGTCGGTCCAGGTGCCCAGGTACAGGTTATTACCGCTCAGTTTTTCGATGGTGCCATTCGGAAAGGCATGTACCGATATAAGATCGTTGTCGATAAAAAGTGCGGCTGTGTCCAGATCGTAAGCCAGTGTAGCCGTGTACCATTTGTTGGTCTGCAGGGTCTTTTTAAAGAGTGTGTCAGGACCTCTCCAGCCGTGGTTTTTGGTCATAACGGTAGTTACCAGCTCAAAGGTTGTGGCTGTTTTTCCCTTGTCCAGGAAAAGGGCAAAAGGAAGAGAGGTGCATTCGGCCAGGTTTTGCCGGGCTTTTACTTCGCCGCTTGCATTAAACACCACCTGTATGCAAAAACGCTTCAGGTCGGGAACGAGGCCGCTCAGGTTACACACAGCCTTGCCCGTGGTGCCCAGGTTAAGGGCTGCGGGAAAGTTGCCGATACTGGTTTGCCCGGGTCCGTTTGTTACAGTGCAGCCGGTAAATGTTGTCCCGAAGCTGCCGTTCGGGTTCGCTACGCTGACTTTGTCCAGCGTGTAGTCGATCAATAACTTAGTCATAAGTTTTGGTAATTATAATTTCCTACTCGTAAGGCTTTTCGGAATCGCCCCGTTTTTGTGCATGGTCTCTGGACTCCACGTTAAAAAAGGATAATAGTATTCCATCCCTATACGTAGTATAAGGTTCGTTTTTTGCGTATATGCTTAAGAGATGCTTTCCGGATTAGCCGGGAAGCAAAAATTCTCCGGTACAAATTACCGGGGATGTGTATACGTATAAATATGGGATATGAGTGTACGCGGCCGCTGAAGGCCCTTTGTAAAGCAGGGTTTTCATAATAAAGGTTGTTTTGTTACAGCTGCAATTTTAATACATGCTTTTTTTACCTGCAAGAAAAACCAAAATAGTTTTTGGCTAAAATATAGTATATCTGTGACATGAAATGCTTTTTTCAGAACTGTAAAGTCGCGTAGTTTAAGGCTTTCGGGCGGTTCAGGGGCAGTTCACTATTTCTTCTGTAACACCGTTTTTCTGCAGCAGCTGTAAACCGCGTATACTATACAAACTGTCGCAACTCTGAATAAGTACACGGCTGTTTTTCATCAGCACTTTGCCTTCTATTGCGTATACAGGGCAGGGTTTTTCGCGGGGAGAACTGTCGTTAAAATTTACGTCCGCATCTTTAAGCCAGTTATGGAACGAGGCGGTATCCATACCAAAATGCCGCAGGTAACAAAGCGTAGTGCTATCGGCAGGTTGTGCCCGGCCCAGTTGTTCCAGTACGCGGCCTTCGGGCCATACGGCGGGTAATGCTCTTTTGCCGAAGAAAAGATATACGGCTATAAATCCAAGGCCAACGCCTGCAATATAAAAGGTTAAGCGACGAATGAATTTGCTTTTGTTCATGTAACGGTTAAAAAGCTGCCATAAGCAGGTTCAGATCTGTGAAAGGGATATTGTACATATCGCCGAAATGTTTGTTGGTAAGGGTTCCCCGGAATATATATACTCCGTGGCGTGCGCCGGTTTCGTTTTTGAGTGTGTTTTCGAGCCCGCCTTCTTCGCCCATACGCAGCAGGAAAGGCCCCATAATATTGCTGAGCGCCATAGAGGCTGTGTGTGCCACGCGCGATGGAATATTGGGAACACAGTAATGGGTAACGCCCAGTTTGCTGAAAGTAGGATTGGCATGGTCGGTAGGACTTGAGGTTTCGAATACACCACCCTGGTCTATGGATACATCGATAATTACCGATCCGAATTTCATTTCGCTTACCATTTGCTCGCTTACCACGCAGGGGGTACGCCCTTCGGGAGCGCGCAGGGCGCCTATAACCACATCGGCGGTTTTAACGGCCTCGGCCAGTTCTTTGGGGGTTATAAGACAGGTATAGATGCGTGTACCCAGCTGATCCTGGATGCGGCGCAAACGATGCACCGATGTATCGAAAACCTTAACATAAGCTCCCAGTCCCAGGGCTGCCCTTGCGGCAAATTCGCCAACAGTACCCGCTCCTATAATTACCACACTGGTTGGCGGTACACCCGATATGCCTCCCAGTATAAGGCCTTTACCTTTAGTGGCATTACTGAGGTATTCGCCTGCAATAAGTATGGAGGCACTACCTGCAATTTCGCTCATGCTGCGCACTACAGGAAAAACATCGTCGTTGTCTTTCATATAGTTAAATGCAATGGCATTTACCTTTTTCTGCATCAGTCCCCGTATAATGCTTTCGCAGCGGTTGGTGAGCTGTATGGCCGATATAATGGTCTGGCCCGGATGCATCAGAACCAGTTCTTCTTCGGTAGGCGGCGATATTTTTAGTATGGTATCGGCTTTGTATACATCTTCGCGGCCATATACAATACGTGCGCCGGCCTCGCTCAGATCCTGATCCTTAAAACCGGCTGCCGCCCCGGCATTGGTCTCTACCAGTATGGTATGACCGTTGGCCGTAAGATAAGAGATGGCATCCGGCACCAGTGCAATGCGGTTTTCTTTAAAAGAAGTTTCCTTAGGGATGCCGATGGTGGCACTTTTAAATGCCCTGCCCGTTTCCAGCATCTCTTCGCGGGGAAGAAGCACAGAGCTTGTCTTGAACGATTTTGAGCTACCCGTTTGAAGCATATTACAGTACGATACTTGTGGAAGTTTGTAAAGCGGCACGGCCGGCCTTTCTGTAGGCACATATACAGGCCTCTGCCCGCATGCTGCGTAAAGTAAGGAACGGTTGTTTCATGAAATGTGCTGCTTAATAATGTTGTGTAAAGGTAAGTATTCTCCGGCTCTCCTCTATGCGGAAACTGATTTTTATATGCGGCTCGCCATACAAAAGCCCGCCGGCCTTCTCCGGCCATTCAACAAAACAGGGAAAGCCAGAGTCGAGATAATCGTATATGCCCAGGTCTTCAGCCTCAGCAGCATCCTGCAGGCGGTACAGATCGAAATGATACAGGGGTTGCCCGCCGGCATCGCGGTATTCGTTTACCAGGGCATAGGTAGGACTGCTTACCGCATCGTCCGAACCCAGGCAACTGCACACTTCTTTTATAAAAGTGGTTTTGCCAGCACCCATTTCGCCTTCGAGTAATACCAGCCGGCATTCGCTGAGTAAACTCAGCAGCTGGCTTGCTGGTATGCGGAGCTCCCCTGTGTTTTGCACACTAAATTCCATAGGGCAAAGTTTAGCATTTTCAGTTTAACGGCAAAGCCGCCGTATAACAGCATATTAAATTTTAATATTTTCAGAATATTTTGAAAGTTTGAAAATATGCCATAGTTTTGTTTCAGAAAAAATTGAAAGATATGAAAGATTCTTCTTCGCATCGTTTTGCTTTTCTTTCGGCCGCCTGGCTTTACCTGATGCTTATTCCCACGCTGGTTTTTATATGGCAGTGTATTACACCCGGCAATCTGCTGTTTTCTCTTTTGCTCTTCTGGCTTACGATATGCCTCGGGCATTCGGTGGGGCTGCACCGTGGGCTTATCCACGGCAGCTATACCACTTCGCGCTGCTTCCGTAATATATTGCTGTACCTGTTTGTGCATTCGGGGCTGGGTAATATACTAAGCTGGACGCGTTCGCATTACATGCGCGATTACTGGCAGAATCAGCCGCAATGTCCGCCCTGGTTTGGGTATAACCATAGTATGTTAAAGGATTACTGGTGGAACCTGCATACCCAATATACAGATGCCGGAATGGAAAAATACCAGATCCCGGATTATGCTTCCGATCCTTTTATCCGCCACCTGGCCCGATACGGCCGCCTGCATGTACTGGCTGCCTGTGTGCTTATCTGGTTCTTCCTGGGCTGGCAAACTATGCTGGTGCTGTACCCGGCGCGTATTTCCGCCAGCATCCTGGGCCACTGGTTTGTAGGGTATATAACGCATACCCGCGGCAAAAAGCGCTGGCATATACGGGGTGCTTCGGTGCAGGGCACCAATCAGTGGCTGCTGGGACTGATCTCTTTCGGGGAGGGATTCCATAATAACCACCATGCCTTTCCGGCTTCGGCACGTATGGGTATCCGTTTTTACGAGATCGACCTGGGCTGGTATGCCCTGCTTTTTTTCAGGGCCTGCGGACTGGTGCAGAACCTGAAGGGTGCCACCGCAGAAACCCTGAAACCTTCGGCCGTAAAAAGCGAGGGATTTATTGCGGGTTCAGAAAGCCGTATACTTTAAACTGGACACCGAGTCCGAAAAGTCCGCCCAACTGGCGGTAAGGCCGGAACGATTCATATTCGGCAGATGCAGAGCCATACCCCGGCTTGGACCAGTAATCTCTGCTGCCCGATTGTATAGCAATCCCGCCCTCTGCATACAGGCCTGTAATACGCCTGGGGCCTACATAGAGGCTGGCGCGGAAGCTAAACGAGTAGAGGTTGGCAAGGATCACACTTTTATGCTGTACCGCAGCCTGGACGCCGGGTGCATAGCGGATCATGCCTCTGAGGTTGGCATAACCCGTAAGAAAACTATAGGTAAAACGGCGTGACCAGGAACTATAAGAAATGCCGGTATGTACCCCGAATCCTCTGTAATTAAACAGATCTGCAAACAGTACGGACTCATAGCGCCAGTCTCTGTCGGGGTCGGGTACCGAGCCGCCTACGCCTATCCGGAAGCGGTAACTGAAACCGGCATGTATAAACAGGTTCCGGTATACATTTACAGGAAAGCGTATCTCGGCTTCGGGCCGGTTCAGCAGCGTATAACCGACACTTACTTCGGGTTTATACTTCGGATTTTCCTGTGTGTAGCCTGTTCTTATGAGTAAAAACAGAATAGCAATATAAATGGATGCACGGGCCGCTGCTTGCATAGATATAAATATGTCTGGATCGAGAATAAATATACTCAATAATCCTCAGTATGCATTTCAGTTTTGGCTGCTGTTTTTTTAATTAAGAATAAATGATCTGATGTCAAAGGAATTAGAAGCGGAGCGTTTGTATGGTATTGAGTGGTACAGCCGGGGATAAAGCAGCTGAAACGTGCGGCTGTACCGGGCGGTATGGCAGCACGAAAAAGTACCGGAAAATTTTTTCCGGAATTGAAAGTAAATCGTATCTTTGCCGCCCAATTTCCTGTTTTATGCGCAGAAAAAGTGAGTTCCTGATTGAGTTTGAAGGCTTGAAGTACGGAGCCCACCTGTATGAATGGGAAATAGGTACGGAGTTCTTTGAACAATATGGCGAGGTAGATGCTCAGCAGCCGTCGTTCCGGGTACATATGGAGCTTTTTAAAGATACCGTTATGATGGTACTTAAGCTTCGTATCGAAGGCACGGGACAGTACGACTGCGATCTGTGTCTTAATCCTCTGTTGCGCAGGTTTAGTCTGGAGCATTCCCTGGTGGTAAAGCCCGGGGGCGATGAAGAAGATGCGGACGACGATATTCTGGTATTACCCAAAAATGCCTATGAGCTCGATATGTCTGATGTGATTTATCAGCTCATAAAAGTTGCCGAACCGGTAAAGCGCAGCTGCGATACAGCGGAGCCGCTGGCTGAATGCGAGAAGGAATTCATGCAGCAGTACCTGGCTACCGAGGTGGAAGAGCAGCCGGCAGCAGAGGAAGAAGCTGAAGATGAGCCAGAAGCCGATCCGCGCTGGGAAGCCCTGCGCAAGTTCAAGGAAAATCCGGATAAATAATTAATTTTGTAACGATCAATTAAAAACAGATAGTCATGCCAAATCCAAAACGCAGACACTCGAGTACACGCCGCGACAAAAGACGTACACACTATAAAGCTGTAGCGCCTACTTTGTCAACCTGTCCAACTACCGGTACCGTACACCGCCGCCACCGTGCCTATATGGTGGAAGGAAACCTGTACTATAACGGTAAACTGGTGGTTGAAGCTAAGCAGGAAGCTTAATGACTAAGATTAATATTGGTCTGGATATAGCCGGAGGAGATTTTGCCCCACAATGTAATTTTGATGGGGTTAAGCTCATTTTAGATCAATTGGGAAACAGGGTGCAGCTAACCCTTATAGGGGACGAGGCTGTAATACGCGAAGGGCTGGCCGCAGGCAATATACCTGCGGATGCGGTTCAGGTGTTCCATGCTCCCGAAGTGATTGAGATGGGCGATTCTCCTATGCGGGCCTTAGCCACCAAGCCGAACAACAGTATTTCGGCGGGGCTGGGTTTGCTGAAAGCCGGTAAGATCGACGGATTTGCCTCTGCGGGTAACACCGGTGCCATTTTTGGTGCTGCGGTGGTTGCCCTGGGTACCGTTATCGAAAATATCCGGCCATGTATGATGGCGTTTGCTCCCCGCCAGGACGTAAAAGACGCCATTATACTGGATATAGGTGCCAGTGCCGATAGCAAGCCTGAGAACCTGTACCAGTTTGCCATACTCGGGCATACTTTTTACAAGTATATTATGGGAGAAGAAAATCCCAGAACCGGCCTTATAAATATAGGGGAGGAACCCGAAAAAGGGAATGAAGTGGTAAAGGCCGCTTATAAACTTATGGCAGACAGCACCGATTTTAATTTTATCGGAAACGTAGAAGGCAACGAGCTGTTCGGTAATAAGGCCGATGTGCTGGTTTGCAACGGGTTTACCGGTAATGTGGTGCTTAAATTATGCGAAGGCTGGTATAAAACCTGCCGCCGTTTCGGACTGAAGAACGATTACCTGGAAAAATTCAATTTCGAGAACCAAGGTGGTTCCCCGGTACTGGGGATTAATGGTTCGGTGGTAATTGGCCATGGAATTTCTAATGGTAAGGCCATAATGAATATGGTAAAATTAACCGCCGAAATTGTGGAAAATAAGCTACCTTGGCGCATTAAAGAAGCGCTGAGCAATAATGAGCAATAAAATTAGAGCCGCCATAACCGGCGTACACGGATATGTGCCTTCGTATGTGGTAAGCAACGAAGAGTTGTCGCGCATGGTAGACACGAACGACGAATGGATTACCTCGCGTACCGGCATCAAGGAACGCCGTTATCTTAAAGGTCATAAAGGTGCCTCTTATATGGCTGCCGAAGCCGTAAAAGGTCTGCTGGAAAAAACACAGACCGCCCCCGAAGAGGTAGACCTGCTTATTGTAGGTACCATTACTCCCGATTATACATTTCCTTCTGCAGCCAATATCGTTTCGGATATGCTGGGCCTTAAAAATGCCTGGAGCTACGATCTCAATGCCGCCTGCTCCGGTTTTATCTATTCACTTATTACCGGTGCGCAGTTTATTGAGACCGGCCGCTATAAAAAAGTGGTAATAGTAGGTGTGGATAAAATGAGTTCCATTATTAACTATGCCGACCGTACCACCTGCGTTATATTCGGCGATGGAGGCGGCGCCGTTATGCTGGAGCCCAGCACTTCGGAAAACGGTATTATCGATTTTGAAATGCGCAGCGACGGTGTGGGATGCAAATACCTGCACAAGGTGGCCGGAGGTTCTTTGAATCCCTCTACCATACGTAATATCTACGGGCAGGACCACTATGTATACCAGGAGGGCCAGGCCGTATTTAAATTTGCGGTAGTGAACATGGCCGAAATGTCGTACGAGCTTATGACACGTAATGGCCTCAGCGGTAACGATATTCAGTGGCTGGCCGCCCACCAGGCTAATAAGCGTATTATCGACGCAACAGCCAACAGATTAGGGCTACCTCCCGAAAAGGTAATGATGAACATTGAGAAGTACGGTAATACCACCGCCGGAACCATTCCCCTGCTGCTTTGGGACTACCAGGATAAGCTGAAAGATGGCGATAACCTGATTATATCGGCTTTCGGAGGCGGATTTACCTGGGGCAGTATTTATATGAAATGGGGGAAATAAACCGAATCTTACGAAAAACACAATATAAAGACCTGCATGTACACATGCGGGTTTTTTTGTGCAGTGCACAGAACGCACAAAAATGGGACTCCCACCAACCTTTATTCACCCAATGAAATCACATCGAGGGAGTCCCGATCACCACCTTTAATGCGATTGCCGGAAAACCGGGCATTATTATTCTTCTAATATAACGTTTTCTGCAACAAGATCGTATACTTGAAAACAGGAAAGCAGAGAATGTACAGAACAGGTTTGTACTCTTATATAACAAAAAAGCTGCCATCGGTGGCAGCTTTGTATTTTTTTAGAATTTTCCTTTGTTCTTCTTTTTAAACTTGTTCTTCTTATTCTTATTGTGGGCAAAACTGTTGCTCTGCTGATGCCCCACCTGCTGTTTCTGCTTATGCAGAATGTCGTTGGTAGAGCTGAGCCGGTGGGTATCTTTAAACTGCAGGGCTCCTTTCGACAGGTCGTGCAGCTGGTCTTTAATCATTTCGTCGTTTACCGAATCGCGGTTATGATTCAGGTATGCCTTTTTCATCATATTGGCAATTACCTCGGTATAGCGGTCTTTCTCGGGGCCGTTTTCCAGGGAAGAGGCAAAACGAATAAAGCTTTCGATGATATTGCCATAATGGGCAAAGCGCATTTTACGTCTGGGATAGGCCGGCTTGCCAGGCTTAAAGCGCAGGGCTTCGGGGTCGGGAGCAGGGTAGGGACTGTCTACATCCAGTTCGAAATGGGCCATAATATGCAGGTGATCCCACAGTTTATGGTAAAAATCTTCTTCTTCCTTACCGGCCGGACTTACCGTAGCCATAAGGTTAATAATGGTTTTGGCCGCCAGGTTGCGGGTTTCGCGGTCCTGTATTTCGCAGGCCTCTTCTACCATTTGCTGAATGTTACGGCCGTATTCGCTAATTACTAACAGCGGACGTTGCGTGTTGTACTTCATGCTTTTTACTTAATGTGAAAACGGAATTCAGGGCTGTAATTTCGGTTGGATCTCCGTTCGTAGATAATACAAACGTAACATAAAATTACAGAAACACAAAAATAAAATTAACCGAGTCCCGGTGTTAGTTCAAATGGGTTAGCAATGGATTTGTGGCCAAAACGCTTTAGAAGATCAACTTCGTTATAATAGTCAATATTTTCTTCTTCAAGAATCCTTTTCACTCCCGGTTGGGCAAGGCCGGGAATACGATGTGCAAAGAATGGCCATAAATTCTCGGAATAGTACACTTTTTCTGTATCCGGGAAATCAATTATTTTTTGAATAAGGTCCTGATTTTTGAACGATTCTGAATACCGGAATTCCCAGATGCCATTTTTTACAGATAATTTCCCTATAATAAGATCTTTATACAAAAGTAAAAAGGATACATCCGAAGATTTGGGAGTATATAAATCTTCCTGTTCTTCGTTTTTAAAAAACCGGTGTAAAATGTTTTTAAGCATCATGGTTTCTGCAAAGGTAATATATTTTCCATCAGTAGTTTAAATGGAATTTTTACCCAGATCATAAGCTGGGTACAGCCAGGTAATCGTTTCTGTTATTCTGTTTTCAGTGCTTTCAGCTTGGCAAATTTCATCACCAGTTTTTTCTCTCCGGCACTTTCGAACTGTATGGTAGCCATACGGTCGGAGCCGCTGCCTTCCATCCGCAGGATTTTACCTTTGCCAAAACGCTGGTGCAGCACCTCCATACCTTCGGTAAATATGCGCGGATTATCGGCCACAAAGTCGGGGTCGTTACCTGCAGGCGGCTTGGGCGTATTTCCCTGCCCCGGCGGACGGGTATAATTGTAGGTCATACTGCCGGCCCAGCCCGAGCGCAGTGCATCGGCATCGGGTGTGGCCTGTTTTTGCTGTAGTCCGGCATGTTTTACGTCCAGGCGCGACTGATCCATTTCGGCCAGGAAACGGCTGGGTTCTGTAAAGGTAAGGTTACCCCAGCGAAAGCGCGATTGTGCATACGACAGGCTTACCTTTTTCATGGCGCGGGTAAGCGCTACATAAAACAGGCGGCGTTCTTCTTCCAGTTCTTCGCGCGAGGTAGACGAAAGCTGCGAGGGAAACAGGTTTTCTTCAAGGCCTACAATATACACATAGGGGAACTCAAGTCCCTTGGCGCTGTGTATGGTCATAAGCACAATTTTGTCGTCGTCGTCGTTGTCGTTATCGGCATCGGTAAGCAGCGCCACATCGGCCATAAATTTGTCCAGGGTCTGCAGTTCGCCGTCTTCGTTTGGTTCTTCGCTAAACTCCTTAATACCGTTCAGCAGTTCCATAATATTCTCGTAGCGGCTTACACCTTCGGGTGTTTTATCGTCGAACAGGTCTTTCAGTATCTTACTTTCAGAGGCTATGGCCTGTGCCGTGTCGTAGGCATTCTTATTGCGGGCCAGTACGGAAAAGCTCTGTATCATGGTGGCAAACTGGTATAGTTTACCGCGGGTGCCGGCATTAATACCGTGGTTGGGTATTTGGTCCAGTTTTACAATTACCCTGAACAGGTCGGTATTATTCTGGTCGGCCAATACCACCAGTTTTTCCAGTGTAGTAGTGCCTATGCCTCGTGTAGGGTAATTTATTACGCGTTTCAGTGCTTCTTCGTCGCGTGTGTTCAGCGCCAGCCTGAAGTAAGCCAGGAGGTCTTTAATCTCTTTACGCTGGTAAAAGCTCAGTCCGCCGTACACCCGGTAAGGCAGGTTCATTTTACGCAGGGCCTCTTCCATACTACGGCTCTGCGAATTGGTACGGTACAAGATGGCAAAATCTTTATTGGAAAGGTGCTGGTTCATTTTTTCCTCAAAAATGAGCTGAGCTACCAGCCGCCCTTCTTCATTGTCGCTCTGTGCCTTGTATACGGCTATTTTATCGCCTTCTTCATTTTCGGTGTATACATTCTTTTTGAGCTGGAATTTATTATTGCGGATAATGGCATTGGCCCCTTCCACAATGTTTTGCGTACTGCGGTAGTTCTGCTCCAGCTTAAAAGTGGCCACATCGGGGTAATCTTTTTCGAAATTCAGTATGTTCTGGATATTGGCTCCCCGGAAAGCGTAAATACTCTGGGCATCGTCGCCCACCACACACAGGTTCTGGAATACGGCGGCCAGCTGTTTTACAATTACATACTGGGCAAAGTTGGTATCCTGGTACTCGTCTACCATTATATATTTAAAGCGGTGCTGGTATTTGTACAGCACATCAGGAAAACGGTAAAAGAGCTCGTAGGTTTTAAACAGCAGATCGTCGAAGTCCATCGCCGAAGCTTTGAACAGGCGCTTTTGATAGGCCATGTAGATTTCGCCTAATTTGGGTTTGCCGTTGGCATAGTCTTCGGCAACCAGGTTTTCGTTCTGCAGGTAGGCTGTAGCCGATATAAGGTTGTTTTTTGCCTCGGAAATACGGGCATGTACCTGGTTGGGCTTGTACACCTTATCGTCGAGGTTCATTTCTTTCAGTATGGCACGCAGCAGGCTGCGGCTGTCGTCGCTGTCGTAAATGGAAAAATTATTGGGATAGTTTATTTTTTCGCATTCTACCCGCAAAATGCGCGAAAAAATGGAGTGGAATGTTCCCATCCACAGGTTTCGGGCTTCTTTTTCGCCGGTGATTTTTACAATACGTTCGCGCATTTCGCGGGCGGCTTTGTTGGTAAAAGTCAGCGCCAGTATCTCGAATGCGTCTACTCCCTGCGAAAGCAGGTAGGCAATACGGAAGGTAATAACACGGGTTTTGCCCGAACCGGCGCCGGCAATAATCATGGCGGGCCCGTTGGTATGCAGTACGGCTGCCCTTTGTACCTCGTTCAGTCCTTTCAGCCAGTCGTTATCTCTCGGAATCATAGGCTGCAAAATTCTCCTTTTTTACGGAAATTAAGGCAAAAGATCGAAAAAAAAGCATAAACCCTGCCTGCCGGGCACAGGCTCCGGGGCTATGCTGTGGAATACTTTTTTTAAGATAATGAATATTAGGGAAGGTATTTATTTCCAATTTGCAAAATTTGCGTGTATATTCGCCCCCTAATTTTAGAACAGAACTATATAATATATGGCAGTTATAGGAAAGATTCGAAGCCGCATGGGAGTTCTCATGATTATTTTTGTAGGGGTTGCCCTGCTGGCTTTTATTCTGGGTGATTTTCTCACCAGCGGCGCTTACTTTATGGAAGGCGACCGTAATACGGTAGGCAGTTTCGACGGAACCACCGTAAAAGCCGACCGTTACCAGATTGAACTGGAGCAGCTGGAGCGCTTTTACCAGGGTATAAACCCCGAGCTGGAGTTTACCGAAGATGTGCGTAATTCCATATCCGACCAGTTGTGGAGCGAATACCAGTACAAGTACATTTTTGCCAAGCGCATCGAAGCCCTGGGCCTGCGTGTGGGTAAAGCCGAGCTGGATGATGCTTTCGGCGGTAAATTCATCGATCCTTCGGTTCGCCAGCAGTTTACCGACCCTGCTACAGGCCAGTTTAACATCCAGGCGCTGGAACAAACCATCAGCTCTTTTGCGGATGAGTCTGCCGTGCCGGAACAGCAGCTGGAGCAGTGGAAACTGCAGCGTGAGCAGTGGCGCCGTTTCGAACAGCAGGTAGAGCAGAATCGTCTGCTTTCCAAGTACACTACCATGATTCAGAAAGGATTGCAGGTTACCACCCGCGAAATTCAGGCGCAGTTTGCCGACGATGCTACCAATATGTCGTTCCGCTTTGTAGCCAAAAACTATTTCGAAGTAGCCGACAGTACCATTAAACCTACAGAAGAAGATTATAAGAAAACCTACAACGAGCAGAAATACCGCTTTAAATCTATTGAAGCCGTTCGTGGTGTTAAATATGGTATTTTCCGCATACTGCCCTCTAAAAAGGATTCAGCAGCATCATTGCAGGCTCTGCAGGCTCTGCAGGCAGGTTTTGCTTCATCGCAGAACGATACCGCTTACATAAACGAACATTCCGACCTGCGCAGAGATCCTTCGTATGTAAAGCGCGACAAGATTTCGCGTGCGGTAGATTCGGTGGTCTTTAATGCGGCCAACGGAACTATTGCCGGCCCGTATGTAGCTGGTAACAGCTTTACACTGGCCAAGAAAATGCGCGAGCGTATGATGCCCGACAGTGCCAAGGCCCGTATGATATTTGTGGCTAATAAAGACGAACAGGGTAATGATGTGGCCAATGCAAGAGCCAAGTCCGATTCTCTGTTTGCAGCCCTGCAGGCAGGAGCACCTTTTGCTATGATTGCAGCCACACAAAACGACGATCCGGCCCTGAAGCAGGACTCTGGACGTATACAGCCGGGCGGATGGATAAGCTGGGAACTGATAGAAACAGCCCCTGTTTTCGATAGTATCTTTGCCCAGCCGGTAGGTGTAATGCGTAAACTTACACTGCCCACAGGCTATGCAATTATTAATGTGGAGGCAAAAACGGCTCCGCAGAAGCAGGTAATGGTAGCCTACCTTACCAAAGAAATAAAAAGCGACGACGGACAGGCTAACGCCTTTGCCGAAGCAAATACCTTCCTGGATGCCGCCAAAACCATCGAGGATTTCGAAAAGCTGCAGAAAAGCGGTAAATACCTGGTGCGCGATGAGCAACTGCGCGAATCGTCTACAGGCCTTTCGGGCGTAGATAATTCACGTAAGATGATCTACTGGGCATTTACCAATGATACAAAAGCGGTAAGCCAGCTGGAACTGCTGGGCGATAAATACCTGGTAATGATTATTACCTCTGCCCGTGAGCCCGGTGTACCCAAACTGGACGAAATACGCGACGACGCTACCTTTAAAACACTGGTTATCCGCGATAAAAAGGCCGAGCAGTATAGCGAGCAGCTAAAAACAGCTATGAGTGCAGGTAATATAGATGCTATTGCCACAGCCGTTAAAAGCCCTGTAAATAACAGCGGCAATGTTACACTTAATGCCTACAATATACCGGGTGCCGGTAACGATCCTGCATTGCTCGGAGCTGCCGCCGGAGCTGCCCAGGGTAAATTGTACGGTCCGGTAAAAGGCCGTGGCGGAGTATATGTATTTATGCTCGACTCTAAAACCAATGGTACTCCACCGCCGGTAATAGAGCCTTCGATGAAGACCCAGTTCAGCAATATGGCAGCACAGCGAGCCATGAACGATCTGCAGCGTGTGCTGCTCGAAGATGCCAAAGCCCGCGATATGCGCTACAAGCTATACCAGTAACAAGGTATATACACTATAAATATTGGAAACTTCCTCCGCAAGGGGGAAGTTTTTTTATTTACAGCAAACCCCCGTGGCTATTGCTGCAAAAGAGATCTGCTGAGGCTGTAAGAGAGTTACATAAAGTAAGTTAACATATTTTTTAAATTATTGTAGTTTTGTGCAAACCAACACACTCTCTGCACGATCCTTTTCATAACCCAGACACTGCATCCTGATGTTGAAATCTGTCGTAGGAGATAAAAACTCCGCTATTCGTTCCGCAACCACCTGCATACTCAGGCACATGCTGCTGCTTTTTGCCATATTTCCGGCACAGGCCGCGCTTTTGTATGCGGGAGGCCCTCAGCCCCTGGTTATTACCGATGGCTTGCCTCACGTAAATGTATACGATGTGCTGCAGGATAGCCGGGGATTGCTTTGGGTCGCTACCGAAAACGGACTCTGCAGTTACGACGGTACCGTTTTTCATAATTATACCGTATCCGACGGACTGCCTTCGAACCGTGTAATGGTGCTGAGTCCCGATGCACAGGGTAATATATGGGTAGGTACCCAGCAGGGAGTATGTATCTGGCGCGATAATAAGGTACAGTATACCCTGCGGGCCGGTTTCCCGCTCGATGTGCACCGCATCCTGCATGCATACCCCTATGTATATATGCTTACAGCCCACCGTAAACTGCATACCTACGATGTGCGAAGCCAGAGTTTTGTTGGAACTATGCCTCTGAATATAGAGCTTATAAGCCCCCGCAGCGAAGGTGGTATATGGGCACTTTCGTACAACGGCCTGTATTATATGCAGGGTGCAGAATCTCATACATATGCTGTGCCGGATATTGAATATCCTAAACTCTTTGCCCTGCTCGACCGGGGCGACGAACTTCTGCTTAACTATAATCACAGGTTATTACTGTTCGGTAAAAAGACGAAAGAAATACGTCTTCTGCAAACCAGCGAACCCTTTGTAATGGGATACAACCAGCATATGTATGCCGATAGCCACGGAGCTGTATGGGTTTGGTCTATAAACGACAATGGAGTGGTACATCGCCTGGGTTTTCGCGGAGCCGATTCGGCCGATGTGGAACTGATGGCTTCGAATACCCTGGTTACCCGTTTTTACGAAGACCACAGCGGCGATATGTGGATTGCTACCTATGGTTCGGGTATTCGCCTGTATCGTAACGATCCTTACCGCAACCGTATATTCGAGCGTTCTGCACCGGGCAACGTGGTATCGCTGTATGCCGGCAATAACCTTACACTTATCGGCACAAATACCGGTTTGTATAGTCTTAGTCCCTCAAAATTGGTTAAAATACCGCTGAATGTTACCCAGGAACATATAGCCTATATACGCAAAATTGTTTTTTACAAGGATGTATTCTATGTTGCCAACTCGAGTGTAATAACCGAAATGGAACCACAGCAGAGCAGTATGCTTGGCAGTGTAACCGAAGTGCCGGCGCGGGCCATGGATATTTTCGACGGCCGGCTGCTGCTGGCCACAATGGATGGCCGGCTGCAGGAATATATGCCTGGCAGAAAAGGGCTTACGTTACAGCGGGAGACCGTTATTCCTTTCCCGAAGGAATTTACCGGTTCGGTAAAAGACCTGGGCAGCTGGAGCAATTATTACCTGGCTGCAACCACCAATGGGGTTTATGTATATACTAAGGAGCTGAAGTATGCAGGCCATCTGCTCCCCGGGTTTAATGTGTTTTGTATTTATGCCGCTACAAACCGGGTAATGTTCGGAACTTCCGAAGGGCTGTATACGCTTGCCGCTGACGGAGCTGCTGCCGTACGTACGGAATCGGTACTGGCTGCGGATGCAATTGTATATTCGTATACAGAAATTTCGGAAAGCTGTATGGCCTTTGGTACCTCTAAGGGAATACTTATACTTAAAGGCCCCGAAGCCTACCTTATTGACGGTGCCGACCATATGTTTGCCGGACATATATATGCCATTGCCTACGATAAACAGTCCCGGATATTAACAGCCGGAGCGAATAATGGAGTTTTTCGTATTCCCTACAATCCGGAAGATGATACCCGCTGGAAACAGGGCCCGGCAGTGTATATTACTTCGTTGCACCTGAGCCGGCAGCTTCGTACGGATAGTCTTGCGGGAGTTAGTATACAGTACGATAACAGGGAGGGAATGGATATTGCCTTTACCACCCTGGGGCAGTTTGGCGGTCTGCACCCGCGTTACAGGTATAGTTTCGACGGACAGCCGATGCAATATACAGGATCAGGAAATCTGGTATTCAACAGCCTTGAGCCGGGTTTGCATTCGCTGCTCATACAGGCCTCTGCCAATGGAACAGAGTGGGGCCCGGAGCTGAAACTACAGGTTGATGTATATCCGTTCTGGTACCAGCAGTGGTGGTTCCGGCTGCTTTGTATATTGCTGGTGTTAGGTTTTACGGTACTGCTTACCATATTTATAATGCGGGCCTATAACCGCCGCCGTATGCTGTATGCCGAATACTATCAGCTGCAGTTGCGCATAAACCGGGCCAAAAATATTCCGCATTATACAAGTAATGTACTTTCGATACTGGAGTATCTGATATTAAAAGGAGATACAACACTTATAAACCGCTTTTTTGTACTTTTTAACCGCTTTAATACACTTACCCTTCGCGAAGCTCAGCAGATACTACGGCCACTGAAAGACGAACTGGAGTATGTAGACAGTTTCCTTAATCTGGAGAAATTCCGTCTGAGCGAAGAGTTTCTGTTTGAGCTGGATATTGCTGCGGATGTAGACCAGGAGTTTCCGGTGCCGAATATGATTATACATACACTGGTAGAAAATGCGGTAAAGCATGGTATTATACCCCGTGGTGGCGGAGGTATAATACGTATACAGCTGCGTATGCAGGATGCTGCCCTGTATATTGTGGTAGAAGATAACGGCCCGGGTCCAGGTATACAAAGTACAGGAAAGGGAAGCGGGTTTGGCCTTAAAATGCTGCGCGAGCAGCTGGAACTGCTGCAGAAACAAAGACTATTGTACGGTTTTTTTGCAATTGAAGCCTTGCCGGCTGCTGCGGGTACACGTTGTACACTGCTGCTCTCGAAGCATAAACTACACCCTGTAACACTTTCCTGAACCTATGCGCTGCCTGATACTGGACGACGAACCCATGCTGGCCGAACTGCTGGCACTAAAGCTGAAAAAACTGTTCCCTCTTCTTGAGCCAGATCTGGTTTCGGATACGGCAGAAGCTCTGCAATACATGCGTACCCATACAGATACCGCTATTTTGTTCCTGGATATGCAGATGCAGGAAATGCACGGACTGGATGTTTTGCGTGTAATAGGAACAGAAGGACTTTCGCCCGCAGTAGTGGTGGTTTCGGGGCATAAGGATTTTAATTTTGTGCAATCGGCATGGAAAATGGGAGCCCGTGCCTATATTACCAAACCGGTAGATATAACGGAGCTGGAAGCGGTAGTAGGGAAATTGCTGACCGAGATGGATGCAGCCACTCCGAAAGTGAGTCCCGGCAGCTATATTGATGTGCCTGCGCCGCTGGGAATATTACGTATACGCAGAGACGAAATACTGTATCTGAGAGCCTCTGGTCGCCGTGCCCTGCTGGTTAAAACCGGAGGCGAACACGAAATGCTGCATATATCGCTGGGCGAGGCAGAAAAACTGCTGGGTGGCGAACCTTTTATCCGAGCAGGCCGCTTTGTTGTACTGAATTACACCCTGGTAGGCGGATTTATGCATAAAGAACACGCTGTTCTGATGCAGTTTGGAGCTTATACTGAATATGTGCGCCTTGGCAGGGGAGCATACAGTAATTTGATGGAGTACTTAAAGGTTCGTTGATCTTTATGCGTAAAAATACCTGATTTTGCGTATTTTATCTCCTTCCGGCGCTCAGTTCATGTCGAAAATTGCACAGTTCATGCATGTGGCATCCGTATTATATTGGTATCCTCTGCACGAATGCGTATTTTTGTAATGTTGTAATAACCCTGCCGTATGCTTTCTTCACCCTGAACCCCGCCTGTGAAAAATTTTACATACAGGGGCCTGGTGTTTTTTGCACAGGGCAGTAACCTGTAAGTCACCATGCAGAGCAATAGCAGAACTCTCCCGTTTCGTAAAACGCCGTCAAATGTCGGCCCTTTCTCTTCTGTATTTTGCCGTATAAACCAACATATCTTTATATAACATGGCCCTTATCTGGATTCTACACATAGCAATAGCATCGGGTATTTGTATGCTGCTCCTGGGCAGGAGGCAACCTCTGAATTATTTGTATATGATGCTTGCGCTCGGGTTTAGCCATACCTTTTACCGGGGTATAGAGTTTGTACCGGGTGTAACCGATTTTCGAGAAACAGGTACTCCGCTTTCGTTACTCTACGGTCCGCTGCTTTACCTGGTATACCGCGCCAATACCGGACGCGCTGCAGGTAAAACCGAAATATTACTGCACAGTATTCCTTTTATCCTCAGCACCCTGCTTTATCTTTTCTGGGGTGGTCTGTTCGGCTCCGATATGAGCATGCCGCTGTTTAACTACGATACCACCTGCCTGCTGGCAATGGCTTCTTTTATTATATACCCGCTTTACATCGAAACAGAAAAACGCCGGAACCGCTATGCAGAAAAAGATGTGTTCCTGGCTTCGCTGAACGGACAGCTTTCGGTAGTATATTTACTTTCGGCCCTGCTGCTGGGCCTGTTTGTAATTGAGGCCCGTATACCCGATATCGATTTTGGGATTAATATGCATGTACTTATTTTTGTAATGCTGAGTGCTGCATTTACCCTTGTTATGCGCTATATGTTTCTGAAATCGCGCAGCTGCAGAGCAGCCAGGCCACAGCCAGAGCGTATTGCTCAGGTACCGGCTGCAGGCGCTCCGGAAGCCGATCGGCGCCCGTATGGCAAATCACAGCTTAGTAATGAACTGCTCGACGAGTATACGCAAACCGTACACGAAACTCTGCAACGGGAACAGCTGTTCCTGAACCCGAACCTTTCTCTGGAAATGCTTTCCCGTAAAACTGGCATTGCACAGCATCACCTTTCGCAGGTATTCACCGTGCATGAGTGTAAAAATTTTTACAAGGTTGTGGCAGAATACCGTATAGCATATGCGCAGGAGCGGATGCGGATCTTTGGAGGCGAAGAGCTTACCATAGAATCGCTTGCCTACGAATGTGGCTTTAATTCCAAGACTTCGTTTAACCAGTATTTTAAATCAAAAACAGGAATCACACCTTCGGAATATCGCGGACAATACGTTCCGGAAGCGGTATAGGAGAACACAGTACCGTGTATGGAGGATACCGTAAAGTACATTCCGCTCGAACCTTCGCATCTGCCTTTTCTGCTGCTGCTGCAGGTGGCGGGTTTTACGCTTTGTATGGTAAATGTATACCTGTTGTTCCGGCGCAGGCGTAATGCATTCGAGCATGTACTGCTGGCAGTATCGTTTTATATAGCTTTTCATATACTTTGTGCATGTATTGCACAGCAGTTTTTTCTGGATAAGCCCTGGATGGAGCGGGGTATGCCTGTGGGTTTGATGTATGGCCCTTTCTTTTATTTCGGATTCAGTGTTGCATTAGGTCACAGGCTGAGCCGCAATACCATATTGCTGCATTCACTGCCTTTTCTCTTCTTTCTTGTGCTGGCCGTTCCGCTGTATGTATCCAGACCTATACGCGAAAACCTGTACGCATATTACGGGGTAATTATGTATTCTGCCACGGGTATTTCAATGGCATCTTATATGGTATGGGGCTTACTTATACAGGGAGCCGAACGCCAGGGTATGCTCAAACAGCTCTTTTCTACTTTTGGATTGCTGCTTTTTTTCGTGGCCGCACTCTTTCTTATTATCCTGTTCAATTACATGGTGCCGGCACCTTCCCGCTCGCTCAAAAGTATGTCGTTTCTTATACTTATGATCTACCTGGCCCTGATGTGTGTGGTAATTTACATTTTTAAATATACGGGCGATGGTATTCGGCCTGAGCTGATACCCGGGCACCTGGATACGGAAACATTTTTGCCGGATGCGGAACATAGAGAGGTAGAGGAGGAGCCGGACGGTCCTTACCGGAAGTCGGCTCTTCCGCCCGCCCGGCTTGCCCAGTATGCACAGAGACTGGAGCAGCTTATCCGCAGAGAAAAAATCCATCTCGACCCCGAGCTGTCTCTGGCCTCTCTGGCTGCCCGTATGAAAATTCCCCGGCACCATCTCTCGCAGCTCTTTAGCAGGCACTACAACAGCAGTTTTTCGTTATATATAAATACGCTGCGCGTAGAATTTGCCTGCATCGAATTGCAAAAGGGAATTACCGCCAGCGAGAACCTGGAAGACCTGGCACTGCATTGCGGGTTTAATTCCAAAACCTCATTCAACCGGTATTTTAAAGCCCATACTGGTCTTACGCCCACTGCTTACCGTAACCGGCATATTTCGGAATAAGGTTCTATTTTACCGGCCCTGTATCTGTAGCTTCACTTTTCTTTTAGCCCTGTTTTGTAAGTTTTTCTCTGCCTGTATGGCCGGGTATACGCTTACATATTTTGTTCCGGTTATACAGGTGTATAAACGGTGTACTTTTTAAGGGAACACCAATGCTAGTACTCATTTAAACTTTAAAATGAAATATTGTGTATTTGTGGCGGGTTGCCTTTTTAGTGTGTTGATTTTCATGCGGTTGTTTATGCACCTGTTTATTGGGAGCATGCCGGATAATTGGGAAGGCGTACGTCCCCACAATCCGATTCGGTGTTTTTTGCCTGTTCGGCAGACCTTTGCCGGCGACTTTTTAACCACGCATAATTAATAAACCCAAAACAACACAATTCTTATGAAAAACTGCAGCCCTGTGCTACCAAATATGCTGTTAAGTGAGGTAGCACCATTTTATCCGTACAGCAACAACTTCCCTTTATGTGCAAACAGGCACACTGCCTGCTGCCATATGTATAAGATAATCCATAAATCACTCAGTAATCTATTATGACTATGAGATCTGCTCACGTTACGGTATCCTCTCTGTGGCAGAGGCTGCTGTATTTCACGATCCTTTTTTCGTCCGGAGGCATGGCTTTTGCTCAAACGCACGATTGCGGCCTTTCGTTCAGTACCGAAAAAAGCAGCTACACCCTTTTATATGGCGAAACGGCCCGTATAAATCTTTCTAATGAAGCAGCTGCGGCTGTGCGCTGGGAAATTTCTCCCGCTGCGGGCGTAAACAAAAGCGCTGGCGATGGAAATTCTACCGGCGACATTATTTTTTCGGAACCGGGTACCTACCACATCGTTTTTTACGGTCAGGATCAGGCCGGGCACGGTCCGCACAAGGCCGAGGCTCAGGTTACCGTACAGGCTTCCGGAATAAAGTATTATACAGAACGTGCCCAGCTTTCCGGTAAAATACAGCAGGGAGTACCGGCCGATGGCATAAGCCTTAGTATACCGGCCGAATTAAGCTCCTATGCAGCAGAGGCTATACGTCTGGCTCCGTTCAGCAGTACTTCCAGCGGTATACGCGGTATAACGCTAAACCTCGATACCGAACAGGTACTTAAGCCCGGGCGGCATATGCTGCTTTTCCGCCTTTCCGGAACACCGGCACATAGTGGTAAAGCCCAGTTACGCCTGCCCGGTTTGCAGGGCGAAGGCTATTTCTTCAACTTTCAAATCAGCGAAAACTAATGAACCATATATTTTACAGATCAACAAAAAAGCTGCGGGCCTGCTTTACCGCCGTTCTTACCCTGTTTATGCTGTATGGCACAGTATTCGTAACACAGGCACAGAACTGCGACTCTAACAGTCCTTACGACCAGATACAGTCATCTTTCCACTCCACGGTGGTAACCCGGGTAGATGGTACATTCCTGGCCTGGGGCGAACGTTCTGCCCCCAGCGGAACTGCCAATAACCTTTCGCCGCTGGAGGTAACACCCGCCAACGGCTATAACTACACAGGCAACCTGCTCGATATTTCGCTGGGCAGTAATTCCTCCAATAACGCCCAGTTCTTTTTGCTTACCTCCGACGGACTTTACGGCTGGGGTACTACCAATGTGGTAGTAAGTACCAGTCTTAAAAATACGGCGGCCTTTGGTCTTATATCCATGCCGGTAGGTATAACTCCGGCTAATGTGCGTAAGATGCTTGCCACCCGCGATGCCTTGCTGCTGCTTACACACAGCGGAGAAGTATGGATAAGCGGCCGAAATGCAGCTATACATGGTATGGGTGGTGTTACACCCGGAGCCGGCGACAACTACTGGGGCCGCGTTACTACCAGCGCTGCCGGTAATCCTCCGCTAAGCGGGGTTGCCGATGTGCGCATCTCGCCTGCAGGAGCTTTTGCTTATACGTCTGCAGGTACGTATTATACCTGGGGACCTAATGTTTTCCTTGGCGATGGAAGTGCTGCTGCCTCTTATTCGTATGCAACACCAATGCAGCTGCCCTTTACAGGTACGCCAGTAATGATAGCGATGACCACCGGTGTAAGCGGAGGTACAAGGCAGGCTACCTATTATAGTATAGACCCGCTCGATGGCAGCGTGTTTGCTATGGGAAACAATACCAACGGACAGCTCGGTATAAACAATAACCTGAGCCAGACCGGCTGGGTAAACGTACAAAACCCCACCAATTCAGGCAATCTGCTCGATGTACGCTTTATAAGCGGAAACGACCAGGACGGCTGGAGTACCAGTACCGGTGCCGTAACCATGATTACCAACGGAAAACACCTGTATGGCCTGGGTAGTAACCAGGGAACCATGATCGGTGGTCCGGTAAATAATGCCGATTACCCGCTGCCGATTATGCCGGCCGGCTTTGTATTCGGAACCGATAACCCCTTTTATGTAGAAACGGGCGGACATACCTCAGTATACGTAAAAGAATGCTCCGATCGCTATTGCTATGTAGGACACCGTATTAACGGTTCTATGGGCGACGGTACCAACCTCAGTCAGTTCGAATCGGTATTTAACTGTACTTATACTGCCGCCTCGGTTATATGCGGGGCCAGTACCTTCGATGCCGGCGATGCTCCGCTTTCGTACAATAACGGTTTCGATGCCAATCACTATTATCTGTGTATGGATTCGCTTTACCTGGGCGATATTCCACCCAGGGCCAATAACGGTTTGCCCATACCCAATGTAACAGCCGGTGCAGATAACAATTACGCCATAGGCGGCGATATGCAGCAGGGGCTGGAAGAAGATGGTGTAGCCTTTATTCCCGTTTACAATGGTGGTACCACCTACAGCCTCGATGCCAAAGTGCTGAATATGATGGGCAGCACTGCAAACCTCTATGCCTGGATCGACTGGAACGGTAACGGCTTATTCGAAGCTTCGGAAGCTGCTACGGAAACATTTGCTTCTATGGCCGGTAAACAAACCAAAACACTGCACTGGACCGGTATAAATGAAAACCAGGTGCGTTGCGGCCGTAATTATATACGTTTACGCCTTACCGTTGATGCACTCAGCGATAACCCGGCCACCACCAATGTAGACGAACGCAGTTATATAACCGCTTATAATGGCGAGATAGAAGATTATAACCTGATCGCCAACCTTACGGTAGCTGCCGGACCAGATGTGTATACTTCCATTCATACGCCTCTGCCTTCGGGAAGTGTAACCATGGCCGGTACAGGTGCCGGTGTATGGCGGGCCCTGCCCGGAAACCCCGGAACGGCTCTCATTGCCGACTCTACACTGTTCAATACCACTATATCCGGCTTTACAGCTCCGGGGCCTTATGTATTTATATATACAAGCGGTTATCCGCCTCTTGCCTGTGCCGACTCTGTAACGATATACTTTAATGTGAAGCCTCAGGCTCAGAACGATGCCGTTACGGTAGACGAAGACGACAGCATTACCTTAAATCCTTTGCTGAACGACAGCGATACAGAGAATGCACTCGACTCCACTTCGGTAAGTATTATTGGCGGGCCCTCTAACGGCACGGCAATGGTTAATCCCATCAGCGGCGAAATAACCTATACTCCGGCACCCGGTTATTCCGGTCCCGATTCTGTGATTTATGTGGTATGCGATCTTACAACAGCACCCTTACAAACGCTTTGCGATACTGCGGTAATTTATATTACGGTAAACGAGATCAATCATCCGCCGGTAGCAGTAAACGATTTTGCTACAACCCCAGAAGAAGTACCTGTTACCGTAAATGTAGCCTCGAACGATACCGATCCGGACGGAAACCTGGTGCCAGGCAGCGTTACGATTCAGAATGGCCCCTCTAACGGTACGGCAGGCACTGATGGCAGCGGAAATATTACCTATACACCCGATCCTGATTTCTATGGTAATGATACCATTACTTACGTAATATGCGATAATGGAATACCGGCTCCTGCTTACTGCGATACGGCTCAGCTTATTATTACGGTAACTCCGGTGAACGATCCTCCTGTAGCTAATAACGATACTGCTACAACGCCGGAAGATACACCGGTTGTGATCCCTGTAATTGCAAACGATACCGATATCGATGGTAACATCGTGCCTAATTCAGTGGCGATCGTAACTCCGCCCTCGAATGGTTCTGTAAGTATAAATACCCTTACCGGCGAAATAACGTATACGCCGGATGCCGATTTTAACGGTACAGACACGTTTATTTACCTGGTGTGTGACGATGGTACACCACTGCCTTCATTGTGCGACACCGCAGTGGTTACAGTTACCATTACGCCGGTAAACGATCCTCCGGTAGCGAACAANGACAATGCCACTACCCCGGAAGATACTCCTGTAGTGATTAATATACCCAATAACGATACCGATGTTGACGGCAACCTCGATCTTACGAGTGTAACGATCACCAACGGCCCCTCAAACGGTACGGTAAC
>Ga0067045_1002371_pt1 | contig 188844 bp, 181 predicted proteins | sample TerdegcTABiofilm_FD_59184 | JGI IMG/M metagenome (GOLD analysis project Ga0067045, IMG submission 59184) | Combined Assembly of (Gp0054472, Gp0054536) Wastewater bioreactor microbial communities from Singapore -Terephthalate degrading...
GCCACCGCGAGGTGGCGGCCCCCGCACCGATTTCTTCCGGGCCCGCCGCATGGCGGACCCGCGCAACAGGAACCAGCATGAGCAAGCGGATCTACTCGAGGATCGCGGGCACCGGTAGTTATTTGCCCGAGAAGGTGTTGACCAATGAGGATCTGACCAAGATCGTCGACACCAGTGACGAGTGGATCCAGTCGCGAACCGGTATCCGCGAGCGGCACGTCGCCGCCGACGGACAGACCACTGGCGACCTCGGCTACAACGCCGCGCTGCGCGCGCTGGAAGCGGCCGGCATCGAGCCGTCGCAACTGGACATGATCGTCGTGGGCACCACCACGCCGGACCTGATCTTCCCGTCCACCGCCTGCCTGATCCAGGCGCGCCTCGGCGCGGCCGGCGCGGCGGCGTTCGACGTCAATGCGGCATGTTCGGGCTTCCTGTTCGCCCTGAGCGTGGCCGACAAATTCATCCGCAGTGGCGATGCCCGGCATGTGCTGGTGATCGGCGCGGAAACCCTGACCCGCATCGTCGACTGGAACGACCGCACCACCTGCGTGCTGTTCGGCGACGGTGCCGGCGCCGTCGTGCTCAAGGCCGACGAGGAAACCGGCATCCTCAGCACCCACCTGCATGCCGATGGCAGCAAGAAGGAACTGCTGTGGCATCCGGCCGGCGTGTCGACCGGCCTGGACAAGCCCGGCAAGCTGACGATGAAGGGCAACGACGTGTTCAAGTACGCCGTCAAGGCGCTGGACTCGGTGGTTGACGAAACCCTGCAGGCCAATGGCCTGGACAAGTCCGACCTGGACTGGCTGATCCCGCACCAGGCCAACTTGCGCATCATCGAAGCCACGGCCAAGCGCCTGGAGATGTCGATGGACCAGGTGGTGGTGACCGTGGACAAGCATGGCAACACCTCGGCCGGCTCGGTGCCGCTGGCGCTGGATCACGCGATCCGTTCCGGCAAGGTCGAGCGTGGCCAGCTGCTGCTGCTGGAAGCCTTCGGCGGCGGCTTCACCTGGGGTTCGGCGCTGCTGCGCTATTGATATGCCGGATTGGCCGGGAGCACGACGCTCCCGGTGCGGCCCGACGGGCCGCTGTTTCCGGGAGGTGTCGTCATGGCTGAACCCATTCTCATCGAAGGGCAGCGCGCATGGCTCAAGCATTATGGTGAAAGCAGCCGGGCGCTGGCCCTGGGGCTGCTGAATTTCGTTGCCCGGCGTTTCCGGCTCGACGCGCTGCGTCCGCCGCCGCACCGCGGTGGCGCGCAGGCGCGCGAGGTCGAGGCGCGCCGCCTGGTCGAGCTCAAGGCGCAGGGCGTCAATGTTCCCGAGGTGATCGGGCATGGCAAGGCCGCGCTGGTGCTCGAGCACACCGGCGCCTCGCTCAATTCCTGCCTGCGCGAAGCCGACGCGGCCGCGCGCGACCGCCTGGTGGCGGCCGCCATCGATGCCATTGCCGAGGCCCACCGTGGTGGCGCCTATTTCGGCCAGCCGCTGCCGCGCAACATGACCTGGGACGGCAGCCGCGTGGGCTTCATCGATTTCGAGGAAGACCCGCTGGAGGTCATGGACCTGGAGCAGGCGCAGGCGCGCGACTGGCTGATGTTCGGCTATGGCGTTGCCCGGTACTACGAGGACCGCCCACAGGCGCTCAAGGCGATGCTGGCCCGCGCGATGGAAGTGGCGGACCGGCCGGTGGTCGAGCATGCCCACGAAGTCACCGGCCGGCTGCGGCGGCTGGCCCGTGTGCTGCGGCGCGCGGGCAGGTCCGGGCGGGCGCTGGCCCATGCCATCCTCGTCGTGCATGCGGCCACCCGCTTCGCCTGCGCCGCGCTGGTGGTGCTGTGTCTGGACTGGCTTGCCGACGGCGAGCTGGACCTGCTGGCGCTGCTCACCTGAGCCGGGCGGTGCCGGCGTGCATACGCGCCAGTACAGACGGGCGGGGGCATTCACGCTTATGATGCGCCGCCTCGATTCATGCAGCAGATGACCGCGTGACTGACTCCCGACTCGCTTTCGTATTCCCCGGCCAGGGTTCCCAGTCGCTGGGCATGCTTGCCGAACTGGCCGAACTGCACCCGCAGGTCCGCGATACCTTCGCCGAAGCCTCCGAAGGCGCCGGCGTGGATCTGTGGGCGCTGTCGCAGGGTGGCCCGGAAGAGCAGCTCAACCGTACCGAATACACCCAGCCGGCGCTGCTGGCCGCGGGCATCGCGGTGTGGCGGCTGTGGGGTGCGAACAACGGCGTCATGCCGGCCGTGCTGGCCGGGCACAGCCTGGGCGAGTACACCGCGCTGGTCGCGGCCGGCGCGCTGTCGCTGCGCGATGGCGCGCACCTGGTGCGGCTGCGCGGCCAGCTGATGCAGGAGGCCGCGCCGACAGGCGTTGGCGCCATGGCCGCGGTGCTCGGCGCCGAGGATGCGCTGGTGCAGGAAATCTGCGAACAGGCCAGCGGCAGCCAGGTGGTGGTGCCGGCCAATTTCAACTCCCCGGGCCAGATCGTGATCGGCGGCGACGCCGCGGCGGTCGACCGCGCGCTGGCGCTGCTGGCGGACAAGGGCGTGCGCAAGGCGGTCAAGCTGGCCGTGAGCGTGCCTTCGCATACGCCGCTGATGCGCGAAGCCGCCAACCGGCTGGCCGGGGCCATGGCCGGGCTGGACTGGCGCATGCCGTCGCTGCCGGTGGTGCAGAACGTCGACGCCCAGGCCCATGAGGGCGTGGACGCCATCCGCGACGCGCTGGTGCGCCAGCTGTACCTGCCGGTGCAGTGGACCGGCTGCGTGCAGGCGCTGGCCGCGCGCGGCGTGACCCGCGTGGCCGAATGCGGCCCGGGCAAGGTGCTGACCGGCCTGGTCAAGCGCATCGACAAGAGCATCGATGGCCGTTCGCTCGCCACCCCGGCCGATTTCGCCGGCGCGCTGGAAGAGTGGGCCGCCTGACCCCTACGATACGGCCGCCGGCGTCCGCGCCCGGCCCCGACCTGCAGCCGCAGCCTGCGGCGCACCAAGAGGAAACCGCATGAGCAAGCCATTGCAGGGTGAAATCGCGCTCGTCACCGGCGCCAGCCGTGGCATCGGCGCGGCCATCGCCGACGAACTGGCCGCGCAGGGCGCGACCGTCATCGGTACCGCCACCACCGAATCCGGCGCCGCCGCCATCGGCGCGCGCCTGGCCGCACAGGGCGGGCACGGCCGCGCGCTGAACGTCACCGAGCCCGGCGCGGTCGACGCGCTGATCGAGGCGGTGGGCAAGGAATTCGGCGCCATCACCATCCTGGTCAACAACGCCGGCATCACCCGCGACAACCTGCTGATGCGCATGAAGGACGAGGACTGGCAGGCGATCCTCGACACCAACCTGACCAGCGTGTACCGCACTTCCAAGGCGGTGATGCGCGGCATGATGAAGGCACGCAAGGGCCGCATCATCAACATCGCCTCGGTGATCGGCGTGACCGGCAATGCCGGCCAGGCCAACTACGCCGCGGCCAAGGCCGGCATCATCGCGTTCTCCAAGTCGCTGGCCAGGGAAATCGGCAGCCGCGGGGTGACCGTGAATGTCGTGGCACCGGGCTTCATCGACACCGACATGACCAAGGATCTGCCCGAGGACGCCAAGACCGCGATGCTCGGCCAGATCGCGCTCGGCCGCCTCGGCGAGCCGGCGGACATCGCGCGGGCGGTGGCATTCCTGGCCGGCCCGTCGGCCAGCTACATCACCGGCGAAACCCTCCACGTGAACGGCGGCATGTACATGCCGTAAGCGTGTGGCGCAGGGACCGCGCCCAAGTGGTTGATCGCCGGGGCATTTTGCCAGAATGCAAGGCTCCGGCGCTTTCCACTACACTATCCCACGGCCATCGCTTCCGATGGCGCCTTTTGAACCACTACTCCATCTGGAGCGATATCCAATGAGCACCATCGAAGAACGCGTCAAGAAAATCGTCGTCGAACAGCTTGGCGTCAAGGAAGAGGAAGTCACCAACAGCGCATCGTTCGTCGATGACCTGGGCGCTGACTCGCTGGACACCGTCGAACTGGTGATGGCGCTGGAAGAAGAGTTCGAGTGCGAGATCCCGGACGAAGAAGCCGAGAAGATCAGCACCGTGCAGGCCGCCATCGATTACATCAAGGCCCACGTCAAGGCCTGATGACCGGCGGCTGATGCGCGGCGGCGGCACGTCCGCATGCCGCGCACGGCAAGCCCATGGGGCCGCGACAGCGGCCCCATCCCATTCGGGCGCCGGCCGCGCAGCGGCCCGTCCGGTGGGCGTGGACGCCGCGCCAGCGGCGCGCCCACGCAATCTGGAATCCGGCCGTGAACGGCCATGTGCATCCGCGTCCCCCGCGTCATACCCGCATCGAGCACCGGGTCAGGAGAAACCGCAATGAAGCGTCGCGTCGTCGTTACCGGCCTGGGCATGGTCTCGCCCCTGGGCAATGATCTGGCCAGCAGCTGGCAGGGCATCATCGAAGGCCGTTCCGGCATCGGTCCGCTGACCCATATCGCCGACGCCTACCTGGAACGCTTCACCACCAAGATCGCAGGTGAGGTCAAGGATTTCGACATCACCGCCGACAACGAACAGTTCGGCAAATACCGGGTCAGCGGCAAGGATGCCAAGAAGATGGACCCGTTCATCCATTACGGCCTCGGCGCCTCGTTCATGGCCCTGCACGATTCGGGCCTGGAGATCACCGAAGCCAACGCCGAGCGGGTCGGTGCCATCGTCGGCGCCGGCATCGGCGGCCTGCTGGGCATCGAGGAACAGACCATCGAGTTCCACGAGGGCAAGAAGATCTCGCCCTTCTACGTGCCCAAGACCATCATCAACATGCTGCCGGGGCAGCTGAGCATCATCGCCGGCCTGAAGGGGCCGTCGTTCTCGGCGGTTTCGGCCTGCGCCACGTCCAATCATTCCATCGGCACCGCCATGCGCATGATCCAGTACGGCGACGCGGACGTGATGGTGGTCGGCGGCGCCGAGCGCGGCTCCTCGCCGACCGCCGTGGGCGGCTTCTGCGCGATGAAGGCCATGTCCACCCGCAACGACGACCCGACCCGCGCCTCGCGGCCGTGGGACAAGGACCGCGACGGCTTCGTGCTGGGCGACGGCGCCGGCATCCTGATCCTCGAGGAATACGAGCACGCCAAGGCGCGCGGCGCGAAGATCTACTGCGAGCTGGCCGGTTTCGGCGCCAGCTCCGACGCGTACCACATGACCGCACCGAGCGAGAACGGCGAAGGCGCCGCGCGCTGCATGGTCGCGGCGATGAAGGACGCCGGCGTCACCCCGGAGCAGGTCGGTTACCTCAACGCGCACGGCACCTCGACGCCGCTGGGCGACGTGGGCGAGACCATGGCGATGAAGACCGCCTTCGGCGACCACGCCTACCGGATGATGGTCAGCTCCACCAAGTCGATGACCGGCCACCTGCTCGGCGCCGCCGGCGGCGTGGAAGCCATCTTCTCGGTGCTGGCGCTGCGCGACAACGTGATCCCGCCGACCATCAACCTGGAGCAGCCGGGCGAAGGCTGCGACCTGGACTACGTGCCCAACGTCGCGCGCCAGGCCAGGGTCGACGTGGTGATGTCCAACGGCTTCGGCTTCGGCGGCACCAACGGCACGCTGGTGTTCAAGCGCGTCTGATCCAGCGGCTGTACCCTCTCCCCGCCGGGAGAGGGGGCGGCACGCGGGCGCAGGGGGTCATGGCCGCGTCCACCCGCACCGGCTCCGCGGTTCCCGCACCCGCCCCGCAGGGAATCTTCTCCCGTCGGCGGAAGGCACCGCCCTCCTGATCTCCGGGCCACCGATGCATCTTTTCCCCCTGCACGCCGACACCGACCTGCTGGCGCTGCATCGGCTCGCCCCGCAGCGCTACCCGCTGCTGCTCGAATCCACCGCCGCCGGCCGCCAGGGGCGCTGGGACCTGCTGCTGGTCGCCGATGGCGGCCAACTGCGGCTTGATGCCGATGGCACGGTGCGGCGCGAAGACGGTACGCCGGTCGAGGGCGGCTTCCTGGACGCGCTGGACCGCGACTGGCAGGCACTGCGCACCGCGCGCGACCCGGCCGCCGCGGGCGTTCCGTTCCGCGGTGGCTGGGCGCTGCTGCTCGATTACGAGCTGGCCGGGCAGGTCGAGCCGGTGCTGCGCCTGCCGCAGCGCAGCGACGGACTGCCCCCGGCGCTGGCCCTGCGCTGCCCGGCGGCGGTGCTGCGCGACCGCGACAGCGGGCGCTGCATGGCGCTGGCCGAGGACGGCCGCGACGCCGTGTTCGAACAGCTGCGGCAGGACCTGCGCGCGGCGCGGCAACTACCGGACCTGCCGGCCTGGCAGCCGCCGCTGGCGCTGGACGAGGACGCCGACGCGCAGTTCATCGACGGTGTCCGCCGGGTGGTCGACTACCTGCATGCCGGCGATGTGTTCCAGGTCAATCTCTCGCGCCGCTGGCAGGCGCGCTTCGCGCGGCCGCTGGCGCCGGCGGTGCTGTACGCGCGCCTGCGCCAGGCCAATCCGGCGCCATTCGCCGGGCTGTTCGATGCGGCCGGGCGCGCGGTGGTCAGTTCCTCGCCGGAGCGGCTGGTGTCGGTCGAGGGCGACGTGGTGCAGACCCGGCCGATCGCCGGCACCCGCCCGCGCTTCGACGGCGACGACGATGCCGCGCGCATCCGCGAACTGGTCGGCCACCCCAAGGAGCGCGCCGAGCACGTGATGCTGATCGACCTGGAGCGCAACGACCTGGGCCGCATCGCGGCGCCGGGCAGCGTCGAGGTGGACGAACTGATGACGGTCGAAAGCTACGCCCACGTGCACCACATCGTCAGCAACGTGCGCGCGCGGCTGCGCCCGGAGGTGACCCCGGGGCAGGTGATCGCCGCGACCTTCCCCGGCGGCACCATCACCGGCTGCCCCAAGGTGCGCTGCATGGAAATCATCGCCGAGCTGGAGCGGACCGCGCGGGGGGCCTACACCGGTGCGTTCGGCTGGCTCAACCGCGATGGCGACATGGACCTGAACATCCTGATCCGCACCGCCGAGGTGCAGGGCGATACCGTGTGTTTCCGCACCGGCGCCGGCATCGTGGTCGATTCCGACCCGTCGCGCGAACTGGACGAGACCCGCGCCAAGGCCCGCGGCCTGCTGCGCGCGCTGTAGCGCCGCGGCCGTCGCCATGGCGGTCAGCCTGCCGGGCCATCAACGCCGGCAGCCGCGCCGGGCGATTGCTTGGCGGCCGCGGCGCGGCGCGCGGTATCCTGCGCGGCAGGATCGGACTTCGAGGTAATCCATGGGGCTTGGCAAACGCGGCTGTCTGCTGACGGTGCTGATGCTGCTGCTGACGCTGGCCGGCATCGTTGTCGGCATCGGCGGCTGGTTCTACTACCGGCAGGTGCAGTTCGCCGAGGTGCGGCTCACGCCAAGCCAGGACAGCGTGGTGGTCGCCCGTGGCGACGGGCTCAATGCCGTGCTCGGCAAGCTGCGCCAGGCCGGCATCGGCGAAGGCCGCGATTACCAGTGGCAACTGCTGGCACGCCAGCTCGACGCCGCCGGCAAGCTCAAGGTGGGCGAGTACGCGCTGGATGACGCGCTCACCCCGCGCGAACTGCTGCTGCGCATGCGCCAGGGCAAGGTGCTGCAGCACCGCGTGACCATCGTCGAGGGCTGGAACATCCGCCAGCTGCGCGCCGCACTGCGGCGCGCCGAGCCGCTGCTGCACGAAACCGATGCGCTGGACGATGCCGAGCTGATGCGCCGCCTGGGTTTCCCCGACCAGCACCCGGAAGGCCGTTTCCTGCCGGAGACCTATGTCTACCAGCGCGGCGACAGCGACCTGGACGTGCTCGGGCGCGCCCATGCTGCGATGGAAAAGGAACTGGCCGCGGCCTGGGCCGCGCGCAGCGACGACCTGCCGCTGGCTTCGCCCTACGAACTGTTGATCCTGGCCTCGATCGTGGAGAAGGAAACCGGCCTGGCCGCCGAGCGGCCGCAGATCGCCGGGGTGTTCGCGCGCCGCCTGAAAATGGGCATGCGCCTGCAGACCGACCCGACCGTGATCTACGGCATCGGCAGCGCCTACGACGGCAACATCCGCAAGGTCCACCTGACCACCGACACGCCGTACAACACCTATACCCGTGGCGGCCTGCCGCCCACGCCCATCGCCATGCCCGGCAAGGATGCGCTGGCCGCGGCCGCGCGCCCGGCACCGGGCGACGCGCTGTACTTCGTGGCGGTCGGCGATGGCAGCGGTGCGCACGTGTTCTCGGCGACCTACGCCGAACACAACGCGGCCGTGGCGCGCTACCTGCGCCAACTGCGCGGCAACCGCGCGTCGGAGGCGCAGCAGTGAGCGACGTTTTCGCCCCCTGGCAGCAGCGCGCCCATGACCAGACCGTGGCGGCGCTGGATGCCGGCCGCCTCGGCCATGGCCTGCTGCTGTGCGGGCCGGCCGGCATGGGCAAGCGCGCGGTGGCGATGGCGCTGGCCCGCCACGTGCTGGATACCGGCATGGATGCGGCCGGGCGCACGCGCAACGCGCAACTGATCGCCGCCGGCACCCACCCGGACCTGCAGGTGGTGTCCTTCATCCCCAACAAGACCGGCGACAAGCTGCGTACCGAGATCGTGATCGAGCAGGTGCGCGAGATCTCGCAGAAGCTGGCGCTGACGCCGCAGTACGGTGCGGCCCAGGTGGTGATCGTCGACCCGGCCGATGCGATCAACCGTGCCGCCTGCAACGCGCTGCTCAAGACCCTGGAGGAACCCGCGCCGGGCCGCTACCTGTGGCTGGTCAGCGCCGACCCCGCGCGATTGCCGCAGACCATCCGCAGCCGTTGCCAGCGGCTGGAGTTCCGGCTGCCGCCGCGCGAGGAGGCGCTGGCCTGGCTGCAGCGCCAGGGGCATGCCGAAGGCGCCGCGCGCGAAGCGCTCGACGCCGCGCGCGGCCATCCCGGCCTGGCCGACCGCTGGCTGCAGGGCGAGGGCATGGCGCTGCGCCGGCAGGTGGCCGAGGAACTGGACAAGCTCGCCGGCGGGCGCGTCGGCGCGGTGGAGCTGGCCCAGCGCTGGAGCGGCGACGAGCATGCCGACCTGCGCCTGCGGCATGCCGCCGACCTGGCCCTGCGCCGGGCCACGGACGGCTTGACCGATCCGGGCCGATTGCACAAGCTGGCCGCCTGGTTCGATGCCGCCAACCGCACCCGCGACCTGCTGCGCACCACGGTGCGCGCCGATCTGGCGATGGTGGAGCTGCTGCTGGGCTGGGCCGCGGCCAACCCGCCGCCATCCAAAGGAAACAATCGATGAGTGCGACGAACGCGCGCCAGGGCATTCTTTCCCTGGCGGTCAAGGACAAGGCCGCGCTGTACAGCGCCTACATGCCGTTCGTGAAGAACGGTGGCGTGTTCGTGCCCACGCCCAAGCGCTATTTCGTGGGCGACGAAGTGTTCGTGCTGCTGACCCTGCCCGATTCCAGCGAGCGCCTGCCGGTGGCCGGCAAGGTGGTCTGGGTCACGCCGCTGGGCGCGCAGGGCAACCGCCAGGCCGGGATCGGCGTGCAGTTGGCCGACGGTGCCGATGGCGAGGCCATCCGCGGCCGCATCGAGACCCTGCTGGCCGGCACCGCCGGTTCGGACAAGCCGACCCACACCATGTAGGCGGCGGGGGCGCCGCCGGCTCCCCAAAGGGCGCAGGGTGCGCGCGCAGGCGGGCCCCCTGGTGGGCCCGTCGTGGTGCCGGGCCGGCCGCGCAAAAAAGTTGCATCGATCCGTTGACGTCTTCGCGATTCCCCCTATAATGAGCGGCTCGCAACACGGGCGGTTAGCTCAGCGGTAGAGCATTGCCTTCACACGGCAAGGGTCGCAGGTTCGAACCCTGCACCGCCCACCAATAAGATCAAAGGGTTGCGAGCAATCGCAGCCCTTTTTTCGTTTTGGCTGGAAGGTCCGTGGTCCATATATGGTCCAACGTGCTTGGAACGGGATGAAGCCGGTTGGCCGTGGCCTTTGGAGGCTGGCGGTTGTTCTACGGTGACGAAGCGAGGCCCCAACCGCAACTAGGCGGCAACGGCGGTGTTGTCGGACTCGATGATGCTCCGGAGGTAGTCCACTGCCTGCTGGGCCTTGGCGGCGGCAACGAAGATCGCCCGGGTGTCACGTTCCAACAGCGCCATCCATTGGCCGATGTATTCGGCATGCTGTAGCTGGCCGTCCACCCGGCAGTCGGCGCACAGGAATGCTGAACCAAGCTCCGCGACCAGTTCTTCGGCGGCGTAGGCCTGATCGCCGAAGCGCTTGCCAAATTCCCGGTTGCACCGTCCAGCGTGGCCGGTCCAGTGAACTAGTTCATGCAACGCAGTGGCGTAGTACGCACCGGCACCCTCAAAGGTCGCAGGCAGCGGCAGTTGGATCGAGTCGGTTGTCGGGCGGTAGCAGGCCCGGTTTCCTCCATGACGGATCATTGCACCGGAACGGCTCAGTAGGCTTTCTGCTCGTTCATTGGCATCGTCCGGCACGCCGCTACAGTCCTGCGCATCCAATCGCAAGCCGTCGATCTGGGCGACATTGAATACTGTATAGACGCGGATGATCGGGGGCTGTATGCCATCCTCAACCGCGCACTCCGTGGCCTGAGCCTCGGGGCCCGGCTCACGCCGCTGGTAGAAAATGACGGGAACGCCTCTCTCCCCTCGCCTGACATTTCCTCCTAGTGATGCAGCTTGGCGATAGGTCAGCCAGCGATTGGACGAGTAGCCAGCGTCTTCTGCCAGCAAGTGCAGCATGACCGCATTGATCCCTCGATAAGGGCGGTTCGTAGTCATGTTGCATGGGACTGGATCCGTGACAGTACGCCACGGACGGACCCAAGGCGCTGCACCCGTAGACAGCTTGTCGAGGATGGTCTGGGTGATTCGCTGATAGATCGTGCTCATTTTCGAGACTCCTAAAATGAAAAAAGCCCGCAAGTGCGGGCTGTTGGGCTGGGGCTGGTAAAGCCAGTCAGTGACGGATCGGAAGCAGGCCGGGGTAGTACGTACCACTTCGCACGTAGCCAAACACTCGACGCGCAAGGCTGGTGGATAGGCTAGTTAGCAGCCCGGCGATTGTGGCGGCCATGACGCCCGTGAACGTCCCCCAATGGAGGAGCAAGGTCGCGGAAGCCACGAACAAGTCCAGCAACAACGGCCTGCCTAGCAGGCGCAACTGCCAGAGACGCGACAACTTAAAGAAGATCAGCAAGACGCTGAGAAATACGAAGATGCCCGACGCAAGCATGTTTCTGTCCTTCCTGTGAGCGCATTGATGCGCACAAGAACAGGGCATCTGGCGCGTAGCGCCAGAGTAAAGATGGATGCTTTGGTTGGCTGCCGCGTTCCTAGAACAGGAACCCATCGCCATCCGGGATACGGAGTGCTGTCAAGGGCGGTCGAAGACCGGCAACGCCACCCCCTTGACAGCCTGAGATGACAAAACCCTGTCTTGCGGTCGAAGCCGACGCACCGCGGCTTCGACCATGGAGACCGCTTTTACTACGCTCCTGCCACGCACACATGGGGGCCCCATGAGGCGACCGGAAAACCGAAACCGAACAGCCCCCCGGCTTTTCCACAGACGGGGGTGGGGGTACCTCGCGACTGCTTGTACCTGCCCCTCAGACCTCGCGGCCACGCAGGTGATCGCAGGCCCTCTTGATGATTTCAAGAACGAAGGTTCGATCTGCTTCCTCAAGATCGGCTAGCCATGCGCTCAGCGTGAACGCGAGATCGTCCGGTTGAGCCGAACTCTCTGCAAGCAGCTCCCCAATCCCCACCTTCAAGGACTTGCTGATCTTCTCCAAGGTCAGGAGCGACGGCAGCGTAGCGCCCCTCTCAAAGCGAGAGATCGTCTCCGTATCCACCCCCACCCGTTCCGCAAGATCGGACTGGGTCCAGTTCCTAGCCTTTCGTAAAGCGGCAATGCTCGCCCCAAGCCGGCGAGCCATCGAAGTTCCCGACCGCCTTGACCCAACCATATCTGTCGCCTCCGAAACCGACAGAAATGGTTGTTTCGTCAGACGTTTGAGGACAGAATCTAATATGTTGATACACAACAAATAGGGTTGTGATGAAGAAGCTAGGGGAGTCGATCGGCGCAGCAGTGCTTATAGGGATAGCAGTGCTTTATGGCATGGGTCACTTTGCCCAGAAGGGCCGTATCGAGCGTGAGGCGCGCTTGACCGAGAAGTGGGCCAAGGAGGATGCCGAAGACAAGGCCCTGCGTACCGCCTGTAGGGAAGCTGTCGCAAGAACATTAGGTACGCCGGTACTTGATTGGATTGACCGGCCATTTGGGTCGCGAAGCGTCATACCAACATCTACAGGCTATCGGATTTCGGTCGTCGCAGACACGGGTGGAGGGCGACCCTACGAATTTTCTTGTTACTTCGGCAATGACATGAAAACCGTTCTGAGGGTAACCGAGAAATAACTTAGGGAGGCTTAGACAAATGAAGCTCATCGCCGGATGTCTTCTCTGCCTGTTGCTTTTACCTGTGCTTGCATCTGCACAGGTCTACAAGTGCAAAGGCGCTGATGGCAAAACTGCCTATCAACAGACCCCTTGCGCTTCCGGGCAACAAGAGACTCGCCCGACAATCATGAGAGGGCCTACCCTCACGGAAGAAGAACGCCTGAACGCAATGCAACGATCAAGTCCGAGCAGCACACCAGTGCAGCAGCGTTCTGACTCGTACATGGTCCCGAGCCAACCGCAATTCGATTTGCAAGCACAACGACAACGAGAGAGGGATTGCAACGCTCGCTATGACAAGATACTGCGAGATCGGGGGAGCAGTTGGTCGCAACGGCATGGACTGGAGGTTGAGCGCGATAGAGCAGCCTGTATCAATGGCGGTGGCAGCACGACCTCATTCATGCCTGACAACTCCAAGCAACAAAGAGGAATGTGCCAAGGCAACTGCGCATCCGAACAGGGCATCTGCATGGGGCAATGCCGAGGAAACGGACAATGCATAGCTGCCTGTGCAGCCTCTCACGGTCGATGCACCAGCACCTGCACACTCTGAGATCAAGAAACGCATCTGAGGTACTGCAAATGAACCGCCTTCCGGCACGCCAAGCGCAGTTCGTCGAGGAGTACTCCATCAGCCACAACGGAGCAGGCGCTGCGGTACGCGCAGGCTATTCCCGACGCTCGGCCAAGGTCACGGCAGCACGATTGCTAACCAAAGCTAACATCCGTACTGCGCTGGCAGTGCGAGAGGCAGAGAACGCCCGAGCCCTTGCCGTCACCCGTGAGCGGGTACTTGCCGAGGTTCGAGTCGCTATCAGCATCGCTGCTCTGAACGGCGATGCTATGGCGATGATCGCGGGGTGGCGTGAGGTCGCGAAGCTGTGCGGCTACTACGCACCCAACCAGCATTCGACCCCCCCCGACTGAATAAGGTGATATCAGCAGGAGGATGCTCAGTCAGCAAGAAGAATAGGCCGCCTTCGATGGCGGCCATGCCTTTATAGGGATGGCATCGAACTGCAACCGATTGATTTTGAAAGATTTTCCGACCAAAAAAGCCCGATTGGCATCAACCCTAAGTGACTGAATCTGAATGGTTTTCAGTTCGATGCCTGCGAAACTCGATGGCATCGAACCATCAAACCATCGAACTTGCCTCCTAGGGCCCGGGGCTAGGTGGACTGCTCATCAGCGCTGCGAGTTTCCCCTTCTCCTTGCGCACTTTTCCGGAGTCAATGAGGCGCTTGATCGCTTTCGCCACTGAGTTGAAGCCCACTGCGAGCTGGCCATCCTCGCCACCAAAGGTCTTTTCGAACATGCTGGCGGAGTAGCTGCGAGAAGCTGCTTGTTCCGTGCGGATCAGTTGCAAAACGCGGTCGTCCAGTGTCACCGCAACGCCACCGGCACGCACGCTGGTCAGATAGCCATTCGACTTGCGGATCAGGATTTCGGATTCGATGGGTGGGCCGTAGTTGCTCTTGGCCAGTTCGGCACTGAGATAGCGCTTGCTCGCATCCAGTGCTTGCAACACCTTCTTCTGTGGCGGGGCGAGGTTCAACTGCCAACGCACACCGTCCGTCATAGCGCTGGAACCACGCGTGGCGGACTGACCTCGCATCCCATTCGACTCGTTCATGCTGGCCTTATTGGCGTGATGGCAAACCAGAACGGTCGCTCCCGTTGCCTGCCGAATCCGTTCCATTTCTTCGACAAAGCGCGTCACGTCGTCAGCGGAGTTCTCATCGCCGCCACGAAAGCGTGAAGCCGGATCGATCACGATCAGCTTCAGATCGGGAATACCAGCGACCGTAAGCAAGAGACGATCCACATAGCCGGTCGTCGCCACAGTGCCATGCGGTTTCTTCCGAGTCATGAGGTTGTCTCGCGCCGTCATCGACTTGATGAGCAGCCGCTGGCTCAGATCATTCGCCATCGACGGATTGATCGGTGCGAGTTCCTTAACGATACGATCCAAGCGCCGATGCACCTCGTCCCTCTCGTCTTCTGCCAAGAGAAGAAGCGCCGTCCCCTGCTCACCAACCTTCCACAGTTCGCACAGTGGGATTCCCGTCGCGACGCTGACTCCGAGCTGCAGAACAAACTGGCTCTTTCCCGTTCCACCCGGCGCGACGATCATGCCGACGACGCCAAGCGGCAGCATGTCCTGCAGCAACCAGCGCCTAGGCTGTGGGCTGGTCCGGAGCAGCATGCCGATATCAGCCTCACTGAGGTCAAACAGCGGCGTGAGCGGCCCCTCGTGGCTACTCCTCTCTTGGCGCTCCGGATGGTTGCGTGCATCAGTCTTTGCGAGGCTTTCAACGGTGCTGAGCACCTTATCCGGATCGAGCGGAGGGCTTTGGCGCGCATTCCAATCCTGAGCCAACTGCGCCACCTCTTCCGGCTCAAGCCCCACGGCGAGCATGCGACCGACAACTTGCGTCAGCGCATGGGTACGTTCTCCATCCGGAAAGGAGCCCAACAGTGCCCTACTCGCAGTCGTCGAAGCAGCAGGCTGCATGCGGCTGCTATTCGTCGGCTGGGAGTTGGAGACGACCAAGCGCAACCCCGTCCTCAGGTCGGCTGCGGAATAGGGCTTCATCGGGTCGGAGAGCTTGATGCCCAACATGTCAGCCCCCCATTCCATCGTGCATGCGCGTCATGAAGGGCTCGCCGTTTTTCTTTTGGTGGTAGAAGCCCGGCAGACGCATGAGCCGTGCAATGTCATTGACCGTCGGGTCGCCACAGAAGCGTTGGGCCAGTGACCGCTGCAATGCCGAAAACTCATCAAGGGAGGCCCCAGCCTCCGCCAGCCAGTAGGCATGCCACTTATTGGCGCTGCTTTCGACGACGATATGCGGCGGGATTTCTGCTGTGAACAACGGATCGACGCCAGGCGTATCGAGATCAACAAAGTGCGCGCGCACGCGCTGCACGTTCTCGGCGCACCTTCCCTTCTTGTCGCCGGCATTCACCATGAAGAAGACCCCGGCACCCGCCTTGTTGGCCTCGAAGAGTCGATCAGCCAGATCATCAATCGAACCGTGGGAGATCATCGGCTTGGTCTTGCAGCCATCCCTCTCGGGGATCACCTGAAAAGTGAAGCTAGCAGGATCAGAATCGAGCAAGGCGAGGAACTGGCGCGCATGATCGATATCGGGATGGAAATCATTCATTGCCATCCTCCTGACCCAGCCAGCGGTGCCCCTCGTCCGGGACGAAGGTCATCGCCATGGAAGTCCCATTGCCTTTGTCGTCTACGCACACGGAGCTACAGACGACGATCCAGCCGCCCGGAGCCGGGATGCGGAAAACGCGCCCGTTGCGGTCAGGAAGGCTGCTGATATGTTCCGCAGCGACCTTGTCGTCATAACAGTTAGCCACCGCGCACCTCCTTGCGGGGCGACAGGTCGCAGCGGTTCTGCGCCAGCCACGCGTCGAGATCGTCACGGAGATAGACGATCTTGCGTCCGAGGCGCACGAAGGGCGGCGGCGACATGCGGCCATCCCTGAAGCCCTCGCATCGGCCATGGCGCAGAGTGGAAGTGGAGACTCCCAGATAGACGGCGGCCTGCTCTTCCGTCATACCCCGGATCAGTTCGTTGTTCGGCATAGTCGGTCCTCTTAATGCGAGGAACACCCTCGCTATGCCGCGAAGGTCACTGGGATCATGTGAGCGCCGTTAGGAACGAATCCCTGTCGTTCGTGAAAGCTTGTTACTTGACATAGCACATGGCGCGCGATACCGCACCTCAGTCTTCGACACCGGGGTCCAGCTTGGCCACGTGGGTCGGATCGAGATACTGATTCGGATCGTCAATGATCGTGTTTACAAGATCAGCGACGATGCTGCAGGAGGGCCGCAGTGTCCTGACGCGTAGTAAGCGGATCAAGTTCTGCGCTGCGTAAGTACGGAACGCGTTGGCATGCCTTGGTCTGCTTGGAATTTGCAAGGAACCTTCCCATGATGAACGAATATTCAAAGATTCATGGAACCGGCTCAGCACATCATCGAGACACAGCGGCGGTGCTTCATCATCGGACGGACTGCGCAGTTCAGGGCGCTCGGGGAACATGGTTGGCAATGAAAGCGGCAATGCGCGATAAGCACGCAACGCGTCCTTATTGGTTTCGATAACCTCAAGGAGCTTCAAGGTCTGCTCTTGAATCTCGCGAACAGCCTTCTCCTGCACCTTCTCTGGGACCTTCGCAGCAGCCTCCCACAGGCTGCGCATTGACAGGCAGGTTTCCAGAACCTCTTGTGCAACATCCAGTCCCGAGTCCCTCAAGATTTCATCGAAGCGACGGCCAATGTCCGGGCTTGAGAGAATGCGACGCAGGACAGAACGATCCCAATATGGCGGCCAGAAATCTGTGCCGCCGTCATAGGCCTTGATCCAGATTGCTGGTTCATATTTCTTCATGCGGCTCGCACCAGCTTTGCCACCGCATTGGCCTTGTGCTCCGGCGCAAGATGCGCGTAACGCAGAGTCATCTTCAGGTCCGCGTGACCGAGCAATTCCCGAACCGTGTTCAGATCGACGCCCGACATGACCAACCGAGACGCAAAGTGGTGCCGGAGGTCGTGCCAGCGGAAGTCCTGCAGCTTGGCTGCGCTGCATACGTTCCGCCATGAAGAGTCGATGTTGGTCATCGGATTGCCGTCCTTGCCGGGAAAGACGAGATCGTCCCCGGCTCCGGGGTGGTGCTTCACCCAACGAGTGATTGCGTCGAAGGCCTCTGCATTCAAGGGAACATAGCGAGCCTTGCCGCTCTTGGCGGCGGCAGCCCGGACCTTCACCTGCTGCTTTCCAGAGTCGATGTCACTCCTCCGCAGCTTGAAAAGCTCACCACGGCGAAGGCCGGTATTCATCGCTAGGAGGATCATCGGCTGGAGGTGGTCGGCAAATTCATCCGGCCCGATTGAGGCTACGGGCACAAGTTTCCGCTCCGCCATCCACTGGCGGTGGCTTTCGCGGGCAGCCTTGGCCGCCTCCTCCCGATCTGTCAGTACCTGCCGGAGACGCCTTTCCTCGTCATCCGTCAGGTAACGGACGCGATGGTCGTCCTCAACTTTCGCCTGTTTGACCTTCCTCATGGGATGGTCGGTCAGGTGGTCCCACTCAACCGCCTTGGTCAGCGCCGAGCGCAGCGCTGCCATTTCGCGGTTGACAGTGCTTGCCTTGATTACGGACTTGAGACGGCTAGCCTTCCATTTGTCGATCTGCCATGCCGTCAGGCTGTCCAGCCGCTTGTCGATCAGGTCGCCGAACGACCGCCGAATCCGGGCAAGGGTCATGTCGGCGGTGCCAAGGTGGGTCCCGGCCCACGGCCCATAGTGCTCATCAAGGAACTGGCCGAGCGTCGGCTTTCGCTCCTCACGCTGCCGTTCCCGCTTGGCCTCATTGGGATCGATACCACGTGCCACATCGCCCAAGACTTTCTTGGCCTCGTCTCGGGCCTGCGCCGAGGTCAGGGGTGGGGTACGTCCAATGACGTAACGATTCTTCCGGCCACTCCCACGCAGCCGATAAACGCACAGGAATGTCTTGGTGCCCGAGGGCTGAACCCGGAGTTGGAAGCCCCGCAGGTCGGTGTCGTTGACATCGTAGGGCTGGTCTGCGGGCTGCAATGCAGACACAAGTTGGGTGGTGATCTTGGCTTTCATGGACGAAGTCTCTCCAGATGATGGAAGAGGCTTCATCCCGTTTCGTGGTCCACCTGTGGTCCAATTTGGGGGCACGAGAGGGGATCGTCAAGCACAACCTTGCACCTGAGGTACTGACGTAACTATCTGATATGCAAGGGCTACTTATGCGCCTTGTTGCCTTCTTGTGCTCCGGCGTGTCAGCCTATGGAGGCATTCACACGGCAAGGGTCGCAGGTTCGAACCCTGCACCGCCCACCATATAAATCAAAGTGTTGCAGAAGAACCGGCGAAAGCCGGTTTTTTCGTAACTGCACCCTAACTGCAACCGCTTGGAGGTATAGGATGACTTCCCCGCTGTTCTGTCCACTGGAACCCGCTTGGGGCGATGTGGCTACTTGGGTTTCAGGGATCGCCACGCTGCTTACTGCTGGACTGGCGATCTATCTCGCGAAGCGGCCGGAGAGGATCAGGTTGAAGGCCCAAGCAGGGTTCTACCTGCTGCTTGGCACCGACACTGTGGGTGACCCTCCAGAGATACTGAGCGTCACGGCGACAAACGTGGGGCTGCGTAGAACGACCATAAAGCAGATTTCAATTCGGACCGGCCTCATGAAAAGGGGGCCGTGGCGTCACCGATTCGCTTTAATCCCGAACTGGGTGGGTGCTTTCTCCTCTCCACTTCCAATGGCACTGGCCGACGGCGATTCGGGCAGTTGGAACATGGCCATGGAGCCCGGCAGGCCCTTTGTAGCGCGGCTCGTTACCGATGGATTTGTGAGGAGCTGGGTTGACGTATGGACCTTCCGTTTCGGCATCCATACTGGGCATGGCGGCAACCTCTACATCAAGCCAAGCAGTGATTTTCGAAAGGCTCTTTCTGAGGCACTGCGTGGAAAACAATAGCGCTCGAGCATAGCGATGGCGCGAGCCCCATACCCAAGGTAGTGGGGCTCCTGTTCGTCAGGCATGTTAGCCGCCGAGTTGGTCTCTCCATCCGAATCGGCCCTTGCCGGCTTGAGCCGTTTTTCCTCCGCTAGCGAGGTCATCTGCGACCACGTCGATGATGAACTGCGGCACCACTTCACCGTTGGGGCCAGTGCCCTGCTGCTCTCGAGTGGTGACCTTCGCGGGCGCGTTGTTGTTCACGATCACCTGGATTTTGCCTCCCCCCGTAGCTGACACACCCAGGCGCCCGTCCGGGCCGCGACGGAGCGGCATGATCGCCTCCGGTCCCGCTTCTCCGAACACACCGGCACCCTTGGCGAACGCGAACAAGTGCGGACTGTCGTACACCCCGCCGGAGTAGGCCGACAGGCTCGGCGAGTTGTAGGCGCCGCCCTTGGCGTTGGGAATCAGCTGCCCCATCAGGCCCGCGGTGATGCTCTGCGTCCCGCCGCTGACGAGCGCATTCCCCGTCGCGGTAGTGCCGCCGAACAAGCCGGCCAGGGCATTGCCGAGTACGCCGGTGATCATCTGCCGTGCAGCGATGCGCGCCAGGTCCGCGATGATCGAATCCGCCAACTCCGAGAACGACAGCTTCCCGGTCTGAACGAAGCGCACGATGGCATCCTCAGCCCCCCCGAACGCGGTGGCGAACAGGTCGCGGGACTGGCTTGCAACGTCGGCGGTGGCCGCCATGTAGTCCTCCAGCGCAGCATTGGCGCCCACGCGCCAGTCACCCATCAGCGCCAACCGCCGCTGCTGAAACTCCCTCTCCGCGTCCAGCATCCGTTCGCGGCTCGCACGCAGCTCCTGTTCCTGCCGCCGCCAGGACGCCGAATCCTCGGCCACGCCCCGGTCGCGGATCTGCTTCAACCCTTCCTCGTACTCGCGCTGGATGTCCAGCTGCCGGCGCAGCATCTCGACGGCATCACCACCCCGCCCATACGACAGCAGGTCGATGGTGTTGGCACGAAGCCGGTTCTCCTCGGAGACCCGAATCTGCGCCTGTAGCCGCTGCAGCTGCTCCGTGGCGCGCGCCTCCTTCTCCTTGGCGTCCACCAGCTCGCCCGTCGCGTCCAGTTGCTTGAGCAGCTGGTTGATCTCGGCGCGGCGCTCCGGCGCTGCCTTGGCGCCAAGGTCGAGCAGTTCCTGTTCCACCTGGACGCGCAGGCGCTGGCTCGTCGTGAGCTTCGCCTCGGCCTGCAACTGCTCGGTGTTCAGGGCGATCTGCTGCTTGATGCGTTCTGCTAGCGCTCGCGCTGGATCGGCATGGATGGCCTCCCTCTTCGGCTTTTCGGCGTACTTCGCATCCACCCCCTTGATTAGGGCGTCACGATTCTTTGCCAGGCGCTCCGCCAGCTCCCTATCGCCGATCTTCTCGGCATTGAGGATTGCAGCGCGCGCCTCGCCATTGATGCGGGCGATCTCGGCTGCCTTCTTCTCCTGCCGAGTTCGGTACTGAGCAAGTTCCTGCGACTGCAGTATCGCTGCATCGTTCGCTTGCTGGGTAATGCGCGCAACCTCGGCGGCTTTGGCGGCTCGGATGCTCTCATCTTGGATCGCAGCCATCTGCGCGCGAATGTCCGCCGCGGCCTGCTGCCTTGCATCCGATCCCTTCGGCCCGAGATGGGCGTATGAGGCCCAATTGGAGGGGCTTTCGATCTCCAGCAACTTGGCGTGTAGCTCGTTGAACTTCGCCATGCTGGACGTATCCCGCCCGACGCCAAGCATGGCATCCCAGGCTCCATCCGCCCCTAGCTTGAGCGCCCTCCATGCCTTCTCCAGAGTCCCGACGCTCTCTTCCACTTCCCTGGAGCGGCTCACCACTGTGCTGGAGAAGGCTTCCGTAGCGACGCGGGCGGCCTCCTGCCGGTTGCCTTGTTCATCAAGCGCCCGAACCTGCTCAAAGACCGCCGCCGTCAGGAAATGGTGCTCCTGATTGAGTTTCGCCAATGCGTCGACCGGCGACCTGCCAATCTCCTCGAACTTGGCGACAGTTTTGTCGATGGCGTCGCCTGTCATCCGCTCCATAGCGAGCGCGGCTTGAGCCACGGATTGCAAGCTGGCACCTGCAATGTTTCCGCTGCGCGCAGCCGCTGCCAGCGCCTCCGTGGCCCGACGCTGAGTTGTCACGCCGGAGTCCATGGCCTCGGCCATCGCCAGCAGTTGGTCGCGCGTGGTGCCAGCCGCGTTGCCGCTCTCCGCGAGCGCCTTGGCGAACTCTACGGACTCCTGGCTTCCCTTCAAAAGGGCCATGCCGGTAAGCGCGAGGGCGCTGGCCGCAATGGTCGCCGGGTTGATCATCGCGGCAAGCTGGGCGCCGAGCGCCTGGGCGGCCGGCACGATGCCGCCGAACATGTCTTTCAGCTGGCCACCCTGCTGCAGGAGGACCGTCATCGGCCGCTGCCCACCTTGCAGGGAAACGAAGATGTCGGTGAGCTGCGCGGGGGTGCCGCGCAAGGCCGCAGCGTACTGCGCCTCGCTGATTCCGGCCCTCTTCGTAGCTGCCTCACGGGCGGCCAGCTTCTTAATCAGCTCATCTTGAATATCCCCGCTTGTACGCAGCGCGATGTTGTAGGCGAGCTGCTGCGCCTTGGTCATGCCAAGGGTATCGGCCTGCCGCACCAGCTCGCCGACACGGCGCTTCTCGGCACCGGCCAACTGCTGGTACTGCTGCTGGGCGGACGTGGACATGTCCGAAACCGCGCGCTTCGCCGCATCAATGGCGGACGTGAACTGCGACGTGTCCACGGTGATCTCGATGGCGGCGGCGCCAATGCTGGATTCGCTCATCGCGAACTACCTCTGAAAATGGGAAGCCGGATAGGTCCGGCGATCAATGGAAGAATTTCTCATCGCCATCCTCCTCGTCAGAGGGGTGGTCCACCTTCGACTCATCCGTGGGGGTGGCACCGAGCTTGGAGAGCATCGCGCTGAGTGCGTGCATTGCCGAAACGCCAAGCTCAGCATCGGTTTCCATTCGTGCGGCCAAGATGCTCACTTGGCGCAACAGCAGGCGATGGGAGGCGTTGAGCCAAGGCATGTTCTCCGCGCATTCCTTCCACACCTTCACCTGGGCCGGCGTCATTCCCTTGTAGGGAGCCCCGATGGGGTTGGGATTTGCGGGCTCCTTCCGGTCTTTGAACCGGCCGGGGTCTTTCAGCGCGGCACCGGAAACCTTGGCTTTCTTCGTGGGGATGCGTGGCTTCGCCATTGTTGCTCCTGGGCCAGGGCCCATATTTCGAATTGCGGATGCGAGAAGAAAGGGGGACAGTCGGTCTAGGGAGCAGGGGTGATGGGACTTTTGAAGCCCCCCGGCCAGCAAGTTCGGGACCGGCGAGGAAGGCCCGTTGCCGGGCCCGCTCGGGGCGATCAGCGCGAAGCGTACGAACCTCGCCCTGCCGGTGTTGTTGTGGACACCGCCGGCTGGTCCATCCTGCTCAGTCGGCAGCAGGGCGCACGCCAGTGATGACGGTGAACTGCTGCGGGTAGTTGATGACCACATCAGCACGGACGTGGCACAGGAAGCCGATTTCGCCGGTCTTGGCGTATGCCTCGCGCAGCAGCTGGATGGACAGCGCCTCGCGCATCAGGAAGTACAGGCCGTTGAAGTTGCCCACGAAAATCTCGCTGGCGTCGCTGGACGTGCCGGCCGTTTCGTTCACCGGGAGCTGGCTGGTCGGCACGAAGGACATGCTGTCGATCAGCCGCGGGCGCTGGAGCGGCTGGCCGGTGGTGTCGGTCAGGCCCTCGAAGTCCATCAGCGTGCGGGTGGCCATGATGGCGGCGGTCGGAGCCGGCGCGTTCACGTCGATGATCGAGCCGTATGCCTTGAGCAGCGGGCGGTAGCTGTCCAGGGCCGCACCGTTGGCACCCAGCGGAACCACGTTGATGCCGGCGGTGTTGCGCAGGCCGCGCGGCTCAGGTGCCGTGCCAGAGCCCAGCAGGCCCACCCGATCCAGCTCCTTGGCGAACGCCTGAGCGATCACCTGGCGCAGCGCTCGGTCCACGTCCGAGCCGTCGGCCAGCAGCTCACGCGAGACGCGCACGATGCACGCGAGGCTGCGCGGGGTGGACTGCACCGAGCGGAGGGTGGGCTGGCTCTCTTCGATGTTGCCCAGCTCGTTGCGCCAGGTGGCGGTTGGCAGGGTGTCGATGGCCGCGGTGGATACGGACTTGGCACCGTAGCCCATCGGCACGATGCCGGCGCCGGCTTGGAGCAGCGAGGATGCAGGCACCAGCGCGGACAGAATGCCCGGCATCACCACGTCCGGCACGGCATAGCCGCCTGCGCTGTCCGTGCCGACAGAGAGCGAGGCCATCGCGGCTTCCGTGGTGCTCATGCCAGCGACGCCACGCATGAAGTCGGTCAGGGTGGTTTCGCTGCTGCGCTGCTGGTCGTTGCCATCGCGCCGGCTGGCGTAGTGCGCCCGGAAGTCGGCCGGCGTGCGCAGTACCTTGATGCCGCCGCCGTCCAGGTCGGCAGCCGGAGAATCGTCGCCGCCACCGCCGTTCATCTGGAAGGCTGCGATCTGCGTGTTTGCCTCGTCCAGGCCTTTGCGCAGCTGTTCGACGTCGCTGCTGTGCTTGGCCTTGAACTGATCGAAGGCAGCGGTAACCGCCGAAACGAGGCCGGCCACGTCGTTCGGGTCGGACTCTGCGCGTACGGCCTGCAGGCCGCGGGTGATCTTGGTTTGCCTGGTCATGGAGGACTCCTTTGCGGGAGTCCAGTGTCATTCCCAGCGCGCGCAGCAACCATCAGGCATCGTGGGGTTGCATGGGGTTGCGTTGCCCAATCTACTGCCGGCGCGATTCAAGCCAGCGCGCGGCGTCGGTCAACCGGTACGTGACCTTGTGCCGGCCACCACCGAGCGCGAAGCTCTCAGGCGCGGTTCCCTCCCTGCGCTTGTTCGCCAAGGTGCCAGGCGCAAGGCCGATCAGCTTTGCCAGGTCGGCCTCCCCAACTCTCCCGTCTGCACTGATCCACATCCCGCGCTGTTCGGCCTCCCGGCGCAGCATTGCGGCGGTTTCGTCGTCACGGCCGTCCATCGTGGCGAGCAGGCTGTTCAAGCTGCGGGCGATTCGACTATCGCGCTGCATCGTTGCCTCCCTGCGAGTGCTGGTAGCAGTGCCACCGGCTGCTAGTAGCACTGCTGGCAGCAGCCAAGCGCTTGCGGATCAGCCGAAACGTCGGCCGGTGCTCACTGGAAGAATTTCCAGTTACCCCGCGAGCAGCGAACGGCTTGGAAGCGGTGAAGCAAAGCAACAGCCCAAGCGTCCGCTGCGCTCCCGCTTGGTAGATATCTATAAGGGGGGCCCCTGAGGGGTGTTTAAAAGTGCCGATTCGGGCATTTTTGCACCCCTGAGGGGTGTTTATGGCTCTGCTCATGCCGCTTTTACACCCCTCAGGGGTGTTAGGTAGGCCCCTGAGGGGTGTTGAGATTGCGTTTTCGGTTGCACCCCTGAGGGGTGTTGAAGATGCGTTTTCTTCCAGTCGTTGCGTGGTGGCCCCGGCGGAATCTCCAGGTTCTTTCCAGCGCATGTGTCGATTCCGCACCAGGTGATGGCGTACAGGTGGCATTGCTTCTTGATGCCGTGCCGCGTCTGCACGATGAAGCCGGCGTCCTCTAGCTGCGACAGGAGTTCCTTGGCTTTGCTCCCGGCACAGACGCCTGCCGCTTCCACCATCGCCTTGGTGGCCGCTAGGTCGCCGTTGTTGCGGCCGTTGTACTGCGCTGCCAGGAACAACAGCATCTTCATGGCCGCGCCGCTGAGGGCGAAGAAGGTCGGAGACTGCATCATCGAGTGCGGCAAGCGAACGAACGTGTCGCTCGGCCGCCGGCCCTTGTGCTTGGTCCTGTTCCGCTCGGGAATGTGTGCCATCGTCAGGGCTCCAGAGCGTCACGCAAGGCCGCGCCCCGTCACGATGCGATGGACCGCCCGCTGCCATTCGTCGCCGGCACGCGCAGCGCGCGCCAGCACCCAGGCGGTCACCTGCTGCTCGGAGAAGCCGCCCCGGTGCGCAAGGGAGCATTCGCCGCAGATGACGAAGGGGAGGGACGCCCACCCATACTCCCGCTCGGATCGATGGAACGTTCCATAGACCGGCTGGAGCGCCTTCCCGCAGCAGTCGCATGCGATGGGCTCAGGCGTAGCAGCGCGCGCCCTCATGACGTGCGCTCCGGGGCTCGCTCGATTGCGGCCAGAAGGCGCTCGAACAACGCTTCCGTGCGTGCCTGCATCGCTACCTGATCGCCCCCCGATTTCCGCTGCTGTCGGGGTGCCATCCCGGTGGAAGGAGCAATTCGGGCGATGCGCGCCTTGGGGAACTGGATGATTTGAGCGCTCACCCGATCCTCCGCACGCTGCAGACATTCTTGACCTCGGCCAGCACCACCAGCTCATCGAAGGACAGGAAGAATCCCTGGTCGCGGTTGCTCGTGGTGAAGATGTAGAAGGCGGGCCGCCCGTTCTTGCCGGGCCGGATCTGCACGCGCCGCACGATCTGACGCCCACCGAGCAGGATCACGTAGACGCCATCCCAACGGCAGCGGGTGATGCCCAAGTCGACTTCCAGCACGTCGCCGATCTCGAAGGAGGGCGCGTTGAGGTTGTCCCTGACGAGGACGTAGGCGCGGCCCTCAGCTGGTGGCATCAGCACCGGCGAGGGGTAGCTTTCGATTTGGCCGTGGACCTGCACCAGTGCGTTCATGCCGGCCACCCCAGTTGCGCCTTGACGGCTTCCTGCCACTGAATGCCGAAGCGGCCAGCGCGAGCGATGATCCAGCGGATGCGCAGCGCGCTCGGCTCCCCGTCCGGGTAGGGGGCCAGGCACGCATAGCAGACGTAGGAGGGCAGCTCCCCGCACTCAAAGCGGGACGTGGTGCGCTGAACGTCGAAGTAGCCGACGGGCCGGTTGCAGCAATCGCAGAACTGCGGGGCGTACCTGTTTGGCCTGCTGGCGTAGGTATTCCCTGACATGTCAGGGGAGGATTGCCCGATTGCGCCCGGGCCGGCTTGGTGTACGATGTGATCCATGGTCAGAGCGTTCCTTGGTAGGGTTCGGTCTTGGCTTCCACGGCTCAGGAGTTGGCGCTCCTGGGCCGTTTCTAGTTCAGGCTTAGGGGGCATGGGCGTCCCCTCACGCGGCCGCGCCGCTGGTTGCCGCTTTCTCCCGGGCTTCGATGAACTCGCGCAGCGCGCGGGCCGACACCATGCGGCGCTTTCCCACCTTGAAGGTCTTGATGTGGCCGGCGACCATCTCTCGATAGAGAGCGGTTCGGTTCAGGCCGGTGGCCGCGCAAGCTTCATCGGTCGTGTAGCTGAGGCGTTCGGGTTGGGCTTTCATCACTGCTCCTGGCAAGGACCAAAGTGGTCCGTTGAGCGCAGTGGACCACAATGGTCCGTTGCGGTCAAGGACCAGTGTGGTCCAACATGCGGGGATGAACAGTCCTGACACCCAATTCAAATTGCGCCTTCCCGCCGAGTTGAAGGCGAAGCTCGAAGGTCAAGCAGCAGCGGCCGGACGCTCGCTATCGGCCGAGATAGTCCACAGGATCGAGCAGGGATTTGAGGGCAATGACATGCTCCTTCAGCAAATCCAGATGACGAAGGAGGCGATGAGCCTGGCCGAGCAATGGCGCCAGGTTGCAGAAGGGCTTCAGGCCGAATTGAAGCGGCGCACTGAAGAGATGGAGGAAAATCGTGAATCTCTTGCTGCGCTGAACAGCACGGTGTCTACGCTAACCAAGTCGGTAGATCGGCTGCTCAAGAAATAGATGCCTGGTCACGCTGATTGGCGTGGTTACAGGAACCGAACCTGGGCCAACTTGTCGCGCGCCGCGCCCTGAACCAAGTGCCCGTAGTGCTTCTCGATCATTGCCAGCGACGTGCCGGCCAGCTTCGCCACCGTCAGCAGGTCCATGCCGCCCACGATGGCGTCGGTGATCCAGCAGTGCCGGAGCGTGTAGAGCGTGACGCCAGCAGGTAGCCCAGCGCGCGCAGCGGCTTCGCGGACCGGCTCGCTCCACGCATCGGCCGTCCACGCCCTCTGGCCGTCCTGGGTGAACAGGTGCGCCTTGGGCAGCTTCCCCTTCGCCAGGCGGTCGAACAGCGCCATAGCGGCAGGGGAGAGCGGGATGGTGCGGTCATGGCCCTTGCTACGGAACCGAACGCTTCCGGTGCGCCCGTCGTAGTCCGAGCGCAGGCATAGGGCAGGGTCGCCCGGCCGGCAGCCGGTGAGCGCCACGCATTCGATCAGGTCGCGCACGGCCTCCTGGGCGGCTTCCAGCAGCGCGCGCCGCTGCTCAACCTCCAGGTACAGCCCCCGGCGCCGGCTGGCGTCCTGCAGTGGCTTCACGGACGCCCATTCGAAGGCCACATCCGGGGACGCCTTGCGGCGCGCGACGGCGTAGTTCAGGGCGGCCACCAGCACCGTGCGCATGCGGTTGACGCTGGCCTTCGCCAAGGGCTTCGCCGTGGGTGGTCGACCACGCTTCGCGGCCAGCGGTGGGAGGTCGCCTTTCTCCACGCGGTCGCGCCAGGCTTCGATGTGGTCCTGGTGCAGGTCCTTGAGCCGCACCTTGCCCAGCTTGTCGCCGTACAGGCACCGCTCAAACCGCCGCGCGGCGTCATCTGCCGCGGCCTTGCGCCCGTCCTTGGTGAGCCCTTTCACGTAGTCGCGGCAGGCGTCCGCAACGGTGAGTTCGCTCTTGGGGGTGACGACGGCCAGCGGGGCACCATGCTGGTCTGTCTCCGCAAGAACAGCGCGCGCCTTGGTGCGGGCTGCCTCGACTGTTACGCCAGGCCACTTGCCCAGCGCCCGGGTGCTGGTACGGCTCCACTGGACGTTCCAGCTTTTGACCCCTGACGGCTGCACGCGCAGGTGAAGTTGCGGGACGGTGGTGTCCCAGATGCGATAGGGCGCCGCCTCCGGCTTGGCCGATTCAACCGCAGAAGGGGTGAGGCGTTTGGACTGCTTCATGGGCTCGTAACTGCACGGTAACAGCAGATTGAAGTGTGTAGCGAAATCCAACCGGACGCAATGAAGCCTAAAAACAAGGGGTTGTGGACGAAGCCCTTGCGGCACAAGGGCCTTTCTTGTCCTTCACACGGCAAGGGTCGCAGGTTCGAACCCTGCACCGCCCACCAAGACATTGTTGCAACGCATGAAGACCGGCCCCAGGCCGGTCTTTTGCGTTTTGCCGCCTGCGGTCTGGATCGCCCGCCGTCCGGGACGTGCCGCGGGTTGCGCGATGCGCCCGGTTGCGCTCACTGCGCGGCGTAGGGGCCGAACACCGCCTTGACCCGCATCCGCTCGTCGCCGTCATCGAGCACGAACACGCGGTAGCTGTCGCCGCCCGGGGCGGTGCGGATCACCACGTGGCCCTGGGTGCTGCGCGCCTGCCGCTCGATGCCGTAGGTGGTGCGCGCGGTGGCCTCGGATACGTGGGTGACGAAGATGTCGCGCTCGCCGGGCCACAGCGCCTTCGAGGTGAGCCGGTGCCAGGTGTTCACCGCCGGGTGGCCTTCGGCGCGCGCGGTCACCACGATCACGCGCGGGCGCAGCGCCGCCAGGAACGCGGCGCTGTTGGCATCCCAACTGCCGTGGTGGTTGGCCTTCATCGCATCGACCGGGCCGGCGGCTTCGGCCACCGGCCGTTCCACCTGTTGCCAGGCGCCGTCGCCATCGGGCAGGGCGACGCGCTCGTCGCTGAGGTCGCCGCCGCTGAAGTAATCGAACCTGCCATAACGGATGACGAAGGCATTGCTGAGGATGTTCTCGATCGGCTGCTGGTCCTTGCCCAGGGTGTGCAGCGGTGGGAACAGCTCGCGCGTGCCGTTGCCCTGGCCGGTCCAGACCTGGCCGTTGCCGTACAGGTTGCGGATCTCGAAGCCCGGGTAGTTGCCGGCCGCATGCAGCAGGGCGATCTGGTCGTTGCGGCCCGGTGCGAAGCGCTCGACCTTCAGGCCGCGGTGCCGGATCTGCCAGTCGAGGAACCGACGGTAGTTGTCGAGCGTCGCGTTGCTGATCGGCGCGGGGAAATCGTAATGCGGCCAGCCGCGGTCCAGGATCGTGGCGATCGGCACGGATTCGGCGACCTGGGTGATGCCGCTGAGCCGGTAGGCGCCGTTGGCGGCGAGCGGGGAGTCGGCAGTGATCGCGCCCATGTGGTCGCCATGGAAATGCGAGAGCAGTGCGTAGTCGATGCCGCCGTGGCCGGGCGGCATCACCCGCTGGACGTAGCGCGCGACCCATTCCCCCGGCGGGCGCGAGGCATCGGGGCGGCTCGGCAACGAGAACGGCGCAGCCTCCAGGGTCTTGCCGCTGGTGTCTTCCAGCAGGGTGGTGCCATCGGGAAGGATGAAGAACAGGGCGTCGCCGCGTCCGGTGTTGATGTGGTGGATGTCCAGTTCGCCGTCGCGCCAGGGCGGCAGCGGCTGGCCGATTTCCGGCGGCCGTGCGAAGGCGCTGGCGGCCAGCGCCGGCAAGGCGAGGAGCAGGATGCGTGTGTTCATGGGCTCGTGGGGTGTATCGCGGCCGATCGGTAGCCGCGGGAATGCCGATGTGGATGTGGAAATGCCGGCGCGGCCGTCATGCTCGGTGCAGCTTCGGCACGTGCGGTTCGACGATGAAGCTGGCCCGGGTGGAAAGCCGCCCTCCCTTGCGCTGCACCTGGTCCATCACCTTGATATCGGTGCGCCATTGCGTGGCGCTGATCTCGTGGACGTGGTAACCGCGCAGGTTGTCGATCAGCTTCAGGAACGGGTTGTCGGCCTGGCCGAAGCGGCGCACGCTCGGCGAATCGACCGCGCCGTCGCCATTGGACGAGATCGAGGTGGCGAGGAACTCGGTCGCCACCGCGGGGCCGTCGCGCTCGTCATCGCGCAGTGGCACTTCGGCCACGGCATTCATGTGCGCATCGCCGGTGGCGATGACCACGTTGCCGAGTCTGCGGTCGTGGATGCCCTGGACCAGGCGTCGCCGCGAATCCGGGAAGCCATCCCATTTGTCCTCATACGCGCCGTGCAGGCGGCCGTCGGGGTCGCGCCCCTGCAGCGGCATCACCCATACCTGCTGCGCGATGAGGTTCCAGCGGCTGCCGCCGCCCAGGCCTGCATGCAGCCAGGCTTCCTGCTCCGCGCCGAGGATGTTCGAGTCCTGGCCCTGCTCGAAGCGGCATTTGGCCAGCGCCCTGGGGTTGGGGCAGATCTGGTTGCCGCGGTGGCTGCGCGTGTCCAGCACGTGCATGCGCAGCAGGTTGCCGTAATCCAGGCGCCGGAAATAGCGGGTGCCGCCGTCCGCGCGCGGCAGCTGGGCGCGGCGCACCGGCGAGTTCTCGTACCAGGCCTGCATCGCGTGCAGCCTGCGCAGCGCGAACAGTTCCGGCGGGGTACGATCCTGGTCCCAGATGCCGTTCCAGTCGTTGTCCACTTCGTGGTCGTCGAACGAGCAGATGAAGGCGACGGCGGCGTGCGCGGCCTGCAGGTCGGCGTCGCTCTTGTACTGCGCGTAGCGGCGCCGGTAGTCGTCCAGCGTGTACAGCTCGTCGCCATGGTGCAGGCGCTCGACCGGGTTGCCGGCCGCGTCGTGGATCGCGTACCCGGCCTTGCGCGATGCCGCCTCGCTGCCTTCGTAGATGTAGTCGCCGTAGTGGAACAGGGCGTCGAGGTCGTGCTCCCCGCTGAGATGGCGGTAGGCATCGAACCAGCCATGGAAGTAGGCCTGGCAACCGGCCACGGCGATGCGCAGGCGTTCCGGGGCATCGCCGGCGCGCGGCGCGGTACGCACGGTGCCGGTCGTGCTGGCATCGCTGCCGTCGATCATGAAGCGGTACCAGTACGGCCGCGCGGGCTGCAGCCCGGCCACTTCCACGTGCACGCTGTGGCCGAGTTCGGGCCGCGCCAGGTACTCCCCGCTCTGTACGACGCGCGCGAAGTGCGCGTCCTCGGCCACCTGCCACTTCACCGGTACCGCGACCATCGGCATGCCGCCGTGCTCGTGCAGCGGCCTGGGCGCGAGCCGGGTCCAGATGACGAAGCCGTCGGGCCACGGGTCGCCCGAGGCGACGCCGAGGGTGAAGGGGTAGCCGTCGAGCTTCGGTGCGGCGTGTACGTCGCGTGCCGGGGCAAGCCCGGCGAACAGGGCCAGCGAGCTGGCACCGAGCAGGAACCTGCGGCGGCTCAGTTCGGGAAACGTGCGCATGGTCATCCTCGATATGCAGGAGGCGGCGCACCCTGCGGTGCGCGCGCCGGATGGATGTGGACGGCCTGCTCAGAAGCGGGCGCGGATGCCGATCGATGCCTTCTGGCCGCTGTAGATGTCGATCTGGCTGTGATGCCCGGCGGTGCCCGGCCAGATCTCGTCGTTCGGATACCAGGTGCCGCGGTGGCGCCTGAGCAGGTTGTTCACCGAGAAATACGCCTCCAGCCCCATGACGTTGTCGCGGGTCTTGCGGATGACGGTGTAGCTGCCCGACAGGTTGACTTCGGCATAGGGAATGAACGGCTGCGATTGGGTGATGGTCCCACCCGGCGTGGTGATGTTGCCGGTCTGGCCGCGGTCTTTCTCGTTGGAATAGACGCTGTTCAGGCTCAGCCGCACGCGGCCGTGCTTCCAGCCCACGCCGAACTGGGCGACCTGAGAGGCCACCCGCGGCAGCGGCTCGGACGGATTGGCGTACATGTACGCGCCACGCACGGTCAGGCCGCGCAGGGCGCCGGGCAGGTAGTCCATGGCATGGTTGAATTCCAGCTGCCAGGCATCGACGCTGATGGCCTGGTCGGACTGGTTGGCCGACGTGCTGAAGATCGCGTCGGCATACAGGTCGCCGGTGTAGCCGAATTCCTGGGCCGACAGGTTGCGGGCGACGATGCCGTTGCGGATGCGGTTGCGGTAGTAGTTCAGCGCGACCAGCCCGACCGGTTCCCAGTACTTCACCGCGCGCAGCGCGAAGTTGTCCGAATACTCGGGCTTCAGGTTGGTGTTCGGCGCCGTCACCACGGTCCCGTCCTCGGTCTCGGCCACCGACCACACGCCGGCGATCATGCCCACGTCGGGCCGCTGGATGGCGCGGTTGTAGCCGGCAATCAGGTCCAGGCCATTGTCGAAGGAGTACTTCAGCGAGACGCTGGGGAAAAAGTCGTCGTAGCGGCTGCGGCGTTCGATCCGGTCGCGGGTGAGGTACTGGTACTCCAGCCCGTCGATGGTGGTGGCGCGGCCGCTGGCGGGATCGACCGCATGGCCTGCGGCCGCCAGCTCCTGTGCGCTGAGCGGATCGAACTCGTAGCCGGTGTTGCGGGTCTGTTCCCAGCGCACGCCGAACTGGCCCTTCAGGTGCTGGCTGAAGTCGGCCGTGGCCATGAGGTAGGCCGAACCGATCTGCTCGTCCAGGCGGCGCGAGTTGGCGATATGGGCGTCGTACCAGTTCGCCGCGGTCAGCGTGTTGGTCCACTGCTCGGGGTTGGCCTGCATCATCTGGTACAGCCGGGTCAGGCTGGGCATGTACAGGCTGCCGCCATTCAAGGTGGTGACGGTCATGCCGCCGCGGCCGAAGGTGAACGCGTTGTCGCTGCGGATGTACTCGAGCAGTTCGGCCTTGCCCATCGGCCCGGTGTAGACCCACTTGTGCGCGGCCGAGGTGTTCTCGTAGGCGTAGCGGGTGGTGGACAGCTTCAGGCCGGTCTTCCAGGTCACCGGCACGCGGCCGATGTCCTGGTAGATGCTCAGGTCCAGGCTGCCGCCGGTGTTGCGCGCCTCTGCGGTCTTGCCGCTGCGGGTGGTGACCGTCGCCGGGCCGCTGAAGGTATAGCTCGACGGCAAGCTCCAGTCCGGGCCGCTGGTCTGGACGATGTTCCAGTCCTGCGCGTACTGGCTGCTGCGCGATGCGCTGAAGTTGCCGGTCGAGGTGACCGGGTTGAAGGTCTGCACCTGGCCCTTGCGGGTCGAGTCGTACTGGCTGTCGGAGTTGGAGTAGAACAGGTTGCCGGCCAGCCGGAACTTCTCGGTGCTCCACTCGAAGCTGGGGATCACGTTGCGGCTGTGGCCGAACTTGTAGTTGTAGGTGCTGGCCGTGCTCAGGGTGGTGGCGGTGGCGGCCGAGCGGGTGACGAAATCCAGCACCGGGTCGCCCTGCACGCCGCGCGAGCGGGCGTTGGTGGTGAACGTGGGTGCGGGCTGCGCGGCCTCGATGTCGCCGCGGCTGGCCGACGCCATCAGCGACAGGATCAACTGGTCGGTGGCCTTGAAGTCCACGCCCAGCGACGCGGCCCGGCGGTTGTACTCGCGTTCGTAGTTGGTGCCGACGATCGAAGTGACCGCGTAAGGTTCGGGGCTGGCCGCGGTGGGGAGGTAATTGCGGTTGGCGGTGGTCTGCACGTGCTCGACCAGGCTGGTGCTGTTGCTGATGCCCGCGGCCACGCCGAGGCGCCCATCGAGGAATACGTCGGCGTAGCTGGCCTTGAAGCCGGGCAGGAACTTCTGGTCGTAGCCGCCTTCGCGCGGGCCGCTGCGGTATCCGTCCCACAGCGCCGAGTGGGTGGCGCCGTTGACGTCGACGGTGATGCGCCGGCCCTTGCCGTCGAAGGCCTTGCGGGTGCGGATGTCGATGGTGCCGGCCGGGGCGTTGGCGTCCATGTCGGCGCCGCTGGTGGTGTAGACGGTGATCGAATCGACGCCGGTGAGGGCCGACTGCTCGAAGCTGAAGGTGCGCGAGGCCGCGGCGCCGTCGTTGGCATCGACGCCGGCCAGCTTGACACCGTTGATGGTCACTCCGGTGTACTGCTGCGGCAGGCCGTGCAGCGAGATGTTGCGCGGCACGTCGTCGGCGGTGACGTCGAAGTCCACGCCCGGCATGTTCTTCAGGAATTCGCCCGGGTTGCCGTCGATAATCTCGCCGTAGCTGTCGGCCGACAGCGTGTTGGTGATGTTCATCGACGCGCGCTGTTCCATGATCGCGCGTGCATCGCCTTCGCGTGCGCCCACCACCTGCAGCGTATCCAGGGTGGTGTCCGCGCCACGCCCGGCAAGCGTGCTGTAGAGCTCGATGTCCACCCGTTGGCGGCCATCGCCGTCCAGCCGCACGGTCTTCTCGGCGTCGCCGAAGCCGGCGTAGCTGACGCTGATGGTGACCTCGCCGGCCGGTACCTCGGCCAGGGCGAACTCGCCGCGCTCGCCGGAGTACACGGTGCGGCTGCCGGCGGCGGTGGCGATGCGCACCGCGGCATTGCGCAGGAAGCCACCGGTGGCCGGGTCGAACACGCTGCCGGTGATGTAGCCGGTGCCCTGCGCCGGCATGCCACCGGCGGCCTGCTTCCTGCGCAGGGTGATGATGCTGCCGTCGTCCGAGCCGATCTCGAGCCCGGTGCCCTGCAGCAGTTTGCGCAGCGCGTCGCGGGCATCCATCTCGCCACGGATGGCCGGCGTGCTGACATCCTGCAGCGAACCGGCGGGCGCCACGATCTGCACGCCGGCCTGGCTGGCGAACTCGGGAATCGCGTGCGCTGCCGGCTGCGCCGGTACGTTGAAGTTGCGTTGCTGCGCCATCGCCTGCGATGCGGAGGCCAGTGCGAATACCACGGCGCTGGCCAGTAGGAGCTTCTTCGGTTGGATCATCTCGCTGCTCTTGGTGTGGGGGTGCCCGACGGGGTCCCTCCATAGAGCTGCGGCACCGGGTGCTTCCTCCATCTGTCACGAAAAATTCATGTGCGTGGACGGCGTGCCGCGCCGGCGTGGTTCAGTGCTGCCGGCTGACGACGACCACGCCGTCGCCCTGGCTTGCATGGGCGCCGAACACCGCGGCCGCGGCGCGCGCGAATCCGACCGGGTTGCTGGCGGCGAACAGGCCGGTGATGGGTTCGCTGGCCAGCTCCGGGTCGGCGATGACGATCCGGATGTCGCTGTAGCGGGAGAAGCTGCGCGCCGCGTGCGCGAGCGACTCGCCGCGGAAGGCGATCTTGCCGTCGCGCCATGCCAGTTCCTGCTGCAGGTCGGTGGCGGACAGTGGGGTGGGCGCGACCTTGCCGCGCCCGGGCGGTATCGACAGGCGCATGTTGGCGCCGATGCGGGCGCCGCCCGCGTTGCCATCCACGGCATCGAGCCTGCCGTTCTGCACCACGATCTGCGCGGGCTGGCCGTCGAGCCGGCGCACTGCGAACGCGGCCGCGTTCGCGTCGAAGCGGCGGCCATCGACCTCCACCCGCAACGGCGTGGCATTGGCGGCGGCCTCGAAGAACACCTCGCCGCGCACCACCTGTACCCGCAGGTGGCCATCGTCCTCGTGGATGCGCACCCGGCTCTGGGTGTTGAGCGTGAGCGTCGAGCCGTCGGCCAGCGGTACCCGGCGCATTTCGCCCTTGGCGGTGGCGTAGGCGGTAGGTACCGGAACGCTGACGAACAGCAGCACCGCCAGCATCAGCGAGGCCGCTGCCGCACCGGACCAGCGCAGCAGCGTGCGCCGGCGGGCGCTGCCGTGGCGGGCACGGGGCGGCGCTTGCACGGTTGCATTGGCTGGGTCCGGCAGCCGTGTCGGCGGCAGCGCATTGGCGGCTGCGGCGGCCTTCAGCCACAGTGCCTGCGCCCGCACCAGCGCGCCGCGGCGGCGGATGTCGGCGGCCAGCCAGTGGCGCAGTCGCGCCTGGTCGGCGGCGCACAGCGGCGCCCGATCCATCCGTGCCACCCAGGCCGCGGCGGCCCGTGCGATCTCACCGCTGCTTTCGCGTCCGTCCATGGGTCGATCTCGTTTCCGTGTGCAGCGTGGAGGGGGAGGGCGTGCGGGCCAGGCTGGCGGTGATCCATTCGCCCAGCCAGCGGATGCCACGCGAGATGTGCTTTTCCACCGTGCTTTCGGACAGCCGCATGCGCCTGGCGATTTCCCGCTGCGGCAGGTCGTGCACGCGGCGCAGCACGAACGCCTCGCGGGTCTGCTCGGGCATGGCGGCGATGGCCTGCGCCAGCTGCCGCAGCTCATCGCGGTCGATGGCGCTTTCTTCCGGGGTCGCGGCGGCGTCGGCGAACTCGACGTGGCCGAAATCCTCCATCGCCTGGATCGGCACGATCCGCGCGCGGCGCAGGTTGCGTATCACCAGCGACTGCGCGACCTGGAACAGGTAGGCGCGTGGATTGAGGATGTCATCCAGCCGCGTGCGCTCGGCCAGCAGGGCGTAGCTTTCCTGGATGATGTCGTCCACGTCGAAGCCGGCGCCGTGCCGGCGCCCGAGCCAGGCACGCAGCGCCGGCTCGTGCGGCAGGATGTGGCGTACGAACCAGCGTGTCCTTCCGCTGTCGTCGAGCAGGGCGTCCGTTGCCCCCGTCTCTTCAATTGAAAGCGACACGCGATCTTCCCCGGCACCGGCCCCCCGGCACGCAAGGGCGGGATCATGCCGCGGCCACGGTTGCAGTCCCATTACAGCCGGCCATGGCCGCGCTGCGCGGGTGCGCTTCGGGACGGCGCTGCGATGCTCGCAGGCGGTGGGCCGCCCCCGGCTGGCCGCGACCACTGCGCACGCCCGGGTGCACTGCGCACCGGCTTGCGGCCCGCGTGGCAGGCACAGGTTTCACTCGGCTTTCCGCCGCCTGCACGCTATCGTTGCGCCGCCGGAGGACGGAACAGGATGGAGCGATCGTGGCGGCGGGCGAAGGTACGGCCAGGTGGTGTGGAAGGCGGGACGGCCGTACAGGCCTGGCGGACGGTCGTGGGGGCGTGCTTGGCGACAGCTAGGGCGGTGACCCGGGGCCGGGTGCTGCGTGGATTGGGCCGGTCCGGGCTGGTGCTCGCCTGCCTGACGATGGGCGCGTGGGGTGGACTGGCGCTGTGGTTCCAGTTCCCCGGCGGTACCGTGGCCCGCGGGGTGGTCATCCTGCTCTGGGGCATTGCCGGGGTGTGGGCGCTGCGCGCGTGCTTTGCGTGCCGGCGGCGCTGGCGTTCGCTCGCGGTGTTCGCCGCGGCACTGGCGCTGCTGCTGGGCTGGTGGGCGACGATCCAGCCGCGCCAGGATCGGCAATGGGCCGATGACGTCGCCCAGCCGCTGCATGCCCGCATCGAGGGCGGGCGCCTGCTGCTGGACAACGTGCGCGATTTCCACTGGCGCGGCGAGGACGACTACGACGTGCACTGGGAGCGGCGCGAGTACGACCTGGCGCAGGTGCGTTCGGTCGACCTGATCCTGTCCTACTGGATGGGACCGGCGATCGCGCACACGCTGGTCTCCTTCGGTTTCGCCGACGGCCGGCAGGTGGTGTTCTCGCTGGAGATCCGCAAGGAGCGCGGCGAATCGTTCTCGGCGCTGGGCGGCTTCTTCCGCAGGTTCGAGGCGGTGCTGGTGGCCGCCGACGAACGCGACATCGTGCAGGTGCGCACCAGCGTGCGCGGCGAGGACGTCTATCTCTACCGGTTGCACGGCCTGGACCAGGACGGGATGCGCGCGCTGCTGCGCGACTACGTCGCGCAGGCGCAGGCGCTGGAGCGGGCGCCTGCGTTCTACAACACGCTGACCAGCAACTGCACCACCATCGTGTACGAACTGATGCGCCGGGTCGTGCCGACGCTGCCGCTGGACTACCGGCTGCTGCTTTCCGGCTACCTGGCCGAGTACGCCGACGATGTCGGTGGGCTGGTTCCGGGGGTGCCCTATGCCACGCTGCGCGCGCGCGGCCGCATCACCCAGCGTGCCCGCGAGGCGGGCGACGTGGCCGATTTTTCCCGCCGGATCCGCCAAGGCGTGCCCGGCATTGCCGAGGAACATGTTCCATGACGCATGGGCTGCAGGCGCGCATGCGCCACTGGCTGGCTCCGGTGTTCGCCGCGGCGCTGCTGCTGTCCAGCGGCTGCGCGATGGTGAAGGTCAAGCAGGTCACGCCGGCCGATTACGCGATGCTCAAGCGCGAGGACATCCTCAGCAGCGGACGCCTGAGCGCGCTGTCGCAGGAGTCGCTGAGCGTGATCGGGCTGACCGCCGCGCAGTGCGCCAGGGACCTGCCCGCCTGCCGGCAGACCGTTGCCACCACCGACGGGCTGCAGGCCGAGCAGCGCCTGTCCACGCTGGCCGAACTGTGGATGCAGCAGGCGCTCGCGCTGACGCCGCGGGCCCGGGTGGGCGAAGCGAATCCGCTGTCCGATGCCGCGCTCGATGCCTGGCTGGAAACCGCGCGTTATGCCTATGCCTACCTGTTCTTCAGCGGGCGTACGCCGGCCGAGCGCGCCCTGGAGGACCGGCTCACGCAGGTGCGCGACTACTACAACTACGCCGCCGAGCAGACCGCGGCCGTGGTGTTCCAGCACACCCGCGCCCGCGTGCTGGAGGGCGCCGACTACCGCAGTCCGGTACAGGTGGACCGCTGGACGATCCGCTCAGATTTCGACCGGCTGCAGCTCGATGGCGTTCCGCGGCAGCTGGTGGCGGCGGCCTCGGTGAGCTTTGCCGGCCTGCGCAGCACCTATCGCCGCGATGGGTTCGGCGCCGAGCTGGTGGTGGTGATGGAGGCGCCGCCGCTGGCAGTTCCGGTGGACGGCGCCGGCCCGGTCGCGGCGCCGGTGTTCAGCGAGATGCCGGCGATCAACGCCACCGCGCTGCTGCGCTTTGGCGGCGGCACCCTGGACGAGGTGCTGGCCACGCGTGAGATCCGCCTGGAGGCATGGTCGCCGGACACCACCACCAGCCTCCGGCTGGAAGGCCAGGAGGTGCCGCTGGCGGCCAACTTCACCGCCGCCTACGGCCTGTGGATGGCGCAGTCGGGGTTCGCCACCGAGTCGCTGCGCACCCTGTTCGGCCGCGGCGAGGGCATCCGCGAGCCGCATATCTACCTGATGCAGCCGTACGACCCGGACCGGCGCATCATCTTCATGCTGCACGGCCTGGCCAGCAGCCCGGAGGCCTGGGTCAACCTCGCCAACGAGATCATGGGCGATCCGGAAATGCGGCGGCACTACCAGATCTGGTCGGTGTACTACCCGACCAACGCGCCGATCGCGCTGAACCGCTACACCGTCAGCAACGCGTTCAACCGGACCCTGGACCACTTCGACCCGGGGCGCACCGCGGCGGCGACGCGCGACATGGTGTTCATCGGCCACAGCATGGGCGGGGTGATCGCGCGGCTGATGCTCAGCGAATCGGGCGACACCCTGTGGAACGGCGCGGTGGAGCGCTTCAACCTGCGCGGCGAGCGCCTGCGCCGGGTCGAGGCCCGGCTCGGCCCGCTGGCGCGCTTCTCACCGCAGCCCGCTGTCGGGCGGGCGATCTTCATCGCCTCGCCGCATCGCGGCACCGATATCGCCGGCAACCGGCTGGGGCGCCTGATCGGCAAGCTGGTGCGGCTGCCGCTGACCATCCTGGGCAAGTTCGAGGACGTGTTCCTGGCCATGCAGGACGTCGAGCCGTCCGCGGACACGTCCAAGCCGCCGCGCATCGGCAACAGCATCGACAACCTCAAGGCGACCGATCCGTTCATCAGCGCCTCGTCCGCGCTGCCGATGGCGCCGGGGCTGAAGTACCACTCGGTCATTGCCCGGCGCAAGGCGGACATGCCGCTGGAGGCGTCCGATGACGGCCTGGTGCCGTACTGGAGCGCGCACCTGGACGGGGCGTTGTCGGAGAAGGTGATCCTGTCCGGGCACAGCGTGCAGGAAACCCCCGAGGCGGTGCTCGAGGTGCGCCGCATCCTGCGCCAGGACCTGCGCATGCACGGCGGCGGCGCCGACCACCGCTGAGCGGGTCCGCGCCGGTGGGCGGTGGCCGTCGGCGATAGCGGGCCGGGCGGTCCGCGGTGATGCGCGGCGGCGGTGCCGCCGGCGGGCGGCCGGTGTCAGCCGGCGCCGGCCAGCTCCCGCCCGCGCCGCGCCGCCGCGGCCACCGCGTCGCCCACCAGGGCGTGGAAACCGCCGCCGGCCAGGGTTTCCAGCGCGGCCTGGGTGGTGCCGTTGGGCGAGGTGACGGCCTGGCGCAGGGCGCCGGGACTCTGGCCGCCCTCGGCGAGCATGCGCGCCGCGCCGAGGATGGTCTGCACCACCATCTGCCGCGCGGCGTCATCGGCCAGCCCCTGTGCGCGGGCGGCGTCCTCCATCGCCTCGGCGAGGGCGAAGACGTAGGCCGGACCGCTGCCGGAAACGGCGGTGACCGCGTCCATCAGGGTTTCGCGTTCGATCCAGCGGATCTGCCCGGCACCGGCGAGGATGGCCTGGGCGAGCTGGCGCTCGGCGTTGCCGACCTCGGCGCCGGCGTACAGCCCGGTCATGCCGGCGCCCAGCAGCGCGGGCGTATTGGGCATGGCGCGGACCAGCACCGCGGCGTCCCCCAGCCAGTCGCGCAGGGCGGCAAGGGTGACGCCGGCGGCGATCGACACGACCAGGGTGCCGGCGCGCAGCCGTGGCGCCAGTTCGGTGCAGACCGCGGCCATCACCTGCGGCTTGACCGCCAGCACCACCACCTGCGCGTCCAGCGCCGCCGAGGCGACGGCGGCGGCGGTACGCACCCCGTGCTCGTGCTGCAGCGCCTGGCGCAGGGCGTCCTGGGGTTCCACGACCTCGATCGCGGCGGCCGGCATGCCGGCCCGGGCCACCCCCGCGATCAGGCTGCGGGCCATGTTGCCGCCGCCGACGAAGGTGATGCCGGCGGGAAGGGGGGACGTCGGGTGATTGCCGCTCATGCAGGCCTCGTAGCGATCGGGGGGCGTGTCCCGGGCATCGGCCGCAAGGCGCCGCCCGGCCGGACAGTGTAGCCAGCCCCGCGGCCGGGGGGCGCCCGGCGGCCGCCGCGGCCGCGTCCGGGCACGGTCCGCGGCGGGGAAGGCCGGTCCGCTCCGGGCCGGCGCGGCAGCCGCTGTGACGCGTTGCCTGCAATCGGCAGCGGTGGATCGACCTCTTACGCCGGAGGGCTATACTGCGCGGCAGGGGAAACACCTTCCAGCCATCCGCAACCTCGGGGAAACACAGCGTATGGACATCGCTGAACTTCTGGCGTTCTCGGTCAAGAACAAGGCCTCGGACCTGCACCTGTCCGCCGGCCTGCCGCCGATGATCCGCGTCGACGGCGACGTGCGCCGCATCAACATCCCGGCGCTGGACCACAAGCAGGTCCATGCCCTGGTGTACGACATCATGTCGGACAAGCAGCGCCGCGATTACGAGGAATTCCTCGAGGTCGACTTCTCCTTCGAGATTCCCTCGCTGGCGCGCTTCCGTGTCAACGCGTTCAACCAGAACCGCGGTGCCGGCGCGGTGTTCCGCACCATTCCCTCGGAAGTCCTGACCCTGGAGGACCTGGCGTGCCCGCCGGTGTTCCGCCAGCTGATCGAGCAGCCGCAGGGGCTGATCCTGGTCACCGGCCCGACCGGCTCGGGCAAGTCGACCACGCTGGCGGCGATGGTCGACCACATCAACAAGAACGAATACGGCCACATCCTCACCGTCGAGGATCCGATCGAATTCGTGCACACCCCGCAGAAGTGCCTGATCAACCAGCGCGAAGTGCACCGCGACACCCACGGCTTCAACGAGGCGCTGCGCTCGGCGCTGCGCGAGGACCCGGACTACATCCTGGTGGGCGAACTGCGTGACCTGGAAACCATCCGCCTGGCGCTGACCGCCGCGGAGACCGGCCACCTGGTGTTCGGCACCCTGCATACCAGTTCGGCGGCCAAGACCATCGACCGCATCATCGACGTGTTCCCGGCCGGCGAGAAGCCGATGGTGCGCTCGATGCTGTCCGAATCGCTGCGCGCGGTGATCTCGCAGGCGCTGCTGAAGAAGGTCGGCGGCGGCCGCATCGCCTCGCACGAGATCATGGTGGCCACGCCTGCGATCCGCAACCTGATCCGCGAGGACAAGGTCGCGCAGATGTATTCGGCCATCCAGACCGGCCAGCAGGCGGGCATGCAGACCCTGGACCAGAACCTGCAGGACCTGGTCAAGCGCAGCCTGATCACCCGCAACCAGGCCCGCGAGTACGCCAAGGACCGGCGCCTGTTCGAATAAGGCGGGGTGACGACGCGGCACGCCGCGTCGCCGTTGCGCCGTTGCGTCGTGGAAGGCGTACAGTCGGTACCGGCAACGCCGTCGGCCCCGGGGGAGGGGGGCGGCGCCGGCCTGCAGATCAAGGTTCCACAGGAGCCCGTTATGAGCACCATCGATTTCACTTCGTTCCTCAAGCTGATGGCGCACCAGAAGGCGTCGGACCTGTTCATCACCGCCGGCATGCCGCCGTCGATGAAGGTGCATGGCAGGATCAGCCCGATCACGCAGACGCCGCTGACCCCGCAGCAGAGCCGCGACATGGTGCTCAACGTGATGACGCCGGCGCAGCGCGAGGAGTTCGAGAAGACCCACGAGTGCAACTTCGCCATCGGCCTGTCCGGCGTGGGCCGCTTCCGCGTGAGCTGTTTCTACCAGCGCAACCAGGTGGGCATGGTGCTGCGCCGGATCGAGACGCGGATCCCGACGGTGGAGGAGCTGAACCTGCCGCCGGTGATCAAGACGCTGGCGATGACCAAGCGCGGCATCATCCTGTTCGTCGGCGCCACCGGCACCGGCAAGTCGACCTCGCTGGCGGCGATGATCGGCTACCGCAACCAGAATTCGACCGGGCACATCATCACCATCGAGGACCCGATCGAGTTCGTGCACAAGCACGAGGGCTGCATCATCACCCAGCGCGAAGTCGGCATCGATACCGACAGCTGGGACGCGGCGCTGAAGAACACCCTGCGCCAGGCGCCGGACGTGATCATGATCGGCGAGGTCCGCACCCGCGAGGGCATGGACCACGCCATTGCCTTCGCCGAGACCGGCCACCTGGTGCTGGCGACGCTGCATGCCAACAACGCCAACCAGGCGATGGACCGCATCATCAACTTCTTCCCGGAAGACCGCCGCAGCCAGCTGCTGATGGACCTCTCGCTCAACCTCAAGGGCGTGGTGGCGCAGCAGCTGGTGCCGACGCCCGATGGCAAGGGGCGCCGGGTGGCGATGGAGATCCTGCTGGGCACGCCGCTGGTGCAGGACTACATCCGCGACGGCGAGATCCACAAGCTCAAGGAAGTGATGAAGGAATCGGTGCAGCTGGGCATGAAGACCTTCGACCAGAGCCTGTTCGAGCTGTACCAGGCCGGCGAGATCAGCTACGACGACGCGCTGCGCCATGCCGATTCCCAGAACGAGGTGCGCCTGCGCATCAAGCTCTCGCAGGGCGGCGATGCCAAGACCCTTTCGCAGGGGCTCGATGGCGTGGAGATCTCCGGCACGCGCTGAGCCGGCGCCCGGCCGATGGCCCTGCCGGTGGACGGGCAGGGCGGCGGGTGCCGCCGTACAGTGCGGGCCTGCCCTGGCTTTCCGCTGCCCGATTGTCGTGGAGACGGCCATGCATGGCGCGCCCGCTCGGGGCGCGCGTGCGCAGATGATCATTGGTGGATGCCCATGGGCGGTGCGGCGTGCGCGTTGTCGCGGCGCGGCGTGCACCTGGCGGCAGGTGGCGCCCGGGCCGGCCATCGCCACGGGTCATCCGCCGCTTCGCCCGCTTTGCGCCGATGGGGATGCCGCGTAGTTTGCCCCCCTTGGAAGACGACAAACGGCAGGCGACACGTGGCCGTTGTAATTTCGTGAAATCCACGTGAAAATGTGACCCATGTAGGAATTGGAATGCGGGCGACCGCTCAATTCCGAGAAGGGGGCTTCTGTCTTGCATGTAACGCGTTGCTGCCGAACGGCGGCGACGGCGGGTGTGCGCGCGGGTGGGTATTTCGACCTTTCCCGGCAACGGATGGCGGCACGGGCGGGTAGTGCTTTGAAGATGGGGGCTTGATGGTTCCAGTGCTTGAAGATGCTGCCCGGGCCGCGTTCGCGCGCCTGCCGGGTACGCCTTTGCCGCGCCCGGCGCACCTGTTGCGCCTGTTGGGCGCATTGCTGCTCCTGCTGCCATGCGTCGCAGCGGCCGGGCCGGCTGCCAAGGGCGCTTCGCCTGCCACCGGGTCGAGCCTGCCGGCGCGCAAGCCGGGACTGTGGGAGGTGACCCTGGCCGCGCATGCGGCGCAGGGGCCGGGGAGCGCGATGCAGCCCGAGGTGACGGTGCGCCAATGCACCAGCACCGCCGTGGAGTCGGTCATGCTGCTGGCGCTGCTGCCGGCGCAGGAAAACTGCAGCCGCACGCAGGTCACCCGGCGCACCGGGCAGGGGGGCGGCCATGAGATCGCCACGACCTGCAGCACCCATCAAAGCCCCGTCCAGGGACGCATGGAACTGTGGGGCGACCTGCAGTCGGTCTATGGCGGCACCTTCAGCGTCAGGTTTCCGCAGGCCCCGCAGAACAACGTCGGCCCGGTGCGGTTCCAGGGGCGTTGGCTGGGGCGCTGCGGTGCCGGGCAGCGCGCCGGCGACATGCTCCTGCCCAATGGCATCACGGTGAACGTTGCCGACGATGCCGCGCGCGTCCAGGGCCATGCCCATTGAATGACATCACCTGCCCCGGCCCCGCGTCCCGCGGGCACCGCGAGCCGCGGCCACCGGGTGGCCGCTCTTCCAATCCACATGCCGCATTCGAATCACGGGTACCGCCCATGAAGGCTTCAGCTCATCCCCCCGTCAACACCGCACCTTCCATGCGCGAGGGGCTGCAATGCCGGCGCGCCGGCCTCATGGGCTGGCGGCCGCGCATCGGCGCGGCACTGGCGGCGCTGGGCCTGTTCTCCCTGCTGGCGGTGGCGCCCGCGGCGCAGGCGCAGATCAAGAACGGCGGTTTCGAGGCCCAGAGCTTTTCCGACTGGACGCTGCGCGACTACAACCGCCCGAGCGTCCTGGCCACGGATGCGCCGACCACCACCGCGCAACTGGGGCTGGTGGCCACCGGGACGACGACGACCGGCGGCAACGGCAGCGGTTACCGCGCGCAGATCCTCACCTCGCCCGGCACCGCGGCCAACACCAATGGCATCCTGCAGTTCCCGTTCTCGGGAACCGCATCGGCCCTGGTCGGTGGCAACGACGGGCAGGCGAGGAAGGCGACCTCGATCGAGCAGGAGGCCACGATGACGCTGGCCGACGTCGATCCCGTCGATGGCAAGGTGCATATCCGCTTCGCGATGGCGCCGGTGCTCTACGACGCCGGGCACAGCGCGGTGGAACAGCCGTTCTTCTTCGTGGAAGTGGTCAACAAGACCAAGGGCAACACCCAGCTCTTCCAGACGTTCAACTTCGCCGGACAGGCCGGCATCCCGTGGACCCGGGTCGGCAGCTACCGCTCCACCAACTGGCAGGGCTTCGACATCGCCCCCGGCAATGGCCGGCTGGACCCCGGTGACGTGGTGGTGCTGAAGGTGTTCGTCTCCAACTGCCAGCCAGGCGCCGCCGATCACACCGCGCAGGTCTACATGGACGTGTTCGGCTCGAAGATGCCCGGCCTGAGCGTGGCCGCGTCGGGGCCGTCCACCACCAAGCCCGGCGAACAGGTCACCTATACCTACAACTACGTCAACAACAGTGGCGTCTACGCGCTGGGCTCGATGGTGCGCCTGGCCGCGCCGGTCACGGCGGACGGCAAGTACCTGGCGTTCGTCCCCGGCAGCTACCCGAACACCTGCACCGGCATCCACGATGGCATCCCGCCGCGTGCGGACTACATCGATTGTCCGGTGGGCGACCTGGTGAACGGCGCCGGCGGCAGCTTCCCGGTCACCTTCACCGTACCGGCCGACGCCGCGACCTCGGGCAGCGGTGCGGTCATCAACAATGGCGACTACGACGTCCGCGCCAACACCGTGAGCCCGTTCATCGGGCCGCTGGTGAAGACCCGCATCGCCGCCGGCGCGGCGGTCCTGGTGGACCTGGGCATCGCGATCGGCAACGGCAACGTGCCGTCCTACCTCGCCGGCGGAGCCGTCACGTACGAAGTGACGGTGACCAACCACGGCCCGGTCGACGTCACCGGTGCGCTCATCCGTCAGACCACGTTGAGCGGCGTGACCAATGCCGCCGCAGCCAGCTGGACCTGCAGCGCGCCGGGCACGGCCAGCTGCGGCGCGGCCAGCGGAACCGGGGCGCTGGATACCACCGGCAATCTGCCGGTGGGCCAGACCCTGGTCTATACGATCACCACGTTGAACGCAGCGGCTGCCGGCACGCCGGTCGTCACCGTGGTCACGGTGGCGCCCCCGGCGGGCATGACGGACAGCGTGGCGGCGAACGATTCGGCCGGCATGAGCACCCCGGTCAGTACCGCCCAGTACACCTTGACCGTCAACACCCTCGGCGCGGGTTCCGGGCGGGTGGATGCCGTGCCTGCCGCGGCGGCCTGCCCCTCGGCTCCTGTCCCGGCGGCGGCCTGCAGCCAGCAGCAGCTGGGCCAGAACGAAGACGCTTACCTGACGGCGGTCGCCGGTGCCGGGAGCATCTTCAAGCGATGGGATCCCGCCGGGGACTGCACGGCGGTCAATGGCAGCGAGTGCCACGTGAACATGGGGTCGGCCAACAGGAACGTCACCGCGGTCTTCGCGCGTGCCTGGGTGGTGTCGCCCACCGTCATCGGCGGCACCTGGACCGGCGAGCCCTCGGTGGAGGAAGGCTCGACCGGCACCTTCACGGTCACGCCCAACGTGGCCGGCAGCGTCCCGACCGTCGTTTCAGATACCTGCGCGGTGACGCAGAGTGGCCCGGTCGGTGGCAAGTACACCTATACGACGGGGCCGGTATCGGCCGACTGCGCATTCCGCATCGAGTTCCCCAGCCCGGTGCTGGCGGTCAGCAAGAGCGCCTCCGTGGCGAGCGCGCCGGTGGGCACCTCGTTCGACTATGTCATCGAGGTGAGCAATACCGGTGCGCTGGCCACCACCGCGCCGGTGCAGGTGAGCGATTCGATTCCGACGGGACTGACGATCGTGGCGGCATCGCTGCCCAGCGGTTGCACGCAGAACCAGCAGGTCGTGTCCTGCACGATCGCCTCGCTGGCGCCCGCCGATACGGTGACCCGCACCATCCGGGTCACCGCCACGGCGGCAGCCACCGGCAGTACCAGCAATACCGCGACCGTGAGCGGCGGCGGTGACACCGCCTGCCCGGTGGCGACCCCCTGCCGCAGCAATACGGTGATCGTGACGGTCGGCGGCCGGCCCTCCCTGGCCGTCACCAAGAGCGCCTCGGCGGCGACGGTGGTGGTTGGCGCGGCATTCAACTACACCCTCGTCGTGACCAACTCCGGCACCGGGCCGACCACCGCCGCCACGACGGTGACCGACATGGTCCCGGCGGGCCTGGCGATCGGCAGCCTGCCGTCCGGCTGCGCGCTCGATCCGGCCGGCAGCCAGACCGTGGTCTGCACGATCGTCGCCGGCCTGTCCAACGTGGCGCCCGGCAACACCGCGACCTACGTGATCCCGGTGACGCCGATGGCCGCGGCCGCGGCCGCGGGCAGCGTGAGCAACACGGCCAGCGTGAGCGGCGGCGGCGATCCGGATTGCACCGCCGGATGCGCCAGCAACGCGGTGACGACCACGATCACCGCACCGGCGCTGGCCATCGCCAAGAGCGCCTCGGTGGCGACGGCGGTGGTCGGCGTGGCGTTCGACTACACCCTCACCGTGAGCAACACCGGCACGGCGGACACGACGGCCGTCGCCACGGTCGTCGATGACGTGCCGGCCGGCCTGACCATCAACACCGCCCCGGGCTGCGGTATCGCCGGCCAGACCGTGACCTGCACGGTCGCGGCGGGGCTGACGACCGCCACCCCGGTGGGCTTCACCATCAACGTCACGCCGACGGCGGCCGCGGCCAGCAGCGTGCAGAACACCGCGCGCGTCAGTGGGGGAGGCGATCCGGTCTGCACCGCGCTGGCGGCGTGCAGCAGCAATATCACGACGACCACGGTCACCGCGCCGGCACTGGCGATCGCCAAGAGCGGTCCGGCCAGCGCGATCGTGGGCGTCCCGTTCGACTACGTCATCACCGTGAGCAACACCGGGACGGCGGACGCGATCGCCGATACGACGGTCGTCGACGAGGTGCCCGCGGGCCTGCTGATCAACACCGCCGCCGGCTGCGCCATCAGCGGCCAGACGGTGACCTGTACCGTGCCCCGGGCCAGCCTCGCGATCAATGCGATGGCGACGATCACCATCAACGTGTCGCCGATCATCCATGGCAGCAATGCGGTGAACACCGCGCGGGTGGCAGGCGGCGGCGACCCGGCATGCCCGGTGGCCACGCCCTGCGCCAGCGCTGCGGTCACCACCGCGCTGATCGCGCAGGACCCGGTGCTGGAACTGGTCAAGAGCGCGGGCGTGCCGACCGGCTACGGTGCCGGCGAAATCGTGGCCTATACCTTCGTGTTGACCAATGCCGGCAACGTGGCGCTGACCGGCGTCACGTTGAACGATCCGCTGCTCGGCGGCGCGGTGCCCTGCCCGGGCAGCACGCTGGCCGTGGGCGCGTCGATGACCTGCGGCCCGCGCCTGTACCTGCTGACCCAGGCGGACGTGGATGCCGGGGTATTGGTCAATACCGCCACTGCCCGTGGCCTGCCGCCTGCGCCCGCCCCCGGCGTGGCACCGACGGCAGTGACTGGCAGCAGCAGCACCCGCACCCCCATCACCCACGCGCTGGACCAGGAGCTGAGCAAGGCCGTGACCGCGGACAGCACCGGCGGCGACGCGGCCGTGGGCGACGTCCTGACCTATACGGTGACGCTCACCAACAGGAGCAATGCGACGCTGGCCAATGTGGAGCTCAGCGATGCCCTGATCACGCCACGCAGCATCGTCTGCGCCAGCGTGGCCCCGGGCGCGGTGTGCCAGCTGGTGGGTACCTACACGGTCACCCAGGCCGACGCCGACGCCGGCCTGGTCCGCAACACCGCGCGTGCCAGCGGCCCGCTGTGCCCGGCCGGCACCGCCGATCCGCGCTGCACCACGACCCTGAGCACGCCGGTGGTATCCATCCGCGCCAATGACGATGGCGCCACGACCAAGGCCGGCATGCCGGTGACCACCCCGGTGCTGGACAACGACACCCACGTCGGCGGCGCGATCGATCCGGCCAGCGTGGCGCTGACGGCGACCTCGCCGGACGGCACCCTCAGCATCGATCCGGCGACGGGCACGATCACCTTCGTTCCCGCGCCCGGTTTCGCTGGTACCACCACCTATTCCTACCGGGTGTGCCTGGCCGCGCCCAACGCGACGGCGTGCGACACCGCCACGGTGACGGTGGTGGTGGCGCTGCGGGTGATCGTCGCGGTGGATGACGTGCCGCCGGCAATCGATGGCAGCACCGGCGCGCCCTCGCTGGGCAATGTCTACGGCAACGACACGCTCGACGGGGCACCGGTCGACCCGACGAAGATCACCGGCACCGTGACCACGCCGGCCACCCCGGTCAAGGGCGGCCCGGTACCGGTGCTGGATCCGGCCACGGGCGAGGTGAGCGTGCCAGCGGGAACGCCGGCGGGCACGTACACCATCGGCTACCGCATCTGCGAGGTGCTGCATCCGGGCAACTGCGCCGACGCGAGCGTGACGGTGACGGTCACCGCGCCTGCGTTCGAGCCGGTGGGCGAAGGCACCGAACCGCTGTCCGGCGATGGCGGCGGCACGACCCCCAGCGTGCTGGAAAAGCACACGCTCGGCGGGCGTCCGATCCGCCCCGGCGAGGTCACCCTGGTGCCCGGCGTGCCGTCGCACCCGGGCCTGAAGATGAACCCGGACGGCACCATCAGCATCGGTACCGCGATCCCGACCGGCACGTACACCTACCCGTACACGATCTGCGAGGTGTTGAACCCGGGCAACTGCGTCACCGCCACGGTGACCGTGATCGTCGCCGGCCAGGTGCAGCTGCGGGTGACCAAGGTTGCCGGCATGCGCGAGGTGCGCCTGGGCGACCTGGTGCGTTACACGCTGACCGTCGAGAACAGCGGCACCGTCGGCCTGGTGGGAGGGAGCGTCATCGACACCCCGCCGGCGGGCTTCAGCTATGTGGAAGGTTCGCTGCTGGTCGAGGATGGCGACAATGCCGCCACCGTGGCCGGCCAGCGCCCGCTGCGCTTCGACGGGCTGGACGTGCGCGCCGGCGGCAAGGCGCGGCTGGTGTACCTGATGCGGGTGGGGGCGGGCGTGCGCGCCGGGACCCTGGTCAACCAGGCGCAGGCGCGCTCGCTGGAGGGCGAACCGCTGTCCAACGTGGCCACCGCCGAGGTGACCCTGGTAGGCGATCCGCTGCTGGACGACAGCCTGGTGTTCGGCACGGTGTTCAACGACCGCGATGGCGATGGCTGGCAGGACAGTGCCGCGCTGACCGGCGTCACCGTGCAGGGCGGATTCGCGCCGGGTGCGTACGTGGCCCACTCCACCACGGTGGATCGTGGCGACGGCATGCAGTCGCAGGCCGACGCCAGCGCGCCGCTGCTGCATGGCATCGTCGTGGGCGCGATCGGCGGACGCCAGTCCGAAGCCGATCCCGCCGATGCGCGCCAGGTGGTGGTCCGCCAGCGCCTGCGGGCACTGGATTTCAGCGACGACTTCGTGCTGACCAGCGACCAGGGCGTGAGCGTGCGCATGGACCGCGCCGGCGTCACCACGGTCCATCGGGACGGTGAGGCGGCCAAGGGCATGAACGCGGCGGCACCGACCGTCGAGCGGCGCATCGCCCGCGGTGCGGACGATTACGTGGTCGATTACGTGATCGGCAATGCCGGCATCGACGAGCGCGGCATCCCCGGTGTGCGCATCGCGTCGGTGGAAGGGCTGCTGGTCGAAACCGACCAGTACGGTCGCTATCACCTGGCCGGCATTCCCGGCGGCGCGTGGGAGCGCGGTCGCAACTTCATCCTGAAGGTCGATCCGTCCACCCTGCCGACCGGTGCGGCGTTCACCACCGACAATCCGCTGCTGCGCCGGGTCACCCCGGGCATGCCGGTCCGCTTCGACTGGGGCGTGAAGCTGCCGGAACGCGCGGTCGAGGGCGGCGCGCGCCAGGTGGAGATGGAAATGGGCGAAGTGTTCTTCGCGCCCGGCAGCGCCCAGGTACAGCCGCGCTACCGGCAGGCGGTGGAAGCCATGGCCGCGAAGGTGCGCGAGCACCCGGGCGTGGAGGTGGTGATCCAGGCCGAGGCCAGCAACGAAGCGCTGGCATTCGAACGCGCGGCGGCGGTCAAGGCCGCCCTGCTGGCGCAGCTCGACGAGGCCACGGCCAGAACCTTGAGCGTGGTCGCCCGGGCGAAGGTGGGTGACACCGCGCCGCTGGTGGCCGGCATCGATGGCCAGGGCGTGCTGCTCGGCACGGTGCTGTTCGATACCGGCAAATCCGCCATCCGGCCGGGCTTCGAAGCGTTGCTGGACACGGTGGCTGCCGCGCTGGAGCGGCTGGGCAGCGGCCGCGTCTCCATTGTCGGCCACGCCGATGTGCGCGGCTCCGACGCCTACAACACGGCCCTGGGCCTGGCGCGTGCCGAGGCGGTGTCCGATGCATTGGGCAAACGCCTGGGCGCCGAAGCGCGAAGCAGGCTACGGGTGGACATCGCGGACGTTCCGGCGGTGCCGGTTGGCGTGCGCAAGTAAGGGGCCGGTCATGGACAAGCGTATGAAGATGAAGGTACTGGACTACACCCTGCTGTGCCTGCTGGCCGGCGCGACCACCCCGTTGGCCACGGCCGCGGCGAAGCCGGACGGCGGCGTGCCCGCCGGGTCCGCCGAGCCGGCCGAGCCCGCCCCGGGCGGCGCGCCGGAACAGCCGCCTGCGGCGCTGGACTGCGGCGCGGACGCCTGCAGCGGCGACGACGGCCTGCTGTTCCAGCTGCGCACGCGCAGCCACGCCGCCCCGGTGACCCGGGGCACCCATGCGGGTTCGTCCTCCGACGCCCTGCAGCCCGATCGCCGTGTCGAGGTATCGGTCGAACCGCAGGGCCGGGCGGTGGCGATGGGCAAGTACTCCATCGACCTGCCCGGTGGCGGGGTGGTCTGGGCGACCGAGGACCCGACCCTGGGCGCTCCGGAACTGTCGGTATCGGCGCCGTCGATGGTGGCTTTCGATGGCGAGCGCGTGCTCAAGCCGGTGCAGTTCTATGCGCGCGGCAACTATCCGGCCTTCATCGAACGGATGGAGGTGCGCCTGTACCGCGCCAGCGACGCCGACCTGATCGAGCCGCTGGCCACCGTGCCGCTTGACGTGGCGGCGGTCAGCCATGGCGACTGGGATGGCGCGTTGCCGGGCAAGTACCGCTTCCGCAAGGGCGATGAGCTGGTCTATGTATTGCGTGCCACCGGCGCCAATGGCCAGTTCGACGAGACCTCGCCGCGGGTGCTGCAGCTGGTGTCGCCCGAAGATGCCGAGCGTGGCGCCAGTGCGCTGCGCAACAGCACCGAGAAGCGGCTGGGCAATGCCCTGAGCGCCGAGCAGGCGCAGACCCAGAGCCTGATCGACGATGTCTTCGCCGGCAGCGGCCTGCGCCAGCAGAACATCCCGCTGTACGGTTCGCGCATCCGCATCCAGGGCCGCAACATCCCCGCGGGCATGGCGCTGAGCATCAACGGCGAAAGCTATCCGGTGGACCTGGAGCGCAAGTTCGTCGCCGAGTACCTGATGCCGGTCGGCGCGCACCGCTTCGACATCGGCGTGGGCGGCGAGGGCGGTCCGGCCCACCGCCTGGACGTGGATGTCACCGGGCGCTACTTCTTCGGCGTCGCGCTGGCCGACGTGACCATCGCGCAGAACAAGGTCAGCGGTTCCAACGAGCCGTTCCGTGGCGACGCCAACTACCGGGACGATGTCATCAGCGATGGCCGCCTGGCGTTCTACGGCAAGGCCAAGCTGCGCGGCCGGTATCTGGTGACGGCGCAGGCCGATACCACCGAGCGCGACCTGGACCGGCTGTTCAACGGTTTCGGCAAGGCCGATCCGCAGGACATCTTCCGCCGCCTCGATCCGGACCTGTACTACCCGGTCTACGGCGACGATTCCAACACCCGTCGCGACGTGGACACGATGGGCCGGTTCTACCTGCGCATGGACTGGGACAAGAACCAGGCGCTGTGGGGCAACTACGCCACCGGCCTGACCGGGACCGAGTTCGGCCAGTACCAGCGCGCGCTGTATGGCGCGGCGCTCAACTGGCGCTCGAACGCCAGCAACCGCTGGGGCGACGCGGGCAGCGAACTGCGCGTGTTCGGTTCGCAGGCCGAAACCGCGCCGGGCCACAACGAATTCATTGGCACCGGCGGCAGCCTGTACTACCTGCGGCATACCGACCTGCTGCCCGGTTCGGACGTGGTGACCCTGGAGATCCGCGACCGCAGCAGCGGCCGTACCGAGAACCGGGTGGTGCTGCAGCGCGGGGCCGACTACGAGATCGACGAACTGCAGGGCCGCATCCTGCTGACCCGCCCATTGGCGCAGATCACCCGCGACAACAGCCCGACCCTGACCCGCGATGCGCCGCTGGACGGCTTCGAACAGCGCCTGCTGGTGGACTACGAGTGGGTGCCGACCGGCTTCGATGCGGATGACGTGACCGTGGGCTTCCGTGGCAAGCACTGGATCGGCGACCACGTCGGCCTTGGCGCGACCTGGGTCGACGAGAACCGGGCCGGCGAGGACTACACGCTCAAGGGCGCCGACCTCACCCTGCAGGCCGGCAAGGGCACCTACCTGAAGGCCGAGTACGCGCATACCGAATCCTTCGGCGTGCCGGCGTTCTTCTCCGACAACGGCGGCCTGAGCTTCATCCAGCAGAACGACACCGCGTTGAACCGCAAGGGCGATGCCCGCTCGCTCGAAGCCCGCGCCAACTTCAGGGAGCTGGGCTGGACCGAACAGGACTGGGCCGCCGGTGCATGGTGGCGCCAGACCGACGCCGGCTATTCCGTGTCCCGCTACGACACGGGCCTGCCGGTGACCGAGTACGGCGCCGAGATGCTGGGCCAGTTCACCCCGGACCTGGGCCTGTACACCCGTTACACCCGCGCCGAGCGCGGTGCCGACACGCTGTCCCAGGCCCAGGCCTCGCTGCAATGGCAGGCCAGCGACGCCGGGACCCTCAGTGCCGAACTGCGCCGGGTCGATCAGCAGGGCAGCTACCTCGATGCGGTCGGCACGCTGGCGGCGGTCAAGTACCTGCACCGCTTCGGCGCCACGATGGAGCTGTACGGCGTGGCCCAGCTGACCGTCGACGACGACGGCGGCAAGTACGCCGACAACGACGCCTTGACCCTCGGTGCCAAGCACCTGTTCGGCAACAACTCGTCGGTGGGCGCGGAAGTGACCGACGGCGACCGTGGCAACGCCGCCACGCTCAATGCCGAGTACCGCATCAGCCCGGAACATGCCTTCTACGGTGGCTATACCTATTCGGCCGATACCACCGAACGCGACCCGCTGTTCAATCCGGGGGGGCAGAACGGCTGGACGCTGGGGCAGCGCTGGCGGGTTTCCAGCCAGGTCAACGTGTTCAACGAAAGCCAGTTCCTGAAGGAGCGCGGCGAGGCCGGGCTGGCGCATACCTTCGGCATGGATTTCTATCCGGCGCAGGGCTGGAACACCGGCTTCACCCTGTCCAACGGCGAACTGGAGAGCACGGGCGGCGGCGTGGTCGAGCGGCGCGCAGCCAGCATTTCCGGCGGGCGCACCTCGCCCGATACCGATTGGCAGAGCAAGCTGGAATGGCGCCGCGACAGCGGTGCCGAGCGCCGCGAGCAGTGGGTCAGCACCACCCGCATGACCCATCGCATCAACGACAGCTGGCGCATCGCCGCGCGCTTCAACTACGCCGATACCGACGACCGGCTGGATCCCGCCGAGGGCGCCCGTTTCGTCGAAGGCAATTTCGGCTTCGCCTATCGTCCCTGGAACAGCACCCGCTGGGGCCTGTTCGGCCGCTACACCTACCTCTACGACCTGGCGTCGATGGGCCAGCTGGGCGGCGCGCAGTACGACCAGCGTTCGCAGATCGTCTCGTTCGAGGGCGTCTACCGCCACGACCAGCACTGGGAATTCGCCGGCAAGCTGGCCCGCCGTGAAGGCGAGGTGCGCATGGGTCGCGGGGCCGGCGTGTGGCTGGATTCGGCCACCACCTTCGGCGCCATCCAGGCGCGCTACGAACTGCGCGCGCAGTGGCATGCGCTGGGCGAATACCGCCAGCTGCAGGTCAAGGACGGGGGCACCCGGCAGGGCTTCCTGGTGGGCGTGGACCGCGACCTGAGCGGGAACTTCCGCATCGGCGCCGGTTACAACTTCACCGAGTTCAGCGACGACCTGACCGACTTCGACTACGACCACAAGGGCTGGTTCGTGAACCTGAGCGGTCGCTACTGAGCCTGCCGCCGCGCAAGCGCGGCAGGTGTGCGCCAGGCGCCCGGGCCGGGGCCTGGCGGAACGGCGCCGGCCGGCGCCGGGCGCAATCAGCCGCCAGCGCCGCCCAGCCACGGCGGCGACGCCGCGCGGATGTCGGCCATCACCGGGCAATCATCGCGGTGCGCGCCGGGCAGGTAGCCCAGGCTCATCAGGAATTCGCCGGTGATCTCGCCGCCGGTGAAGCGGAACGTCTTCTTGAACAGCTTCACCCAGTCGGCTTTGGGCCGCGGGTGGTGCGCGTCCAGCCACCGCGCGAAGCCACCATGCGAGTCGCGCAGGCCGCGGATCACCCCGGCATTGTGGATGGCGGCCAGGACCTTGAGCCGGTTGCGGATGATGCCGGCGTCACCCAGCAGGCGGGCGATGTCGGCCTCGCCGTAGGCCGCCACGACATCCACGTCGAAGCCGTGGTAGGCGCGGCGGAAACCCTCGCGCTTGCGCAGGATGGTTTCCCAGCTCAGCCCGGCCTGGTTGATCTCCAGCAGCAGGCGCTCGAACAGTTCCTGCTCCGCACGCTGCGGGAATCCGTACTCGCGGGCGTGGTAGTGGGCGTGGACAGGATGACCGGGCGCGATGTCGCAATAGGCGCTCATGGGCGGCGATGGACCCTGGGCGGGCCAGTATAGGCGTGCATGCCTGCGCCGGCGGCGCGCTGCGGGCGCCGCTGCGTGGCTGACGGTAGAATGCCGCCATGTCCACGCACTTCGACAATCTGGCCAATCACCTGCTGGTCGCCTTGCCCTCGCTGACCGATTCGGGATTCGCGCGCAGCGTCGCGCTGATCTGCCAGCACGACGACAATGGCGCCATGGGCGTAGTGGTCAACCAGCCCTCGGAATACACCCTGGGCGAAGTGCTCTCGCAGATGGAGATCGACACCGGCGACGAGCGCCTGCGCGCCGTGCCGGTGCTCAATGGCGGCCCGGTGCACACCGGGCGCGGTTTCGTCATCCACGACGATGCCCGCGACTGGGACTCCAGCCTGGCGGTGGGCCGGGGCCTGTACCTGACCACCTCGCGCGACATCCTCGAGGCCATGGCCCGTGGCGATGGCCCGCGCAATGCGCTGGTCACCCTGGGCTGCGCCGGCTGGGGGGCCGGGCAGCTGGAGCAGGAACTGGCCGAGGACAGCTGGCTGACCGTGCCGGCCGACCCGGAGGTGCTGTTCGATGCGCCGCTGGACGAGCGCTGGCAACTGGCCGCCTCGCGCATCGGCGTGGACCTGTTCCGCCTGGCCGGATACAGCGGCCATGCCTGATCCGGCGCCGCTTTCGACCGACAGCACCGTGCTGGGCTTCGACGTCGGTTCGCGCCGCATCGGCGTGGCCATCGGCAGCGCCTACGGCGTGGGCGCGCGTGCCCTGGCGGTGGTCGACGTGCGTGGCGACGGCCCCGACTGGGCCGCGCTCGACCGGCTGCAGCGCGAATGGCGCCCGCATGGCCTGATCGTCGGCGATCCGCTGACCCTGGACGGCGACGACCAGCCCAACCGCAAGCGCGCGCAGGCCTTCGCCCGGCAACTGCTGCAGCGCTACCGGCTGCCGGTGCTGCTGGTGGACGAGCGCTCCAGTTCGGTGGAGGCCGCGCGACGCTTCGCCACCGAGCGCGCCGAGGGCCGCAAGCGCCGTCGCGACGCGGCCAACCTGGACGCGGTCGCCGCCGCGGTCATCATCGAACGCTGGCTGTCCGCCCCCGGCGACGCCACTCCCGTTTCCTGACCCCCAAGACCTGCCATGACCGCCTCCCAACTCGATGCCGACGGACGCCTGCGCCACCTGCTGACCCTGGAGGGGCTGCCGCGCGAACACCTGCTGCAGCTGCTGGACCGCGCCGGGCAGATCCGCGACGCGGCGGTGGGCCGTGTCGGCAACAAGCGCGGGGTGCTGGCCGGCACCGCGGTATGCACGCTGTTCTTCGAACCGTCCACCCGCACCCGCAGTTCGTTCCAGCTGGCCGCGCAGCGGCTGGGCGCGGACGTACTGAACTTCGACGCCTCCACCTCGTCCACGCGCAAGGGCGAGACCGCCTGCGACACGCTGCGCAACCTCGAGGCGATGGGCGTGCGCGGCTTCGTGGTGCGCCATCCCGACGACGGCGCGGTGGCCGAGCTGGCCGCCGCCGCGGGCGAGGGCACTGCGCTGGTCAACGCCGGCGATGGCCGCAGCGCGCACCCGACCCAGGGCCTGCTGGACATGCTGACCCTGCGCCAGGCCAAGGGCCCGGACTTCTCGAAACTGAAGGTGCTGATCGTCGGCGACGTGAAGCACTCGCGCGTGGCGCGCACCGACCTGCATGCGCTGCGCACGCTGGGCGTGGGCGAAATCCGCGTCTGCGGCCCGCAGTCGCTGTTGCCGGACGAAGACACGCTGCGCGGCTGCGTGGTCGGCCAGGACTTCGATGCCATGCTCGAAGGCGCCGACGCGCTGATGATGCTGCGCCTGCAGCGCGAGCGCATGGAAGAAGGCCTGGTGCCGTCGCTGGAGCAGTACCACGCCGAGTACGGCCTCACCGCCACGCGCCTGCGGCGTGCCGCCAGCGACGCGGCGGTCCTGCATCCGGGCCCGATCAACCGCGGCGTGGAAGTCACCGACGAAGTGGCCGACGGCCCGCAGTCGTGGGTGCTGCGCCAGGTCGCCAACGGCGTGGCCGTGCGCATGGCGGTGCTGGAAACCCTGCTGGGCTGAGCGGCGCGTTGCGGCGCCGGCCGTTACCGGCGCTGCGCGAACAGCCACTGCCACATCGCCGGGTCGGCGTAGGTGGCGTCCCAGGCGTTGTGGTTGCCCTGCGGGTACTCGGTGTAGCGCACATCGCGCGCGTCGGCCTGCTGGAAGGCGGCATGCAGCCGGCGGTCGTCGTCCGGCCGCACCACGTCGTCGCGCGCGCCATGGAAGATCCAGACCGGGGTGTCCTTCAGGCGCAGGGCCATGGCCTGGTAGGGGTCGGCCTCCGTGGCCACGGCCTCGACCCGCAGGCCCGGCCGTTCCGCGCGCGGAGGGCGTACCGCGCCGCATACCGGCACCAGCGCGGCGAAGCGCCCCGGGTCGGCCAGGGCGATGTTCCAGCTGCCGTAGCCGCCCATCGACATGCCGGTCAGGTACTGGCGCCCGCGGTCGGCCCCGAATTCGCGGATCGCCGCATCGAGCGCGGCGACCGCCAGGCGCGCGTTGCGTCCGCTCCACTCCTCGCCCCTGGCCACCTGCGGCAGCACCGCCAGCGCGGGGAAATCCGCCGCATGGGCGCGCAGGTACGGGCCCAGCCCGGCCTCGGTCTGGCGCCTGCCGTCGTCGCCGCGTTCGCCCGAGCCGTGCAGGAACAGCACCACCGGCAGCGCACCGGGCCCACGCGCGGAGGCCGCCGGGACGAATACCTGGTAGGGCATGCGCACGCCATCGAACTCGACGCTGCGGGCGACGAACCGGCCATCGCCGCTGCCGGCAAGCGAGGCGCAGCCGCCAGCGACGGCCATCAGCACGAGCGGGGCAAGGTGATGCAGACGGGGCAAGGCCATGGGACGTTCCGTGCCGGGGATGCCGGCATCGTAGCGGCGATGGCAGGCCGGTGCCCGGTGCGCCGCATCATCCGCGGCGTGGCGCGCTGGCCAGGATGGCCAGCTGTCCGGCGGCCTCGGCATTGCCGGCCGCGGCGGCGGCCTGGACCTGTGGCAGGTCCGGGTGCAGCACCACCAGCAACGGGAACTCGCATTGCGGGCAGGCGTACTCGCTCTGCTCGTCGTGCAGTTCCAGCTCCATCTGCCGGGAGCTGCCCTGCCATTCGCAGGCGGGGCAGGTGTGGCGATGATCGCGCCATCCGGGCTGGTAGTAGTCGCTGAGGGTGGTGGTCATCGGGGATATCCGGCGTGGGGGTCACAGGGTGGCCGGCCGCAGTGCCGGACGCGTTTGCGGGGGGCGCCGCTCAGCGCAGCAGCACCAGGGTGGCCAGGCCGAGGAAGGTGAAGAACCCCATCGAGTCGGTGATGGCGGTCAGAAAGATGCCGCTGGCCAGGGCCGGGTCGAACCCCAGCCGCTTGAGCGTCATCGGGATCAGTACCCCGGCCGACGCCGCCAGCAGCAGGTTGCAGGTCAGGGCGATGAAGATCACCAGCGACAACCCGGGGTTGTGGAACCAGACCAGCACGATCAGCCCCAGCACCGCGCCCATCAGCAGGCCGTTGAGCAGGGCCACGCGCAGTTCCTTCCACAGCAGCGCCTTCACGTTGGAGGCGCCCACCTGGCCCAGCGCCAGGCCGCGCACCATCAGCGCCAGCACCTGGGTGCCGGCGTTGCCGCCGAGGCCGGCGACCATCGGCATCAGCACCGCCAGCGCCACCAGCTTGTCGATGGTGCCTTCGAACTGGCCGACCACGTTGGCGGCGACGAACGCCGTGCACAGGTTGACGAACAGCCACACCAGGCGCCGCCGCATCGCGCGCCAGACCGGGCTGAACAGGTCTTCGTCCTCGTCCAGGCCGGCCGCGCCCAGCGCCTGGTGCTCGGCCTGGGCGCGGATGATGTCCACCACGTCGTCGATGGTGATGCGCCCGATCAGGATGTTGTTGTCGTCCACCACCGGTGCCGACACCCAGTCATGGTCGGAGAACTGCCGCGCGACCTCGTCGGCGCTCTCGCCCACGTCGATGGCCGGTTGTTCGTCGTCGACCAGGCGGTTGATCGGGGTGCTGTCCTCGTGGGTGACCAGCGAGGCCAGCGACACCCGGCCCAGGTACTGGTGGCGGCGGCTGACCACGTACAGGTAGTCGGTGTGGTCGGGCAGTTCGCCGCGCAGTCGCAGGTAGCGCAGCACCACGTCGATGTTGACGTCGGCGCGCACGGTGACCACGTCGGGGTTCATCAGGCGCCCGGCGGTGTCCTCCGGGTAGGACAGCACCTGCTCCAGCCGCTCGCGGTTCTCGCGGTCCATCGACTTGAGCACTTCGTCGATGACCGTGTCGGGCAGGTCTTCGACCAGGTCGGCCAGGTCGTCGATGTCCAGGTCTTCGACCGCGGCGATGATCTCGTCCGGGTCCATGTCGGCCAGCAGGCTTTCGCGCACTTCCTCGCCGACGTGGACCAGCACCTCGCCGTCGTCTTCCTGGTCGACCAGGCCCCACACCACCTCGCGCTTGCCCGGCGGCAGCGATTCGAGCAGGTTTCCGATCTCCGCCGGCGCCAGCGTGTTGACCAGCCGCCGCACCGGCCCCAGCCGGCCACTGTCCAGCGCGTCGGAAAGCATGCGCAGCTGGCGCGCGGTCTTGTCGTGGCGTACGGCTTCGGCCATCGGGACTCCGGGAACGGGAGGGCCGCGATGCAGGATGCGGCAAGGAAGGTGTCGGGCGCGTCATTATCACGCGCCGGTGTTTCAGTGCACACCCTCTGCGTGGGTGCGTGGCGCCCGGGCGCCGGCGGCGGCACCGGCCGGGAGCGGTGTGCGGGCGCCGGCGTTCAGGGCGTGCAGGTGCCTGCGAGCCAGCGCTCGATGCCGCGGCGGTCGCGCGCCTGCAGCAGCTTGCCGGCGCGCGCGCGCAGCTCGCCATGGTTGCAGTCCCGGATCGCCCGGCGCACCTCCAGCAGCGTCGCCGGGTGCAGGCTGAATTCGGTCAGGCCCAGGGCCAGCAGCAGTGGCGTCATGCGCGGGTCGCCGGCGATCTCGCCGCACACCGACAACGGCGTGCCGTGCGTGCGTGCGGTGCCGATCACCTGCGCCAGCAGCTGCAGTACCGCCGGGTGCAGCGGCGAGTACAGGTCGCCGACCGCCTCGTTGTTGCGATCGGCCGCGAGCAGGTACTGCACCAGGTCATTGGTGCCGACCGACAGGAAATCGACCTGGTCGATGAAGGTCGGCAGGGCGATGGCCGCGGCCGGTACCTCGATCATCGCGCCGACCGGCACGTGCTCGGCCAGGACGTGGCCTTCCTCGCGCAGCGCCGCCACCTGCCGGGTCATGCGCCGCTTGAGCGCGAGGATCTCCTCGCGGGTGCTGACCATCGGCACCAGGATGCGCACCGGCCCGTAACCGGATGCGCGCAGCAGCGCGCGCAGCTGGGTGTCGGCGACTTTCGGATGCGCCAGCAGCAGGCGGATGCCGCGCAGGCCCAGCGCCGGGTTTTCCTCGCGGCCCAGCACCAGCCCGCTGCGATCGGCCTTGTCCGCGCCCAGGTCGAGGATGCGGATGGTCACCGGCCGCCCGCTCATGCCGAGCACGGCGTCGCGGTAGTGGTGGAACTGTTCCTCCTCGTCGGGCAGGCCGTTGCGCTGCAGGAACAGGAATTCGGTGCGGTACAGGCCCAGCCCGTGCGCGCCCAGGGTGTGCGCGTGGGCCACGTCCTCGCGCGATTCGGCGTTGGCCAGCAGGGTGATGTCCACCCCGTCCAGGGTGCGGCTCGGCTTGGAGCGCAGGTGGCCGAGCTCGCGCTGTTCGCGCGCCAGTTCGCGCAGGCGCTGGCGGTACTGGCGCAGGTCGTCGGCAGCCGGTTCCAGCACCACTTCGCCGCTGCCGCCGTCCAGGATCAGCACGTCGCCGTCGTTGATCCGGTGCAGCACGCCGCTGGCCCCGACCACCAGCGGCAGGTGCAGGCTGCGGGCGAGGATGGCGCTGTGCGACAGCGGGCTGCCTGCGCTGGTGACGATGCCGACCACGCCCTGCGACTGCAGCTGCGCCAGCTCCGAGGGGGCGACGTTCTCGCACACCAGGATCTCGCCCGCCAGGCCCTTCATGCCGGCCGGGCGCTTGTGCAGGAACGCGTTGATGCGGCCGATGACGTGGTCCAGGTCGTCCAGCCGACTGCGCAGGTAGTCGTCCTCCATGCCCTCGAACACCTGCGCCAGGGTGTCGCGCTGCAGGCGCAGGGCGTAGGCCGCGCTGTAGCGCTGGCTGCGGATGCGCTCGTCCAGCGCCAGCAGCAGTTCCGGGTCGTCCAGCAGCATGGCGTGCAGGTCGAGGAACTCGCCGACCTCGGCCGGTAGCGCGCCCTGCAGGCGCTGGCGCAGTTCGCGCATCTCCGCGCGGGCCGACTCGATGGCCTGGTGCAGACGCTGCAGTTCGGCGTCGACGGCGCTGGCGGGAATGCGCTTTTCGGTGACTTCCTGCGCATGCGGCAGGCGCACGCGGGCGCGGCCGAGCGCGCTGCCGCGCGATGCGCCATGGCCATGCAGGCGCAGCGCGGTCATGCCGCCACGCCTCCCGGCGTGGTGCGGGCAGGAACCGACGCCGCGTCCGCCGCCATCAGCTGTCCTCGTCGAAGCGGCGCTCGAACAGATCCACGACCGCCGCCATCGCGTCGGCCTCGTCCTCGCCCTGTACCCGCACCGTGACCGGCGTGCCCTGGCCGGCGGCCAGCAGCATCACGCCCATGATGCTCTTGGCGTTGACCTCGCGGCCCTTGGCCACCAGCGTGGCATTGGCGCGGAAGCCGGACAGCAGCTGCACCAGCTTGGCGGTCGCGCGGGCATGCAGGCCCAGGCGGTTGGATACGGTGAGTTCGCGTTCAAGCATCGTCGATGATGGCTCCATTTCGGGCGCCCGCCGCGGCGGTGGCGGGCAGTTGGTCCAGTCCCTGTTCCGGATAATTCATCACCCGCAGCAGCATCGGCAGGCTCAGCGCCGACACCCGCCGCACCGGCGTTCCCAGCCGCGCCAGCCGCGCGGCCAGGTTGCTCGGGCTGGCCCCGTACAGGTCGGTCAGCACCAGCACGCCGTCGTTACCCTCCACCCGGCGCATGGCCGCCGAGGCCAGCGGCAGCTGCGCGTCGAGATCCGCGTCGAACGGAACCTCGAAGGCCTCGGCATTGAGTGGAAGCTGGCGCAGCAGGCGGGTGGCGACTTCCAGCAGGGAAGAGCCGACGCCGGGATGGGTCACGAGAAGAATGCCGCAGGTCATTACTGAACGTTAACAGGTCGGATGCAGTCCGCGATAGCGCCTGGATCGCGCTTTGCGCGCGCCATTCAGTCCTGTTCGCGGTGGAAGGTGGCCACGTCCGGCCAGCCCTGCGCGCGCGCATGCCGGGCCAGGCGCTCGGCCAGGTATACCGAGCGGTGCTTGCCGCCGGTGCAGCCGAAGGCGACGGTCACGTAGCTGCGGGTATCGTTGCCCAGCTTGGGCAGCCAGGTATCGAGCAGGTCCTCGAGCTGGGCCGCATAGCGCACCACTTCCGGCTGCGCGTCCAGGTATTCGCGGACCTCGCGGTCGCGGCCGGTCAGCGAGCGCAGTTCCGGGTCCCAGTGCGGGTTGGGCAGCACCCGGGCATCGAACACGAAATCGGCCTCGGCCGGGACCCCGCGCTTGTAGGCGAAGGACTCGAACAGCAGCGACAGGCCGCTGCCGTGGCCGAGCGCGTATTCGGTGATCAGCTTGCGCCGCAGCTGGTGCACGTTGAGCCGGCTGGTGTCGATGACGGCGTTGGCCTCGCGGCGCAGCGGCGCGGTCAGTTCGCGCTCGCGGACGATGGCCTCGGGCAGGGACAGGCCGAGCTGGCTGAGCGGATGCCGCCGCCGGGTGTCGGCGAACCGCGCCAGCAGGGTGTCGTCGTCGGCCTCGAAGAACAGCAGGGTCGCATCGATGTCGTGGTCGCGCGCCCGCTGCCGCCAGTTGGCGAGCTGGCTCAGGTCGCTGCGGCCGCGCACGTCGATGCCCAGCGCCAGGCGCCGCGGCCGGTCGTCGGTGCGTTCGCCGAGCACGCCGCGCACGAACTCCGGCAGCAGGTCCACCGGGATGTTGTCCGAACAGTAGTAGTCCAGGTCCTCGAAGGTCTTGAGCGCCACCGACTTGCCCGAACCGGACAGGCCGCTGACGATGACCAGCAACGGGGCCGGCGTGGCGTTCATGGGATGCGTTGCTCCAGCAGGTTGCTGTGGCGGGCGATGAACATCGCCGCCGGGTCGATGCCCTTGGTGCGCAGGATGTGCAGGCGCGTGGCCGCCTCGGTCAGCACCGCCAGGTTGCGGCCGGGCATCACCGGCAGGGTGATCAGCGGCACGTCCAGGTCGAGCACGTGGCGCTTGCCGGAGTCGCCGGTGAGGCGTTCGTAGCCGTAGCTGCCGGGTTCGGTCATCGGTTTGGTCAGGTGGACGATGAGCCGAAGGTACTTGTTCTTCTTTACAGACGTGTCACCGAACATCTGGCGCACGTTGAGCACGCCCAGTCCGCGCACTTCCAGCAGGTCCTGCAGCAGTTCCGGGCAGGTGCCGTCGAGCACGTCCGGGGCGATCTGGGTGAATTCGGGGGCGTCGTCGGCCACCAGCCGGTGGCCGCGGCTGAGCAGCTCCAGCGCCAGTTCGCTCTTGCCCGAGCCGGCCTCGCCGGTGATCAGCACGCCGATGGAATAGATCTCCATGAACACGCCGTGCAGGATGATCCGCGGCGCCAGCGTGCGCGCCAGGTGGTAGGACAGGTGGTTGAGCAGTTCGTGGCCGCGCCGCGGCGACACCCACAGCGGGGTCTGCGATTCGTCGGCGGCCGCGCGCAGGTCCTCCGGGCAGCCGTGGCTCTTGGTGATGACCAGCGCAAGCGGCCGCGCCTGGATGATGCGCTCGATCACTTCCCAGCGCTGGCGCGAGTCCAGCGAGTCCAGCCAGGCCAGTTCCTCGGTGCCGAGGATCTGCACCTTGTTCGGGTAGATGGTGTTGAGGTAGCCGGCCAGCGACGGGCGCCGCGCGACGGTGTCGCCGGCGTCCAGTTCGCGGTTGCCGCCGGCCTGGCCCGCGGCCCAGCGCAGGTCCAGCTTCTCGCGCTGCTGGTCGAACAGTTCGCGGGCGGTGATGCGGGTGTTCATGAGGGACGGATCCGCTGCGGATGGTCGAGAATCTGCTTCAGAGCGCTGCCGTCGTTGGCCGCGCGCAGGGCATCGCGGACGTCGGCGTCGGAGAAGATCTCCGCCAGCTCGGACAGCAGCATCAGGTGCTGGTGGGTGTAGTGCTCGGGCACCGCCATGGCGAACACCAGGTCGACCGGTTCGGCGCCGCCGAAATCGATGGGTTGCAGCAGCCGCAGGAAGGCGCCGCGCGGGTGTTGCAGGGTGGGGGAGCGGCCATGCGGGATGGCGATGCCATGGCCGATGGCGGTACTGCCGACGTTCTCGCGGTCGCACAGGCTGCGGAAGATGCTGTCGGCACCGGCTTCGCGGCAGGCAAGCAGGCTGGCGGCGGCGCGCAGGGCGCTGTCGCGGTCGGCGGCCGCGAGTACCCGGGTACTCACGGCCGCCATCAGGTCATTCAGGGGCATGACTGCAACGGACGGTGACGGATGTCAGCCATTGTCGCGCAGTGCATGGGAGGCGTGTGGCAGATGCTTTTCCTTGTGCTTGATCACCAGCCTGTCCAGCTTGTCGGCCAGCACGTCGATCGCCGCGTACATGGTCTGGCCACCGGCCTCGGCGTGCAGGGTCTGGCCGGGGAGATTGGCGCTGGCATCGACATGGTGCTCGTTCTTCTGCAGCGACAGGGTCACCCTGACTTCACAGTGCTGGTCGAAGTGCTTGCCCAGCCGTTGCAGCTTGGTTTCCACGTACTCCTTCAGGGCGGGGGTGACTTCCACGTCTTTGCCAAACGTTTCGATACGCATCGGATGCCTCCTGTGGTTCTTTGGTTGCCAATGAACCCTGCCGCCCGCCGCGAACGTTTCAGACAAGGCGTACGCGTTCGTGGGAGGCGGAGATGTTCATGGCTTCACGATACTTCGCCACGGTGCGGCGCGCCACCGGTATTCCGCTGCTCTTGAGCATGTCGGCCAGCTTGGCGTCAGAAAGCGGCTTGCGCGGGTTCTCGGCTTCGATCAGGCGCCGGATCATCGACTGGATCGCGGTGCTGGAGGCCTCGCCGCCGCCATCGGTATCGATGCCCGAGGCGAAGAACGCGCGCAGCGGCAGGGTGCCGCGCGGCGTGCGCACGTGCTTGCGGGCGATGGTGCGGGAGATGGTGGATTCGTGCAGGTCCAGCTCGGCGGCGATCTCGCGCAGGGTCAGCGGCCGCAGCGCCTGGGCGCCGAACTCGAGGAACCCGGCCTGGTGGTGCAGCAGGCTGTTGACCACCCGCAGCAGGGTCTCGCCGCGCGCTTCCAGGCCCTTGAGCAGCCAGCGCGCCTCCTGCAGCTGGCCGCGCAGGTAACTGGCGTCGGCATCGCCGCAGCGGCGGATCAGCTGCTCGTAGCCACGGTGGATCACCACCCGCGGGCCGGCATGGCTGGCGAGGGCGGCCTTCCAGACGCCGCGCTGGCGCCAGACCACGCAGTCAGGAACGACATAGGTGTCCGGGGACACTTCGCCCAGCTGCCGGCCCGGGCGCGGGTCCAGCGTGCGCAGCAGCTGCACCGCCTGTTCGACGGCCTCGGCCGGTTGCCGCAGTTCGGCGGCGATGCCAGGGATGCCGGCCCGCGGCAGGCGCTCCAGCGGCCCCGCGGCGATCTGCCGGGCCAGGCACAGGCCCGGCGTGGCGGCGGGCAGGGCATCGAGCTGCAGCGCCAGGCATTCGCCCAGGGTACGGGCGCCGATGCCGGCCGGATCGAAACGCTGGATCCGGTGCAGCACGGTGAGGATCTCGTCCTCGCCGGCGGCGATGTCCGGGCGCAGCGTTTCGGCGATGGATGCCAGCGGTTCGCGCAGGTAGCCGTCCTCGTCCAGCGCGTCGATCAGGGCGACGCCGATGGCGCGGTCGCACGCGCTCAGGTGGGACAGGTGCAGCTGCCACAGCAGGTGGTCGGCGAGGGTATCGGCTTCGGCGACGCGTTCACTGGCGTCGCCGTCGTCGTTGTCGAACGAGCCGCCCTGGCCGCCGCTCCACTGCTCGCCTTCGCCGGGCCATTCCATGCCCTCGTCGGCGTGGCCGTCGCCGGCATCGGCCACCGCAGGGGGGGGATCCGCTTCGCCCGCCGGCTCGCCCGGCGCGGCCTCGTCGGCCCATTCCAGCAGCGGGTTGCTCTCCACCGCCTCGGACAGTTCCAGTTCCAGTTCGGCGCTGGACATCTGCAGCAGGCGGATGGCCTGGCGCAGCTGTGGCGTCATGACCAGTTGCTGTCCAAGCGATGTCTGCAGCCGTGCTTTCATCCCGGTTCCAGGCAGAAGGAGGACCGGCCTGCCGCGGCTGGATCAGAGCGTGAAGCTGTCTCCAAGGTAGACGCGGCGGACGTCGGTGTTGGACAGCAGTTCGTCCGGCGCCCCCTGCGCCAGCACGCTGCCCTCGTTGAGGATATACGCGCGGTCGCAGATTCCCAAGGTCTCGCGGACGTTGTGGTCGGTGATCAGTACGCCGATGCCGCGCTGCTTGAGATGGGTGACGATGCGCTGGATCTCGCCGACCGAGATCGGGTCGACGCCGGCGAAGGGTTCGTCGAGCAGGATCAGGCGCGGCTTGGCGGCCAGCGCGCGGGCGATCTCGCAGCGGCGGCGCTCGCCGCCGGACAGGCTGGCGCCGGCCTGGTCGGCGACATGGCTGATCTGCAGCTCGTCGAGCAAGGCCGACAGTTCGCGTTCGCGGCCATCGGCGTCCAGGTCCTCGCGCAGCTCCAGCACCAGGCGGATGTTGTCGGCCACGCTGAGCTTGCGGAACACCGACGGCTCCTGCGGCAGGTAGCCGACCCCCAGCTTGGCGCGGGCGTACATCGGCTCGCCGGTGATGTCGCGGCCGTCCAGCACGATGCGGCCGGCGTCGCTCTCGACCAGCCCCACGATCATGTAGAAGCAGGTGGTCTTGCCGGCACCGTTGGGGCCGAGCAGGCCGACCACCTCGCCGGCATCCAGCGACAGGCCGAACTCGCGCACGACCTCACGGTTCTTGTAGCGCTTGCGCAGGCCTTCGGCGACGAGCATTACTTCTTCTCTCCCGCCGCGGCCGGCGCCTTGTTCCTGGGCTGGATCACGGTGCGCACGCGGGTGCCGTCGCCACCGCTCTGCATGTCGCCGCTGCGGGTGTTGTAGACCATGCGCTGGCCGGCGTTGGAGCCGCGCTCGGAGTCGACCTTGTAGTTGCCGGTCAGCACGATCACCTCGCTGTTGACGTTGTAGTCCATGTTGTCGGCGCGGGCGTTCATCCAGGTGCCGTCGTCCATCTGCTGCTTGAGCGTGGCCTGCTTGCCGGTGAGCACGACGCGTTCGGTCTCGCCGTTCTTCTGGATCACGTCGGCGGCGTCGGCGTGGATCTCCAGCGTGCCCTGGACGATGACCACGTTGCCGCTGAAGCGGTACTTGCCGTTGCCGCCGGCCAGGTTGCCCTCGCTGTGGTCGGCGACGATGTCCATGGGCTGGTTGCGGTCCGATTCCCTGGCCGCGGCCACGCCGGGAACGAGCGCGGCGGCGAGCAGGACGGTCGGCGCGAGCTTAGCGAGCCTGGCGGGCAGCATTGGGTTCATAACGGGTCTTGACCTGGGAAAGGAGGGAATACTGCCGGGATTTCAGGTCGGCCTCGAAGCCGACGCCGGTCTGCCGCAGGCCCGGGCGGGCCATGGTGACGGGTTCGGCGGTACGGGCCAGGCTGCGTTCGGGGAACACGTCCAGCGCGGTGGTGCGGAAGGTCGTCGGCGGGGTGCCGCCGTCCTGCGGGCTGTCACCGGCGACGTTGCCGCGCAGGCGCAGCTCCTCGCCCTTGGGGCTGACCCAGCCGGTGTCGGCGCGCAGCTGCCAGTGCCGGCCCTCGGCGTCGGGCAGCAGGAACAGCGGCCGGACGATGGACGAGGTCTGGTCGGCGGCGTTGCGTTCCATGGACGGCGCGCGCAGCGTGGCTGCCTCCTTGCCGTCCTTGTCGAGGGTGACGATCTCGAAATCGCCCAGCACGTAATCGGCGCGGACCTGCGAGGCGCCCGATGGCGCCTGGGTCCCGCGGTGCCGCCATGCCGACCAGCCGCTGGCCAGCGCCGCCAGCAGCAGGCCGGTGCCGATGACCATGCGCCAGTTCATCGCGCGTACTCCGCCACGACCGCGTCGAGCCGGCCCTGCAGCGCCAGCAGCACGTCGCACAGCTCGCGCGCGGCGCCGCGGCCGCCCTCGGCGCGGGTCTGCCAGTGCACGCGCCCGGCGATCAGCGGGTGCGCGTTGGCCGGCGCCACCGCCAGCCCGACCGCGCACAGCGGGGCCAGGTCGGGCAGGTCGTCGCCCATGAACGCCACCTGCTCCAGGCCGATGCCGAAGCGCTCGCACAGCGCGCGCACGCTGGCCAGCTTGTCGCCGACCGCGATCTGGGTGTCGATGCCCAGGTCGGCGCCGCGCCGTTGCGCCGACAGGCTGTTGCGCGCGGTGATCAGCACCGGGTGGATGCCGTGCTTCTGCAGCAGCTTCAGGCCCAGGCCGTCCTGCACGAAGAACGCCTTGCTCTCGTTGCCGGCGTGGTCGTAGTACAGGCGCCCGTCGGTCAGGGTCCCGTCCACGTCGAAGCACGCCAGCCGGATGGTGGCGGCGACGGCATGCAGTTCGGCGGGAAAGTGGGCGAGGGGAGACCAAGACATGGTGCGGGCGATCCGTTGCGGCGGGGCGGGCCATCGGGCCCGGAAGCGTGATTGTGCGGGCTTTTAAACCACTTTTGCCCGCAACAGGTCATGAATGTTCAGGGCACCGACGGCGCGGCCTTCGCCGTCGACGACGATCAGGCCGTTGATCTTGTACTGCTCCAGCATGCGCGCCGCTTCCACCGCCAGCTGGTCGGCGCCGATGGTGCGCGGCGCGCGGGTCATCACCTGGGCGATGCCGGCGGTGCGCACGTCCAGGTCGGTGTCCAGGGCGCGGCGCAGGTCGCCGTCGGTGAACAGGCCGACCAGGCGGCCGCCGGCGTCGACCACGGCGGTCATGCCCAGGCGCTTGCGGCTCATCTCCATCAGCGCCTCGCTGAGGCTGGCGTCCTCGCGCACGCTGGGCAGGTCGGCGCCGCCGTGCATCACGTCGGTGATGTGCAGCAGTAGGCGCCGGCCGAGGCTGCCGGCCGGGTGCGAGCGGGCGAAGTCGTCGGCGGTGAAGCCGCGCGCGTCGAGCAGGGCCACGGCCAGGGCGTCGCCCATGGCCAGCGAGGTGGTGGTGCTGGAGGTCGGCGCCAGCGCCAGCGGGCAGGCCTCGTGGTCCACGTTCACGTCCAGGTGGATGTCGGCCGCGCTGGCCAGGCTGGACTGCGGCCGGCCGGTCATGGCGATCAGCGGGTTGCCCTGGCGCTTGAGCACCGGCAGCAGCATCAGCACCTCGTCCGACTCGCCGGAGTAGGACAGCGCCAGCACCACGTCGTCGGCGGTGATCATGCCCAGGTCGCCATGGCCGGCTTCGCCCGGGTGCACGTAGAACGCCGGGGTGCCGGTGGAGGCCAGGGTGGCGGCGATCTTGCGCGCGATGTGCCCGGATTTGCCCATGCCGGTGGCGACCACGCGGCCGCGCGAGCCTAGGATCAGCCGGCAGGCGGCGGCGAACTCGGTGCCGATGCGGCCGCCGACCCGGTCCAGTTCGGCGCGCTCGATCTCGAAGACGCGGCGACCGCTGGCGATCAGGTCGGCGTCGTGCAGCGAGTCCGGCGAAAGGGGGGAAGCAGCCATGCGGGCGCCACTCGGGGAGTAGAATGGGCGTTCATTTTATTAGGAAAGCGACTTGGACGCCGAGACCATCCAGAACCTGATCGAAGCCGGCCTGCCGGGCGCCCGCGCCCAGGTGAGCGGCGATGACGGCGTGCACTTCGAGGCCACCGTGGTCTGCGAGGCCTTTGCCGGCAAGCTGCCGCTGGCCCGCCACCGCATGGTCTATGCGACGCTGGGCGACCTGATGGGCGGTGCGATCCATGCGCTGGCCCTGAAAACCGTCACTCCCGGCGAAGCCGGCTGAGCCGGCCCCCTCCCACCTACTGGCCTCATACACATGGCGAAAATCGTGGTCACCGGCGGCAACGCGCTGAACGGTGAAGTCAATGTCTCCGGCGCCAAGAACGCCGTCCTGCCGATCCTCTGCGCGACCCTGCTGGCCGATGCGCCGGTGGAGATCACCAACGTGCCGCACCTGCACGACGTGATCACCACGGTGAAGCTGCTCGGCGAGCTGGGTGCCAAGGTCACCATCGACCAGGGCACCCTGTCGCGCGGCAGCGCGATCGTCGTCGACCCGCGCAGCGTCAACCAGCACGTGGCACCGTACGAACTGGTCAAGACCATGCGCGCCTCGATCCTGGTGCTCGGCCCGCTGCTGGCCAAGTACGGCGCGGCGGAGGTGTCGCTGCCCGGCGGCTGCGCGATCGGTTCGCGCCCGGTGGACCAGCACATCAAGGGGCTGCAGGCGCTGGGCGCGGAAATCACCGTCGAGAACGGCTTCATCAAGGCGCGCGCGGAGCGCCTGAAGGGCGGTCGCTTCACCTTCGACATGGTCAGCGTCACCGGCACCGAGAACGTGCTGATGGCCGCGGTGCTGGCCGAAGGCACCACGGTGCTGGAAAACGCGGCGATGGAGCCGGAAGTCACCGACCTGGCGCACTGCCTGATCGCGCTGGGCGCGAAGATCGAGGGGCTGGGTACCGCACGGCTGGTGATCGAGGGCGTCGAGCGCCTGGACGGCGGCCGCCATGCGGTGCTGCCGGACCGCATCGAGACCGGCACCTTCCTGGTCGCCGCGGCGATGACCGGCGGCCGCGTGGTGATGCGCAACGCCCGCCCGGACACGCTCGACGCGGTGCTGGCCAAGCTGGTCGAGGCCGGCGCGAAGATCGAGACCACCGAGGACACCATCACCCTGGACATGCAGGGCCGGCGGCCCAGGGCGGTCAACCTGACCACCGCGCCGTACCCGGCGTTCCCGACCGACATGCAGGCGCAGTTCATGGCGCTCAACTGCGTCGCCGACGGGGTGGGCGTGATCAACGAGACGATCTTCGAAAACCGTTTCATGCACGTCAACGAGCTGCTGCGCCTGGGCGCGGACATCCAGGTCGAGGGCCATACCGCGATCTGCCGCGGTGTCGAGCGGCTGAGCGGGGCGCCGGTGATGGCCACCGACCTGCGCGCGTCGGCCAGCCTGATCCTGGCCGGGCTGGTGGCCGATGGCGATACCACCATCGACCGCATCTACCACCTGGACCGCGGCTACGAGAACATCGAGGAAAAGCTCGGTGCGCTCGGCGCCCGCATCCGGCGCGTGTCATGATCCTGCGCGGCAGATTCACCCCGCGCCGCCGCGCGCTGCTGGTACTGGTGCTGCTGGCGCTGGGCTGGCTGGGCTGGGCCTGGTACGCCGGCATCGCCATCACCCGCGGCGTGGAGAAGGAGCAGATGGACTGGAACGGCGACGGCCAGGTCAGCCGCGACGAGTTCTTCCAGGCGTTCTACGCGGTGAAGGTGGCCGATACCCAGGAAGGCAACCGCCACTGCCGCAGCTTCGCCTGGCGCAGCACCGGCGAGGAGTTCCGCCGCGACTGCAGGACGGTGTTCAAGGCCGACGACGCGGCTGCCGCCAAGCCGTAACCGGCCCTCTCGCGGCGCACTGCGCCGCCCCGCGAACCTCGTGTCGGGCATCCGCCGCAGCCCGTGCCGGCCGCGCCCGGCAACCCGTGGCGCAGTGCGCGCGGGACTGTCCCGGACGCCTTGCCGACCCCGCGACCGTGCGCCGGGCCGTTGCCCGGCGCCCCTGGCTGCCTGCGCTCCCGGGGCGGTCGTGGCCGCTGGCGCGGACCTTCGCCTTTCCCATGAACGCAAAACGCCCCTTGCGGGGCGTCGTACGTGCGACCCGGCCGTGGTCGGCGCGGATTACTTGCGGTTCATCCGCGCGTTGCGCTGGCCGGTGGCGGCGGACTTCTCGCCGGCGAACGGGTTGAGCTTGCGCGCGATCCACGGGTACTTCGGCCATTCGCCCTGCAGCCATGGGTGGCCGGGCTCGTTGAGCTCGAGCACGCGGCGGGCGTCGTCGGCCAGGGTCTTGTTGCCCAGGTGGACGTAGGACTCGCCGAGCAGGGCCACCGCGTCGTTCTGGAAGGCGCTCTGCGGGTAGGTTTCCAGCAGGTAGGTGGCGCGGCCGGCGGCCGAGACCCAGGCGCCGCGGCGGGCGTAGTACAGGGCGTTGTCCATCTCGTGCTGGGCGAACACGTCGCGCAGCTCGATCATGCGCTGGCGCGCGTCGGCGGCGTAGCGGCTGTTCGGGTAGCGCTCGGTGACGATGTTGAAATCGGCGTAGGCCTGGCGCGGCGTGGACAGGTCGCGGCGGCTGGAGTCCAGCGACCACACCCGGCGCAGGAACACGGTGTCGCTGTTGCCGTTGGCCAGCCCGCGCAGGTAGTACAGGTAGGCGATGTTGCGGTGGGTCGGGTAGGTGCGGATGAAGCGGTCGATGCTGGACACCGCGTCGTCGTTCTTGCCGGCCTTGTACTGGGCATAGGCGCTTTCGATCATCGCCTGCTCGGTGTACGGGCCGTACGGGTACTGGGCGATCAGCCGCCTGAAGCTGGTTTCGGCACCGGACCAGTTGCCGCCTTCCATCAGCCTGTGGCTCTTTTCGTAGAGCGTCTCGACCGGCATGCCCTCATCGGCGTTCTTGCCCTTGGCGCCGCGATGGCAGCCGGTGGCGGCGAAGACCAGGACCAGCAGCAGGGCGGTGATGCGGACGGGAGCGGACAGCAGCGGGGAGCGTCGGATCATGGGTCGGGGCGGGACGCGGCAGGAATACGAAGGGGCGATGATAGCCTAGTGACCTGTCCTGCGACTGATTCCTGTCGCCGGGACCCCCCGAATTCCGCCGATACCCCTGCCATGTCCGACAACGCTTCCCTTCCTTCCCGCCAGGCGCGGGTGCCCGACGCCGCCGCCGGCCGCCGTTTCGACGCGGTGCTGGCCGAGCTGTTCCCCGAATTCTCCCGTTCCCGCCTGAGCGAATGGATCAAGTCCGGGGCGGCGCTGCTCGACGGCGTCCCGGCCCGTCCGCGCGATCCGGTGCGCGGCGGCGAGCTGGCGATCCTGAATGCGACGCTGGACACCGAGACCGACGCCATCCCCGAGGACATCCCGCTGTCGGTCCTGTACGAGGACGAGCATGTCTTCGTGATCGACAAGCCGGCCGGGCTGGTGGTCCACCCGGGGGCCGGCAACCCCACCGGTACCCTGGTCAACGCGCTGCTGTTCCGCGACCCGTCGCTGGCATCGGTGCCGCGCGCCGGCGTGGTCCACCGGCTGGACAAGGACACCAGCGGGGTGATGGTCGTGGCCCGCACCCTGCAGGCGCAGACCGCGCTGGTGGAGCAGTTGTCCGCGCGCGAGGTGCACCGCCAGTACCTGGCCGTGGTGAGCGGCGCGCTGGTGTCCGGCGGCACCGCCGATGCGCCGATCGACCGCCACCCGCGCGACCGCCTGCGCATGGCCGTGCGCGAGGACGGCCGCGATGCGGTCACCCATTACCGCCTGCGCGAGCGCTTCCGCGCCCATACCGCGCTGGAATGCCGGCTGGAAACCGGCCGTACCCACCAGATCCGCGTGCACATGGCGCACCTGAAGCACCCGATCATCGGCGACCCGCTCTACGGCGGCGCGCTGAAGCTGCCCAAGGGCGCCACCGACGAACTGGTTTCGCAGCTGCGCGGCTTCAAGCGCCAGGCGCTGCACGCCGAGACGCTGGAATTCACGCACCCGATCACCGGCGAGGCGATCCGCAACAGCGCGCCGGTGCCGGCCGACATGCTGGCGCTGATGAAGGCGCTGCGCGAGGACAGCATCCTGTTCGCCGAACGCGAGCGGCGCTGAACCATGGCCGCCGCGTTGCCGCTGCTGCCGGCGGCCTGGCCAGCCGCCCCGGGCGTACGCGCGTTCACCACGCTGCGCCACGGCGCGGGTGGTTCGCAGCCGCCGTTCGACAGTTTCAACCTGGGCAACCGCAGCTCGGCCGAAGGCGACGACCCGCGGCAGGTGCAGCGCAACCGCGATGAACTGCAGCGGCTGGCGGGCCTGCCCTCGGCGCCGCACTGGCTGCGCCAGGTGCACGGCACCGGCGTACTGCGCTTCGATGCGCCCGCCGTGGCGCAGGCCGCCGATGGCGAGCCGGTGGCCGATGCCGCGGTGACCGCGGTGCCCGGCGTGGTCCTGGCGATCCTCACCGCCGACTGCCTGCCGGTAGTGTTCGCCAGCCGCGCGGGCGACGAAGTGGCCGCCGCCCACGCCGGATGGCGCGGGCTGGCCGACGGCATGCTGGAGGCCACGCTGGCGGCGATGCATGCCCCGGCGTCCGATGTCATCGCCTGGCTCGGCCCCGCCGCCGGGCCGGCGCACTACGAGATCGGCGCCGACGTGCGCGATGCCTTCCTGGCGCATTCGGCCGCTGCCGAAACGGCATTCACCGGCACCCGGCCCGGCCACTGGCGGGTGGACCTGTACGCGCTGGCGCGGCAACGGCTGCAGGCCGCGGGCATGGACGCGGCGGCGATCCACGGCGGCGACCAGTGCACCATCGCCGATCCCGCGCGCTGGTTCTCGCACCGCCGCGATCGTCGCAGCGGACGCATGGCCACGCTGGTGTGGATGGCGCGGTGAACCGGCCGCTGTTCGAGCGGGTGCTGGGCACCGCGTTCGCGCAGCTGCCGCCGGTACTGCGCGCGCTGCATTCGGTGCCGCGCCGGCAGCGCTGGGGTGGCCAGGCATGCGTGCGCCGCGGCCGCCATTGGCTGGTGGCGCCCTGCGCCTGGCTGGCGCGGCTGCCGCCGGATGCGGAGGCGGTGCCGGTGACGGTCGAGTTCGTGGTCGATGGCGCCGGCGAGCGCTGGGACCGCCGGTTCGGCGACGCGCGCATGGCCTCGCGGCTGTGGGCGCGGCAGGGACGCCTGTGCGAACGCCTGGGCGCGGTGCGCTTCCGCTTCGCGCTGGAAGCCGTGGACGGTGAGATCCACTGGCGCGCCGAGCGCGCCTGGGCCTTCGGCGTCGTGCCGCTGCCCGCCCGCTGGTTCGCGCGGGTGCGCTGCCGCGAGCGCGCGGACGGCGACCGCTACGCGTTCCTGGTGGACGTGGCGATGCCGCTGGTCGGGCCGCTGATCCGCTACGAAGGCTGGCTGCTGCCGATCGAAAACCGCGGGACAGAACCGGACGTCCCCGCCTCCGGCCGCATCGACGGAGGCCGCGGCCATGGGTGAAGGGACGCCCGACTCCGACGCCGGTCCTGCGCCGGTGATCGTGTTCGATGGCGTCTGCGCGCTGTGCAGCCGCTGGGTGCGCTTCCTGCTGCGTTTCGACCGCCACGGCCGCTACCGCTTCGCGGCGATGCAGGGCGCGCACGGGCGCCGGCTGATGCGCGCCCATGGCCTCGATCCGGATGATCCGCTGTCGTTCCTGCTGGTCGAGCAGGGGCACGCGCATACCGATACCGACGCCATCGTGCGCGTGCTGGCCGGCCTCGGCGGCCCGTGGCGGCTGGCGGCACTGGCGCGGTTGCTGCCGCGCCGCCTGCGCGACCGCGGTTACCGCTGGCTGGCGCGCAACCGCTACCGCTGGTTCGGCCGCCATGGCAGCTGCTACCTGCCATCGCCGGAGCAGGTTCAGCGTTTCCTGGATTAGGCGGGGCAGGGCGGCGCCGCGGCGGCGCGGGAACGACGCCGCTTCCGGTGCATGCCCGGGTTGCCGGCGGCCGCGTCGCTCAGCCGCCCTCCAGGACCTGCAGGTAGTCGCGCCGCCAGCGGTTGATGTCGTACTCGCGCAGGTGCTCCATCATCGCCTGCCAGCGCTCGATGCGTTCACCGCGCGGCATGTTCGCCGCGGTGGCGATGGCGTCGGCGACGCCGTCCAGGTCGTGCGGGTTGACCAGCAATGCCTGCCTGAGTTCGTCGGCGGCACCGGCCAGCAGCGACAGCACCAGCACCCCGGGATCGTCCGGGTCCTGCGAGGCAACGTACTCCTTGGCCACCAGGTTCATGCCGTCGCGCAGCGGCGTCACCAGCCCCACCGCGGCTTCGCGGTAGAAGCCGGTCAGGGTGCTGTGCGCGTAGTTCTGGTTGACGTAGCGCAGCGGGGTCCAGTCGGCCTCGGCGTGGCTGCCGTTGATATGCCCGGCCAGCTGTTCCAGTTCGCTGCGCAGCGTGCGGTACTCGGCCACGCTGCCGCGCGAGACCGGCGCGATCTGCAGGAAGGTCATGCTGCCCTTCTGCTGCGGGTAGCGCGCCAGATAACGCTCGAAGCCATGGAAGCGCTCGGGCAGGCCCTTGGAATAGTCCAGGCGGTCCACGCCGATGGCCAGCTTGCGCTCCTGCAGGCTGTGCCGCAGCGCGCGCACCGGGCTGTTGCCGGTGGCCGCGCGCGCCTGCCGCGCGATGTGCGCGGTGTCGATGCTGATCGGGAACGCGGCGATGCGCACGCGGCGCCCGCCGGGCGCCTGGATGTGCGCCTCGTCGATGACGCGGCCGCCGCCGAACAGGCGCACCCACGACTGGAAGCGGTCCATGTCGCGCCGGGTCTGGAAGCCGAGCAGGTCGCAGGCATACAGCGCCGAGAACAGCGAGTGGTGTTCGGGCAAGGCCTGCACCAGGTCGGCCGAAGGCACCGGCACGTGCAGGAAGAAACCGATGCGGCAGCCGATGCCGCGCTCGCGCAGCAGCGCCGCCAGCGGGATCAGGTGGTAGTCGTGGATCCACACGATGTCGTCGTCGCGCAGCATCGGCGCGAGCCGGTCGGCGAACAGCGTGTTGACCCGCCAGTAGCCCTCGCGCTTGCTGCGGTCGTAGTCCACCAGGTCCAGGCGGAAGTGCAGCAGCGGCCACAGCGCGCGGTTGGAGAAGCCGTTGTAGTAGTTGTCCAGGTCGGCCCTGGACAGGTCCAGGGTGGCGTAGCGGATGTTGCCGTCGCTGTGTTCGTGCAGCTGCCCGCTGGGCCCGGCCACGCTGCGCCCGCTCCAGCCGAACCACAGGCCGCCGCGTTCCTTCAGCGCGGCCTGCAGCGCCACGGCAAGGCCGCCTGCGCGGTTCTCGCCGGGCAGCGCGACCCGGTTGGAAACCACCACCAGGCGGCTCACGAGGCCTCCTGCCAGCTGCGCGAAAGCCGCATCGCGGCGGTGATCAGGCCCACGTGCGAGTAGGTCTGCGGGAAGTTGCCCCATTGCTCGCCGTCGCTGAAGGCCAGGTCCTCGGACAGCAGCCCGAGGTGGTTGCGCCGCGCCAGCACGCTTTCGAACAGGGCGCGGGCCTCGTCCATGCGGCCGATCGCGGCCAGTGCGTCGATGTACCAGAACGTGCAGATGGTGAAGCTGGTTTCCGGCGCGCCGAAATCATCGGGGGCGACATAGCGGAACAGCGCGTCGCCGCGGCGCAGGCCGCGGCCGATGGCCTCCACCGTGGCGACATGGCGCGGGTCGTCCGCGTCGACGAAGCCGATATCGGCCAGCAGCAGCAGCGAGGCATCCAGGTGGGTACCGTCGAGGGTGTCGGTGAAATGGCCCAGCCGCGCGTTCCAGCCGTGCGCCAGCACCCGCCCGCGGATGTGGTCGGCGCGTTCGCGCCACAGCGCGGCGCGCTCGTGCAGTTCCAGGCGCACGGCGATCTTGGCCAGGCGGTCGCAGGCGGCCCAGCACATCGCGGCGGTATAGGTATGCACGGCGGTGCGGCCGCGGAATTCCCACAGCCCGGCGTCGGGGACGTCGTGCAGGGCATAGGCGCGTTCGCCCAGCGGTTCGAGCCGGGCGAAGGTATGCGCGTCGCCGGGATCCTTCAGGCGCTGGTCGAAGAACAACTGGGTCGAGGCCAGTACCACCGAACCGTAGACATCGTGCTGCCGCTGCAGCCAGGCCAGGTTGCCGCGCCGCACCGGGCCCATGCCGCGGTAGCCGGCCAGCGATGGCACTTCGTGCTCGTCGAGCCGTTCCTCCAGGCCGATGCCGTACAGCGGCTGCAGGCTGCCGTCGGTGGTGGCCAGGTTGAAGATGTAGCGCAGGAAGTCCTCCATCGTCCGGGTCGCGCCCAGCCGGTTGAGCGCGCGCACCACGAAGGCGGCATCGCGCAGCCAGCAATAGCGGTAATCCCAGTTGCGGGCGCTGCCCGGGGCCTCGGGAATGGAGGTGGTCATCGCCGCGATGATCGCGCCGCTGTCCTCGTACTGGCACAGCTTGAGGGTGATGGCGCTGCGGATCACCGCGTCCTGCCATTCCAGCGGGATGGACAGGTAGCGGGTCCATTCGCGCCAGTAGTCCTCGGTGCGCTGCTGCGCTTCCTGCGCGTAGCTGGCCAGCGAGCGGTCCAGCGGCTCGTCCACGCCCAGCACCAGTTCCATGGGGTGGGCGAGCACGAACGGCAGCGCCTCGCGGATGAAGCGCACCGGCACGTCGGTGGTCAGGCGCAGGGTGAAATCCGGCAGCAGCCAGCGCAGGTGGTTGCTGCCCCAGGTGCATTCGGGAACGCGTGCGCCCCAGTCGGCCAGCGGCCGCGCCAGCACGCGGATGCGCGGGTTGCCGGCCAGCGGGCGGATGCGCCGGATCAGGCTCGGCGGACGGTAGAAGCGGTCGTTGCGGCGCCAGCGCGGGGCGAAGTCGATCACTTCCACCTGGCCGCCATGGGCGTCGCGCAGCACCGTGCGCAGGATCGCGGTGTTGGTGATGTAGTGCTGCTCGCTGCCGGCGTAGTCCTCCAGCTCGATGGCGAAGTCGCCGCCGTCATGTTCGCGCGGCGACAGCAGCGCGCAGAACGCCGGATCGCCGTCGAACGCGGGCAGGCAACTCCACGCCACGCGGGCATGGCGGTCGATCAGGGCGCCGAAACTGCCATTGCCGATGACGCCCATCTCGAGGTTGGCTTGAAGCATCGCTTCCTCCATGCTGGTGGGGAGGCCAGGCCTCCCCGGGGTGCGACCGCGCATGCGACCGGTGACCCGGTGGCGCGGCATGGCATCAGGTCGCGCCCGCGCGCAGCCAGTCGTGCATCGCGGCCACGTCCGGCAGGGCGTGGCGCGCCTGGGTCGGGGAACGGTCGCCGACCAGGATCCCGTAACCGCCCAGCCGCGTCGCCGCGGCGAAGCCGTACTCGTCGGTGAGGTCGTCGCCGACGAACACCGGGTAGCGCCCGGCGAATGGCGCCGCGCCCATCAGCGCGGTAATCGCGGTGCCCTTGTCGTGGCTGGCAGACACCAGTTCGACGACGTGGTTGCCCGGTTGCAGGCGCACGCCCGGCAGCCGCGGCAGCTGTGCGCGCGCGAACGCGTCCACCGCCTGCGCGGCATCCGGGGCGTTGCGCCAGTGCAGGGCCAGGGCCTGGCCCTTGGCTTCCACGCGCACGCCGGGATGCGCATGCGCGAAGCGCATCGCCTGCACGTGCAGTTCGTGCAGCCAGTGCGCGGTCTCGGTGGCCGGTACCGCGGCTTCGGTGCCGTGCCGCAGCTGCGTCCCGTGCAGGCCGGCGGCCGGCAGCCGCAAGGGCGCGAACAACTGGTCCAGCTGTGCCAGCGGGCGGCCACTGACCAGTGCCAGGGCGCCGTCGAGGCGCTCGCCGATGCGGGCGATCCAGTCACGGACGCCCGGAGACAGGCGCACATCTTCAGGTTGCGCGGCGAACCCGACCAGCGTGCCGTCGACATCGAGGAACAATGCGCACGCCGGATCCAGCGCGGGAGGCGGGCTGATGGACGCTTTGAGCATGCGCCCACCATGCCATGCGCGGCGTGAGCAGAAAGTTATCGCAGCGCCGTGGGACAGCTGGAAACCGGGCGCTGGTCCCGGTTTCCAGCACAGGGTCAGAACGCGTAGCGCACGCGGCCGTACCAGTACGCGCCGTTGCTGCCGATCGGCGACAACACGTCATAGGGCAGGTTGCCGAAGTAGTGGATGTCCTGGTTGGAGCGGTCCGGGTAGTTGTCGGTCAGGTTCTGCCCACCGACGGCCACGCTCCACGCCGGGGTGATGCGGTATTCCACTTCCGCATCCAGCTGCCATTCCGCGCCATAGGTCTGGGTCGGAGTGAAGCCGCCACCGAAATCGAACACGCGGCGGGCGCTGCCATGGCGGCTCAGGCGGCTGCTGAGCGACCAGCGGTCGTCGGCCCAGCTCGCCGCCAGCTGTGCGCGGGTGCGCGGCGCGGCGTCGGTGAGGGTATTGCTTTCCTCCACGCCGAACAGCACGTAGCCCGGATCCAGCGCGAGCAGCTGCGGCGGCGTGGCCAGCACGTTCTTCAGCTCGGTCCTGGCGTAGCTCCAGGTGCCGGTGAGCAGCAGGTCGCCGCCGCCCAGCGTCTGCCGCCAGTTGGCGACGAACTCGGCGCCGCGGGTGCGGGTGTCGGCGGCATTGACGAAGTAGTGCGCGCTTTCCAGCCCGCTCACGCCGAAGCGCTGCTGCACGAAGTCGGTCAGTGCGTCGCCGGTGATGCTCTCCGACAGCGCGATGCGGTCGTCGATGTCGATCTGGAACAGGTCCAGCGACAGGTCCAGGTGGTTGCCGATCTGGCTGGTGAAACCGAGGCTGTAGTTGATCGACTTCTCCGGCTTCAGGTCGCGGGCGCCCAGCGCGCGCGCGATCGGGTTGTTCACCGACAGCAGCCGGCCCTGCACCAGCTGGCCGCCGGCGGTGTAGCCGGTGGAGGTGGATTCGAAACCGGTCTGGCTCAGCGACGGCGCGTGGAAGTTGTTGGAGATGGCGCCGCGCAGCGCGAACGCCGGAGCGAACGCGTAGCGTGCGCCGAGCTTGCCGGTGAGCTCGCCGCCGAAGTCCTGGTAGTGCTCGTAGCGTGCGGCGATGTCGGTGGAGAATTTCTCGCCGAAGGTCGAGGACAGGCTGGTGTAGGCACTGGCCACGTCGCGGGTGAGGTGCGCTTCGTCCTGCGGGGTCAGGCCGCCGCCGGCCTGCGAGCCGGTCGGGCGGTCGGTGTACGGGCCGGCGGCGTAGCTGGCCGGGTCGCCGGCGCCGGTCTCGTAGCGTTCGCGGCGCGCTTCCACGCCGAAGCCGAGGCTGTGGCTGTCGTCGGCGCGCACGAAGATGCGGCCTACATCGAGGTTGGCCACGGTCTGCTCGAACGCGTAATCGCCGGTCTTGAAGCGGGTGGGGCTGGCCGGGCCGAGCGAGGCGTTGAGCGAATCGCGCAGACGGTAGGTGAATTCGTTGCGGCCGTGGTCGAGGCTGGCGTCGTAGTTCCACTCGCCCCACTGGCCGCGCGCACCGGCCACCAGCTGCACGTCGAGGTTCTCGCCTTCGGAGACGGGGCGGTAGCCGTGCGGGTAGAGCTGCTTCCAGTTGGCTTCGCCGTCGGGATAGCGGAAGTAGTTGGCGCCTTCGGTATCGCGCTGGTTGTAGGTACCGAACGCATAGGCCTTGGAGGTGGCGCCGAACGGGATTTCGGTGTTGAACCAGGCGTTGAGATCCTTGCTGGCGCCGTCGCCCAGGGCGTAGTTGCGCTTGCCGGCCAGGGCCAGGTTGTCGGGGGTCTGTGCCTCCCATGGCGGGATCTGGTCGAACCCGGCGCGGTTGGTGGCTTCGCGGTTCTTCAGTTCCAGGCCGACGCGCAGGAAGCCGCCGTCATCGCCCAGCGCGGTGCCGACCTTGGCGCTGAGAAAGCCGGTCTGGCCGTCGGTCAGGGTGCGGCCGATCGGCTTGAGGTCGGTATGGTGGGCACCGAAGCTGGCTTCGATGGCGCCGCCCTCGGGAGCGTCATCGAGGATCACGTTGATCACCCCCGCCACCGCATCGGAGCCGTACAGCGCGCCGGCACCGTCGCGCAGTACTTCGATGCGCTTGATGGCGCTGACCGGGATGGCGTTGAAGTCCACCGGCGTGGTGCCCTTGCCGATCTTGCTGTCGGTGTTGACCAGCGCCGAGTTGTGGCGGCGCTTGCCGTTGACCAGCACCAGCACCTGGTCCGGCGACAGCCCGCGCAGCTGCGCCGCGCGCACGTGGTCGGCACCGCCGGAATTGGATTGCCGCGGGAAGTTGAACGACGGCAGCAGCGCCTGCAGCGCGCTGCCGAGTTCGCCGTTGACCACGCCGGCCTTGCGGATGTCCTCGGCGGTGAGCACGTCCACCGGCGAGGTGGATTCCAGTACGGTGCGGTCGCTGGCGCGGGTGCCGGTGACGATCACGGTGTCGAGCGTGGTCGCCGGGCCGGATGCCTCCTGGGCATAGGCGGGCGAGGACAATGCCAGCACGACGGCCAGGCCGAGCGGTGCCGGGGAAATACGGGCCATGGGGGGAACTCCGGGGTGACGTGGGGAAGGGAGTCCGGATGCTTTGTTACATTCATCCGGATGGAGCGATATGTTATCTTCGCGTGATGCCGCTGCCCGGTGCAAGCCCCGCGTGGCATCAGCTCATCCGTAAACGTGATATGCCGCTGCAGGGACGGGTACGCCATCCTTGCGGGGCCCTCCAGAGGTCATCCATGAAGTCATCCGCTTTCCTGTTCCCGCTGCTGCTGTGCCTGGCCGGAGTTGCCGCCGCCGCCCCTCCCGCTGAGCCGCCGGCGGCGACCGCCGCGCTGCATGGCGACGCCGCGCGCCCGGCGGAGGGCGCGCACTGGGTGCGCAGCGAGCTGTACTTCGGCGTGGGCCGGGAGGACGGCGAATCCAGCCGCGTGCAGACCGACGCGATCAGCCAGGCGCAGTGGCGCGCGTTCCTCGACGGCGAAGTGACGCCGCGCTTCCCCGACGGCCTGACCGTGTTCGATGCGTACGGCCAGTGGTTGTTCCGCGGCGCGGCCGGACCCGAGCGGCTGCGCACCAAGGTGCTGGTGGTGCTGCACGAGGACACGCCGCAGCGCCGCAACGACATCGAGGCGATCCGCCTGGCATGGAAGCAGGCCACCGGCCACCAGTCGGTGCTGTGGGCGCGCCAGGCGGTGGACGTCTCGTTCTGAGCATCGCGTGAGCCGGGCCGGGGCGTGGCATCCGTGTCCCGGCAGTGGTTTTCCTCCTTCTTTTCGCTGGTCCATCCATGGCTCCCCACTCCGCAGCCCCGCGCCCGCGCTGGTTCGTCGCCGGCGACCTCAACGGCTTTTTCGGCCTGGTGGTCGACAACCTGTCCATCCTCGGCTTCATCGCCATGGCACTGGTGGGCATCTTCCAGTTCCCGGCCGAGGTGGTGTTCGGGCGCATGTTCCCGGGTACCGCCTTCGGCGTGCTGGTGGGCAACCTGCTGTACACGCTGATGGCGCGGCGGCTGGCCGCGCGCAGCGGCCGCGACGATGTCACCGCGATGCCGCTGGGGCTGGACGCCCCGACCAGCATCGGCATGGCGCTGCTGGTACTGGGCCCGGCCTTCGCCGGCTTCCGCCAGCAGGGCATGGAACCGCACGCTGCGGCGATGGCCACCTGGCAGATGGGCATGGCGGCGCTGGTGATCATGGGCGTGCTCAAGCTGGTGCTGTCGTTCTTCGGCGAGGCGGTGACCCGCGCGCTGCCGCGGGCCGCGCTGCTGGGCTCCATCGCCGGCATCGCGCTGGTGTTGATGGGACTGCTGCCGCTGCTGGAGGCCCTGCGCTCGCCGGTGGCCGGCTTCGTCACCCTGGGCCTGCTGCTGTACGTGCTGGTCGCCAAGGGGCGCCTGCCGGTACCCGCACCGGGGGTGCTGGTGGCCTTCGTCGTCGGTACCGCGCTGTACTACGGGCTGGGACTGGCGGGGCTGGGGGCACCGGGTTTCGCCCTGCCGCAGTGGACGCCGCCGCAGGTGGTGCTGCCGCTGCCGACGCTGGGCTTCATCGACGGCCTGCCGGCGGCGCTGGACTACCTGCCGCTGCTGCTGCCGTTCGGCCTGCTGATGGTGGTCGGCGGCATCAACGTGTCCGAGAGCGCGCGCGCGGCCGGCGACGACTACCGCACGCGCGACATCCTGCTGGTCGAGGCCGTGGCCACGCTGGTGGCCGGGCTCTGCGGCGGCGTCGCCCAGACCACCCCGTATATCGGCCAGCCGGCCTACAAGCACATGGGCGCACGCAGCGGCTACACGCTGCTGACCGGCCTGTTCGTCGGCATCGGCGGCATGCTCGGGGTGATCTCGGGGCTGGTGCAGTGGCTGCCGCTGGCGGTACTGGCGCCGATCATCGTGTACGTGGCCATCGACATCACCACCCAGGCGTTCGAGGCCACGCCGAAGCGGCATGCCGCGGCGATGGTGCTCGGCTTCCTGCCCTCGGTGGCCTACCTGCTGGCGATCAAGGCCCCGGGCTGGATCGCGCCGGAGCGGCTGCTGGAGCTGACCACCACGCTGGACGGCCATGGCCTGCCGGAACTGGCGGTGATCTTCGCCCTGGGCAACGGCTTCATCATCACCGCGATGCTGTGGATCGCCATGCTGGTGGCGATGATCGAGCAGCAGCCGCGGCGCGCCTCGGCGCTGCTGCTGGTGGCCGCGCTGCTGACCCTGTTCGGCCTGATCCACTCGGTCGATCCGCGCGGCGGCGTGTACCTGCCGTGGGCACTGCAGGGGCTGCAGCGGAGCATCAGCTGGCAGTTCGCCGGCGCCTACGTGGCGCTGGCGGCGGTACTGGCCCTGCTCGGTTCGTTCCGGCCAGCAGGAGGCAAGGGCGCCCGGGCAGAGGGATAAGCCCGGTCCCGCGCTCCGGGTGATCCGGGGGCGGAGGTCGAGCGAAACACGGGGGCGGGCAGGGGGGGCTCCCGTTTCCGGCAAGGCGGCCGGGTGCGTCAGCCGGGATTGCGGGCATTGTCCATTGGCGTTGCCGGGCTGTCGCCTCGCTTCGGATGAGGGGGCGTTGCCGACAGGGGGCGCGCGATTTTCCTGTTGATTCGCAAGGTATCGGTGCGCGCGGGGCAGCCGGGGAATCCGTTTCAGCGGACAGCCGGCAGGGTGCGGTGCCTGCGCGGGGGCATGTGCCTGGAGAGCCCGTGTCCCGGGTATAATTTGAGAATGATTATCATGTTCATGATGGCCGGCGCGATCTACGGGGCGCCGGTGTAGGCGGACACATGGTTTGCGAAGCCGGGACAGCTGGTTTGCAAACAATCCGGTCTGGCCTTGAACGGCGTTCGATCAGCCTTTGAACCCTCCCCTCCGCCGGGCCTTCCGCCGGGGATGGGTGGTGTTCAGGCCGACATCGCTCGCACCGTGCCCGAAGTCCGTGAACGCCGCCGGCGGGTGGGCCAGTCGCTCCCGTACCTGCGCCTCCCAGCGCCGAGCCCATGCGGCCATGTACCTCCGGCACGCCAGCTCAGAGCATAGGAACTCGTAGCGCGGCGGCCGCCGTGGGCTGATACAGAGCCGCCAAGGCGGGTCCGGGTCGTGGTTTGCCGGGGTCGCGTCGGCGACGAGTTCCCCCCGAAACTCAAGGCATGGCCCGTCGCCACGCCAGCCAAAGCTGAAATCTGCGGGCAATTCGAGTCCGGCATCCATCGCGCCAGCGTATCCCCCAGCCGTCTCATTCCCCGCGCCAGGACCGACGACGGGGCGCCTTGCGCCCCGTCGCATTGAGCGGTGTACGCTCCCGGCCGGTCAGTCGGGAACCCGCTCCCAAGCCAACTGCCGGCCCAAGAACTCGCCGTCCAGGCCGAGCCCGCGATCAGCCAGCGTCCGGGCGGCCATTCTGCGGACATCCGCAAAGCCCTGCACAACAGCGAGCAGCACGCTGCTGTCGATACTCTGGAACGCGTCACCCAGGGCCTTGTCTGCATCGGCCCAGCGATACTCCCTGACCTGCGCCTTCTTCTGTTCGATGCTGCTCATCCGTTGCTTCTCCATTCGTTTGCGGACATGGACGCTCGTTTCCGCCGACCGATCCAGTCCGGCCGCCGCCCGCAGACAGCAGCCGGACAGGTCAGGCTCAGCGCCACCGGCCAGCGGGCCAGGTTGTGTATATGCGCTCCTTGCGGGGCGCCGGCTTACCCACGCCGATGGTGTAGTTGATGGCCACGGTCCGACCGGCGAAGCGGTCGAACCGCTCCCGCATGGCGGGGTGGTCATTGATGGTCAGGATGGCCCGTCCCTGCAGGCCGGCCATCAGCTCGGCCATGCGGTCGTACTGATCCAGCCCGAAGGCCGCGCCGTAACCTTCCGTCTGCCAGTAAGGCGGATCGAGGAAGAACAGCGTATCCGGCGTGTCGTACTTCGCCAGGCAGGCATCCCACGGTAGCTGTTCAACAACGACGCGGTGCAGCCGCAGGTGCGCCGCGCTCAGGTCTTCCTCCAGCCGCAGCAGGTTGATGGACTTGGGCGACTTGGCTGCCGTGCCGAACGTCTGCCCGGACACCTTGCCGCCGAACGCAAGCCGCTGCAGGTAGAAGAAGCGCGCGGCGCGCTGGATGTCGGTCAGCGTGTCGACGTGCTGCAGCTGCGCCCAGCGGAACATTTCGCGGCTGGTCAGCGCCCACCGGAACTGCCGCATGAACTCGTCCAGGTGGTTGGCCACGACCCGATACAGGCGGACCAGCTCGCCATGCATGTCGTTGATGACTTCCACCTTCGCCGGCTCACGCGCGAACAGCAGTGCGGCGCCGCCTGCGAATGCTTCGACGTAGGTGTGATGCGGGTTTTCAGAGAGCAGCGGCAGCAGGTGCTGCAGCAACCGGGTCTTACCACCCGGCCAGGGGAACAGCGTTTTCACTTGAAATCTCAACCTTTGCGATACGGGTGGCCGAGACTTCGCGCCCCTCGCGAGGGGGACAGGGCCTCGGCCGATGCGCAGGTGGTGAGATCACCTGTATTGAGGCGCCTGGCCGGCGGTTGCCGCCGCTGGCCAGGCGCCCTGTTTCATTGCTCGTAGCTCTGGATTTCGGCGTTCAGCACGGACTCGGCGTGCGCCTGCGTCAGCAGCCCAGCCTGGGCCATCGTCATGACGCCGAGCTGAGTGCGCGGGTCATCCAGATTCACCATCTTGTCCTTCACCGCATCCAGCATGCGCATCAGTGCCCGCAAGCTGGCCGCCTGCAGGCGGCTTTCCTGCGGGGCGGCAGGGTCATCAATGGACGCCCGCTCGACCCCGGTCAGCGCATCGATCCCCACCCGCGTGTAGAACGCCAGCAGCGTGATCTCGCGCGGCGGTGCCGGCGGCTCTGGGGCGGGCTCGACCGGCGGAGCAACCAGCACCCCATCGACGTAATGCCATCCCTCGGCGGCCTCGGGGTGTTCGATAGCGTGGTCGTAGCCCAGCGTGCGGGCGAAAGCGATGTCGGCGCTGATGACGCGCTCGACGCGGCCGTTTCGGATCAGGGCGATTCTCATGGCAGGCGGTCCCAGAAGTCGATGATGCCGATTCCTTCGGCTCCTTTGCCGGCACGGTAGTTAGCGCCCTGTCGCGCACCACCGCCGCCGCCAGTGTTCGGTGCAGCATCACAACTATCAGCGGCGGTGCCGCCGAGAGCATCACCGCCTCCGTCTGCACCGCTGCCGAAGAAGCTGACGTAGCCCGAATTGGCCCAGATCTGACCGATGGCACCGCCACCGCCCCCAAACCCATCGACGCCCTTACCACCATCGACGTTACGGTGGCCGTAGCCTGTAGGAATCGCAGAGTTTGAAGAGAGCGGAAAACCGCCCAGTCCGCCACGGCGACCCGCACGGTAGATGCGGTTGTAAGAGAGCAATGCACCGCCGACGCCGCCTCGCGCAATGACATCCCCCAATGTCGAATCAGTCCCAGCGACACCCTGCGCCGACGTGGTTGCCGTGAGGATGCCGCCCACGCCGATAATCACCTGTGTGGGGCCAGTGATTTTCATGATCCCGTCGATGACCTCGCCGCCGTCCCCGCCTCCAGCGATACCACTGACGCCGCCGTGGGCACCAGAGCCACCGGCACCCACGAGGCGGTACTCGATCCAGGGCGATGCGGCCGTCTCCGGCAGGAGGAACGTGCCGGACGTCTTGAAGATGATCCGCTTCTTGTGGGCAAAGCGGCCCACCAGCTGATCGAACTGGTAGTTCATTACTCAAAGCTCCATTGATTGGCCGAACGCGCCAGCAGCCGCACGGTGGTGCCGTCGCTGATCGTGACGGTGTCTGCTGACGTGATCGGCAACACGAGACCGATGATGCTGGCTGCACCGGGAACGATCACCACGTCACCGCCGAGGGCATGTATGGCGAGCCGATGGCCTACTGCGGGCGCGTCCAGCGTGATCGGCACGGCGCCAGCGCTGGCATCGACGACCAGGTAATCGCCATTTTTGGCAGTGGTCGCCACGGCAACGACGCGGGGGAAGATCGGGGCGCTGCGCCCGACCATCTGCGCCCCTTTGCGTGCGAACACCTGCCCGTCGGCGGTCGTGCCGACGCCCAGCGACGTGGCTGGGATCGAGTCGAAGCCGGCGCCGACCAGCTGGGCACCGGACCGCCACAGGAACTGCCCGTCCTGCAGCGCGCCAACGGCCAGCGACGTCACCGGGATGCCGGAAGGGTCGCCGCCGAGGGTGATCTGCGACAACGTCCAGGCTCGCGTTGCGGCATCCTGGGCGTCCGCCGGATCAGCAAGGCCAGTGAGGCGGTAGCCCCCAGCGCTCACGTGACCGGAGAACCCCGCATAGGTGACCGCCCGCGCGTCGATGCGGCTGTCGACCTGCGACTGGGTCAGCCTGCTGTTGATCTGCGCCAGCAGCGACCCGTGCGTGCCACGTGCCTGCTCGACCTCGGCAGCGGTGGCCGCCGACCGCACCCGCAGGTTGTTCAGCCTGGCGACGTAGTCGTACTGCCCAGCCACAAACTTGATGTCATCCCAACCAGCCATCATGCCTCCTCGATCTCAAGCGGCAGGGAGTAGCGAAACACCTGCTCGCGTGTCATTTCCGGGTTGTCGACCAGGTAGCCGAGCAGCGCGTTATCGGCCTCGGTTCGCCCACCTTCGCCGGTGCGGGCACTGATCCAGATTTCTCGACCGTTGCCGGCATCGCGCAGCAGGCTCGCCCAGGCGGCGCGCTCGTCGTCCTGCAGCCACTCCAGGGCGATCTTCAGGCGGCGCCAGGGCGTACCGGCTTCCACGCGCAGGCCGCCCGCTGCGGTGCGGGTGCGCACCGTGTCGCGCTCCCATGCCAGGGCCTGGCCCCATCGGAAGTTGAACGCCGGCCGCAGCGTGCCGCCGCCGAACAGCCGCCCCACCTCGATGCGCTCGGCGCCGGGGTCGGCGATGTCGATCCGAATCGAGCGCGTGACCAGGTCGTCGGGCAGCAGCATGTAGCTGTAGTCCATGCCGGCGATGGCCGCGCCCAAGGGGTCGATGCCCCAATCCAGCTCACCCAGCGCCTTGGCCGGGATGGCAGCGGTGGTTTCGCTGTCGTACTGGAGCGTGCCACCCAGCGCCGGCTCTTCGTACAGGCGCACACGCCAGTTCGCAGCCGTCGACAGCGTGTGGCGCCAGAGCACCAGGGCGCCGATGCGCGCGGTGCTCGGCAAGTCGACCTGCAACGTGGCGGAGTCGCCGAGGACGCGGTACACCGCGCCCCGGTCGCTCACCTGCAGGTTGTCCGGCCCCAGGCCCGGCACCGCTGCCGGCGTGCTGGTGATCGTGGCGTCGTCGGTATGTCCGCGCGGAATCAGGATCAGCCCCACAGCGTGACCTCCGTTGCTCGCCGGTCGATACGGCGCGATACGCTGGTCACCAGCAGGTCGGCGCCGCCCTGCAGGCCGAAGCGCGGGTAGAACACCCGCACCGTCTGCCCGACACGCAGCTGCCAGCCGCGCCGGGTGACACGCGCCACCCAGCTGCGCCGCACGACGCCGAACAGAGCCAGACGTCGTGCGGCTTCCGCCTGCGCCTGGACGGCGTCCTGCAGCAGCGTGCCGACGATCTCCGGATCGCGCGCCATCGGATGCAGCACCTTCACCGCTGCGTCGCTCGCCTCTGCCACGTCGTACTCCCGGCCGTACCGCTGCCGGTCGGCCTCGGTCACAGCGCCGAACAGGCCGTCTGCCTGCACCGCCCAGTTCCTGCGGTAGCCGAGCCGAACACGCCAGGCAGGCAGACGCATCTCCTCCAGCTCCAGCGACTGCGCGGCGAAATCGTCCGGCGTCAGCGTCAGTACGGGTGCGCTGATGCCGGCGACAGCGGCGGTGATCTCATTGTTCCCGGTGAAACCCCACCAGGCGCCCACGCTGGCCGCGATCTCGTCCAGGACGTCGACGGCGTTGCGGCTCTCGCCGATCCACAGGCCGAGCGCCTGCGGCGCGGCCGCATCCAGGGCGGCCAGGGCTGCCTCATCGAACGTCGTCACGCCGGCGCGCGCGGCGACCAGGCGCAGCAGGTCAGCGCAGGTCGAACCGGGGCCGGTTGCGTCCGCCGTCACCCGGCCTGCCGGCATTACGTTCATGTCGAAGCGACCGGCGGCCAGGTCGACGGTGTGCGCCGACGTCAGGCCACCCACACGCACGTCGCTGACGGCCAGCAGCGGGCCATCGTGCAGCGCGTACCGGTGCAGGGGCTCATCGATCACGACCGGCGGCACGTTGAAGACCTGGCCGCAGGTCAGCGGGGTCACGTCGTTGGGCGTCGGACCGGTCCCGAGCAGGGTCTCCTGCAGGGGCTTGTTGAGGGCCTCCCTGGGATCGGCGAGCAGCAGCCGCAGCCCGCCGCCGCGCAGCGCTTGAAGGCCGGTTGAAATACCCGTGAACACCGGCACGAAATCTGCCAGCGGCCAGTGCGAGGCGCCGACCAACAGCCGCGCCGGGCGGCCGTCCCAGGCTTCGTCAAGCCATCCGTCGCGCACGCCGTGCGGGTTTGAGATCTCCGCTTCCGACCAGCCGATGTTGCTGCGGCCGAAGAGCCCGTCCGGCAGGCTCTCGCGGATCTCCGGCACGCCCACCAGCCAGTCGGGATAGGCCCTGTTCGGCGCCGTCGCATCGTGAATGCCGGTGACGTAGCCGGTGTTGCTCAGGTAGTGCATGCCGGCGCTGCTCTGCGCTTCCAGCAGCACGGTGATCGATGCGCCGGAGCGCAGCAGGGTGTCGATGCTGTTCATAGCTGCCGCATTGCCCCCGCGACCGTGCGCTCCATGGACCGGCCCAGGCGCCCGATGTCCTCGCTATGGCGTTCCAGCACCTGGCCGATGCGGCGCTCCTGCTCGGCCAGCAGCGAGCGGCTGACTTTTCCCTGTTCCTGCAGCTGCTGATTCATGGCCCGGATTTCTGCCAGCAACGCCTCATCGCGCGCAGCTTGCTCGGCCTGCTGCTGAGCCTGCTGCTGGGCGGCGTCGTCCAGGGCAACGATGGTCTCATCATGCTGGACCTCGGCCTGGGCGTACCGGCTGTTCAGCGCTTCCAGTTCGTTATCGAACCGCGCTTCCTCGGACAGGCCCAGCTCGGCGAGCAGCTCATCCAGCCCCTGCAGCTCGGCGATGGCCGATTCGCGCAGGGCGTTGATGCGCGCCTCGACGTCCGCGACCGCGCCGGTGGTGCCGCCGATGGCGCTCTCCAGCGCCGGGGCGCTGAACACCGGCTGCGCGGCCGACGCCAGCGCATCGGCGCGGGACCCCAACGTCGCGCGGACGCTGTTGAAGATGTCCACCGCCTGGGCGCTGACACCGTACATGCTGCGGGTTTCGTCCAGGTATGCCTGTGCGGCCGACTGCATCGCCGAGGCGTCGCCGCTCTGCAGGGCCTTCTGGTACTGCGCCTGGGCCTCGCTGAAACGCTGGGACGCCGTCAGCGGGGAGGCGTTGGACAGGCCCATGTTGTCGACGTAGTCGCGCAGGCGCTTCGCCGCAGCCTGCTGCGCTTCCCAGGAGCGCATCGCTTCGCTGTGGGCAGCCTCGGCCGCACGCTGCTGCTCGGCCTGGGCGTTCGCCTGGGCCGCCGCGGCGTCGCGGATCGCCTTCTCTTCCGCCGCGAACTTGGACATAGTCGCTTCGCGGATCTGATCGATCAGGCCCAGCTGCGTGCGGGCATCGCCGCCGGCCGCCAGCTGGTTGCGCAGGTCCGTCAGCCTGCCGGCCTGATAGCCGGACTCGTCCCAGCCCGGCCCGGCGCGGCGCAGGGTGAGGATGTCGGCGCGCACGCTGGCCGACATGCTGCTGATGGCCTCCGCGATTGCGCGGGCCTCTTCGTTGATCGCCTGGGCGCTCTTGCGGCTGGCATGCTCGCGGATCAGCGCCAGTTCGGTCTCGCTGGCGCCCAGGCGCTGGGCGGTGGCGATGCTCTCGTCCATCGAGCGCGCGATGTTGGCCAGCTCGATCTGGAGCGGCGTCATGTCCATTTCTTCCAGCTCGCGGCGGATGCCGCCCAGCAGCTGCTGCAGCTCGCTGTTGCCGAGCATGTCGTTGAGCGCCGCCTGGGCGTCGGTCATCGCCGCCAGCGCCGATGCGGCCTCCAGCCAGCGCACCGTGGCTTCCGCCGACAGGTTCGGCAGCTGCTGCTCAAACAGGCGACGGAACTCGGCCATGCCGCCGGCACCGCCGAAGTCGGCCGAGTCCAGGCCCACGTTGCCCAAGGCCGACTTCGCTGCCGCCTGGGCCTTCTCGGCCGCCAGCGCGGCGCGCTCGGAGTCGGAGTAGAACCGGTTGAAGTAGCCGCCCCACAGCGCCGTCGCGCGCTCCAGGCCGCCGGCCGCGTCAACGACGCCGGCGGCGAAGCGCACGACCTCTTCGCGCGTCTTTTCCAGGGCCACGCCGGAGAGCGCCAGCGCGTCGTCCATCAGCGCGGCTGCGTTGCGGATGCGGCCGTAGGCCTCCAGCATCGACTCGCCGTCGACGGCCAAGTCCTCGACCAGGTCCGTCAGCTGCAGCAGCGAGCCATCGGTGAGCAGGTTGAAACCGGCCTTCGCGTCGGCCGCTGCTGCGAGCAGGAACTGAGCGCCGCCCAGCAAGGCCTCGGCGTCCGAGCGCCAGCGCTCCGCCGCCTGGCTGGCGGTGCTGTCGTACTGGCCGACCTGGGCAACGATGTTCTCGGCCTGTAGCCTTTGCTGAAACTTCTCGAAACCCTCGCTGTAGGTGCGTCCCAGCACCGTGGACAGCTCGCTGGTCAGGTTGCCTTTCTTGTCGTAGACCGCCTTGAAGCTGCCGCTGATGATGTTCACGGTTGCCACGCCCAGGGCGCTGGCCGCGCCCTCGGCGGTCTTCTTGATCACGTCGTACAGCTGGCTGGCGGACTCCCTGGCCTCGTCGCTGGCCTCGATGTCGATGGTGCGACGTTTCTTGCCCCGGAACAGCGACTTCTGGCCTTCCTGGTACGCATACGCCGACGCGCTTCCACCGGCCTCGGTGATGTTGATCGTCTGGCCGGTTTCCTTCGTCTGGTACTTGGTGCCGAACAGCTTGCCGCCGCTGATCTTGTCCACGACGATGGCCGCCAGCGCGACCCAGCCAGCGACCGGGATCGCAGCCAGCGCCGCGGAGCCAGCAGCTGCGGCGCCGGCAGTGCCGGCAGCGGCGTAGCCTGCGGCCACCGTGCCGACGGCCGTCGCGCCGTAGTAACCGGCGGCGCCGTATGCAGCGGCGCCCAGGCCCTTGCCCACCGTGTCGCCGCCCTTCTGCCAGCCGTAGAGCGCGCCCAGGGCGCCGGCTCCGTAGCTCGCACCGGCGATCATCCCGCCGCTGATGCCGCTGGCAGGGATTGCCTTGTAGAGCATGCCGCCGATCTGCACCATGTCGCCGATGCCCGTTCCGCCGCCGGCTGCAGCGCCAGCCATGCCAGCGCCGGACGCGCCCATTGCGCCTGCAATGGCCTGCATCCAGCCGCCACCGGCAGCGGCGCCGCGCAGCGCACCACTGAGCATGTTCTGCAGCGCGCTCTGAATCGGCCGCACCATGGACTGCTCCAGGAACGTTCGCAGGATGTCGCGCCAGCCGCGGCGGAAGATGTCCTTCATCTCATCGAAGAAGCTGCGCGACTTGTCCAAGCCACCGGACAGCTTGTCGGAGAGCAGGTCGGCGAAGTCGGCGACGCCGCGCGTACCCACGTCCGCCCATTCCCTGGCAACCTCAGCCTGGCGCTCGACGACGATGGACAGGTCCGCGTAGGCGCGGGCCTGCTCAATCAGCCCCTGCGTCGTCTGGGCGTCGATGTCCGCGCCGGCCTTGTTCGCGGCGGCCACGGCACGGCGCATCTCTTCCTCGGCGTGCAGCTGCCGCTCAAGACGCTCGCGCGCCTGGACGGACATGCCGAGCATGCTGATCTCGCGGCCCATGGCCTCGATCAGCGCCTGCGGCCCGCGCTGAGCGTCCTGCAGTTCCTTCGTGGTCTCGGCCAGCTCGCGCGCCGAAGCCTTCACCAGGTCGTTGTATGCCTCACGGGTGACGTTGTGCTTGGCCAGAAGGCCATCCAGTTCCTCCACACGCTGCTTGTGCCTGACCTCGGCCACAGCCAGCGGCCCCTGCAGCTGTGCGGCAGCCAGGGCGGCCTCGGCGGTATAGCGGCGCTGAGATTCAGTCTGCTGCTCCTGGGCGCGGCGCGCTTCGTCGGTCCTGCGCTTCGCATCGGCTTGCGCCTGCGTTGCGGCCTGCGTTGCCTTGGTGAGTCGCTCGCTTTGCTCGACGGCGGCGATGTACTGCTCGTTCTTCGCGCGCAGTGCCTGCGCTTCAGCGCCAGCTGGGTCCATGCCCTTGTCGGCCATCGTCTTCAGCAGCCCAGCCCGCAGCGCAGCAGCCTTACCTTGCGTCTGCTCAATCATCTTCAGCTCCAGCTGGTTGATCTGCTGGTTGATGCTGGCGGCGATCTCGCCGGATGCAGCCGCGATCTGTGTGGCCGTGTCCGTTGCGGCTTTACCCAGTTCCCTGAAGGTCGCCTCGCTCAGTTGGTTGGCAGCTGCGACATCACGGATGCTCGCAATGAAGCTCACGAAAACAGGCTTTGCGGACTCCAGTGAGGTGCGCTGCTTGACCTGCTCGGACACCAGCGCTTCCAATCGCTGCCGCTCATCGTCAGTAGCGTTGGTGATACCTGCCTTTTTCAGGATCAGGTCAGCGGCGATGTCAATGGCGCGTTCATAGCCAGCGGTCAGCTGTTCCTGTTTCAACCGTGCCTGCTCCAGCGCGCTGCTGGTCTGCTGCAACTGCTGGTCGTACCCGTTGGTCGGCGCATCCATAGCAACCGCGCGCATACGGGCATCACGCAGGCGTCCGTACTCCTGCGCCAAAGCCTTTACCTGGTCGGCTGTCTTCTCCAGCTGGCCGCGCGATTCTTCCAGGCTGGAAAATTCGACATTCGCCGTCGCCTCGCTGAACTGCTCAAGCCGATCAATTGCAGGCTGAAAGCCGGTCTTCACCGCTTCCGCCAGCTCTTCCGCCTTCTTCGTGCTGTTCATGGCCCACATCACGAACAGCGTCAGCGCGGTGACCGCCAGGCCGACCGGCCCGCCGAACGCTGCCATGGCAATGCCGGCAGCCCGAGCGGCGGCGGCCTTGGCCATCAGCGCAACGGACGATGCCTGGGTCGCTGCGGTGGTACGGGCCTGCGCGGCCTGCAGGGCGGACTCTGCCGCCGCGAGGCCGCCCGCGCTCGCCATGCCGGCGCGCGCGAGCTGCACGCGGGCAGCGGCATGCACTTCGGCAGCGCGGGCGGCCTCCAGTTCGGCCACCGCCTGCTGGCGAGCCTGCGCCACGGCGCGCACGCGCCCGGCAAGGTCCTGGGCCAGCGCGACGGCCATCTTGCTGCCGTAGGCGACCGCCACGGCCGTGATGGCCTTCTCGATCAGCCCCATGTTGTCGGCGATGAACGCAATGCCGTTGGCCAGGGCGCTGCTGGCGCCCAGGTCCTGCGACAGCTCGCCGACCGTCTGCGTGACGGCGTTGCGCAGCTGCACCATGGCGCGCTCGACCGTCAGCGGCAGCTGGTTGAATTCGGCCTCGATCACGCCGGCCTGACTCTCCAGCGCGGCGACCATCGCCTCAACGCTCACCTTGCCGTCGTTGACCTGCTTGCGCAGTTCGCCCATGCCGATGCCCATACCGTCGGCCAGGGCTTTCGCCAGGCGCGGGGCGTTCTCCACCACCGAATTGAATTCCTCGGCGCGCAGCGTCCCTCCGGCCAGGGCCTGGGAGAACTGCGTGATGGTGTTGGACGCGGCGACGGCGCTGGCGCCGGAAACAGCGAAGGTCTGATTGATCGCCTGCGTCAATGCGAGCTGCCGCCCCTGGCTGATGCCGTACTCGGCGGTGGATTGCGCCAGGCGCGCGTACAGGGTCGCGGTGCTGTCCAGCTCGGTCGACGTGCGCTGGGAGATCGCGTAGACCTCGGCCTGCGCCAGCGCATGCTCGCGTTGGCTGGCGGTTGCCAGCTTCAGGCGGCTGGTGATGTTGGCATAGCCGTCGGCCATCGCCGACAGCCCCGACGCCACCCGCACGACGCCGTAGCTGGCAATGGCGACCTTAGCGGAGTTGAGGGCGCCGGCCATGGCATTCGCCCGCTCGGCGGTGGTCCCTGCAGCTGTGCCCAGACGGCTGACGTCGGCGGCTCCACGCGCCGCCTGGCTCCCAGCGCCCTGGGCCGAGGCGCCCATGCGCTTGACCGCCGCTTCTGCGCCGTTCACGGCCGGCAACAGTGCGCTGTTGTCGGCCTTGAGTCTGAGAGTGACGACGGGGTCGGTCATTGGTTACTCCGCCCGCGCCTCGCGCGTGGCTGCAATCAGGATGTCCAGCGCCCAGAGCAGGTCCGGGTAGTCGTTGCGCGGAACCCGCAGAAGCAGCGCCGCTGCGCGAATCTCGGCGGCTGCGATGCCGTCATAGACGGGGGCATGCAGTCCGGTTATCCAGCTAGGCCGGCAACGTCGAAAGACCTCCACCGCCTGCCAGTTCTCGGCGAGGACGCCGATGGTGTGTTCTTCATCCGGCTCGGGGCCGGTAGCGCCGCGCAGGAAATCCAGCGTGCTGACGCTGGGGTCGATTGCTTCCTCCCGCTCTCGACCGTCAGCGTCAGCACGTGGACCCTTCCCAATCAGCGCCCGCGCGACGCCCTGGAGTTTTTTGCGCGGGCGTCGCCGTAGTGCTCCCAGTAGTCCTGGACGATGCCGTTCTGCAGATAGCTGCACCAGGCACCGGAGTAGACCTCGGCGAGCGCGGCATCACCCTTGAGCGGCTCGCCGTTCTCATCGCCGAGGCCCTCGACGGATACGAGGATGCGACGGAGGAACTCGGCGTCGCTCTGATCCGTATCTGCCTGCACGCGCAGCTCGTCTTTGGTGAGAACCTTCACATGGGCAGTGATGGTCCCTTCGTTGAAGGTGTTGGGGTTTTCGGTCGGCAGGCGCAGCTTGATGCTGCGCGCGACTGTGGTGGTCTTGGTGAGTCGAAGCATCGTTGAATCCTCTTGGGAAGGTGTTTGAACGGCCCTTGGCGGGCACACCGTCACTTTGCTCGCGCACGCGCGAGCGATGGGATTAGCGCGCGCTAATGAAGAAAGCCCCGCACGGTGGCGGGGCTTTCGACTTGACCAGGTTGTCGGCCGTTACGGCGAGCTGTCGCCGAACTCGATGTAGAACTCGTCGCCGCCGGCATCGCTGGCAACGCACGGCCCGGACAGCTCCCAGCCGTAGTCGCCGTCGATGTCGACCTCGTTCACGCCCTCGATCTGTCCACGGATGCCCAGCTCACTGTAGAGGCCATTGCTCTCGGTCACGCGCAGCGCAATCTCGATGACCTTCGCTGCGTCACGCGCAGCCCAGGGGTTGAAGTCCGCCAGGGCGGCCTTGGCGATCCGAACCGTCCAGGTCGGCGCCCGGTCAGTGATGCCGGTTTCCTTGTGGCTCGTGTACTCCTTGGCCGCGATGGTATTGCCGACGTCGACGGACAGCGACTTGCCCCAGAGGGTGAGCTGCGCCCCACCATCGACCTTGACCTTGGTCGTGCTGTTGTCGTGGCGCAGCACGACCGGGATGCGGTCCGGCATCACGATGGTGGGCAGGGCATCCTCGGCGACGTCCTCGTAATCGCCCTGGATGCGGACCTTCCCCTTGAAGCGGTCGCCGACCGTCATCGCCAGACCGGTGATGTTGTTGCGGCAGCCGGTGACGTTCTTGACGGTGCCGGCGTGGAACCACGTCGCGTCCGCGATGGCGATGCCGGAGCTGACCGGGTTGTAGCGGGTCGTCTTGGCGACCGCGTCCTTCACGACCGTCATGCCGGCCGGCAGCAGCAGTCGACCGCAGTCCGCGTCGCTGTCGTTGGCGGCGCCGGGGGCGGTCGGCGGATACAGCTCGAAATCGCCTTCGATGAAAGCACGCTTGCCGCCGACGACGAACGGCTTGCCGGTGAAGTGCGGGCGGTCAACGTCGCGCTCGATCTTGTCGACCTCGGTGCCGCTGGTGCCGTTGAGCAGCATCACGCCATCGGCGTTGGCGGTCGGCACGACCGCGACACCCGCGACGGCGCGAAGGGCCAGAATCAGGCCGCGCTTCTTGAATTGTTCCAGCTGGGGCTGTGCCATCGTTTATTCCTCGTTGGAAGTCATTGCACCCGCACTGGCCCGCTCGCGCTTGGTACGCGGCGGTGTGGTCTGCGGGGTATTGGGGGCGTCGACCGGCGGGACCGGGATGCCGGGGCCGCCCAGGCGCTCGATGGACGCTGCCGGCGGCAGGGCGGCGGCCTCGTTTACAAGCTGGCCGTCGATCACGCGCCAGGCGCCGTGGGTGGTGGGGTTTGGTTTGCTCATGGCTTCACCTGTTGGGACATGCGGTAGTCGGTGCCGAACACCTGCTGACTGACCAGCCAGCCAGCGGCATAGCGCTCATCACGCCCGGCCTGGAAGTGGAGCGAGTCGAAGACATCGCTGGGGGTCCAGCCGAACAGCGCAGCCCGCACCTGGGGGATGACCAGGGAATCCATCTCCTGCCGCGCGCCGGAGCCCGTTGCCTGCTGTGCGTGGTGCTTGACGAACAGCACTACCCGCAGCGTCACGTCGCAGTCCTGTTGTGCCACTGGTCCGGTGTACTTCACCGCACGCCCCAGCTCCGCAGAGGTCACGTAGGCGGCGGGGCTCACACGCGGCTGCTGGTTCAGGGCCGTTTCCAGGTCGGCTGCATCACCCACCAGCTTCAGCGCAGGAGCCATGGCGCGAAGACGCGCCATGGCATCCGCAACGGGGAACGGCCCGAGCATGGTCATACGCGTTGGCCCCAATCCTTGCGACCGGGCGAGATCACGAACTCGCCCAGCGCAGCGGCACCCGTCGTCGGGTCTTCCAGACCCAGCGAGAACTTGCCGGCAGCGACCAGCTCCAGGAACCGGATCGCATCGCGGTAGTCGCGGGCGATAGGGTCGGTGCGGTCGTCCGTGGCGCGGTCTTTGTGCAGCTTGTAGCGGGTGATCGCCCGCGCCCAGGTGACCATGATGCTGGGCGTCCTATCCAGCGGCAGCGCGTATCGCCTGGCGAGATAGCCATCGATCACACCACCAGCCTCTTCCACGGCCTGGGTGATCCGGACCAGCGCCTTGTCGGCTTCGGCGATTTCCTCCGCCGACCAGGCGCTGCGGTCCTCGCCGCGCAGGGTCAGCTCCATCAGCGAGGCATCAACGATGGCCCGGGCATGCTCGTCCGTGGCCACCTGGGCCAGTTCCAGGGCGCCCGGCATCTCCGCCAGCTGCTGGAGCGTGACGTATCCCACGGCTTACTTGCCCGCCTTCTTGTTGCTGCCCTTGGTCGCTGCCTTGTCGGCGGCGGCCTGCTCGGCAGCAGCCTTCTCGGCAGCAGCCTTCTCGGCGGCGGCCTGCTCGGCAGCAGCCTTCTCGGCGGCGGCCTGCTCGGCGGCGGCCTGCTCGGCAGCAGCCTTCTCCGCGGCGGCCTTCTCGGCAGCGGCCTGCTCGGCAGCAGCCTTCTCGGCGGCGGCCTGCTCGGCAGCAGCCTTCTCCGCGGCGGCCTTCTCGGCAGCGGCCTGCTCGGCAGCAGCCTTCTCCGCGGCGGCCTGCTCGGCAGCGGCCTGCTCGGCAGCGGCCTGCTCGGCAGCAGCCTTCTCCGCGGCGGCCTGCTCGGCAGCGGCCTGCTCGGCTGCCTCACGGGCTGCCCGCTCGCCATCGGATTCGGGCACGTCAATGACGCGCAGCAGTGGATCGCGCTTGATCGCGTCCAGGTCTTCCTTGCTGAGGCTGGCGACGTCCAGCGTCTCGCCCGCGCGGGTGAACCTACGGCCAGCACGCCAGCGCCCCAGCTCGGACACGGACCTGACGATGATCTTGTTGGTGGACATGTGGGTACCTTTCGATTTGCTCTCAGCCCCGGTAGACACTCCTACCGGGGCTTCGCGCTTGCTTCGTCGTATGGGTCAGATCAGCCAGGGCGAATCCAGCACGTCGACCAGGCCCTTCATGACGTTGTCGGTGCCGGCGATCTGGGCGGCGGTCAGGATCTCGGCCGCCTTGAACTTCAGATTCGGGCGCACCACCAGCAGGTCCGGCACCAGGGCAAGCGGGCGGCCATGATCGCCAGTGCGCTCGGTGAAGACGTTGTACGCCGCCTGCAGGTTCTCAGGGGTCAGTTCCTTGTTGCTGGCATAGGCCATCTGCCAGAACCCGAAGCCGACGTTGCGACGGCAGTCGGCGCCGTAGCGGAACTCCTTGCGGGTGAACACCGCTTCGTCGGTCTCGGTGTCCATCGACACGAAATTCGGGTTCTTGCGGTTCTGGAAGATGATCGGCTTGAGCGACCGCTTGGTACTGAGCAGGTACCAGTAGGAGCCGGCACCACTGGAATCGACATTGCTCTGGGTGACTTCCTTGCCAGCGGCATTGAGCACGGGATGATCGGTGTCGAAGAAGTTCTGACCGTCGTAGCAGGCGGTGTTGGTGCCGTTCTTGAGCAGACTGAACACCAGTTCGTCCGGCTGCGCCGCTACCGACTCGCCCAGGTTCAGCATCATCGGCGTGTAGATGCCGATGTTGTCGTCGTCGATGTCATCGCGATCCACTGCGACGGTCAGCTCGAACGGCTCGTTCCTGATGGTGTAGCCGTGATCGCTGATGCTGTGAACGACGCGATCTCCGACCCACTTGCGCATACCCGGAATCTTGCCCAGCCAACCATATTCGTTGGACTTGGTGGTCGAAGGCACGACGGTGGCGATGCGCTGGTACTGGCTGGGGGCCTGCCCCAAACCCTGCCGGAAGGCCGCATTGAAAGCGACGAAAAGGGTATTCAGATTGCCGCGCGTAACTTGCATTGGAGTGTGTCCTGTCGGTAGTCGAGGGAGTGGGATCAGCCGACCAGGACCCAGACGCCACCGGCGTCCACGTCGATGATCTTGCCGGCGGCCTTGCGGGCACCCGCGCCGCCGTCGGTCTTGGCGACGGTCTGGTTGTCAGCGATGTAGGCCGTGTTGCCGATGTCGGCACGGGTGATCGCATCAGCGCTGCCGCTGTTGTCGAACTGGAATGCCTGGCCGCGCCAGGTGTCCACGACGCTGCTGCCGTCGGCAGCGCCGGTGACGGTGTCCTGGGCCACGCCAACGGTGGGGCCGGAGCCAGCAGTGCCGGCGGGCACCGCATTGCCATTGGCGGTGAGCAGCGACACCTGGGTGCCTGCATGGATCGTGGTACCCGGATTGACCGGGTGGCCCACGCGGGTGGCCTCACGCCGCTTGGTGTTGCGGCCCTGCGTCGAAGCAGTCATCTGGATTTCCCTCTGTATGGAGTGAGCGTCGGCCTGCAATCAGGCCGTGGCCGGCTTCGCGGCGGCGTAGTCCTTGGGATCGATGCCGGTCATCGAGCAGACCGCCAGCTCGGCTTCGGAGAGGCCATTGGCGTCCTTCACGCCTGCCGGCTGCTGGCCGCCGGTCTGCGTGCCCGACAGCGCGGCGATGGGCGCCGCCTTGTCCAGGTAAGCGGACAGCGCGGCGACGTCCTTCTGGCCCAGGCTGACGGCCCAGTCCTTCATCGCCGGGAGGATGCGACCGTCAGCCAGGCCGGTTTCGACCAGGTCGTTGACCTTGCGATTGGTGTTCTCGGCCGACAGCGCCGCCAGCTGGCCGCGAATCTCATCGACCGCAGCCACCGGCACGTACTTGGCCGGGTCCGGGGTGGCCTGCTTCAGGGCGGTACAGGCGGCGACCGCGCCCTCGGCGCCGACGCCCAGGGTCTGGGTCAGCTTGTCCAGGGTGTCCAGCTTCGGCTTGAGCGCGCTGCAGGCGGCGATGGCCTGGTCTTCGGTGGTATCAGCGGCCAGGCCCAGGGCGGCCACAATGGCGGCGAGCAACTTCATGGTGTTGTCCTCGGTGGAATCGGAGTGGAAGGCGAACGTGGCCGCCGCCCGCAGCGCGAGCGGGGCCATGTCGTCGATTGCGGGGTTGTTGGTCAGCGCCGCCATTTCGATGGCCAGCACCCGGCCGGTGACCGGGTCGTAGCGGAAGACCGGGGAGACAAAGAGGTACTCGCCGGCCCGGATCAGATCTGCAGCGCGGGCCGTCAGTTCGACCGTGGCCCACAGGCCGGACTCACGCCATTGCAGCGAGCGCATCCAGGCGGCAGCCGGCGCCGGCTGACCGTTGGTCTCGGCGTGAAGGGTCTGATGCTCGTAGTCCACCACCGGCGGCGTGCGGCGTGCATTGAACTCGCCGATGACCCCCTGAGCGGTGGTCGCGTCGATGTACCAGGACGGCACCGACAGCTCCCGCCCGTCCCTGGGCTTGAAGTGACCGGCCGGAGTGAGCTGGATCTCCAGCAGGTTGCCATCGGCAGGCGCAGGCAGCGCAAAGGAACAGGCCGCAAGGGCGACAGCGGAGGCAAGGCGCTTCTTCATGCCGCCCAGTTTTGGACGGGGGTCGCGCGAGTTGGGATTAGCGCGCGCTAATGGTGCAAACCGGGGGTCCCACTCGGTTTCGGCCGGCGCACCCGTGATGGGCGGCACAGGATAGCGTTTGAAAGGCGTTTAAATCGCCCCACGGGCGCCAGCGCCCCCCTGGCCGGGATGGTGGCCGCGCTCAGGGGGCCTCTACGGGCCTGTGGCGCGATTCTGGCGGCCGCCGGCTCAGGCCCCGCCGTCCAGCTCCAGCCAGGCAATGACCAGGCGTTCGGTTGCCGCCTCGTCGTCCGCGCTGAAGCCCATGAACGGACGGGCCGGCAGCCCAGGATGATGCACCACGCCGCGCGGGCCTGGGCCGCCTGGCCAGGCCAGCGCTTTCTTCTCGGTCGGCCGGATCTCGTAGGGGTCCGTGCCTTCCTGGTGCCAGCGGGCCTGCTTGGCGTCGGCGCGGATCTCGACCCAGTCCGGGCCGGACTGCGGGTGGATGCCGTCGCGCATGCGGTGGGTGTCATTGAGCGGCGTCCGGCCGCTGCCGTCGGCCAACGCTTCCCAGGCGATGCCATCGGGGCCGATGCCCGTATCGAACCGCACCTGGCTGGATTCGGTCAGGTCTTCCCCGAGCTGGGCCATCAGCCCGGTGAGGTCCGAGCCCCGCGCGACCAGCCGGCCGAACAGCCGGTCTGCCTGGGTGGTGTCGACTGTGAGAATCAAGGGCTCGTTCGCCATGCTAAGCTCCGTCCTGCATCTGATGGGCGCGGTCGTGGCCTATGTCCATCAGGTCCGCCCTCGGCGCCACGACGCCCTGCGGTCCCATCACTCCCTGCCGAACAGCAGGCGACCCGAACGCTGTCGCTCCAGGTAGTTCCGCCGCGTCGGGATCAACGTCCAGCTCTGCAGCTGGCCGCGCACCGCTTCCACCACCACCGTCATGCCGGGCTTGTCCGGCATGTCGAAGGCGCGCACGTAGCGCGTGCGCAGGACCACGCGGCCAGTGCCGGCATGCCGCTCAAACGACTGCCAGACCTCAAACGGTGCAGCCAGGACCTCCGGCAACAGCGGGATGACCGTGGAGCGGGCCGGGTCGATGTGGCTGGCCAGCGTCTCGACGTTGGCGACCACCTCGTAGGAGAACTGCCCGCTCACAGGTAGGCGAAACACCCTTTCATCGCCGCCCAGGGCCTCACGCAGCAGCTGCCGGAGCTGGTCCGGCTCCGGTCGCCGGACGTCAGACAGCGGCACCGGCAACGGATCGAGAGGCACCGCTGCAGGACGCCCGAAGTCTGCAGGGCCGCCAGGACTCAGCGGCTCCCAGGCGCCAGCCTTCTGGTCGCGCCAGTACTGCATGTCGGTTTCGGCCAGCTGCTTGCCGGTGCTGGCGTGGCCGACGTTGTAGGCCCATTCCGGCGGCGGATCTCCGTCGACGGGCGGCGGCGCCTGGTCCGGCGTCAGCCCCTCAGCCCGCAGCTTGGCGGCGGACATGCCGATCACGCTGCAGCGGCAGCCCCAGCCATTGGGCGGGTAGTGGGCGTCCCACCACGGGTCGCTGGTCGCCAGCACCAGGCCGTTCCATGCCTGATGCGCCTCGCGGGGATTGCGCACCGTGTTGTGCTTGTACTTCAGGTAGGGGAAGTGCTTGAGCGTGTCCCAGCGCCCCGCCATGTACGACGTGCGCAGGTTGGTGTGGTAGATGACCGACGTGCGCCAGGCTTCGCCGCCTGGCGTGCCCTCGCCGGTCCAGCCCGTCCAGCCATTGCGCTGGACGATGTCCCGGAACCGCGCGCGAAAGTCCTCCAGCGTCTCGCCCTTGCTGATGGCCGCGTCCACAGCCTCGCGCAGGTCCGCCAGCAGCGCGTCGCGAGTGGCGCCAGCCACCACGAAAGCACGGGCGTGTTGCCCCTGCCACAGGTCGTCCCAGCGGCGGGTGGGCATCTTGACCTTGTCGCGGAAGTAGCGCTCGGCCTCCGGCAGGCTGCCGAAGTTTCCCCGGATCTCAGCCACGGCTGTCTTCCAGGGCATCGAACATGCCGGCCGCGCCTGCGATAGCCAGGGCGTGCTGCATCACCCCGGCGAAGCGGGCGGCATCCAGCTCGGGCAGCACCTGCAGCAGCCCGTCCCGGATCTCCTCCAGCGACGCCGCGCCGTCGACCAGCTGGCGAATCTGCTCCACCCAGCCACCCACGACCGGGTCGGCCGCGCCCGCGAGCAGGCGCACGAGCTGGTCTTCGCGGTCCGGGACCGCAGCCGGCACCGCTGCTGCAGCTGCGCTGGCCGCCGGCAGCCGCGCGGTGGCCGCAGCCATCGCGGCAGGCGCGGCCGGTTCGGCCGCCACAACCAGGACGTCCGGGTCGTTGGCGTCCGCTTCCGGAATGCCCAGCTCGGTATGCGTCCAGCTGCGTGGAATCCGCATGCCCAGCTTGACCAGCGGCGGCAGTGCTGTCGCGTAGGTACCGATGTCCTTGATCTCGGCCAGGTCGAACACCAGGCGCGGGCAGCGGCGGTAGTCGCCGTTCGGCGCCAGGCCGTTGAGCACGGCCAGCGGGTAGACCAGGTCCCGCGAGAGCGTGCTGGCCACCTGCTTGGCGTCGGCGTCCTTCAGCTCCTTGCGGACCTCGTTATGAACGTTGCCCAGGGCGTTGGTGCTGCTCTTGCCGTCGGCCTGGCTGGTCAGCGTGCCGCCCAGGATCGCCTTGGACTGGCTGCGCTCGCACCACTCCATCATCAGCGCGAAGGCACCAGGATCGCCCTCGGCGACGGCCGGGAAATCCATCTGCATGCCGACGGGGATGATGCCGGCCGCGTTGTGCCCGATCTGCATCAGCGCACGCAGCAGCGTCAGCTTCTCTTTGTCCGAGGCGCCCGGCGGGTACTTGCCGATCCGCATCGGGATGCCATAGATCTCCAGGAACTCGGCCAGGTCGCCGACGCTGTAGTTCTTGAACAGGTAGGGCCACACCAGCACGCGGAACAGCGCCGCGCGCTCCATGTAGCCGCTCTTGGCCTTGTGAGTATGGGTGACCCAGCCGAACGGCCGCAGGGCGTCGCCCTCACCGGTACCGGTGCGCAGGCGAATCTCCTGCCGGTAGCCACGATGGAACTGGAACCAGGACTGCGGGCGGTGCTCGATGGACGCCGGCAGCCATTCCTGGCCGTCGCGGCGCCAGTCGATCTCCTGGCAGGCGAAGCCCTTACCGATGGCGTCGGTGGTGTCGAACAGGATGCTGTCGAAGTCCTCCACGGCCTCCAGTAGCTCCTGCAGCTGCTCGGCGGCGTTCTTCTCGGCCGCGCTGGGGTTCCTGGGCGGTGCGATCTTCCAGGACAGGCCCGAGACGGCGCGGCGGCGCTTGCTCATCTCCGAGAAGATGTGCGCGTCGCGCTCTTCCATGTCCTCGTACAGCTCGTACTGGCGGACCACGTCGCCCTGTTCGGCCGCCTGCAGGATGCTCGCCAGGCGCGTGGGCGTCAGCCCGCGCGACGGGTGGCCCTGGAACTCGCGCTGCAGGGACGTCAGCTGCGCGGTCTGAGGCTCGGCCAGCTCCTTCACGGCGAAGGGCTGCCCCGTGCTGGGGTCGATGATGCGGGAGGGGGTCACCATGCTTCAGGTTCCGGAATTGGTAGGTCGTCGTCCACGTCGGCGACGTTGTCGTAGCCGCGGCTGGTGGTCGGCATGGCCGTCCACTCGATCTCCGAGCCGGGGTTGCGGCTGGCGTAGTGCATCAGCGCGATGGCGATGCCGGCGTCGCCGTGGCGCTGGCCGCCGTCCTTGCCGGTCGTGCGATCGGGCACGCGCGCCACGCCCTTGATTACCTTGATCGCGCGCAGGTCGGCTAGCACGTCCTTGTCGCGCGGGACGGCGATGGTGTCGTCTTCAAACGCCGTCTTCAGCGGCGGCATGTTCTCCCGGTACCAGCCTTCGGTGGCCATGACCAGGGCAACGCGGTCGAAGCCGAACTCCTGCGCGAGGAACTCGGCCACGGCACTGCCGTTGCCGCGCGCGTCCACGGCCGCTTTCACGAAGCGCGGCAGACCATGGATGACGTACTTGCCGATCTGCTCCTGCTGGCGGTGCGGCATGTTCCGCAGCTCCAGGATGAACGGGATGCGGCGGGTCAGGTTCTGCTCGATCTGCGCCGGGACCATGACGGTCAGGTCGCCCGTGCGGCCGAAGTCCTGGCCGAACACGCTCTGCAGGTCCGGGTTCAGCGCCTTCAGCAGCGGCGCCACCTCCTGCTCCAGCCATTCCTGGATTGCCGACTCGCGGTAGGCGTCCGGCAGTTCCTCAAACCCCTTCGGGCAGGTGTAGCGCAGCACCGGGGCGCCGTACATGCGCGCCTCGACCAGGGCAGTGGTTAGCCAGGCCCCCGACCCCTGTGACGGGATCACGTCCAGCTCTTCGTCGGCCGCCGCCCCGTAGAACGCATAGACGTCCGCGACCCACTTGGCCGCGCTCGCCTCGTCCCAGGTGACGCCCTTGCGCATGCACACGCGCCCGAACAGGCCCTGCTCGATGGCGTCCTTGAACGTGATCCGGTGGACGCTGCCCTTGCGCTTCTTCGAGCGGATCTCGTTCACCAGCTCGTTGAAGGGGTTCTGATCGCCGTCATGGGTGCTGATCACACGGACCTTGCCGCCCCAGATCAGCAGCGCCAGCGCCGCCTTCAGCAGCTCGTCCAGGGCGCCGTGGAAGGCGGCCTCATCGATGACCACCACACCCTGCTTGCCGCGCAGGTTGGCCGGACGCGAGGACAAGGCGACGATGCGGAAGCCGCTGGCGAACCGGATCGTATAGGTCTTGATCGACTTCTCGTCGTCGCCATCCTTGAAGACCTCTTCGCCTTCCTCGACCTCGGACGCCGCTTCGTTGAACACGCGCGCCCACATGGCACAGGCTTCGATGTACTCGATAGCCATGTCCATGTTGTAGCCGATGTAGTACACGTTCATCCCGCCGGCCTGGCGGGACTTCGACGCGATCAGCACGTTGTCCGAGGCTTCCGCCCAGGTCAGGCCGATTCGGCGGCTCTTCTCGGCCACCTTCAAATCGCTGTCGTCAGCGACCCAGTCCCGCTGGTACTTCAACAGCACGGCGTCGATGGCCGCGTTGACGTCGCGTGCCAGCGATGCCGGCAGCTCCTGCTCCAGCAGGTCGTCCGGCGCCTTGGTCACCGCCTCGGCCAGCGGCTTGCGCGGCGGCAGCCCCGGAGCGACCTTCTTGGGCTTGGAATGGGCAGGCGCGAGAACCATCAGCCGATGCCCAGGATCTTCTTGCGCAGGTCGGCGGCGCTGGCCTCGGACAGGCCACCGCTCCTGACCACCTTGTCCAGCTTCGCCGACTGCTCACGCAGCAATGCCTGCCGGGCTTCCTCGGCGATAGCTTTGCGAACGTTGACGTCGATGCGCTTGGTATCGATCGCGTCCTTCGCCGCCCTGGCAAGCTTGCGGGCGGTATCGACGTCCACGTCACCGCTGTTCTGCGCCTTCAGCGCAAGGTCCGTGGTCAGCGTGACCACCGCATTGCTGAGCAGGGTGCTGGCCTTCTCGCCCAGGCTGTCACCGAACTCACCCACCAGGGCGTTCGCGGCCTGATCGATCTCGCGCATGCGAGCGGTCAGCTCCGCCAGACCTTGGCCATACCGACCGAGCGCCGAACGCGACACCTCGCCCGCAGGCTCTCCGGCGTAGCGGGCCTGCAGGTCGGCAATGATCTCGTCTAGCGTCATCCGGCCCTCGCGGAGCAGCTTCTCGATGTAAGCCTTCTGCTCGGCGGGCAGCCGGATGATGCTGGATTTCGCGCGACGACCCATGGCTCAGCGGGCGCTCGGGCGGCTCACGCCGGGCACGACAGCCGAGCCGCCGGCCACGTCCTGGCCACGGGCGGTCAGTTCGGCCACCTGCACGCCTGGGATGGCTTCCTGAAGGCGCACCAGCCCCTGCTCCTTCAACCAGGACAGGTCCGTCAGCACGTCGTCGCGCGTCGCCGCCACGCCCAGGTGCTGCAGGCCGGCGTGCAGCACGGAGCTGTTGGCGCGGTAGCCGGCCTGTTCGGACAGCAGGCGCAGCACCACCAGGCGGCGGTCTTCACGCAGGCGATCAGCAAAGGATTTCATCGATCTCTCTCCATCAGGTGCTCCTGCACCGTTTGCATCATTCGGTTACTGGCCGCGACCTGGCCCTCGATCCCGCCCAGGCGCTCGTACAGCCGTCTCAGTTCGTCGTGGGTAAGCGCGGACTCACCACGCACCTCCAGCCGTGTGACCCGTGCGGTCAGCCCGATGTGGCGCCACCACAGCAGCACCAGCCCGGCCAGGCAGCCACCCACCAGCACCAGCAGGGCGACCATCACCATGGGCTGGAGATCGTTCATGGCCTGGTTCATCAGCGCTCCACCGCCGTAGCGCAGCCGATGCAGCGGCGGGTGTGCGGCACTGCCAGCTGCCGTTCCCGGGGAATCTCTTCCCCGCATTCGATGCAGTTCATCAACACCTCGCTCTGCTCGACAGCCTGGCGGCGATTGGCCTGGTACTCCCTTCCGCTACGTCGCGCAGCCTCAAACACGTCCCAGCTGCGGCCTTCGTTCTCTGCGGCCCTATCCGCGTCGTCTTGCACTCGGGTGTTCCTTGCCATTGATCATGTCGTCCAGGTCCAGCCACACGCCCTCATATGCCCGTGCCTGACCTCGTAGCTCAGCCGCCTTGTCGCCGCGGCACTTCAGGGCCTCGGCCTTACAGCGCTTTGCCAGTCCGTGGTACTCATCGCGCAGGCGCAGCAGGTCGGACACCGTTGCACCGACCCCCTTCTTGCTTCTCACCGCCGCGCCCCTGCAGCTGCTCCAGCGCCTGGCAGTACCAGCTCCACGCCGTGCGCTCCCACTCGGTTGCTGCCTGGATCAGCCGGCTGTGGCTCGCCCTGCAGTCGTGGTACAGCGCCGCGACCTGGTCGTGATTCCCGATCAGCGCCGCCCACAGATCGGACATCGCCGCCGGCAGCGGCGGGCACTCCTGTTTCAAGCTGGCCTCCGGTCCCGGTGGCGGTGCCGGCGGGGGCGGCCCCTTCGTTCGCGCGGTTCCAGTGCTGCAGGACGTCAGCGCCAGCGCGACCAGCACGCAGGTCAGGACGTGCCGCAAGCAGCTTTTCCAGGTCGGCACGCTGTGCCGCGTAGTGCTTTCGGTTCGCTTCACGGTCGTTTTCCAGTTCGGTAGCAATGGCCTCCTGCCGATCAGCGGCGGAGGCATAGTCCAGGGCGGCCTGGGCCGCCACGGAACGCAGCAGCTCTGCCTCTGCATGCAGCTGATCGATATAGTCCTGCTGCTGCGCGCGTTGCTTGATCGCTGCGGCACCCTCGGCCCAGCGATTGCCGGCATAGAGACCGGCGATGCCGGCAACGACCAGTACCGCGAGCAGCCCAAGCCCGAGGATCGGCAGCAGCTGTCCTGCAGCTGCTTTCGGTGCGGCTTCACTCAGCACGTCGCCACCCCCTGCCAGCCGGCGGCGAGATAGGCCGGCTCCAGCGTGAGCAGGATGCGCCGCGGGTATGCGGTGTTTTCCTTGTGCGCCCAGCCGGCGCGGGCGCGATGCGGCTCCACCGCCCGCCAGTCGTCCGGGTTCTTCCCGGCGGCCAACGCAAGGCGCCGCTCCCGCAGCATCCAGCCCTCGCCGCCGTTGTACCCGCGCAAGGCGAACACCCAGCGGCTGCAGGTGTCGACGGCGCCGCTGCCCAACGGCTGCACGCGGTCGAACAGCCAGCGGTCGTACAACGCGGCGGCGAGGATCGCTTGCTGGGCGTTCCAGGGGTCGAAGCCGGCCAGTTCGCGCGGGTAGACCGTGGCGATCCACCGCGCCGTCGACGGCATGAACTGCGCGATGCCCTGCGCGCCCGCACCGGAGCGGGCATCTGCTCGGAACGCGGATTCCTGGTGCAGCTGCGCCGCCAGCCGCGCGGCGCTGCCGTGGACGCCCCACGCGCGCGCCGACGCCTGTTCGACACGGTGCCGGTACAGGGCCGAGGCCGGCGCTACGCGGACGGTGGCCTTGGCCGGCTCGGCAGCGGCCGCCGAGTTGCCGAACATGCCCCACAGCAGTCCGGCTGCGATCAGGATCAGCGCGACGATGGCAAACGTGGCTTCGCGCCAGTCGCCGCCGTTGCGGGTCCAGAACGCTTTCCAGCGGTCCAGGCGGCTCATCCGATCAGCCCTGCAGCGATCATCGCCGCCGCGATCACCACGCCGCGCCGGCTCTGTGCCATCGACTGCTCGATGCCGGACAGATAGCGCGGATCGCTGCCCGGGAAGGCGGCGCGATCCAGCGCATAGCCGATGGCGCCTGCCATCGTGATCTTGCTCGCCGCCCACAAGTAGCTGGTGATGAACAGGCCGTTGATCATCGCCACGATCAGCAACAGGGCCACGCTCGCGGCGACAAACAGCCAGATATGGCCGACACGCGCGGCCCACTCGACCGCCATCGCCTTGATTCGCTCGATCTTCGTTTTCATCCCGCGCTCCTTGAAAGGAGCCGGCGGCGGGAGCCCGCCGCCGGCTGGCGCAGGGATGTCAGTTGCCACCACCGCATTCCCCTGCGGTGCTGACTTTGCTCGTGCGCGCGAAGGCGCTGGGATTAGCGCGCGCTAATGAAAAACCCCGCCGGGGCAGGGTTTCATGTCACTCACAGAACTGCTGGTACTGCCACCACAAGATGCCGGGAAGCACCTCGGGATCGGCGCCGGGATCGATCAACGCAATCCCATGCTCGGCATCCTCAACGTAGAACCCTTTAAAGCCCGTATACCCACCCATCTTGTTCTTGGCGTTCACCTCGCCGCAGACCAACGTCACGCCTTTGTTGCCCTTGACGAGACGCAGGTTGCGGAACTGCGCCGAAGCTGGGTCGACCAGCTGTGCACTGATCTGCTCCTGTGCTTTCCGCTTGGTCATCCACGACGGCCCAAACGCAATACCGCACACAACGACGGCAGCGACCGCAACTGCCACGCCAAGAATCAGAACCTTCCCTTTCATCGCTCCTCCTTTGCACCAAAGTCAAACCGCCCCTGCACCTTAGCCAGGTGCAACTCCCTTTGCTCGCGGCAGATCCGGTAGACGTGGATGTCGGTCAGCCCGTATTCGTCGGCGAGGATGCGGATGTTACCGCGCCGCGCCCGATGATAGATCTCGGCATTGCGCAGGGCATTGCGCAACCGCTCGCCGCGCGGAAGGTAGAACATGCGGCCGCCGAAGTATTCCGCCAGGGCCAGTACGCCGGCAGTCGCCATCCGTGCCGCCTCGTCGTCGGGAAGACCCATTCGCTGATATGTGTCGTTCAACACTGCGACCATGGCCGCCAGCGCAGGCGCCCATGCTTCTTCCGGCAGATCAGCGGCACCACGATTGACCAGCTCCAGGGCATCCGCGCCGCTGGGCATTCCCAGCATGTCACCTTGATTGCTCACCTGGCCTCCCATGCTTTGCGTATGCCTTCTCCCGCTCTTCCTCCGCCTCTTCGGGGGTGAGTCCGCCCATGTCCAGCGTGCGCGCGATCCACGCCAGTTGGCGCTCCAATGGCGTCTCCTGATGCGGGGACGGGGTAGTCCCCGACGCCGAGCGCAGGTGCTTTCCTACGCGCGCGTCCTCTTCGCGCTGACGCTCCTGGGCGGCGTCCGCCTTATCGGCCAGGCCGAACACCACTGCCCGTAGGTAGCCATGGGACTCCAGCGGCAGCACTAGGCTGGCGCGCGCGGTCAGCATCTGCTCGATGCCTGCCGCCCACAGCGCCGGCCCGGCCGGACGGCGGACGCCGCTGCGCTCGTCCTTGCACACGCTGCCGGCGGCGACCAGGTCCGCGACCTCCTGGGCCAGCTTCGCGGCACGCGCCAGTCGAAGGGCGGTTTTCGCCGGCTTGAACAGTCCTAGATAGCCCAGCACAGCCCGACCCAGCTCACGGGGCATGTCGGCGATGACCAGGGCCAGGCGCTTGCCATCTTCCTCCGCGAACATGGCTGCGATGTGGGCCTGGGCGCCGCATTCGGGACACGTTGCGCGCATCAGAGGGGTTTCCTCAGATCCAGCGCGTCATGCCCCTGCTTCAGCCGGCGCACCTGGGCCTGAAGGCGCTTGCGTGCCTTCTCCAGGTCTTCCAACTGCTGGCGCTTCTGCTTCAGTTCCTCCACGACGTAGCGATGGTCCGACCAGCCATGGCGCATCGCTAGCGCCCCGGCCAGCAGGTAGTTGAACGGGTCCAGCTTGGCACCGCACTCGGTGCATACGACCTCACGGTCATGTTCCACCAGCGTGATCTTCCTGTGCTGGCAAAAGCCGACACGCCGCTCCACATCCACCGGGCACTCCGGGAGGTCGCGTGCCGGAAATGCCTGGATGATCTTTTCGTCACCGCTCATTGCCCAACCTCGATGCTCTCGATCATCGCGCCCACCATGCGCAGGCATTTCCGGTTTCGCTGCCAGTTGGCCGGCAGGTTGGCGGTCATCGCCTGCAACCGTGCATCGTCAATGCCGAGTGCGGCACGGCGTTCCTCCAATGCCTCCAGCAGGGCGCGCTTCTCCTGCTCGACATGCAGGGCCGCGATGATGTCGCGCAGTTGCTCCTCGGTGCGGCACCAGGCCACGCGGTCGACGCCGTGCATGCGCTTGGCGATGCTGTCGGCATAGGCCCACGGCAGCTTCATGTCCGCCAGCTGGGCCTCCACCTTGGCGACCATGTCGGGCATGGCGCGCGCCGCATCGAAGTTGTGCGGCTTGCCCGGGTACGCCACGCGGGGCTTCTCGCCCGCCTTCAGGCGCAGCTCGTCCAGGACAGCAGCCAGGGCGTCTGGCGACAGCTTGGTGCTGGTCGTCACCCCGCCCACGCGCATCAGGATTTCCTCGTAGACGTCGCGGTCCAGGCCGAGCTTGCGACGCAGTGCGTGGATCGCCTTGCGCTGGCCAGCGACCCGCTGCTCCTTCGTGCGGAGCTGGTAGTAGCCGGCCATCAGAACCCCTCTCCATTGTCGATGGCGCCGAAACGCCAGCTGTCCAGTTCGATGGCATCGCGGACGTTGTGACGGTGCACGCCGCCCACCAGTTTCCGGTGTGCCTGAGCGGCCAACCGCTCGGCAGCCGCCATTGCATCAGCACGCGGCAGCTCCCTTGGCCCCTTGCAGTGATGGGTGCGCAGCGAAGGCAGCAGCCACAGGAGCAGCGTATTGACGTCCTTTGCCGTCTCGTTGTCGGTGATCGCCATCGCTTATGCCTCGCGGAACATCGACGGCGACCAATCGCACGACTCATCCTCCGGGATGTGGCCGTAGATCTTCTGGCACCTGTCCATGTGCACACAGTCGCCGCAAGTCTTCCCTGGCGGCAGATCCATGTCATCGCCGGTGCGCGGGTACGGGGCCCTCGTGACGTCGTAGCTCATCAGTGCTTCCTCCCGCTGGCCTTCTTCGCCTCTTCCCGCATCGCGTCCGCCATCTTCTGGAACAAAGATGCAGCGGCAGCCGGGCCGATCAACGCCGCCATCCGGCCTGCGAAGCTCGACACCAGGTAGGACATAACAATGCCCATTGCCAGCGGCGTCATGGCCGGTTTGTTGGCCACCTGGTCAAGTACCAGCTGGAAGCCGCCTTCCAGCTGCTTTGCAACGCCCTCGACGTCCTTACCGTCAATCCTGATCTCATGCATGGCTTACTTCTTCCTCCAGCTCCAACGCACGCCGCGCTCCTTCCTACTGGCGCACCAGTCCAACCATTTCTCCAGGGCGTCGCCCTTGGCCTGATCGCCCTCGCTTTCCGGTGCCTCGGGCACACCTGGCACCAACAGGCAGCCCTTGCTCTCCCCGTAGCCGTGGCGCGCAACCACGTCCATCACCCGACGCAGGTCCTGCTCGCGCCCGGAGGCGATCTGGATCGCCCCAGGAGGGGTGCGTGGGCCGAACTGGATCAGGCCACTGGCCCAGCAGTACGCCTTCATGCGGACACCTCCGCCTTCTCCACGAACCGCACCAGGTGCGGAGCGCAGATGTGCCGCTGCATGTGCCAGTCGAAGACGTGGCCGCGCTGGTCGATGTACTCCACCGCGAGCCGCACGTACTCCAGTGCCTTCATCGGATCACCGCTGCCGCGCTGCGGCTTGGTGGTGTCCAGGAACTGCAGGCCGTCGACCTCCACCCATTCGGCGTAGCTCTCGATGTCCGGGCGGACTGTGTTCTCGGCGATCTTCCGCGCCAGCTGATCCAGGGCGGTGCCGGCGGCCATGCCGTCGCGGAACTGCTTTGCGCCCTGGTCGGCCATGTCGCCCGCCGTGAACTGCCCCAGAATGCCGGAGATCGCCTCGACCTCGCTGCCTTCTGCCGCGCGGCGCACCAGCGCCCGCTCCAGCAGGAGCAGCGCCGCAGCCACCTTCCGCAGGTGTTCTGCGAACGCCTTGTGCAACGGCGTCCGCGCGTGCGTGTCGATTTCGGCGGCAATGCCCTCAACCTTCAACGCACCGCTCATGGCTGAACCTCCTCGATCTGGCTTTCATGCGGGACAACAACGAAGTCCTCACGCTGGCTGATGGTCACGCCCGGGATCGCCTTGGCCGCTTCCGGCTCGCGCAGCAGGGCTTCCTTGTCGACCTCCTGCTTCGTGCGCAGGAAGCGTTCCAGGCCGCACTTCTTGAGGTAGCCCATCACTGCCTCGACGCCGCGGATGGCCACCGACGGCGGGCGCAGCCGCCACTTCACCTGGCCGGTGGCGAAGTCGTGGAACTTCACCTTTCCGTCCTGGGTGAGCTGGGCGCGGTTGGCCTCGCACCACAATGACAACCCCTTGGTCAGCTCGCTGATGCGGTCGCCGTGCGGCTTGGCCTCGGCATCGTGCTTGGCTTTGACCTCGGCCATGGTGTCGTTCATGACGGTTTCGATGCGCTGGCGCTCCCGCTGCAGGCGGCCCAGTTCGGCGATGGCGGCATTGACCTCATCGCGGTCTCGGGGCACCCAATGCTCAACGGCGGGCGCTTTAACTCGGGTGGTGGCCTTCTTACTCATTGCTTCGGTTCCGTTTCGTTGCGGGCCGGGCTCGGGTCCGGCGTGGGGTTCTTGGGTCGCTCCAGGGGCGCGCCGAAATGGCGCTCAAACTGCCGGTGAAGCGATCCGACGATCCGCTCCCCGATGCAGGGCGGCAGGTCGTCGTCGTCGTAGACGTCGTCCACGTAGCGGGTCATCGCGCGGCTCCTTGGGCGGTGGCCGCCGCGTCGTGGGTTTCCTCCCACTCCAGCTGGCAGCCGTGGTACGGGGCCGCGAACACCGTGCGAGTGACACCGTTTACGGTCTGCCGGGAGCGAAGCGCGCCGGTGATGAAGGAGGTTGCCGGCGGCGGTTCAATGACGATTCGCGCGCGCCGCTCGGTGATTTGCACCTCCCGCGGCGTGCAGCCGGCTCGGCCCAGGGCGAGCATCGCCCCCAGAAGGGCCTTAGCGTGGCGGGTCAGGCTTTCGATCTGCTGATTGCTCATGGCGCGGCTTCCTCAGCGGTGGTGGACTTGCGGATGACGCGCATCAGCCGGGCGGCTCCTGCGTAGCTGATGCCTCGCAGGGCTTGAACCAGGGAGATGCCCTGCGGCATCAGCACCCTGGCCTCGACCAGGAAGCTCGCCAGTCCTGCGTGTACGGTTGCCGTGTCGATGCCTGCGTCGGCGAGTAGACGCAGGATTTCCCTGCGCTGCGGATCTGTGCTGGTGGCGACCATGGTGGCTGTGCCGTGCCGGGCTGGCGCCACCTTCATTGCGATGTCCATCAGTTGCCGCACGGACAGCTGATCCACCTGCAGGCCGGTGGCGGCGATCTCTTCCACCGCGCGACACTTCTGCTGCAGTGGCGCGGCGGCAAGCTGGCTGATGACGGCCGTGGCGGTCAGCAGGTCGGCGGTGATGATGCGCGCGTTCAATGGGCACCTCGTGCAGCATCCTGGCTCGCCAGGCGGTCCTCGTATGCGGCGAGATTGCGGCGCACGCACCGCAGGCAGTGCAGGCGCTCCTCGGCGCTCAGCTCGGCGTTGTCGCGGATGCGCGACAGCGCCAGGCAGGCGGTAAGCACGTCGCCAGCGGCCTGCTGGAGTGCGGTGAACTCGGCAACCGGCCTCACTCAAACACCCCCAGCTCCTGCGCGGCCTGCGTAATGGCGTCGCAGCAGATGCGCTTGCCGGCGGCCTGGGCGTAGGTCGCCGCCAGGCGCAGCACCTTGTTCAAGACGCGCAGAGCGCCCGGGCGGGCGGCGATGTCGCTGATGCGGTCGCGGCAGCGGGCATCATCAATGCCCCATGCCTTGATGATCGCGTCTGCGTCGCCCTGTGCGCTGCGCTTGATCAGGGTCTTCTTGCCCACCCGCGAGTACAGCCGGTCGAGGTAGGCCGCGCGGTTGCCGCCGGTCATCTGCGTGTAGACCCGCTCATTGCCCATGAACACCAGGCCGACGCCGCACTTGTCGTTGAACCAGCGGATGCCGTCCATCGCCTGGACGGTCAGGTGCTGGGCTTCGTCAATAGCCAGCAGCCCGCCGGTGTTGCGAATGCGCTCGGCGATGGCGCGCTGCAGGTGCGCTGCGCTGCGGGAGTAGTCCCGCACCCCGACCTTGATAGCGATCTCTTCCAGCGCTGCCAGCAGCGAGCCGGTGGCAGCGCTCAGCTCCACATGCCACACGTTCGGCGACGTGGCCTGGTACTGGACGATGGTCTTGCTCTTGCCGATGCCCGCCGCGCCAACGATCAGCACCAGGTCGGCGGCGATCTGCGCATACCGCAGGTCGCCCATGATCCGCTTGCTCGTCGGCGTATCGACCCATGCCGGCGCCGTCGGCAACGATTCCGATGACGACGCAGCGTCATATGTGTTGAGCCACTTGGCGATCTTCACCGCCGTGTTCTGCAGGTTGCCCTTGTACGTGTCGCCCAGGAACTGGCTGAGCGTGGCGCTGGACATTTCCGCCTCGCGTGCGATGCGGTTCTGGCTGTAGCCGTTTCCGGCTTCGGAGATCATCCGCACGCGCTCGCGCATGTCGGACATCTGCTCCAGGGTGAATTCCTCCGGGATGCTGCTGCTGGGAGCGGTGGTGGCGTTGCTCATTGGTTCTCCGTGGTGTTGCTGGTCTTGCTGCAGGTGGCGGAAGCGCTGCACGAGCGGCACGTTCCGGGGCTTTAATGGCGGGTATGCGGGGCGTTTGAGGGCGCTCAGGCGGGCCTGGCGGCGCAGCAGCGCCGATCCAGGCGCCCCGGCGCGGGACAGCCGGATGTCGGGCAGGCCCTTCATTCGTCGGCTCCCCTGGGCACGTAGAAGCTGTTGCCCTGCTGCCTGGCCGCGATGCGTTCCATCAGCGAGCCGAACGCCTCTTCGCGGTCATCGGTGCCGGTGCGCTGCAGCGGCTCCTGCATGGCGTGCGGCGGCAGCGGTTGCGGCTTGGCCGTGCGCTTGCCGAACAGCGGGGCGACGACGCCGGCCGGCGGCAGGCTCTCGGGCATCGGGGCCGGCAGCTGCTTGGCGAGCTTCGCCGCCGACATGCGGCGCTCGGCCTCCAGCTGCTGCTGCGCGGCGCGGCGGAACTGCTTCTTGGCGCGCGCGTGTTCCTTCGCCGATACCGTGTCAGCGAAGCCCACGGCGGCGATGCACTCAGCCGTCCCCAGGTGGACGTTTGCCAGCGAATACACCTCGACGCTGGTGTGCAGCGCCTCGGGATCGAAGCGCAGCATCACCTTCTTGCCGGCGTAGCGCGCGATGGCTTCGCTCCAGTAGCGGTTGCCCGCCAGGCGCACCGATCCGTCGCGGGCGTCGGAGGTCACAGTGTCCGTTGCCAGCAGCAGCTGGCGCAGCTGCTCCACGCTCGCCTTCCGGATGGTGGATTGCGCATAGCTGGTGCTGAATACATGGTCGAAGCTGTACTGACCGCCGCAGACGCGGCTGCGGCGACCTTCCCGGGCGTTGTGCGCGTGGATTTCCTCGTTCAGCACCCGCACGAATTCATCCAGCGGCACGGCCTTGCTGCCGTAGTTCTCCGGCTTCGCGTCGGGCTTGTTGCCCGTGTACGCCCCCGCGAACGCCGGATGCTTTGCCACCCGGGTGCAAAGGTCGCGCCAGGCACGCTCGATGGGCTTAGCCTGGCCGTGGTATGGCGTGGCCCAGTGGATCTCGCAGCCCAGTCCGGTCAGGATGCCGACCGGATCATCCGGGCGGACCGTGAAGCGGAAGCGGTTACCGGTGCCGCCGGTCAGCATCTTGCTGGCGAAACCGCGACCGTTGTCCAGCCACACCTTCTCCGGGATGCCGTAGCGCTCGATCACGTCCCGGAACGCGAAACGCGCCAGGTCTGCCGATTCCGTCTCGGCGATCCGGTAGCCGAGCAGCTTGCCCGAGTACAGGCACTGCACGCCGATCATGATCGGCCGTGCGATGGTGCCGTCCGGCCAGCGCACGAACACGTCGAACCGGTGGCCGTCGGCGTTCACTGCTTCGAGCGCATGGAATACGCTGCGGTCGCGCTCTTGGGCGGGGAACGTGCGGTCGAACGCCTCCCGGCCCTGCCGTGCAAGCACCCGGACTCCGCGCGGAATCTCCTTCTCGATGCGGCGTTGGAACGTCTTCAGCGAGGGCAGCACCCAGCCGTGCACGCGCGCCAGTCGCTCCAGGCGCTCGTAGCAATCGCTGGCCGGCGGCGCTTCGACCCGCAGGTAGTCGGCTTTGAAGGCATCCCAGGCTTCGACCGGGATCTCGACCGTCGCAGTGCCCCCTGCATAGCTCGGCACCAACAGCGCCAGCCGGTGCTGCTTCTCCACGCCGTCGACCAGGGCAGCCCACCTGCCGAGCGTCGCGGCGCTCGCGCCGCGCACGTTCTCGCGCTGCAGCTGCACGGCGACCAGCTCGCGGGCCTTCATCAGCGCCATACCGTCGGCAACCAACTGCTCGACCGCCTGCAGGGCCTGCAGGCGACGGTGGGCTTCACTCTTCAGGTGCTGCTCGACCGCCTCGTAGCGCTGCCAGGCGGCCTGCACCTGGGCCTCGGTGACCCGCGCATGCTTGCGTGGCTTGGCCCTAGTCGGTGCTAGGTCGACGGACGGCTGGGGCAGGTTCGGGGTGCGCAGGAACACCGCTGCCTGGACGTCAGCGGGGAGCGCGGTGGCTGGGTAGAAGCGCTTCGCGCCACCACGGCCGGTACGGGTTTCATATGCCCAAGCCTCTTTCGCGGCGCGGCGCTCGACCGTGCGCTTGGTGATTCCAAGGGCAACGGAGATAGCGGTAGCGTCGAGGGCCTCCGGGGCGCAGGAGCGGCTTCCGTCGGCCATCAACGCACCCTCCGAGCCAGGTCCTTCAGGGCCTTGATTTCATCGCCGGCCTGCTGCCGCACGCGCTCCCACCGGCCGATCTCGGCATTGATGGTGTCGGCGCCCAGCAGTAGCCGGCCACCAACCACGCTGCCGTGCCACTCGGCCAGGCGCGTGCTGCTGCACACGATCTCCAGCACCGGAGCCAGCCAGAGCGGGCAGTTGAATTCTTCGCGGGACTCGGCCGTGTAGCCGTCCAGCATGTTCTTGGACACGTCACGTCCAGCCAGGCGGCTGGCGCGGGAAGCCACTTCCCAGCGGTCCAGGCCAGCGGCGTGGGCGTCTTTCAGCATGTCGCCCACCAGCGCGGTCACCGGCTGGCGGAAGTCCATGCTGCTGGGGATGGGGGCGGCCGGAACTGGCAGGGCGAACATGTCGCCGGTGAGGGCATCGCGTCGCTTCATGCGCGGATGCCCTCACCGTCGGCGACCGGCTGGGTCCCACAGGCGGAGTGAGCTTTGGCGGGCCTTACCTGCTCCCCAACTGCCGGGGTTTTCGCGCATGCCAACGCGGGGCACTGACCGGCTGATCCCCACCCATTTGCCCGGGCCAGGCTGTAGATCGAACGCGCCGGGTATACCGGCTGGAGGGGTGTGTTGTTCATTCCGCGCTCCCCTTCTGAGGATTGCGGACAAGACGCAGCCTGCTAGGCTTCGCTCCAGCAGGAAGAAGAGCCTTCTGGCCGCGTTTGCGGTTGGGCTTGCCGTCCGCGCCGTACCGGCTGGGCCAGATTTCAGAAGCGCTGATGCCCAGCGCTTCCGCGATGATGGCCTCGGCCAGCGGATACGGCCGGTGGAGAGCCTTGGCCAGGCTGTTCGGATTGCTGTAGCCGTTGAGCAGGCTCAGCTGGCGCAGGGAGATGCCCTTCATGCGCAGTTGTGCCCCAACTTCGGCCGGGTGCCAGTCCTTCACTTCGGGGCTGGCTTTTTTTGGTGCCTGTAGTGCCGTCACGTTTCGGGATATCCGTAGGCGGTGTCTATGGGGCAGATATTACCCGCATTTGTGGTTGCGTCAACCTCATTTGCGTGTCGCAGTTGGAGGGATGGCCGCCATGCGTGGTTTTTCTTGCATTCGCTTTTGCAATCAATGGATTAGCGGAAGTGCGACAGAGCCAAGCCGCGTCGCGCTTCGCGTCGCGCTTCTGGAGGGTTAAGTGCGACAGGCCTTAAAAGAGATCGGCGAACGAATGACCCTCATTCGTGGTCGTCAATCACAGGCAGGGTTCGCTCCGGCGGTCGGAATCCACAAAAACACCTTGGGTACGTACGAACGGGGCGAGAGGGAGCCCGGAGCGATGGCCTTGTTGGGCTACGCCACCCTCGGCTGGAACATCAACTGGGTCCTAACGGGGGTAGGGCCAGAGCGGCTGGAGGCCGGCCTACACGGGGACGTGCCCCCTGTTCAGTCTCAGGATTTGAACCAGGCGCGCCTTACGCTCGCCCTGCAGACGGTCGAGGACGTGCTGACGGCCACGGACGCAGTGCTTCCCGCGCCAAAGCGCGCTGAGGCCGCGATGCTCGTGTACGAACTGCTGGGCAGCGGGCTCCCCCAAGCGGAGGTGATCCCACTGGCCCGGCGGGCAGTTGGTTTAGCTCAAGGAGGTGGAGATGGTGACAGGGGGGCAGCGGCAGCTGGTCGCTAGACTCGCGCGGCTCATGACCGAGGCAGTGCCGCAGGCACGTGCAGGTGATGGAGGCGGGGGGCTGGTGGTCCGGTCGTTGAATCAAGGCGCCCGAGCGCGTGCGATCCGGGAAATCACCCGTATCGCAATGCGGTATGGCTGGTGGGATGCTGTAGAGATGGCCCTGGACAGGGCAAGGGTGCCGTCTCTGCGGCACCTGGATACCCCTCAGTTGGAGGGGCTGGCTGAACACCTGCAGGGCTTGGTGGAGAACGCGATGACGCTGTGCGACCTACCAGACGACCTTCCTGCCAGATAGGGGGGCTCAAACGCCAATCGAACGGCCAGCCGTGACGCTGGCCGTTTTGCGTTTCTGGTGTCCGCCAGGTCAGTTTCGGGTACATTTCGCAAACCGGCATCGTCCGGACGCGCACACGGCGGAAAGCTGCTAGAACCCAGCGATGACGGGCGTTTTCGTCCCATTTCATCCCGGCTTTTCCCGCTTTGTCCCTTTATCAAACTGGGTGTCTGGGCACAGCCGGCGGCAGCGGAGATCCTCCCGATGCGGAGGCACCCGGGAGGGGCTGCCTTGAACGCGCCGCCCGGCCGGGCCGGCATGATGCGTACGAAACGCACGCTGGTCGATCATGAGCGGCGCATGCATTGGCTGGCGGCGGCAAGCACCGTGTTGCTGCACCTGGCCGTAGCGGTGGGCGTGTTGGGGGGCTGGGCACGGATGCCGGTGCCGGCGAAGGTTGCGGAGGAGGCCGTGCGGGTGCAGTTGAGCCTGCTGCCGCCCGCGGCCCCGGCGATGCCGGTGGCGCAGTTGCAGGCACCGACGCCGACCCCCGACAGCACGGCGTCGCCGCCGCGCTCCTCCGCCGCGCTGGCGCCGCCGACCTCCGAACGGGTGCTGGCCGAGGCCATGCCTGCGGCCGCGCAGTTTCCCGACATGGCTGCCGAGGCGATACCGGAGCCGTCCTCATCGCCCGCGTCGCCGGACGAAACCGCCGAACGCAGCCAGCAGGCTGCGCCGCCCGCACCCTCGCTGCCGCCGGCGCCGCGCCATGCCGGCAGAACGCAGGCGAACTGGACCGGCGAGGTGCTGGCCCGGCTGGAGCGGTTCCGCCACTATCCGCGCGCGGCACAGGTCGCGCGGCAGCAAGGAGTGGCCTACGTGCACGTGCGCATCGACCGGCAGGGGCGCGTGTTGTCGGTGGCATTGCAACGCAGCAGCGGCCATGCGTCCCTCGACGAGGAGGCATTGCAGACCTTCCATCGCGCGCAGCCGCTGCCAGCGCCACCGGCTTCGCTGCCCGACCCGGTGGAACTGGAAGTGCCGGTGGAGTTCTTCCTGCGCTGAAGCGCAGCACGCCGCGGCGCTGCCGCGGCCGCAAGCACACCTGCTCACCGGGTCGTGGCCGTTCCGGGCGGACGTGTGCGGGCATATCCGGCATCTCCTGCGCTTCACCCTGCCGTGCGGATGACAAGGGCGCCCGCGGCGTCGAAACCCGCGCCGGTCAATCGGCCGGGTCGGGCCGGATGCCGAGCACGACGCCTTGCTGCCGCCAGTGCCGCAGCAGGTCGTACCCGGTTGCCATGAATGCGGCGGGATCGGGCGCGGCGGTTTCACCGGCCAACCGGGCAAGTGCTTCGGCCGCGCTCGGCGGTCGTGGCTGGGCCAGCCATTCCAGCAGGCGGAAACTGGCCGGGCTGAGCTCGGCGAAACACACCTCGCCGGTTGGCGCACGCCACACCAGCAGCAGTGTCGGCATGGCCGGGGGCGTGTCCTCGGGCAGCCGATCCCCGCCGAGGCGATGCACCGGCCAGCGGTAGGCCAGCGCGCGCAGCCATGGCGACAACACGGGGGTGCCGGTGTGCAGGTCTCCCTCCGCGAGGTGCGCCGGCGCCGGATCGTCGGCGGTCTGCAGGGTCAGTTCGACTGCTTCGTAGTGCGCCAGTTCGACCAGCCAGGCCGGTGCTTCGGCCTGTGGGGTCTGCAGGTAGGCGACGAATTCGGCCGGGATCCGGGCGAACAGCGGGCTCTGGCAGCGGTGCCGGGCATGGAAGTGGCGTACCCGGGCTTGCCATGCGTTTTCCCCGAGCAGGGTCCGGCAGACGGGGAAGGCCGCGTCCAGCATGCGTTGCAGGTTGCCGAGGACCAGCTCGCGGTACAGCGCCAGCCGCCGCGCCTCGATGCCGGGCGGTGGCGGCGCATGGTCCGGGTCGCGGAGATGGTGGGCGAACTGCAACTGCTGCCGGCGCAACGTGTCCTGGTTCATCGCGGCCGCCCGGGCGTGGCGGCGGCCTGGATGCGGCGGATGCGCGCTACTTCGTCCAGCAGCTCGGGCAGCGGCGGAAAACCAAAGTCGCGCTCCAGCAGGGTGGGGCGTACGCCGTGGAGGTCGAAGGCCAGCGCCAGCAACCCCCAGACCGGCTCGCTCACCGCGCTGCCATGGGTGTCTACCTTCAGATCCGGCGCGACATCCAGATGCCCGGCAACGTGGTAGCCCGCGACCCGCCGGGAGGGCATGCGCGCGATGAAACCGGCGGCGTCATAGCCGTGATTGACGGCGTTGACCTGCACGTTGTTGACGTCCAGCAGCAGATCGCAGTCGGCTGCATCGAGCACCGCATTGATGAAGTCGGCCTCGTCCATGTCGCGCCAAGGGGCGGCGTAGTAGGCGATGTTCTCCACGGCGATGCGCCGCCCCAGCAGGTCCTGGGCCTGGCCGATGCGTGCGGCCACGTGGCGCACGGCCGCTTGGGTGAAGGGCAGCGGCAGCAGGTCGTACAGGTGGCCTTCGTCGGTGCAGTAGCTCAAGTGCTCGCTGTAGTGGCGTACGCGGTGGCGGTCGAGGAAGGCACGGGTGCGGGCGAGGAATTCCCGGTCCAGCGGCTCCGGCCCGCCCAGCGACAGCGACAGGCCGTGGCAGGTCAGCGGATGACGGGCGGCCAGCGCGGCCAATGCCTCGCCCGGTGGGCCACCGATGCCGACCCAGTTGTCGGGCGCGCATTCGAGGAAATCGAAGGCGCCATCGGGCGCTGCGGCCAGCTCCGCCAGCAGGTCCCGCCGCAGGCCGAGTCCGGCCGATGCGGCAGGCAGGGAGGAGGCGGGGGCCGGCATGCCGAAGGCCGTAACGTCAGCGCCCGGCGCGTGGCGATGGTGCGGCGGCAGCCGCATCCGTGGCGGGCTGTGCCTGCTGCGGCTTGGGCTTGGGCTTGGTGTTGGCAGCAGGGGCAGGAGCTGGGGCCGGGGCGGCCGCAGGAGTGGCGGGGGTAGCGGGTGCGTGGGCCCCGCATTTGCCTTCGCCGCACTTGCCTTCCTGGGCCTTCTTCGCCACGGCCGGGGCGGCCTGCGGGCTGGCGGCTGCATCCTGTGCGTAGCCGCCGGCCAGCGCCTGCACGGCGAAGGTGGAGCCGGCCAGTGCGAGGCTGCCGGTCAGGGCCGAGCGGAGGATGCGGGAGGTCGAGGTGTCGTCAGGCATGGGAGTCTCCGGGTGCGGCCGGGCCGCAAGGAATGAGGGAATTGCGAAGGCAGGCTACAGGCTTTGCAGGAATTCGGTGATGGCTTCCAGCTCGGTCTTGTGCAGGTCCAGCACTTTCAGCAGCGGGTCCGGTTGCGGAAACAACGGGTCGTCGGCCTGTTCCGGCGTCGGTTGCGGGCGCGGCATGCCGACGTTGTACATGTTGACGATACCGCGCATCTGGGTGAATCCGCCCGTATGCATCCACGGTCCGGTACTGCTTACGTTGCGCAGCGAAGGGGTGCGGAACTTGCCGCTGTCGGCGGGGTCGCCGGTGATTTCGTAGCGGCCCAGGTCCTGTTGCGGACGGCCATAGAAGTGCAGGCCGAGGTTGTGGAAGCCGTTGTTGGTCAGGGCCGGGCCGCTGTGGCAGTTCATGCAGCGCGCATGGGTGCGGAACAGGTGAAGGCCCCACAGCTGCTGGTCGCCGAGCAGGTTGCGGTTGCCTTCGAGGAAACGGTCGAAGCGGTTGTTGCGTGGCACCAGCGTGCGCTCGTAGGCGGCGATGGCCTGGCCTACTTCGCGCACGCTGATCCTGCGGCTGCCGAACACGCGGGCGAATTCGGCCGGGTAATCCTTGCTGCGGTTCAGGCGGCGCTCCAGCTCCCGGGTGGTGAAGGCCATTTCCCGGGAATCCTGGATCGGAAACGCGGCCTGTTCTTCCAGCGTGGCGGCGCGTCCGTCCCAGAACAGGGGATGCGCATACGCGGCCATCGCCACGCTCATCGCGTTGCGCTTGCCGGCCTGGCGGTCGTGGCCGAAGGACACCTTGCGGCCATCGCCCCAGCCCAACTGGCGGTCGTGGCAGCTGGCGCAGGCGATCTGCCCGGAGCGCGACAGGCGTGGATCCTCGAACAGCTTCCTGCCCAGTGCGATCTTTTCCGGGGTCCCCGGGTTGTCGGCCGGCTCGGGAGGGCGTTTCGGCAGCGGCGCCAGCTCCTGCCATTGCACGCCCTCGTCGATGTGGGGCGCGGGCCATTGCGCGACCGGCAGGGCATAGACGCGGCGCAGGCAATCGAAATCGATGCCCGGCGCGCTCGGTGCGATGCGCTGGCGGCATTGCTCCAGCGTGGGTGTGGCGTCCGGCGCATTGGCGCCGGTTTGCGCCTGGGCGACGTACAGGCTGCCCACCGAGCACAACAGCAGGGTGGCGGGCAGCAGGCGTGATGGAGAAAGGATGCGTGGCATTCGAGTCAGAACCCGGTGGCGATCATGGAGGGGCGTGCCGCCACCGGCCAGACTGGAATCATCGGCAGGCGCAGTGGCCGGCGGATACGGTCTGCAAAGGGAAACGGCACCCGCCCGGGCAGAAGGCCGGCGGCAGCCAACAACAGGCTGCCGCCGGCCAACACGTTGCGGGCATGCGTAGTGCCAATGGACACACCCGGCGGGGGCAGCAGCACGATCTGCAATGCCACCATCGCCAACGCTGCCCAGATCCGCGCGTCGGCGATGCGGGCCGGTCGGACATGCAACGCGGCAGGCGTGCTCATCATCTGCATCTCCCGGTCAGAACCTGTAACCCAGTTCCAGCCAGAAGCTGCGGCCGGCCTCGTAGTACATCGAGCTGGAGGTGGTGCCGCTGATCTTGTTGGCGCGGTTCAGGATGTTGGCGACTTCGACGCGGGCATAGGCCTGCTGCTCGCGTGGCAGCTCCAGGGTGTATTCGAAGGTGCTGTCGAAGGTGAAGGCGCGCGGGTAGTCGCGGTCGACGTAGGCGTCCAGGCTCTCGCCGTTGTAGTCGCCGCTGCCGTCCCTGACGATGTCGCGGAAGCCGGCGCGGTAGCGCAGGAAATTGCTCCACAGCAATTCGCCGTGCCCCAGCGGCAGGCGGGTCTGGGTGGACAGGCGAGCGGTCCACTTGCGCGCAAAGTCCCTGGCCGGCAGGTCGTACAGCCACACCGGCTCGCCCTTGTACAGGACCCGCTCGTCGCTGGCATCGCTCCAGCTGGTCTGGTAGTCGGTGTAGTTGCGTTTGGTGTCGGTGTAGTCGAAGGCAAACTGCAGCCTGGTATGGCTGCGGCCCCAGTCCAGCGTCTGCGCCGGGGCGGCGCTCAAGGTGTGGATGCTGCTCCGGCTGCGGCCCTTGTTGACGTACTGGTAGACGCTGGTGGAGTAGTAGCCGCTGGCGTCGCCGCTGCGCACCGATTGGCGCAGCACTTCGTCCTTGTTGTCGCGGTTGACGTATTTCAGGCTGACGTCCCAGCCCTTCCAGTGCTGGTCGAAGCCGAGGGTCCATTCGTCGGTGTGGGGGATGTCCACCTCGGAGATGCGGTTGGTCGAGGTCGCCAGGGTTCCGGTCACGCTGTCCCACGAGGTGCTGCTGCTGGTGCGCAGCTTGATCTCGGTCAGGCGTTCGCGGCCTTCGCGCAGCAGGTAGCTGAAGAAATTGCGCCCGTAGTAGCGGTTGACGCCTGCGGTCAGCACCGATTCGCGGTTGCCGAGGATGTCCCAGGACGTGGCCAGGCGCGGCGACAGCGTGGTCCGGTTCCAGATGTTGTCGTCCTCCACGCGCAGGCCGGGACGCACGCTCCAGTTGCCCATGCGGATGTCGTCCTGCACCCAGCCGGCCCATTCGCTGCCGCTGACGCTGAACCTGCCGGCGTGGTAGGTGGTCAGGCGGCGGAAGTACTGGCCCTGGCCGGCCACCAGGATGGGGGCCGCGACCGTACCGGTGGAGGCATGCACCGGAGACAGCGAGCAGCCGTCGCTGTCCACGCTGCCGTTGCTGAAGGCGCAACGGGTGGTGGCGTAGGGCTGCAGGTAGCTGAAGTGGTCGTTCAGGCGCTCGTAGTCGGCCTTGCGCTGCTGGTAGGACGCGCCGAACTGCAGCGTGTGGCGGCTGGCTCCCCAGTCGAAGGCCGCGCGGTTGGCCTCGAACCGGTAGCCGGTTTTGCGGTCGTGCTGGTCGATGTTGCCCCAGCTGCCCTCGAAGCTGCTGTTGTTCACGCCCCAGTCGTGGGCGTCGGATCTGGCCCAGGCCTTCCAGTAGTCCACCTGGCTGCGGCGCGAGCTTTCCAGGTCGCTGTAGCTGAGCGTGTTGTTGAACGACCACGCGGCGCGTTCCAGGTTGGCACGCAGGCTGAGCACGGGGCCGCCCTGCTTTATGTCGAACCAGGCGTCCCTGGCGTTCATGATGAAGTAGCGGTCGTCGGTGGGCGCATGGACCAGGTTCGCGCCCAGCGTCAGCCCTTCGCCGTTGCTCCAGTCCAGATTGAGGGTGGCGGCGGTGTTTTCGCGGGTCTGGGTCTTGCTGTTGGCATCGGTCGTGCTGGCGTTGCCTGCGCTGTAACCGCGCAGCGGGATGTCCGAACGCGTGCGGGTGAGCGTGCCGATCATGCCGATGCCGGCGGCGGTGCGGCCTTCCAGGCGCACCCCGAACTTGTACTTGTCGTAGCTGGGCTGGTAAGCGAACGTGGCCGACTGGTCCCAGGTGGTTTCCTGGCCGCGTGGAATGATGACCTCGTCCCAGGCCGAGCGCGCCATGCGCAACCAGACCTTGCCGTGGAGTGCGTCGCCGGCCTTGCGCGTCTGTGCATCGACCACGCCGCCGGTGAAGTTGCCGAAGCTGGCGGGCACGTTGCTGTCATAGACGGTCACGCTTTCCAGCATGTCGGTGTCGATGGCGATGCCCTGCGACTGGCTGGGTACGTCGTTGATGTTGTTGACGTCGGCGACGGAGGTGAAGGCGTTGGCCGGGTCGATGTCATTGTTGACGCTGACGCCGTCGAGCAGGAACGCGTTCTGGTAGAACGGCGCGCCGTTGATGCTGATGTCGGCCGGGCGGATTTCGCCGCCGTTGCGCGAGCTGCGCGCGGTTTCGCCGGACTGCACCGCCGGGTTGATGCGCAGCAGGGTGGCGAGGTCGCCGTTGCCCTTGTTGGTGTCCTGGATGTAGGCCTGGTCCAGCACGGCACCTTCCGAATAGGGGAAGGCGCGCTGCGCGCCGATGCGCAGCGGTGCCAGCGCTATCGTGCCGTTGCCGGCCGGTGCCTTTTCCAGCGTGTAGCTGCCGTCGGACAGGGCGATCAGGCGCAGGCCGGAGCCCGCCAGCAGGCGTTCCAGCCCTTCACGGTCGCCGACCGGGCCACGCAGCGCGGGCGCCTGCAGGCCCGTGGTCAGCGCCGGTTGGTAGGCCAGGGCGATGCCGCGCTGGCTGGCGAAGGCGGCCAGCGAGCGGCCGAGCGGACCGGCCGGCAGCTCGGCGTTCGTCCCGGACCGGGCAGCGGCTGCGGGAACGAAGGGTGACAGCGGGGTTGCGGCGAGGGCGGCTGCGAGCAGGCTGACGCGGAACGGGGAGGGCAGTCGGCGCATGGGGAATGTTCGGAATGAAGGGGATACGTAGTGCTTGCCACGCGAGACCGCAGAAAGTGTCAGGCGTTTTCCATTCGACGCGTTTGCCGTCGCCGGATGCGGCGCGGAAGGGCCGGGGTTCAAGCCCCGCGCGGGCCTACCGTGATCCACCAGCCGCCTGCGCCCCGGCGCACGGCGAGCGGGTAGATGGCTTCGAGCATCGCCAGGCTGCGCTCGATGTCGTCGAGCGGGAACGCGCCGGAAACGGCCAGTGCGGCCACCTCGGGGTCGCAGCGCAGGCGGCCGCTGCGGTAGCGCGCCAGTTCCCCGAGCAGCTCGCCCAGCGGCATGCGGTCGGCCGCGAGCATGCCGCCGACCCAGGCCGCCTGCGCAGGGTCGGCGTCGAGCGAAGCGCTGCAGCCATGGGCGTCGAACCAGGCCAGTTGCCCGGCATTGATCATCCGGGTTGCCACGGTGGGCAGGCCGAAGCCCAGGCGGACGGCCCCTTCCAGCACCATGACCCGGTGGCGGTCGCCGAGGGCGCGGACTTCGAAACGGGTTGCCTGCGCCTGCAGGCTGCCGAAGGCGGTGCGTACCCGGAACGGGCGCGGCGGCGAGAGCGGATCGGCGGCGGCTTCCACCAGGATCCTGCCTTCGCGCAGGCGCACGCCGCGCGCGCTGGCGTCAAAGCGCAGGTCCAGCGCGGTGGCGGTGTCCAGTTCGACCCGGCTGCCATCGGGCAGGCGCAGCCGGCGGCGCTCGCCGGTGGCGGTGCGCTGGTCGGCGCTCCAGTCGCCGCGCTGCCACAGTTGCCAGCCCAGCCAGCCGCCGGGGGCGGCGCTCGACAGCAGCGCCAGGTGCTTGATCGCATTGCGGCGCCCCGCGTTGGCCGGGCGGCCCAGCACCGGCAGGGCAATGGCAGGCGGTACCTGGCCGAACAGGTCCTGCAGGCGCTCCACCCGCGCCCAGGCGCGGGCGTTGGCGGGTGCTGCGCAGCGCCAGCGCTCGCAGGCCAGGCGGTCGGCCTCGCTGCCGGCCCCGTCATGCAGGCGCAGCATCCACTCGGCGGCCTGCTCCAGCGCGGCCTGCTCCACCGCGGCCGGTACCGGCGGGTCTTCCCGGTGCGGCGTGTCAGGGCACATGGGACAGGCAGCCGACGAGGGCGCGCTTCATGTGGCGCTTGACCGTACTCAGGGAGATGCCGAGCCGGCGGGCGATTTCGTCGTAGCCGATGCCTTCGAACTGCGCCAGCAGGAACACCTGGCGGGCATCGCCGGGCAGGCTGTCGAGCATGGCGTCGATCAGGTGCAGGGCCTCGCGGACCAGCGCCTGATGCTCGGCCGAGGGCATGCTTGGTTCGGGCAGTGCCGCCAGGCTTTCCAGATAGGCGCGCTCCAGCGATTGGCGGCGGCACCAGTTGGCCATCAGGCCCTTGGCGATGGTGGTCAGGTAGGCGCGCGGCTCCAGCACGCCCTGCAGGTCGCGCCCGGCCATCAGCCGCGCGAACGTATCCTGCGCGAGGTCGGCCGCGACTTCGCGACAGCCGAGCCGGCCGGCGAGCCAGCCGCGGAGCCATGCGTGGTGGTCACGGTAGAGCGTGACGAGGGTTTCGGATCGGGCCGCCATGAGGGTCACGGGAAGTGGGACTGGGGCGCCTGTTCACCTTCCGGCGGCGTGGCCTGATCCGTTGGTCAATAACAATTGAGAATCGTTATCAATTATGGCGGTGCTGCCGCCGCTTGACCAGCTGGGGCCGCTGACGGGTGCGGCCACCGGCCGGATTCCCGCTGCGGCAGGGGGTGCGGGAGCGGCGTTGGCGGCATGGGTGAAGCTCGCGGAGGGGCAAGGTGATTGCGCGGGATCAAAGGCGTCGCCCCCACCCGTGTCCGATACTGGAAAGACGGGATGATTGCGGCTGAATGGCTGCCGGTGGCGGGCTTGAATCACACCGCCGCAACCGCATCTGAACGAGTATCGCCGGCGGCGCCGGCCCCTGATTCGGGATGATCACCATGCGGATGGACAAGCTCACCTCCAACTTCCAGAAAGCCCTGGCCGATGCGCAGTCGCTGGCCGTGGGCCGCGACCACAACATCATCGAGCCGGTGCATGTGCTGGCCGCGCTGCTCGACCAGACCGGTGGCAGCAGCCGGCCGCTGCTGGCCCAGGCCGGGGTCAACGTGCCGCTGCTGCGCGAGCGCCTGGGCGAGGCGCTGGACGCGCTGCCCAAGGTCTCCGGCCAGGCCGGCAACCTGTCCATGGGCAACGACCTCAGCCGCCTGCTCAACGCCACCGACAAGCTGGCCCAGCAGCACAACGACCAGTTCATCGCCAGCGAGTGGTTCCTGCTGGCCGCCACCGACGACGGCGGTGCGGCCGGCATGGCGCTGCGCGCGGCCGGTGCCGACAGGAAGAAGCTGGAAGCGGCGATCGACAAGCTGCGCGGTGGCGAGACCGTGCAGAGCGAGAACGCCGAGGAGCAGCGCCAGGCGCTGGAGAAGTACACCATCGACCTGACCGCGCGCGCGGAGAGCGGCAAGCTCGACCCGGTGATCGGCCGCGACGAGGAGATCCGCCGCACCATCCAGGTGCTGCAGCGCCGGACCAAGAACAACCCGGTGCTGATCGGCGAGCCCGGCGTGGGCAAGACCGCCATCGTCGAGGGCCTGGCCCAGCGCATCGTCAACGACGAGGTGCCCGAGGGCCTGCGCGGCAAGCGCGTGCTGTCGCTGGACATGGGCGCGCTGATCGCCGGCGCCAAGTTCCGCGGCGAGTTCGAGGAGCGGCTCAAGGGCGTGCTCAACGACCTGGCCAAGAACGAGGGCCAGATCATCCTGTTCATCGACGAACTGCACACCATGGTCGGCGCCGGCAAGGCCGACGGCGCGATGGACGCGGGCAACATGCTCAAGCCGGCGCTGGCGCGCGGCGAGCTGCACTGCATCGGCGCGACCACGCTGGACGAATACCGCCAGTACATCGAGAAGGACGCCGCGCTGGAGCGCCGCTTCCAGAAGGTGTTCGTCGGCGAGCCCTCGGTGGAGGACACCATCGCCATCCTGCGCGGGCTCAAGGAAAAGTACGCCGTGCACCACGGCGTGGAGATCACCGACCCGGCCATCGTCGCCGCGGCCACGCTGTCCAACCGTTACATCACCGACCGCCAGCTGCCGGACAAGGCCATCGACCTGATGGACGAGGCCGCCTCGCGCATCCGCATGGAGATCGACTCCAAGCCCGAGGAACTGGACCGCCTCGAGCGCCGCCTGATCCAGCTCAAGATCCAGCGCGAAATGCTGAAGAAGGAGAAGGACGAGGCGTCGCAGAAGCGCCTGGCCGACCTGGAGGCGGACATCGACGGGCTGGAGCGCGAGTTCTCCGACCTCAACGAGATCTGGAAGTCGGAGAAGGCCGCGCTGCAGGGCACGACCCGGATCAAGGAACAGATCGAGCAGGCCCGGCTGGAGCTGGAGGCGGCGCAGCGCCGCCAGGATTTCGCGCGCATGAGCGAGATCCAGTACGGCCTGCTGCCCAACCTGGAAAAGCAGCTGGCGGCGGCGCAGGAAGTCGAGCGCAAGGATTTCAAGCTGGTGCAGGACCGGGTGACCGACGAGGAGATCGCCGAGGTGGTCGCGCGCTGGACCGGCATCCCGGTCAGCAAGATGCTCGAAGGCGAGCGCGACAAGCTGCTGCGCATGGAGCAGGTGCTGCACACCCGCGTAGTCGGCCAGGAAGAGGCGATCCGCGTGGTGTCCGATGCGGTGCGCCGTTCGCGTGCCGGCCTGTCCGACCCGAACCGTCCCAGCGGCTCGTTCCTGTTCCTGGGCCCCACCGGCGTGGGCAAGACCGAGCTGACCAAGGCGCTGGCCGATTTCCTGTTCGATTCGTCCGACGCGATGGTGCGCATCGACATGAGCGAGTTCATGGAGAAGCACAGCGTGGCGCGCCTGATCGGTGCGCCCCCGGGCTACGTCGGCTACGAGGAAGGCGGCTATCTCACCGAGGCGGTGCGCCGCCGCCCGTACAGCGTGATCCTGCTGGACGAGGTGGAGAAGGCGCACCCGGATGTGTTCAACATCCTGCTGCAGGTGCTCGACGACGGCCGCCTGACCGACGGCCAGGGCCGCACCGTGGACTTCCGCAACACCGTCATCGTGATGACCAGCAACCTCGGCTCGCACCAGATCCAGGAGATGAGCGGCGACGACTCGCCGGAGGCCTACATCCAGATGAAGGCGGCGGTGATGGGCGTGGTGCAGGCGCATTTCCGCCCGGAGTTCATCAACCGGCTGGACGACATCGTGGTGTTCCACCCGCTGGACAAGCAGCAGATCAAGCAGATCGCGCGGATCCAGATGCGCGGGCTGGAGAAGCGGCTGGGCGAGCGCGGGCTGAAGCTGGAGGTGGCCGATTCGGCGTTCGACCTGCTGGGCAACGTCGGCTTCGACCCGGTGTATGGCGCCCGCCCGCTCAAGCGCGCGATCCAGCAGCAGCTCGAAAACCCGCTGGCGTCGAGGATCCTCGGCGGCGAGTTCGCCAGCGGCGACACCATCCACGTCGAGGCCGCTGGCGGCCAGCTGCGTTTCGCCAAGGGCTGATCGCGCCTGGCGGACACCCCGCGTACGCGGGGTGTCCGCTCATGCCTGCGGGTTATCGGCTGATCACCACGGATCAGCGGTAACCGTTGCAACCAGCGGCCATGGCCGGCATCGGCTCGGCTATGGTCATGGGCCACACCCGCATCGAGCCTGTGATGTCCACGCCGAACTGGAAGCCCGAAACCATCGCCGTGCACGGCGGCTACCGTCCCGACCCGACCACCCGCGCGGTGGCGGTGCCGATCTACCAGACCGTGGCCTATGCCTTCGACGACACCCAGCACGGCGCCGACCTGTTCGACCTGAAGGTCCAGGGCAACATCTACACCCGCATCATGAACCCCACCACCGACGTGCTGGAGCAGCGCATCGCCGCGCTCGAAGGTGGCGTCGGCGCACTGGCACTGGCGTCCGGGCAGGCGGCCATCACCTACGCGATCCAGACCATCGCCGAGGCCGGCGACAACATCCTGGCCTCCAGCGCGCTGTATGGCGGTACCTACAACCTGTTCGCGCACACGCTGCCGCAGTTCGGCATCCAGACCCGCTTCGCCGACTACCGCGATCCGCAGGCGTTCGCGGCGCTGATCGATGCCCGCACCAAGGCGGTGTTCGTCGAGTCCATCGGCAACCCGCGCGGCAACATCACCGACATCGAGGCCATCGCCGCGATCGCGCACGCGCACGGCGTGCCGGTGATCGTCGACAACACCGTGGCCACGCCCTACCTGTTGCGCCCGTTCGACTTCGGCGCCGACATCGTGGTGCATTCGCTGACCAAGTACCTGGGCGGGCATGGCACCAGCCTGGGCGGGGCGATCGTCGATTCAGGGCGCTTCCCCTGGGCCGAACACAGCCAGCGCTTCCCGCGGCTCAATACGCCGGACGTGAGTTACCACGGGGTGGTCTACACCGAGGCGCTGGGGCCGGCAGCCTATATCGGCCGCGCACGCGTGGTGCCGCTGCGCAACACCGGCGCGGCGATCTCGCCGTTCAACGCCTTCCAGATCCTGCAGGGCATCGAGACCCTGGCGCTGCGCATGGACCGGATCAACAGCAACACGCTGGCGGTCGCGTCCTTCCTGCAGCGGCACCCGAAGGTGGCGTGGGTGAACTACGCGGCGCTGCCCGACCACCCCGAGCATGCGCTGGTGCGCAAGTACCTGCGCGGGCATGGCTCTGGGGTGCTGACCTTCGGCCTGCCCGGCGGCCGCGAGGCGGGGGCGCGCTTCCTCGACGCGCTGCAGCTGTTCACCCGGCTGGTCAACCTGGGCGATGCCAAGTCGCTGGCCACGCACCCGGCCTCCACTACCCATCGCCAGCTCGATGCGGCCGAGCTGGAAAAGGCCGGGGTGACGCTGGACACGGTGCGCCTGTCGGTCGGCATCGAACATATCGACGACCTGCTGGCCGACCTGGAGCAGGCGCTGGCGCAGGCCTGAGCGCGCGAGTTCAACCGGTCCCCGCGCTCCCCGGGCGCGGGTGGCGCGCAGGCGGCCTTACCAGGCGATGGTGAAGCGCTGGCGCAGGTGCCGCGGCTGCTCCAGCTCGTCGACCAGGGCCACGGCCAGGTCGGCCGGGCTGATGGTGCCGGGGCCGTCGGCGGCCATCAGCGGCGTGTCGCTGCCGGTGCGGTAGCGGCCGGTGCGCTCGGTCGGGCCGCCGTCGTGGAAGGCCACCGGCGGGCTGAGGAAGGTCCAGTCCAGGGTCGATTCGCCCTTCAGGTCTTCCAGCGCGTCGCGCGCGGCGCGGGCACCGTCATGGAACGCCGGCGGGAACGCCGGTGTATCCACCAGTTGCACGCCGTCGGCGGTGTACAGGCTGCCGGCGCCGCCCACCACCAGGTAACGCTTCACCCCGGCGGCGCGGGTGCCGGCGACGATCGCCCGCGAGCCCTGCATGAAGTCGTGGTAGATGTCCGGGTTGCGCCAGCCGGCGTTGTAGGCGCTGAGCACCGCGTCGTTGCCGGCCACCGCGGCCTGTACTTGTGCGGCATCGCTCACGTCGGCACGGACCACGCGCAGGCGTTCGCGCGCGGCGAGCTTCTCAGGGTGGCGGGCCAGCGCGGTGACCTCGTGGCCACGCGACAGCAGTTCTTCGAGCAGGGCGCGGCCGACGAAGCCGGTGGCACCGATCAGGGCGACTTTCATGGCGATTCCTCGTGTGGATGGCAGGCCCACAGTGTCCTCCCGGCATGGTGGCGGCGGCAGTCCCCCGGCGCCACAATCACCTTGAAGCCACGCTTCACGATGGCGCGGCGGCAGGAGGAGCGATGGAGAATCTCAGGCGCATGGCGCTGTTCGCGCAGGTGGTCCAGCACGGCTCCATGAGCGCCGCGGCGCGGGCGCTGGGCATGAGTACCTCGGCGATCAGCCAGCAGGTGCGCGCGCTCGAGCAGGAGGCCGGCGTCGCGCTGCTGCACCGTTCGACCCGGCAGCTGTCGCTGACCGACGTCGGCAGCCGCTACTACGCGGCCTGCGCGCGCCTGCTGGATGCCGCCGGCGAGGCCGCGGCCGAGCTGTCGGCGGCCCGCCACGCGCCCAGCGGCGAACTGCGCCTGTCCGCACCGCTGGGCATGGCCGACCATGTCGGGCCGGCACTGGGGGCGTGGCTGCGTGAGAACCCGCAACTGCGCCTGCACCTGCATTTCGAGGATGGCTGGACCGACCTGGTGCAGGCCCGGATCGACCTGGCGCTGCGCTTCGGCCAGTTGCCCGACAGCGACTGGATGGCGCAGCGCCTGGGGACCCTGCAACGCTGGCCCTGCGCCGCGCCGGACTGGTTGCGGCGGCATGGCCCGCCGGCCGATCCGTTGCAGGTGCCGGCCGGTGAATGGCTGGGCTTGGCGCAGGTTCCGGGGCTGGCGTGGCGGCACCGCGCCTCGGGGCAGGCGCGGCGGGTGCCGGCGCATCCGCGCCTGGTCAGCCACAACCAGCCGGCAGTGCGCCAGCTGTGCGTGTCGGGACTGGGCGTGGCGGTACTGACCTGCCTGGACGTCATGCCGCTGCTGGCCGATGGCCGGCTGGTCCGGCTGCTGCCCGAATGGGACGTTCCGGCGCTGCCGGTGTGGGCGGTGACGCCGCACCGGCAGACCCAGCCGGCCAAGGTGCGCCAGGCGATCGAGCTGCTCGGCCGCTACCTGGCGGGCATACCCGGCGTTGGCGACAGCGGGGCCTGAGCGGCCCCGGCATCGCGGCCCGCTCAGCCGGCGGCGGCGCCTGCCCGCAGCGCGCGGTACGGCGGCGTGGCCATGACCATTTCCGCCAGCGAGTGCGCCAGTTCGCGCTCGGCCAGCACCGTGCCGTCGGCACCGTGCTCGAGCAGGTGCTTGACCTCGGCATCGCTGTGCGCGCGCGCCAGCAGGGTCAGGTTGGGGTTGATCGCGCGCAGCTTGGCCAGCGCTTCGCCGGCTTCCAGCGGCTGCGGGATGGCGAGGATGGCGATGCTGGCGCGTTCGGGATGGGCTTCGGCCAGCACCAGGTCGGCGGCGGCGCTGCCGCGGATGCCGGGGATGCCGGCGGCGTGCGCGCGCTCGACATGGTCGCGGTTGTCGTCGATCACCAGCACCGGCACGCCGCGGTCGCGCAGCACCTGCGCCAGGGTGCTGCCGACCCGGCCGTAGCCGATGACGATGGCGTGGTCGTGCAGGTCCAGCGACGGCCCGGGCGGGATGTCCGGCGCTTCCGGCACCGGCAGGGTTTCCTTGTGCCGCGCCTGCCAGCGGTCGAGCAGGCCGAACACCAGCGGGTTGAGCATGATCGACACCAGCGCGCCGGCCAGCACCAGCGACTGCCCGGTAGCGGGCAGGATCTTCAGCGCCACGCCGAGCCCGGCGATGATGAAGGCGAACTCGCCGATCTGCGCCAGCGACGCGGAAATGGTCAGCGCCGTGGCCTTGGAATGGCCGAAGGCGCGCACGATGAAGAACGCCGCGGCCGACTTGCCGAACATGATGATCGCCACCGTGGCCAGCACCTGCCACGGGTGCTCGACCACGATCATCGGGTCGAACAGCATGCCCACCGAGACGAAGAACAGCACCGCGAACGCATCGCGCAGCGGCAGCGAATCGTGCGCCGCCTTGTGGCTCAGCTCCGACTCGTTGAGCATCATGCCGGCGAAGAACGCGCCCAGCGCGAACGACACCCCGAACAGCGCGGCCGCGCCGAACGCCACGCCCAGGGCGATGGCCAGCACCGCCAGGGTGAACAGTTCGCGCGAACCGGTGCCGGCGATGCGCTCCAGGATCCACGGGATCACCCGGCGCCCGACCAGCAGCATCACCGCCACGAACAGGCCCAGCTGCACGAAGGTCCAGCCGATCGACGCCAGCACGCTGCCGAGGCTGTGGCTGCGGCCCTGGGCCTCCGGGCCGAACACGCCGGCGATCACCGGCATCATCACCAGCGCCAGTACGCAGGCCAGGTCCTCGACGATCAGCCAGCCGACCGCGATCTTGCCGCGGGTGGTCTCCAGCAGGCGGCGTTCCTCCATCGCCCGCAGCAGCACCACGGTCGAGGCGGTGGCCAGCGAGAAACCGAAGATCACCCCGTGCAGCGGCGGCCAGCCCATCAGCGTGGCCACCCCCCAGCCCAGCACCGTGGCCACCGCGATCTGGCCGATGGCCCCGGGAATGGCGATGGCCTTCACCGCCATCAGGTCCTTGAGCGAGAAATGCAGGCCGACGCCGAACATCAGCAGCATCACGCCGATCTCGGCCAACTGGTTGGCCAGCGCCTGGTCGGCGACGAAGCCCGGCGTGAACGGCCCGACCACCACCCCCGCGACCAGATAGCCCACCAGCGGCGACAGCCGCAGCCGGTTGGCCAGGGCGCCAAGCACGAAGGCCAGGCCCAGGCCGATGGCGATCATGTTGATCAGGGCGGTGTCATGGTGCATCGGAACTCGCAGGGGTGGGGGATGTGACGATTCTACGGGCGCGCCCGCCGCAGACAAGGAAACACCGCACCGGATGCGGACGCGGCGCACGCAAAAAGCAATGCCCCGGTTTCCCGGGGCATTGCGCGGCACATCCGGCGCGTCAGGCGCCGCTTACCACTTGTAGCCGATGCGGCCGTAGACATAGGCACCGTTGAAACCGGCCGGCGCATAGTTGCTGTAGGGCATCTGGCCCCAGGCGTTGACGCTGGTGAACGCGGGGTTGACCTTGTCCGGGTGCGAATCGAGCACGTTGTCCGCACCCACGGTCAGCGTCCACTGCGCGCTCGGCTTGAAGCTGGCCGACACGTCCAGCACCCACTGCGGGTCGTAGCTCTGGTCGAACGCCGGGTTGGTCTGGCGCACGGTGAACCGGCCGTAGCGGGTGGCGTTCAGGCCCAGCACCCAGCGCTCCAGGGTCCAGGTGCCGCCGACGATGGCCTTGTCGCGCGGGAAGGCGTTTTCCAGGCGGCCAATCTCGTCGCGCGCCACCAGCGGCGTGGTCAGGCCCAGGCTGGTCAGCACGCCCGGCGACGGCGCCAGCCGCTTCACATCGGTCTTGTTGTAGCTGTAGCTGGCGGTCAGGTCCAGGGCGCTGGCGGCCAGCGGGATGTTGTAGCTGCCGACCACGTCCACGCCGCGGGTGCGGGTGTTGGCGGCGTTGTTGAAGTAGCGGAAGGCGGTGACGTTGTTGATCCCCAGCGAGGTCAGCAGCGCGTTGGTCGCCGGATTGGTGTTGATGGTGGACGACAGCAGGATGCGGTCGTCGATGTCGATCTGGAACGCATCGACGGTCAGGTACAGGCGCTCGACCGGCTGCAGCACCAGGCCCAGGCTGTAGGAGGTGGAGGTTTCCGCCTGCAGCGGCCTGGAACCCAGCGCCTGCGCCACGATGCTGGTCGCGGGGAAGGTGCCCGACTCGACGAACACGCCGTTGGAGTAGTTGCTGGTGATGACCTGGTAGCTCTGCTGGGCCAGCGACGGCGCGCGGAAGCCGTTGGAGACGGTGGCGCGCAGCGCCACCGTGTCGGTGAACGCATAGCGGGCCGAGAGCTTGCCCGAGGTCTTGCTGCCGAAGTCCGAGTAGTCCTCGTAGCGCACGGTGGCGCCGGTCGACAGCTTGTCGGTCAGGTCGGCCTCGAGGCCGGCATAGAGGGCGTAGTTGTGGCGGTCGGCGTGCACCGCGTTGATCGGGGTGAAGCCGCCGAAGCCCTGCGCGCCGCTGCCGAAATAGGAGTTCGGCTCGCCCGGCGACTGGTTCCACTTCTCCTGGCGGTACTCGGCGCCGAAGGACAGCGTCACCGGGTAGGCCAGGCCCCAGTCCAGCGCCTGCGAGAAATCGGCATTGACGATGTTGTGGGTGTACTCCAGCGCGCCGTCGCGGAAGCGGGTGGGGCTGTTGGCGCCCAGCGCGTAGTTCATGGTGTTGCGGGTGGCGAAGTCGATGCGGCTGTAGCCGTAGTTGTAGCTCACGTCCCAGTTGAAGCCGCCTTCGGTGCTGCCCTTCAGGCCGGCGACCAGCGAACGGTCCTTCAGGTACTGGTTGATCTCCGGCACGAAACCGTCGGGGTAGAGCAGCTTGGTCGCGGCGTTGTGGTTGCGCGAACGGTAGAACGCGAACGAGGTGATGTCGCGGTTGCTGGCGATGGCGGTGGCGTAGCCATGCAGGGTGTCGCTGAAATCGAAGCCGGCATTGGCCGACACGGCGCGGGTATCGACTTCCGGGTCGCCGACCACGAACGCCTTCACGCCCACGCCCGGGTAGTTGCCGGTGTTCGGCGTCGGGTTGCCCGGCAGGCCGTAGGCGTTGAACGGGCCGGCGCGGTTGGTGCGGTCCTGGTGCGAGAGCTGGCCGGCGAAATGCACCGTGCCGCGGCCATCGGCGAAGCTGACGCCGGTATCGCCGGAGAGCTGGTACTGCCTGCCGTCACCGGCCGAATACTGGCCCAGGTCCAGCGCCAGGCTGCCGCCCTTGCCGGCGCCCTTGAGCACGATGTTGACCACGCCGGCGATGGCGTCCGAGCCGTACTGGGCCGAGGCACCGTCGCGCAGCACTTCCACGCGTTCGATCGCGGCCACCGGGATGGTGTTCAGGTCCACGGCCGAGGAGCCGCGGCCCATGCTGCCGTTGACGTTGAGCTGGCCGGACAGGTGCCGGCGCTTGCCGTTGATCAGGATCAGCACCTGGTCCGGCGACAGCCCGCGCAGCTGCGCCGGGCGCACGCCGCTGGTGCCGTCGGTCAGCGCCGGGCGCGGGAAGTTGAGCGAGGGCAGGGCGCGCGACAGCGCGGTGGCCAGCTCGGTCGAGCCGGTGGCCTGCAGGACCTCGGGGGTGATGATGTCGATGGGCGACTGCGATTCGGCCACGGTGCGGTCGGCCACGCGGGTACCGGTGACGATCACGGTGTCGAGCGTCTGGGCGCCGGACTGGGCGAAGGCAGGGGCAACCGGGAGGCCGAGGGCGATGGCGACGGCAACGGCGAGCGTACTGGACTTGCGGTTCATCTGTTTGCAGCTCCGGTATGAATGAGCGGCACCGGCGGCGACGGGATGTCCGTCACGAGGGGGCGTACGGTGCGTCATCATGGATTAATGGAATTTTTACGCGGTGTCAAATGCCGTTTGGCCCGCCTATGTCGTTGCTGCTGAAAGCATTTCGACCGAAAAGACGTGGCACCCGGCGGGGTTCGGGGGAGGGCATCCCGGCACGAAACCGATGCGAGGGAAGCGTCAGTCAAGTATTCGTTAACGCTAGAATCGCGTCGCAGGAATGTTGCTCAGGTGTACATTCCTTTTCGTTATAACGGACCCCCTCATGATTTCCCTTCGTAATTTCGCCCTGCGCCGGGGCGAGCGCCTGCTGTTGTCCAACGTCGACCTCACCCTGCATGCCGGCTACCGCGTGGGCGTGGTCGGGCGCAACGGCGCCGGCAAGTCCAGCCTGTTCGCCGCCGTGCGCGGCGAACTGGAAGCCGACAAGGGGGATGTGTCGCTGCCGGGCAGGATCCGCATCGCCGACGTGGCCCAGGAAACCCCGGCGCTGCCCGACCGCGCCATCGATTTCGTGCTGGGCGGCGACGACGTGGTGGCCGCGGTGCTGGCCGAGGAAGCCGCCGCGACCGCGCGCGAGGACTGGGAAGCCGTCGCCGACGCGCACCAGAAGATGGCCGAACTGGGCGCCTATGACGCCGAGGCGCGGGCCGGCAAGCTGCTGCATGGCCTGGGCTTCCCGGCCGAGACCCACGGCCGCCCGGTGGCCGCGTTCTCCGGTGGCTGGCGTGCGCGCCTGAACCTGGCGCGCGCGCTGATGATGCCCAGCGACCTGCTGCTGCTCGACGAACCGACCAACCACCTCGACCTGGACGCGGTGTACTGGCTTGAACAGTGGCTGCTCAAATACCCGGGCACGCTGCTGCTGATCTCGCACGACCGCGAGTTCCTGGACAACGTCGCCACCCACACCCTGCACCTGCACGGCGGCACCGCGCGGCTGTACACCGGCGGCTATACCGACTTCGAGCGCCAGCGTGCCGAACACCTGCGCCAGCAGCAGATCGCGCACGAGAAGGAGCAGGCCGAACGCGCCCACCTGCAGAGCTTCATCGACCGCTTCAAGGCGCAGGCCAGCAAGGCCACCCAGGCGCAGAGCCGCATGAAGCGCCTGGCCAAGATGACCGGCACCGAGGCGGTGCGCGCCGAGCGCGAGTTCCGCATCGAGTTCTCCGAGCCGGCCAAGCTGCCGTTCTCGCTGATCCGCCTGAACCACGTCGAGGCCGGCTATGGCCAGGACGCGGTGATCCTGAAGGACGTCGGCTTCGGCCTGGAGGCCGGCCAGCGCGTGGGCCTGCTCGGCCCGAACGGCGCCGGCAAGACCACCCTGGTCAAGACCCTGGTGGGCGACCTGCCGCCGCTGGCCGGCGAGCGCAGCGCGCACCCGGACATGAAGATCGGGTATTTCGCCCAGCACACGGTGGAGTCGCTGCGCGAGGGCGCCACGCCGATGGACCACTTCCGCGAGATCGACCCGGACGGCGTCAACCAGAATTTCCGCGACTTCCTCGGCAAGTGGAACTTCCCCGGCGACCGCGCGTTCGAGCCGGTGGACGGCTTCTCCGGCGGCGAGCGCGCGCGCCTGGCGCTGGCGCTGATCGCCTGGCAGCAGCCCAACGTGCTGCTGCTCGACGAACCGACCAACCACCTCGATCTTGAAATGCGCGAGGCGCTGGCCGAGGCCCTGAGCGTGTTCGAGGGCGCCATCGTCATGGTGTCGCACGACCGCCACCTGATCGGCCTGGTCTGCGACACCTTCTGGCGCGTGGCCGACGGCGTGGTCGAGCCGTTCGCCGGCGACCTCGACGAGTACGCCGCGTGGCTGCGCACCCGCGCCAGCGCGCAGGGCGCGCGCAGCAAGGCCGACCGCGCCGACAAGGGCGCAAAGCCGGCCGAACCGGCGCCTGCGCCGGTGGCCGCGCAGTCGGCGCCGGCGAAGAAGCCGGTCAACCCGCACAAGCTGGAAGCAGCCGAGAAGAAGGTCGAGCAGCTGGGCGTGGCGCTGGCCGATATCGACCGCCAGCTGGCCGATCCGGCCAACTACGCCGATGCGGCAAAGATGACCCGGCTCGGCGGCGAGCGCGACGTGCTCGCGCAGCAGCTGGAGCAGGCCGAAGCGGCGTGGATGGAGCTGCTCGACTAGGGCGTGCCGCGTGGGCGCGGGCCGGCGGCTACGCCTGGCCCTGCGCCTGCAGCCACAGGCGGAAACGCCTGAGCGGCTCGCGTTCGGCGCGCGAGCGCAGCCGGGTGAGCCAGTAGCGTCCCAGCACCAGGGTCTGCGCGAAGGGCTGCAGCAGGCGGCCGTCGGCCAGGTCCTGCTCGAACATGCGCAGCGGCAGCAGCGCCACCCCGGCGCCTGCGGCGGCGGCGCTGGCCAGTGCCAGCGAGGAGTCGAACACCGGGCCGCGTGGCTCCACCCCGGCCACCCCGGCCGCCTGCAGCCAGCGCGGCCATTCGTCGTTGCGGTAGGAGCGCAGCAGCGGCACCGCGGCCAGGTCGCGGGGCTGCCGCAGGCGTCGCGCCAGCAATGGCGCGCATACCGGCGCGAACGGCGCGTCGACGATCGGCGTGCAGTCCTGGCCCTGCCAGTCGCCTTCGCCGAAGCGGATCGCCAGGTCCAGGCCCTCACCGGCCAGGTCGATGCGGTTGTTGTGGGTCTGCAGGCGCAGCTCGATATCCGGATGCGCGGCCTCGAAATCGCCCAGCCGCGGCAGCAGCCAGCCGGTGGCGAAGGTCCCGACCACGCCCACCGTCAGCACCTCGCGGAAGCGGCCGCCGGCGAAGCGGTCCAGGGCGATGGCGATACGGTCGAAGGCCTCGGTGAGTACCGGGTGCAGCGCCGCGCCTTCGTCGGTGAGCGCCACCCCGCGCGGCAGGCGATGGAACAGCGTGACCTGCAGGCGCTCTTCCAGGCTGCGGATCTGGTGGCTCAGCGCGGCCTGGCTGACGCACAGCTCCAGCGCCGCGCGGGTGAAATTGAGGTGGCGTGCGGCGGCCTCGAAGGCGCGCAGGGCGTTGAGCGGAAGCTGGGGGCGGATCATGCCTGAGCCATAACGACCGGTGATGGGTGGTCGCATTATTCCCGGTCTGGGTACGGAAATCGGGGCTTTTACCCTTGTTTATCTAATGGCTTCCGCTGGTTTTTCGCGCTGGTCGAGCGCGGTCGCCGCTTCCGATAATCGCGCTCATCCACACCCACGGAGCGCGCCAGCATGATCGACCGCCGCCAGTTTCTCGCCCTCGGCGGTGCCGCGTGTGCCGGCATTGCCGCCGTACCCCTGCTGGCCCGCGCCGTGCCCGCGCCTGCGGCCGGTTTTGCCGCACTGGAGGCCGAAAGCGGGGGGCGCCTGGGCGTGTGCCTGTGGCATCCGGCCAGCGGCGCGCGTTTCGGCCAGCGCATGGACGAACGTTTCCCGATGTGCAGCACCTTCAAGTTCCTGCTGGCGGCCGCGGTCCTGGAGCGGGCCGGGCGCGGCGCGCTGTCGCTGGACCAGCGGGTCCCGGTGCGGGCGGCGGACCTGCTCGCCCATTCGCCGGTGAGCGCGCGCCATGTCGGCAAGGACCTGGGCGTGCGCGACCTGTGCCGGGCGACCCTGACCACCAGCGACAACGCCGCGGCCAACCTGCTGCTGCCGCTGGTCGGCGGGCCGGCCGGGCTCACCGCCTTCCTGCGCGCGCAGGGCGATGCGGTCACCCTGGCGGCGCGCTACGAGCCGGACGCCAACCGCTTCGCGGCGGACGATCCGCGCGACACCACCAGCCCGGCGGCGATGGCCGGCAACCTGCAGCGCTTCGTGCTTGGCGATGCGCTGGCGCTGGCCGCGCGCCGGCAACTGGCCGACTGGCTGATCGACAACGAGACCGGCGACGCGCGGCTGCGCGCGGGGCTGCCGCCGGGCTGGCGGGTGGGCGACAAGACCGGCAGCAACGGCCGCGACACCAGCAACGACATCGCCGTGCTGTGGCCGCGGCGCGGCGGTACGCCGTGGGTGCTGGCTGCTTTCCTGCAGGGGTCCACGCTGGACGACGCGGGCCGCGATGGCATCCTGCGCCGGGTCGGCGAACGGGCGGCCGCGCACCTGGGCTGAGCCGCGGCGGTGCGTCGGCGGCAGCGGCACGTGTACCCTGTGCGCCAGTTGGGGAAAGGAAACCGGGCGCATGAGCCGCGAGCTGGTCTACCTGTTGTTGATCTTCGCGCTGCTGGTGATTCCGCGCGCACTGCAGCGCTTCTGCGTACCGGCGCCGCTGACCTGCCTGGTGTTCGGCATCGGCGTGATGCTGTGGCTGGGCGATGGCGCGCACGACCCGGTGGTGGGGCTGCTGGCCACGCTGGGCATTTCCTCGTTGTTCCTGTTCGCCGGCCTCGAGGTGGACCTGAAGGACCTGCGGCGCGGCATGTGGCCATTGCTGGTGCACCTGCTGATCCGCAGCCTGACCCTGGCCGGCGTGGCCTGGCTGGGGTGGCGCTACGGCGGCCTGCAGTGGCAGGCGGCGGGCCTGCTGGCGCTGGCGCTGCTGACCCCGTCGACCGGCTTCATCATGGATTCGCTCGCGCGCCTGGGTCTGGACGAGGCGGAACGGTTCTGGGTGAGCAGCAAGGCCATCGCCGGCGAACTGCTGGCGCTGGCGGCGCTGTTCGTGGTGCTGCAGGCCGGCGATCCCGCGCACATGGCGTTGTCCAGCCTGGTGCTGCTGGCGATGATGGTGGGCCTGCCGCTGCTGTTCGTCGGCCTCGGCCGCTGGGTGGCGCCGCATGCGCCGGGCTCGGAGTTCTCGCTGCTGGTGATGGTCGGCCTGCTCGCGGCCTACATCACCTATTCGCTGGGCGTGTACTACCTGGTGGGCGCCTTCATCGCCGGGCTGGTCGCGCGCCTGCTGCAGCAGCGCATGCCGCTGCTGGCCTCGCACGAGAACCTGCACGCGCTGCGCCTGTTCGCCTCGTTCTTCGTTCCGTTCTATTTCTTCAACGCCGGCACCAAGGTGCCCGGCGACGCGCTCAGCTTCGAGGCGCTGGGGCTGGGCGTGGTGATCACCCTGGTGGTGCTGCCGCTGCGCATCGCGGTGGTCTGGCTGCAGCGGCGGGTGCTGTTCGGCGAGAGTTTCATGTCCAGCCTGCGGGTGTCGCTGGCGCTGTCGCCGACCCTGATCTTCACCCTGGTGCTGGCCGGCATCATGCGCGAACGCTTCGACGCCCCGGCGGTGCTGTACGGCGCGCTGCTGCTGTATGCGGCGTTGAACACGCTGCTGCCGTCGCTGGTGCTGCGCGCGCCGCTGAGCGTGGATCCGCTGGGCAAGGACGCCGCGCACGACGTGGCGGTGGCCGAGCCGGCGCCGGTGCCGCCACGCAGCGCCGAACCGGCGGTGATCGATGCCGCCCGGCCGCCTTCCGGCTAGGCCGCGCGCTGCGGCTATGATCCGCTCCCGGGAGCCGCCGCACCATGGGCGGCATGTCGACCGGGGCGGGTGAGTGGATAGCGACAACTGGCAGCGCGTGCGTGAACTTTTCGATGCGGTCTGCGACCTGCATCCCTCGCAGTGGCGGACCGAACTGGCGCGCATAAGCGCCGACCCGGCGGTGGTCGCCGAAACCCTGGAACTGCTGCAGGCGCAGACCGTGGACCTGTCCCGCGCACAGTCGCCGCTGCGCGGCCTGCGTGCGGCCGGCGCGCAGGTCGAGCAGGGCGAAGGCGAGCGGCTGGGGCCGTGGCGGTTGTGCGAGCGCCTGGCCAGCGGCGGCATGGGCGTGGTGTTCCGCGCCGAGCGCGCCGACGGCCTGTACGCGCAGGAGGTGGCGGTCAAGGTCCTGCATGCCGCGCCCGACCCGCGCATCGCCGAGCGCCTGGCCGCGGAGCGGCGCATCCTCGCCGGGCTGCACCACCCCAACATCGCGCGCCTGTACGACGGCGGCACCACGCCCGGTGGCCAGCCCTATCTGGTGATGGAGTACGTCCGCGGCCAGGCGCTGGACGTCCATTGCCGGCAACGTCGCCTCGACCTGCGCCAGCGGCTGGCGCTGTTCCTGAAGGTGTGCGCGGCGGTGCAGGCCGCGCATGCGCGGCTGGTGCTGCACTGCGACCTCAAGCCGGCCAACATCCTGGTGCGTGCCGACGGCGAGCCGGTACTGCTGGACTTCGGCATCGCGCGGCTGATCGAGAACGACGGCAGCCCGGGCCGCCAGCCGTTCTTCACCCCCGGCTATGCGGCGCCCGAGCTGTGCGCGGGCGAACCCGAGGGCATGGCCAGCGACGTCTACAGCCTGGGCATCGTGCTGGCCGGGCTGCTGGCCGCGCAGGATGCCGCGCGCGGCCCGGCGGCGGGGCAGGCGCCATTGCCGCCGAGCCGCCTGGCCGATGCGCGCTGCGCCTGGCGCGGCGCGTTGCGCGGCGACCTGGACGCGATCGCCATGCGCGCGGTGGCCGCCGCGGCGCCGGCGCGCTACGCCTCGGTCGAGGCGCTCGCGGCCGATGTCCGCCGCTACCTCGAGCACCGGCCGGTGCTGGCCCGCGGCGGCGGTGGGTTCTACCGCGGCGGGCGCTGGCTGCGGCGCAACAGGAAGGGCGCCGCGGCGCTGGCCGGTGTCCTGCTGCTGGTGGCCGCTTTCGTCTGCTGGCTGGCCGAGGCCCGCGCCGAGGCCGAGCGCCAGGCGCAGGTCGCCGAACAGGTGAGCGCGTTCCTGGTGTCGATGTTCGAAGCCGCCGACCCGCGCGAAAAGGGCGCGCGTGCCGGCGACGACATCAGCGCACGCGAGGTGCTCGACCGCGCCGCGGCGCGGGTGGACGCCGAACTGGAGGCATCGCCCGAGGTGCAGGCCCGGCTCAAGGGCGTGATCGGGCTGGCCTACCGCAACATGGGCGACCTGAAGCGCGCCAACCCGATGATGCGCGCCTCTGCCGAGGCGCTGGCCGCGCGCGGTGGCGCGCGCAACATCGACGAGGCCGCACGCCAGTTCAACCTGCTGGCCGGCAGCCATGCCAACAACCGCGACGGCCGCGAGGGCGAGGCGCTGGCGCGGCGCGCCCTGGCCCTGCTCGGGCAGCAGCCGGCGGACAGCTTCCGGGTCGCCCAGTCCTACAACTCGCTGGGGCTGTCGCTGCTGTCCGAGCAGCGCTACGGCGAAGCGGAGGCGGCCTTCAGGCAGGCATTGCAGCGGCATGAACTGGCGCGCCGCGAGCAGTTCATCGGCGTGACCCTGGACAACCTCGGCATGATGTACCGGCGCAAGGGCGAACTGGCCGCGGCGGCGGCGATGTTCGAGCGTTCGACGCCGATCTTCCTGCGCATGTTCGGGCCGACGTCGTTCGACTACTGGTCCAGCCACAGCGAGCGCAGCCTGGTGCTGCTCGACCAGGGGCGGCTGGACGAGGCCATCGCCGCGTTCGAGGCCAATCTGGTGCGCGCGCCGCGCATCTTCGGCGAGCGCAGCGTGTACTACGTCAGCGAAAACAACCGCCTGGCCGGTGCGCTGATCCGCAGGGGCGACTACCTGCGCGCCGACGGGCATGTGCGTACCGCGCTGCGGCTGTCGGCCGAGGTGATGGGCAAGGACAGTTTCAACTACTCGGCGATGCTGGAAACGGCGGCGCAGCTGGCCGAGGCCCGTGACGACCCGGCAGCCGCCGAGGCGGCGTGGCGCGAGGCGCTGGCGGTACGCCGCGCGGCGATCGGCGACGGGCACCCGGACACGCTCGACCTGGAATTGCAGCTGGGGTTGTTGCTGGCCCGCCACGGCCACGCCGAAGGCGATGCGCTGGTGCGGCATGCGCATGCGGCGTGGTTGCCGCGGATCCCCGCCGGCAGCGCCAATGGCCTGCGCGTGCGCCAGGGCTGGGCGGAATGGCTGCTGTTGAAGGACCGCCGCGACGACGCCCGGGCGGCGCTGGCGGCGATGGCCGCCGAGGCCGCGGCGGCCAGTCCGGAGACCGCACTGCGCCAGCAGGTGCTGCAGGCCATGGCGCTGCAGCGCGAAGGCGATGCGGCGGCCGTCGCTGCATGGCGCGAGGTGGTGGCCGCGAGTGCGCGCCTGTCCGGTGCCGATTCGGCGCGGACGGCGCGCTGGCGGCTGGCCCTGGCCGGGGCGCTGGCCAGGGCCGGCGGGCGTGGCGAGCAGGAAGCGGCGCGGGCGGCGCCGGTGCTGCGCGCGCAACTGGCCGCCAGCAGCCCGCTGCTGCGCGAGCTGCCGCCGCCGCGGTGACGGGCCGGCGCGGCTTGCCGCCACCGGATGCAGCGGTTAGGGTCGGGGCATGAAGCGCTCTTTCCTCGCAGGTCTCCTGCCGCTGTTGCTCGCTCCTTCGGTGTCCATCGCGGCACCGGCGCCCTCCGCCGCCGATACCGGCGCTGCCGGGTTCCTGGCGGCCCTGGCCCAGCATTGCGGGCAGGCCTTCGCCGGCCGCGTGGTGACCAACCAACCGGCGAGCGCCACGCCCGATCCCTTCGAAGGCCAGGCGCTGGTGATGCACGTGCGCGGGTGCGATGCGCCGGCGCAGGAGCTGCGCGTGCCGTTCCATGTCGGCGAGGACCGTTCGCGGACCTGGGTGCTGACCCGCGTCGGCGATCGCCTGCGGCTCAAGCACGATCACCGGCATGCCGATGGCAGCCCGGACAAGGTCACCCTCTATGGCGGCGATACCCGTGAGGCGGGTACCGCGCTGCGGCAGGCGTTCCCGGTGGACGCCGAGTCCGTGGCGATGTTCGAGCGCGAGGGCCTGGCCGGGTCGGTGCGCAACACCTGGGCGATGGAAGTCGAGCCGGGGCGGCGCTTCCTGTACGAGCTGTCGCGACCGGACGGGCGCCTGTTCCAGGTCGAGTTCGACCTCACCCGCCCGGTGGACGCACCGCCGCCGCCGTGGGGCGCCGACGCCGCCACCACGGAAAAGGGCGCCTGACCGGCGCCCTTCGGTTCCAGCCCGACAGCGGCCCTCAGCGTGCGCCGAAGCGCGCGCGGCAGCCGCCGTTCACCCATACGCTGTTGCCGTTGTAGCCCCAGTTGCGGCCTTCCACGCACTGGGTCCGGGACAACTGCTGGATCAGTACCGGGCGGCCCTGGCGGCGTTCCCAGGCGCAGGAGCGCATGCGGTTGTCGTCGCTGCTGCATTCGATGCTGTAGTTGGAGCCGCCCCAGTTGCCATTGCCACCGCCGCCCCAGCCGCCTCCGCGGCCTTCGGCGAACTCGGCGCGGCAGCCGTCGCTGACCCAGACCGCGCCGTTGCTGCTGCCCCAGCTGCGGCCTTCGATGCATTGCGACTTGGACAGCTGCCGCACCAGCGTGGCGCGGCGCCAGTCGGTGCGGCACACGCGCTGGCGGTTGTCGTTGCTCTCGCAGCGGATGGTGTCGCCGTTGCCGGCATTGCCACCGCCCCAGCCTCCGCCCCAGTTGCCGCCGCGGCCTTCGGCGAACTCGGCGCGGCAGCCATTGTCGACCCACACGCTGCCGTTGCCGCTGCCCCAGTTGCGGCCTTCCACGCACTGGGTGTTGGACAGCTGGCGCACCAGCACCGCGCCGCGCCAGCCGGTGTTGCACACGCGCTGGCGATTGTCGTTGCTCTCGCAGCGGATGGTGTCGCCGTTGCCGCCCCAGTTGCCGTTGCCGCCGCCGTTGCTCCAGCCGCCGCGGCCCGGGCCGAAGTCGGCGCGGCAGCCGTTGCCGACCCACACCGTGCCGTCGCGGCTGCCCCAGTTCTGTCCCTCGATGCAGCGGGTGCTGGACAGCTGGCGGACGATGATGGCGTCGCGCCAGCCGGTATTGCAGACCTGCTGGCGGTTGTTGATGCTCTCGCAGCGCACCGCCGCCACGGTGCCGGGGCCGTTGCCATAGGGTGACTGCGCGGCGGCGCTGGTGGCGAGCAGGGCGCCGGGCAGGAGGGCGGTGAGTCCGGCGAGCAGAAGCGGGCGGTTCATGGCGGCGTCCCTGTTCAGGTTTGGATGGGCGAACTATAGGAAGAGTCTGGCTTAAGCGGGCGTGACTGCGCCGCGGATTTGCTCCGCTCGCCTGCCGGCCGCAAAATAGCCGGCTCGCCGGCACCCTCCCGTGCCGGTATTCCCCTGCGGAGCTTTCCATGCGTACCCACTTCTGCGGCCTGGTCGACGAGACCCTGATCGGCCAAACCGTGACCCTTGCCGGCTGGACCGACGTTGCCCGCAACCAGGGCGGCGTCTGCTTCATCGATCTGCGCGATCATGAAGGCATCGTGCAAGTAACGGTGGAGATCGACAACGCCGAGGTGTTCGCGGTGGCCGCGTCGCTGGGCTATGAGGACGTGCTCCAGGTCGAAGGCGTGGTGCGTGCCCGCCACGCGGTCAACGACAAGATGCGCACCGGCAGGGTGGAAGTGATCGCCAGCCGCATCACCGTGCTCAACAAGGCCGCGCCGCTGCCGTTCCACGCCCACGAGAACCCGGGCGAGGACACCCGCCTGAAGTACCGTTACCTGGACCTGCGCCGTCCGGAGATGCAGCGCATGCAGCGCACCCGCATCAAGCTGGTGCAGGCGCTGCGCCGCCACTTGGATGCGCGCGGCTTCCAGGACATCGAGACCCCGATCCTGACCAAGGCCACCCCGGAAGGCGCGCGCGACTTCCTGGTGCCGGCGCGCATGCACCCGGGCGAGTTCTACGCGCTGCCGCAGAGCCCGCAGCTGTTCAAGCAGATCCTGATGGTGGCCGGCTTCGACCGCTACTACCAGATCGCGCGCTGCTTCCGCGACGAGGCCCTGCGGGCCGACCGCCAGCTCGAGTTCACCCAGCTGGACATGGAGTTCGCCTTCGTGCGCGAGCGCGACGTGCAGGACTTCGTCGAGGACATGATCCGTTCGATCTTCAAGGAAGTGGTCGACGTCGAACTCGACGCGCAGTTCCCGCGCATGACCTGGGCCGAAGCCATGCGCCGCTACGGCTCGGACAAGCCGGACCTGCGCATCGGCCTGGAGCTGGTGGACGTCGCCGCGCTGGTCAAGGACAGCGGGTTCGCCGTGTTCACCGGCCCGGCCAGTGATCCCGATGGCCGCGTGGCCGCGCTGCGCATCCCCGGTGGCGCGTCGCTGAGCCGCAAGCAGATCGACGAGTACGCCGCCCATGCCGCCAAGTACGGCGCCAAGGGGTTGGCCTACATCAAGATCGCCGACAACGGCGAGGTCAGCTCGCCGATCCAGAAGTTCTTCAGCGAAGCGGCGTTCGCCGCCCTGGTCGCCCACGTCGGCGCCGGCAACGGCGACATCGTGTTCTTCGGCGCCGGCGGCTACAACAAGGTCTCCGACTTCATGGGCGCGCTGCGGCTGAAGGCCGGCAGGGACTTCGGCCTGGTCACTGAAGGCTGGCGCCCGCTGTGGGTCACCGACTTCCCGATGTTCGAGTGGGACGACGAGGAGCAGCGCTACGTGGCCCTGCATCACCCCTTCACCGCGCCGGCGGTGGACGACGTGGCCGACCTGCGCGCCAACGCCCGGACCGCGGTGTCGCGCGGCTACGACATGGTGCTCAACGGCAACGAGATCGGCGGCGGTTCGATCCGCATCCACCGCCCGGAGATGCAGAGCGCGGTGTTCGAACTGCTCGGCATCGATGCCGAAGAGGCGCGCGCCAAGTTCGGCTTCCTGCTGGACGCGCTGAACTACGGCGCGCCGCCGCACGGCGGCATCGCCTTCGGCATCGACCGCATCGCCGCGCTGATGGCCGGCACCGAATCGATCCGCGACGTGATCCCGTTCCCGAAGACCACCGGTGCGCAGTGCCTGATGACCGACGCGCCGTCGCCGATCGCCGACGCGCAGCTGGCCGAAGTGCACGTGCAGGTGCGTCCGCAGCCGGCCAAGGGCTGAGCGGCCGATGGCCGGCGTCATCCGTCGCGCATCGCCCGACGACGCCGGCGTGCTGTGCGCGCTGGCCGAGCGTACCTTCGTGGAGACGTTCGGCCACCTGTACCCGCCGCAGGACCTGGCCGATTACCTGGCTACCGCCTATCCGCCGGAGCTGCAGCGCAGCCAGTTGCAGTCGGGCGACTACGCCGCCTGGCTGCTGGAGGTCGGCGGCGAGCCGGTCGGCTTCGCCTTCGCCGGTCCCTGCGGGCTTCCGCATGCCGACGCCCGCCCAAGCGATGGTGAGTTGAAGCGCCTGTACGTGCTGCGCGGCCACCAGGGCGGTGGCTGGGGCGGCGCGCTGTTCGCGCAGGCCGAGCAATGGCTGCTGGAAGGCGGGCCGCGCACGCTGTGGATCGGCGTCTGGTCGGAGAACGTCGGCGCCCAGCGCTTCTATGCCCGCCACGGTTTCGACACGGTCGGCGAATACGCGTTTCCGGTCGGGCGCACGCGCGACCGCGAGTTCATCCTGCGCCGCCCCGCGCGCGGCGCCTGACGGGCGCCGCCGCACGCCATGCCATGGGCGCGGGCGTGTCCGCTCAGCGCGCCTTGCCGAGCACGTGCGAGCCGTTGGCGGTGTGGTGCTCGGGGATGCCGTAGACCTCGCCCAGCGCCTGGATGAAGCCGTCCACGTCCTCGCCGCGGAACACGCCGCTGACGCGGTAGGACGCCAGCCCCGGATCGGCCAGCAGCACCGGCTTGAAGCTGTAGCGGCCGAACTCGGCCACCGCTTCCGGCAGTGGCGTGTCGTTGAACACCAGCCGCCCGGACAGCCAGCCCGGTGCCGAGCCGGCCGCCACCGCCGCATCCGTCACCTGCATGCGCTGCGCGGCCATGCGCGCGCGCTGTCCGGGGACCAGCACGCCCAGGCGTGCGGCGGGCCGCGCGGCGTCGTTGCCTCCACGCAGCTCCACGCTGCCCTCGTACAAGGTCACGTCGGCGGCCTCGCCGAGCTGCGAGACCTCGAACTGGGTGCCCAGCGCGCGCACGCTGCCGGCGGCGGTCTGGACCACGAACGGGCGTTCGCTGTCGCGTGCCACGCGGAAGAACGCGCGGCCACCGTCCAGCCGCACCGAACGACCGCGCGGGTCGTAGCGCACCTGCACCCGCGTGTCCGCGTCCAGGTCCACGCGGGTACCGTCCTCGAGCTGCAGCGAACGGCGCTCGCCGATGGCGGTGCGGTAGGTGCTCTCGACCGCCCGTGGCGGCAGCAGCACCAGCGCCATGCCGCCGGCGCAGGCCAGCACCACCGCGGCCGCCGCGGCGCCCATCCAGCGTCGCCGGCGCGGCGCACGCCGCGCCGCCACGCGCGGGCGCGGCACCCGCGCCGCAAGTTCGGGCGCGCTGGCGAACTCGCCCAGCGACGACCACAGCGCCTCGATGCGGCCATAGGCGGTGCGGTGCACCGGATCGGCATGCAGCCATTGCTGCCAGGCCTGGCGGTCGCGCTCGCTGGCGTCGTCGGCGCGCAGGCGGACGAACCAGGCGGTCGCCTGCTGCTCCACGGGGTTGCCGCCGTCGTGGGCGGGAGTGTCCGGTCTGCTCATGTTTCCGCCAGTCGCGACTGCAGGTGCAGCAGTGCGCGCATCATGTGTTTTTCCACCGCGCTCACGCTCACCTGGAGCTGCAGCGCGATGGCGGCATAGGTCATGCCTTCGTAGCGCTGCAGCAGGAATACCTCCCGGCAGCGTGGTGGGAGTTCGTCCAATGCCGCCAGCAACTGCTGCAGCCGCTCCCTGCCCGCGTAGACGTGATAGCCGGCCGGTTCCTCACTGGGCAGTTCATGCACGCTGGCATCGAGCGGCTCGTGCTGTCCGGCGTGGTGGCTGCGGTCGCGGCGGAAACGGTCGCGCAGCAGGTTGGAAGCGATGCGCAGCACGTAGGCCTCGGCGTTGTCCACGCGTGTCGGCGAGCGCGCCAGGCGGATGAGCGCCTCCTGCGCCAGGTCCTCGGCATCGGCGTCGTGCTGCAGATGGCGGCGGAAGTAACGCAGCAGCATGGGACGGAAGTGGCGGACGTGGTCCGGCTCCCATCGCATGGCCAGGACCTGGTCTGCGGTGAACGGCATCGCGAAGGAATCCAAGGCGGATGACCCGCCGACGGTAAGCGCTGGCGTGGCACCCGCGCAACCGTGCGGCGGTGGGGTGAGGGATGTGCGTCGCGCTGCGTCTGCGAAGAGGGGAGCCTGCCACAGGCCGCCATCCGACATCGCTTAGGGGAACCAGATGAGAAACACCACACGGGCGTCGAACCGTCCCGGCCGCACCGTCGTCGCCAGCGCGCTGGCCACGGCGCTGGGCCTCTCGCTGCTGGGCATGGCGCCGGCGTCCTTCGCCCAGCCGGCGGCCACCCACCAGTTCGCCGTCGCCAGCCAGCCGCTGGGCGAAGCGCTCAACCGCCTGGCCGAGACCGCGGGCGTGCAGATCATGGTGCCGCCGGACCTGGTCCGCGGCCACACCGCGCCGGCGCTTGCCGGGCAGTACACCGTGCAGCAGGCGCTGGACCGGCTGCTGGCCGGCACCGGGCTGGTCCATCGCAGCACCCGCGGTGGCGTGATCACCATCGCGCGCGCGGCTGCGCCCGCACCGTCGTCGCGGCCGTCGCCGCCGACCGCGGCCGCCCAGCCCGCCGAAACCCAGGAGCTGTCGACCGTGCAGGTCACCGGTTCGCGCATCAAGCGCGCCGAGGTGGAGGGGCCGTCGCCGGTGATGGTGATCTCGGCCCAGCAGATCGAGAACGAAGGCCATGCCACCGTGTTCGAGGCGCTGGAGTCGCTGGTCATGGCCGGTGGTGCGGTGGAGACGGAATTGTCAGGGGGCTTTTCCGCCAATGCGCATCCGCTCAACCTGCGCGGCCTCGGACCGGGACGCTCGCTGCTGCTGATCGACGGCCGCCGCGCGGCGGATTATCCGTTTCCCTACGGTGGCCGCAGCAACTTCCAGAACTTCGGCAACATCCCCTCCGGCGCGGTCGAGCGCATCGAGGTGCTGGCCGGCGGCGCGTCGGCCATCTACGGCGCCGATGCCGTGTCCGGCGTGGTCAATGTGGTGCTCAAGCGCAACTACGAGGGCGACGTCTTCAAGCTGCGTGGCGGCACCAGCACGATGGGCGGGCGCGACCGCGCCGACCTGCAGTGGACCGGTGGCCGCCGCGGCGACGACTGGAGCGTGACCTACGCATTGCAGTACTACGAACAGGAACTGCTCTATGGCTTCCAGCGCAGCGACTGGGACCGGCGACGGAATCCGGCGGCGGACCCGCGCATCGGCGCCGAGCCCTCCGCCATGCTGCGCATCCGCCGCGGCGGCACCAGCAGCAGCAATCCGCTGATCGCGCTGCCGGAAGGCACCTGCCAGAAGTGGGGCGGTGAGTTCATCGACTGGACCTACCGTCGCATCAGCGGCGGCAACGTGCAGACCCTGGGCGATGCCTGTGGCAGCTGGAACGACGAGCGCTACGTGCACCTGAGCAAGGGCAAGGAGGAGGCCGCCGCCTATGTGTTCGGCACCTACGACTTCAACGACGCGCTGCAGGCCTGGGCGTCGCTGCAGGTGTGGGATTCAAAGGCCGAATCGCTGGGCGGCTTCGAGAGCATCACCGGCCCGCATACCGATGGCGTGGGACGCCGCGGCGACTTCTACGACCCGCAGTTCGGCGCGGTGATCGCCCCGACCCGCTATCTGTCGCCGGTGGACCTGGGCGGCGTGGCGGAGATGAACCAGCACTACAAGGAGCGCTCGGTGGACCTGGCCGTGGGCCTGCGCGGGCGCCTGGCCGAGCGCTTCGACTGGGATGCGACCCTGAGCCGCGCCGAATACGACTTCGAGCGCACCCGCCGGCGCATGGTCGGCAACCTGGTCAACGATTTCTTCTTCGGCCCCCAGCTGGGCAGCACGTCCAAGGGCGTGCCGATCCACCAGCTGAACCTCGATCGCTGGCTGCGGCCGCTGACGCCGCAGGAGTACGCCTCGATCTCCACCCTGGCCCGTTACGAGGCCGAGTCGTGGGTGACCACCGGCAGCTTCGTGCTCACCGGTGACCTGTTCGAGCTGCCGGCCGGGCCGCTGGGAATGGCGGTGGTGATGGAAGCCAGCCGCCAGGGCTACGCGCTGGACAGCGACCCGCGGGTGCAGCCGGGTGTGGTGCAGCTGTACAACCTGACCGGTACCAACGGCGGCGGCGAGCGCGACCGTTACGCAGCCGGCATCGAGTTCAGCATTCCCATCGTGGATACGCTGAGGGCGAGCCTGGCCGGCCGCTTCGACAAGTACGACGACGTGACCGACGTCAATGACGCCAAGACCTGGAATGCCGGCCTGGAATGGCGCCCGTTCGAATCGCTGCTGGCGCGCGCCAGCTACGCCACCAGCTTCAAGGCGCCGGACATGCACTGGGTGTTCAGCGAGGGCAGCGGCAGCTACGGCACCAGCGTCGACCCGTGGCGCTGCATCGACGGCGGCGCCAACCCGGGGTGTTCGGGCTACAGCTATTCGATGTTCTCGGTCACCCGTGGCGATCCGGCACTGGAAGAGGAGACCGGCAAATCGTGGAGCGCCGGCGTGGTGTGGGACATCGCCGACGGGCTGGCGGTCAATGTCGACTACTGGAACATCGAGCTCAACGGCGCGCTCGAGCGCATGGCCAATGCCGAGATCCTGGAGGGCGAGGCCGGCTGCCGCACCGGCCTGAAGCTCAACGGCCAGCCGTTCGAGTTCGCCGCCGGTTCGGGCTACTGCCAGCTGGTCACCAGCCTGGTCACGCGTACCCCCGAGGAGGGCCAGGGCATCGGCCGCGTCACCGAGATCCGTTCGCTGCCGATCAACCAGTCGTACCGTCGCGTGGCCGGCATCGACGCCGGGCTCAACTGGCGGCTGCAGACGGCGCGGCTGGGGCGCTACAACCTGCGCCTGAACTGGTCGCACACGCTGGCCTCCGAACGCCAGGTGCAGGCCACCGACGCGGTGCAGAAGGACTGGCGCGACGACCCGGACAACCTGGATTTCCGCAGCCGCATCACCACCGGCGTGGACTGGCGGCTGGGCGACTGGTCGGCCGGCGTGTTCGGCACCCGCTACGGCAGCCTGCCCAAGTACGGCGGCGTCGGCCGCACCGGCGTGCACTTCCTGTGGAATGCCAACCTCGGCCGGCAGATCACCGACAAGGCGGCGTTGAAGCTGTACGTCAACAACGTGTTCAACAGCCTGCACCCGCACGACGAGACCAACAGCAGCTTCCCGTACTTCTACGACGTCTACAGCCCGGTGGGCCGGGAAGTGGCCGTGCAGTTCGAGTACCGCCTGCACTGAGGCGGCGAGGTGTGCGGAACACCCCGCGCCGGGGTGTTCCGCGCGCGGGGGCGTGGATGCCGGGTGATGACGTCCGCCATCCCGATGCGGGACACTGGCGCCATGAACACCGTGTCTGCAGACAAGCCCCGCGTGATCGTGCTGCACGGCATCTGGAACGCGCGGGCATGGGTCGGGCCGCTGGCATGGCGCCTGCGCGCGCGGGGTTTCCAGGTCGGCGTGTTCGGTTATCCCAGCGTGTTCGGCGGGCCCGACGTGGCGGTACCGTCGCTGATCGGGCGGTTGCGCGGGCAGGGCCCGGTCTCGCTGGTCGGGCACAGCCTGGGCGGGCTGGTCGCGCTGGAGGCGCTGCGCCAGGCACCGGACCTGGACGTGCCGCGGGTGGTCTGCCTGGGCTCGCCGCTGTGCGGCAGCGAAACCGCGCGGGCGCTGGCCGGGCACGGCTGGGCGGCGGCGCTGGGACGCAGCGGCGGCCTGTTGCAGCACGGCCTGCCGGCCTGGCGCGGGCGGGCGCAGGTCGGGCTGGTGGCCGGCAGCGTGCCGCATGGCCTGGGGGCGCTGATGGGCGCGCTGCATGGCGATTCCGACGGTACCGTGGCGCTGGCCGAAACCCGCCTGCCGGGCCTGGCCGACCACTGCGTGGTGCCGGCGAGCCACAGCGGGCTGGTGCTGTCGCCCGAGGTGGCGGCCCTGGTCGCGGCGTTCCTGCGCGACGGACGCTTCGGCGCGGCTGCCGCGCAGCGGGCGGCCTGACGGGGCGGGGTGCGGGGATCGGGTAGAATCCGCCCCTTGTTCCCTACAGATGTACGGTAGATCCCCATGGGTAGAGGTCCTTCCATCGAAGCCCGCAAGAACGCGTCGGACGCGAAGCGTGGCAAGATTTTCACCAAGATCATCCGCGAGATCGGCGTGGCCGCCCGCGGCGGTGGAGGCGACCCCAACAACAACCCGCGGCTGCGCGTGGCCATGGACAAGGGCCTGGCCGCGAACATGTCCAAGGACGTGATCGAGCGCGCCATCAAGAAGGCTACCGGCGAGCTGGAAGGCGTCGAGTACGAGGAAGTGCGCTATGAAGGCTACGCCCCGGGCGGCGTGGCGGTGATCGTCGACTGCCTCACCGACAACCGCGTGCGGACGGTGGCCGACGTGCGCCATGCCTTTTCCAAGTGCGGCGGCAACATGGGCACCGAAGGCTCGGTGGCCTTCATGTTCAAGCGGCTGGGCGTGCTGACGTACGCCCCGGGCGCGGACGAGGCCTCCTCGTTTGAAAGCCTGATCACCGAGGCGGCCATCGAGGCCGGTGCCGACGACATCGTCGTGTACCCGGACGACGGCTCGATCGACGTGGTCACCGCGCCGGAGAACTTCCCGTCGGTGAAGGACGCGATGGAGGCGGCCGGGCTGGCGCCGGACCACGCCGAGATCACCTTCCGCGCCGACAACGACATCGCCGTCGCCGGCGACACCGCGCTGCAGGTAAAGAAGCTGCTGGACATGCTCGAGGACCTGGACGACGTGCAGGACGTGTATTCCAACGTCGACCAGGCCGGGCTGGAGCAGGCCTGACGGCGCGCCTGCGTCCCGTCACGTGAGACGGCGGCCGGCGATGATGGCCGCCGTTTCCTTCCGGCCGCCATGGCAATGACCCGCATCCTCGGCATCGACCCCGGCTCGCAGCGCACCGGCATCGGCATCATCGAGATCGATGCCCCCGGGCGTGCCCGCCATGTCCACCACCAGCCGCTGGTGCTGCTGGGCGCGGCGGATTTCGCCCAGCGCCTGAAGCGGCTGGTGCATGGGGTGCACGCGCTGATCGACGAGTACCGGCCGCAGGAAGTGGCCATCGAGAAGGTGTTCATGGCCAAGAACCCAGATTCGGCGCTCAAGCTCGGCCAGGCGCGCGGCGCGGCGCTGTGCGCGGTGGTGCTGCGCGACCTGCCGGTCAGCGAGTACGCTGCCACCGAGATCAAGCTGGCGGTAGTGGGCCGCGGCGGTGCCGAGAAACAGCAGGTGCAGCACATGGTGGGGTTGATGCTGGGCCTGCAGGGCAGGTTGCAGGCCGACGCCGCCGATGCGCTGGCCGTGGCCATCACCCATGCGCACGTGCGCGCCACGGCCGGACGGCTGGGCGTGGACGTGCGTTCTGCCTGGAGTCGCAAATGACGGTTTTTGTTGGCCACGCCTGTGCATGCCGCGGGCTCCGGCCCGGGGTCCCCGGTTCGCGGAGGGCGTTCCCGTGATCGGTCGCCTGCGTGGCATCCTGGCCCACAAGGCCCCGCCGTGGCTGGTGATCGACGTGGGCGGCGTCGGCTATGAGCTGGAGGCGCCGATGAGCACCTTCTACGACCTGCCCGACATCGGCCGCGAGGTGGTGCTGTTCACCCACTATGCGCAGAAGGAAGACAGCGTGTCGCTGTACGGCTTCCTGCGCGAGGGCGAGCGGCGCCTGTTCCGCGACGTGCAGAAGGTCACCGGCATCGGCGCGAAGATCGCGCTGGCGGTGTTGTCGGGCGCCAGCGTGGACGAGTTCGGCCGCCTGATCCAGGCCGGTGACATCACCGCGCTGACCCGTATCCCGGGCATCGGCAAGAAGACCGCCGAGCGCATGATCGTGGAGCTGCGCGACAAGGCGGCCGACTTTGCCGGTGGCGGCGCGCCGCTGGCCGGGCCGCTGGCCGCCGACCCGGTGTCCGAGGCGACGGTGGCCCTGCAGCAGCTGGGCTACAAGCCGGCCGAGGCGGCGAAGATGGCGCGCGATGCGGCGACCGATGGCGACGACGTCGCCATGGTGATCCGCAGGGCGCTGCAATCGGCGCTGCGCTGACCTGATACCCCCCCTTCATTCCGGGCGACCGAAACCATGTCCCACGCTGCTTCCCCGCCTGCAACCCCGGGCCACCACGGCAAGCCCGGCGCCGCCGCCGGCCTGGCGCTGATCGTCGGCGCCATCGGCGTGGTGTTCGGCGACATCGGCACCAGCCCGCTGTACACGCTCAAGGAGGCGTTCTCGCCGCATTACGGGCTCACCAGCGACCACGACACGGTGCTGGGCGTGCTGTCGCTGGCGTTCTGGGCGCTGATCATGGTGGTCACGCTCAAGTACGTGACCATCATCATGCGCGCCGACAACGATGGCGAGGGCGGCATCATGGCGCTGATGGCGCTGGCCCAGCGCACCCTGCGCAACGGCTCGCGCTCGGCCTACGTGGTCGGCATCCTCGGCATCTTCGGCGCCTCGCTGTTCTTCGGCGACGGCGTGATCACCCCGGCGATCTCGGTGCTGGGCGCGGTCGAGGGCCTGGAGGTCGCCGCGCCCGGGCTCGGCCGGTTCGTGGTGCCGATCACCCTGGTGGTGCTCGCCATCCTGTTCGCCGCCCAGCGTTTCGGCACCGAGAAGGTGGGCAAGGTGTTCGGGCCGGTGATGCTGACCTGGTTCCTGGCGCTGGCGGCGGTCGGCATCTGGAACGTGATCGCCGCGCCCGAGGTGCTCAAGGCCTTCAATCCATGGTGGGCGGTGCGCTTCTTCCTGGAGCACGGCTGGCACGGCGTGTTCATCCTCGGCGCGGTGGTGCTGGCGGTGACCGGCGGCGAGGCGCTGTACGCGGACATGGGCCACTTCGGCGCGCCGCCGATCCGCCACGCCTGGTACTTCTTCGTGCTGCCGTGCCTGATGCTGAACTACCTGGGGCAGGGCGCGCTGGTGCTGCAGCGGCCCGACGCGGTGGCCAACCCGTTCTTCGAGGCGGTGCCGGACTGGGGGCTGTACCCGATGATCATCCTGGCGACCATGGCCGCGGTGATCGCCAGCCAGTCGGTGATCACCGGCGCGTTCTCGGTCGCGCGCCAGGCCATGCAGCTGGGCTACATCCCGCGCATGCGCATCCTGCATACCTCGCACGACACCATCGGCCAGATCTACATCCCCGGCATCAACTGGGGGCTGGCGCTGATGGTGTTCGGGCTGGTGCTGGCGTTCCGCAGCTCCAGCAACCTGGCCGTGGCCTATGGCATCTCGGTATCGGGAACGATGCTGATCGACACCCTGCTGCTGGCGCTGGTGGCGCGCACGCTGTGGCCGCGTGCCCGCCACGGCATCGTCGCGCTGTGCGCGGTGTTCTTCGTCATCGACCTGGGCTTCGTCGTCGCCAACGGCGCCAAGCTGATGCAGGGCGCCTGGTTCCCGGTGGTGCTGGGCATCGCGCTGTTCACGATGATGCGCACCTGGCGCCGCGGCCGCGAGCTGCTGCGCGACGAAGTGCGCAAGGACGGCATCCGCATCGACACCTTCCTGCCCGGACTGATGCTGGCGCCGCCGGTACGGGTGCCGGGCACGGCGGTGTTCCTGACCGCCGACCCGACGGTGGTGCCGCACGCGCTGATGCACAACCTCAAGCACAACAAGGTGCTGCACGAGCGCAACGTGTTCCTGCACGTGGAAACCCTGCCGGTGCCGTACGCGGCGGCGGGCCAGCGGCTGAAGATCGAGCCGGTCGGCGACGAGTTCTACCGCATCCACGTCCGCTTCGGCTTCATGGAGACGCCGGACGTGCCGTTGGCGCTGATGCGCTCGTGCGACCACGGCGGGGTCTACTTCGATCCGATGGACACCACCTTCTTCGCCAGCCGCGAGACCATCGTCGCCACCGCCAACCGCGGCATGCCGGTCTGGCGCGACAAGCTGTTCGCCTTCATGCACCGCAATGCCGCCCCGGCCAGCAACTTCTTCCGCATCCCCGGCAACCGGCTGGTGGAACTGGGCGCGCAGGTGGAGATCTGATGGGGTCGCGGGCTGCGGCCAGGGCCCGGAAAATACGGGCAGTCCTGGCCGCTTGTGCCTACAATCGCCGCTGATGAACATGCCCGAACGCTTGTCCGCCTTTTCCCGGCCTCCGGCCTCCGGCCCCTGGTCCCCATGACCGACAACCGCATCATTGCCGCCGGCGCCACCCGCGAGGACGACGCCGCCGATGCCAGCATCCGCCCGCGCCGCCTGGCCGACTACCTCGGCCAGGCGCCGGTGCGCGAACAGCTGGACATCTACATCCAGGCGGCCAAGTCGCGCAGCGAGGCGCTGGACCACGTGCTGATCTTCGGCCCCCCCGGGCTGGGCAAGACCACGCTCAGCCACGTGATCGCCAACGAGCTGGGGGTGGGCCTGCGGGTGACCTCCGGGCCGGTGATCGAGAAGGGCGGCGACCTGGCCGCGCTGCTGACCAACCTGCAGCCGTACGACGTGCTGTTCGTGGACGAGATCCACCGCCTGTCGCCGGTGGTCGAGGAAGTGCTGTACCCGGCGATGGAGGACTTCCAGATCGACATCATGATCGGCGAGGGCCCTGCCGCGCGCTCGATCAAGCTCGACCTGCCGCCGTTCACCCTGATCGGCGCCACCACCCGTGCCGGCCTGCTGACCGCGCCACTGCGCGACCGCTTCGGCATCGTGCAGCGGCTGGAGTTCTATTCGGCCGATGAACTGACCCGCATCGTGCGCCGCTCGGCGACGATCCTCGGCATCGACTGCAGCGCCGAAGGCGCCGGCGAGATCGCGCGCCGCTCGCGCGGCACCCCGCGCATCGCCAACCGCCTGCTGCGGCGCGTGCGCGACTATGCCCAGGTCAGGGCCGGTGGCCATATCGACCAGGCCGTGGCGCAGGCGGCGATGCAGATGCTCAAGGTCGACCCGGAAGGTTTCGACGAGCTGGACCGGCGCCTGCTGCGGACCCTCGTGGAGTACTTCGACGGCGGCCCGGTCGGCATCGAATCGCTGGCCGCGGCGCTGTCCGAGGAGCGTGGCACGCTCGAGGACGTGGTCGAGCCCTACCTGATCCAGCAGGGCTTCCTGGTGCGCACCGCGCGCGGCCGCATGGCCACCCACAAGGCGTACCGGCACATGGGCCTGAAGCCGCGGGCGGCACCGGCCGATCTGTTCGTGGAGCAGCCGGACCATGAGTGAGCTCCGGTTCAGTTGGCCGACACGCATCTACTGGGAAGATACCGACGCCGGCGGCGTGGTCTACCACGCACGCTACGTGGCCTTCATGGAACGCGCGCGCACCGAGTGGATGCGGGCGATGGGCTATGGCCAGGAAGCCATGCGCAGCGGCGACGGGCAGGTGTTCGTGGTCCGCGCGATGACGCTGGATTTCCTCCGGCCGGCGCGGCTGGACGACGCGCTGCTGACCACGGTGGAACTGCTGCAGTGCCGCCGTGCCAGCCTGGTGATCCGCCAGGCGGTGCTGCGCGGCGAGCAGCCGCTGGTGACCGCGCAGGTACGGTTGGCCGCGGTCGGTGCCCGCGACTTCCGCCCGCAGGCCATGGACGACACGCTGTACGCCACGCTCAAACAATTCGAAACCCAACACGCGCAAGACTGAGGAACATCGGATGATCGCTTTGCTTCTGGCCCTGCAGGCCACCGTGACCGAGGCGCTGCCGGCGGACGTCAGCGCCGCCGCGGCGCAGACCGTGGCCGGCGCCAGCCATGGCGGCATCAACTACCTGGACCTGATGCTCAAGGCCAGTATCCCGGTCAAGCTGATCGTGCTGCTGCTGCTGGCCGGCTCGTTCATCAGCTGGGTGATCATTTTCCGCAAGGCGCGCGTGTTCAAGGCCGCCGACCGTGCCGCCGACGACTTCGAGAACCGTTTCTGGTCCGGCGCCGACCTCGCCAAGCTGTATGCCTCTGCCGCCGACCGCAACCGCTCGGTGGACGGGCTGGAGGCGATCTTCGAATCCGGCTTCCGCGAGTACAGTCGCCTGAACGGCCGCCGCGGGCTGGACAGCCGCACCCAGCTGGAAGGCACCCAGCGCGCCATGCGCACGACCTTCGCCCGCGAGGTCGACGGCCTGGAGCGGAACCTGGAACTGCTGGCCAACATCGGCTCCAACGCCCCGTACGTGGGCCTGGTCGGTACCGTGTTCGGCATCATGGTGACCATGCACGACATGATCAGCAGCGGCGAGCAGGCCGGCATCGCCTCGGTCGCGCCGGGCATTTCCGAGGCGCTGTTCGCCACCGCCATCGGCCTGTTCGTGGCGATCCCGGCGACATGGGCCTACAACCGCTTCACCACCCGCGTGGAACGGCTGTCGGTGCGCTACGAGACCTTCGCCGAGGAGTTCAGCTCGATCCTGCAGCGCCAGTCCGGCGCCGACGAATGATGCGCGCCACGCGCACGAGCCCGTACAGGAACCGCCCATGATTTCCGGCATTTCCCGGCGCAAGCGCCGCAAGCTCAAATCAGAGATCAACGTCGTGCCGTACATCGACGTGATGCTGGTGCTGCTGATCATCTTCATGGTGACCGCGCCGCTGTTGACGCTCAGCTTCGAGGTCGACCTGCCCACATCCCACGCCAAGGCGCTGGAGGGCAAGCAGGACCCGGTCATCGTCTCGGTGCTGGCCGATGGCCAGTTGAGCCTGAAGCTGCCCGATGCCAAGAACCCCGAACGCATCGACGCGTCCACGCTGCAGGCGCAGCTGGGCGCGATGGCCGCGCAGGACAAGGGCCTGCGGGTGATCGTGGCCGCCGACCGCGCGGTGGCCTATGAAAAGGTCGTGGCGGCGATGGACGTGATCAAGGCCGCGAAGATCGAGAAGGTGGGCCTGGCGACCGATGCACGCTGACGCTCTGCCGCCGCCGCGCGACCCCAGCAACGAATGGGGCATGCCCGTCGTACTGGCGTTGCTGGTGCACGTGCTGGTCGCGCTGGTGTTCATCATCGCCTGGGTGTGGTCGCCGTCGCGCAGCACCGAGGCTGCCGCGGGCGACCCGGTGGTGGAGGCGAGCCTGCAGCTGTCGGCGGCCGAAGCCGCCGCCGCACGCAGTGCGCTGCGTGCCTCGGAAAAACTGCCGCCGTTGCCCGAGCCGGTAGCGGACGTGCAGCCCGAGCCGGTTCCGGAAGACACCCTGCCGCCGCCGCAGCCGATTCCCGAGCCGCGGCCGCAGGACGCGCCCACGCCGCAGCAGCACAATGCCCAGGAGCGCATCGCCCAGCCGGATACGGTCGACCAGGAGCGGGTCAGCGCGCTGGCCATCTCCGAGGAAAAGGCCAGGCAGGAGCAGGAAGCCAAGCGCCGCCAGGAGCAGATCGACCTGACCGAACGCAAGCGGGTGGAAGAGGCCGAGCAGAAGCTGCGGCTGGCAAAACAGCAGGAAGAGGCCGACCGCCAGAAGAAACTGGCCGACGAGCAGCGCAAGGCCAACGAGGCCAAGGCCGAGCAGGAGCGCCAGCAGAAGATCGCCGAGATCCGCCGCAAGCGCGAGCAGGCCGAGCGCGAGCTCAAGCTGGCCGAGCAGCGCCAGCGCCAGGTGGCCGATGCCCGCGCGCGCGCGCAGGCCGCCGCGTCCAGCGCCTCGCCGGCCAGCGGCACGCCGCAGGCGTCGCCGGGGCAGGGTGGCACCAGCAACGACCTGACCGCAAAGTACGCCGCCGCGATCCAGCAGGCGGTACTCAACCAGTGGGTGCGCCCGGACACGATCCCGCGCGGCCAGCGCTGCCGGCTGACCATCCGCCAGCTGCACGGCGGCGAGGTGGTCGACGTGCAGTTCGCCGCCGGCTGCCCCTACGATGACGCCGGCCGGCGTTCGGTCGAGGCCGCGGTGCTGCGCGCCCAGCCGCTGCCGTACCGGGGTTTCGAGTCGGTGTTCCAGCGCACGCTGAACTTCACATTCGAGGCGCAGGACCGCTGAATCGCGGCGGCTTCACGCCATTCCCGGCACCCTTGGCCGCGCGCTGCAACGGGCTTTTCGCGTGCATTGCAGCGGCCGGGGCTGGATTTCACGGGATTTTCGTTCACGATTGCGAAAATGTTCATCCGCCTGCTGCTATCCCTTACCCCCTGTTCATCCGATCGTTGAGCACCCCATGAAGAAACCGCTTCGCTGGCTGGCCGCCCTGACCGTTCTGCTGTTGCCCCTGGTGGCGATGGCGCAGCAACGGGGGCTGGAGATCGACATCATCGGTGGCAACGCGTCGGCCCTGCCGATCACCGTGGTGCCCATGCCCTACCAGGGCAGCGCCGGTGCGCCGGCCACCGACGTCGCCGCGGTGGTGCGCTCGGACCTGGACCGTTCCGGCCAGTTCCGGACCCTGCCCGAGGCGCAGATCGTGCAGCGCCCGACCCGCGGTAGCGAGGTGCAGTACCCGGCCTGGCGCGCGCTCAAGCAGGACTACCTGGTCGTCGGCCGCGTGCTCGACGCCGGTGCCGGCGCCTACCGCGTCGAGTACGAGCTGTTCGACGTGGCCAAGGGTGAGCGCATGCTCGGCCTGGCGATGACCGCCCGCTCCAACGCGATGCGCGATGTCGCCCACCAGATGGCCGATGCCATCTACGAGAAGATCACCGGCGTGCGCGGCGCGTTCTGGACCCGCATCGCCTACGTCACCGCCAGCGGCCGCGGCGACGCGATGCGCTATGCGTTGATGGTGGCCGATGCCGACGGCTACAACCCGCAGACCATCGTGCGTTCCGCCGAGCCGCTGCTGTCGCCGTCGTGGAGCCCGGACGGCAACCGCCTGGCCTATGTCAGCTTCGAGCGCGGCAATTCGGCGATCTACGTCCAGAACATCTCCACCGGTTCGCGCGACCTGGTCGCCAGCTTCCGCGGCATCAACAGCGCCCCGGCATTCTCGCCGGACGGCCGCCGCCTGGCGCTGACCCTGTCGCGCAGCGGCAATCCGGAGATCTACGTGATGGACCTGGGCAGCAAGCAGCTGACCCAGCTGACCAACCACTTCGCCATCGATACCGAGCCGACCTGGAGCGCCGACGGCAACACCATCTATTTCACCTCCGACCGTGGCGGCCGCCCGCAGATCTACCAGGTGCCGGCCTCCGGCGGCAGCGCCAGCCGCGTGACCTTCCAGGGCAACTACAACGCCAAGGTGACCGTCTCCTATGACGGCAAGAAGCTGGCCATGGCGCAGGGCAGCGGCAACAGCTACCGGATCGCGCTGATGGATAGCAGCCTGGGTTCGCCGCGCTGGAGCACGCTGTCGCCGGGTTCGCTGGACGAATCGCCCAGCTTCGCCCCCAATGCGAGCATGGTGTTGTATGCCGCCCGCGAGGGTGGTCGTGGAGTGCTGTATGCCGTTTCGGCCGACGCGCGGGTCCGCCAGCGCCTGGTCCTGGCAGACGGTGATGTGCGCGAGCCCGCGTGGGGCCCGTACCGCACCGCGCGTTGATAAAATGTTAATATCCGATCCGCATTAAACCCCATCATTGGCTCAGGAGCCTCTAGGTATCGCCATGAACAAGTCCACTCGCGTTCTGCTTGTTTCGCTTCTGTCGGTTGCCGCGCTGGCCGGCTGCTCGAAGAAGGTGAAGGAACAGCCGGCCCAGCCGGCGGTCGACACCACCCCGACCACTCCGTCGACTGGTCCGTCGACCTCCGGCCTGTACGGCCCGGGCGACCTGGACACCGACGCCTGCCTGCGCCAGCGCGTGGTCTACTTCGACTTCGACAAGGAAGAAGTGAAGTCCGAGTTCCAGGCCATCATGGCCTGCCATGCCAAGTACCTGCGTGACCGTCCGTCCTCGCGCATCACCCTGCAGGGCCACACCGACGAGCGCGGCAGCCGCGCCTACAACCAGGCCCTGGGCGAGCGTCGTGGCAATGCCGTGAACTCGGCCCTGCAGGCCAACGGTGGTTCGGCTTCGCAGCTGACCGTCGTGTCCTACGGCGAAGAGCGTCCGGTCTGCACCGAGTCGACCGAGTCCTGCTGGTCGCAGAACCGTCGCGTCGAAATCGTCTACACCGCGCAGTAATCGATGCGTACCGGCATCAAGGCGATGATGCTCGTGGTTGCGGCAGCCCTCGTGGCTGCCGCACCCGCTCATGCCCAGCGGCAGAGCCTGGCCGACCGCGTCGGCGCACTCGAGCAGCAGGTCCAGAACAACCAGGCCAACACCGACATGCTCAACCAGCTGCAGCAACTGCGCAGCGGGATGCAGGCGCTGCAGGCAACGGTCGAGCAGCTCCAGCACGAGAATGAACAGCTCAAACAGCGCAGCCGGGACCAGTACCTGGACCTGGACGGGCGCCTGAACCGCCTGGAAGGCGGCGCGGAACCGGCACCAGCGCCGGCCGTGCCGGCCCCTTCGGCGGCCAGCCCGGCGGCGGCGGAAAAGCCGCCCACCGTGCGTGGCGATGCCGGCGCGGTTGCCGCGGCCGGCGACGAGCGCAGCGCCTACAACGTGGCCTTCGATGCGCTCAAGGCCGGCAAGTACGACGAATCGGCGCGTCTTTTCCAGGGGTTCCTGGAGCAGTATCCCAGCGGTGTCTACGCCCCCAACGCACTGTACTGGCTGGGCGAGAGCTATTACGCCACCCGCAATTTCCAGCTGGCCGAGGCACAGTTCCGTGACCTGGTCGCGCGCTATCCGACCCACGACAAGGCCGCTGGCGGCCTGTTGAAGCTGGGCCTGTCCCAGTTCGGCCAGGGCGATGCGGCCAAGGCCGAGCAGACGCTGGCGCAGGTCGTGAGCCGCTTCCCGGGCAGCGATGCCGCGCGGACCGCGCAGGACCGCCTGCAGTCGATCCGGCTCGGCCAACAGATCCGCTGAGTCCGGGCGGCAGTGTTTCCAGGGAGCCGGGCCATGCCCGGCTGCCGTCGTTTACGGCATGGCCGATGCCGTCCGCCCCTCCAGAAGTTCCCGCCATGACCGCCGTTTCCCTTTCCAGCGCCGCCGCCACGCCCAGCGAGATCGTGCAGTCGCCGCTGCCGCGGCTGAAGATCACCGAGATCTTCCTGTCCCTGCAGGGCGAGGCCGACACCGCCGGCTGGCCGACCGTGTTCGTGCGCCTGACCGGTTGCCCGCTGCGCTGCAGCTACTGCGACACCGAGTACGCCTTCCATGGCGGGCAGTGGCGCGATATCGACGACATCGTCGCCGAGGTGCTCGGCCATGGCGTGCGCCACGTCTGCGTGACCGGCGGCGAGCCGTTGGCGCAGAAGCGCTGCCTGGTGCTGCTGCGCGCGCTGTGCGACGCGGGGCTGGAGGTCTCGCTGGAGACGTCCGGCGCGCTGGACATCGGCGGCGTCGATCCGCGCGTGTCGCGCGTGGTCGACCTGAAGACCCCCGGCTCCGGCGAACTGGCCCGCAACCGGCTGGACAACCTGCCGCTGCTGACCGCGCGCGACCAGCTCAAGTTCGTGCTGTGCGACCGCGCCGACTACGACTGGGCCAGGGACATGGTGGCCGCGCAGCGCCTGCACGAGCGCTGCATGGTGCTGTTCTCGCCGTGCAAGGACCGGCTCGATGCGCGGGTCCTGGCCGACTGGATCGTCGCCGACCGCCTGCCGGTGCGCTTCCAGATGCAGTTGCACAAGCTGCTCTGGAACGACGAGCCGGGCAGGTGACCACGGGTACCGCGGTGCCCCTTCCATACCGGCGCGGGACAGCGTGCTGGCGTTCCTCCCCCAACCGGAATATCACTCCATGAAGAAGGCAGTCGTGCTTCTTTCCGGCGGCATGGATTCGGCCGCCGTCGTCGCCATGGCCCAGGAACAGGGCTTCACCGTGCACGCGCTCAGCGTGCGCTATGGCCAGCGCCATACCTCCGAGCTGGATGCCGCCGCCCGGGTGGCGCAGGCGCTGGGCGTGGCCGCGCACAAGGTGGTGGATGTCGACCTGCGCAGCATCGGCGGCTCGGCGCTGACCGACGACATCGACGTGCCCGACGCAGGTGGCGATGGCATCCCGGTCACCTACGTGCCGGCGCGCAACACCATCATGCTCTCGCTCGCGCTGGGCTGGGCCGAGGTGCTGGGCGCCAATGACATCTTCTGCGGCGTCAACGCGGTGGATTATTCCGGCTACCCGGATTGCCGCCCCGCGTTCGTCGCCGCCTTCCAGGCGCTGGCCAACCTGGCGACCAAGGCCGGCGTGGAAGGCGCGGGCATCCGCGTCCATGCGCCGCTGCAGTACCTGAGCAAGGCGCAGATCGCCAGCGAAGGTGCGCGGCTGGGGGTGGATTTCGGGCTGACCGTGTCGTGTTACCGCGCCGACGCGCAGGGGCGTGCCTGCGGCCATTGCGATGCCTGCCGCCTGCGTGCCGATGGGTTCGCCGCCGCCGGCCTGCCCGACCCGACCCACTACGCCTGAGCGAGGCCGCACCGCGACACGGGTGCCGGATGGCGGGCCGCCCGCGATGCCGTTGTGGCCGATTCGCCGGGTAGAACGCGCGCCGTTCCGAATTCTGTTTTCAGGCATCTTGCGCTAGAATGCCCACCCCGGCGCCATGCCGGGTCTTTGTTTGGGCCGTTAGCTCAGTCGGTAGAGCAGAAGACTTTTAATCTTTTGGTCGAAGGTTCGAATCCTTCACGGCCCACCATGATCAGGCAGAGGTCCCGCACCTCCGGGGCCTGTGTTTTCTTGCAAGGGGCGGTGCACGGTTTCTGTGAACTGCGGCAGCTCGCAGCGGCACGGGCCGGCCCTACCATGGAGTTCGTCAGGTTTCACGGCAGCATTGGGGGACGCTTGGGTACCCAGATCACGCAACTCCTGCATCGCTGGCAGGGAGGCGACGCGCAGGCGCGGGAGCAGTTGTTCGAAGCCCTGTATTCGGACCTGATGCTGGTCGCCCGCAACCGCCTGTTCAACGATACCGGCGGCACCCTGCAGCCGGCGGCGCTGGTCAACGAATCGCTGCTGCGCCTGCTGGGTTCGGAAGTGGATTTCAAGGACCGCGCCCATTTCATCGCGGTGGCGGCGCTGAAGATGCGCTCGGTCCTGGTGGACCACCTGCGCGCGCGGGCCGCGGACAAGCGCGGCGGCAACCTCGTCCAGTTGACCCTGTCCCACGCCAGCGACGTTCCCGACGACGACGGCGATGCCTACGACGTGATGGCGCTGCACCAAGCACTGAGCCAGCTGGCCGAACTCGAGCCGCGCGCGGCGAGCATGGTCGAGCTGACCTATTTCGGCGGCATGAGCCGCGATGAGATCGCCATGGTGATGGGGGTTTCGGCACCCACCGTGGACCGCGACCTGCGTTTCGCCAGGGCCTGGCTCAACCGACAGCTGGCCTGATGGCGAACGCGGAGGAGGCGGCGCGTTGGCGCCAGACCCGCGATCTGTTCGATGCCGTCTGCGACCTGCCACGCACGCAGTGGCGGCAGCAGGTGCAGGAGTACTGTGGCGACCCGGCGCTGGCCGAGGAAGTGCTGCAGCTGCTGCATGCACAGACCCAGGGGCTGAGCCGGATCAGCAGCCGGCTGGACACCGCGCTGGCGCGCGCGCTCACCCCGGAACTGGCGGTGGGCCAGCGGCTGGGGCCGTGGCGGCTGACCGCGCGCATCGCCGGCGGCGGCATGGGCACCGTGTTCAAGGCCGAGCGCGACGACGGCGTCTACCGCCGCACGGTGGCGATCAAGTTGCTGCATGGCATGCCGGGCGCGGGCGAGGTGGAGCGGCTGCAGGCCGAACGGCAGGTGCTGGCCGGGCTCAACCTGCCCGACGTGGCCCAGCTCTACGATGGCGGCACCACGCCCGATGGCTATCCGTACCTGGTGATGGAGTACGTCGAGGGCCTGCCACTGGACCGCCATTGCGCCAGCCATGCGCTGGGCCTGGCGGCGCGGTTGCGGCTGTTCCTGGACATCTGCGCGATCGTGCGCTCGGCGCATGAGCGCCTGGTGCTGCACTGCGACCTCAAGCCGGGCAATGTGCTGGTCCGCCCCGATGGCAGGCCGGTGCTGCTCGATTTCGGCCTGGCGCGCCTGCTCAACGATGCGCGCGAGCGTGGCGATGCGGGCTACTGCACGCCCGGCTATGCCAGCCCGGAGCTGGTGAACGGCGGGCCGGTGGGCGTGGCCAGCGATGTGTACAGCCTCGGCGTGCTGCTGGTGGAACTGCTGTCCACGTGCCGCTGCGTACGTACGCTGCAGGACAACGAGGCCCCGGTGGTCCTGCCTTCGGCCAACGCGCCGCAGGGCCTGCGCTGGCGCAGGGCGCTGCGCGGCGACCTCGATGCCATCGCCGCCCGGGCGTGCGCCCGCGACGTCGCCGCCCGCTACCGTTCGGTGGAGACGCTGATGGCCGACGTGACGCGCTATCTGGAGCGGCGGCCGGTGGCCGCGCGGCAGTCCGGGCGCCTGTACCGGCTGGTGCGCGGCGTGCAACGCAATGGACGTGGCCTGGCGGTCGCGGCGGGCGCGCTGTCGCTTGCGGTGATCTTCGTGGCCGGCCTGGTGCAGGCGCGCCGGCAGGCCGAGGAGGAGGCCGCCATCGCCCACCAGGTCGGCGATTTCATGGTCGGCGTGTTCGAGACCGCCGATCCGTTCCTGCGTACCGAGCGTGGACAGCAGGAGCTGTCCTCGCGGCAGCTGCTGGACAAGGCGGCGCTGCGCGTCTCCCAGGACCTGGCCGATGCGCCGGCACAGTTGGCCCGGATGCGCGCGGTGCTGGGGACGGCGTACCGCAATTCCGGCGTGCCGCGCCAGGCCGACGCACTGCTGCAGCAGGCTTACGACGGTTTCATGGACGCGCGGGTGAATCGTCCGGCGGATGCGGCGGCGGTGCTGGTGGAGCTGTCGCTGCAGAAGACCCAGGGCGGCAACGGTGCGCTGGGCCAGGCGTTGGCCGAGCGCGGCCTCGCGCTGCTGCCGGCGACCGCGGCCACGCCCACCCGGGCGCGGCTGCACGGCGCGCGCGGGCTGGCGCTGGTGAACCAGCAGCAGTTCGACCGCGGCGAGGCCGCCTTCGACACGGCGATGGGCCTGTACGCGAAACTGCCGCACTACAGCGTGGCCAGCGAGAAGCTGGCGCTGTCCTACAACAAGGGACTGATGTACCTGCGCTGGGGGCGGCTGGCGTCGGCTGAGCGCGAACTGCGCCACGTGCTGGGCGGGAGCCAGGGCCGCGGCACCAGCATGGCCCTGGCCGCGGAAATGCGCCTGGCGCAGATCCTGCGCGAGCAGGGACGTTTCGCGCAGGCATTGCCGCTGCTGCAGGCCGGCCTGCGCCATGCCGAGGAACTGTACGGGCCGGAGAGCAGCTTCGTGCTGATGCAGCACGACGGGCTTGCCGACCTGTACCGCGACTGGGGCGATTACGCCGCTGCCGAACAGCAGTACCAGCAGCGCCTGCGCCTGAGCGGGATCATCGACGGCACCGGGTCGGTGGAATACTCGATGGGGCTGTTCAACTATGGCGAACTGCAGGAGCTGCGCGGCGACCTCGCCCAGGCCGAACGGCTCTACCGGCAGGCCTGGGCGATCCGCCGCGAGCGGCTCGGCGGGCAATCGCCCACCAGCCTGCGCGCCGAGTCCGGGCTGGGCGCATTGTTGATGCGCCAGGCGCGCATGGACGAGGCGGGCACGCTGCTGGTGCATGCCGACGCCGGCCTGGACGCGGTGCTGCCGGCGGACGCGCCCGGACGCATCGAGGCGCGGCTGAACCGCATCGACTGGCACATCCTGCGCGGCGATACCGCGCAGGCGCAGGTGTTGCTGCGGCAACTGGGCGGGCAGGTGCCGGCGCGCCTGCAGCTGCGCCTGCTGCGCGCCCGCGCGGACCTGGCCGAACGCCGCGGCGAAGGCGCGGCAACGCTGGCGCTGCGCCGTACCGCGCTGGAATACGCGCGTTCGCTGCACGGCAACGACCGGGTCGAAACCGCGACCTGCCACCTCGACCTGGCCGAAACGCTGCTGCGGTTGGGCCATCGCCAGCCGGCGCTGGACGCCCTGCGGCAGGCGGCGCCTGCGCTCGAGAGCCGCCTGCTCGCGGGTGCGCCCGCGCGGCGCAGGCTCGATGGCCTGCGGCTGCTGGCCCGCGGCGGGCAGGGGTGAGCGCGGCCTAGCCCTGCTCGCGCACGATCTCCACCAGCCGCTGCCCGTAGCGCGACAGCTTGCTGCCGCCGATGCCGCCGACCCGGCCCAGCGCATCGAGGCTGGTCGGACGCTGTTCGGCGATGTTGCGCAGGGTGCTGTCGTGGAAGATGACGAACGCCGGCACGTTCTGTTCGCGTGCCAGTTCGGCGCGCAGGTCGCGCAGCGCGTTGAACAGCGCCAGGTCCTGCGGCTGCACCGCCACGCCGGTGCGCGGCGTGCTGCTGCGGTCGCGCTCGCCGCGGGTGGCAGGCGGTTCGCGGCGCATCATCACCTGGCGGCGGCCCTTGAGCACGTCGCGGCTGGCGTCGGTCAGGCGCAGGCCGCCATGCGCTTCGGGGTCCACTTGCAGCAGGCTGGCGGCGACCAGTTGCCGGAACACGCCGCGCCAGTTGCGTGAGTCCAGCTCCTTGCCGATGCCGAAGGTGCTGAGCGTGTCGTGCCCCAGCTGGCGGATGCGTTCGCTGTCGCTGCCGCGCAGGATGTCGATCAGGTGGCCGACGCCGAAGCGCTGGCCGCTGCGGTAGACGCAGCTCAGGGCCTTCTGCGCGGGGATGGTGGCGTCCCAGGCGGCCGGCGGGGTCAGGCAGTTGTCGCAGTTGCCGCAGGGCCGCGGATAGGTCTCGCCGAAGCCGGCCAGCAGCACCTGGCGGCGGCACTGCATCGACTCGCAATAGCCGAGCAGGTGGTCGAGCTTGGCGCGTTCCAGGTGCTTGCGCTCCTCGCCGGCTTCGCCCTGCTCGATCATCTGCTTGAGCAGCACCACGTCGCCCAGCCCGTAGCACAGCCATGCTTCGGCCGGCTCGCCGTCGCGGCCGGCGCGGCCGGTTTCCTGGTAGTAGCCTTCCATCGACTTGGGCAGGTCGGTATGCGCGACGAAGCGCACGTCCGGTTTGTCGATGCCCATGCCGAAAGCGATGGTGGCGCACATCACCACGCCGTCCTCGCGCAGGAAGCGGCGCTGGTTGGCCGCGCGCACCTCGGCCGGCAGGCCGGCGTGGTAGGGCAGGGCGTCCAGGCCTTCGCCGCGCAGCATGTCGGCGGTCTCCTCGACCTTGCGCCGCGACATGCAGTAGACGATGCCGGCCTCGCCGCGGTGGCCGCGCAGGAAATCCAGCAGCTGGCGCCGGGCGTTGTCCTTCTGCACCACCATGTAGCGGATGTTGGGCCGGTCGAAGGAACTGATGAAGTGCTCGGCCTGCGCCAGGTCCAGGCGCTCGGCGATCTCGCGCTGGGTGGGCGGATCGGCGGTGGCGGTCAGGGCGATGCGCGGCACCTGCGGCCAGCGCTCGTGCAGCACCGTCAGCTGCCGGTATTCGGGGCGGAAATCGTGACCCCACTGCGATACGCAGTGGGCCTCGTCGATCGCGAACAGGGCGATGCGGCTGCGCTCGAGCAGCGACAGGAAGCGCCCGGTCAGCAGGCGCTCGGGCGCGACGTAGAGCAGGTCCAGGCTGCCGTCCAGCAGCTCGCGCTCGACCCGGCCGGCGGTCTCGGCGTCCAGCGTGGAATTGAGGAACTCGGCACGTACGCCGACCTGGCGCAATGCCTCGACCTGGTCCTGCATCAGCGCGATCAGCGGTGAGACGACAATGCCGCAGCCCTCGCGCAGCAGGGCCGGCACCTGGTAGCACAGCGACTTGCCGCCGCCGGTGGGCATCAGTACCAGCGCGTCGTTGCCGGCGGTGACGTGTTCGACGATGGCCTGCTGGTTGCCGCGGAAGGCGTCGTAGCCGAAGACGCGCTTCAGCAGTTCGTGGGCGGGGGAAGACATGCCGCCTAGGATAACTGCCCGGTCAAGCCCGGCCGCCCGCTCGCACCCCGTGTCCGCGTCGGGAAAACCGGGGCATGTTCATGTTCGGCGCAGGGCACGAGGCGGCGCGCCTGCACGCGTTACCGCACCGGACCGGAACATCGGCCATCCGGCGCACCCGCCGGCCCATCCGGACAAGCGCCCGCTTCACGAAAGCGGGCGCGCCGACGGCGGGGGGATCTGGCAGGCGGATGAAGCAGGGTCCAGGGGTGCGCCGCGCGCAACCCTGGAAAACCGCAGGGCGAACGCCCGAAGGTCTACTGCGACCACTCACATGATCCCTCTGGAGAACAGCCCCCTTGAGTAAAGGGGGCGCGCCGGAGGCGGGGGGATCTGGCAGGCGGATGAAGCAGGGTCCAGGGGTGCGCCGTGCGCAACCCTGGAAAACCGCAGGGCGAACGCCCGAAGGTTTACTGCAGCAGCGAGCGCAGCATCCAGGCGTACTTTTCGTGGGTCTGCAGGCGCTGGGTCAGCAGGTCCTCGCTGGGAGCGTCGCCCGCCTTCCCGGCCTGTTCCAGGACCCTGCGCGCGGTCCGGCACACCGCTTCATTGCCCTGTACCAGCTGCCGCACCATCTCGCGCCAGTCGGCGCTGTCGGTCAGCCCCGGTTCCTCGGCGATGGAGGTCAGCGCGACGAACTCGCGGTACGAGCCGGGGGCGTTGAAGCCCAGTGCGCGGATGCGTTCGGCGATCTCGTCCAGCGCGGTCCATTGTTCGGTGTACTGCGCCTCGAACATGGTGTGCAGGGAATTGAACATCGACCCGGTGACGTTCCAGTGGAAGTTGTGGGTCTTCAGATACAGCGTGTAGGCGTCGGCGAGGAAGTGCGACAGACCGTCGGCGACCTTCTTGCGATCGGCGTCCTTGATCCCGATATCGATGCCCGGCGCCGACGGCGCGGAGGCGGCCAGCTTCTTCTTGCCGGCTTCGGGTTTGCTGCTGTTCTTGGCCTTGGCCATGACGCTTTACTCCTTGTCGGGTTGAATGGCTTCACAATAGCGCCATCGGGACCATACCGGTATTTCAAGTTTTCTCGTTGAACGATTGATGAGCGCTATCGAAAAGGACACTGCCGCGCGCCTGCGCGAAGCCCGCACGGCCATCGACGGGGCGATGAGCCGCGACCGCGGGCGACTGCTCGGGCTGTGGTCGCGCTGGCAGGGCCGGCCGGCCGATGCCGCCGCCGAAGCGGCGTTCCGCGGCCTGCTGGAACAGTCCCGGGGCCAGCGCCGGCGGCGTGCGGCGCAGCCGGTCGCGATCAGCATGGACGACGCGCTGCCGATCGCGCGTGAAGCCGAGCGGATCACCGCGCTGATCCGCGACCACCAGGTGGTGGTGATCGCCGGCGAGACCGGTTCGGGCAAGACCACCCAGCTGCCCAAGCTGTGCCTGGCCGCCGGGCGCGGCGAGGCCGGCATGATCGGCTGCACCCAGCCGCGGCGCATCGCCGCGCGCGCGGTGGCCACCCGCGTGGCCGAGGAACTGGGCAGCGAACTGGGCACGGTGGTCGGCTACCAGGTGCGCTTCACCGACAAGGTCGGCGAGGACAGCCGCATCAAGTTCATGACCGACGGCATCCTGCTGGCCGAGATCGCGTCCGACCGCTGGCTGTCGCGTTACGACACGCTGATCATCGACGAGGCGCACGAACGCAGCCTCAACATCGATTTCCTGCTCGGCTATCTCAAGCAGCTGCTGCGCCGGCGCCCGGACCTGAAGCTGGTGGTGACCTCGGCGACCATCGACACCGAGCGCTTCTCGCGTCATTTCGACGATGCGCCGGTGGTCAGCGTCGAGGGCCGCACCTACCCGGTGGAAGTGCGCTACCGGCCGCTGGACGAGGCGCGGCCGGCGCCGGTCGCAGAGGGCAGGGGCGGTGGACGCGGGCGCGGCGACGATGCCGACTCGGACCCGGTGTCGGTCAATGACGCCATCGTCGCCGCGGTCGACGAGATCACCCGCCTGGATCCGCGCGGCGACGTGCTGGTGTTCCTGCCCGGCGAGCGCGAGATCCGCGACGCGCACCAGGCGCTGGAACGGCGCAAGTACCGCGAGACCGAGGTGCTGCCGCTGTACGCGCGGCTCTCGGCCAAGGACCAGGACCGGGTGTTCAACCCGGGGCCGAAGCGGCGCCTGGTGCTGACCACCAACGTCGCCGAGACCTCGCTGACGGTGCCGCGCATCCGGTACGTGGTCGATCCGGGCTACGCCCGGGTCAAGCGCTACAGCCCGCGGCAGAAGCTGGACCGGCTGCACATCGAACCGGTGTCGCAGGCCAGCGCCAACCAGCGCAAGGGCCGCTGCGGGCGTATCGCCGAGGGCGTGTGCTACCGCCTGTACGCCGAGGCTGATTTCCAGGCGCGCCCGGAATTCACCGATCCGGAGATCCGCCGTTCCTCGCTGGCCGGGGTGATCCTGCGCATGCTGCAGCTGGGCCTCGGGCGGATCGAGGATTTCCCGTTCCTGGAGCCGCCGGACGAACGCGCGGTCGCCGACGGCTGGCAGCAGCTGGCCGAGCTGGGCGCGATCGACGGCGAGCGCAAGCTCACCGCCATCGGCCGGCAGATGGCGCGGTTGCCGGTGGACGTGAAGCTGGCGCGCATGCTGGTGGCCGCGCAGAAGGCCGGCTGTCTGCACGAGATGCTGGTGATCGCCTCCTTCCTGGGCATCCAGGACCCGCGCGAACGGCCGCCGGAAGCGCGCGAGGCCGCCGACAACGCGCATGCGGCCTTCGCCGACCCGCGTTCGGAATTCCTCGGCATCCTGCGCCTGTGGGAAGGCTACCGGGCCGCGCACGAAGACCTGACCCAATCCAAACTGCGCGACTGGTGCGGCCGGCATTTCCTCGGCTTCCTGCGCATGCGCGAATGGCGCGAACTGCACCGCCAGCTGCGCCTGCTGTGCGAGGAGCTGGGCTGGGACAGCAGCAGCGATGGCGCCTTCGGCACGGCGCTGCTTGCCGCGCCGGCCGCGCTGCCGGCAGGCGGCGATGGCGAAGCCAGGCGCAAGGCCACGCGCGGCGAACTGCACAAGGCGGCGCGGCTGGCACGCGAAGGCGCGAAGCCGGCGCAATCGGTGACCGGGCCGGATGTCCCGGGGTCCGGCGCAGCCGCCCGGCCAGGCAAGGCAAAAACCGACTCCGCCCCCGGTTCCGCCGCGGTACCGGAGAAGGTGCGGGTGGCGGCCTACCAGGCGCTGCACCGGGCGATCCTCGCCGGGCTGCCGACGCAGATCGGCCACCGTACCGAGAAGGGCGACTTCCAGGCGCCGCGCCAGCGCCGCTTCCACCTGTTCCCGGGCTCGGCGCTGGCCAGGCGGCCGCCGCCGTGGGTGCTGAGCGCGACCCTGCTCGATACCCAGCGCGTATGGGGCCTGACCAATGCCGCCATCGAGCCGGACTGGGCGATCGCCGAGCTGCCGCACCTGCTGGCGCGCAAGCATTTCGACCCGCACTGGTCGCGTGCCCAGGGCCAGGTGCTGGCGGCCGAGCAGATCAGCCTGTTCGGGCTGGTGCTGGCGCCGCGCAAGCCGGTGCATTACGGCCGCATCAACCCGGGCGAAGCGCACGACATCTTCGTGCGGCAGGCGCTGGTCACCGGTGAGATCAACACCCGTGCCGGCTTCGTCGCCGACAACCTCAAGGTGCTGGAGCAGGCGCGCGAGGAGGAAGCCAAGCTGCGCCGCGCCGGCATCGTCGCCGACGAGGACTGGCAGGCGCGCTGGTACCTGGGCCGCATTCCGGCCGATATCCATTCGGCCAGTGGGCTGGATGCCTGGTGGAAGGCGTTGCCGCCCGGGCAGCAGCGCACGCTGCGCTGGTCGCTGACCGACCTGCTGCCGGGCGAAGGCAGCGAGCAGGAGCGGTATCCGAAATATTTCGCGCTGGGCGATGCGCGGCTGGCGATGCATTACCGCTTCGAGCCCGGCGCGGCGGACGACGGCGTCACCCTCGACGTGCCGCTGCACCTGCTCAACGCGCTGGACCCGGCGCGGCTGTCATGGCTGGCGCCGGGCTTCGTCGCCGACAAGGCCGCGGCACTGATCCGCAGCCTGCCCAAGGCGATGCGCCGCAACTACGTGCCGGCACCGGACTTCGCCCGCGCCTTCTTCGAGGCATGGCCGCAGCCCTCGGCCGACGACATCCGCGGTGAACTTGCGCGGTTCCTGTCGAAAGCCACCGGCGCGGCGGTGGCCGCCACCGATTTCGACGAGGCGGCGCTGGAGCCGCACCTGCGCATGAACCTGCGCCTGGCCGATGCCGAGGGCCGGCTGCTGGCGATGTCGCGCGATCTCGATGCGCTGCGCGCACGCTTCGGCGAGCGCGCCGGGCAGGCGTTCGCGGCGCGTGCCGGCAAGGCGCTGGCTGCCGAGGGGCTGCGCGAATTCCCGGCCGGCGCCATTCCCGGGCAGGTGCCCGGCGAAGCCGGCGTGCCGGCGTATCCGGCGCTGGTCGATACCGGCGAGACGGCGGCGCTGCGCATCTTCGCCGACCGCAACGCGGCGCTGCTGGCGCATCCGGGCGGGGTGCGGCGCCTGCTGGAAATCGCCCTGGCCGACAAGGTCAAGCAGGCCCGCAAGCAGTTGCCGGTATCGCCCAAGACCGGGTTGCTGTATGCGGCCATCGAATCGCAGGAAAGGCTGCGCGGCGACCTGGTCGATGCGGCCATGAACGCGGTGCTGGCCGATGGCCTGGGCGAGATCCGCTCGGCGGAGGCTTTCGAGCTGCGCCGTGCCGATGCCGGCAAGCGCCTGTTCGGCGAAGCGATGGAGCGGCTGCGCCTGGCCGAGACCATCCTCGGCCTGGTGGGCGAGCTCAAGCCGCTGCTGGAAGCGCCGTTGATGGGCTGGGCGCGCGGCAACCTCGACGACATGGAACGGCAGCTGGCGTCGCTGGTCCACGCCGGCTTCCTGCGACAGACCCCCGCCGACGCGCTGGCGCAGTTCCCGCGCTACCTGAAGGCGATGATCCTGCGCAGCGAACGCGCCAAGCGCGACCCGCCGCGCGACCAGGCGCGCATGCTTGAGCTCAAGCCCTTCGTCGATGCGCTGGAGGAGGCGCGGCTGCAGGGTCAGGCCGCGCACCCGCAATGGTCGGCGCTGCGCTGGGACATCGAGGAACTGCGGGTATCGCTGTTCGCGCAGGAACTGGGCTTCCGCTCCGGCATCTCGCCGAAGAAGCTGGCGCAGCGGGTCGCTTCACTGCGTGGTTGACCCCCTCGGCCGGGCCCGCCCGGCGGCGGGCCGCATCGGCCTCTACGGTGTCGCCGCGCGGTGCTGCTCGACGCAGCGCCTGCGTGCGGCGTTGACCTGATCGTGGGCATAGGCATGCTCGCGGCCGATGGCGCGGCGCAGGTTGTCCATGCGCGCCTCCAGCGCCTGGGTGCGCTTGGCGTCGGACGCGTTGTCGAGCTGCTCGCCGAGCATCGCCATCTGCTGCTGGTAGGTCGCCACGCGGTCGTTGGAGGGCCCATAGATCGATGCGGTCGCGTTGGCGATGCACGCGCGCTCGGCGCTGCGATCCAGTTCCGCCGGTGCCGGCGGCGGCGGGCTGCCGCTCTCGCGCAGCGGCGACGGTTCCGGCTCGCCGGCTTCCATGGGCGGCGCCGGCGGTGGCGCTGCCGGCAGGCGCTCGCTGCGCAGCTTCATGGGCTGCGCGTTGGCGTCGCAGGGGTGCTCGGAATAGGCGGTTTCCCCGGACTTTCCCTTGCATTTGTAGACCTGGGCCGATGCTCCTGCCGGCAGCAGGAACAGCAGCATGAGCAACAGCAGGGCAGGCATGGCAGGCATGGCAGGCATGGCGGACCGGGGCAGGGTGCGGGCGCCGCGGTTCGCGGCGCCAGGGGGCGCCCGCCAGGGCGGGCGCATGGATGGACGCAGGTTACTTGGTGCGGCGTACCTTGGCGCGGGTATTGAGCCCGTCGACCTGCAGGTACCACACCCCCATCAGCCCGGGGCTGATCTGTACCCCCGGCGCCTGCTTGCGGATGCCGGAGGCGCGGGCGTCGTCGGTCTGTTCCCATACCTGGCCGTTGTCCAGGGTGTACTGCCGGCCCTTGCCGAAACCGTTGAATTCGCCGACCAGCGTGGCCTTGATCGGCTCGCTGGAGCCGAAATCGAAGAAGCCGCGGTTCTTCACGATCACTTCCTGTCGGCCTTCCTCGCGCGCCTGTTCCAGCGCGGTGGCGGTGGCATTGCGCACCTTGCCCTGCAGCCAGGCGTTGAGCGTGGCCAGCTCGTCGGGCGAGAGCTTGTCCAGGCCGGCGGCCTTGAACTCGGCGGTGGACATCTGCTGCTGCAGGTCGCCTTCGACGACGCGTTGCGCCTGGGCGGCGAAGGCCGGCGCGAGCAGCAGGGTGGCGGTGAGCAGGAGGGAAAGGCGCGACGGCTGCATGGGCGATTGTTCCCGTGGATGGTTGGGCGCTAGTGTAGGGGCATCCGCCCGCCATCAACCGCTGTGAACCGTTCTTCCCTCTCCGGCCTGGATGCCCTGCTGCAACGCCCGTCCTGTGGCGCCCTTTCCGATCCGCTGCGGGAGGCGCTGCTGGCTGCCTGGCGGCAACCCGGGACCGACACCCAGCCGCGGCTGCCGTGGCCGGTACTGGCCGACACGCTCGATGCGCTGGCCCTGCTGTCCGCCGACGAGGCGGTGATCGCCGCCGCGCTGCTGTTCGATCTGCCCGGCCTGCGCGCACGCCTGGTGGAACTGCCGCTGGGCAACGCCGCGGCCGCGGTGCGCGGGTTGCTCGACGGGCAGGACGCCGCCGACCAGGTGTGGGCGCTGCACGCCGGGCGCGAGGCCGGGCGCAACAGCGAAGGCCTGCGCCGGCTGCTGCTGTCCATCGTCCACGACCTGCGCGTGGTGCCGGTGCTGCTGGCGCGGCAACTGGCCTGCATGCGCGCGGCCGACCGCAGCCCCGAGGAACAGCGCCGCGCGCTGGCGCAGCTGACCCGCGACATCCACGCGCCGCTGGCCAACCGGCTGGGCATCTGGCAGTTGAAGTGGGAGCTGGAGGACCTGGCGTTCCGCTTCCTGGAACCGGATACCTACCGCCACATCGCACGCGAAGTGGACGAAACCCGGCTGGCGCGCGAGCGCTACGTCGAAGCGGTCAAGCGGCGCCTGTCGGCGGCACTGGGCGAGCACGGCATCCGCGCCGAGGTCAGCGGCCGGCCCAAGCACATCTACAGCATCTGGCGGAAGATGCAGAAGAAGAAGCTGGCCTTCGAGCAGCTCTACGACCTGCGCGCGGTGCGGGTGATGGTGGACGACGTGGCCGCCTGCTATGCCGCGCTGGGCGTGGTGCACGCGCTGTGGACGCCGATCCCCAGCGAATTCGACGACTATATCGCCCGGCCCAAGGCCAACGACTACCGCTCGCTGCATACCGCGGTGATCGGCCCGGAAGGGCGCACCGTGGAGGTGCAGATCCGCACCCACGAGATGCACGCGCAGGCCGAACTGGGCGTGGCCGCGCACTGGAAGTACAAGGAGGGCGGCAAGGGCGCGGAGAAGGCCTTCGACCGCAAGATCACCTGGATGCGGCAGTTGCTGGAGCAGGCGCAGGACGCGGCCAATCCCGAGGACCTGGCCGGTGCGCTGGATGCCGAGCTGATCGAGGACCGGGTCTACGCGCTCAGTCCCAAGGGCGAGGTGATGGACCTGCCGGCCGGCGCCACGCCGCTGGATTTCGCTTACCACGTCCATACCATGGTCGGGCACCGTTGCCGCGGCGCCAAGGTCAACGGCCGCATCGTGCCGCTGACCTACCGCCTGCGCAGCGGCGACCGGGTCGAGATCATGACCGCCCGCGACGCCGACCCGCGCCGCGACTGGCTGCTGCCGGCCAACGGCTTCCTCGCCAGCAGCCGTTCGCGCGAGAAGGTCCGTACCTGGTTCCACAAGCTCGACCGCGCGCGCAACGTGCAGGCCGGGCGCGAACTGCTGGACCGCGAGCTCAAGCGGCTGGGCCTGCAGCAGGCCGACCTGATGCTGGCGGCCAGGCGCTTCCATGCCGACAGCGTCGATGACCTGTACATCCAGGTCGCGCTTGGCGACACCGGGCCCAGCCAGGTCAGCCGCGCGTTGCTGGAAGCGGAGAAGGAGAAGCACCAGCCGGCCGTGGCCGCGCCGCCGCTGCCGCGGCCGACCGCGCGCCGCGAGGGCATCGGCCGTTCCGATTTCACCGTGCAGGGCGTGGGCAACCTGCTGGTGCAGCTGGCGCGCTGCTGCCAGCCGGTGGCCGGCGAGCCGATCACCGGCTACCTCACCCGTACCCGCGGCGTCACCGTGCACCGCGCCGATTGCCCGGCGCTGGCGCGGCTGTCGGCCGCGCACCCTGAGCGCGTGCTGCCGGTGGAGTGGGGCCGCGCCGGCGCGGGCTACGAGGTGGACGTGATGGTCCGCGCCATGGACCGGCGCTGGTTGCTGAAGGACATCACCAACCTGATCGCGCAGGAGGACGCCTACGTGCTCAACATCAACAGCGACCCGCTGCGCGACAGCGGCCGCATGCAGCTGCGGTTGCGGCTGAAGGTGAGCGACTACGGCCAGTTGTCCACGCTGCTGGGCAAGCTCGACGCCTTGCCCGGGGTGGACGAAGCGCGGCGCATGGGGTGAGGCCGGCGTCGCCGGCGAGATCATGGCGGGCTGCTAGGCTGGCCGCATGCACAAGGCCCATTCTCGCCTGCCCAGATGGCTGTCGTTGCCCGTCGGCCGCGTGCACCTGTACGCGCGCTGGTGGGTGGCGCGTGGCTGGGACAGCCCGCGCGCCTGGCGTTCGATCGTCATCGGACTGGTGCTGCTGGCGCTGTTGCTGACCGCGTTCCGGCAGCCGCTGGCGAACCTGCTGTGGCCGGAAACCAAGATCCAGCGCCTGCTCGACGATGGCCATCGCGCGCTGCGCCAGGGCCACCTGTCCGCGGCCGATGGCAGTGGCGCGCGCGAGCTGTTCGAGGCGGCGGCGGCACTGGATCCGGATCGCAGCGACGCGCGCGACGCATTGGCCGACACCGGCCGCGCGGCGCTGGAGCAGGCGCGGCGGCAGCTGGCCGCCGGCGACGTGCCGGCCACGCGCGCGGCGCTGGAACTGGCGCGGCAGCTGCAGGTGCCCCAGGCGGAGCTCGACGCCATCGCCTCGGGCCTGCACCGCCAGGCGCGGGAGCCGGAGCGCGTCGAGGACCTGCTGCGGCGCGCCGAGGCGGCGCAGGCGCAGGGGCGGCTGGACGCGGGCGCCGACAGCGCGCTGCCGTTGTACCAGCGGGTGCTGGCGGTGCGGCCGGACCACCTGCAGGCACTGCAGGGGCGCGACGATGCCCTGTCCGACCTGCTGGCCGCGGCGGTGGCCGCGGCGCAGCGCGACCAGACCCAGGTGGCGGCCGCCCTGTTGCACCGGGTGCAAGGCTACGACCCCGGGCACGCAGAATTGCCCGCGGCCCGCGCCGCGCTGAATGCCGCGCTGGACCGGCGCCGGGCACAGGCCGCGCGTGACCTGGCGCGCGGGCGCCTGCGCCAGGCCGCGGACGGCTATGCCAAGGTGCTCGCGGCGGGCGACGACCCGGTGGCACGCCAGGGGCTGCGGCAGGTGGCGCGGGCCTGGGCCGGTGAAGCCGCACGCCTGGCCGGCGACTTTCATTTCGAACAGGCGCGGCAGGCCCTGGAGCAGGCCCGCGCGCTGGCGCCGGGCGGCCCCGAGGTGGCCGCCGCCGAACAGGCGCTGCAACGTGCGCAGGGCGCACGCCGGGCACTGGAAACGCGGCTGCCGGCTGCCGAGCGCGAGCGCCAGGTACGGGTGCTGCTGGCGCAGATGGAGAGCGCGGCGTCACAGGGGCAATGGCTGTTGCCGCCCGGTGCCAGCGCCTATGACCGTTTCAAGGCCGCACAGGCGCTGGCGCCCGGCGATGCGCGGGTGAAGCAGGCTGGCGCCCGCATCCTGCCCGCCGCGCGCGACTGCCTGGACCGGCATCTGCAGGGCAACCGCCTGCAGGCGGCGCGCACCTGCCTGGATGCGTGGCAGGCGCTGGCGCCGGGCGATCCGCTGTTGCCGGCAGCGCGGCGGCGGCTGGCGCAGCGCTGGCTGGCGGTCGGCAGCGAACGGCTCGGCGCCGGCGATGTGGCGTTCGCCAGCCGCGCGCTGGAACAGGCACGCGCGCTGGATCCGGCGATCCCGGAGCTGCCGGCTTTCGCCGAACGCCTGGGTAACGCCAGGCGCTAGGTGTGATCTCTCAGTAGGTTGTTCATCCGGGGCATCGCTGGAAGATGGGGGTTACGACACCAACCCAGCCCCCAGGAGCCCCGGATGAACCTGCATAAACATGCCCGTTTGACGCCTCGCGGTCGAGCCCT